>OLWD01000010.1_pt1 | contig 199322 bp, 156 predicted proteins | sample 1673971 | NCBI WGS metagenome assembly OLWD01 (sample SAMEA103958136, study PRJEB25191) | human gut metagenome | reverse complement strand
AGAGCTTTTCTATTCTCCTACGAAATTGTGAGCGCTCACAACACACCTAGTTCTGAGGTGGAAGTGGGCGCTTTTTGCTAGTAAGCTATGCCATTGGAAACAGGGTCGTCAGATCCCAAATCAATATCAACAAGAATAGGCAGGCATTCATGCGTAAAGCCAAGATCGTAGATACCATCGGTCCAGCTACCGAGTCCCTGGAAGGCATCACCAGCCTTGTCGAAGCAGGTATGGACGTCGCTCGTCTGAACCGCTCCCACGGCACTCCGGAGGATCACCTCAAGGTCTACAACAACCTCCGCGCCGCCGCCAAGGCCACCGGCCGCAACGTCGCAGCCCTGGTTGATCTGCAGGGTCCGAAGATCCGTTGCGGTTGGTTCAAGAAGAACGCCGACGGCGAAGACAAGGTCCAGCTGACCGAAGGCCAGGAGTTCGTCATCACCACCGACGATATCGAGGGCGACGAGCATATCACCTCCACCACCTTCAAGGGTCTGCCGGGCGATTGCCATGCTGGCGACCCGATCCTCATTGATGACGGCAAGGTTCGTCTCGAGGTCACCAAGGTCGAAGGCAACAACGTGTACACCAAGGTTGTCGTGGCCGGACCGGTTTCCAGCCACAAGGGCATCAACCTGCCGGGTGTCGCGGTGTCCCTGCCGGCTCTGACCGAGAAGGACGAAGCCGATCTGCGTTGGGCTATCCGCACCGGCGCCGACATCATCGCCATGTCCTTCGTGCGTTTCGCCACCGACATCGACCGCGCCCACGAGATCATGGACGAGGAAGGCCGTCGCATTCCGGTCGTCGCCAAGATCGAGAAGCCGCAGGCCCTCGAGAACCTCGAGGAGATCGTCAAGGCGTTCGACGGCATCATGGTCGCACGTGGCGATATGGCCGTCGAGTGCCCGCTGGAAGAGGTCCCGCTGGCCACCAAGCGCTGCATCGAGCTGGCTCGTCAGTACGCCAAGCCGGTCATCGTGGCCACCGAAGTCCTCGGCTCCATGGTCAGCTCCCCGGTCCCGACCCGTGCAGAGGCATCCGACTGCGCCAACGCCGTCCTCGACGGTGCCGACGCCACCATGACCTCCAACGAGACCGCCGTCGGCAAGTACCCGGCAGTCACCGTGAACACCATGAGCCGCATCTCCACCTTCGCCACCGAGCATGGTTTCGACCGTATCCCGGAGCTGAAGAACCTGGATATGTCCTCCACCGGTGCCGTCTCTTCCGCCGCCGTCGACCTGGCCGACAAGCTCAACGCCAAGGCCATCGTCGCCTACACCCAGACCGGTTCCACCGTGCACCGCGTGTCCCGTGAACGTCCGGCCACCCCGATCTACGGCATCACCAACAATGAGCACACCTTCCACTGGCTGGCCCTGTCTTGGGGCACCGAGTCCTTCCTGGTCGACGAGGATTACCATGACAAGTCCCGCAAGGACCTCATGGTTTTCACCGACAAGGTCCTCAAGGACGCCGGCAAGGTCTCCGATGGCGACAAGATCGTCGTGCTGAGCTCCGCCCAGGGCGAACACCAGCCGGGTCGCACCGATTCCATCTACGTCCACACCGTTGGTGCCTGCGACTGAGATTTGAATCGTCGCGTTAAACGCTGATTCCATAATCCTCCCATTGGTTCCCGATGGGAGGATTATTGTTTTTACGCGATGTCCCCGAATGATGACAACGCCGAGATTTGGCGTAAATCGCAATCATGTGGTATTCTTCCAGAGTTGCGTGCAAGCCCTCGTATCCCAATTGGTAGAGGAAGCAGCCTCAAAATCTGCGCAGTGTGGGTTCGAGTCCCACCGAGGGCACGTAAGAAATCAATATCAATCCAGGCCCGGGTTGGGGCATGTTAGGCCGGCTTTGGGTGTGACAGTGGAAAGAGACCGACATGGCTGCAGAGAAGACCACGGAACCGGACGAAGTGCTCACTGATGAGGAGCTCCAAGCTGCTGCGGCTCCCGAGCCGGATTCTGCCAATAATAACGAGGCACACAAGCGCACCGTCGTCGTTGCCGAAGACGAATCCGTGAACCGCATGGATTTGGTCGCCATGCTTGAGGATAACGGCTATGAGGTCGTCGGAGAGGCCGCCAACGGTGAGGAAGCCGTTGAACTGACCCGTAAGTTCCGCCCGAGCGTGGTGTGCATGGATGTCAAGATGCCTCGCATGGATGGCATCGAGGCCGCTGGCATCATCTGTGATGAGAACATCGCTCCGGTCGTCATGCTGACGGCATTCTCCCAGTCTGATTTGGTCAAAAAGGCCACGGGCGCTGGCGCCATGGCGTATGTCACCAAGCCGTATGAGGAATCCAAGCTGCTGCCGGCTTTGGAAGTCGCCATGGGCCGTTTCGCCGAAATCAACGATCTGCTTGACAATGTCGAACGTAGCGAGTCCAAACTGCAGGAAACCGAGGAACAGCTGAAGAAGGCCGAAGAGCAGCTGAAGAAGGCCGAAGAAACGCTGGAGGAGCGCAAGCTCGTCGACCGCGCCAAGGGCCTGCTGATGGACAAGGCGGACTTCTCCGAACAGGGCGCTTTCCGTTGGATTCAGAAGACCTCCATGGACCAGCGCATTCCGAAGAAGCGTCTGGCCATGGCCATCATCGCCAAGTATGGCGAACAGAAGTCGGAAGCAGAGGATGAGCGCTAACACACCAACTGTGGAAGGCACTTCACGCGGAACGCTATTGGTCGTTGACGGCCATTCTTTGGCGTTCCGCGCTTTTTTTGCCTTACCCGTAGAGAATTTCAGTACATCATCAGGTCAGGCCACCAACGCGGTCTGGGGATTCGCCACCATGCTTTCGCAGGTGATCGATGCCGAACATCCAGACCATCTTGCCGTCGCATTCGATGTGAAGGGCGGCACGTTCCGCAACCAGATGCTGCCGCAGTACAAAGGAACTCGCGACGCGGCCCCCGAGGAACTGCTCAGCCAGCTGCCATTAATCCAGCAGATGCTGACGGCCTTGGGCGTCACATACATCGAAAAACCCGGTTACGAAGGTGACGATGTGATCGGCACGCTCGCCAGCATGGGCGACCAGGCAGGCTACCGCACATTGGTGCTGTCCGGCGACCGTGATGCTTTCCAGCTGATCAACGACGACATCACCGTGCTGTATCCCGGCCACCATTTCAAAGACCTCAAACATATGACCCCGGATGCCGTGCAGGAGAAATATCATGTCTCTCCCGCGCAATACCCGGATCTGGCCGCCTTGCGCGGAGAAACCGCTGACAACATCCCCGGCGTTCCCGGAGTCGGCGACGGATTCGCGGCCAAATGGATCAACCAGTACGGCGGACTTGAGCAGATCATCGAACACGCCGACGAGATCAGCGGCAAAAAAGGCGAAGCCCTGCGCGAAAACATCGAACAGGTCAAACTGAACCGTTCCGTGAACGCTTTGGTTCGTGACCTTGATCTTGGCGTGTCGGTATCCGACCTGACATTTGGACAAGTCGACGCTGGTCAACTCGACGATCTATTCACCAAGCTCGAATTCGGTGTTCGGACCAAGAATCGCGTGCTCAAAACGTTCAATGCGGACAAACCATCCGGGGACGTGCACGAATCCAGCAAGCTCGGGCTGCCACATGTCGAAGACGTCAACGATCCGCATGTGGTGGAGACATGGGTCCAAAACCATTTCCCCGTGGTGCAGGAACATCTGCACGAACGCCATGAACGCTCCTCCAACGACATTCCGGAATTCGGCTTCGAAATCGATTCTTCGACCCGTTGCACGGACAAGGTGAAACAGTCCTGGACGCTTTACGCCGAAGGCACGAGCAAACCCGGAGAAGCCTCTCTTTCGGCATTGATGATCGCCGTGCACGGCGAAGCCATTCGCATCGACGTATTCAGTCCGGATATGGTGCAATGCCTGCAAAGGCTGTTCGACCGCTATCACCATTCCATGGTCGTGCACGGTTACAAAGAACATGCGCATCTGCTGGGCAGCATCGGCGTGGAACTTCCGGAACCATTGTTCGACACCAAGCTCGCCGGATATCTTGCCCACCCGGATTTCCACGCGGACACGCTGGAACAGGCTGCGGCCCATTTCCTTGATCTGCACATCGAAGCACAAGCCGAAGCCGCGACACAGGGGACCTTGGACTTCGACGAGCCTGAGGAAAACGATTCCAAGAACGACGAGCTGATACTCACCCGCACCGCAATCGTGGGGCTTTTGGCCGAATATTTGGCCGGTGTGCTGGATAAGCGCGAACAATTCGGTCTCCTCAAATCCATTGAGCTTCCGGTCTCTCAGGTCCTGCATGGCATGGAACAGGTCGGCGCCCAAGTGGATATGACACGTCTGGTGCAGATGCGCGACCAACTTGCCGCCGACGCTGCCCAGGCACAGGAAACGGCGTGGCAGTTCGCGGGGGAGCAGGTGAACCTGCAAAGCCCCAAACAGCTGCAGAAGATCCTGTTCGAAGACATGGGATTGAAACCGACGAAAAAAACCAAGTCCGGTTCATACACCACCAATGCCGCGGCATTGCAGACCTTGCGTGACCGCTCGTACGATAACGACCGCGCATGCCAGTTCCTTGACGCGTTGCTGATGCATCGTGAAAAGAACAAGCTCAAGCAGATCGTGCAGACGTTGATCGACGCCACAAACCGTCATGACGGTCGCATCCACACCACTTTCGAACAGACGGTGGCAGCCACCGGACGATTGAGCTCCGTCGATCCAAACCTGCAGAACATTCCGAACCGGGATCCCGCAGGTCGTGAGATTCGATCCGCGTTCGTGCCGGGAGAGGGCTTCGAATCGTTGCTGAGCTCCGACTACTCGCAGGTCGAACTGCGCATCATGGCCGACCTTTCCGGTGATGAGGCGTTGATAGAGGCCTTCCGCTCCGGCAAGGACTTCCATAAGTATGTGGCCAGCTTGGTCTACGGCATTCCCGTTGACGACATCACGTCCGATCAGCGTAGCCACGTCAAGGCGATGAGCTATGGACTTGCCTACGGTCTGAGCACGTATGGACTTGCCCAGCAGCTCAAGATCAAGCCCAAAGAAGCCGAATCGCTGAAAAACCAGTATTTCGCCACTTTTGGCAAAGTCCATGAATACCTTGAATCGCTTGTCTCGTCCGCACGCGAAAAAGGATATACCGAAACCATTTTCGGAAGGCGCAGGTATTTCCCCGGTCTCAAATCGCCGAACCGTGCCGTGAGGGACGCGGCCGAACGCGCCGCGTTGAACGCGCCTATCCAAGGCTCGGCGGCGGACATCATGAAAATCGCCATGATTCGTGCGTATGACGCACTGCAGGAAGCGAACCTTGGAAGTCGCCTCATACTGCAGATTCATGATGAACTTGTGGTGGAGATCGCGCCCGGTGAGGAGAAGCAGGCCACCGCGCTGGTGAAGGATGCCATGGAGCATGCCGTCACCATGGCCGTTCCGTTGGACGTATCGACGGGCATCGGTTCCGATTGGCAATTGGCGGCCCACTGATCCGTTCCCGTCGGATAATCGAAGGCTGATTAAAAAAGAAAGAAGGAAGATTGTGGCAACGCTGAAGCAGGTCGTGGATGTGCTTGAAACGCTGTATCCGCTGCGATACGCGGAACAATGGGATGAGCCGGGACTCATCGTGGGAGACCTTCGCCACGACGTGCGCAACATCGCGTTCGCGGCGGACCCATCCATGGCGGTGATCGACCAGGCTATCGCCGGAGATATCGACCTGCTGATCTGCCACCATCCGCTGTTCTTCCGTTCCGTGCATGCGGTCTCCGGACTAGGATTCCGTGGTGAGATCGTCCGGAAGCTCAACCTCGCCGGTTGCGCGCTGTGGGTTGGGCACACCAATGCCGATGCCTCCTACCGAGGAGTCGGCATGGCCGCCGCCGACGCGTTCGGCCTGATCGAACAGCGTCCGCTGGTACCCATCGAAGATCCGAAAGCCGAATATCCGGTCGGATTGGGCCGTGTCGGCCGGTTGCAGGAGCCGATCGCATTGCGTGATTTCGCCCGTCGTGTGGCCGACGCGCTGCCATACACCGAACTTGGCGTGCAGGTGTGCGGCGACCTTGACGCGACGATCGGCACGGTGGCGGTATTGCCGGGCTCGGGCGATTCCCTGTTCGATGAAGTGCGTGCCGCAGGCGTCGATGTGTATGTGACCAGCGATCTGCGCCATCATCCGGTGACCGATGCCATCGAGCAGGCGCGCTATGAGGCGTCCATGCGTGCCGCGGACATCGAACTCGGCCGAGGCGACGCCACTGTTCGTCCGATGTTCATCAACACGCCACACAGCGCCATCGAATCCATATGGTTCCAATACGCCATGGGCGATGTGCCTCGTGCCGTATCTGAGGCGACCGGAGACATCCCCACCGTCCGCTGGATTTCCATGAACACCGATCCCTGGAATCTGGTACTGTCGTCCTGCGGGCAGGAACGCTGAACGACGATGTCCGATACGACCAGCATGGATATGTCGCTGAACGAATCCAGCGATGGCGTGGACATGACCAGACCGACCACAGTACTCAGCAGAGAGCACGTGTATCAAGGCGCGATTTTCGGCGTGGAGGACATGCGTATCGCGTTGCAGACACGAGACGGCGGACAAACCGTGATCCGCAGACAGGTGATGCGGCACGCGCCCTGTGTGGTCATGCTGGTGCATGACTGCGCGCAGGATTTGTACTTGGTCGAACGAGAATACCGTGTCGGCTGCGACGCCTTCGCCTACGGTCTGCCGGCAGGACTCATCGATGACGGGGAAGACGTCGATGCGGCCGCATTGCGTGAGCTGCGCGAAGAGACCGGCGTCGAGCCAATCGACGAAAACAGTTGCGATATCGACCATGTCGGGCAATTCTATTCATCCGAAGGCATGACCGACGAACTGGCCAACATCATGGTGGTGCACCTGCGCCACTGGCAGGCCGTCGAACGGCATTTCGACGCCGACGAGCATGTCGAATCTGCTTGGATCCCATGGAAGCAGCTACGAGACACGCACATCACGGCCTCCAATTCGGAGATCGCCATTTTGCATGAGCAAATTCGCAGAATGCGGCAACAATAGCGGCCTGCAGGTTTCGAATTGTAAAAACAATCGCCGGAATAAACGAAATAACGAATTCAACTCGCAAAACGTGCGATACTTGAATTATGCAAATCAGACCTGGATCGATGTATCCACTCGGTGCGAGCTATGACGGCGCCGGCGTGAATTTCGCCCTCTTCTCTCAAGTGGCCCAGAAAGTCGAGCTTTGTCTTTTCGATGAGGAAGATCGTGAGACCCGAGTGGAAATGACGGAGCAGAACTCCTACGTATGGCATAACTATCTGCTGGGAATACAACCCGGGCAACGGTACGGCTATCGTGTGTACGGTCCGTATGATCCAGCAAAGGGCCTGCGGTGCAACCCGAACAAGTTGCTGCTCGACCCGTACGCCAAAGCCATCGAGGGAAACATCGACGGTGACGAAAGCCTCTATTCGTATTGGTTCAAAAGCCCTGAGGACGTCACCAGCATGAATACGCTGGATTCCGCGCCGCATACCATGAAATCGGCCGTGGTCAATCCGTATTTCGACTGGGGCAACGACCAACATCCGAACATCTCCTACCATGATTCGGTAATCTACGAAGCCCATGTGCGTGGCATGACCAATCTCAACCTGGACGTGCCGCCGGACATCCGTGGAACCTACGCGGGCCTCGCATATCCATCGGTCATCGAATATCTGAGGAAGCTCGGCGTCACCGCCATCGAACTTATGCCGATCCACCAGTTCGTCAACGACAGCTTCCTGCAGGAAAAAGGCCTGAGCAACTACTGGGGCTACAACACCATCGGCTTCTTCGCGCCTCATAACGCGTACTCAAGCTCCGGACAACGCGGCGAGCAGGTCAACGAATTCAAATCCATGGTCAAGGCCTACCATCGCGCCGGCATGGAAGTGATCCTCGACGTGGTGTACAACCACACCGCCGAAGGCAACAACCTCGGCCCGACCCTAAGCTTCAAAGGCATCGACAATGGTGCCTACTACCGTCTGGTCGACAACGACCGACGCCACTACTTCGACACGACCGGCACCGGCAACTCCCTGCTGATGCGCTCGCCGCACGCGCTGCAGCTCATCACGGACAGCCTGCGCTACTGGGTCACCGAAATGCATGTCGATGGTTTCCGATTCGATCTTGCGGCCACGCTGGCCCGCCAGTTCCAGGAAGTCGACAAGCTGTCCGCCTTCTTCGACATCGTCGAACAGGATCCGGTCATCTCCCGTGTCAAGCTCATCGCCGAACCTTGGGATTTGGGTTCCGGCGGCTATCAGGTGGGCGGCTTCCCGTCCAGCTGGTCCGAATGGAACGGCCGCTACCGTGATTGCGTGCGTGACTTCTGGCGTTCGCAACCATCGACGCTACCGGAATTCGCCAGCCGTCTGATGGGCAGCTCCGACCTGTATCAGATGAACGGCCGCCGTCCGGTGGCTTCCGTGAACTTCATCACCGCACATGATGGCTTCACCATGAACGATTTGGTGAGCTACAACGAGAAGCATAACGATGCCAACGGCGAAGGCAATAGGGATGGCGAAAGCAACAACCGTTCCTGGAACTGCGGTGTCGAAGGCCCGACCACCATCAAGGACGTCAACGACCTGCGGCAACAGCAGATGCGCAACATGTTCGCGACGCTGCTGTGCAGTCAGGGCATTCCGATGATCTGCGGCGGCGATGAGGTGGCACGCACGCAACAGGGCAACAACAATGCCTATTGCCAGGACAACGTCATTTCATGGACCAATTGGGATCTTGACGATAGTCAGAAGGATCTGCTTGAGTTCGTTTCGAAGCTGATTCATCTGCGACTCGAGCACCCGGTGCTCCACCGTCGTCGTTTCTTCACCGGCCGCGAGCCAGGAGACCCGGACGATAAGATTCCGCAGGTCGAATGGATGGACCACACCGGTTCCATCATGGACATGGAAGATTGGTCCAACACCCACGCGTTCTCGGTGATGATCTATCTGAACGGTTCCGATATTCCGGAAGCCGACTGGTATGGCAACCAGATGGTGGACAATAACTTCATCCTGATTTTCAACGCGCATTACGAGCCGATTATGTTCACCTTGCCGGACGAGCGGTATGGCAAGAAATGGCGTCTGGTCGTCGACACGCATAATCCGAAGGGTCCGGAACTCAACTATGAGGCCGGCTTCGCGATCACGGCGCAGTCGAGAAGCTTCCTGTTGCTGATGAGCGATAGAAAGCCCACCACAAAGAACTACGATTTCTGATAGCCATGAGAACAGGCGAGGTGCCATCCGTACGGGTGACACCTCGCCGTATTGTTTGTGGACTGTGCTCGTGAACCGTTACGAGAATTAGACTTCCGACGAGAGTCGGGAAACGGTTCCAGGAACGGTTTCGCTGACCTCCGCAAGATCCTCGACGGATTCTGGCCGCTTGGTTTGCGCCAGAATAAGCTGCGTCTGCACACGATCGGATTCGATGGCCGCAATCTGCCGTGAAAAGATGATGAACCAGCCCAGAAACATCATGCCGGCAAGAGCCTCGACGTTCGTCAACGTGTTACGCCCCGCCAACCACTGGAACCCGGCAAGAGCCCCGATCACGATAGCTAGGTCTGAAATCACATATACTACTTTTGAAAGCTGCGGGGCCAGCCAAGGCAGCGCGATCATCAGCACGCTCATCAGGCAGGGAAGACCGCGGGCGAATACGTTGTGCAGAATCGGATGCGGCGTGTAACGGAACATGCCGATGCCGATGAAGGCGATGCCTGCGAGCGTCAGCATGGTCGATAGCAGAAGAATCCGCGCCTTGAAGTGTTTGGGAGCTTCTTTTTCATCGTTTGCAGACAGATACTGCATCTGCAGACGGTGCGTGGTGATGAGCTCCGAAATCGCGAAATAGCTGATGATGACGATGCAGACGCCGGCCAACATCAATGTCGAATTGAACATACGAGCAGCAAAAGTGGTTCGATCGCCCAATTGGGAGAAATTGTTGTTGTACCAGTATGGATCATCGGACGTCAATCCTGCGATGCTGACACCGGAAACCACGAAGAACGGCAGCAAGGATGCGATGGTCTTGGCATTCATGAGTTCCGCCTGTACGAACGTGACATAGCCTACGACCCCCGAGATCGCGGCGCAGAGTGCAGTCAGATAGCCTTTTAACGTGCGCAACCCCATCATGTTGCTGGCAATGGAAAGCAGCATGAACGCCGTGACGAAAATGGTCGACGCGTAGACCACGGACAAAGCGAGTATCTCGAAGATACGGCGAATAGGAATGGTCCAGCCATGTTTCAACGTCATCGACCTGGAGTTGCGCGCATACCCCAAGGTGAACGAGATGACTCCACATCCCGCGGTGATTCCGGCACACACGGTGAACAGGCGTTGGGTGACACGCCAGATGGCGGGAGCGAATTGCAGATATAGGTCCATGGCGATCCATGCAAGAGTGGCGCATGCCATGAAGGAAATGATGCCTGAAGCCTCGGCTTGCTGATGACGTCCCATGCGCGTTCCCTCCAGTATTTGCCATTCTAGCCTGTCGTTGTCCTACCATACGCTACAATAGAAACTCGTGTTCACCTGCCACGTGCGGGAGTGCATGAACGGGCTGTAGCGCAGTTTGGTAGCGCGTCTGCTTTGGGAGCAGAATGTCGCAGGTTCAAATCCTGTCAGCCCGACCGCAACCCTTGGAAACAAAGGCGTTTCAGTCGGTTTGAAAAATCCTGTTTCCGGTTTCGGTACAAAACGGTATAAACATGGCAACGCAGAAAAACCTCGTGACCTTTTGCGATGTTCACATGGTTTCGTCTGTCTGGGTTTCAAACGGAAATGGTATGGACGGAGTCCAATTGTCGAGCTCGAGCAAGATACGCGCGCTGCATGGCGAGATTGAAGCGTTGTTTTCCACGGGTTTTGGATACGATGAACCCTATGAACGCATCTCAAGAGAATCTTTGGCCGGCGCCGTTTGCCAGCAAGTCGCTTGACGCCACCGTTGTGGTGCCGGGCAGCAAATCCCTGTCGAACCGTTATCTCATTCTTGCGGCTCTCGGGCATCGTCCTGTGCGATTGGTCGGTCTGTTGCGCTCGCGTGATACCGAGCTGATGATGGACGCGCTGCGTTCGTTGGGAGTGCGCTGCGAAATCGATGAGCAGGTCGACACCACGGTTACGGTGGTGCCGCCGTCCGACGGCCGGTTCCACGGTGGTACGAAAGTGTTCTGCGGTCTTGCGGGAACGGTGATGCGCTTTGTGCCAGGTCTTGCCATGTTCGCGGACGGTCCTGTGGATTTCGACGGTGACGAGCAGGCGTACGCACGTCCGATGAAGCCCGTGTTGGACGGTCTTGAACAGTTGGGGGCATGTATCGAATACCACGGCGAGGAAGGTCGCCTGCCATTTACAATCACTCCACCACAAACGGTGAGCCAGTGCGCCGAGCCGAGCGTAGTCAGCATCGATTCTTCGGGATCCTCGCAGTTCATTTCCGGACTATTGCTCATCGGCTCTCGAGTGCCAGGCGGGTTGGAACTGCATCACACGGGGGAGAAGACGCCGAGTTTGCCTCATATTCGCATGACCGTGGCCGATCTGCAAGGTTCCGGCGTGCGTGCCAACGCAGACGAACACGCCCGCGTGTGGACTGTGCAGCCGGGAGCCGTGCAGTTGCCCGAAACCGTGACGGTCGAGCCTGACCTGTCGAATGCCGCCCCGTTCCTTGGCGCGGCGCTCATCGCCGGAGGAACCGTGCGCGTGCCTCATTGGCCGGAATCCACTACGCAACCCGGAGGCCTGCTTCCGGGCTATTTGGAACATATGGGAGCCGAAATCAACTTCCCGGTGATTGACGGCGTCCGGTACTGCGAAGTGACCGGCGACGGTCGTGTCAGCGGCCTAGGTGATTTCGACCTGACGGCGGCAGGTGAGATCGCGCCGTCGCTTGCGGCGATTCTGGTTTTTGCGGACAAGCCTACCCGCATGATCGGCATCGGTCATTTACGAGGGCACGAGACGAACCGCTTGAAAGCATTAGTCAACGAGATCACCAGAGTCGGGGGAGATGCTCGTGAGCTTCCCGACGGGCTGGAGATCGCGCCAGTGCCGGCAATGAATCTCAAGCCGGCTGAAATGGAAACCTATGCGGACCATCGCATGGCGACGTTCGCCGCGATGCTGGGGCTGAAAATCAACGGCATTCTAATCAAGAACATCGCCACCACTGCGAAAACGCTTCCCGATTTCGCAAACATGTGGACCAACATGCTGGCCTAGCAATGGTCGTTTCGGAATATTCTGTCATATTCCGGATTGTCAAAAGATATTGAAAACGGTAAAGAAATGTCCTTCCTCTGTGTAATTTCAGAAGAAGGACATTTCTGCATGTGTACAGGATATGCAATCATTCTGTAGATACTGCTATGCCAAGCGACGATGGTTTTCAGCTTTCCTGACATGGCTTGGCCTTGCCTGGTCCGAATACCGCCAGAGCAACAGGATGCAGCGAAGTGACCGACATTGCGAAAAACGCGGAACCAATGGAACCTGACACCGTGCGCAGGGAAGTGAGCAGCGACGAGGCCGGCGCGTACACCGCGCAGACCACGGCCGACGCTCTTCCGTACGGGACCTACGACGTGCGGGAGACGGCGACGAACGGGAGCTACCTGCTGACCGACGGCGAGCCCCGAACCTTCGAGGTCTGCGCCGGCCGAGGCCTCCAAGAAGACCGAGGCCGACACGCCGGCCTCATGGCCCCGTTCGCCATCGAGAACGCGGCCACCGGCGAGACGCACGTGCTGGTGACGGACCGCAACGGAGACGCGTCGACCGCTAATAGCTGGAACAGGCACTCGAGGGACACCAACGCCAACGACGCCCTGCTCGGCCATGAGGACCCGATCGTGGCCGACGACATGGACCCTGAGGCCGGCATCTGGTTCTTGCTCGGCGAGAACGGCTCCTCGGCACCGGTCGACGACTCGCTGGCGGTCCTGCCGTACGGCGCCTACACCATGACCGAGCTGCGCTGCGATGCCAACGAGGGCCTCGAGCTCATCACCAGGAGCTCTTCACGCTCACGGCCTACGCCTGCTGCGCAGTCGGCGACGACCGAGACTAGGAGTTGCAGATCGAAACCACAACCGAATATGGCCCTTCGACCCCTTGCCGCTATATCGCGGCAAGGGGTCCTACATATGTGAGATAATTTACGTACTTGATAGCAACAAGACGCTGCCGGTTGCTTCTCGATAAGCTTCCAGTTATCCATGAACAGAGGTGCGCAATTGGGAAAGATAAAGCTGCAAGACGTCAAAAGGGCTATCGACATCGGAAAGGACGTCCTGCCATTCGTTAAACCCGCCGTGGACCGATTCGGACCCGCACTGATCGATTGGGGGCAACAGAAGGTAAAGCAGGCGGCAGACGGCCTGGGAGAAGCAAAGGATTCCATTCTTTCAAAAGGCCAAGCAATCAAGGACGAGAAGGAGCGGCAAAAGTCACTCGAGGCAGCCCGCAAGAAGGCCGTGGCAAGCTCGCTTCCGCCAATCTCCGCCAAGGAGTTCTTCGAGAACTTCGAGAACAACGTCTCTGGCGAAACCGACCTCAGCGATGGGTACATGGCAATCGCCGGATGCTACGCCATCACCACGATGAAGTCGGATCGCGAGAAAGACCTTTCCGCCTACGAGGACGTCTATGTCGGCTGCGGCAAATCCATGGGATTCAGCATCTACACCCAGCTTTGCGGTTTCGGCAACGTCGACGTCTACGCCGACTTCAAATTCAAAAGACCCATGATGATCCTGCTCTTCCCGTGCGAGGAGAAAGACCTCAAGACCCGCTATGAGGCCCTCGTCAGGGATCTTCAGGCCGAGATCTCGTACAACAAATGGGACGTCCTAGCGCGTTCCGATGAGGCGAGATAGGCGCTAAGAGCATGAGCGACAAAGAACTTGCGCCGATTAGCGTCGAGGTTGTTGCGATCGATGACCTTGACAGCATCAAGGTCATCGCGAACGCCAATACGAGCAAAGAGAACAACACCGGCATCGGAGAGCGGGCGGACGCCTTTCTCGGCCTCGCCTCGAACGTCATAGACCTCGTCGAGGGAAAGCAGCTCTACAAAGTCGAGGTCCCCGAAGGCTATAGCCTTAAGGACCTCGTTGTCTCGAAGAAGGATTCAGAAGCAGTGAGGGCCCTCGTCCGGGATCCAAAGGGATGCCTGAGTGGCGATGTCTCCCTCAAAGCCGCCAGGGTCAGCCCCGCGCAGATCGCCAGCGTCGGTCTTGCCGCAGCGGCGATGGTTGTCGGCCAAGCGTACATGACCGAAATCGGCGACAGCCTCCAGCGCATCGATGCCAAGCTGGAATCAATCGCCTCCATGATCGCCAGCGACCAGAAGGCAAAAGTCAAAAACGCCCTAGACATCGCAAAGACCTACGCAGCCCTTCATGACGATTACCTCCAAAAGCCCGCCGAGGCGCGCCAGGCGGCAAGAAACGAGATCGAGGGCAGGTACAACGACGTCGGCCAGGTAATCGATTGGATTACCGAGCAGCTCGCCAGCGTCGAAGATAAGGCCAGAGACGCTGCGGAGCGCGAGAAAGACCTCGAACCGCTGCTTAAAGAGATCAAATCCTACGAGGCTCAGTTTGGCATGTGCCTCCAGGCCCTGTCGGCGCTCGCCATGACGCGCATGTACTACGACGGTAGCATGGACGACCGCAGCGCCCTCATCGAAGAGCAGAGGATCCTTGACAAATCTCAGGGCTTTCTGAAAAAGAGGCAGGTCCTCGCCGCGCTCATGGAGATGAAAATCGGGGGTATGAAAGGGGCGCTCATCGCGCTTCCGCGCGGTACTCAGGGGAACGCCCTCAAGAGGCTGGTCTCCCAGACGCCCAGGGCCGCTGCAAAGGAGCAGGTCCTCGAAGCTAAGGTCAAGATGCGAGCGAGCCTGCGCTCGGGAGAGTCAAAACTGAGGTCCGAGGCCGAAGATCGAAAAGGCGAGATCGAACGCATCGCGGCGGCATCGCGGTCAGCTAGGACGTTGCTCACAGACGGAACCGATTGCTGGCTCATTGACGATCAAACAGATTAAGAGAGACAAAGAGGCGGGCAATTGCCCGCCTCTTACTACATCACCCACTTGAACACGGCGCGGAACAGCCAGACGAAAAAGCCCAGCGTAATCTTTAGCGGTGCCCTCTTCCTTCTCTTCCGTGAGCAGCCTCGCCAGTTCTTCCGGCACGCCCGGGACCTCTGCCCTCCCCAGTGCTGGTCCTGCTTGGATTGGTAACGGTGTGTTGGACAGTTTCTTAGAGGACGAGTCCCTGTTCGGTGAATTCCTTCGGACTCCGGTATCCGAGGGGGGCCGTGCGCCACTACGAGAGCGGCATCCGCGTCTGAAGTCCAAATTGCTCGAATCCATCGCCGCGGCATTTTCCCTGAGATGGCAAGATTCTTTACTCCCCATTAACTACCTGGGGAAACGCCGTGCGGAGACCGCCAAAAAACCTAGTGAGTTTGATTTGAGTTTTTACGGACCCAGAAATGGCCCCGTTTCATCCTCGGGAAAAACCGTGCGTCCATTCACTTGGGATAAATCCTTACTCCCATTTCTCCGGATACCGCCCGTGCCTTGCCGTCTTGAAACACGGGGAGTAAATGGCGAAAGCGCAGGTGAAAGGGAGTAAAAAGGCAAAGAAAAAGCCTCCGTCCCAACGCGGGAACGGAGGCTCGATAATCGGATTTACTCACCAATGTCGCTGGTGGATTTGCCGTGACTCTCTTACGAAACGAAACTCAGCGGCACAGTGCGGTACTCAAAAGTGCAGGTCAGGACCCTGTCGGCTTACTCCCACTCAAAATCCTGATTTTGCATCGTCGTTAATCGTGGTTGCATCTGGTTGTGTAGATTGACCCCAGTGGACACAAGTGGGTATAAACCCGAGTACTCAAACAATACCCAGAGTCTGGATTATTCATGAAAATCACTGATGGCTAAAATGGACAATCTCCAAAATCACTTTCATGCTCAATATCTGGCAAGTCAGTTTCCTGTTTGGTGGCTTTCAACAAAGAGACAAGGCGCTTAATCTTCGTGAGAAGTTCGTCATAAGTGATGATTGTTACGCCGTTGACGTTCGATCTGAAGTTCTCGAAAGTCCCCACTTTGATTTTGTCAGGACGCCCGTATTCGTCATGAAACTCTTTAGTGCAACCCAGGATTACGATACATTGAGGATTGAATGCTTCAAATTGCTCGGTTGAGTTTGCCTGGAGATTGCGCAGCTCTGTTGCGAGCGAATGCTTGTAACTAAGAACCTGATTAACCGCTCCACTTAAGTCTGAGCTAAGCGAATAGGACTGTCCTCTATATGGCCTGCCGAGCAAATGAGTGTCAGGCTTTTTGATTTCTATAATGGCAACGTTGCTCGTCGCTTCATTTCTAAAGATGAAATCAGCTTCATTGCCACCATGGTTTTCAATTGACTTGCCACCAAGATACATTTTTGACCCGAACAATACGCAAGGAGTAGAAAACAGTTGCTCGATAATCCATGGATATTTGCTGAGGATCTTCGTTTGCCAAAACTCTTCGCTGGTATTGCTGAAGTTTTCTTCGATGTCGGAAATCGCTCGCTCAAATAGTTCCAAGCTTAAGCTGGTTGATAGCTGATGGAGATTATCGACCTCAAGGTTGGACAAAACGCGAGAGAGCTCTTCGCGAGACTTTCCTTGAGTCAAGAGCTTCAGCAGCTCCTTTACAAGCTCAAAGTTTGTGTCCTCTTGAAGCATTCTTGCTGCCGATGCATCTTTCTTAAGTAGATTCAGCAATGCCATGCTTGCGTTGTTGACCTCGACATATGAAGTGTCCCAAGAAGGGATTCCGTCCATGGCGCCCGACAGGCGGTATAGTTTACTTAGGGCGTTAAAAAGTGCGCGAGTCTCGGAAGTGCTCAGAGAAAGTTTTAGGTAGTCGCCGGTCTTAACATCCAGCTTGGAGGCATGCTCTTCGCGTTTCTCCGACGGATAGAGATCTTCGCTCTTTCCCTTCTTCTCGTAGACCAGGGTTCCGCAAACTGCGTTCTTGGGTTCTTTTTGGTTTTCGACAATCTGCGGCTCAAAGGAGAACCGCATCATCGGACCACTTTTTAGGGTGACGGTTTCCGTGTTTGCGCTTTGCCTGGAAGTAGGGCTAACAACAATGGAATCATCATCATGCGATTGGTTAAAGAGTATTGCTTTCAAAAATTGCCCCTACTTTCCGGTCCAAGGACTCTTGCCGTCAGGGGTATTCACCCAATAGCCGGGGTCATAGGTTTGCTTCCAGTCCTCGTACTCCTCGCGGGTTATCTCCTTGGCATCGAGCCTCTGCTTCATCTCTTTCCAATCCCTAAGGAAGCCGTCGAAGGTCAAGCCAACGGTATAGAGACCGCCGGTGATGGCGGGTCGACCGTCAATTTCGGTGATGGTGTATCCATACAGCTCGTCGTTCTCCAGAAGGGCGTAGAAAAACTCCAATTGGGGCCCGAACTCCGGTGTGGACAGGTACTCCGGCCTGACTCTCAACGCCTTCGCGATGTGTTCCAGGACTTCCTTCTTTGGCTTGCGGTCGCCCAGCTCGTAGCTGCGCAAGGCGCTCTCGCTGATGCCGCTGAGCTCTGCCAGCTGCTTCTGGGTGAGCTGCCTCTTCTCCCTGAGTTTCTTGATCTTGCGGGAGTATAGCGGCGCTAAGCCGCCCTTGTACTTTCCACCAAACATTTTTCGTCCTGACGTAACGGATTCCATCAAGCGCATCGAAAACGCTATTCAAATGGTATTACCTCACGTAATTGTGAGCAATTCTCGAAATTTCTCCACACCTCACGATTTTGTGATGTATGCTGTGTGCGAAAGCAAACCTCACGTATTTGTGATGTTTGGAAGCTATTCAAGAATTCAGGCATTAGCTGCTCCTTAGTACCCAATAATCATTATTCCTTTTAAAGGAATGGTTATTCGCCCGCTTGCGTATAACGTCTTGAAGAAAGTAACTACTTTTTCAAAGTCTTTGCTTTGGGTTCCACTTGATTCGTAGATGTTCCTGACTGCGATGCATAAATAATTTGCATCCAGCATCATAGAAGCTTCAAAGAAATCTTTAAGGAACTGATAGTTAACGGTGGCGCGCTCCGCTTCAACCTCTACTACAATACCTTCATCAAGATTAAACGCATCTGCCCAAAAGGCTTTTTCTATCTTCCCTTGCTCCTTAAAAAGCACAGGCATTTCAAGGAGTTCCGACTTTTTCTTGCCACGCTCGACCAGAAATCCCGCGGATTCAAGATCACTTGCAACCACAGCAAGGACATCGTTGCTGGTTAATCTATTTTGAGGCGAAGCGATTTCGTCGAGATGATTGCTGAAGACTTCAACAATGGACATCATTCGTGCAGGGGGCCGCTGCGTATTTGGGAAATATAGCCAATTACAATCCATAAGGCGCCATCCTGTAGTTATCTTGCTTTTTCCTGCATTTCCTGACAATTATAAATCTTAATTTGGGCAAGGCATGAGTATCACTTGAGTCTCCCTATGGCAGTTCTTCGACTTTGGGGTGACTTAAATGAGTACGCTTACGTACTAAAGCGACAATGTGCCAGTTAATCGGCGTAAAATTGTGATGTTGTGAGTGCGCTGCTATCCGACGTTTATCTCGAAACGCATGTTCTTGCAGCTCAATCACATGAAAATGGCCCTTTGGATTGACTCCAGAGGGCCATTGGCTTTCATCGTTTCGGGTGGTTGGCAGGTAATTTCAGCGTATATCAAGCAACCAAAACACCTGTAAAATTACCTTATATAAACCTCACGATTTTGTGCGGAATTACTCCCATTCGATGGTTGCCGGCGGCTTGGAAGTGCAGTCAAGCACCACGCGGTTGATCTGACGGCATTCGTTGGTAATACGCGTCGAGATGGTGGCGAGCACGTCGTACGGGATACGCGACCAGTCGGCGGTCATGGCGTCTTCGGACGACACCGGACGCAACACGATCGGCGAGCCGTAGGTGCGTTCGTCACCCTGCACGCCCACGGAATGCACGTCGGCAAGCAGCACGACCGGGCACTGCCAGATGTCGCGGTCGAGGCCGGCCTTGGAAAGCTCCTCACGTGCGATGGCATCAGCTTCGCGCAGCAAGTCAAGACGTTCCTTGGTGATTTCGCCGATGATGCGGATGCCGAGACCCGGACCCGGGAATGGCTGACGCCAGACAATCTCATCCGGCAGACCGAGTTCGGTGCCAATGGCGCGCACCTCATCCTTGAACAGGGTGCGCAGCGGCTCGATGAGCTGGAATTTGATGTCCTTCGGCAGGCCGCCCACATTGTGGTGCGATTTGATGTTGGCCGCGCCATCGCCGCCGCCGGACTCTACGACGTCCGGATACAGCGTGCCCTGCACGAGGAATTTGACTTCCTTGCCGGAGGCACCGGCCTCTTCGATGACCTGACGCTGCGCCTTCTCAAAAGTGCGGATGAACTTCTCTCCGATGATCTTGCGCTTCTTCTCCGGCTCGCTCACGCCCTTCAACGCGGTGAGGAAGTCTTCGGAGGCGTCCACGGCGATGAGCTTGATGCCGGTGGCCTCGACGAAATCATGTTTGACCTGCTCGGCCTCGCCCTTGCGCAGCAGACCGTGGTCCACGAACACGCAGGTGAGCTGCTCGCCGATGGCCTTATGCACCAGAGCCGCCGCGACGGCGGAGTCGACGCCGCCGGACAGGCCGCAAATCACCTGGGCGTCGCCGACCTTCTCGCGGATTTTCTTGACCTGGTCCTCGATGATGTTGGACGCGTTCCAGTTATCGCCGAGGCCGGCGCACTTGTGCAGGAAGTTCTCGATGAGCTTCTGGCCCATCGGAGTGTGCTTGACTTCCGGATGCCACTGCACGCCGTACAGTTTGCGGGACTCGTCCTGCATGGCGGCGACCGGTGCGCCTTCGGTGTGGGCGAGCACTTCGAAGCCTTCCGGCGCGGTCTTGACGGCCACGCCATGGCTCATCCACGTGCTTTGCTCTGCGGGAGAGCCGTCGAGCAGACCCTCCGCCTTGTCGATGGTGGTTTCCGTTTTGCCGTATTCGCCCAGGGCGGCCTTGTCGACATCCGCGCCCAACGCGTATGCCATGGCTTGGAAGCCGTAGCAGATGCCGAGCACCGGAACGCCCGCGTCGAACAGCTTCTTGTCGACGCGCGGAGCGCCCGGTTCGAACACGGAAGCGGGGCCACCGGACAGGATGATGGCCTGCGGATCCTTGGCCAGCATCTCATCGACCGGCATGGAATGCGGCACGAGCTCCGAATAAACATTGGCCTCACGCACGCGACGTGCGATCAGCTGGGCGTACTGGGCTCCGAAATCGACAACGAGCACAGGACCTGCAGCCATAACACTCTCCCTTTAATATGAGGTATCAAGAAACGAAATACTAACTGCTCTATTGTGACGTTGCAAGGAGACATTGGAAACACGTGAACGGAGAATGAACGAATCTCACAATTGCTTACTCCCACCTACTCAACACGCCGCGTGTGTATCTAGGGAAACGAACGTGGGAAACATGTGTTAACCGACTAAAAACGTTGATTTTGAGCCGTTTTTCAATCTTTTTGATAGAGTGTGAAGTACGCACAAAAATCCCGATAAAAGCACACATTTGCGTACAGAAAAATAACAATTGAACACACAGTCGCAAAAAAACAGCAAAAAGTCGAACCGCGCTCGTAATATGTGCAAGTGACTGGAAATGAGGCATACCGCGTAACCGCAAGGTTTTAGGCATGGCTCATGACCTAAGGAAATAAACAATCGCACATCACAGTGCAGGAGTACAGGAGTACACATGACGAGTCCTGTTATTGGCACCCCTTGGAAGAAGCTGAACGCTCCGGTTTCCGAGGAAGCTATCGAAGGCGTGGATAAGTACTGGCGCGCAGCCAACTACCTCTCCATCGGCCAGATCTATCTGCGTAGCAACCCGCTGATGAAGGAGCCTTTCACCCGCGAAGACGTCAAGCACCGTCTGGTCGGTCACTGGGGCACCACCCCGGGCCTGAACTTCCTCATCGGCCACATCAACCGTCTCATTGCTGATCACCAGCAGAACACTGTGATCATCATGGGCCCGGGCCACGGCGGCCCGGCTGGTACCGCTCAGTCCTACCTGGACGGCACCTACACCGAGTACTTCCCGAACATCACCAAGGATGAGGCTGGCCTGCAGAAGTTCTTCCGCCAGTTCTCCTACCCGGGTGGCATCCCGTCCCACTACGCTCCGGAAACCCCGGGCTCCATCCACGAAGGCGGCGAGCTGGGTTACGCCCTGTCCCACGCCTACGGCGCTGTGATGAACAACCCGAGCCTGTTCGTCCCGGCCATCGTCGGCGACGGCGAAGCTGAGACCGGCCCGCTGGCCACCGGCTGGCAGTCCAACAAGCTCATCAACCCGCGCACCGACGGTATCGTGCTGCCGATCCTGCACCTCAACGGCTACAAGATCGCCAACCCGACCATCCTGTCCCGCATCTCCGACGAAGAGCTCCACGAGTTCTTCCACGGCATGGGCTATGAGCCGTACGAGTTCGTCGCTGGCTTCGACAACGAGGATCACCTGTCGATCCACCGTCGTTTCGCCGAGCTGTTCGAGACCGTCTTCGACGAGATCTGCGACATCAAGGCCGCCGCTCAGACCGACGACATGACTCGTCCGTTCTACCCGATGATCATCTTCCGTACCCCGAAGGGCTGGACCTGCCCGAAGTTCATCGACGGCAAGAAGACCGAGGGCTCCTGGCGTTCCCACCAGGTGCCGCTGGCTTCCGCCCGCGATACCGAGGCCCACTTCGAGGTCCTCAAGAACTGGCTCGAGTCCTACAAGCCGGAAGAGCTGTTCGACGAGAACGGCGCCGTGAAGCCGGAAGTCACCGCCTTCATGCCGACCGGCGAACTGCGCATCGGTGAGAACCCGAACGCCAACGGTGGCCGCATCCGCGAAGAGCTGAAGCTGCCGAAGCTGGAAGACTACGAGGTCAAGGAAGTCGCCGAGTACGGCCACGGCTGGGGCCAGCTCGAGGCCACCCGTCGTCTGGGCGTCTACACCCGCGACATCATCAAGAACAACCCGGACTCCTTCCGTATCTTCGGACCGGATGAGACCGCTTCCAACCGTCTGCAGGCCGCTTACGACGTCACCAACAAGCAGTGGGACGCCGGCTACCTGTCCGCTCAGGTCGACGAGCACATGGCTGTCACCGGCCAGGTCACCGAGCAGCTTTCCGAGCACCAGATGGAAGGCTTCCTCGAGGGCTACCTGCTGACCGGCCGTCACGGCATCTGGAGCTCCTATGAGTCCTTCGTGCACGTGATCGACTCCATGCTGAACCAGCACGCCAAGTGGCTCGAGGCTACCGTCCGCGAGATTCCGTGGCGCAAGCCGATCTCCTCCATGAACCTGCTCGTCTCCTCCCACGTGTGGCGTCAGGATCACAACGGCTTCTCCCACCAGGATCCGGGTGTCACCTCCGTCCTGCTGAACAAGTGCTTCAACAACGATCACGTGATCGGCATCTACTTCCCGGTGGATTCCAACATGCTGCTCGCTGTGGCTGAGAAGTGCTACAAGTCCACCAACAAGATCAACGCCATCATCGCCGGCAAGCAGCCGGCCGCCACCTGGCTGACCCTGGACGAAGCTCGCGCCGAGCTCGAGAAGGGTGCTGCCGAGTGGAAGTGGGCTTCCAACGTGAAGTCCAACGATGAGGCTCAGATCGTGCTCGCCGCCACCGGTGATGTTCCGACTCAGGAAATCATGGCCGCTGCCGACAAGCTGGACGCCATGGGCATCAAGTTCAAGGTCGTCAACGTGGTTGACTTGGTCAAGCTGCAGTCCGCCAAGGAGAACAACGAGGCCCTCTCCGATGAGGAGTTCGCTGAGCTGTTCACCGAGGACAAGCCGGTCCTGTTCGCTTACCACTCCTATGCCCGCGACGTGCGTGGTCTGATCTACGATCGCCCGAACCACGACAACTTCAACGTTCACGGCTACGAGGAGCAGGGCTCCACCACCACCCCGTACGACATGGTTCGCGTGAACAACATCGATCGCTACGAGCTCCAGGCTGAAGCTCTGCGCATGATCGACGCTGACAAGTACGCCGACAAGATCAACGAGCTCGAGGCCTTCCGTCAGGAAGCCTTCCAGTTCGCTGTCGACAACGGCTACGATCACCCGGATTACACCGATTGGGTCTACTCCGGTGTCAACACCAACAAGCAGGGTGCTATCTCCGCTACCGCCGCAACCGCTGGCGATAACGAGTGAGCCTAGGCTATTTGGCCTGATTGCTTGATAAAAGCCCCAAGGGATTGTTCCCTTGGGGCTTTTTCGTATTACGGTGCGATATGCTTGGCTTAAAACAGCAAAACCGCTAGCGCGTGTCAGTTACCGTTTGCACATTACAATTGCTCATTGTGCGAACGATGCGGTATCGCACCCGAATAATGCGAAGTACATAGGAGACACCGTGAGTTTTACCAGCGTCACCATCATCAGTCCCGAAGCGGCTAACGGCCGTAATGTTGTCGCCCTTGGAGTCACCAAGACACTTGCCGCAGCCGGCAAGACCGGAGTGTTCCGTCCGGCGGTCTGCAGAAAAGACACCTTCACGGACGTGCTGATCGAAGCTTCCAATGCCGGTTTGAGCCGGGAACAGTCCGTCGGCGTGTGCCCCAAGCGCGCTCGTAACGATAAGGAAGGTTCGCGGGCGGATATCGTTGCGGCCTACACCCAAGCCGTAGAAACAGCCCGACCGGATGCCATGGTGATTGTCGGCACCGACAGGTCAGCAGTCAATGATCCCGCGATGTTCTCTTTCAACGCTGACGTCGCGGCAGACCTCCAATCGCCGGTCCTGCTGGCCGTATGCACTATCGAACGCACACCGGAACAAGTCAAAAGCACGGTTGAGGCATCCACCAAGGTCATCGAAGACGCCGGGAGCAAAGTCGTCGGCGTGTTCATTACTGGGTGTGACGACACGCAGCCGGATCCACTCAAAGCATGCTTCATCGATTACCCGGTGCCGGTGTGGACGCTACCTGCCGTCGATTTCAACGACGATGACGCCATCAGCAAGGCAGACGAAGCGTTCGCGACGAACGTCGACGCCGCGGAACTGACCGTGGCACTCGAATCGCCATTCGACGCCCCGACCACACCCTATGCTTTCCAATACGGTCTGCTGGGCAAGGCGAAGGCGGACAAGAAGACCATCGTGCTGCCGGAGGGCAACGAGGATCGCATCATCAAAGCCGCCGATTATCTGCTGGAGCGCGACATCGTCGATCTGATCATCGTCGGAGACGAAAACGCCATTCTCGCCCGCGGCCAGGAATTGGGATTGAAATCGCTTGGCAAGGCGAAATTCCAAGCCAAGGATGATGAAACGGTGCTGGAACCCATGGTGGCGAAGCTGTGCGAGCTGCGCGCCAAGAAAGGCATGACCGAAGAGCAGGCGCGCAAACAGCTGGCCGATGACAGCTATTTCGGCACCATGCTTGTGGTGATGGGCATGGCGGACGGTCTCGTGTCCGGTTCCGTCAACTCCACGGCCAATACCGTGCGTCCGGCCCTGCAGGTCATCAAGACCAAGCCAGGAACGTCGCTGGTCTCCGGAGCGTTCCTGATGTGTTTCAAGGACCATGTCGCCGTGTTCGCCGACTGTGCCATCAACCTTAACCCCAATGCCGAGCAGCTCGCCGAAATAGCAATCCAATCCGCCGAAACGGCCAAGGCGTTCGGCCTTGAACCGAAGGTGGGCATGCTGTCCTATTCCACGCTGGGCTCCGGAAAAGGACCCGACGTCGACCTCGTCGAGGAAGCCACCACCATCGTCAAAGACAAGGCTCCCGACCTTGCGGTGGTCGGATCGATCCAGTTCGACGCGGCATGGTCTCCGACCGTGGCCGCGACCAAAGCCAAGGGCGATCCGGTGGCGGGCCATGTCAATGTGTTCGTATTCCCGGATCTGTGCGCGGGCAACATCGCATACAAGGCGGTACAGCGTTCCTCGGGAGCGGCCGCCGTCGGGCCGGTGCTGCAGGGTCTCAACCGCCCGGTGAACGATCTGAGCCGTGGCGCCACGGTCCAGGACATCATCAACACCATCGCCCTGACCGCCATCGAAGCCCAGTAATCGGGCATTTTGTAGCAAGCAACGAGTAATCTAAGGTTTTGGAAAGTCGCGTAAGCGGCACATCGATTAACACATGGAGGATGCCCACAATGGCGAAAACCGTCCTTGTCATCAATTCCGGTTCCAGCTCTATCAAGTATCAGCTGGTTGATCTTGAAACCGGCGAAGGTATCGCTTCCGGTCTGGTCGAGAAGATCGGCGAGCCGGTTGACGGTCATTACAAGCACGAGTACAACGGCGAGAAGCATGAGCTCGAAGAGCCGATTCACGACCATGAGCAGGGTCTGAAGCGCGTGCTCGGCTTCTTCGACGAGTTCGGCCCGAAGCTCGCCGACGCAGGCATCGTGGCCGTCGGCCATCGCGTGGTGCAGGGTGGTTCCATCTTCCCGAAGCCGGCTCTGGTCAACGACAAGACCATCGGCCAGGTCAAGGACCTCGCCGTGCTCGCCCCGCTGCACAACGGTCCGGAGGCCAAGGGCGCTGAGGTCATGCGCTCCCTGCTGCCGGATGTTCCGCAGATCTTCGTGTTCGATTCCTCCTTCTTCTTCCAGCTGCCGAAGGCTTCCAGCACCTACGCGCTGAACAAGGAAGTCGCCCAGCAGTACCACATCCGCCGTTACGGCGCCCATGGCACCTCCCACGAGTTCATCTCCTCCGTCGTGCCGTCCGTCATCGGCAAGCCGGCCGAAGGCCTCAAGCAGATCGTGCTGCACATCGGCAACGGTGCTTCCGCCTCCGCCGAAATCTCCGGCAAGCCGGTTGAGACCTCCATGGGTCTGACCCCGCTGGAAGGCCTCGTGATGGGTGGCCGTACCGGCGACATCGATCCGGCCGTCGTCTTCCACCTGATTCGCAACGCCCACATGAGCGTGGACGAACTGGACACCCTGTTCAACAAGCGTTCCGGCATGATGGGTCTGACCGGCTTCGGCGACCTGCGTGAAGTGCATCGTCTGGTCGAAGAGGGCAACGAGGACGCCAAGCTGGCTCTTGACATCTACGTGCACCGCATCGTCGGCTACATCGGCAACTACACCGCTCAGATGGGTGGCGTCGACGTGATCACCTTCACCGCAGGCGTTGGCGAGAACGATGACGTCGTGCGCAAGATGGTCTGCGACAAGCTCGCTCCGTTCGGCGTCAAGCTGGATGAGGAGAAGAACGCGACCCGTTCCAAGGAACCGCGCATCATCTCCACCCCGGATTCCGCAGTCACCATCTGCGTCATCCCGACCAACGAGGAGCTGGCCATCGCCCGCAAGTCCGCCGCCATCGCAGAAGAAGGCAAGGACTCCTACGGCAACGTCTTCTCCAAGTGAGTGACGTGTCACGTTTCGGCTGGTAGAGGAACGTGACGGCAAACGGTATGAATCTGCGCCGCCGTGCCTGATAATCGATATCATCGGTCAATCAGGCACGGCGGCGCAGTGCGTTGGCCCCCCCCTTTCCGCGATTCGCAAGGGATTGCTTGGTAGTACGATACGACAGGTTGCACTGTACCGTGCAATGATGTAAGAGAGAACGGTTGGTTATTCGTGGCTGCTAAACGACGTTTCGTCGGTTTGGACGGGCTTAAAGGCATAGCCCTTATTGCGATTGTGCTGTATCACTGCGATGAGCTTTCGCTTCAAGGCGGGTTTTTCGGTGTGGATGTGTTCTTCACCATCTCCGGTTTCCTGATTTTCTCATCGCTGCTCAATCGTATCGATTCAGGTAAAGGCTTGGAACTGGGGGAGTACTTCCTCAAACGGTTCCGCCGGATTTATCCCGCGCTGTTTGCTCTTATCCCGATTTCGGTGACGTTGGCATGGCTGGTGAACCGCGACATGCTTGTCGGCATCCGGAACCAGATCATGACCGTGCTTCTGGGATGCTACAACTGGTATGCCATCAGCAGCGGAGCCAGCTATTTCTCCCAGATGAACCCTGACATATTCCGTCACCTATGGTTCATGTCGTTGCTCATGCAGTTTTATCTGATCGCTCCATTCGTGGTTTTGCTGCTGCGAAAAATCATCATCAGATGGGCTCCGGTATGCATACTGACAGCCCTTGCCGGAGCAAGCGCGGTATCCATGGGACTGCTATACCACTCTGGCGCTGACCCCACACGTGTGTATTTCGGCACCGACACGCACGCCATGGGCCTATGGCTCGGTGCCGCGCTGGCTTGGATACTGCCGATTCTCAGACATGAGCATGGGCGAGCCAATGAATCGCGGATAATGGAACGATTCCATAAGATATGGATTCAATTCGGCCCGATAGTTGCCTTTGGCTCATTGCTGGCATTGCTGTGGATGATGCGGCATATCACTCAAGGCCCAGCGGCGTTCCATGGCGGTATCTTCGTCGCCTCCGTGCTTGCTGTGGTGCTGATCGCAGGAACCATACCATTCGGATCCTGGATGCAGGATCTGCTTGTGTTCAAGCCGCTTGCCGCTTTGGGTCATTATTCGTATGGCATTTATCTGTGGCATTGGCCATTATGGCTGCTGCTGAGATCCCTGTTGCCCCAGTGGGGCGCATGGCATGCCGACAGGCTGCTGTCCTTCACCTTCATCCTCACCGTGCTGTTCGCGTTCGCATCTTGGCGACTGCTCGAGAAGCCAGTCGCTCGTGCGGGATTCATCGCGTTGATTCGTCCGATCAGTGGAGACGAAGCCGAGCATTGCGGCCGTCTGATATCCACGGTCGTGGTGCTGGCATGCTCATGGAGCTTCTGCGGATACGCTGTGGCGACGGCACCGGAACAAACCAGTGTGGCGCAATCCTTGGGTATCAGCTCCAGGCTGTTGCAGCAACGCAATCATGCCGCTTTGGAACGACGCAGAACACCGATGCCAAGGAAGCCACGACATAAGATGCCGGATGGTTCGCAAATGGCCGCCATCGGAGATTCGGTGATGCTGGCGTCCAGCAAAGGATTGCAGGACACGTTCCCCAACATCATTGTGGATGCCGAAGTCTCACGGTCGATGGCGAAGGGACAGGGTCTTGTCGATCAATTGAAAGCGCAAGGAAATCTGCGCCCCTGGGTCTTGGTGGGACTTGCCACCAACTCCGTGGTGACCAATGATCAGCTTGACGATCTGCTGAATGATGTCGGCCCCGATCATGTGCTGGTGCTCATTAACGCGCACGCTCCCGTTTCATGGGTTCCCGGCACCAATGCCGTGTTGAAGCAATTCGCCGCGGCGCATTCCAACAACGTCGTACTGGTCGATTGGGACGGGACCATTTCCCAGCATGCTGACGAACTTGCCGGAGATGGCATCCATCCGGGAATGTCCAATACGATCTACGCGCAGGCGGTCAAGGATTCAATCGCCGCTTGGATCAAGCAAGGGCACTGATTGATGCGTTGACGATTTCCATACGAGGTCCGCCACATGCCGTCGCATATGAATGATCCCCATTCCATGGAAATCGGAATGGGGATCATTCATATGCGGACGATGCCGATATTAGGGAAATCAGGCCTCCTGATGCTGAGGAGCGGACAGGAAGTGCTCCTCGCTAGGCAGAACGGCGTTGAGAATCACAGCCACCACGAACGACACCGCGATGCAGTTGGAAGCGAAGATGGACTGGAACAGCGCCGGGAAGTTGGCGAAAATGTCGCCGACCTGGGTGAAGCCGATGCCAATGGTCAGGCTCAACGCGGCGATGGTGATGTTGCGCTGCGTGTAACCGGCCTCGGAAATCATCTGGAATCCGGACAGGATGATATTGCCGAACATCATGATGGTGCAGCCGCCAAGCACAGCCTGCGGCAGGGAGTTGAAGACCTCTGCAACGGCCGGAACGAAGCTGGCGAGCACCAAAATCAGACCGCCGGAAAGAATCACCTTGCGGTTGACCACCTTGGTCATCGCCACCAGACCGATGTTCTGCGCGAACGAAGTCAATGGCAGGCAGCCGAACAAACCGGACACGGAGGAGATCAAACCGTCGCCGGCAATAGCTCCAGCGGTTTCCTTGTCGGTGGGTTGACGGTCGAGACCGACCTTGGTAAGCGCCGCTGTGTCGCCCAACACCTCAACCGAGGAAACGACATACAGCAGAGCGAAGGAGATAATCGCACCCGGATCAAACTCAAGCTTGAACGGCATGAAATGCGGCACCGACACGACCTGCAGATTGGCGAAACCGGAGAAATCGACCTTTCCCATGAAAATCGCGACCACATAGCCCACGACAAGGCCGAACAGCACGGAAAGCTGCTTGGCGGTGCCCCTCATGAGCAGCTGGAACGCAAGGCAAGCCACCAGCGAAATCAGGCCAAGCGTCAGATTCTGCCAGCTGCCGAAATCCTTCGCGCCGGAACCGCCGCCGAAGCTCGTGGCGCCGACGGACAGGAGCGAAAAACCAATCGAGGTGACGACAATCGCGGAAACGATCGGCGGGACGAAACGACGCCAATACTTGGCCGTCAAACCAAGCACGACCTCCAACAGGCCGCCAAGCACCACGGCGCCGGCGACTGCGCCATAACCCTGATGCTGCGCGATCGACATGGCGGCCGCGACGTAGGTGAAGGAAATGCCGGTGACCATCGGCAGACGGGAACCAATCAGCCACACACCGTACAGCTGCAGGCAGGTGCCGAGACCTGCGACCAGCAGGCCGGCCTGAATGATGGCGGCGGACTGTGCCGCATCCATCTTGGCGGCCGTGGCCACCAGGAAGATAGGCGCGAGATTCGCCACGAACATGGCCATGACGTGCTGCAGGCCGAACGGAATGCCCTTCCAGAACGACACCGGTGCGTCAAGACTGCTCAACGCCTCAAAAGACACGCCTTTTTTAGTGTCTTTTGCCTTCGTCTTTTTTTCGGTTTTCTCTGTGTTCTTCTCTTCGCTCAACTGTTACATCCTCTCTTATAATCGTTTGAGCGTACTGAAAAAATCAGGAGCGGAATTCGATGGTGCCGTTTTCCGGATCCATCGATTCGACGATTGCCAGGGAATCGACGTCGTACCCTTCCTCACGCAGCTGGTCGCCACCGCCTTGGAAGCCCTTTTCCACTGCGATGCCGATGCCTTCCACAGTGGCTCCGGCCTCATGGCACAGCTCGATCAGGCCTTTTAACGCCTTGCCGTTGGCAAGGAAATCGTCGATCAGCAGCACGTGGTCGCCTTCATTGAGATAGCGCTTGGACACGATGACAGGGAACTCCTTCTGCTTGGTGAAGGAATACACGGTGGTCGTGTACTGGTCGCCGTCAAGATTGATGGACTGCGCCTTCTTGGCGAACACCACCGGGACATTGCCGAAATGACGGGCCACGACACAGGCGATGCCAATGCCGGAAGCCTCAATGGTCAGAATCTTATCGATGGTCTTGCTCTTGAAATGCTCGGCCCAAGCGGCGCCCATATGGTCGAACAGCTCGACATCGCACTGATGGTTGAGGAACGCGTCCACTTTCAGCACATTGCCGGGTTTGACGGTACCCTGCTGCACAATGCGCTCTTCAAGCTCCTTCATGAAACCCCTTAATCTTGTCGGCCGCGAAAGCGGCATCAGATGATGGCATACGGCGAGCCGTATATAGGAGTTCAGCATACGCGCCCCAATTGACCGTGCGAGTCGGACCCCTGACCTGCTCATGTGATAAACATGAATGCTGCGAACAAATGTTTGAATATGAGCGTGCGCGAAGAAAAGAGGAATCGGTGGAACAGAGCATGGGACCTGTGATGTGCGATCCGCGGAGCCTGATAGAGGGACTCAACCCCCAACAGGAAGAAGCGGTGAAATACTACGGCCAGGCATTGCTCATCGGTGCCGGCGCAGGCTCAGGCAAGACCCGTGTGCTGACACGTCGCATCGCATGGCTGCTGGCGCATGGCTTCTGGGCAAGCAGCATCCTCGCCATCACCTTCACCAACAAGGCGGCCGCGGAAATGCGTGAACGTCTCGTGACTTTGGTCGGGCCGGAAGCCGAACATATGTGGATCTCCACCTTCCACTCCGCCTGCGTACGCATCCTACGCCGCGACGGCAAGGAAATCGGCCTTAAATCGGGCTTCTCGATTTACGACACCGCGGACAGCGAGCGACTGGTCAAACTGATCGCAGCCGACCTGAACATCGATACGAAGCGGTATACGCCACGCATGCTGCTGGGCAAGATATCCGACTGCAAGAACGCGTTGGTTTCCTGGAAAGACCAGCTGAAAAAAGCGAACTGCGATTACACCCCGGGACAGCGTGGATACCAGGTGAGCGCCGGCGACGTCGACGAACTGGTCGCCGTCGTCTACGCCGAATACCAGCATCGTCTGGCGCTCGCCAACGCAGTCGACTTCGACGATTTGATCATGCGCACCGTGGAATTGCTCCAAACCTGCCCGCAGGTGAGCGAATACTATCGGCACAGGTTCCGTTACATCTTCGTGGACGAGTATCAAGACACCAACCATGCCCAATATGTGCTCGTACGTGAATTGTCCGGCATCGATTCGGACGAACAGCCCGACCCGCAGGCGAGGGGAGCGGGCCGTGTGGGACCGAGCTGGATTACCGTGGTGGGTGATTCCGACCAATCCATCTACGCGTTCCGAGGTGCGGACATCCGTAACATCCAAGACTTCGAACAGGATTTCCCGAACGCCAAAACCATCATGCTCGAACAGAACTACCGTTCGACGCAGACCATCCTCGACGCGGCGAACGCGGTGATCGCGAAAAACGAAAACCGCAAGCCGAAGAAACTGTGGACGGCGCTTGGTCAAGGCGACAAAATCGTCGGCTATGCCGCCGACAACGCACAGCAGGAAGCCGGATGGATAGCGAACGAAATCGCACGAATCCACACCGAGGAAGACGTCGCTTACCGTGACATCGCCATCATGTACCGAGCCAACGCGCAGTCACGTTCGCTGGAAGAGGCCATGATCAACGCCAATCTGCCGTATCAGCTGGTCGGCGGCACCAAATTCTATGAACGTAGGGAAGTCAAGGACGCCATCGCGTATTTGCAGGCCATCGTGAATCCCGCGGATAATGTGAACGTGCGGCGTATCCTCAATGTGCCTAAACGAGGACTCGGCGCACGCGCGGAGGGATTGGTGGCCGGCTACGCGGACGCGCATGGCCTCACGTTCTTCGAATCCATTGAACATATGGACCAGATTGAAGGCATGACAGGCCGTACCACCAAACCGTTGGGCGCATTCCGTGATCTGATGCACGAGCTGGCCGATTTCGCCAAGGAACATGATTCGAAACCATCCGAAGTGGTGGCCGAAGTACTGGACAAAAGCGGTCTTCTGGAGGAATTGCAACGTTCCGAGGATCCGCAGGATGCTTCGCGTGTGGACAATCTTTCCCAGTTGCAGTCCGTGGCCGCCGAATTCGAACAGAACACGCCGGATGCCACGTTGGCCGGTTTCCTGGAGACCACGGCATTGGTCGCCGACTCGGATCAGTTGCCGGGAGAGGGCGAGGATTCCGGCAAGGTCACGATGATGACCTTGCATACGGCCAAAGGTTTGGAATATCCGTATGTGTTTCTTACGGGTATGGAACAGGGCACGTTCCCGCACCAGCGTGCCATGGAGGACACCAGCGAGCTGTCCGAGGAGCGTCGTCTGGCATACGTGGGCATCACCCGTGCGAAGCGTCGGCTGTATGTGACCCGTGCGGCGGTGCGTGCCCAATGGGGGCAGGCCAATGACATGATGCCCAGCCAGTTCCTGGATGAGATTCCGGATGAACTCATCGATTGGAAACGTCGTGAGGCCGGTGTGGAGCGCATGCGCGCCAGCTGGGGAGATGACGACGAGTTCGGCGGGTGGGACGATGATGACGATTTCGGATCCGCTTCCTTCGGCGGATCGATGTACGGATCGTCGACATACGGTTCCTCATCGTATGGTTCTGGTTCTCGCGGATCGCATTCCACTTATGGGTCGTCTCATGGATCGCACAGCTCGTATGGTTCCGGACGGTCCTTCTACGGCTCGGGAAGCCGCCGTTTCTCTGGCGGATCGCACTCTGGCTCGTCCTCATACGGTTCGTATGGCTCATCCCGGTCGTCATACGGTTCCGGCAAGCCCTCCGGCAAATCCGGTAAGGTCACCACGCGCCGCGCCAAGCCAAAGGATCTGACGAAATCGGCTCCGGCAAGTTCGTTGGACGGCAACAACGGATTGAGCATCTCGGATTTCCAGATAGGCGACAGAATCACCCATGACCATTACGGTTTGGGAAAGGTCATCGAAACGCAGGACAAGGGCGCGAATTCGGTGATCACCGTCGATTTCGGCACGGATGGCGTCAAACGATTGCTGCTTCGTGTGGCGCCTATTGAAAAGCTCTGACGGCTTTTCCAATAGGCGCCCCTCGTGGCGGCGCCGTTGTGGGCTCATAACACGGATTGAGTGAAAAAACAAGTCTTTTCTTTCGGAGCATTTGTTGCGATAATCGGCGATGTTTGCTTTTCGAGAGGAAGAACCATGCCAAGAAAACTGTTCGCCGCGATATCGCAGATTGTTCTGGGCGCGCTGATCGCCATCGCCCCGCAGACCTTCGCGCATGTGTGTGCCGTCAAAGACATGCCCATGGCATGCCGCTACACCGCTCGGGTCGCTCTGGGACTGGGTGTCGTCATCGCATTGCTGGCAATAATCGGATTTTTCGCGCCAAGCCGGGTCAGGGCCGGATTGGATATCGCCAATGCCGTGCTGGGCGTGCTTGTCGTTCTGGTGCCGACCATGCTGGTAGGCGTATGCAGAGGCTCCATGATGCATTGCCATATGGTGACGATGCCGACGCTTATCGTATTGGGCGTGCTGCTGGCGGTGCTCGCAGCAGTCGCCGCATATCTCGATCTCAAGCCGGCAAAGCGTGGCTGACGTGCCGCATATCACCCTTGCGAAACTACCGCTGGCCAATCTGCGTCGCAAACCATTCCGCACTTCGGCGCTTGTCATTGTGGTCGTCATGCTCACTGTGGCGTTCTATGGAGGCGCGCTGCTTTCCATGAACCTGAACAACGGGTTGAACAGCATGCGGGAACGTATGGGCGCCGATCTGATGGTCGTGCCGCAGAACACGAAAAACCAGGCTGAGGCGTTGCTCACGGGAAACTCTTCGAGCACGTTCTACTTCACCAATGACATTGGAAGCCAAATCGCCGAAGCGGACGGTGTGGGCGAAAGCACGGCGCAGACGTACATCTCCTCGCTTGCGGCAGCCTGCTGCGACGAAAAGGTGCAGATCATCGGCTTCAACCCCGACACCGACTTCGTCATCACTCCTTGGGTGGCTTCGCAATTCGACGGCACACTCCGTCGCGGCCAAATCATAGCAGGCGCCAGCATCAACGTGTCGGACAACAATACGGTCAAACTGTACGGTCATGAATTCCCCGTGGCCGCGCAACTGGCCGATACCGGAACGTCACTGGACAATTCCATATTCGTGAACATGGACACGGTGCCGGATGTCGTTTCCTATTCCGCGCAGGTCGGACATGCCGCGATTCCTGAAGAATACGCCGGCAAAGCGGTGTCCGCCGTGCTCGTCAAAGTCAAGGACGGATATTCCGCACAACAGGTCGCCTCGAATATCGCAAAAGCCACGGGGATCAAAAGTTTGGGATATGTGTATCCGGGCGGTATCACGGCTACGACGAAAACGAATCTCAAGGTGATCATCCACTATGTGGCGGTGTTCATCACGGTGTTCTGGACTATGGGATTGGTCGTGATGTTGGCGGTGTTTTCGTCGGCTATGAACGAACGCAAGCGTGAATTCGCCGCGTACCGTATTCTCGGCGCCGATCGTGCGACCCTGGTGGGCATTATCGTCAAGGAATCGGCGACCATCGGAGCTATTGGAGGTGTGATCGGTGTGACCTGTACCTCGTTGGTCGTGTTTCCGTTCAGTGGTCTGATCGCTAAGGAACTTCAATTGCCGTATCTGCAGATTGGCGTCGGTAAAGTGGCGGTACTGATAGTCGCCGCTCTCCTGTTCGCCGTGCTTACGGGCCTGGTCGCATCCCTCGCCACAGCGGTGCGTCTTTCCGCCCCACAGGCATACCTGACGCTGAGGGAGGGGGAGTGATGCCGGAACAGCCCATATTGGAGGTTCGTGGCCTTACCCGTGAATTCGTACGCCGAGGTAAACCTTTCCTCGCGGTGGATGATGTGAATCTCACGCTCGATCCAGGCGAATTCATGGCGATCATCGGCAGATCCGGAAACGGCAAAAGCACTTTGCTCAATCTCGTCACGGGATTGCTGAAACCTACATCCGGTTCGATTCTGCTGGCCGGTAACGAGGTGACCACGTTAAACGACAAACAGATGTCGATTTTGCGCAACCGCACCATCGGCTTCGTCACGCAGATCCAGACACTATTGCCGAACCTCACCGCAATCGACAATGTGGTCCTTCCCGCAGTGCTGCATCGCAACCCGTCTCGGTATGAAACCGAAATCGATGAACGGACGAATGACGCACAATCACAGGAACAGACGGCGTCTTCCGTCGTGGTCGATGGCCTTCCCGACGTCATCCAACCAGCTTCGACGCAGACGGCTTCTTCATCTCAGCCCGACCATTTGACGCAACGCGCGCAACATCTGTTGGATCAACTGCTTGTAGGCGAGCTTGCGACATGCTATCCGAAGGAGCTCTCTGGTGGCGAGATGCGCCGCGTCTCCATCGCCCGAGCGTTGATGAACAAGCCGAAACTGCTGATCGCCGATGAACCGACAGGAGATCTGGATGCCGAAAGCACCGCAATCGTCATGCGGCTGCTGCGGCAAGTAGCGGATGACGGTACCTCGGTACTTATGGTTACCCATGATCCGGACGCGCTTGCTTATGTGGACCATACCTATCGTATGGATAGGGGAGTGCTTACTCGGGCCTGACGTTTTTAAGACATGCCGATGTAGGTGAATCGGAGCATCTCGTCCGTCCCCCATGTGTATGATTAGCGATTGGTGTGCGCCCGGAAGGACGTATGCCGTCTGGAGTCTTAGCCCATCAGTGGGTCGGCGGCCATCCGTGGTGTTCTGCATTGCGGGTCAAGCCGTTCGCGCATTGCGCGAAGAAGCACTGGAGAGGCTGGCTCAGCGTATGCCGGACTTCGGCATACGTTCCGTTCAGACAACGACAGAACAAACAAAGGATTAAACCAATGACGAACGTTCAGCGTTCCCGCCGTCAGGTGCGTCTTTCCCGCGCCCTCGGCATCGCTCTGACCCCTAAGGCTCAGCGCATCTTCGAAAAGCGTCCGTATGCTCCTGGCGAGCACGGCCGCACCCGTCGCCGCACTGAATCCGATTACGCAGTGCGTCTGCGCGAGAAGCAGCGTCTTCGCGCCCAGTACGGCATCTCCGAGAAGCAGCTCCGCGCCGCTTACGAGAAGGGCACCCACACCGCCGGCCAGACCGGCAACGCCATGCTGACCGATCTTGAGACCCGTCTCGACGCTCTGGTCCTGCGTGCAGGCTTCGCCCGCACCACCGCCCAGGCTCGCCAGTTCGTGGTCCATCGCCACATCCTCGTCGATGGCAACATCGTCGATCGTCCGTCCTACCGCGTCAAGCCGGGCCAGACCATCCAGGTCAAGGCCAAGAGCCAGACCATGGTTCCGTTCCAGGCCGCTGCCGAAGGTGTGCACCGCGATGTGCTGCCGGCGGTTCCGGGCTACCTGGACGTCAACCTGCCTTCCCTGAAGGCCACCCTGACCCGCAAGCCTGAAGCCGAGGAGATCCCGGTGCAGGTCAACATCCAGTACGTGGTCGAATTCTACGCCCGCTGATCTGGATCACCATACTGTAAGAACATACAGTTTAAGGACATACAGCGAAAGCCTCGCAGCCGTTACGGTTGCGAGGCTTCTCGTTTTTTATGGCGTTTCCGGCGGCATGTCGTTTGGCTGATTCCACAGGTACCATGGAAACCATGTTGCTTCATCTTCATCTGGTCCGTCACGGACAGACGTTCTTCAACCGATATAACAGACTCCAGGGATGGTCGAATTCCCCGTTGACCGATGCGGGACTTGCCGATGCGGACAAGGCCGCCGCCAAACTCCGGGACATTGAGTTCGCCGCGGCATACTGCTCCGACACCACACGCGCCCAGGTGACGGCACAACGGATCCTCGATGCGAACGAAGCCGCAGGACACGTTCGTCCGTCACTGGTCAGCGACATGCATTTCCGTGAGCAGTTCTACGGTTATTTCGAGGGACAGGACATGTCCGTCGCATGGACCGCTGCCGGTGGTCCCCATGGTGCGAAGAACTACAACGACATCGTCCGCAAATACGGGCTTGCCGCCACCCGCGACTTTCTCAAAGAAGCCGATCCGTTCCATGACGCCGAATCCGATAACGAGTATTGGCATCGTGTGGAGGACGGCTTCGCTTTGATTGCGGACAACCCTCGGCTTAAGGACGGCGACCACGTGCTGCAGATCTCCCACGGCAATACATTGTTGAGCCTTATGCACCGATTCGCCCCGGAAGGATACGATTTGAGCGAACGTCCGGCCAACGGTTCGGTGACCTGCCTTGATTTTGACACGAACGAACCCATGGACCGCGCGGTGAGTGTGGTCTCGTACAACCAGTGAACGTATTTGCCACAGTCGTGGCTTTTTACTAGTCTTATGCGGGTATTGTGTTCGCGGGCAACCGTGGAGCTGAAAAGAGGTACAAGATGGGTGTTGGAGAGATCGCCGGTCTGATTGCGGCAATTGCATTCGCGGTGCTTGCCGGTTTCATGATCTACCCGCTGATCCGTCTCGGCAAATTGTTCGACCAGATCGCGCAGACCGTCAAAGACACCGGAGACCATGCGATTCCGGCGCTTGACGAGGGCGTGACCACGGTGCAGCAGGTGAACAAGTCCCTGGAGGATGTCAACAAGATCTCCGCCGCGGCGTCCACCACGGCCAATAATGTCGGCGCGCTGACTGATCTATATGGATCGTTCTTGGGCAAGCCCGTCATCAAGGTTGCGTCCGCCACCTATGCGTTGAAGTCCACTGTGCAGTCTTTCTTGGCTAAGAGAGACGTCAATCACGCGGCAGGCAATAAGGGGGAGTGATGTTCAAGCGTCTTTTCTGGGTCTCCATCGGCGTGGGCATCGGTGTCGTCGCTGTCACAAAAGCGCAGGCATACGTTAAAGCCAACACACCGGACACCGCCCGCCAATTCCTGCTTGGTCCCGACCAGGACCATGTGACCATGCGCACGCTTGAAGGTCTGGTCAATGAGTTCAATGCCACGCGTCGAGCCCGCGAGGCTGAACTTAACAGCAAATATGCGGCGCGGAACGAGTAGTCGTTTTCCGCCCGACAGATACGCTCAAGCAACCAATCACACGTTTGGAAGGCATCAGGCCTCCAACAACAAAGGAGCTCAAATCCACATGCGCACTTCTGAAATCGCGAAGCGCTTTCTTGACTATTTCGAACAGCACGATCATCTTGTCGTTCCTTCGGCATCGTTGATTTCTCCGAACCCGACCACTCTGTTCACCATCGCTGGCATGGTCCCGTTCATCCCGTACCTCATGGGTGAGCAGACCCCGCCGAAGCACCGCATGGCTTCCAACCAGAAGTGCGTGCGTACTCTGGACATCGACGAGGTCGGCAAGACCACCCGTCACGGCACGTTCTTCCAGATGCTTGGCAACTTCTCCTTCGGTGATTACTTCAAGGAGGAGGCCATCCACTATGCGTATGAGCTGCTGACCACCCCGCAGGACAAGGGCGGCTACGGCTTCGATCCGGAGAAACTGTGGATGACCACTTTCACCGACGACGAGGAAGCCCGCTCGATGTGGAAGAACGAAGGCGTCGATCCTGAACATATCCAGATCATGGGTATGGAAGATAACTTCTGGACCACCGGTGGCCCTGGCCCTGGCGGTCCGTGCTCCGAAATCTATGTAGACCGTGGTCCAAAGTACGGTGTCGAAGGCGGCCCGATCGCCGACGAGAACCGTTACATTGAGATTTGGGATCTCGTGTTCGAAAACTACGAGGTCGACAACGTCAAGTCCAAGACCGACCTGCATATCGTCGGCGAGCTTGAGAACAAGAACATCGATACCGGCGCCGGTCTGGAACGTCTCGCCTATCTGATGCAAGGCAAGCAGAACATCTATGAGACCGACGAGGTCTTCCCGGTCATCGAAGCCGCGCAGAAGCTTTCCGGCCGCACCTACGGCGATGACGAGGCCATGGACGTGCGTTTCCGTATCGTGGCCGACCACGTGCGTTCCGCGCTGATGATCATGTCCGACGGCGTCCGTCCGTCCAACAACGGCCGTGGCTATGTGCTGCGCCGCCTGCTGCGTCGAACCGTCAAGGCCATGCGCGAGCTCGGCGTGACAGAGCCGGTCATGCCGACCTTGCTGCCGACCTCCAAGGCCGCGATGGAACCGAGCTATCCGGAGCTTAACGACACCTTCCACGACGTGTCCGAAGCCGCCTATGGTGAGGAGGACGCGTTCCGCCGCACGCTCGAATCCGGCACCGAGATCTTCGACATGGCCGTGACGAAGGCCAAGCAGGGCGGCTCGGATCTCGTGTCCGGCGAGGATGCCTTCAAGCTGCACGACACTTACGGCTTCCCGATTGAAATCACGCTCGAAATGGCCGCCGACCAGGGCGTGAAGGTGGATGAAGCCAAGTTCCGCGAGCTGATGGCCGAACAGAAGAGCCGTGCCCGTGCGGACGCGCTGAAGAAGCGCCACAACGTGGATTTGTCCGTCTATGACGACTTCAAGAAGACCCTGCTCCAGCCGATCGACTTCCTTGGCTACACCGACATGTCCGCACGTGCCAAGGTTCTGGGCATCATGCAGGAGGGCAAGGGTTCCGTTCCCGCCGTCACCGGCCCGGCCAACATCGAGGTCATCCTCGACCGCACGCCGTTCTACGCGCAGGCCGGAGGCCAGCTCGCCGATCAGGGCGAGATTCTGTCCGACGATGGCGCGGTGCTTGAGGTCGACGACGTGCAGAAGCCGATCAAGGACCTTATCGTCCACCAGTGCCGTCTGACCGAAGGCACGCTGGTTGTGGGCGCCGAAGTCAACGCGAACATCGATCTCGAGCGCCGTGGAGCCATTGCACGTTCCCACACCGCCACCCACATGGTGCACAAGGCGCTGCGTGAGGAACTTGGTCCGCAGGCCACCCAGCGTGGCTCCGAAGACGCTCCGAACCGTCTGCGCTTCGATTTCCAATGGTCCAGCGCCCCCAGCAAGGACGCCATGAACGCCGTCGAAGCCCGCGTCAACGAGAAGCTTCGTGAGAACCTTGCCGTCACCACTCAGGAAATGAAGTTCGATGACGCCATCGCTCTTGGCGCCATGCATCTGTTCGGCGAGAAGTACGGCGACATCGTGCGTGTGGTGTCCATCGGCGAGGACGGCTGGAGCCGCGAGCTCTGCGGTGGCACCCATATCGACCACGTCGGCAAGATCGGCGCCATCAACATCATGTCCGAGGCGTCTATCGGTTCCGGCGTGCGCCGCGTGGACGCGGTCGTCGGCCAGGGCGCGTATGAGTTCAACGCCCGCGAGCACGCGCTGGTTTCCCAGCTTTCCGACATGGTCAACGCCCGTCCCGACGAACTCGCCGAGCGTGTGAACATGCTGCTTGCCAAGCTCAAGGAATCCGACCGTCGTCTTGCCGCAATGTACGAGTCCCAGCTTGCGGCCTCTGTGCCGACGCTGGTGGCTGAGGCCAAAGCTTCCTCGGCTCCGGTCAAGGTCGCCAAGAAGAACGTTGGACATTTCGGCTCCTTCGACGCGCTGCGCAAGACCGTGCTCGACGTGCGCGGCCAGCTCGGCGAAGATGCTCCGGTCGTGGTGGCTCTTGCCGGCATGAACGAGGACGGCAAGCCCATGGTCGCCGTGGCAACCAACGAAGCGGCACGCAAGCAAGGCATCAAGGCTGGTGATCTGGTCCGTGGCGCTTCCAAGGTTCTTGGCGGTGGTGGCGGCGGCAAGCCGGACTTCGCACAGGGTGGCGGCGCGGACGCCACCAAGATCGACGAAGCACTTGAGGCATTGGCCGGCCAGGCTCTGAAGGGCTGATTCTCCAAGCATGGTTTGGCTTGGTATCGATCTGGGTGATGCTCGGGTCGGACTTGCGTTGTCCGATCCCGAACTCACCCTCGCACATCCCATAGGCAATATTCAAGTGTATGGGGATTCTTTCCGCGCGTTGGATGAAGTCATCGACGTCATTGGGGACGAGTCGGTGGACCATGTGGTGATTGGCCTGCCGTTGCTGCTGAACGGCGAAGAGGGGAAAAGCGCCAAAAAAGCGAGACGCTGGTCCGTCAATCTTGAAAAACGACTGCATGCGGCCGTGGAGGATGAATCATATTCGGTGACGCGGGTTCCCACCATTGAATTGGTGGATGAGCGTCTGACGACAGTGACCGCACATCATCAGTTGTTCGATGCGCGCATCGGCGGACGCAAGCACCGTCCGATGGTCGACCAGCAATCTGCGGTGGTGATTTTGCAGACGGCGCTCGACCGAAGCAGAGAGTAAGGGGAGAGAGACCTTTGACCGATAATCTGAACGATTTTTTCTCCGATAACGCGCAGTGGGTCGATGATACGTCAGCGGGCTCGTCATTCGATGCCGCGTTGCCGCCGCAACCGCCGAAATCGCGACGCGACATGCGTAAACGACGTGAGCAACAACGTCGTCGTCGCTATGTCACAATCATCGCGGCTGCCGTCGTTGTCATTCTTGTCGTCGTCGGCGGCTTTTTCGGCGTGCGCATGGTTAAACATCTCAGGCAGATGAACGCCAACGGCTCGCAAATCCAGATTGAGGATTACACCGGTTCGGGAGACAAAGACACGACGTTCACCGTGGAAACCGGACAAGGCGCAGCCGAAATCGCACGAAATCTGGTCAAGGCGGACATCGTCAAATCCGAATCGGCGTTCACCTCCGCAGTCACGGCCGCCGGCGCGACGCTTTACCCGGGTTCGTACGCGTTGAAGACGCATATGAAAGCGGCCGATGTCGTCAAGATCCTGTCCGACCAAAGCAAGGCCGGCGGCTTCGCCGAAGTCAAGGCCGGCGAACGGGTGTCCGATGTCATCGCCAACGCGGCCAAGATGTCAGGCAAGGACGTGTCCGAATTCCAAGCGGTCATCGACGGTGGCGGCGCGGGCATTCTGCCAGATGAAGCGGGTGGCAAATTCGAAGGATGGCTTGAGCCCGGATCCTACAGCGTCCAGGACAAGTCCGCCAAGGACATCCTCAAGGAAATGGTCACGGCACGCGTCAACAAACTGGACACATTGGGCGTGCCAGATGGAAGCGAACGCGAACGTATCATGAACATCGCGTCCATCGCCGAATCCGAGGCATGCAATCCTGACGATTACGGTAAGGTGGCGAGGGTCATCCTGAACAGAATCGACCAGGACATGCCGTTGGGCATGGACAGCACCGTTGCCTACGGGTTCAACACCACAGGCAGCAAGCTGACAGACGAGCAGCTTGAGGATGGAAGCAACCCGTACAACACTCGCGTGAACAAAGGACTTCCTCCGACGCCGATCAGCAATCCCGGCGATTCCGCTATCCAAGCCGCGATGAATCCTCCGGAAGGCAAATGGCTGTACTTCGTCACCACCAACCTCAAGACCGGCGAGACGAAGTTCGTGGAAACCGAAGACGAATTCTGGAAGATTCGCGACGAATACAAAAGCAACAACGCGAATGCCAACTGACGGTATCACGCATTAACACAACGCGTGCATCGCGATGCTTATCGCCCCGGCCACGACAATGGTCGGGGCGAACGGCGTCTTACCGGCGAATCGCGTATGCTTCTGCGGGTCGAACCGTGTCCAAATCGCAAGCCACAGCAGCCCCAGCACACTAATCGCAAACCACCAGAACACCACTGGAAACAGGCCGAACATGCCTACGGCCAAGCCGATAAGCAACGTCGTGGTGACGTCGCCGAATCCCAAAGCCCTTGGCTTGATGAGCGCAAGCGCACATTGCAGCACGGCGGATAACGCGGCGAACAACAGAGCCTGCAATGCCAGAAACAGTGAATTAACGGACAACGCATACGTGATGTCCACAATGACCTGCGCCAAACACCCTACGGCGATCCACATGCGTGGAATGCGTCGTGCCCGGATATCCTCAACGCTGACGGCCATTCCACAGAGCAGACTCGGCAGGCAAATCATGTACCACATACCGTTAAGATAGTCCACGAATCGTATTTGGCAGAAAAGGAGTGTTGGCATGTTGCGCTGGCAGACAGCAGGTGAATCGCACGGCGAAGCGCTTGTCGCCATGATCGAGGGGCTGCCTGCGGGCATCCACGTCACTACTGAGGATATCGTCGGCGCATTGGCACGCCGACGTCTCGGATATGGCCGTGGTGCGCGCATGAAATTCGAACAGGACAAGGTCCGCATGCTCACCGGTGTGCGTTTCGGCGAGACCATCGGCTCTCCCGTCGCCATCGAGATCGCCAATACCGAATGGCCGAAATGGACCGAGGTGATGAGCGCCGATCCGCTTGACCATGACATTCCGCGCGAAGGCCGCAACGCGCCGCTATCCCGTCCCCGTCCGGGGCATGCCGATCTGACTGGCATGCGCAAGTACGGTTTCGACGACGCCCGTCCAGTGCTGGAACGTTCCAGCGCACGTGAGACCGCGTCGCGTGTGGCTTTAGGTGAGGTCGCCAAGCAGTTCCTTGAGCAGACGTTGGGCATACGTACCGTCTCCCATGTGCTGTCAATCGGTGGTGCTGGCATCACCGACCCGCAGAATGCGGTGCTGCCGAAGCCTGAGGACCTCGAAGCATTGGACGCTTCGCCGGTGCGCACATTGGATAAGACAGCCGAACAGCAGATGATCGCACGCATCGACGAGGCCAAGGAGAACGCCGATACCTTAGGCGGCGTGATCGAGGTCGTGGTATACGGTGTTCCGGCTGGAATCGGCACGTACGTTGAATCGGACCGCAGGCTGGACGCGGCATTGGCCAGTGCCGTCATGGGCGTCCAGGCCATCAAGGGCGTGGAGATCGGGGACGGTTTCCTTGAGGCGATGCGTCCCGGCTCCCAGGCGCACGACGAAATGGTGGTTGGCGACGATGGCCGCATCACACGTCTGAGCAATCGTGCGGGCGGAATCGAAGGCGGCATGTCCAACGGCCAGCCGATTGTGGTGCGTGCCGCGATGAAGCCGATTCCATCCATTCCAAAGGCGCTTCGCACCGTCGACGTCACCACCGGCGAGGCGGCCCAGGCCATCAACCAGCGTTCCGACAACACCGCCGTTCCCGCGGCGGCCGTCGTGGCCGAGGCGATGGTGCGCCTCACCATCGCGCAATACGTGCTGGAGAAGTTCGGCGGCGACAGCGTGGTCGAAACCAAGCGCAACGCCGAATCCTATGTGGCGTCCTGGCCGGAGCACATGAGGTGACCGATTCGATGGCTGGAATGCGTAGACCCGTCGCCGTCATCATCGGCATGATGGGCGCGGGCAAGACCCGCGTCGGCAAGGAAGTGGCGCAGATGATGCAACTGCCGTTCGCCGACGCCGACAACGAGATCGAACATGACGCGGGAATGAAGATTCCCGAATATTTCGAAAGGTATGGCGAACCGGAGTTCCGTAAGCTGGAAAGCGACGTTGTGCTTGACATGCTGGAGGATTTCGACGGCATCTTCTCCTTGGGCGGGGGCGCTCCAATGACCCCGTCCATCCAGCAGGGGCTCGCCGAATACATCGCCGACGGCGGCAAGGTCGTGTATTTGATGGCCGATCCGAAGGAAGCCATGGAACGCGCCAACCGCGGCGGCGGCCGTCCGATGCTCAACGGCGACGCCAACGAGCGTTGGAAGAAGTTGTACAAGGAACGCGACCCGGTGTTCAGACGCGTGGCCAATGTGCAGGTGCGCACCCACGGACAAACCCCGCAAGTGGCCGCGAGAAAGCTGATGGAAATGATCGATCAACGTATCGTCCACGTCACCGGATCCACCATCGAACCATACGATGTGTGCATAGGCGAAGGTGTGATGAGCCAGCTTGCGCAGGTGTTGGGAGACAAGCCCGCCAAAGTGGCATTGATTCACACCCAGCCGGTGCAACGGCATTCCGACCGCGCGCGCACGCTGTTGCGCCAGTCCGGTTATGACGTGCACGACATCGTCATTCCCGATGCTGAAGCCGGCAAGACCATCGAAGTGGCCAACGGCATCTGGCAGCGTCTGGGGGAGGAAGGCTTCACCCGTTCTGATGCGATTGTCGGTCTCGGCGGTGGCGCAGCCACCGATCTGGCCGGTTTCGTGGCCGCCACATGGATGCGTGGCATCCGCTACGTCAACTGCCCGACCTCGCTGCTGGCCATGGTCGACGCCTCCACCGGCGGCAAAACCGGCATCAACACTCCACAAGGCAAGAACCTCGTCGGCTCGTTCTATACGCCGGCCGGCGTGCTCGCCGACATGGGAGCACTCGCCTCGTTGCCGAACGACATCTTCATCGAAGGTCTGGGCGAAGTGGCGAAATCCGGTTTCATCATGGATCCGGAGATTCTGCGCATGCTTGAAGACCATGCCGACGAGCTGCGCTCGTTCGACGGTTCGACGTTCCTTGACTCCGATCTGAAGGATGTGGTCGCCGAACTCATCGAACGTACCGTGACGGTGAAGGCGTACCATGTGTCCGCCGACCTCAAAGAAGCCGGATTGCGTGAATTCCTCAACTACGGACATACGCTTGGCCATGCCATCGAAAAACTCGAACACTTCCGCTGGAGGCATGGCAACGCCGTCGCCGTCGGTTGCGTCTATGTGGCCGAACTGTCCCATCTGCTCGGCTACATCGACCAGGATCTGGTCGACTACCATCGTTCGTTGCTCGGCTCGCTCGGCCTGCCGACATCATGGAACAATGGCAGCTGGGATGATGTGCTGGCGCTCATGCACCGAGACAAGAAGGCCCGCGGCAACAAACTGCGTTTCGTCATACTCGGCTCGCTCGGCCATCCCATCCACCTCGAGGATCCGCCGGCGGACGCCGTCGAGGAGGCGTTCCGACGCATCCAGCGGTAGGACGCAATCGCAAGAACGAACACAAAAGGAAGCAATATGACCAAAGTAGTGGTTGTCAACGGACCGAACCTCGGCCGTCTCGGAGTGCGCCAGCCTGACGTATACGGCAAGCAGGATCTTGAGACCCTGCGCAAACTGTGCACCGAATGGGGTCATGAACTGGGGCTTGACGTGGAAGTGCGTCAAAGCGACGACGAGGCCGAGATGATTCATTGGATGCATCAGGCCGCGGACGAAAAAACGCCGATCGTCATGAACCCTGCCGCCTTCACCCATTATTCCTATGGACTCGCCGACGCGGCGTATATGGTCATCGATGAAGGTCTGCCGCTTATGGAGGTGCATATCTCCAACCCGTCCGCACGCGACGAGTTCCGCAAGCGTTCCGTGATCTCTCCGGTGGCCACCGGCACCATCACCGGCATGGGATTCTATGGCTACAAGCTGGCAATCGAAGCGGTTGCGCACTTGTTGGAAGAACGCTGACATCGACATTCCGTCATGGATTCAGCCGGATGCCTGTCTTTAAGGCATCCGGCTTTTTCGTGCCAATGAGGACGACGCATATCCCGGTCCCCCCGGATTGGTATACAGTGATATTGCAAACGTATGCAAACCGGGAGCATGGCGAAGTGACGAAGAGGTCGATGACTATGGGCGCAATCGCAAGAAGAATCACACGTGTCATTACGGCGGTCGTATGCGTCGCGGTATCGGTCGGTGTCTCAGTCGCCACGCTTCACGTGCCGACACGTGAAGGCGGCGGGGAACGTTTCAATCCCGCGCGATACCGCAGCGACGTGATCGTGACCATGTTCCAAGCCAATTGGAAATCCGTCGCCCGCGAATGCGGCGAAGTGTTGGGACCCGAAGGCGTCGGCTACGTACAGGTCTCGCCGCCGCAGGAAAGCATCCAAGGCGCGCAGTGGTGGACGAGCTATCAGCCGGTAAGCTACAAACTTGACTCCAAAGAAGGCACCGAAGCTGAATTTAAGAACATGGTCCGGCAATGCAAGGCCGCGGGCGTCGGCGTGATCGCGGATACGGTCATCAACCACACCACCGGCGTCGACAAAACACAAGGGACCGGCACCGCCGGAAGCCCCTACGACAATAAAGGCGATTTCCCTGAAGCCGGATACACGCCATCGGACTTCCATGCCCCCTGTTCTATCTGGACGTACCGCGACGCCGAAAGCGTGTGGAACTGCCAGGTATCGGGTTTGCAGGACCTTGATACATCAAGCCCGCACGTGCGCGACGTGCTGTCTGACTGTTTTGTGAAGCTTCTCGACTACGGCATCGCCGGATTCCGCGTGGATGCCGTCAAACACATGCCTCCGGAAGACGTACTGGCCATCAAGAAACTCGTCGCGAAGAAATCCGGACGTTCCATGAACGACATCTGGTGGACGCAGGAAGTGATTGGCGACAATGCGGAAGCCGCCGAAATCCAACCGAGGAACTATCTCAAAACCGGCCAGGTGAACGAATTCCAGTACGCATATCGGCTTAAGTCCCTGTTCTCCAACTCGCTGGCAGGCGGAAGCCTGTCGATCAAAGACATTCCGCAGAACATCACCGACAGTGGCAAGGCCAGCGTATTCGTGACGAATTGGGATACCGAACGCAACAACATGACGCTCACCTACAAGGACGGCGACGCCTACCAGCTAGCGAACGCGTTCATGCTGGCCTACCCGTATGGCACCCCCAACGTGTTCTCCGGATACGAATTCCATGACACCGACTCGGGAGCTCCAGGCGCCACTGCAACCAGCGTGCCCGATATTGACTGCTCCAAAGACTCCGGCTGGAGCTGCACCGAACACTGGCCTGACGTGCACGGTATGGTCGGCTGGCATAATGTCGCAGGCGACGCGCCGCTCTCCGATTGGCAGGATGACGGCGACAACATGATCGCCTTCGGTCGAGGGGGACGTGCCTTCATCGCCATCAACAATTCCGTGCGCACACGTACTGTGACGTACCACACGGCTTTGCCGGCAGGGGAGTATTGCGATGTCTACGCTTCCGCCGACTGTTCCGGCAGCGTGCATGTGCGTTTCGACGGGGATGCCACACTGACGGTTCCTGCCGGTAGTGCAGTGGCCTTCCATATCGCCGCGACACCGTATACCGTGAGACAATGATTGCAATCGTTTGCTGTTTTTTGCAGCTATTTCTGAATGTTTTCTGCTTGACTTGCAGAAAAAAATTTTGATTGCAGCAACAGGTTGCACTTCGGCATATATGAAGTGCATGTGCAGCAGAGGGTCACGCTGTTTCATTGCCACGCGCAGCCATTGGCATACAGTTAACTCTGATTCAGAGTGTAAACGTATGCATATTCATCGTCGAGTGGATTCTGAATCATCCGCGTGGATGCGGATGTCCATGGCGCATACGTTGCCGGTTGCGGAGCCTGCCATGGGCGCTTGAACCGGCCTCACAGATGAGAACGGAGAACAATGGTCGTTCAGACGAACCGGCCGTTTGGCCGTGTGGTGGCAATAGGAGCCACGCGCAGCCATGGCGTGCGCCTCGCTGGTCGCGGCGCCGATTATGGCCCAAGCGCAATCCAACGCGCAGGTCAGCGCCAAAAAGGCTGTGCAGGTCATCGCGTTCCAGCAGACATGGAACACGATCGCCAAGGAATGCACCGAAACATATGGTCCCGAAGGCGTGGGCTACGTCGAAGTATCGCCGCCGCAGGAATCCATCCAAGGCACCCAATGGTGGACGAGCTACCAGCCGGTGAGCTACAAGCTTGACTCCAAACTCGGCGCCGAAGCGGAATTCGCAAGCATGATCAAGCAGTGCAGCACCGCCGGCGTTAACGTCATCGCCGATGTGGTTCTGAACCAAACCACCGGATCCGATGTGGCCAAAGGCGAACAGGCCGGCGTTGCTGGAAGCAAATACAACGGTTCCACCGGCGACTACCCGGGATTCGCCACCAAGCAGTATCCGGACGGCATCACCGCAGCAGACTTCCACAGCTGCGACAAGAACATCTCCAACTACACCAATCAGCAGGAAGTGCAGGAATGCCGCCTGAGCTCCATGTGGGACTTCAACTCCGAAAACGAGAAGGTGCAGGACATCCAGCCCGACTATCTCGTCAAGCTGTGGAATCTTGGCGTACGTGGCTTCCGTATGGACGCCGTCAAGCACATCCACACGAACAGCATGAAGGCCATCAAGGAGAAGTTCGCCAAGAAGATTGGCCAGAACGCCAATGACATCTACTGGATTCAGGAGGTCATCGGCAATTCCTCCGAAGCCGCAGGCATCCAGCCGGGCAACTATGTGCAGAACGGCACCGTGACCGAGTTCGGTTTCAAGTCCGAAATGAACCAATACTTCAAGGACAAGGTCGCCAAGCTCAAAGGACTGAACGAAAGACTGAGTAAGGATCTGGCCTCCAAGGACGCCAACGTGTTCGTCACCAACTGGGACACCGCCCGCAACCAGGGCGCGCTCACCTACAAGGACGGTGCGAAATATCAGCTGGACAACGCGTTTATGCTCGCCTACGATTACGGCACGCCGCGACTGCTCTCCGACTACAAGTGGGATGACGGCCACAATGATGACGGTGCGCCTGGCGCCACCGCGGCTTCCGTGCCGGACGTGGATATGAACAAGGAATGCTCCACGAACAACTCCGCATGGAACTGCGAGCAGCGTTGGACCTCCACCCGCGGCATGATCGCCTTCCATAATTACGTAGGTGACGCCGAAGTGACCGATTGGCAGGATGACGGCGGCGACAACATCGCCTTCTCCCGCGACGACCGTGGTTTCATCGCCATCAACAACGGCAAGAAAGAGAAGGACGTCACCTATACGACGTCCCTCGCCGACGGCGAATACTGCGACGTGTATGCCACAATGGACTGCTCCAAGACGGTGACCGTCAAGGGCGGCAAGGTCGAGACGAAGGTTCCGGCACGTTCCGCGATCGCGCTGTATGCCGGCGCGACCAAGGCTTCGCATCCTGCGTCTTCCACGGCGACCGATCCGTCCGATCCGGACGTAAGCAAGATCGACGACGAGGTGACGGCCACCGACAAGACCATCACCATCTATTACAAGCCCGCGGATTCCACATGGAAAACCCCGAAGGTGCACTATGGTCTTGGCGACGACTGGAACCAGCCGGAAGCCGACATGACGCTCGATGAGCAGGGCTATTACCGTGCCACCATCGATACGAAGGGCAAGAAGATCGACTTCGTGTTCCATGACGCCGACACGGATCAGTGGGAGAACCCGGACGGTGGAGGCAACTACCATGCCAACGCCGGTATCATCCAGGTCGGTGTGGCCGGCCAGGAGCTGTCCATCGGCAATCCCGAGTCCGTCGGGCAGAAGACCCGTCTCGTAGTGCACTACAAGCCCGCAAAGGCTGATGACCAGCGAGGCGTATACGTGTGGGGCACCTCCACTGACGGAACCGATATCACGGCCACGAACCATCCGTTCACCGGAACCGATTGCTGGGGCAAGGTGGCGACGCTCGACTTCGATGGCGAATTCACCGATTTCGGCTTCATCATCACCACCGAGGACTGGAACAAGTACGGTGGTGACCGTAAGGCCACGGTCAATAAGACCGGCACCGCAGAAGTGTGGATCGACGGCACCAAGAACGAGGACAAGGGCGAATCCACCACAGTGGAAACCCTCGACTCCGCTCCCGCCGACTACAATTGCAAGGCCGATACCGTGAACGTCACCGTGCATTACTACCGCGATGACGGCCTCTACTACAATGCCAAGGACACCAAGGTGACCGTGCCGCAGTGGGATATCTGGACCTGGTCGAGCAATTGGAACGGCGGCAACGCCACCTTCGATTCCCATGACGATTGGGGCGAGGTCGCGAAGTATTCCGTGCCGAATTACACCTATAGCAACGCGGATGGCAATTCCGACATCGGCATGCTGCGCAGGTACGGTTCTGACGCATGGGCTTCCAAAGACCCGGATGACGCCAACCATATGATCCCGTCCGACGCGCTCGTATTCGACGCAGACGGCAACGCTTCCGCCGAAGTGTGGCTGGTCGGCGGCGATCCCACGGCGTATTCCTCCCGTCCGTCTCTGAAGATCGCACTTAAGTCCGCTGAGATCTCCGATTTCAAGGAACTGACCGCGCGTCTGTCGAAGAAGCCGGCCGATGGCGCCATCACGAAGGCCATGGTGGCCGTCAAGGACGCCGATGGCAACAAGGTCGATGTTGAGGACGTCACCGTCAATAAGAGCACGGTGAAGATCAAGACCGCCAAGAAGCTCGCCGTCACCGGCAAGTACACCATTGAGATCGAGGGCATGGGCTCTCAGACGGCCATCGCCGGCGCTCTGGTGCGTACCGACGCCTTCGACAAGGCATACGCCTATGATGGCGACGATTTGGGCGCTACCTTCAAGGAGGCTCGGACCGGTTTCAAGGTGTGGGCTCCGACCGCCACCAAGGTAGAGCTCGTCATCTACAAGTCCACCGATCCGAACGCCGAAGTCGACAAGACCATCGATATGACCGGCGAAGACAAGGGCGTGTGGAGCGCCACGGTGAAGAAGCTCGCTTCCGGCACCGCATACTCCTACAAGCTCACTTTCGCCGATGGCACGGTCAACACCTCTTCCGATCCGTACGCCACCGCCGCGGTCGCCAATGGCGAGCGTTCCGTGGTGCTGTCCAAGGAGGATATGGGATCCGCCGGCAAGCGCATGCCGGCCTTCGGCAAGACCACTGACGCCACCATCGCGGAAATGAACATTCGCGACTTCTCCATCAACCCGAATTCCGGCATTTCCGCAGACAAGCAGGGCAAGTACCTGGGTGTCGTGGAATCCGGCACGAAGACGAAGGAAGGCGCCACCTCCGGCCTTGACTACCTGAAGCAGCTGGGCATCAGCCATGTGCAGATCATGCCGATGTACGATTATGGTTCCGTCGATGAGACCGGCGACCTGAGCTACAACGCGAATGGCGCGCAGAACTGGGGCTACGATCCGGAGAACTACAACGTGCCGGAAGGCTCGTATTCCTCCAATCCGTCCAACCCGAGCTCCCGTGTCGCCGAAATGAAGCAGATGGTCAAGGAACTGCATAAGAACGACATCCGCGTCATCATGGATGTGGTGTACAACCACGTCTACAATGCGGCGAACCACTCGTTCAACAAGACGGTTCCGGGCTACTACTTCCGCTATGACGCCAACGGTTCGCTGGTCAACAACTCCGGCTGCGGCAACGATACGGCCTCCGAACGTAAGATGATGCGCAAATACATCGTCGATTCGGTGACCTATTGGGCGAAGAACTGCAACGTGGATGGCTTCCGATTCGACCTTATGGGCCTGATCGACACCGAAACCATGAAGGAAGTCCGCGCCGCGCTCGACAAGATCGATCCGTCCATCATCATCCTCGGCGAAGGCTGGGATATGAACACCACGATGGACAAGAGCAAGATGACCATCCAGCCGAACGCCTACCAGGTCGCATCGGACGGCAAGAACAACGGCATTGCCTTCTTCAACGATTCCATCCGTGATGGTCTGAAGGGCTCCGTGTTCGACAGCGCCGACACTGGCTTCGTGTCCGGCAAAGCCGGTCAGGAGAAGCTCATCGCGCACAATGCGTTGGGCTGCCAGTATGACGCCGAAGCGGAAACGACCTGCTGGAACGGCAATGCGCAGGATCATTACGCGGATGCCGGCCAGGTGGTCAACTACGCCGAAATCCACGACAACCTGACCCTGTACGACAAGCTCAAGGCATCCGTTCCGACGGATGACGAGGCCACCACCGTGGCCCGCGCCAAGCTCGCCGATTCCGTGGTCTACCTGTCCGAAGGCATTCCGGCCATCCAGCTCGGCCAGGAGTTCCTGCGCACCAAGGGCGGCAACGGCAACAGCTACAACGCAGGTGACGCGGCGAACGCCATCGACTGGAACCGCGCCGCGCAATACGCCGATTCCGTCGACTACGTCAAGGGTCTGATCAAGCTGCGTAAGCAGATCAAGGCGCTGCGCCTGACCAACTACGACGACATCAACGACAGTGTGACGATGCTCAAGTCCGATGAAGGCGTCGTAGTCTATCAGGCAAAGGATTCCAGCGGCACCTACATGGTGATCTTCAACGCCAACAACGAGCCCGCCGCCGTTGAAGGCATAGGCGCCGGCAAGTACAACGTGCTCGCCGGCGACGGCACCGTGTACGACGAGAACGCCAAGGATGCCTTCGTCCGCAAGGGCTCCACGTACACTGCAGGCGCGCTGTCCGCCACCGTGCTCAAGGTCGCCTCTGCCGACGATGTCGTTCCCGTTATCAGCGGAATGACCGAATCGACGACCATCACCGTGGGATCCAAGTTCGATTCGATGGCCGGCGTCACTGCCGATGACTCCATTGATGGTGATCTGACCGACGGCATCAAGGTCGAAGGCACTGTGGACGCCGGCAAGGTGGGCGGCTACAAGCTGGTCTATTCCGTGAGCAATTCCCGCGGCAAGACCACAACGTTTACCCGAACGGTCCATGTCCAGAAGAAGGTTGTCGTCCCTACGGCCGAGGCGAATGCAGCCAGCGGTAAAAAGAACGAGAACGCATCACGGGCGCAGAGTCCGGCAACCGGCTCCAACGTCATGGGCCTCGCCCTGGCGATCGCGGCGCTCGTCATCGCAGCGGGCGCGCTGATCGTCTCCCACAGGAAGGAGGTCAGCAACCGATAAGACCATAATCGTCTGACTGCATCTCCTATTCCTGGAAGATGGGGCCGCGCATGAAGCGCGGCCCCATCTTTTCATACAGTCCGAAACACGCCACGTCTCACACCGCTGATAAACTGAAGTTCCATGGTTAGAAGACAACATGGCAATTCTCAAGAGCACGTCACCAAGCATATTTTCGTTACCGGCGGCGTAGTCTCCTCCCTTGGCAAAGGCCTGACCGCCTCCTCCCTTGGCCGCCTGCTCCGTAGCCGCGGCATCAAGGTTTTGCAGCAGAAGCTCGATCCGTACATCAACGTGGATCCGGGCACGATGAATCCTTTCCAGCACGGTGAGGTCTATGTCACCGAAGATGGCGCGGAAACCGATCTCGACATCGGCCACTACGAGCGTTTCCTCGACGTGTACCTGAGCCAGAAGGCCAACGTCACCACCGGCCAGATCTATCAGGAGGTGCTGCGCAAGGAACGCGCCGGCGAATACCTCGGCCAGTGCGTGCAGGTCATCCCTCACATCACCAACGAAATCAAGTCCCGTATGCGAGCGCAGGCGTCCGATGACGTCGACGTGATCATCACCGAAATCGGCGGCACCGTCGGCGACATTGAATCCCAGCCGTTCCTGGAAGCCGCTCGTGAAGTACGCCGCGACCTGGGCGCCGAAAACTGCATGTTCGTGCACGTCTCCCTGGTGCCGTACATCGCCGCCGCGCATGAGCTCAAGACCAAGCCGACCCAGCATTCCGTCATGATGCTGCGCCAGCTCGGCATCTCCCCGGACGCGCTCGTGCTGCGTTCCGACCGGCCGCTCAACCAGTCCATCAAGGACAAGATCTCCCTGATGTGCGACGTGGACTCCGAAGGCGTCGTCAACTGCGTGGACGCTCCGAGCATCTACGACGTGCCGAAGACCCTGTTCGACGAAGGCCTCGACGCCTACGTGGTGCGTGAACTCGGCCTGCCGTTCCATGACGTCGACTGGGACGAGTGGGAGGACCTGCTCGAACGCGTGCACCATCCGAAGCACGAGGTCAACGTGGCCATCGTCGGCAAGTACATTGACCTGCCGGACGCCTACCTGTCCGTCACCGAGGCCATCAAGGCCGGCGGCTTCGCCAACTGGGCCAAGGTCAACGTCAAGTGGGTGGCCGCCGACAAGTGCGCCACCGAAGAAGGCGCCGCGGCGGCCCTCGACCAGGTCGACGGCATCGTGATTCCGGGCGGCTTCGGCATCCGTGGCATCGACGGCAAGATCGGCGCCCTGCGTTACGCCCGCGAGCACAAGCTGCCGGCCCTCGGCCTGTGCCTCGGTCTGCAGTCCATGGTCATCGAATACGCACGCGATGTCCTCGGCATCACCGACGCGAACTCCTCCGAATTCGATCCGGATTGCGCCAACCCGGTCATCGCCACCATGGAAGAGCAGAAGGACATCGTCGCCGGCAAGGGCGACATGGGTCACACCATGCGTCTGGGCTCCTACCCGGCGGAACTGGAGGAAGGCTCCATTGTCGCCGAACTGTACGGCACCACGCATGTCACCGAACGCCACCGCCACCGTTACGAGGTGAACGTGGCATACAAGGATCGTCTGCGCGAAGGCGGTCTGGTCATCTCCGGCCAGAGCCCTGACGGCGAACTCACCGAATTCGTCGAACTGCCGCGCGAGGTGCATCCGTTCTACGTGGCCACCCAGGCCCATCCGGAATTCAAGTCCCGTCCGACCAAGCCGCATCCGCTGTTCGCGGGTCTGGTCAAGGCCGCTCTGGACCACCAGCAGGCGCGCTGAGACGATTTGAGCGCATAAGCTCGATTCATCGCAAAGCGGAAGACCGAATCTGCATGGTCTTCCGCTTTTTTGTAAGGCAAATCACGGGCGAATACTGTCGAATTTCGAATAAGGTCTAGTGTTTCGCTGTGTGTTCTGTTAGGTTGTCATAGGTATCAATGAGTGAATGGAGGCAGCGTACGGTGGCAGAGAACCAAGCGTCCAACGCCGCGGCCGACGTGGAGATGAGCCAGTATGTGGCTGATCGCACGCGCGTGAACGAAGACAAGATCAAGCAGGATGACGAGATCATCGAGCAATTCGGTGACTACAACTACGGTTGGCACGATACGGACTTCGCCGGCGAGGCGGCGAAGAAAGGCATCGACGAGAACGTCGTGCGTGCCATCTCCGCCGACAAACACGAGCCGGAATGGATGCTGGAAAAGCGATTGGAAGGGTATCGCGATTTCATCAACCGTCCAATGCCGCAGTGGGGCGTCGATTTGAAGGACTTCGACGCCGACGATTTCAAGTACTACGTCAAGCCGATCGACAAGCAGGCCACCACTTGGGAGGAACTGCCCGACGAAATCCGCTCCACGTACGACAAGCTCGGCATTCCGGAAGCGGAGAAAAGCAGACTCGTCTCCGGCGTCGCCGCGCAGTACGAGTCCGAGGTCATCTACAATTCAATCCAGAAGGATCTCGAAGAGCAGGGCGTCATCTTCGTCGACACCGACACCGCCGTGCAAAAGTACCCGGAACTCGTCAAGAAGTATTTCGGCAAATGCATTCCGAGCAACGACAACAAATTCTCGGCATTGAACACCGCCGCATGGTCGGGCGGCTCGTTCGTATACGTGCCGAAGGGCGTGCACGTGGACATCCCGCTGCAGGCATACTTCCGCATCAACACGCCGAACATGGGACAGTTCGAACGCACGCTGATCATCGCTGATGAAGGCTCCTACGTGCATTACGTGGAAGGCTGCACCGCGCCGATCTACTCCACCGACTCGCTGCATTCCGGCGTGGTGGAGATCTTCGTCGAGCCGCACGCCCGTGTGCGTTACACCACCGTGCAGAACTGGTCGAACAACGTGTACAACCTAGTGACGCAGCGCGCCTACGTGCGTGAGGGCGGCACCATGGAATGGGTGGACGGCAACATCGGCTCGAAAGCCACCATGAAGTATCCGGCATGCATCCTCGCCGAGCCGTATGCGAAGGCCAGCACCATGTCGTTGGGCTTCGCCGGTAAGGGACAGTACCAGGACACGGGCGCGAAGATGATTCACCTCGCCTCGCATACCAGCTCCACCATCGTGGCGAAGTCGATTTCCCGTGGCGGCGGACGTTCCGCATACCGTGGCCTCGTCAAAATCGTCAAGGGCGCGGAAGGGTCCTCCAATTCGACGGTCTGCGACGCTTTGCTCGTCGACGAATTCAGCCGTTCCGACACGTACCCGCATGTGGATGTGCGTGAGGACAACGTCTCCATGGCGCATGAGGCCACCGTTTCCAAGGTCTCCGAAGACCAGCTGTTCTATCTGATGAGCCGCGGCCTGTCCGAAGACGAGGCCATGGGCATGATCGTGCGCGGCTTCGTCGAACCGATCAGTCGCGAGCTGCCGATGGAATACGCGCTCGAATTGAACCGTTTGGTGGAATTGCAGATGGAAGGATCGGTGGGCTGATCACCATGGCACAAACTCAGGAAATCAACATCCCCGTCGCGGATCCGTCCGATCCGTACGCGAATCCGGCGGCCATGCCGTCATCCGCGGACCGCGCTCCACGCTCATTCGACATCGAAGCGTTTGCCAAGCCGGACCGCAAACAGGAGGACTGGCGCTACACGCCGATAGAGCGCATCGAGGAGTTCTTCGATGTGTTCGAACCATCCAATGAAACGCAGGTCACCGTTTCCATGATTGACGGGTCGCCGCTTGCCGAAGGCGTCACGTATGCCGAAGGCACGGTGGGGGATACCGGCACAGGCATCGTCTCCAAGCCGAACGACCGCGTGTCCGCAGTCGAATGGAATTCCGGCAAACGCGCTGGAATACTGACCATCGACGGTGAGATCGACCAGCCGGTGCTCGTCAAAATGCATGGCACCGGCAAGGACCTCGACGCGTTCCACCTGTCGATCATCGCAGCCGACCGCGCCCATGCCGACGTGGTCGTCGAACATGACGGCGACGCACGTCTCGCCGAAGGCGTGGAAATCACCACAGGCAAGGACTCCCACATTTCCACCACCTTCATCCAGGAATGGAACAAAGACTCCAAACACGTCGGCAACCAGCGCATCCACGTGGGCGAGGAGGCGTCCCTGCGCCATTCCGTGGTCACCCTCGGTGGTGATGTCGTGCGCATTCGCATGGACCAGGACTTCGGCGGCGAACAGGGCGACCTCAACATGCTCGGCATCTACTTCGTGGACCCGGACGAGCATATCGAACACCGCACGATGGTGGTGCACAACCATCCCGAATGCAAGAGCCGCGTGGTCTACAAGGGCGCGCTCGACGGCAAGGGCGCGCACTCCACATGGGTCGGCAACGCGCTGATCGAGCCTACCGCGCCAGGCACCGACTCCTACGAGCTCAACCGCAATCTGGTGCTCACCCCAGGTGCCATCGCCGATTCCGAGCCGAATCTGGAAATCGAAAACGGCAACATCATCGGTGCCGGCCACGCCTCATCCGTCGGACGATTCGACGACGAAGAGCTGTTCTACCTCGAATCGCGCGGCATCTCGGAAAACGAGGCCTGCAAGCTCGTGGTGCGTGGCTTCTTCGGCGAGCTCGTCGAGGAAATCGGCATTCCGGCGATTTCCGAGCATCTTATGAACGTCATCGACAAGCGCCTGGCCCGCGGCGAAAGCGACGCGATCGCACAGGTATTGGAAGAGAAATAATCGTCAGGAGAAACCATGTCAACCCTTGAAATCAAAGATCTGTACGCGCACGTCGAAACCAAGGACGGCATCAAGCCGATCCTCAAAGGCGTGAACCTGACCGTCAACTCCGGTGAAACCCATGCCATCATGGGCCCCAACGGTTCCGGCAAATCCACCCTGGCATACACGCTGGCCGGCCACCCGAAGTACATCGTCGACTCCGGCCAGGTGCTGCTCGACGGCGAGGACATCCTCAAGATGACCCCGGACGAGCGAGCCAAGGCGGGCATCTTCCTGGCCATGCAGTACCCGGTCGAAGTGCCGGGCGTGTCCATGACCAACTTCCTGCGCACCGCCAAAACCGAAGTGGACGGCAAGGCGCCGGCCATCCGTACGTGGACGAAGGAACTGTCCGAAGCCATGAAGCGGCTCAAGATGGACCCGAAGTTCGCCACCCGTTCCGTGAACGAAGGCTTCTCCGGCGGTGAGAAGAAGCGCGCGGAAGTGCTGCAGCTCGAACTGCTCAAGCCGAAGTTCGCCATCCTCGACGAAACCGACTCCGGCCTCGACGTCGACGCGCTGCGCATCGTTTCCGAAGGTGTGAACCGTGCCAAGGAAGCCAACCAGTTCGGCATCCTCATGGTCACCCACTACACCCGCATCCTGCGTTACATCAAGCCGGACATCGTGCACGTGTTCGCCGACGGCCACTTCATCAAGACCGGCGGTCCGGAACTCGCCGACGAGCTTGAGGAGACCGGCTACGACGCATACCTGCCGGAAGGCTCCGATTCGGAAAGCGCATTGGCATGACCGATTTCGCAGCGATCCGCAGCCAATTTCCGATTCTCGACCAGGAAATCCACGGCCATCCGCTGGTATACCTCGATTCCGCCGCGACATCGCAGAAGCCGCAGTGCGTGATCGACGCGGAATCGGACTTCTACCGCACCATCAACGCCGGAGTGCACCGAGGCGCGCATGAGCTTGCCGCGCGTAGCACCATGGCGTTCGAGGATGCGCGCGCCAAAGTGGCCAAGCTGGTTGGCGCCAATTCGGCGGAAGGCGAAGAGGAGATCGTCGTCACCGCCGGCGCCACCGCAGGACTGAACCTGTTGGCCACCGCATTCGGCAACGCGTCGCTTGGACGCGGGGGAGAGGCCACCAAGCGTTTCGCGTTGAAACCGGGCGATGAGATCGTCGTCACCAAGGCGGAACACCATTCCGTGCTGCTGCCGTTCCAGGAACTTGCGCTGCGCACCGGCGCCACGCTCAAATGGTTCGACTTGGACGAGGAAGGCCGTGTGCGTTCCGACACCGCGAACGAAGTAATCACCGACCGCACGAAGATCGTTGCCGTCACGCATGTGGGCAATACCACAGGAGCGATTACCGACATCGCGCCGATTATCCGCCGCGCCCACGAGGTGGGTGCCGTGTTCGTGCTCGACGCATGCCAGTCCGTGCCGCACCTCAAAGTGGATTTCCACGCTTTGGACGTCGACTTCGCCGCATGGAGCGCCCACAAAATGTATGGCCCGACCGGCGTCGGATTCCTCTATGGCAAGCGTGAAATGCTTGAGGCATTGCCTCCGGCCAATTTCGGCGGATCCATGGTGGAGCTTGCCTGGATGGACCAGGAAGCCCAGTACATGGAGCCTCCCGCACGATTCGAAGCGGGCACGCAGCCGGTGGCACAGGTCGTCGCCGCCGGTGTCGCCGCCGAATGGCTGATGAACATCGGCATGGAAAACCTCGAGGCGCACGAACGCACCATCACCGACGAACTGCTCAAAATGGGCGATATCGACGGCATCCGAATCCTCGGACCCCGCTCCAACAAGGAGCGCATCGGTACCGTCGCGTTCGAAGTCGAAGGCGTGCACCCGCACGACGTCGGCCAGTTCATCGACGCGCAGGGCATCGCCATCCGCGTCGGACACCACTGCGCGCAGCCGGTGCACCGCCACTTCGGCGTGTATGCCTCCAACCGCGCGTCCAGCGGCATCTACAATTCGGTCGAAGACGCGCAGGCCCTCATCGAGGCGCTCGGCAAAGTTCGTCCGTTCTTTGGAGTTGAGTAACGAAATATGAGTGATTTTGAGATGTCCGGAAGCGACCTTGAGCAGATGTACCAGGAAGTCATCCTCGAAGCCGCGAAGAACCCGCACGGCAAGGAGCATTTCGCACCTGACCTCGCTTCGGAAAACGCCTCGCATGCCGCCGAAACCACGGTGCAGGCCAGCCACGAATACTGCACGCCGGGAGAATCGCACCAATTCAACCCGACCTGTGGTGACGAGGCCACCATCCATGCCGAAGTCTCCGATGCCGAGCCATACACCATCGAACGGCTCGTATGGGATGGCCACGGATGCTCCATCTCCCAAGCCAGCCTGTCCGTCATGGTCGATCTCGTCGAAGGCAAAACCGTGGACGAGGCCATGAAACTCGCCGAAACCTTCCATAAGCTTATGGAGTCACGCGGCAAAGGACTGAATGACGAACAGGCCGAGGAATCCTTGGAGGACGGCATCGTCTTCCAAGGGGTCTCCCAGTATCCGATGCGCATCAAATGCGCGCTGCTCGGCTGGGAGGGCATGAAGGACGCCGTGGCCAAGGCTCTGGCCGCGAAAGCCTGAGCCTTCAACTCGGCGTTTGGAAAAACACTAGTGACAAACCCCAAGCGACGCGCTATTCTTGCTCAACAGATACAAGCAACGTCCATCAACAGTTTGGAGAGACAATGAGCGACACCCTGGTACCCGAACCGCAGGCGTCGATCTTCGATTCCGTGACCAAGGCCTTGGGCAACGATGAGGACGCGGCCCGTCGCGTCATGCTCAATCCGAACCTGGCCAAAGGGTTCAAGGACGGCAAGCCGGTGAACAAGGAATCCAAAAAAGACGGGCAGGACACTTGCGGCTGCGGCAATCATGCCGACGCGTGCGGATGCTCCCAACCGCAGGATGACGACATTCCGCTGAAAGCCGTCGACGATATCGGACGTGCCACGGCAGCTGACGTGAAAGAAGCCCTGCACCAGGTCATCGACCCGGAACTCGGCATCGACGTCATCGACCTTGGTCTGGTTTACGGCATCGAAATCGACGAACTGGGCCGAGCCATCATCACGATGACGCTCACCACGCCGGCCTGCCCGCTGACCGACCTGATCGAAGACGAATGCGCCAGCACCCTCGCCGGTCTCGTCGAAGAATTCCGCATCGACTGGACCTGGCAACCTCGTTGGACGATGGACAAGATCACGCCGGAAGGCCGTGACCAGCTCGCCGCGCTCGGCTTCAATTTCGACAATCTGCCGAAATACTGACGTTTGCTGCGGTTGCCGTGCAGTGAACCGCAGCCGCCAAACGTAAGAAAAACGGAACAACATACGAAAGGCGCGCCTCCCGAACGGGGAAGCGCGCCTTTCGTATTACGACGTATGTCAGTCGTTGACCACGGTACCCTTCGGCACCACGGTGATGCCTTCCGGCGTGACGGTGAAGCCACGCGCCAAATCATGCTCGGTATCGATGCCAACGGTCGAATTCTCCGTCAACACGACGTTCTTGTCGAGAATCGCCTTGTAGACCCGCGCGCGACGGTTGACGACCACACCGTCGAACAGAATCGAATCGACGACCTGAGACCACGAATGGATGCGCACGTTCGGCGACAGGACGGAATGGTGCACCTCGCCGCCGGAAACGATGACGCCGGGGGAGACGATCGAATCGGTGGCATGGCCCAGGCGGTCGCGGCCGGCATGCACGAACTTCGCCGGCGGCAGGTTGCCGGACAGCGTGTAGATAGGCCATTCGGTGTTGTACAGGTTGAACTCCGGCACATAGGAGATCAGATCCATATGCGCATCGTAGAACTGCTTCAGCGTGCCCACGTCGCGCCAGTAGGCGTGGTCGGTCGGTGTGGCTCCCGGAATCTCGTTGGAATTGAAATCGTAGACGCCGGCCTCGTTGCGTGCCGCGAAATACGGCGCGATGTCGCCGCCCATATCATGCTTCGTATCCTCGGCCTTCTCATCCAACGAAAGCGCCGCGAACAAGGCATCGGTGTTGGCCACATAGTTGCCCATGGAAGCCAGGATGGAATTCGGGTCATCCGGCAGTCCCGTGGTGGTCTGCGGCTTCTCCTGGAAGCTCTTGATCATATTCGGATGATTGGGATCGACTTCGATCACGCCGAACTGGTTGGACTGGCTGATGGGCTGACGGATGCCGGCAACGGTGAATTCCGCGCCGGATTCGATGTGCTGCTGCACCATCTGCTGGAAATCCATGCGATAGACATGGTCGGCGCCGACAATCACCACGATGTCGGGCTGCACGTCCTCAATGATGTTGATGGTCTGGTAGATGGCGTCGGCCGAGCCGAGATACCAATGCTTGCCGAGACGCTGCTGCGCCGGCACAGGGGAGACGTAGTTGCCCAACAGCGGCGAGAAACGCCATACAGTGGAGATATGGCGGTCAAGCGAATGGGACTTGTACTGGGTAAGCACGACCGTCTGCATGTAGCCGGAATTCACCAGATTGCTCAGCGGAAAATCAATCAGACGGAACACGCCGCCGAATGGGACGGCAGGCTTGGCCCTGTCCCTGGTCAATGGCATCAGACGGGTGCCTTCACCGCCTGCCAGCACGATGGAAAGAATCTTTGGGTTCTTCGCCATGGGAACTCCTCTCTGAGAGCGTCTTGCGACACCGTACGCACGGTCGGTCCGCTTCATCACGAAACCGCTTACGCACACTATGATTGCATAAATTCAGCAAATCGCAAGGAGTTTGCGGCGCGAGTCTTGAAAATTTCCAGTTCGTTTCAGCAACGTTTCACCATGCGTTCATGCGCGTCTCACGCATGATGGTCCACTCGACGCGTCGCATAGAAGGCGACCGCGCTTGATGCGGCGACATTGAGACTGTCCACGCCGTGGCTCATGGGAATCTTCACCGTAAGGTCGGCGCGGGAGATGGTGTGGGGCGACAGTCCATCTCCTTCGGTACCGAAAATCAACGCGAGCTTGTCAATATGGTCGCTTTCAGTCTCGGCGTTGTTGAGACGGCGGACCAATTCGGCCAAAGAAATGGAATCATCCTCAAGCGCCATCGCTACGGTGGTGAACCCCAGATCATGCAGTTCCCGCATGCCGGTGAACGGCCAATAATGCTTGTCGTCCCCTCCGATGCGCGTCCACGGCACTTGGAACACCGTGCCCATGGACACGCGTGCCGCGCGCCGGTACAACGGGTCGCCACAGGACGGAGTGACGAGCACCGCATCCACGTCGAGCGCCGCAGCCGAACGCATGAGAGCGCCCACATTCGTGTGGTCGACGATATTCTCCATGACCGCGACCCGTCGAGCGCCACGGCAGACCTCTTCGACGCTGGGCAGGGACCAGCGTTTCATCGCGGCAAGGGCTCCGCGATGCAGCCGGTAGCCGGTTAGACGTTTGAGCTGCTCAGGCGAAGCGACATACACGGGAATGTCATCGCCCCAACGTTTCTCGATGACATCGAACATGCCGCTCATGCCGTCGATCCACGACTCCTCGACCAGCAGGGAAATCGGCTCGCGTCCAGCGGCCAGGGCACGGTCTATCACTTTGGGCGATTCGGCGATGAACAATCCCTTGCTGGGCTCCAGCCTGTTGCGCAGCTGGATTTCCGTGAGATTCACATAAGCCGCCACACGCTCGTCGTCGATGGAGTCAAGATGAATGAACCGCATTGCCCGTATTCCACCAATCTTTCGTCAGATACAAGAAAACCCCTTGTTTCCAAGGGGTTTATTCCGGTGTCCGGAGCGGGACTTGAACCCGCACGCCTGTATAAAATAGGCACTAGCACCTCAAGCTAGCGCGTCTACCATTCCGCCACCCGGACAGGTGTGTTGCTCAGCGGCAACGAATGAAAACTATAGCAGTTGAAATCCATGATGCAAATCCCGGCGTGTCGCGATAGGTCCGATATGGGTTATGTGGGGTTCCTGATAGGCTCGGAAGCTATGACTGATGCCCTTTTTCTGCTTGATACGGACCATGACGACGTACCGGTGAACAGCGACGAGCTCAACGCCGGATGGAGGCTGACGCTTCCCTCATCCGTACGCAGGCACGCCATCCAGGCCATGCGATTGAAGGACGGCGACGAACTGCAGCTTTCCGACGGCAGGGGATTGCGCATCCACGCCGTACTGCGCGACGCGCAGCAGGGAATCGCGGAAGTGCTGCGATTCGGCAAGGAGCCGCAGCCGGTCACCAGGCTCGCGCTGGTGCAGGCTCTCGCCAAAACCGGCCATGACGAACAGGCGATCGATATGGCCACGCAGATCGGCGTCGATCAGGTGATTCCCTGGCAGGCCGACCGTTCCATCGCCAAATGGAAGGCAGGACGTACTGACAAAAAGTGGAGGCAGGTGCTGGAATCCGCCACCGAACAGTCGCGCAGATCGTGGACGCCCCAGCTGGACGATTGCGTGACCAGCAAGCAGGTGGTCGCCATCTGCAAGCGCGCATGCGTGCATGGCGACATGGTGATCGTGCTGCATCAAGATGCCACGAAGACCTGGGAACAACTGGAAACCGGTATCGCCAAACTGTCCGATACGTGTCTGAAGGACGGACGTCCGCGCACCATATATGTGCTCGTCGGTCCGGAAGGCGGCATCAGCGACGCCGAAGTCGAGGCGTTCACGAAAGCCGGCGCCGAAGTGTGCGTGCTGGGAAGCAACATCCTACGTGCGTCCACCGCCGGTCCGGTCGCGCTGTCATTGCTCGCGCGAGCATTGGGACGTTTCGTCTGATCCCGGCTCCATTGCGTGAAATTGCCGGAATCGCCCCGTTTCCTGCTGGTGTAGCATGGTAGCGAAGGTTTTTCCAATACCGATAAGGAGCGTTATGAGCGACAAGGATTGCCTGTTCTGCAAGATCATCGCAGGTGAGATTCCCAGCGAGAAGGTGTACGAGGACGATGCCACCTACGCCTTCAAGGACATCAATCCGAAAGCCAAGGTGCACGTACTGATCGTGCCGCGCAAGCACTACGCGAACGTCGCCGAACTCGCCAAAGAGGATCCGGCACAGCTCGCCCACATGGCCGAAGTGGCGCAGAAAATCGCCGACCAGGAGTTCCATGGCGCCTTCCGTCTGATCTTCAACACCGGAATCGACGCCGGACAGACCGTGTTCCACGTGCACGCCCACGTGCTTACCGGCGAAAAGCTCGACGAATAGTCCACATACCGCCAATACCGACATCGGAAGAGGTTCTGTGCCCACCACTACACGCACCATCGCGATACCCCAACAGCTTGATCCGGTGACCGTGCTTGGCCCTGTGGACGAGGTGCTTCGGGAAGTCGAACGTGCGTTCCCCGACCTGACCATCATCGTACGGGGCAACCGCATCGCCATCATGTCGCATTCCAGCAAATCCGAATCCCAAGCCGCCCAAGCCGAACAGGTGGTTGCCGATATCATCCAAGCCGCCTATACCGCGCCGATGGACGCCGATACCGTCCGTCGCATGCTCGACCAGAACGTGCTTAAAAATCCGGTCCGCGCCACACATCCCGGCCACGGCCGCGTGGTGGAGGAATTGCGCATGGCCGGCAGGCAACAGTCGCACGCGTCCCATCGTGAGGAAACCGCAGACAGGCGGCGTCCTCACGTGCCGGGCGTCATCACCTTCGCGCTCGGCAAACCGGTCCGTGCCAAAACCGCCGGACAGATAGCCTACGTCAACGCCATCGAATCGCACACCATCACCTTCGCCATCGGACCGGCAGGCACCGGCAAAACCTATCTTGCCGTAGCCAAAGCGGTACGTGCTTTCCAAGACAGGCAGGTCCGGCGCATCATACTGACCCGTCCCGCCGTCGAAGCAGGGGAGAACCTCGGCTTCCTGCCGGGCACGCTCAACGAAAAGGTCGACCCGTACCTGCGACCGCTGTACGACGCGCTGTCCGACATGCTCGGAGCGGACCAGCTCAAGCGATACATGGACGACGGCACCATCGAAGTGGCGCCGCTCGCCTACATGCGCGGCCGCACGCTCAACGACGCGTTCGTGATCCTCGACGAGGCCCAGAACACCACCGAACAGCAGATGAAGATGTTCCTGACCCGACTGGGATTCAACACCAAAATGGTCATCACCGGCGACGTGACCCAAGTGGATCTGACCGTGCCGAAATCAGGTCTGGCCACCATCGAACGCATCCTCGACGGCATCGACGACATCGCCTTCGCCCACCTGAAGCCCGAAGACGTGGTCCGCCACGCGCTCGTGGGCAAAATCGTCGCCGCCTACGACAGGCACACGGCCATAGCGGGAGACCACAGCAGACGTGCGCGTGCCGCATCATCGCAACCATTCGACGACAAGAACAAGGAAAACGCATAAATGAGCGTTGAAGTGACGAACGAAACCGCCTGGCAGATCGACGGCAAAATCTTTTCCGACCTCGGCGTATGGGTCATGAGCCAGATGAGGGTCAGCACACAATCCGACCTGACCATCATGTTCGTGGACCCGGATCCCATCGCCCAACTGCACATGCGTTGGATGAACCTCGAAGGCCCCACCGACGTCATGAGCTTCCCAATGGACGAACTGCGCCCCGGAGACGGCGGAACCGAAATGGAAGGCGTGCTGGGCGACATCGTGCTATGCCCGTGGGTGGCCGCCCAGCAGGCGCTCGCGGCCGGCCACAGCACCATGGAGGAAATGATGCTGCTGACCATCCACGGCATCCTCCACCTGCTCGGATACGACCATGTCACACCCGAACAGGAACGGCAGATGTTCGGCTTGCAACGCCAGCTGCTATTGACGTTCTTCGCGCTTCGACAGGGAGCCGGCGCGCGGGCGACGCTTCCCGCCGGCACGCCGGATGCGCTCGCCGAATGGGACCGCGAACACGGGGCCGGCGGCAAAACGGCCAAATGACGGCATGATGCATCATCCGACGGTTTCGAAAGTGGGGGTTGACGAACCATGGAAACAACGACTATCACGATGATTGCGATTCTCGTCATCATCGCATTGCTGCTGGTCTGGCTGTCGCTGTCGATGGCCGCGACGGAAGGCGCGGTGGGACGTGTCACGAGGGCAAGTCTGAACAACCTCATTCTTGAGATTCAGACGGATACGGAGGCGTCGCAATTCATACGCGACAAGAAGATCAAACGCATCCACAAGGTGCAGCGGCTAATCGCCGACCGCTACGCGACCGCCGGTTCATGCGCGTTCTTCCGCATCACCTGCAATGTGCTTGACGGTGTGTTGGTCGCCGCGATCGCGTCGTTGTGCGATGCGCCGTTATGGGCGGGACTGCTTGTCGGCTTCGTGTTCGCGCTGGTGGTCGCGGTGATTTCGCTGCTGGTCCGTCCACGTAGCGCGGGCGCCTCCAAACCGGTCGATCTGATGCTGAAGTATGCCGATGCGGCGTCGGTCGCGGTGGCTTTGACGCCGTTCGCTAAAATCGGCGGACAGAAGGATGCGAAACGTCATTCGAATGATCTGTCGGACGATGAGGAGCTTGAAAAAATCCAACTCGAACAAGGGCGCGCCACCATAGATCGTCTGGTCGAGGCGAATGATTTCGACCCTGAGGTTTCCGAAATGCTGCGCAACGTATTGACGTTGTCCGAAACGTTGACGCGTGAGATCATGGTGCCGCGCACTGATATGATTTGCATCGAACGCGGGGAGACGCTGGAGAACATGCTGAAATTGTGCTCCCGTTCCGGATTCTCCCGTATACCGGTCATCGGCGATGATGTGGATGATCTGGTCGGCGTGGCATACCTGAAGGATGCCGTGCGCGCCACGGCGTTCAATCCCGCGGCGATATCCCGCGATGTCGAATCCATCGTCCGTGACCCGATGCTGGTGCCCGAATCCAAGCCGGTCGACGACCTGTTCCACCAGATGCAGCGCACCCGCCAGCATGTGGCCATCGTCGTGGATGAATACGGCGGCATCGCCGGCCTGGTCACCATCGAAGACACCATCGAACAGATCGTCGGCGAACTGGAGGACGAGCACGACCGTACCCAGCATGCCGATCCGGAACAAATCGGCGAGAACAAATGGAGCATGCCGGCACGCACGCCCATCGCCGACTTGGAGGAGATCTTCGAAATCGACATCGACGAGGACGACGTCGACACGGTATACGGTCTGCTCACCAAGCTGCTTGGCCGCGTGCCGATCGTCGGTTCGACGGCCGTCACCAGGGGCCTGCGCCTGACCGCGGTCGACTCCGCGGGACGCCGCAAGAAAGTGTCCACCATCGTGGTGGAACCGGCCCACGTCGAGGGCGTGGACGAAACTGAACAACACGAAGACCATACGAACGGTGCCGAAGAGGCATCCCATGACGACAAGGATTCCAAGGACAAGCATGACTGACGCAGATGTGACCGAACCGGCTTCCCAGCATTCCGACGCCGAAGCCCCCGTTCCATATCGTTCCGGCTTCGTCGCGGTGGTCGGACGTCCGAACGTCGGCAAATCGACGCTGATCAACGCGCTTATCGGCACGCAGATCGCCATCGCCTCATCCCGTCCGGAGACTACACGTAAGGCCATCCGCGGCATTCTGACCACAGACAACGCGCAGATCGTGCTGGTCGATACCCCTGGTATCCACCGTCCGCGTACGCTGCTCGGACAGCGGCTGAACGATGTCGTCGACGAATCGCTATCCGATGTCGACGCGATCGCCTTCCTGCTGCCCGCCGACCAGGAAATCGGCCCCGGCGACAAACGCATTCTGAGCAGGCTGCGTTCTGATTTCGCCGTCAAACGCGACGACGGCACATTCAAATGGAAGGTGCCGCTGATCGCCATCGTCACCAAAATCGACGAATTGGACCGAAGCGCTTTGATCGACAAGCTCATCGAAATCAACGAGTTCGCCGACTTCACCGACATTGTGCCGGTGAGCGCCCTCGAGCACGACAATCTCGCCGAAGTACGCAACGTGCTGGTGGAGAACATGCCCGAAGGACCGCAGATGTATCCGGCCGAGCAAATCACCGAAGAACGTCCGGAAGACACCATCGCCGAACTGATTCGAGGCGCGTTCCTGGAGGAATTGGATGACGAGCTGCCGCATTCGCTCGCCGTGGTGGTGGATTCCATCGAATATCCGGAAGACAACGACAGCGGCGAATCCTACGCGGGCAAGGCGCAGGTGATTGTGTCGATCTACGTGGAACGTGATTCGCAGAAGCCGATCATCATCGGACATAACGCGGAGCATCTGGTACGCGTCAAGAAGAAGCTGCGCACCGCGGTCAACCGCATCGTCGGGCAGAAGGCCAAGCTCGACCTGCATGTCAAGGTGGCCAAGGGATGGCAGTCGGATCCTAAGCAGCTTGAGAAGCTGGGCTTCTAAGCCGCTTAGGATCCGCTTCGCGGCGAAGCCGCTCACTTCGCCTATGGTCAGCCCACTGGGCTGCCCGTTTGACGGCTCAGCCAAGCAGCTTGAGAAGCTGGGCTTCTGATTTTTTCCGGGTGGGAACAAGAAAGCCTGCCGCTGTTTATGCGGCAGGCTTTCTTATGCTCTAAGCTTGTTGGTGCTGGATGGTCACTTCTTCTTGGTGTACATTTGCGTGTTCAGCAGGGTGGCGTAACGCTTGATCACCTTCGGACGGATGACCTTCATGGAAGCGGTCATCAAACCGTTCTCCTGTGTGAACTCCTCCGGCAGGATGATGAACTTACGCACGGATTCGGCACGAGACACGCCCTCATTGGCCTGATCGACCCACTTCTGGACTTCGGCGCGGACGGCCGCGTTGCTGGAGGCCTCCTCCATCGACATATCTCGGTTGAGACCCTTGCTTTCCAGCCATGGACGCAACGCTTCCTCGTCAAGCGTGATCAGCGCGGAGATGAACGGACGCTTGTCGCCAAGCACCAACGCCTGAGAGACGAATTCGCAACGCTTGATGACATCCTCGATCGGGCCAGGGGAGACGTTCTTGCCGCCGGCGGTGATGATGAGATCCTTCTTGCGTCCGATGATGTACAGGAAGCCATCGTCGTCAATGCGGCCCAAGTCGCCGGTCTTGTACCAGTCATCCTCGGTAAAGGAATCCTCGGTGGCCTCGCCGTTCTTATGGTACTTCGGGAACACCGAAGCGCCCTTGACCTGAATCTCCCCATCCTCGGCGATACGCAGCTCGAAACCAGGGAACGCGATGCCGACGGAACCCTGATGATACGGCACGCCAAGCACGTTGAACGCGCACGGCGCGGTGGTTTCGGTCAATCCGTAGCCTTCGTAGACCGGCACGCCGGCACCACGGAAGAACGCCAACAACTCCGGATCAAGCGGCGCACCGCCCGCGACGATCCACTTGGCGCGTCCGCCGAGCACCTCACGCAGCGAGGCATAGACCACCGGATCGAACGCCGCGCGACGTGCCTTGGTAAGCGTTCCGGCCTTCCCCTTGGTGCTGACTTCCTTCATATAATTCTGCGCGGCGACCACGGCTGCGGCGAAAGCAACGCCCTTGGCGCCATGACCGGCCTTCTGGGAAGCGGCGTTGTACACCTTCTCCAGCACACGCGGAACAACGATCATGATGGTCGGCTTGGCCACCTGCAAATCGGCGGTCAACGTCTTGATGCCCTGCGCGATGTAGATATGCAGATTACTCGCCACGCAGATGTAGTTGATGGCACGGGCGAAGGAATGCGCCTGAGGCAGGAACAGCAGGACGGTGTTCTTCTTGTCATGCAGCAGTTCCGGCATATAATCGGGCAGATTGAACGCGGTGGCGCAATAATGCTCATGCGTCATCTCCACGCCCTTCGGCGCGGCGGTCGAACCGGACGTGTACACAATGGAGCACAGATCGGTCTTCTGCACGGAATCGATTCGCGCATCGAGCGCCTCATCGCTCACATCGGAGCCATACGCCTTGATCTCGTCAAGACCACCGGTCTCGAAGCAGACGATGTGCTCCAAAGTCGGGCATTCGGTTTCGGCCCCGTCCGCCTTCGCCTTCATATCAGGGGTTTCCACGACCAGCAGACGCGCATCGGAATTGTTGACGATATTGCGGATCTGCTCGGCGGAATCGGTATCGTAAATCGTGGCGAGCACGCCGCCGCAGGCCATGACGGCCGCGTCGAACACATCCCAATCGTAGGAGGTGCGGCACATGAAGGCCACGCCATCGCCCTTCTTCAAACCATAATGCAGCAAGCCCTTCGCGACGGCGCGGATGTCGGCGAGCGTCTCATTTGCGGTCTTGGTGTGCCAATCGCCATCTTGCTTGAACGTGTACAATGGTTCGTCGCCCATACGAGCGGCGCGGTCGGCGTAGATATCGTAGATGGAGGTGCCTTCGTCTAGCGGCGGATTGCCCTCTGTCTTCGTGGTCAACAGTCCGGTTTCGGGGTCAAGGAACGTGGTGGACGGGTATCCCGGTCCCCATTCAGCGGTGTGCGGCAGCTCGATATGGCCATCGGGGGAGAGGATGCTGTTCGGGTCGTTGTAATCCGGTGTATTGCCGGAATCGTCGCTGACCGGGTGCACGAAATCGTTGCCCAGGCGCAACGCCTTCCTTGCGAGATTAGTGGCCTGCTTGTTCAACGAGGTGATGATGGACACGTGACTCTCCTACGTATATAAACGGTATCTAAAGAAGGAATGATAGCCCGTCGCGCGCGACACGTCACCTTACGGTAGCGTAAGGTGACAGGCCATCAGGGAAACGGGCGGCGCATGCCGGATACAGCCCGTGCTTCGAAAGATGAACGATTGCGGCCGCGATGTTGCCGTGTACGTTACACTTGGGCGCTGTATCTGTTCATTAGATTTCTTTAACGAGGAAGAAAGGGCACCTATGGCTGAAAAAGCTGAAGCCACCGTGGTCTTCGGAGTTCTCAACGAGACTTCCGAACACGAGTCCCGTGTTGCTCTGACACCGGATATCGTAACGAGGTTGCGTAAATCAGGTGTTACATGTCTGATTGAGTCCGGTGCGGGCGTCGCATCGCACTACGTTGATGAAGATTATACGAAGGCGGGCGCGCAGGTCGTCTCCGCCGACGATGTGATCGCACGCGCCGACGCGCTGGGTTTTGTGGACCGTCCAAGCAATGAGCTGCTCGCCCGCGTCAAGCAGGGCACATGGATCATTGGCATGTTGGGATCGTTCACCGATGCCGATTACGTCGCCGCGATCGAGAAGGCCGGTCTGGTCGGCGTCGCCATGGAAAAGCTGCCGCGTCAGCTGAGCTCCGCGCAGTCCATGGACGAAATGACGTCGCAGAACTCCGTGATGGGCTACAAGGCCGCCATCGTGGCAGCCAACGCGTACGGTTCCTTCCTGCCGATGATGACCACCGCCGCTGGCACCATCCGCCCGGCCAAGGTGCTTATTCTGGGCGCCGGTATCGCCGGCCTGCAGGCCATCGGCACCGCCAAGCGTCTCGGCGCCGTCGTCACCGCGTACGACGTGCGTCCGGCATCCAAGGGCGAAGTCGAATCCTTGGGCGCCAAGTTCCTCGACCTTGGTCTTGACTTCTCCAAGGGCCAGGGCGAAGGCGGCTACGCACGCGCGCTGAGCGCCGAAGAGCAGGCCCAGCAGCAGGCCGCGGTCGATCAGAAGGCCGCCGGCTTCGACATCGTCATCACCACCGCCAAAGTGCCGGGACGCAAGCCTCCGGTCCTTCTGACCAAGGCCGGTGTGGCCGGTCTGCATCGTGGCGCCGTCATCGTCGATTGCGCGGCAAGCGACCTTGGCGGCAACGTCGAAGGCTCCTCCGTCGGCACCCAGGTCACCGACAACGGCGTGACCATCATCGGCGCCCCGTATCTGGCCAGCGGCGTGTCCACCACCGCATCCAACCTGCTGAGCCGCAACGTGGCCGACGTGCTGGCGCATTTCGTGCGTGACGGCAAGCTCGCCATCGACCTGAACGAAGAGCTCGACAACGCCATGGTCGTGGCCGGCCGCGGCGAGGAAGCCAAGAAGGAAGAGGAGTAAAGCAATGGATATCGTCGTTGCGATCACACTGTTCGTCCTCGCGCTGCTCATCGGCGTCGAGGTCATCGGCAAGGTGCCCGCCACCCTGCACACCCCGCTGATGTCGGGCGCCAACTCCATCCACGGCATCGTCATCGCGGGCGTCGTCATCGTCGCCGCGCACGCCACCAGTCCGCTCGCCTGGGTGTTCATCTTCCTGGCCGCCGTGCTGGGCACGATGAACGTCGTCGGCGGCTACGTCGTCACCGACCGCATGCTGGAGATGTTCAAGTCCGACAAGGGCAAGAAGAAGGAAGAGGAGGCCAAGTAAATGGGTACCCTGGCCGAAATGCTGAGCACGCCGCTCGGCGTCATCGAATGGTTCGTCTACCTGCTGGCCGCAGTGATGTTCGTCATCGGCCTGCACCTGATGAACTCCCCGAAGACCGCCCGCAAGGGCAACATGGTCTCCGCCATCGGCATGGTGTTCGCCGTGGCCATGGCCTTCATCGTGCTGTTCGCCGGTGAGATCTCCAACGGTTTCAAACACTCCGTCGCCGTCGTGGTGCTGATCGTCGGCATCGTCATCGGCGCCGTGGCGGGCGTGGTCTCCGCCAAGAAGGTCAAGATGACCGACATGCCGCAGCTCGTCTCCGTGTTCAACACCGTGGGCGGTGGCGCGGCTGCGCTTGTTGCTCTGAACGACATTCTGACATCCGCCGAAACTCCGTCCATTGTGGTGCTCATCACTGCTGGACTGGGCATTATGATCGGCTCCGTCACCTTCTCCGGCTCGCTGATCGCAGCCGGCAAGCTGCAGGGCATCAAGTGGGTCAAGAAGCTGAGCCTGCCGGGCAAGGGCTTCTGGAACATCCTGTTCGTCGTGCTCACCATCGTGTCCTTCGTGATGCTGTGCGTGCAGCCGAACCAGCGTCTGCTCTGGTCGATCCTGACCACCGTGTTCGCCCTGTGCTACGGCCTCGTGTTCGTCATCCCGATCGGCGGCGCTGATATGCCGGTCGTCATCTCCGTGTTGAACGCCTGCACCGGCACCGCAGTGGCCATGTCCGGTCTGGCCATCAACAACATCGCCCTGATCGTGGCCGGCGCGCTCGTCGGTGCCGCTGGCGTGACCCTGTCCATCGCCATGTCCAAGGCTATGAACCGTCCGCTGCTGTCCGTCTTGGCTGGTGGCTTCGGCGGCTCCAATTCTGCGGCGGGCGCCGGAGAGGGGCCGGAGGGCACCATGAAGGAGACCTCCGCCGACGATCTGGCCGTCCAGCTTGTATACGCCGAAAAGGTTATCTTCGTGCCGGGCTTCGGTCTTGCCCAGGCTCAGGCGCAGCGTGAGCTCGCTGACCTTGGCACCCTGCTCAAGGACCATGGTGTCGAAGTCTCCTACGCCATCCATCCGGTGGCAGGCCGTATGCCTGGCCATATGAACGTGCTACTCGCCGAGGCCAACGTCCCGTATGAGGAGCTCGTCGACCTGGATGACATCAATCCGCAGTTCCCGCAGGCCAACGTGGCTCTGGTGGTCGGCGCCAACGACGTGACCAACCCGGCCGCCCGCAAGCCGGGCACCCCGGTTTCCGGCATGCCGATCCTCGACGTCGACAAGGCGCAGAACGTGGTGGTCATGAAGCGTGGCCGTGGCACCGGTTACGCCGGCATCCAGAACGAGCTGTACTTCGAAGACAACACGCAGATGCTCTTCGGCGACGCCAAGGCCAGCCTGCAGGCTGTCATCGCAGCCGTCAAGGAACTCATCAACTGACGAATAACGGTGCGTCATCCGCTCTGGACCGCAAAAGCCCTTCCCCTCGGGAAGGGCTTTTGCGTATGCGAAGTTGTCCACAGATATGTGCAGGGGAGTGGATAGAGGAGAGTTATCCACTTATCCACATTTTTTCGAAGGCGGGTGGCGCGAAAGTGGGCAAGTGTGTAACAGTTAGGCTCACCCTACAACGAAGGAGTTGCACATGACAGATACCGCGACCGAACCGTTCAACCTTAACGAGCAGGGCTTCTTGCAGGCCATAGACCAGCTGCTTGAACGATTCGAACGATATAGTTCGGGCCGTTGCTTCGAGGATATTGAACGAGCTCGGCTCGAACATGGCGCGGATGTTCCGGTTTCCTTGTTCGACGATACCGTTCACGAACTCGCGGATGAATTGTTCGGTGGCACTTCATGGTCGATGAACCTTGATATGGATATGATCATGCCGGATCGATCCCAGATCGGCTATGATGCGGAATTCCTTGTCGGCTGCCGCAATGTGGTACGCAAATATGGCCTAAGCGCATGGTTGTACGAAATGATTAATGATGCCTCCATAGCTATGGTTACGAACTGTCCGAGCGATAGAATGCCCTTCCAATTGGGTCTGTTCGATACCCGGGAGATATTCCAGCGGAAAACGCTTAAGGGCAAGAAACGAGGAGCAGGCAATAAAAAGCGTCGTGAATGCATGGGGAGATACCTCCAGCAGATGTACCGTCTGGCGGCCTATACCATGTTGCGTTGGGGCGACGATGAGCCTCGTGCCGCCGATACTGCACTGATGCTGCTCATCTATGGGGGGATTAGGCATGTGCATGCTGCGTGACGACCCCAAGGTCGTGCAGCTTGGATGCGTTCCCGATTTCCAGTACCGAAACGTGTATGGCCAGCTGCGTGATATGAGAATCCAAGCGGATCTGGATTACGCATGCTCCGTTGATTTGAGCGTCGCGGAATCTTTGGAATATCCGGATTGCATGGATACCAGATACCTATATGATGCGAAAAAAATCGTGCAGGCGTACCGTGCCCTATGGGATTCGGAAACGAAATCCGCGGCCCAGCTCCTCGTCGAGATTGAAGAGAATGGTCCATACAAAGTGGAAGACGTTTGGAAGGATCCCCTGTACCTGCACGACCTTGCTTTTTCCCTGTTGGGACCGTCGGTCTCATATCCTCTTCAGGAAGGATTCCGTTTACGCGATCGGGATATGTTCGAAAAAGGAGTGGCAGAGCTTGAGCGTCAAGCGAGCAACGTGCAAAAGACGGGCTTATTGATGACCCTCGCCAGCTACATTTTCTTTGCTGAGCCCGAAGATCGCATGGACGCCATCCTTGCCTCCCGAAAAGAACGTAAGCGCATGCTGGATGAATATGAGATGCTTGGCGAAATGGCCACAGTCATCGCACTGTATCGTTTCCCGAGGGACGGGAGATCTCTCCGGGCCATGCGAGCTCTGCTCATGCATGAGACAGGTGTGTATGCGGATGAGATGGGTGAGCTTATGGGGCTTACCGACAAACCTGACGGAGGCTTGGATGAGATTCTGTCTGTGTCGGAGTAGAGGTGGTTATCCGTAATACGCGAAACCCATTTATTTTTAGATGTCGTTCCGGTTCGCCATGCTCTGTGGGAATCATGCATATGCGTGGAATGACGGTAATGGAACCGATCGCGCTTGGAAGGATGGTCGGGTGGGGAGAAGAAGACATAATTGTCGCATCATTGACATGCTCTGCTATATGGTTCTTCGCCGGACGCAAGCCCGTTGATCCTCCTATGACATGGGTGTCGTCTGCTGTCCGTAGGTTTATTCCATCTACGGATGGGAACTCTGACTTCCGTTTTTGATTTGGACGTCGAGACATGCCAAGCTAGGTGGTCACAACTTGGCTATACTGTCTGACATGTCTCGTCAACATGTCATTCGGTTGGATTTAATGGCTGTCGTGTTCCTCGGAGGATGCGTTGGCACAGGTCTGCGGTATGCGCTTTCTACCGCTTCTGGGGTGGGCGCCGTCCATGTGGGTACGATTGCGGCGAATATGATCGCATGTTTCGTCTATGCCACGCTTTCCGCATGGTTAGGTAGTTCCACGGTACTGAAAGATCGTGCCAGGGAATATGTGAACCGAGGATTCGGCATGGGCATGTGCGGAGGACTGTCCACCATGTCCACGCTTGCGGTAGAGGAATTCACTTTATTACGGACTAGTGCGGTTGCCGGGGCCATCGTTTACTGTCTAACGACATTCGTGGCCGGATTCGTGATCGCTTATGCGGGCGCGTGCCTCGGTTCCGCGCTCGTGCATTGTGGGAAGGCCGATGTGTGATGGATGCCATTCTTCCGATTGCAATGTGCTTGTGTGGCGGTCTCGGCGCATCGGCCCGCTATGTCTGCGATTCCTACATCAAAGCGATCTGGCATAATGCGTTTCCCCTATCGACGTTCATCATTAACGTCATTGCAGGCCTGCTGGCTGGTATAGTCGCGGCTTTGTCCATGGAATCCGCGATTCCCGGTGACGTGCATTTCCTGCTTGCTACGGGCTTCCTTGGTGGCTTCTCCACATTCTCGACTATGATGAACGAAGCCGTCGTCCTGTTGCGCAAGGGTGAAGTCGCGGTCTTCGCCGCCTACCTCGCGGTGTCCGTCATCGTACCAGTCGTCTCTGTCGCGTGCGGATATTTGATGGTGTGACGTCGGGCGACATGATGATTGAATCGTGTGGTATTCCGCGGAATGGATTCCGCATCCATACATTCGGAACCCATTCGATATTTCCTGAACCGTTGCATGGCGGTTCGTTGGCCTGTTCATTGGATGCTTTGGCAGATTTTCGGCCATTCGCTGTGGATGAATCATGGAAAACCCATAGACTATGTGTTCGTGTCAGAGGGTTTTCGGTGAAGAACGATTGCATCCGATGTGAAAAATCCCACAAATCCGGCCCGCGTCCTGTTCTAGAACTCCAAAACTGTTGCCAATGCTGGAAACACGCCGTATATAGTGTTTGAAAATATGACGAGACACTGTATGTTGTGGTCTTGATTTTTATTTTCATTCGGATAATGTGTGCCACGTACCAACGACGTACAGTCGTGAAAGGACGTGGAACATGAACATTACGTTATACACCAAAGCAAACTGCCCGCAATGCACGGCGACGAAACGCCAATTGGACAGACGGGGCCTTCCGTATACGGCTGTCGACATTACGGCCGACGCACGTATTTCCGACAGATTGCGGAACGAAGGATGGCGGCAGATGCCGGTCATCATCGCAGGCGGCGAATCCTGGTCCGGGTATCGTCCCGACAAAATCCACGAGCTGGAGGCTCGCTGCCGGTGAGCGCGCTGGTGTACTTCTCGTCGGCATCGGGCAATACGGCACGCTTCGTTGAGGGATGCCGATTGGATGAATTCGGCATCCATGCAATGCGTATCCCGCTACTGCCGAACGAACCGGAACTGCATGTGGATGAGCCCTACGTCTTGCTGACACCTACATACGGCGGAGGAACAATCGGCAAAGCAGTGCCCGTGCAAGTCAAACGATTCCTCAATGATGAACGCAACCGCAGTGGCATCATCGGAGTCATCGCATCAGGTAACACCAACTTCGGCGAAGCCTACGGCATCGCAGGCGACATCATCGCGGCCAAATGCCATGTGCCCCTGCTCTACCGGTTCGAACTGATGGGCACGCGGGAAGACGTCTCGACCGTACGCGAAGGCCTGCGAACATTCTTCGACGAACACTCACAACGGGAACAACGATAACCATGACAGATAATCCAACGACGAACACCACGGCCGCCGACGGCACGACCTACGACCGCGCCCACGACTGGCACGCGCTCAACGCGATGCTGAACCTCTACGACGACCAAGGCCGAATCCAATTCGACAAGGACCGCCAGGCCGAACGCGAATACATCAAAAAGCACGTACGGCCGAACACCATCAGCTTCGAATCCACCCACGACCGACTCGATTACCTCATCGCGAACGGCTACTACGACAAGCCCGTGTTCGACCGCTACGACGACGACTTCCTCGATGATTTCTACAACGACGTGAACGACTGCGGCTTTGAATTCGATACGTTCCTCGGCGCGTTCAAATTCTACCAATCCTACGCGTTGAAGACCTTCGACGGCATGCGATATCTGGAGGACTTCCCGCAGCGCGCCGCCGCGGTGGCGCTCGCGCTCGCGGATGGCGACAAGACCCGGGCCAAGGCGTACTTCGCGGAAATCGTGTCCGGCCGTTTTCAGCCGGCGACGCCCACCTTCCTCAACCTCGGCAAGGCGCAAAGGGGAGAGGCCGTCAGCTGCTTCCTCGTCCGTATCGAAGACAACATGGAATCGATCTCGCGCGGCATCAACGCCGCATTGCAGCTCAGCAAACGCGGCGGCGGCGTCGCATTGCTGCTCAGCAACCTACGTGAGGCCGGCGCGCCCATCAAACGCATCAAACACCAATCCAGCGGCGTCGTCCCCGTGATGAAACTTCTGGAAGACTCCTTCAGCTACGCCAACCAGCTGGGCGCCAGACAAGGCGCGGGCGCGGTATACCTCAGCGCCCACCATCCGGACATCATGCGGTTCCTCGACACCAAACGCGAAAACGCCGACGAGAAGATCCGCATCAAATCGCTCGCGCTCGGCGTGGTGATTCCCGACATCACCTTCGAATTGGCGAAACGTCACGAACGCATGGCCCTGTTCAGCCCATACGACGTCGAACGCGTCATGGGCAAACCGTTCGCAGACATCCCCATCAGCGAAAACTACCAAACCATGGTGGACGACGACCGCATCGGCAAGACCTACATCGACGCGCGCGAATTCTTCATGACCCTCGCCGAACTGCAATTCGAATCCGGATACCCGTACATGGTGTTCGAAGACACCGTGAACCGCGCCAACCCGATACACGGCAGAATCGCCATGAGTAACTTGTGCTCGGAGATCCTCCAGGTCCAGGAGCCCAGCACCTACCATGAGGACCTCTCATACGCCCACGTGGGTCGCGACGTCTCCTGCAACCTCGGATCCCTCAATATCGCCAAGGCCATGGACGGCGGACTGGGGCGTACGGTGGAACGGGCGATACGTGCGCTCACCTCCGTTTCGGAACACACGGACATCGCCTGCGTCCCCTCCATCCGACGGGCTAACAGCGAAGGACACGCCATCGGACTGGGCCAGATGAACCTCCATGGATTCCTTGCCAGGGAATCCATCATGTACGGCTCCCCGGAGGCCCTCGACTTCACCGACATGTACTTCATGACCGTCGCCTACCACGCCTACAGGGCGTCGCATGCACTCGCCGTCGAACGCGGAACACGGTTTGTAGGCTTCGAACGGTCCGCCTATGCGAAGCCTACAGGCGCAGGCAACTATTTCGACAAATACACGAACGGCGAGCGATCGCTGGCGCCGAAGACCGGAAAAATCGCGTCGCTGTTCACACGGCGGGGCATCCATATCCCCGACGAGGATGATTGGCGTCGTCTGCGTGATGACATCATACGTGACGGTATCTTCAACCAATATCTACAGGCCGTGCCGCCCACTGGGTCAATTTCGTACATCAATCATTCCACGAGCTCCATCCATCCTATCGCTTCGAAAATTGAGATTCGCAAGGAAGGCAAGATTGGACGGATCTACTATCCAGCTCCGTATATGACCAACGACAATCTCCAGTATTTCGCGGATGCGTACGAAATCGGATGGAAGGCCATTGTTGATACGTATGCCGAGGCAACGAGGCATGTCGATCAAGGCCTGTCGCTGACCTTGTTCTTCCCCGATACGGCGACTACCCGAGATTTGAACAAGGCGCAAATTTATGCATGGCGCAAAGGCGTCAAAACGCTATATTACATCCGCATTCGTCAGCAGGCGTTGTCTGGCACCGAAGTGCAGGGCTGCGTCAGTTGCATGTTGTGAAACCCGTGGCTTGAGAGGAAAAGAAAAAGACATGTCTCGTTTGGTTTACCGCGCGATACTTCGCCTGACGGCTCCGGACGAATACAGGCGGTTATACGGCCGCGACGATAAGACGACGATTAGAAAGGACGACCATCATGGCACCGATATCCGTACCTCGGCAGAGGCTTAAGCTCATCGACCGCGTGAGCGCCATCAACTGGAACAGGCTCGAGGACGACAAGGACCTCGAGGTGTGGGACCGTCTGACCGGCAACTTCTGGCTGCCGGAGAAGGTGCCGGTCTCCAACGACCTGCCGGTATGGCGGAGCATGGGCGAGGCGGAGCATACGCTTACCATGCGCGTGTTCACCGGTCTCACCCTGCTCGACACCATCCAGGGGACCGTCGGTGCGGTCAGTCTCATCCCCGACGCGCTCACTCCGCATGAGGAGGCCGTCTACACGAACATCGTGTTCATGGAGTCGGTGCATGCCAAAAGCTATTCATCGATCTTCTCCACCCTGTGCTCCACACGCCAGATCGACGAGGCGTTCTCCTGGAGCGAGGAGAACGAATACCTGCAGAAGAAGGCGCGCATCGTGCTCGACTATTACGAGGGTGACAGTCCGCTCAAACGCAAGGTGGCCTCAACCCTGCTCGAATCGTTCCTGTTCTACTCGGGCTTCTACCTGCCGATGTACTTCTCCGCGCACGCCAAGCTCACCAACACCGCGGACGTGATCCGCCTGATCATCCGCGACGAGGCCGTGCACGGATACTACATCGGCTACAAATACCAGAAGGGTCTCGAACGGGTCGACGACGGCAAACGCGCGGAACTGCGCGACTACACCTATGATCTACTCAACGACCTGTACGACAACGAGGTGGAGTACACGCGCAGCCTGTACGAGCCGGTCGGATTGACGCAGGACGTCGAGAAGTTCCTGCGCTACAACGGCAACAAGGCGTTGATGAACCTCGGATACCCCGCGCTGTTCCCGCAGGAGATCTGCGACGTGAACCCGTCGATCCTCGCCGCGCTGAGTCCGAACGCCGACGAGAACCACGATTTCTTCTCCGGCTCGGGAAGCTCGTACGTCATGGGCAAATCGGTCGAGACCGATGACGACGACTGGGATTTCTGAACGGCGGGCGGGGACGGAGGCAGTCAGCCGCGCAGATATCCGCCGGTGACGCTGCCTGGACAGCCGGCGACGGCCTGCGGCGTCCCCGCGCACACGACGCGGCCGCCCGCCTCGCCGCCGCCCGGACCCATATCGATCACGTAATCCGCGTTCGCGATCACATCAAGATCATGCTCGATCACCACCACCGTCGCTCCAGAGGATACCAACGAGTCGAACACCCGTAGCAGCACTAGCACGTCCAACGGGTGCAGTCCGATCGTCGGCTCGTCGAACACGAACACTGAACCGGACTGTCCACGCCCCATCTCACTGGCCAGCTTCAACCGCTGCGCCTCGCCGCCTGACAACGCCGGAGTCGGCTCGCCAAGAGTCAGATACCCCAGACCAAGCCCATGCAGCGTGGCCAGCTTCGACCGCACGGGGCGCAGGAAATCCAACAGAGGCATCATCTCGTCAACGCTTAGCAGCATCAATTCCGGCAGCGAACGGGCGACGTTGTCCGCGCAAGCCAATCGAATATTATCGGCGGCCTGCGCATACCGTGCCCCGTGGCAATCAGGACATGTGACGTCAACATCAGGCAGAAACTGTACGTCCAGCGAAATGGTGCCGGTGCCATCGCAAGTGGGGCAGCGCAATTTGCCCGTGTTGTATGAGAACGCGCCAGGTTTGAGATTCTTCTCATGGGCGTCGGAAGTCTTCGCAAACGCACGACGCAAATCATCGTGAACACCGCAATACGTCGCCACGGTCGAACGGATGTTCGCTCCAATGGGCGTGGCATCAATCAATTCCACTTTCGAAATGCCATCCGCACCAATCGAACGAATCGAGTCTGGGAAAACGATACCATCGGCAGCCGAACGCAACGCAGGGACCAGTGTCTCCAACACCATCGTCGTCTTGCCGGAACCCGACACGCCAGACACCACAGTGAGACGTCCTCGTGGAATGTCCACCGATAATGGATGCACCGTATGCACGGTATTCGTCTCCAAATGAATCCGTCCCTTGGCGAACATCGCATCCAAGCCAATCGTCGGCCGCACCCGCTCGTGTATTTTGCCGCCATCACGCAGAAAAGGCGCTATCTGAGAGCCAGACGCCGTCACAACGTCCGCTACCGAGCCTTGGGCGATCACATGACCGCCTTCGGCGCCGGCCGTCGGGCCCATCTCCACCAAATGATCCATCGCGGCAAGCACGCGGGTATCATGATCGACCACAACCACCGAATTGCCGTCAGACACCAGATCGCGCATCACGCCCAACAGTCCATCCACATTCGCCGGATGCAATCCGATAGACGGTTCATCCAGCACATACAGCACGCCTGTAGTGCGGTTGCGCACCGAACGCGCCAACTGCACACGCTGCCGCTCGCCGGTGGACAGTGTCGCACCTGCGCGATCAAGCGACAAATAGCATAATCCGAGTTCCACGAGCCGTTCGGCCGTATCCTCGAACGATTCGCAGATGGCTGCGGCCATCGCACGCATCTCCTGCGGCAATGACTCGGGTACTGAACGCACCCAACGTATCGTTTCGTCAAGTGTCATCGCCGTGACTTGTGCCAGATCAATACCGAGAATCTGTGGTTGACGAGCCTGCTGTGAAAGTCTCGTACCGGAACAATCCGGACATGGTTTCTCGCTGAGGAATCTCGATACGCGTTTGATACCCTTCTCATCCTTGGCTTTGGCGAGCGCGTTCTCCACGGTATACACGGCGTTGAAGTACGTGAAGTCAAGTTCGGCGAAATCATTGCCTTTCTTCGGCTTGTACAGGATATGCTTCTTGACGGCCGGGCCGTTGAACACGATATCCCGTTCGGCGTCGGTCAACTGGTCGAACGGAACGTTCGTGCGCACGCCCATTGCGCCGCACACCTGCTTCATCAGATCCCACATCAACGAGCCCCATGGTAAGACCGCGCCATCATCGATGCTTTTGGTCTCGTCTGGCACCAGCGACTCCTGGTCGACGGTTCGCACGATACCTGTTCCGGAGCAGGTCGGGCATGCGCCGGCGGAATTGAACGACAGCTGTTCGGCGGATGGCGGATGCATGAGCCGGCCGCAGGACGCGCATCGAATGGGCAGCTCGGCGGCGACGTTCATCGTGGGAGCGTTGCGTGCGCCGCAATGCTCGCAGACATGCGAGGCGCAACGCGAGAACAACAGACGCAGACCGTTGAGCAACTCCGTCATCGTGCCGAACGTGGAGCGCACGCCGGGAACCGAAGGCCGTTGATGCAAGGCGAGCGCCGCGGGCACATGCCGTACGGCGTCCACCTGAGCGCGGCTCGCCTGGGTGAGACGACGTCTGGTATACGTCGACAAAGCCTCCAGATAGCGTCGTGATCCCTCCGCGTATAGCACACCTAAAGCGAGAGAGCTCTTTCCGGACCCGGAGATACCGGCGATACCGACTAATTTGTTCAACGGAATGTCGACGTCGACATTCTTGAGATTATGCACGCAGGCACCGCGTACTTCGATGCAAGACGGTGGGAAAGCTCCAGATGATTGTTCCATACTTGCTTACATTACCTGTGTGGCGGAAAACGCGTGGGCGGGGGGAGTCTTATCCGTCATGGCATTGCAGCATGTGGCACTGATCCATATATTCGAGCACAACGGATTCACGGTTGTCGTCAGCGTGCGTGAATCGGGAGACGATGTGGCGGAATGCGGAGAAATGGATTGGGAAAGAAAGGAATCATGTGTCGTGTATATCAATGGGAAGAAGTCCGCTGAGGAACAGGACCGAATTCTGTTCCTCAGCGTGGGGCGGGTTGCGGGCGAATGCCCGGAACATCCGCGCAAGGTGCTGATGGGCTCGTCTGCCGTGTCAGCGTGTTGAACGAAGTGTCATTGCCGTTCAGCGTGATGATAAGGCGTTGGCGCTCTTGCCTTTCGTGGCGAGCGTCACGGCGATGATGGACACGAAAGCGACGGCGTACAGTACGGTGATGATCGGAATCAGCGCGCTGTAGCGGTGGGCCGCGTCCGTCGTATGGGAGACGACGAAGGACGCCAGCTGGTTGCCGGACAATCCGGCGAACGCCCACGCGCTCAAAGCCAGTCCGTGCACGGTGGACACCGATTTCATGCCGAAGTGCTGCTCAAGCAGCACCGGCAGTGTGGAGAAGCCGCCGCCATATCCGGCGTTGACGAGGAACAGCATCGTTACAATCAGCCACAGGATGCCGTTGTCAATCGAATGCGTGAAGATCTGCAATGCGCACACCGCGATGGACATGATGAAGATCACCAGATATGCGGTCTCACGGCGCTTGCAGTGGTCGGACAGCGTGGAGAACCCGATACGTCCGGCCGCGTTGAACACGGCGTCGACGGCCAGGACAACGCTGATGCTTCCCGCGATGGCCGTGGCCAGCTGGGTCGCGTTCAGCGACGCGTACTTTGGAAGAATGGACAGCGCATCATGCAGGATGTCCTTCTCTTGGGAGATCAATGCCAGACCGCAGGTGATGTTGAGGTAGAAGGCCAGCCAGATCGCCCAGAACACCGGCTTCTTCATGATGTCGCGACGACGGATGCGGGCCTGTTCGGAATACACGTATCCGTCGGGGCGCTTGATCAGCGCGAATCCCAGCAGCATCATCACCGCATAGACGGCTGCGAGGATGTAGAACATGGGAGCCAGCCCGACGGTGAAAATCAGCCACTGCATGACCGGGCTTGCGATGGCCTTGGCCAGACCGAATCCCGCGACGGCGATGCCGGTGGCGAGACCCTTGTTGTCAGCGAACCACAGCATCAGGTTCTTCACCGGCGTCAGATAACCGACGCCAAGTCCGATGCCCATGATCACGCCATAGGAGATGAACACGCCGGGGAGCCATCCCGCCGCGATGCTGACTCTGGTGCCGGCGAATCCGCAGACGAAGCAGACCGTCGAGATCAGGGCCGATTTCTTGATGTCCTTTTCGACGAAGGGTCCAAGGAAGGCGGCCGACATGCCAAGGAAGAAGATGGCAAGCGAGAAACCCCATTCCACGACGCCCGGCGCCACGTGCATCTGATCTGCGATCAGCTGTTTGAACACGCTCCAGCAGTATACGGTGCCGATTGAGATGTGGATGAGCAACGCCGGAATAACAGCGCGCACCCAACGGTTTCCTCCATGCTGTTGATTGACCATGTAATATTCATTCCTCTCTGTTGTTTGTTCGCCCTGCGACGAAGAAACAACAAGATAACGGTGAGGTATTCCGTGGCCTTGAGAGTGCCGGGAGGTGGCAGAAGTGGGTAAGCCGTTGATTTCATTGGATTTTCCAACAAATGAACATTGCGTATGTTCACCTTGGGAATAAACGTGAGGAAAATCTCATGTGAGTCTTGACACAGTTTTCATGGCTCACAATTCGAATGCGCGTTTGATGAAGGCATTGACGGTGTTCCAGTACAGTTCGGGATCCACGACGGATGCTTCCATATGGCGTGCGTCGGGAACCATGAGCTTTTCTCGATCGATGCTTGAGCACGCTTCGTAATTGATCTTGAGAAAACGTGAGCTCACGATGTTGTCCTGCTCGCCATGAATGAACAGCATCGGAATGACGGTATGTCTGAGCGACTGCAGGCAGGTGGCTTCCGAAAAATCGTACCCTGCGTAATGTTTGCAGAACAATCCCGTGGCATCCACACATACCGCGGCAAGCGGTTTCGGCAGATGCGACGAATGCTGAAGGCTGTCGATGAACACCATACGCGCAGACGTGTAGCCGCTATCGACGATCGCGGACACCACATTGCGCGGCAGACGCGGGTCTCCCGTCGTCATCATCACCGTTGCCGCGCCCATCGAACCGCCATACAGCAGGATGCGGGCATCGGCGTCGCTTGACACGATAAGGTCGATCCAATTCAGCAGATCATTGCGCTCAAGCCAGCCCATGCCGACGTACCGTCCCTCGCTCAAGCCTTGGGCACGCTGCGACGGAACCAATACGGTGAAGCCCATGCGGGCGTAACGATGCGCCCATTTCGCGGTTTCCTCCGGTACGCCGGTATAACCATGCATGCAGATTGCGTACAGGTGTGGTTTTGGCGCAGCGCAATCCGGATCGAACAGCCATCCATGCAGTCGAAGTCCATCATCGCTGGTGATCGTCACAGGCTGTTTGGATTGCGCGAACCATTCTCCTGCTTCCTTTGCCTCACCCTGCTGAAGTTTTTCGATACGTTCCGGCGCAATCAGCGATTGATGGAAAACGGAACGTTTCCATTGCGTATCGATGCAGAAATGGAACAGGTATTTCGCGGTCGCGGCCAACGATGCGATGCCGGCAGCCGTCACGGCTCCCGTGGCGATGCGAATATCGCGAACGATTGTGTCATTGTCATGCCTCATTGCTGTCTCGATTCCTTGCGATTGACGGATTGTTCACAATTACTATCGATTGTACGTGCGTACGGCGTTTTCGTGGGATTTGACGGATTTTTGCTTTTTTGATCTGTGACGTTTCCCGATGATGTCCGCCCTCGCCGTATACTGGTTAACTGTTGTCTTGGCGAGGGAAGCATATGTCTTCCGTTATCGACTCGGCGTGTGATTCACAGCTCCTTGCAGGAGTTCTTCACGGCTCGTTGATGCGCCGAAACAGAATGAACGATTTAAACAAGGAGAAATAGCCCATGGCTACCACCATTACCCTCGAAGGCGCTGCCCGTACCGAGTTCGGCAAGGGCGCTGCCCGCCGCATGCGCGTCGCGAACCTCATCCCGGCCACCGTGTACGCGGGTGGCGAGAATCCGACCTTCGTGCAGCTGCCGATGAAGGAGACCACTCTGGCTCTGCGTCACACCAACGCCCTGTTCACCATCAAGTACGGTGACGAGACCAAGATGGCCGTTGTCAAGGACGTCCAGCGCAACCCGGTGAAGCGCATCGTCGAGCATGTCGATTTCTACGAGGTCAAGGCCGGCGAGAAGATCGACGTCGAGGTGCCGGTGTTCGTTGAGGGTACTCCGAAGGGCGCTGCCGTCGCGTTCGTCGACATCCAGGAGCTCAAGGTTCGCGCCGATGTGGCCAACCTGCCGGAGAAGATCGTGGTCAACGTTGATGGCCTGACCGATGGTTCCAAGGTCTTCGCCAAGGACGTTGTGCTGCCGGAAGGCGTCGTACTCGATGTCGAGGATCCGGAAGAATCCGTCGTCACCGTCGAGGTGCCGGAAGATGCCGCACCGGTTGAGGCCGCTCCGGCCGAGGCCGCCGCTGCTCCGGCCGCTGACGCTGAGTGAGCCGTATCGTTGTCTATACTGGCTGCTCCACAAGCATGAGGTAGCCGGTGAGGAAGGGGTCCGTATGGGCCCCTTCCTGCTTTATGAGAATCGTTATCTCATATCGCGAACGCCGGTTATCGAAAGCGTTTATGGTGTGAGAGAGTACATACCAGAACCCGGCGCCACAAGCGCCGGAGACCAATAACCGCTGGCCGCCTTTGGGTGGCTGATGCAACTAGAAGAAGTAAAGAATGACTGAACAGAATCATCACGATCCAGCGGAGCTTGACAAGCTCGCCGAGAAGTTCACCGTGCTCCCGAACGACAATCCGGCATCCGACGCCAAGCGCGCCGAACTCATCGACAAGCCGGCCTTCGGTCAGGTCTTCTCCGACAATATGGCCCACATGACCTGGACCAAGGGTGAAGGCTGGTCCGACCGTCGCATCGAGCCGTACGCGCCGCTGAAGATGGATCCGGGCGCATCTGTTCTGCATTACGCCCAGGAATGCTTCGAGGGCCTGAAAGCCTACCGTCACGCCGACGGCTCTACCTGGCTGTTCCGCCCGGACGCGAACGCCGAGCGTTTCCAGAACTCCGCCAAGCGCCTGTACCTGCCGGAACTGCCGATCGACGACTTCATCGGCTCCGTCGCGGCACTGGTCAAGCGCGATGTGAACTGGGTTCCGTCCCGTCGCGAATACACGCTGTACATGCGTCCGTTCATGTTCGCTTCCGAGCCGTTCCTTGGCGTGCGTGCGCCGCAGGAAGTGGACTACTGCGTGATCGCCTCCCCGTCCGGCCCGTACTTCCCGGGCGGCGTGAAGCCGGTCAACATCTGGGTCGAGGACAAGTGGTTCCGCACCGGCCCTGGCGGCACTGGCTTCGCCAAGTGCGGCGGCAACTACGCCGCATCCCTGCTTGGTGAGTACACCGGCATCGACCATGGCTGCCAGCAGGTCTGCTTCGTCGACGCCGCCACCAAGACCTACCTGGAGGAGCTTGGCGGCATGAACATGATGGTCGTGCACAAGGACGGCCACGTGGAAACCCCGTCCCTGACCGGCAACATCCTGCCGGGCGTGACCCGCCGCTCCCTGATCCAGCTCATCCAGGACAACGGCCACGATGTGGTCGAGACCATGATCGCCCTGGACCAGCTGCTTGAGGACATCAAGTCCGGCGAAGTCACCGAGGTGTTCGCCTGCGGTACCGCCGCCATCATCACCCCGATCGGCCGCTTCAAGTCCGAGAAGTTCGATGTGACCGTCGCCGACGGCGGCTCCGGCGAGTTCACCCTCGCACTGCGCAACCAGCTGCTCGGCATCCAGCTTGGCGAGATCGAAGACCCACACAACTGGATGTGGAAGGTCTGCTGATTTCCCCGTTAGCGATTATTAGCTGACATATAGCTGTAATGGCCGCCGGAGGGTGGCGCGTGCTTCAGGCCAAGTTCACATGGTCTGACAATGTACGTGCCGCCCTCCGGCTCTTTTATTGCAGCTCTTGCCCCATATTGTGCTATTTTTAACAGCTGGTTGGAAAAGAAATATGTGAGGGAAGGGGAGTGGCCATGGAAGTGGCGCTGGAAAGCAACGGCTTCTTCATAGGTATCGAATATCTGGCGACCTTCTGCTGCGGCATGGTCGGCGGGCTCGCCGCCGTACGCAAAGGCTATGATATTTTTGCGATTCTCGTCACCACATGGCTCACCGCATTGGGTGGCGGCATCATTCGTGATGTGCTGCTCGGAGCGCTTCCTCCCGCAGGCGTCTCCGACAAAGGGCTGGTGATCACCGCACTGCTCGCAGCTGTGGCCGTAGCCATCATTTATCCCGAAGTCGACAAGCTCAAATGGTCCATGCTGTCATTGGACGCGCTGGCATTGGGCCTTTACGCCGTCAACGGCACATCCAAAGCCATGATGTACCACATGTCCGGCACCACGGCAGTGTTCCTGGGCATGTTCACGGCACTTGGTGGCGGACTCATCCGTGACATGCTCATCAACGAGGTGCCCATGGTGATCCGCGACAAGCATTGGTACGCGGTGCCTTCAGCCGTTGGATGCGTATTGACGGTACTCGTATGTAAAGGAGTGAACGAGGGAATCGTCAGTTTTCCCGCCGAAGTCGTGCTTGATGTGCTGATCGTGGTGCTGGTGGTGGCCATGCGGCTTATCTCCGTGTTTTTCGACATTCAATTGCCGGGGGCTTTGGCCAGGCATAACACCTACCTGCCGAGCGAAGCCAAATATCTCAAACGTCCGGTCATCCATCCCGATCGGAATGATGACGATATCAAGCGTAAGTGAGCATTTTCAACAGAGCACGAAATGTAAAAAAGAAGAAGCCCCGCAGGTTTTCCTGCGGGGCTTCTTACAAGCTGTGAGTTACGAAAACTCAGAGAGCGTTGATGGCCACAGCGAGACCGGACTTGCGGTTGGCAGCCTGGTTCTTGTGGATCACGCCAGCGCCGGCGGCCTTGTCGAGCTTCTGGGCTGCGACCTTGTAGGCGGCTTCGGCGGCGGCCTTATCGCCAGCGGCGATGGCTTCGCGGGTGGCGCGAACGGCAGTCTTCAGGCTGGACTTCACGGCCACGTTACGCTTGTGCGCCTTCTCGTTGGTGAGAACGCGCTTCTTCTGCGACTTGATGTTTGCCACTATTTCTCCAAACGACGTTTGCTATAAGGACATACAAACGATGATGATAACATGGCACGCGGATAAATCGCCAATGCGTATAAGAGTGTCGCGGAAGGACATGCCGACACTACCAGTTAGAATCGTTTGCGTCGAATATTTCCAGAGGAGGATGGCGTGGGGCAGCAGCATAATCAGCCCGGGTACACCGATCAGTCGTTGATCCGCAACTTTTGCATCATCGCGCATATCGATCACGGCAAATCAACGGTGGCGGACCGTATTCTGCAGTTGAGTGGCATCGTGCCGGAGCGCGAGATGCGCGATCGCTTCCTCGACCGCATGGATATCGAGCAGGAACGCGGCATCACCATCAAATCGCAGGCCGTGCGCGTGCCGTGGACGGTTGACGGCACCGAATACACACTCGGCATGATTGATACCCCCGGCCATGTGGACTTCACATACGAGGTGTCCCGAGCGTTGGCCGCATGCGAGGGTGCGGTGCTGCTTGTCGACGCCACGCAGGGCATTGAAGCGCAGACGCTGTCCAACCTGTATATGGCCATCGACCATGATCTGGCCATCATCCCCGTGCTCAACAAAATCGACCTGCCCAGCGCCGAACCCGACAAGCATGCCGAGGAAATCGCCGGCCTGATTGGTTGTGACCCGTCCGACGTGTTGCGCGTCTCCGGCAAAACCGGAGAAGGCGTCGCCGAACTGCTCGACCGTATCGTCGCCGAAGTGCCCGCGCCGACGGGCAATCCGGACGCGCCTGCCCGCGCGCTCATTTTCGACTCCGTATACGACTCCTATCGTGGCATCGTCACTTACATTCGTATGGTCGACGGTGAACTGAAATCGCGCGAGAAGCTGCACATGATGGGTATCGGCATGACGCATGACCCCATCGAAATCGGCGTGATCAGCCCCGACATGATGCCCACCAAGGCGCTTGGCGCAGGAGAGGTCGGCTATGTGATCACCGGAGCGAAGGACGTCAGCCAGTCCAAGGTGGGCGACACCATCACCTCCGCCATAAATCCGGCTACCGAGCCGCTCGAAGGCTACCGTGATCCGCAACCAATGGTCTACGCCGGCCTGTTCCCAATCGACAACGCGCAATATCCGGAACTGCGCGAGGCGCTTGACAAGCTCAAGCTCAACGACGCGGCCCTCATCTACGAACCGGAAACCTCCGTGGCGTTGGGCTTCGGCTTCCGTTGCGGCTTCCTGGGCTTGCTGCACATGGAGATCGTCACCGAACGTTTGAGCCGCGAATTCGACCTTGACCTGATCTCCACCGCGCCGAACGTGCCGTACGAGGTCACCGCGGAAGACAATTCCGTGCATCGCGTCACCAATCCGAGCGAATTCCCCGAAGGCAAGATCAAGAAGATCGTCGAACCGATGGTTGCCGCCGACATCATCACGCCGAAGGATTTCATCGGTGCGGTGATGGACCTGTGCCAAGACCACCGTGGCCAGATGGGCACCATGGAATACATTTCCGCCGACCGTGTGGAAATGCATTACCGTATTCCACTCGCCGAAATCGTCTTCGACTTCTTCGACCAACTGAAGAGCCGTACCAAGGGGTATGCGTCGCTCGACTACCACGAGGATGGCGAACAGTCCGCCGATCTGGTGAAGGTCGACATCCTTATTCAAGGCGAGAAAGTCGATGCGTTCAGCGCCATCGTGCACCGTGACAAGGCGTACAGCTATGGCGTGATGATGACCAAGAAGCTGCGTGAGCTCATTCCGCGTCAGCAGTTCGAGATTCCCATCCAGGCTGCCATCGGTTCTCGAATCATCGCACGCGAAACCATCCGCGCCCTGCGCAAGGACGTGCTCGCCAAGTGTTACGGCGGCGACATCTCCCGTAAGCGTAAGCTGCTCGAAAAGCAGAAGGCCGGCAAGAAGCGTATGAAGATGCTCGGCCATGTGGAAGTGCCGCAGGAGGCGTTCATCGCAGCCCTGTCCACCGGCGAAGCGGGCAACGACCGCGACACCAAGGACAAGATTCGCGCCGCGCAGAAGTCCGAAGGCTGAGCCTTTCGTGACGTTCGAAATCTACATTCATGTTCCGTTTTGCTTACGTCGCTGCGGCTATTGCGACTTCAACACCTACACGGCCGTGGACATGGGCGCGGGCGCGTCACGCGGCAACTACGCGAACATGGTTATCCGCGAAATGGCGATTGTCCGCGATTGGCAGACAACGCACGGTATCAACGAGCCGAAGGTGGCAACCGTCTTCTTCGGCGGCGGTACGCCGACCACACTCAAGGCAAGCGATTTGGTCGCCATGCTGGATGCGGTACGCGCCACATGGGGCATCGCCGATGACGCGGAAATCACCACCGAAGCGAATCCCGACACGGTGAATGCCGACTATGTGAAAGAACTCGCAGACGGCGGTTTCAATCGTATTTCCTTCGGCATGCAATCCGCGGTACCGCATGTGCTTGCAACGCTCGACCGTACGCATACGCCGGAAAACGTCGCTGCCGGAATCGCAGCGGCCAATGCAGCAGGCATGCGTTCCAGCGTCGATCTGATCTACGGCGCGCCGGGGGAGAGCCTTGACGATTGGCGCACATCCGTCCGCACCGCCATCGATTTGGGCGTCAACCATATTTCCGCATATGCGCTCACCATCGCGCCGAATACGAAAATGGGACGACGGATCGCGGCGGGCACGTTGTCGAGACCGGACGATGACGACGAAGCGAACAAATACGAAATCGCCGACACGATGTTCACCGAAGCCGGCCTCGAATGGTATGAGATTAGCAATTGGGCTCGTCCTGGATACGAGTCGCAACACAACCTTGGCTATTGGAGGAACGTCGATTGGGCCGGTCTCGGTCCCGGTGCGCATTCGCATTATGGCGATTGCGAAGACGGCAAAGGATTGCGCTCCTGGGATATCGCGCATCCGCGATTGTGGGGCACCGCCATCAATGAGGGCAATGTGCCATGGGCCGGCAGTGAACGCATCACTGCCGACGAGGACATCGAAGAGACCATCATGTTGGGCCTGCGCATTCGTGAAGGACTCGACACCAGACAATTCAGCCACTTGATTCCTGAGCAAAAATGGATTGAGCTTGAGCACGACGGGCTGATCACAATGCTTGATGGCCGCGCCATACCCACTTTGCGAGGCCGACTGCTCAACGACACCATCATCACGGAGCTGTTGGAAACACTGGACTGACCGGGTTAATGAGCATAAGTGAAGTGCGTGCGCGTGAGCATGACATGCGAAGTATGCGTTCATGGGCTAAATCCTTTGCGAGGCATTGACAAAAATAGCCATTCGTTATATGGACACGTGCAACGTTGCCGACATAATGGCGCGGTATTCTAAACCACGCATTAAAGAACCGCAAGACTTTTCTTGCCCAAAAACATTGAAGGTGGTTTCGGTGACTTTCCACGCCCCGTTAGATCTGACGATCCATGATTCCCAAGGTATGTACGATCCTGGAGCCGAGCATGATGCTTGCGGCGTGGGTATGGTCACCACCCTCAACAAGCGTCCGGAACGCAAGATCGTCGATGACGCCATCGAGGTGCTGGTCAATCTGAACCATCGTGGTGCCGTGGGCGCCGAGGAGAACACGGGCGACGGCGCAGGCATTCTCATGAGTATGCCTGACGAATTCATGCGTGCCACCGCCGGTGTGGAGCTTCCTGAAGAAGGCCATTACGCCGCGGGCATCGCCTTCTTGGATCGCGACATCGCCACTTCCGGCCAGCAGGAGCAGGCCATTTCCAAGATCGTGCGCGAAGAGGGCCTCGAAGTGCTCGCATGGCGCGTCGTACCCACCAATCCGGACGGACTCGGCCTGCAGGCGTTGGCCAGCATGCCGGCGTTCAAGACGCTGGTCGTGGCCGATCCGGAAGGCGAACTCGGTGGCATCGAGCTCGATCGCAAGACCTTCCGCATCCGCAAGCGTGTGGAACATGAGGTGGGCATCTACTTCGCGTCCCTGTCCGCACGCACCATCACCTACAAGGGCATGCTCACCACCATGCAGCTCAAGCCCTTCTTCCTGGACCTGTCCGACGAGCGCATGAAGGCGAAAATCGCCATTGTGCATTCCCGCTTCTCCACCAACACGTTCCCAAGCTGGCCGCTGGCACAGCCGTTCCGCCAGCTGGCGCACAACGGCGAGATCAACACCATCCAAGGCAACCGCAACTGGCTGTCCGCACGTGAAGGCCGACTGAGTTCCGAACTGCTCGGTGAATTCAAGCCGCTGCTGCCGATCGCCACCTCCGGCTATTCCGATTCCGGCACTTTCGACGAATGCCTCGAACTGCTGCACCTCGCCGGCCGTTCCATGCCGCACGCCATCTCCATGATGCTGCCGCCGGCATGGGAGAACAACGATCAGCTCGATCCGGACGTCAAGGCTTTCTACGAATACAACAACACGCTGATCGAACCATGGGATGGCCCGGCGCACATCATCTTCACCGACGGCACCCAGGTTGGTGCTCTGCTTGACCGTAACGGCTTCCGCCCGGGACGTTGGCAGGTCACCGATGATGGTTATGTCGTACTCGCGTCCGAAACCGGTGTGCTGCCGGAAGTCGCCGAGGAGCATATCGTCACCAAGGGCCGTCTGGAACCGGGCAAGATGTTCCTCGTCGACACCGACGAGGGTCGCATCATCCCCGACGAGGAAATCAAGAAGACTCTTGCCAGCCAGCACCCCTACCGCAAGTGGGTGGAAGGCAACTCCGTGGAATTGAGTCAGCTGCCCAAGCGCGAGCACGTCAACCACTCCGGTCAGTCCGTGCAGCGTCGTCAGCGCGCCTTCGGCTACACCGAGGAAGATCTGAAGCTGCTGCTCGCCCCAATGGCCAACACCGGCAAGGAGCCGCTCGGCTCCATGGGCAACGATACGCCGCTCGCCGCGCTGTCCAAGCACAGCCGCATGCTGTTCGATTACTTCACCCAGAAGTTCGCGCAAGTCACCAACCCGCCGCTCGACTGGGAACGTGAGAAGATCGTGACCAGCCTCGAATCCGCCATCGGTCCCGAGCCGAACCTGCTGGCCGATTCCGAACTGCACGCCAAGAAGATCCTCATCCCGCTGCCGGTGCTCAACTCCGACGAGATGGCACAGCTCAAGCGCCTCGACCGCGCCAAGATTCTCGGTGGCTATTACAAGCCGTTCATCGTCAAGGGCCTTTACCAGGTGGCCGGCGGCGGACGGGCACTGAAGGACCGTCTTGACGAGATCTTCCAGGAGATCGACGAGGCGATTGAGAACGGTGCCAACTTCCTGGTGCTGTCCGACCGCGATTCCAACTATGCGTGGGGTCCGATTCCATCGTTGCTGCTCACTTCCGCAGTGCAGCACCATCTGCTGCGCCGCCACACGCGTACGCAGATCTCCATGGTGGTCGAAGCCGGCGATGTACGCGAAATCCACCATGTGGCACTGCTGATCGCCTATGGCGCTGCCGCGGTGAACCCGTATCTGGCATTCGAATCCGTCGAAGACCTCTCCCGCAAGGGCTACCTCAAGGTCGACGCGGAAACCGCCGTGAAGAACCTGACCCGCGCACTGTCCACCGGCGTGCTCAAGATCATGGCCAAGATGGGTGTCTCCACCATCATGAGCTACCGTGGAGCGCAGCTGTTCGAAGCGGTCGGCCTCAACAAGGACGTCATCGACGAGTACTTCACCGGCACCACGTCCCGCGTGGGCGGCGTCGGCCTCGACGAGCTCGCCGAGGAAGTCGCCAGCCGCCATCGCGTGGCCTATCCGACCCAGTGGACCGCCCGCCCGCACCGCAACCTGCGTACCGGCGGCGACTACAAGTGGCGTCGTACCGGCGAGGACCATCTGAACGATCCGGAAGCCATCTTCCTGCTGCAGCAGTCCACCCAGCGCGGCGACTACAACCTGTTCAAGAAGTACTCGAACCACATCAACGACACCTCCAACCGTCTGATGACGCTGCGTGGCCTGATGAAGTTCAAGTCCACCCGCAAGCCGATCGACATTTCCGAAGTCGAACCGGCCAGCGAAATCGTCAAGCGTTTCTCCACCGGCGCCATGAGCTACGGCTCCATCTCCCAGGAGGCGCATGAGACGCTCGCCATCGCCATGAACACGATTGGCGCACGCTCCAACTCCGGTGAAGGCGGCGAATCCGAGGATCGTATCAACGATCCGCTGCGCTACAGCAAGATCAAGCAGATTGCTTCGGCCCGCTTCGGTGTGACCAGCGACTATCTGGTGCATGCCACCGACCTGCAGATCAAGCTCGCCCAAGGCGCGAAGCCGGGCGAGGGCGGCCACCTGCCGGGAGCCAAGGTTCCGCCGTGGATCGCCAAGGTACGTCACGCCACCCCGGGCGTGGAGCTTATCTCCCCACCGCCGCACCACGACATCTACTCCATCGAGGATCTGAAGCAGCTGATCAACGATGCGAAGATGGCCAATCCGAAGGCCCGCATCCACGTCAAGCTCGTCTCCGAATTCGGCGTCGGCACCATCGCTGCCGGCGTGGCCAAGTGCCATGCCGATGTGGTGCTGATCTCCGGCTATGACGGCGGCACCGGCGCGGCTCCGCTCAACGCCATCAAGCATGCCGGCACCCCGTGGGAGATCGGCCTGTCCGAAACCCAGCAGACGCTGGTTCTGAACGGCCTGCGTTCCCGCATCACCGTGCAGTGCGACGGCGAGCTCAAGACCGGTCGCGACGTGGTGATCGCCGCGCTGCTTGGCGCCGAGGAATTCGGCTTCGCCACCGCCGCGCTGATCGTCGAAGGCTGCGTCATGATGCGCGCCTGCCAGAAGAACACCTGCCCGCAGGGCATCGCCACCCAGGATCCGGAGCTCCGAGCACGCTTCAAGGGCAAGCCGGAACATGTCGTCAACTTCTTCATGTTCATCGCCGAGGAAGTCCGCGAACTGCTCGCGCAGCTCGGCTTCCGCACGCTGGAAGAGGCCGTCGGCCATGTCGAATGCCTCGACCAGGACGAAGCCATCAAGCGTTGGAAGTCCGACGGCATCGACCTGAGCAACGTGCTCATGCAACCGGGTCCGGTTCCGGGAACCATCCTGCACAAGACGATCGATCAGAACCATGAGCTCGACAAGGCGCTCGACAACAAGCTCATCGAGCTTGCCCAGCCAGCCCTTGACAAGAAGGAGCCCGTGCGTATCGAAATGCCGATCCGCAACGTGTACCGTACGCTCGGCACCATGCTCGGCTATGAGATCACCAAGCGCTACGGCGAGGAAGGTCTGCCGGACGACACCATCGACATGACGTTCCATGGTGCCGGCGGCCAGTCCATCGGCGCGTTCATTCCGCGTGGCGAAACCATCCGCGTCTACGGCGAAGTCAACGACTACGCGGGCAAGGGCCTGTCCGGCGGCCGCATGGTGGTCCGTCCAGAGGACGGCATCACCTTCGATCCGCACGAGAACGTGATCGCAGGCAATGTCACCGGCTTCGGCGCGACTTCCGGCCAAATGTTCGTGGCCGGCCGCGCAGGCGAACGTTTCGCTGTACGTAACGGCGGCGCCACCTTCGTGGTGGAAGGCGTGGGCGACCACGGCTGCGAATACATGACCGGCGGTACGGTCGTGATTCTCGGCTCCACCGGCCGTAACCTCGGCGCGGGCTTCTCCGGCGGCAACGTGTACGTGCTCGACCTCGACATGAAGCAGGTCAACCCGGCGGCCGCCACCAACGGCGCGCTGCTGTTCGAGCCGCTTGACGCCGATGCCGACAAGCTGGTGCACGGTCTCGTCAAGCAGCATGCCGAAGAGACCGGCTCCGCCTTCGCGAAGGCCCTGCTTGACGACTGGGAAAACAGCGCCAAGCGATTCACCCACATCGTTCCGAAGCACTTCCTCGCCATGCAGAAGGCGATGAAGGAAGCCGAGGAGAAGAACATCGATTTCAATACGCCCGGCGTCTGGGAACAGGTGTACGAGCAGGTTATGGAAGGAGCGCGCTGACATGGGAGATCCTCGTGGATTCCTGAAGGTCCGTACCCGTCGCGAACTGGCCGAACGCCCCGTTGAAGAGCGAATCAAGGACTGGTTCGACGTTCACACCGAATCCGGCCTGCAGTCCTGGACCACCGAGCAGGCGGCCCGCTGCATGGATTGCGGCACTCCGTTCTGCATGAGCGGATGCCCGCTCGGCAACATCATTCCGGAGTTCAACGATCTGGTCCGTCAGGAGAAGTGGGAGGACGCGTACAACCGTCTGTCCGAAACCAACAACTTCCCCGAAGTGACCGGTCGCATCTGCCCGGCATTGTGCGAAGCCGCCTGCGTGCTTGGCATCCACCAGCCGGCCACGATGATTCAGAACGACGAACGCACCATCATCGATCGGGCATGGAGCCTTGACTACGTCAAGCCTCTGCCGCCGCAGCGTCTGACCGACCAGACCGTTGCCGTGGTCGGTTCCGGCCCATCCGGTCTCGCCTGCGCCCAGCAGCTCACCCGTGCCGGCCATACCGTGGTCGTATACGAGCGTGATGACGCCATCGGTGGTCTGATGCGTTACGGCATTCCGAACTTCAAACTCGACAAGCGCCTCATCGACCGCCGAGTCGAGCAGATGGAAGCCGAAGGCACCGTGTTCCGCACCGGCGTGGAAATCGGCAAGGACATCTCCTGGGATGACCTGCGTTCCCGTTACGACGCAGTGGTGGTTGCCATCGGCTCCACCGTGCCGCGTGACATGAAGATTCCAGGCCGCGAGCTCAAGGGTATCCATTTCGCCATGGAGTTCCTGCCGGACGCCACACGTCGCGTGTACGGTGTCAAGCCGGTCAACGACATCACCGCCGAAGGCAAACATGTGGTGATCATCGGCGGCGGCGACACCGGTTCCGACTGCCTCGGCACATCCCTGCGCCAAGGCGCTAAGGACGTCACCGTGCTGCAGATCATGCCGCAGGAACCGAAGGAGCGTCCGGCCAACCAGCCATGGCCGACCTTCGCCCGCCTGTACAAGGAAACCTCCTCCATGGAGGAAGGTTTCGAAACGCAGCGCGCCGAATACGTGTACAACACCGACTCGGTCAACTTCGAGGGCTCCGACGAGGACAAGGCCAAGGTGAAGGTGGAGAACTCCACCGCCACCGAAGGCTTCGTCGCCGACGAGAACGGACATGTCACCGGTCTGAAGGTCGTCAACGTCGCTCCAGGAGAGAACGGGCCGTTCACCCGCCAGCCAGGCACCGAACGAGTGATTCCCGCCGATCTGGTGCTCATCTCCGTGGGCTTCCTGCACCCTGACACCACCACGTTGGTGGATCAGCTGCCGGTTGACCTTGACGGTCGAGGCAATGTGGCGCGTAACGACAAGTTCGCCACCTCCCAGGACGGCGTCTTCGCCTGCGGCGATGCCGGACGTGGCCAGAGCCTCGTCGTGTGGGCCATCTCCGAAGGTCGCTCCTGCGCGGCCGCGGTCGACGAGTACCTTACCGGCTCCACCGAACTGCCGGCACCGATCGTCGCTTCCAAGCGTCCGATGATGCTGCCGCGATAGACAACACTGTTGTAAGGGTATGAACGAGGTGGCCCGGCTCGCGAATAGTGAGCCGGGCTACCTGTTTTTCACCCGAAATGCGGTAAAGTAATCCCAGCACCATGCAACAAAGGAGTGACTAATGCCAAATCGCGCAGAACGACGTGCCCAAGCCAAGCGCAATCGCAGGGGAGTGCCACAGCAATACGACCAAACCCAGGGCCGCGCACGTTCCGGCATGTTGGACGAGTATCAGCTGCAGGAAAAGTCACGTCGTCTGCAGGACGGCACCGATGGGCCATGGAAGCCGAGTGCCAGTACGATCACGGAAACGGAAAACGTGCTGAACACCAATCCTGATTACAAGAATCCGAAGATGTTCAAGGCACCCCATTCCGTCCGTCAATGGTTCCGTGTGGCCAGCTGGGTGCTGATTGCGCTGTCGGCCATCGCCTTCCTCGTGGTCATGTGGCTGCCGTCGCATCCGATGTGGCTCATCTCCACAGTCGCCATCGTCTTCGCAGTCGGTGTGCTGAGCCTGTTCTTCACGGCCGGCAACCCGAAGCACAATCCGAATCTCGACCAAAACGGAACAGCCGTCTGATCACAAAAACGATGGAAAGCGGTGAGACAACCAGAAGCATTTGTCTCACCGCTTTTTCTATCGGATTTTAGGTATGCGCTACTTGACTTCGACTAACCGTAAAGGGTATGCGAGAATGCTGTTTCATCGTTTTTCAGAAAAAGAATGGAACTTTCTGAAAAACGATGAAAACAATGAGTGTTTTTCGTGTCTGATGTTTTACAGTAGAACAGGAAACGCTGGAAGACTCGAGGAGGAGATTACAGACATGAAGGTTGACATTCTATCGCGTGAATACCCGCCCAAGGTGTATGGCGGCGCGGGGGTGCATGCCGAAGAGCTTTCCAAGGTGCTGGCGGAACGTGTCGATGTGACGGTCCGCGCATTCGACGGGCCGCGCACGGCCGCCGACATTCCCGCGATTCCCGGAACCGACCCGAAAGGGTCGCTCACGGTCGTCGGCTACGACGTGCCGAAGGAGCTTGAGGATGCGAACGGTGCGCTGAAGACGTTTGGCGTCGATTTGCAAATCGCCAACGACGTTGATGCCGACATCATCCATGCGCATACATGGTACGCATGTCTTGCCGGCTATCTCGCCAAAATGCTGCATGACACCCCATTGGTCATCACCGCGCACTCGCTTGAACCGTTCCGTCCATGGAAACGTGAGCAGTTGGGCGGCGGCTACAATCTGAGTTCTTGGGCTGAGAAAGACGCCTACGAGCATGCCGACCGCGTGATCGCCGTATCCGCGGGCATGCGTGAGGACATCCTCACCGCCTATCCGAACCTTGACCCGGACAAGGTGGTCGTAGTGCACAACGGCATCACCATGAGCCAGTTTGAAACCCCGGCGGATGACGATCCGGGCTGGAAGGTCTTCGAACGTTACAACATCGACCGCAGCAAACCGACCTTGCTGTTCGTCGGACGCATCACCCGTCAAAAGGGTCTGCCGTACCTGCTTCAGGCACTGCACTTCGTGGACCCGAACATCCAGGTCGTTCTGTGCGCCGGCGCTCCCGACACGCCGGAAATCATGGAAGAGGTCAAGACCGCTTTCGCCAAGCTCGACGAGGAACGCGGCAACATCATCTGGATCGAGGAGATGCTGCCGAAGCCGGAGCTCAACGCACTCGAACATGGCTGCGACGCATTCATCTGCCCATCCATCTATGAGCCGCTCGGCATCGTGAATCTGGAAGCCATGGCATGCGGTCTGCCGGTGGTCGCCTCTGCGACCGGTGGCATTCCGGAAGTCGTCGTCGACGGCGAGACCGGATATCTGGTGCCGGTCGACCAACTGCATGACGGTACTGGCACCCCAACCAACCCTGACAAATTCGTGCACGATATGGCCGACGCCATCAACCGCATCATGGCTGACCCTGAAAAGGCGAAGCGGATGGGACAGGCCGGTTACGAGCGCGCCCGCGACCACTTCAGCTGGGAGTCCATCGCAGACAAGACCGTCAAAGTCTACGAGGACGTGCTTGCCGAACGGAAGTAGAACCGAACCTGTCTGATCGCGGATAACCGATCCGGCTGATCGACAGCCAGAATAATCCTGAAATGCCTCCTGCCGACACACTATGCTGGCAGGAGGCATCATCGTATCCAAGTGGTTTGTGAAAATGGAGGGTACCATGAACGAACAGAACATCGCGTTGAAACTGGACGATGTGGAATTCCGTCGCCGCAGGCGCGTAATTCTCACCAAAGTCAATCTGGAAGTCAAAAAAGGCGAGAAATGGGTGCTGTTCGGTCCCAACGGCATCGGCAAATCCACGTTGGTGCAGATGATGAGCACCCGTGGATTCCCATCCGAAGGCACAGTCGACATTCTTGGAAACCGTCTGGGCAAAGTGAACGTGTTCTCCTACCGCAACCGCATCGGTTTGAGCTCGGCCGAACTCGGACGCGCGTTCCCACCGCAGGAAGATCCTCTTGACGCCATCGTGACGGCGCTGACCGCAACCACCGGCCGTTGGCGCGACACCTATACTGACGAGGATTACGCCAAAGCCCGCTCATTGATGCGTGAATTCGGCATCGAATACTTGGAAGGCAAGATGATGTTCAAGCTTTCCGAAGGCGAACGCACTCGCGTGCTTATCTGCCGTGCGTTGATGGCGGATCCCGATTTGCTGATTCTTGACGAGCCGACCACGGGTCTTGATTTGGGTGGGCGTGAGATTGCTTTGCGTGCGTTGAGTCGTGTTGGTGCGGAGCAGTCTGACCGCGCCGTGATTCTGGTGACGCACCGTCTTGAGGAGATTCCGCAGGGCTTCGACCACGTGGCGATCATGGGACGTATCACCGGCAACGAGGCGGACGCGTATGCCGATAACGTCGCCGGCAACGATCCGGCGCCGGGCACTATCGTATATACGGGTGATTTGGAGCATGGTTTTACTTCTGAACGGTTGAGCCAGGTGTTTGGATTGGATTTGAAGGTCACGCATGTGAATGGTCGTTGGAACGCGTACGCGGTGTGATGTTGACGTCGCCGTCACATTGCCGTCGCTTCGTGCCGTCTGCCGGTATGACGGCGGATACGGTAGCATAGGTTCGTTGCTGTCTGTGGAATGCGGTCTGCAATCGTAATCCATAGTCGTGAAATCGCATACTGAACGAACGTACGAAGGAGCGTAAACCATGCGTCGAGGGCCGCTTGCCGCCGGTGAAAAAGTGCAGTTCACGGACCGCAGGTCGAATAAAATCACCGATCAGCTGGTGCCGGGTGGTGTGACGCAGACCTCGCATGGCATCATCCTGCATGATGATGTGATTGGCCAGACGGAAGGATCCGTTATCGTGACGGTGAGTGCGAAACGTGAGGCTCAGGTCAACCAGACGCATCCGGAACGCGACGCGAACAAGCCGTGGAAGGGAACGCGTGCCATCGGTGGTTGGGAGTTCGCCGTCATGCGTCCGCGCTTGGCTGACTATGTGCTGTCCATGCCGCGTGGCGCGCAGATCATGTATCCGAAGGACATCGCGCAGGTCATCCAGCTCGGTGATATTCGTTCCGGTATGAACGTGCTGGAATCCGGAGCCGGTTCGGGCGCGATGAGCATCAATCTGCTGGATGCCGTGGGGGAGGGCGGAAGCCTCACCACCATCGAGATGCGTTCGGAATTCGCGCGCGTCGCCGAAGCCAACGCGACGGTTTACTTTGGCAAACGTCCCGCATGGTGGGATTTGAGGACCGGCGATTTCGATTCGGTCGCGGCTGGTTTGCCGGAACACTCCTTCGACCGCATCATGCTTGACATGCTTGACCCGTGGAACCGTCTTGAACAGGCGTATCGCGTGATCGTGCCTGGCGGCGTGCTCGTCGCGTACGTCACCACCACCACGCAGTTGAGCCGTCTTGCCGAAGCGTTGCGCGAGGCCGGCTGCTGGACCGAGCCGGACATTCAGGAGACTTTGGAACGTAATTGGAAGGCGCAAGGACTGGCCATCCGCCCCGATCACCAGATGATTGGACACACCGGTTTCCTCATGGTTTCTCGCGCGATGGCTCCGGGCTTCCAGGCGTTGCGTAAACGCGACCGTGCCACGAAGGACACGACGACCGACATCGATTCGTTGACGCTCGAGGAGCGTGCCGAACAGCTTGAGGATCTGGAATTGCGTGACATTTCCGATCGCAAGCTGCGCAAGGTGCTGCGTGACCTCGACGCGCAGGTCGAAGCCATAAAGGAGTAGATTTAGAGCGTTTCATGCCATGTCCCAGCGGAAAATCTGAGACAATGGACATTAGACATTTGAAATGCGGCGCTGGAACCGGATCGGAGCGTGCGATTATGGGAACGAGCCTGAAGAAGGTCGCCAAAAAGACCAAGGAATACAAGTATGTGCTGCTGGCGATGCGCCACGCCAAAACCGAGCCGTTCGGCGGCAACGGCAGCGACGTGGGACGTGAGCTCACCGACAAAGGACGTAAGCAGGCCAAAACCGTGGCCAAAGGATTGGCGGCGTTCAAAATGGTGCCCACTCGCATCGCATGCTCCAGCGCCACCCGCGCCCGTCAGACCTGCGATCGCATGCTCAAGGTGTTCGGCGACGATCCGAAAGTCGACTACCGGCAAAGCCTGTACGAAGGCGGCGTGCAATCCGTGTTCGACGAGCTCGCGCAAACCAAGGAAAAGCATCGCACGCTGCTCGTGCTTGGCCACGAACCGACCATTTCGATCGCCTGCCAATGGCTGGCCAGCACCGAATCCGATCCGACGTTGCTTGACCTGCTGAATCTCGGCATGTCCCCGGCCTCGATCGCCGTATTCGGCTCGAACGAGCCATTCAACCAGTGGCAGCTGCACAGCGGCGAACTCATCGCGCTGCTTACCGCCAAAGACTTCGAGTAGGGCTTGTGTGTTCCGGGCTGATTCGGAACGATGAGCATTCCGCAGAGTGCTGTGATTTGACTTCAAGCGGCTTCAAGGTTGTATGGTGCTTTCTGAACCGATGTTCAGAATGATGGATAGGAGAGCCCATATGAACAATCCCAGTGCGTTCCCTCTTGGGGAACCAAATGACGGTTTCGCCCAGTATTTCGACGGACAGAGCTGGCTTGCGCCGGTACTTGACGCGCCTGAAGTGTCAATCCACAATGTGACGTTCGAACCTGGATGCCGGAACCACTGGCATATCCACCATCACGCGGCCCAAATTCTCATTGCGGTCGGAGGGCGTGGCTACTACCAGCTTGAGGGCGACGAGCCGAAGGAGCTTGAACCGGGACAGGCCGTCCGTATTCCGCCGGACGTTAAGCATTGGCACGGCGCCGCCCCTCACGAAGCTTTCAGCCATTTGGCGTTCATGATTGCGGATGGCACGGGCGACGTGACGAATGAATGGCTGGAACCCGTAGACCCCGACGCATACGAGACATTGCGTTAAATCCGCTTGCCGGGCTGTTCTGCATTATTGATTCATAAACATAAATGTGTGAATATAGACGGCATACGGACTGCGTTATAAGGACAGTTTATAACGACACTCAAATTTTCTTGATGTCTTATAGCTGGCGGTTTTGTGATAGCTTGAGCGGGTTGCATTGTTCATATCAGATGGAGGATTCATGTCCGCTCTTACTTCCGTCTCCGGTTTCCCGCGCATCGGCCAGAACCGTGAGCTGAAGAAAATCATCGAAGCGTATTGGAAGGGCAACACCACCCTCGATGAGGTGCGTGCCACAGCCAAGGAACTGCGCGCCAAGCATTGGAAGCTGCAGCAGGCCGCCGGCATCGACCTGATTCCGAGCAACGACTTCAGCTATTACGACCAGATGCTCGACACTGCCATCCTGCTCAACGTCATTCCGCAGCGCTACCAGCGTCTCGCCTTCGAGAACCCGGAAGAGACCCTCTTCGCAATGGGCCGCGGCTATCAGGGCGAGAAGGGCGACGTGACCGCCCTGCCGATGAAGAAGTGGTTCACCACCAACTACCACTACCTCGTGCCGGAAATCGACTCCGCCACCGACATCAAGCTCAACAGCACCAAGCCGTTCGACGAATTCAACGAGGCGAAGGCGCTCGGCATCACCACCAAGCCGGTGCTCATCGGCCCGTACACCTTCCTCAAGCTCGCCCGCAATCCGCAGGCCGAGGAGCTCGACTACGACAAGGGCCTCGTCAACGCGGTCGCCGCGGTGTACGCCGAAGTCGTCGCCAAGTTCGCCGAACTGGGCGCGCAGTGGATCCAGATCGACGAACCGTACCTCGTGCTCGACAAGGAGCCGGGCGACGTCGAACTGTTCAAGAGCCTGTACGCCAAGATCCTGCCCGCCCGCGAAGGCAAGGTCAAGGTGCTGCTCAACACCTACTTCGGACACATCGCCGACGTGTACGAAACCGTCAACCTGCTCGGCTTCGACGGCATCGGCCTGGACCTGAACGAAGGCAAGGACGAAAACCTCGCCGCCGTCGAAAAGTACGGCGTGGCAGAAAAAACCACCATCTTCGCCGGCGTGATCAACGGCCGCAACATCTGGCGCAACAACTACGCCGTGAGCCTCGGCCTGGTCGACGCGCTGAAGCAGGTCACCGCCAACGTGGCCGTCTCCACCGCCAGCTCCCTGCTGCACGTGCCGTTCAGCACCGAAGGCGAGGACGGTCTCGCCGACGACGTGCGCAAGCACTTCGCCTTCGCCGTCCAGAAGCTCGACGAACTGCACGAAGTCGCCGTGCTCGCCGACGCTTCCGACGACGAGAAGAAGGCATCCGCCGAACTCGCAGCCAACCAGGCGCTGTTCGACGGCACCCGCGTCGCCGCCGATCCTGCGGTCGCCAAGCGAATCGCAAGCCTTACCGACGCCGACTTCGTACGTCAGCCGGCACGCGCCGAACGCCAGAAGGAGCAGCGTGAGGCGCTGAACCTGCCGCTGCTGCCCACCACCACCATCGGCTCCTTCCCGCAAACCAAGGAAGTGCGCGCCGAACGCGCCAAGCTGCGCAAGGGCGAGATCACCAAGGCCGAATACGACGAATTCATGAAGAACCAGATCGACGCCTGCATCAAGCATCAGGAGGAAATCGGCCTCGACGTGCTCGTCCACGGCGAATTCGAACGCAACGACATGGTCGAATACTTCGGCCAGAACCTCAACGGCTTCCTGTTCACCAAGAGCGCGTGGGTGCAGTCCTACGGCACACGTTGCGTCAAGCCTCCGATCGTGTGGGGCGACGTATCCCGCGCCAACCCGATCACCGTGGAATGGAGCGCCTACGCGCAGTCCCGCACCGATCATGTGATGAAGGGCATGCTCACCGGTCCGGTCACCATCCTCAATTGGTCCTGGCCGCGCGAGGACATCACCCACGAGCAGCAGACCCAGCAGCTCGCGCTCGCCATCCGCGACGAAGTGCTCGATTTGGAGAAGGCCGGCATCAAGGTCATCCAGATCGACGAGGCCGCACTGCGCGAGAAGCTGCCGCTGAGGAAGACCGACTGGCACAAGAAGTACCTCGACTGGGCCATTCCGGCGTTCCGTCTGGTGCATTCCGCCGTCAAGCCGACCACGCAGATCCACACGCACATGTGCTATTCGGAGTTCAACGACATCATCAAGGACATCGACGCGATGGACGCCGACGTGATCTCCTTCGAAGCCTCCCGTGGCGACCTTGTGGTGCTCGACGCCATCCACGACGCCAACTTCGAAACCGAAGCCGGCCCGGGCGTGTACGACATCCACTCTCCGCGCATTCCGTCCGAACAGGAGATCGAGGACCGCATCTACGAGATCCTGAAGAAGATGGACGTCGAAAAGGTGTGGATCAACCCGGACTGCGGCCTGAAGACCCGTGGCAACGCCGAAACCTGGCCGAGCCTGGAGAACCTCGTCGCAGCGGCCAAGGCCGTGCGCGCCAAACTCGCCAAGTAAGGCCGGCATAGGCATAAACAGGCAAGATTTCCAAGGAATCACATGCATTCGCCAATCTTCTCGCTGGAGGTGTTCCCTCCCAAGCGCACCAGCCCTGTAGGTACCATCTACGATACGTTGGATGGCCTGCAGGGGCTGGACCCCGACTTCATCTCCGTCACCTACGGCACCGGCAAATCGTCCGACCGCACGTTGACCGCACGCATCGCGCATACGGTGAACGAATACGGCATTCCGGCCGTGGCGCACCTGACCGCGCAATACCTTGACAAAGACGACGTGGATGAGGCGCTCGACCTGTTCGACCAGGCCAAAGTCTCCGGTGTGCTCGCTTTGCGAGGCGACCGTGTGGAAGGAGCCGAACCGGCGGGAGTGTTCGACCATGCGAGCGATCTGGCGGCCTACATCCGCGAGAAGCGTCCGGATCTCAAGATCTACGGCGCCTGCTATCCGGAAAAGCACCCGCAGGCGGCCACGCTTGAGGAGGATATCGACAATCTCAAGAAGAAGGTCGACGCGGGCGTAAGCCACCTCATCTCCCAGCTGTTCTACGACAACGAAGATTTCCTTCGATTCGTGGACAAGGCTCGTGCCGCCGGCATCGACGTTCCGATCGAAGCCGGCATCATGCCGGTGATGAACGCGAAGTCGGTGCTGCGCATGTCGAAGATGTGCGAATCGCGTGTTCCTGAAAAACTTGCCGTCCTGCTTGACAAGTGGGGGAGCGACACCGCGCTGCTTAAAGAGGCGGGTATCGCCTACGCGTCCGAACAGATCTGCGACTTGGCGGCACGCGGCGTCGACGGCGTGCACCTGTACACGATGAACCATCCATGCGTCAGCCGGCGCATCTGGTCCAACGTCAAACCATTCTTCGTCTGATTCCGGACGATGCAACAGTGCGGGGGCGGCATGCGCGTATGTGTGTGCCGCCCCCGCATCCTATTTCAGAGCTCATCCTGCGGAATGATCTTCTTCAACCGCTCATTCTCGAACACCGCGGCAAGTCCATGCTCCGGATCGTAGCGGTAGTTGCACATCAACGCCACTTCGTGGACATCCGTATTCCTAAGCACGAAAATGTCGGTCGGAATGACGTATTTGAAGATATTCGTGATGGAATCGCCGATCAGGTCCCCATCGCGATTAAGACAATACCGTGCAATCGCATCTTTGCTTGCCTCGACTTCGTTCCATGAAGCGAGGAACGCATCCCTTGCCTGGCGCTGCGAATCGAGGATATCCTCGTCGGAAGCGCAAACGAAGGAAACAGGCAGCTCGAAGTCCCTGCCCCACAATTCCCGCTTATCATTCTTCTCAGTCATCGAAACCACCATTCCTATTGTTCTTCTTATTGATTTCAAATACGCCGCCTGAATGTCTGAACACTTTATGAATAATCGTCGGTACGAGTTCACAGGTCTTCATATCGCTGTTCTCATGCCAGGTGAGCTTGTTCTCTTTGCGCCATTTTTCGATGTCGGTATGCGTCCAATCATCTTTTCCGTCACGTCGCTCTTTGTTCCATTGTTCGGCTAATTTGATGTTGGCTTTCTCGAAATTGCCGGCCAAGTGATTGCCGCTCTCATCTTTTCGTGAAAGCCTGTTCTCGCTCATGCCTTCGATTGTGACTTTTGCCTCCGCCACAGGACTGAAATCAACGACACCGTTTCTGTACTCGATGCCATCTCTGCCATATTTGGCCAGTGTCTCGTTGACTTCCGGATTGTTCGACATGCACTTTGATTCGCCGCGCTCGCCGACCCAGCTTCCATTTGGCCCGTCAACCGGCGTGTATCTGACTCTTTCCAAGCGTGTCGAATACAGGTCTTTCGAATCGATTCTGTCTGTGAGCCGAGTGATGAGCTTATCGAAGTCGATAAGTTTGCCGGGTTCAGAGGATTTCACCTCGGACTCGGATCCCTTCGGTTCGGAACCCATGAGACGGTCGGGATCGAAACCCAGCTTCGTCTCCTTTGAAGGCTTTGGCACCTCCGAAGTCGTTTTGTCGATGTTCATAAGACTCTTTTCGTTGAATATGCGTACAGGAATTGGGATGAGGACATATGCTTGTCCGCCACGGGACAGGCGTTTGCCATTGGCGCCGCTATCGGATCAACCTTCCGTTCTCATGCCAGTCGCTGAACGCCTTGTCGTTCTGCTCCTGCACATGAAGGATGTCGGTCATGATTCCTTGAATGACCACGGTTCTGACGATGTCATCGATGCGGTGGCTGACGGATGCGCGAAGCGCCGAATCAGCTGCGACGGTCCACTGTCGGACATCAGTACATCGTTTGATTTCGTCTTTCGTGGCTTCGCGGACATTCGGGAACAGGGCGCCCATGATCGGAGCGAGCGATAGCATACGGGGTTCTTCGGGAGGATTCTGGATGGTTCGTAGAATGCGGACCTTCATGGAGGAATCAAGGTCGATACGGTCGAGTGCCTCCCGCAGATCGCGCAGCAGATCCTTATCGGTGATGCGGTCGCCTTTGGCAAGGACTTCCGCCACATCGAACGCATCATTGGCATTGGCGCTCTTTTCCTTCGTTTCGGAATGCGTGTAGACGAGAGGTTCGGCATCGTCCGCTTTGGAGACCTTGCACATCACAGGCTCCACCCAGTCGTTCTGGTAGACCGCGGCGACGCCTTTGGGTAGACGCGCCAATTCGACGATCTGCGGAGCGTTGAGATTCGCTGCACGTCCCACCAGCTCACGGTCCGACAGATCAGGCAAACGATGGATGATTTTCGTGTTCGTGTTACGGATGGCGGCCATGTCGAGCAACCCAGGCGCCTGATCGGCGATGATGAACCCCTCGCCATAGGTGCGCATCTCCGCGATGGAATTGGACAGCATCTCAACGCTTTTGCCCAGAAGATTACCGCCCTCGGTGCTCTGTTCCATCGAGGTTCTCTTCAGCAGATTATGCGCCTCCTCCAGCACCGTCAGATGACGCAGCGGTTGATTCATGCCATCCGCGGCGGCCATGCGATGCTCCTGAAGCTTGAGCACGATAAGACCCATGAACAGGGACTTGGTCTCTGTGGAACCCACGCGTGACAGGTCGATGATGGTGTTTCCGTCGAACAACGTCGCGTCATCCACTCCGTCGGAAGTGAGCATCATGCCGTTGAGCCCGTTGGTGAGCGAATTCAGACGGGTAAGCAACGAACCCTTGTACGCGCCCTTGTTCTCCGCGTCGTATTCGCTGGAATCGAGGATCTCGCGCACATTGCGCGCCACATCCGCGAAAGAGGGGTAAAGTCCCTCCCCGAAAGAATTCTCCGACGTGGTGAGATTCCATCCACAATCCTCATAGGAACGCGAGATGGCGTCCTTCAGCACGGCAGGCATCGCCGCGTACATAGGCCAGCACACGTTGAAGATCTCCACAAGCCGGTCAAGATGCTCAAGTACGTGGATGCCTTGGGGAAAGCTGAACGGATCGATGCGCAGCAATGGTGTGAAGGCCGGATTCGTGCCAAAGACATGCACGTCGTCGAGCCCGCCGAACACGTCCTTGTACTCGCCTTTGGCGGGTTCGATCACAAGAAATCCCACTCCCTGATCGTAGGCCTCGTCAAGAATACGGCAGACGGTGTTCGTCTTGCCCGCGCCGGTGCTTCCAGTGACGAAGACATGCGAGGCGAGGGAATCCTTTTCAAGCAGAACCTTGGCGGGCTCCTCACGGTGCATGTGGAATATCCTTCCGAGACGAAGCCCCTTGTCAGGCTGCGTTCCATCGAAAGTGGAGACGTTCCTTCCGAATGCCGCGCATTCGATGACCGGCAGACCCGGCACCGACTTCTTCGGAAAATTCAGCGAGTAGGCGAGCTCCTTGCCGGACAGGGCCGTGGTGGCGGTGACCGTGGCCGGATAGACCGAAAAGCTCGGATGCTCGTCAAGCAGAGCCGGATTCAACGCGAAGATCGGATGTCTTAGATCGCGCAGATATGCGCAAACCGCCGTCGCGTCCGCGCTGTCCTCGCCGAGATCCCCACGCCAGAGATTGACGGCTGCTTTGGACATGAAGGACTCCTTGCCTTGAGTGAGCGCGAGATAGGTGTGGGCCACATTGTTGGCGATGTTATGATCTTCCGAAAGCACATAGGCACAGAAATCCCACATGCCCAGCGCCGACGCCAGATCGAGCCGCTTCATCTGCGATTCGAGAATTTCAAGAGCATGCTGGATCGAGAAGTTCCTGAAAGTCTGCGTGATGCCTTCGTCGGCTCCGAGCGTTGCGGTGACGGTGCTTGACCGGGCGAAGGAACCACCGAAATTCGCGCCGAGATTCACGGCCTTGGAGACTCCAGACGTGACGGACGAACCTTTGGATACGGCTTTGCCAATGCCGCTGGTTACCGCTTTGCCGAGCGATTTGGTGACGGCCTGTCCGACGGTGTCGGTGGTGCCCTTCGCTGTGGAGGTTGTGTGAGATGATCCATGGGAATGATTTAAAGATGCGCCAACACGAGCGATTTTGAGATCAAAACCTCCGGAAACGTCTACTTGTGATGATTCATTGGTTCCATTGGAATCGGTGTCGGTGATGCTTTCGCTCGAGCTGGTGGAATCGGATGTTCCCTGGCTTTCCGATTGGGATGTCGATTCGTTTGACGAATCCGTTTCGTTGTAGTTGTTTCCGATCGTCTGGCTGGTGCCATTCTGCGTGCCGGCGCTCACACCCGCGTTGACGCCGATGGTGGCGGAGGAGCCTATGGAATCGTTCCTATGGTAGACGTAGTTCGTCATCCAGGAGGCATAGGGGGTCAGCATCGAATGTAGTTCGGCAAGGCGTAGCTTGCGTTCCTCCACGTCATGGATGGGAGTGGCGAGCAGCACTATGGTGTAGTCCTCGCTCCTGTTGCGCGGCACAATGCCGTCGAGCACCTTCTCTATGGTCTGGGTCATGAACCTGTCGTTTTTCTCGGTCGGGACATTCGACACGGCGGCGACTGAGAATGGATGACGTTCCTGAAGGCAGGGGATTGAACCGCGCTGGGGATCGCTGATCTCGGATCCGGGGAAGTTGCCTTTGACCGCGTCGGAGATACGTTTGGTGAAGTTGTCCACGTCGATGTTGTCTTCGGTGTTGTTGGTATCGACGACCGCCAGATACACGTTCGTGGTTGATGAGGTGCGATTGAACACGAGGGCGATGTTGCAGTCTTCATCGGCAAGAACGTCATACACGTTGATGAGTTTTTCGAGACTGTCCTCCTTGGGGTCGACGATCCATTTGGTGATGTTCATGTGGCGGATGTTGTGGAGAGCATCGAAGCTGTCGGGGTATTCGACTGAGGCTTCCACCGGGCAGTAGACGTCCCTGAGCTGGGGAAGATATGCTCCATGGATTTCGACGCCGGCGGTTGCCAGCAGCCGGTTCGTCAGCTCGATGGCCTGTGGGTCGGACGGATCCGGTTTCTCGGATAGGTACGCTTCACGTTTCCGTTCGATTTCATCAAGCTGGGCGCTGCTGAGCGCTGAGACTTTTGCCACGGCGTTGCCGGCCTTGTCGGCCATTCGTACCATCGCATTCTTGATGCCCATGCTGGTTAATCCCTCCAATCGATGACATGCGCCACATAGTCCCTGCGGTCCTTGAGGATTCCGAGTCTGGCCTCCAGCACGTCGATTTGTGCGATCTGCTGATTGATCTCTTCCACATAGCCATGCAATACGGGGTTGTAGTCGGTGATGTTGCTTTCGACCTGATTCAACAGTTCATTGAGCCAGACATTGAATCCCTCGATGTGCCTGCGGCCGATTTCGTCGCGCGTGTCGGTGAGACAGCCCTTGATTTCCTTGTTGAACCTATCTTTGACTTTATTGAGGAAAAGCTTGTCTCTTTTGAAAATCACCTGGTTGCCGAATTTGATTTCGTGGAAGGCCGCTTTGTTAAAGATGGGGCCTTTGACATTGTCCAGTTCGAGGCCACGGTAGTTGATGATGATCTCTCCGACCTCCTTGCGTTTCTCCTCCGAAAGCGGGGCATCATCATTCGTGGCGATCCGGTAGAGCTCCTGCCGGCTTCGTTCGGCGCAGGACTTGAGATACGACTGGGATTCCTCATCGACGGTTCGCATGATACGGGACGCCCGGTCGTTGTAATCGGATACGACCTCATCGAACAGCTGATCGGCCGCGTTTCTGTCCGCCTCTTTCCTGGTCTTCGCCACATCGGAGCGCTTATTCAAAGCGTCTCTGGTGTCATCGAGGAGTCCTTGGGTGGTTGACTTGAGGCCATCCGCGACCCTGTTCACATGATCCGCCAAGCCTATGGCTCCATCATTCTTGAATGAATCACCAAGCCTATCCACGAAACGGGGGAGGACGGATCGGCGGGCCTCCTCGGCCTCATCTGAGCGTTGCGCGTAAGCGAGATTCTCACGCTCGTTCTCGGTTATGTCCTGTTGGCGCTCGTTCAATGCTTCGGAACTGATAAGCCAGGATCCCGCATCGATTTTGCCGTCAAGATCATCGTCGTATTCATCCGCGGACTTCCTCTTCTCATCGAAGCAGCACGCTTCGAGACGCTCGATCAGCTCCTGCTTGTCCTGCTCGAGCTGCTCCTCCCGCTTCTTCTTCTGGCTTTCCACTACCTTCTTCTTGCCGTCAATCTCCTGTTCGGTGATGTCGATGATTTCCTGCAGCAGATCCTTGCATGTCTCCGATTCGCGGTCGGCCCTTCGGCCAATCTGGCCGGGCAGGATGTCATATCGGTAGAGGGTTTTGTAGAAACGGCTCGAGGGATCCACGTATTTGCGCTGCTGATCCTCGAATTTCTCGGCGTAATTGTCGCTTATGAATTCTCCTGAATTCTTCGCGCCCAAACCGAGAATCGACGAGACGAAGTAAATGCCCTGCCCGTACAGGTTCGACGGAATGGACCAATGCATGATCTGAGTGATCTCGTCATCGTCGAAACCCCCTTTGGGAAGGTCTGCGGAATCCGCCTTGTTCACCACGATCATCGCGAAACGTTCGTCGATGGCGGGGATCTGTTCAATCTCCTGATATAGGTTGGCGTTATCCGTCGAATCAAGGGAACTGTATTCGGCGACGAAAATGGGCAGACCGTTCGACAGCCCCTCCATCGCCTCTTTGAGTACCCGAGCGTGATCTTCATTCGATGCCGAGTTCGAACCGGGCGTGTCGAAGATGACGAATTCTCTGTCGTGTGGCCATGGATCGGTGTCGCTGAATGGGACCTCTATTCTGATCAGGTCGGAGATTCTGCGTCCGTCTCCGCTTTGACGGTGGGAATTGATTACCTTCAGGGCGCCGTTCATCTGTACCGCCATGCCCGTGCCGGCTTGTGTTGTCCGCAGGGACAGATCGTCATAGAACGGATCTCCGTTAAGCTCCCTGTTCTCCATGAGTCCGTCAAGATCGAATCGGAGCAGATAATGTCGGTCTCCAAAGGAAAATTGGATGGTTGCCCTGTCCCTGTCCTTGGAGCGTCTGATCTGGAACACCCTTGCCGTTACCGGCTCATCGCCGTTGGGAAGAATCTCCATGCCGATAAGGGCGTTGATGAAAGTCGATTTCCCGGCACTGTAGTTGCCGAGCACGCATAATGGGATGACGTCGCTGGAGACATCAACAAATTTCGTTATTTGTTCCGAGACCTTCCTGCGTTCCGGAACGGCGTCATCGACCAGAGGCTGGATCTCCCTGAATACTTCGATGATTTCCGGAAGCACGTCACGTGCGTTGGCCAGGTATCGTTCGCTCCGCTCCACGTCGAACGAATCCGCGCACGGGCCATCGGAGCAGATGGATTTCAATTCCCGCCATTCGTCGTCAGAGCCTTCGAACACCAGTTGGATTCTGCCTCCATCGCCGAATTCCTTGGAGATGGTTTCGACGATCTCCTCGGCTTTGAATGGGAAGAATCCCCTGACGAGCCTCTCGCCGAGTAGTCCGCTGCCGGGATTCGTGCTGGTCGTGATTTCCCTCCAATACCCATGCCAGCTGTAATATCGGACCTTTTCCTGATATGGGTCGCTTTGGATTTTGATTCTCACCTCTGCCATACGGTCCACCTTTGCATCATCGACGAAGAAGGGATTTCTTACCAATGCTAAAACAGGACATTCCCCTTTTACGGTAGGGAAACGGATTTTCCTCTTTCCGACCCCAAGACAACACCATCATGATGGTAGATACATGGCTGAAAGGAAAATTCAGTTGATGACTGAATTTCATCGATTGATCCCGCTGCCAGTAGATGGTACTTCGGGGACCGCGTCGCGCGTGGCTGCTGCTCCTTCCACGAACATGCCGCTACTATGGGAACCATGGGTTCTACGCATAAGTTTGGGGTGCTCGATCTGATTCGGGCTGGATTGCAGGATTTGGACATGGCGCGTGAGCTGCTTGACGAGTTGCATGCCGACGGCATTGACGATGACCAGCTGCATCTGCTGATGGAGACATTGGAAAAGACCTGCGATCCCGACGTCGCGCTGCGCAACCTCGTGGACATCATCAAGGCTCTGCAAAGCCAGGGACGTGATTTCCGACAGGTCATCACCGACAACGAAGGACTCGTCCGGTTGGTCACCGTGCTCGGCGTGTCTGACGAAATGGGAAAACTCATGCGATTCCGTCCCGAACTCGTCATGGCTGCGGCCAGCGACTCATGCGAAAGCCACCTGTACAACCATGCCCAGCGGCGCGCACATGTGCTCGAAGCGGTCGGTGCCGACCCTGTCGACAGCCGCACGCCGAAAGCCTCGAAACCCCTTGCGGAGGCGGCGACTGCCTTGCGACAGACCTACAGGAAACAGCTTGCCGCCATCATGGCGCAGGACACCACCGCGGAAGATCCCATCGAAATCCAGCCGAGAATCAGCCAGGAATTGTCCGACCTTGCCGACGCGGCTTTGGAGGGAGCGCTCGCCATCGCCCGCAATGAGGTGGACGGCAGTGAGCACGTGCGCTTCGCCATCATCGGCATGGGCAAACTCGGCGCGAGGGAACTCAACTATGTTTCCGACGTGGATCTGATCTACGTGGTGGAGCCCGCCGACAAGGACACCAACGGCATGACGCTCAACCGCGTCGGCACGAAAATGGCCACGACCCTGCAGCGCGTATGCCAATCCGTGATCATGGGAGTCGCTGAACCGACCCTCTGGCAGATCGATGGGGGACTACGGCCCGAAGGCAAGGACGGCCCACTCGTACGCAAGCTCGAATCGCATAAGGCGTATTACGAGCAATGGGCGGAGAACTGGGAATTCCAAGCCCTGCTCAAGGCGCGCCCCGTCGCCGGAGATCCCGACCTTGGCCAAGCTTATATGGACATGACCCGACCGTTCGTATGGGCCGCATCCAAACGCGACAACTTCGTCTACGATTGCCAGCAGATGCGCAAGCGTGTCGAAGACCTTATTCCGGCGCCCCTGAAGGACCGTGAGATCAAACTCGGCCGCGGAGGCCTACGAGACGTGGAATTCACCGTGCAGATGCTCCAACTCGTCCACGGCCGCGCCGACGAGACCCTGCGCACCAGCTCCACCCTCGAATCGCTGCAACGCCTCGCCGAAGGCGGGTACGTCTCACGCAGACAAGCCAAGAAGCTCTCCTGGGACTACCGCTTCGAACGCGTCATGGAACACCGCCAGCAAATGTGGGCGCTCAAACGCACCCACCTGTTCCCGGACCTCGGCAAAGCCAGTCTCGGCGGCATCGAACGCAAACGCGACACCAACGACGACGAACTCAACCACAACCTCGAACTGCGCAGACTCGCCCGGGCCTTCCACATGCACCCCGAGGAACTCGTCGACAAATACGACGAAACCCGACGTGAAGTGCGCCACCTGCACATGGACATCTACTACCGGCCCATGCTGCCCATCAACGCCGGCCTCGACGACGAACAAGTGGAACTGTCCGCCAACGCCATGCAGGAACGCTTCGCCTCCATCGGATTCGCCGACCCCGACGCCGCCATGCGCCACGTCACCGCACTGACCGCCGGCATCTCCCGTGCCGCGAAAATCAACCGCATCCTCCTGCCCGCCGCCCTCCAATGGCTCGGCGAAGGGCAGAACCCCGACATGGGACTGCTCAACTGGCGCAAACTCGAAGAACACTTTGGCACGGACAGCGAATACCTCGGCTTCCTGCGCGACTCGCCGTCCGCCGCGCAACGCCTGTGCCACGTCCTGTCCAATTCACGGTTCCTGGGCGACGCGCTCAACAAATCCGTCGAATCCGTCACCTGGCTCGGCAGCGACAACGACCTGCAGCCACGTTCGCGCGAAAGCCTCGACGTGCAGACACACGCCTCCCTCGAACGCAACGTAGGCAGCATCAACGACTTCGCCAACTCCATCCGCGCCATGCGACGCCACGAAATCGAACGCATCGGACTAGGGTGGATGAGCGGCGTCATCGACGACAAGGCGTCGCTCGCAGGTATGACCGACGTATACGACACGGCCATCGACGCATCGCTCACCTGGGCCATCCGCCACCAAACGCAGGAAATGGGACTCGACGAAGCGCCGGCGGCAATCGCCGTCATCGGCATGGGACGCTACGGCGGCAGGGAAGTGAACTTCAGCTCCGACGCCGACGTCATCATCATCTACCGGCCGTCCGATAACGCCGACGACAACCAAGCCAACCTCTTCGCACGCAAAGTGCAGGAAGACCTCCGCGCCATCCTGCAAGGACCGACCACGCTCGAACCCAAAATCGAACTCGACATGGACCTGCGGCCCGAAGGCAAAAACGGACCCCTCGTGCGCTCCTACGCGTCCTGCGAGGAATACTACCGTTCCTGGGCGAGCACATGGGAGCACCAGGCGCTCCTGCGTGCGCGTTACGCGGCAGGCGACGCGGCGCTCGCCGAGGATTTCCTGATGAACGTCGCCGACCCGCTGCGCTATCCGAAGATTGATTTGACGGAGGCGCAGGTCGCCGAAATACGCAAGCTCAAGGCGCGTATGGAAGCCGAGCGATTGCCGCGCGGCGTGCGTAGGGACCGTCACCTGAAGCTGGGCAAAGGTGGTCTGTCCGACGTGGAATGGACGATTCAGCTGCTGCAGTTGCAGCATGCCGGCGACAACGCGAACCTGCGAGTCAACGGCACGATGCAGGCGTTGGACGAGTTGGAGCGGCGCAAGCTGGTTTCCGCCGGCGACGCCGTCGTATTGCGACGCGCATGGTGGATGTGCACGGCCGCGCGCAACGGCAGCTATCTGTGGAGCGGGCGCGTCAACCAGGCGGATATCCTGCCGGATGACACGTATTCGCTGGGAGGACTCGCCGTCTATCTCGGATACGACGCGAATCGCGGACAGCATTTCGAAAACGATCTGCTTGCCGTAATGCGCAAGGCGCGCGACGTGACGGAACGTCTGTTCTACGGCCTTTCATGAAACGATTCGAGCGGGCGCTCGGTGAACACGCGGTGAACGCTCCGGGTCAGTGTTTCGGGCTATAGTTGGCTAGGTCACTTTCAGTGGCCACCTTCAACCACAAGTTGCATGAAAGGTGAGCCGTTGTCCTCAGTATTCGAACCGGCGGTCGAAACGCCGATGGTCGGAAAAAGCGTCATCACTCTCGATGATCTTTCCATTCGTCAGATTCAGGAAATGCTGCACAAAGCGCAGTACATCGATTCCCATCGTAAAGAAGTGGCACACACCTGCGAAGGCAGGGTGCTTGCCACTTTGTTTTATGAGCCGAGCACGCGCACGCGTCTGAGTTTCGAAACCGCCATGCTGCGCCTCGGCGGCAAGGTGATCGGTTTCGCCGGCGCCCAGCTCGCCTCCGTCACCAAGGGCGAGACGATCGCCGACACGTTGAAGACCGTCTCCAACTACGTGGACGTCGTCGCCATCCGTCATCCGAAGGAAGGAGCGGCGCTCGTTGCCTCCCGTGCCGCATCCGTGCCGGTCATCAACGCCGGCGATGGCGGACACATGCATCCGACGCAGACCCTGGCCGATCTGGCCACCCTGCAGTCCCGCTTCGGCCGCGTCACCAACCTCACCGTCGGCCTGTGCGGAGACCTTACCTTCGGCCGCACCGTGCACTCCCTGATCGAGACGCTGTGCCGCTTCGGCAACGTCAACTTCGTGCTCATCAGTCCGGACGAGCTCAAGACCCCGCAGTACGTGCTTGACCGCATCAACGCCACCGAATCCTGCTCCTACACCGAAGTCAAGGATCTGGTCTCCGTCATCGGCGACCTTGACGTGCTGTACATGACCCGCGTGCAGAAAGAACGTTTCTTCAACGAGGACGATTATCTGCGTCTGCGCGACACCTACATCCTCGACGAAGCCAAGATGGCGTACGCCAAGAAGGACATGGCCGTGCTGCACCCGCTGCCGCGCGTCAACGAAATCGCCGTGGAAGTTGACGACGATCCGCGTGCAGCCTACTTCGAACAGGTCAAGAACGGTATGCTCATGCGCATGGCATTGGAAAGCTCGGTGGTCGGTGACGAACTGCCGGGATACGAACCGCTCGCAGCCAAGGAGGTTGAAGCCTGATGGAAGTCACCAGCATTCAGAACGGCATCATCATCGATCACGTGCCCGCCGGAACCGCGCTCAAGGTACTTGAGTATCTGAAGATCGACCCGTCCAAAACCAAGCTCGCGTTGATCATGAACACCGACAGCCACATGTACGGCACGAAGGACATCATCAAAATCGAGGATGAGACCGAATCCATCGACCTCGACGTGCTCGGCCTCGTGGCGCGCACCGCGACCGTCGGCATCGTCCGCGGCGGCAAAATCGTCGAAAAGAAGAAGCCGACCCTGCCGGAACATGTCGTCAACATCATCAAATGCGTGAACCCGCGCTGCGTCACCACCACCGAGCCTGCGGTGCAGATGTTCCATCTGGTGCATTCCGACCGTCAGGAATATCGTTGCGACTACTGCGACGAGGAAGCGAAGTTCTGAAATCATGACCCTCACCCTTCACGACATCAAGGTCTGGAACACCGGCGAAGTCATTGACCTCGTCGTCCCCTCCGACACGGACGCGTCCGTGGACGCCTCGGCGATGACCATCGCCCCCGGATTCGAAGACCCGCACGTGCATTTCCGCGATCCCGGACAGACCTACAAGGAGTCCATGATCTCCGGCTGCGCGGCGGCGGCATCCGGCGGATACACGAACGTGCTCATCATGCCAAACACCGTGCCGGCCATGGATGGCGTGAAGGTGGAGGCCGGCCAGCCGGGCGCCTCCGAAGTGCTCGACGCCGAATACGACACGGTCATCGATTACCTGCAGCATTACGAGGCCGCTCATGGCGTGAAACTGCCGGTGCGCTACGACCTATGCGTATGCGCCTCAAAGGGGCGTGCCGGCCATGAGGCCACCGAAGTGGCCGACTGGATCGGCTACCTGCCGGAACATGGCGACGAGCATAAGGACGCCTACCAGCTGGCGCATCCGGTGACCGCCATCAGCGATGACGGTTCCGCGGTGACCCCCAGCATTCTCGAACAGGTGTTCGAAAACGTCAAGGAGTCGGGACTGTACCTCATCGAGCATTGCGAACACCACGACACCGGCGCGGTCAATGACGGTCCGGTGTCCCGCAAGCTTGGCGTTCCAGGCATTCCGGAGGACACGGAACTCAAAATCGTCGAACGCGACATTGACATGTCCCGCAAAACCGGCGTGCACGTGCACTTCCAGCACGTCAGCACCGCGATCTCCTTCGACGCCATCCGCAAAGCCAAGGCCGAAGGACTTCCGATCACCTGCGAGACCGCGCCGCATTACATCGCATTGAACGACGAGGCGCTGCTTAAGTACGGCACTTTGGCCAAAATGAACCCGCCGCTGCGCTCCGAAGCGGACCGCCAGGCCACCATCGCAGCCGTCGCCGACGGCACGGTCGATTTGTTGGCCACCGACCATGCGCCCCACACCATGGAAGAGAAGGAACTCGGCTTCCTCGACGCGCCCAACGGCATCATCGGGCTGGAATGCGCATACGGCGTCTGCCACAAGGTACTTGTCGACGGCGGATTCATTTCCGACGAACGTCTCATCGAACTCATGTCCACCGGTCCGGCCGAACTCATGGGCCACGACAAAACGGACATCACGGCGGTACTCGACGACTACGCCGACGCCGTGCCGGGAGACGACGACACCAAGCGCGTGCTTGATCTGGGCCGCGTGCCCGAAAGCGACCAGGTGGATCTCGTGGTGCTGAACACCGGAGAGGAATGGACCGTCGACCCGGAGAAGTTCCACTCCTCGGCACGTAACACCCCATTCGGCGGATGGCAGGTCACCGGCCGGCCGCTCGCCACCATCATCGGCTCGAAGCTGGCCTTCAGCCGCATCGACAAGGAGGACTGATGGACCGTCTGATCGAAGCCATCGAAGACAAGCAGAATCCAAGCGTCGTGGGACTCGACCCCACCGAAGCGCTGGTGCCGAAGCAGGTCGTGGCCAGCTTCGCCGAGGAAATCGCCGAACAGGTGGAGGATCCGACGGAAGCGCCGGCAGCCCAACTGTCCGTCGCCTTCTTCGAATTCAACCGCGCCATCATCGACGCAGTAGCCGACATCGTCCCGGCCGTCAAACCGCAGATCGCCATGTATGAGGCGCTCGGACCAGCCGGCATCGACGCCTACAGCATGACCTGCGAATACGCCAAACAGCAGGGACTGTACGTCCTCGGCGACGTCAAGCGCGGCGACATCGGCTCCACCGCAGCCGCCTACGCCCACCATCTGAGCGGTGTGAACGCGGGGGAGCACGCTTTCGACCCGTGGCATGAGGACGCGGTCACCGTGAACCCCTACCTCGGCACCGACGGCATCACCCCGTTCGTCGAAGCCGCCACTGGTGCCGACAAGGACATCTTCGTGCTGGTACGCACCTCCAATCCATCCAGCAGCGAACTGCAGGAACTCGAACTCGCCTCAGGCGAGCGCGTGTACGAGCATGTCGCCGACCTCGTGGAAGGCTGGGGAGCCGAAACCATCGGCGCGAACGGGTATTCCCGTGTCGGCGCGGTGGTCGGAGCCACCCATCCCGAGGAAGGCAAGGCGTTGCGGGCGCGCATGCCGCACACGTTCTTCCTGGTCCCCGGTTACGGCGCGCAGGGCGGTACCGCCCAAGGCGTGGCCGGCATGTTCGACAAAGACGGCATGGGCGCGCTCGTCAATTCGTCGCGTGGCATCATCGGAGCCTGGAAGAAGTCCGGCAAATACAGCGAATCCATGAGCGCAGACGATGCGCTTGACTTGGTCGCCGAATCGGCGCGCGAGGCCGCGAAGGACATGCGCGACAATCTGCGCGCGGTACTGCCGTAAGCTACCAGAACAATCGAACGAAACACAGGAAAGGGAGTCATGACCGCCGCAGCAACGTTCATGCCGACCGTCGGCCAGGCGAGGGAAGCGGGATTCTTCCCCAGCAGGCACACGGTCGAAATCGTCGACAACCGCATGCTGGCCGATGGCGTGTACCGATTGACATTCCGCGACGAATTCATCGCGGGACATGCCAAGCCGGCGCAGTTCGTCGACGTGTATTCCAACAATCCGAGCAGACTGATGCCCCGCCCGTTCGGCGTGGCAGAAGTGGATGGCGATGAGGTGAGCCTTATCTTCGCCGTCGTCGGCAAAGGCACCGCCGAATTCTCCGAATTGCGTGCGGGCGACACCATTCGGGTGATGGGTCCTCTCGGCAACTCCTTCAACACCAAGGAGAACGCGAACTACGTGCTGGTGGCCGGCGGTCTCGGCGTGCCGCCGCTGGTGCGCGCCGCGCAGGCCATCGCCGAATCGGAGGGGTCGACGAGCACCGCGGTGTTCGGATACCGCAACGTGCGTTTCGGAGACGGATACGTCGGCCGGTACGCGGACAAGACATACAGCATCGACGAATCCGAAGGCAATGTCGTAACGCTCCTTGACCGTATTGAAAATGAACTGGTGAACGGCGAGCTGAAGCCGGTCATCCTCTCATGCGGGCCGTTGCCGATGATGAAGGCCGTCGCCGCATGGGCGGCGAAACGCGGCATCGAGGCACAGCTGAGCTTGGAACAGCGCATGGGCTGCGGATACGGCACATGCGTGCTGTGCACCGTCGACACCGCCGAAGGACGATTGAAGGTCTGCTCGGACGGACCTGTGTTCACCCGCGAACAATTGGGATGGGGGGAGTGAGCATGACCGCAGAACAACATGCGAACCTGTACGAACAGCACGAATGGAAGCATCCCACCCAGGTGGCTGGTATCCCGTGGAAGAATCCGGTGGCGACCGCTTCCGGCACGTTCCAATATGCTGCCGTGCGCTGGTTCTATGACGTGAGCCAGCTGGGCGCCGTCACCACCAAAGGCGTGTCTCCGGTGCCATGGGAAGGCAATCCTGGCATCCGTACTGCGGAAGGCCCCTCCAGCAACATCAACGCCGTCGGCCTGCAGAATCCCGGCGTGGACCATTACCTTGAGGACGATCTGCCGAAACTCAAGGCCATCAACGCCACCGTCATCGCCAACGTCGCCGGACACTGCGACGACGACTACGCGGAAGTCGTGTCCAAGCTCGACGATTCCCCGGCCGACATGCTGGAAATCAACGTGAGTTGTCCGAACGTGTCCGCAGGCGGCATGAGCGTCGGCACCGACCCGGTGGCTTTGAGCCGCCTCATCACCAGACTGCGCAAGCTCACCGACAAGAAGATGATCGTCAAACTCACCCCGAACGTCACCGACATCACCGTGCCGGCACGAGCCGCGGTGGAAAGCGGAGCCGACGCATTGAGCCTGATCAACACGCTGCTCGGCATGCGCATCAACATCCGCACCGGCGAGCCGGTCATCACGCACGTCACCGGCGGCGTGTCCGGCCCGGCCGTCCTGCCGGTCGGACTGGCCGCGGTATGGCGCGTGCGCGCCGCATTGCCAGAAATACCGATCATCGGCATCGGAGGCATCGACTCCGGCGAGACCGCGCTCGAATACCTGTATGCCGGCGCCAACGCCGTCGAAGTCGGCGCGGCCGCATTGTTCGAGCCGACCGCGCCGCTGCGCGTGGCCCGCGAACTCGACGATCTGCTCGACGAACGTCCCGAACTCGCCGACAAGCTCGCCAAAGGCGAGACCTGGCGCTGAAATTTCGTAATCGATCAATGTAAGGAGAACAAGCAAATGACCGCATCGCTCGACCATCGTTTCACCGAGTTCCTGCTGGAATCGCAGGCGTTGAAATTCGGCGAGTTCACATTGAAGTCCGGCCGCAAGTCGCCGTACTTCATCAACGCCGGCGCATTCAACGACGGACGCAAGATCGCCCGTCTCGGCGCGTTCTACGCCGAGAAGATTGTCGAGGAGATCGAGGCGGGCAACCTGCCCAAGGACGTCGACACCGTGTTCGGCCCTGCCTACAAGGGCATCCCGCTGGGCGTGTCCACCGCCATCGCGCTGACGTCCGCCCATGGCATGGAGGTCGGCTACACCTTCGACCGCAAGGAGAAGAAGGACCATGGCGACGGCGGCATGATGGTCGGCACGCAGCTTGCGGACGGCATGAAGGTCCTGCTCGTCGACGACGTGATGACCGCCGGCACCGCTGTGCGCGAGGTCATCCCGAAGCTCAAGGCCGAGGCGAACGTCGAGGTCATCGGCCTGGTGCTGAGCGTGGACCGCATGGAGAAGACCAAGGATTCCGACACGTCCGCGGTGAAGGCCGTTGAAGCCGAATTCGGCTTCCCGGTGTTCGCCATCGCCAACGTGAAGGAGATCTTCGAAGCCGGCCAGCGCATCCAGAACGCCGACGGCGCCCCGTACGTCACACCGGAGATCAAGGCCGCCGCCGACGCGTACCTGGAACAGTACGGCGCCTGACTGCGGCGTTCGCGCTGAACCGCGCTCATCGGCTGTTATAATTTCGGATATGACAGAAAGGCACTGTGCTGCTTTCGGGCAGTACAGTGCCTTTTCGTTGTGGTTCCTCTGTTCCGGGGTCAGTCGATGAGCGTGTAGCCGTGGCTGGCGACCACCGACTTGAGCTTCTCCAAGTACGTTTCGGCGGCCTTGGACAGCTTCGCGCGCTCATTGGTGATCCATCCGACAAGCATCGTCTCATCGGTGTCGAGCGGCACGGTGACGATCTTCTCGTTGTTGAGATCGCCGTTGTCGATGCCGGTGCACACCGTGTAGCCGTTCAGGCCGATGATGAAGTTCAGAATCGTGGCGCGGTCGGTCACGTTGATCTGCTTGGGGGAGTACTCCGGCCAGACGGCCTCCTCCGCGAAGAAGAAGCTGCCTTCCTCGCCCTGCTCGTATTGGATGAACGGGAACGGCTTCAGATCGTCCATGGTGACCTTCTTCTTGCCGGCCAGCGGATTGTCGCGCGAGATGAACACGTGCAACGGCGCGCGGAACAGCGGATGGAACTCGAGATGCTTCTCGCGCAGCAGCTTGCCGATCACGTCCTTGTTGAAGTCGGACAGGTAGATGATGCCGATCTCCGAAAGCATGTTCGCCACCTGGTTGATGATGTCCTTCGTGCGGGTCTCGCGGATGGTGAACTCGTATTCGTCGGACTTGGTGGACTCGATCATCTCCACGAACGCCTCCACGGCGAACATGTAATGCTGCGTGGACACGGAGCACAGCTGTTTGCGGGGTTTCGCGTTCTTGTACCGTTCCTCCAGCAGCGACGCCTGATCGAGGACCTGACGCGCGTAGGTGAGGAATTCCGCGCCGTCCACGGTCAACGCGATGCCTTGGGAGGAACGGGTGAAGATCTCGATGCCGAGCTCGTTCTCAAGCTCCTTCACCGAGGAGCTCAACGCGGGCTGGGATACGTACAGCTCGTGCGAGGCCTCGTTCATGGAGCCGCATTCCACTATTTTGACGATGTATTTCAGCTGAAGGAGGGTCATAACGCCCATTTATACCAGCGTCGCTTTACGAAACGACGATTTATAGCGCTTCGTTTTGCATAGTGGACACGCGGTCGGTGGATGTGCGGCCTACAGCGGACGATGATATGGGCGCATGGCCGAGGCCCGTTCCGCGGGACGCAGGCGCACGTCCGCCGCGCTCACACGCGCACGCCCAAGGATTCCAGGTCCCTGCGCGCCTGGTCGGCGTCGACGAAACGGAAGGCGTGCATGCCGGCCGACCGCGCCCCGGCGACGTTCTTCGCGGTGTCGTCGAGGAACACGCTGCTCTCGGGGCTTAGGCCGAAACGGCTCATCGCCAGTTCGTAGATGTCGGCGTTCGGCTTGTGCATCTTCTCCACGCCGGAGACGACGGTGCCCTGCAGCAGTTCGGCAAGCTGCGGGAACTTCTCGAATGCGAAATGGAACGTCTCATGGGACCAATTCGTCAATCCCCACACGCCATAGCCGGCCGCCTTCAAATCGCGCAGCAGCCGCTCCATGCCGGGCAGCATGCGTGGCAGCGCGTCGTCGTAATGCGCGATGTAATAACGGAAGATCCCGGCGACGCGTTCTCCCTGCTCGGCCACCACATCGGGCCATATCGAATCGAAGTCCTCCCCGGCGTCCATACGGTCCTCGTATCCGAAGAAGCCGCAGGGGTCGTCGTCGGCGCAGATGCGGTCGACGGTCGCGTCGTCGAATCTGCCTTCAAGACATGCCCGTGTCCGCCAATCCAGCAACACTCCGCAGAAATCGAAAACGACGTCGGTGATGGTCGGAACTGCAACGGTCATCGGGAAACCCTTCTTGTAGCGTGCGTCTGTCTTCCGCCAGTGTACCGTACCCATGTTCGTGAAGGACGTTTTCGTCTTCGCGTGCGGCGTTTCCTGAAAGTCATTGGGACGGAAAGGCTCGCTTGGGTTTTGAAAAAGGCTAATCTAGACGTTTTCGGCGATTGTGATGATTGTCATGCCGACCATTTCGAACATACAATCAATCCGAAATTAAATCAACATGTTGTCTGAATAGACGGGTGTCCTAGTGGAAAGCATTAGGAAGGGGCCGACGATGGCATATATCGAAATGGTGCACAGCTTCAAGCGCTACCATATGGGCGACATCACAATCACCGCCAACAACGATGTGAGTTTCGGCATCGAACGCGGCGAGCTTGCGATCATTCTGGGATCATCCGGAGCCGGCAAATCGACGGTGCTCAACATCCTGGGCGGCATGGACACGAATTCCGAAGGCAAGGTCATCATCGACGGCGTCGACATCTCGGACTTCAACGCGAAGCAACTGACCGATTACCGGCGCAACAACATCGGATTCGTATTCCAGTTCTACAATCTGGTGGCCAACCTCACCGCCAAGGAGAACGTGGAACTCGCCTCCGAACTCGTCAAGAACGCGGCCGATCCAGTGCAGACGCTGGTCGATGTGGGACTTGGCGACCGCATCGACAATTTCCCCGCGCAGCTTTCCGGCGGCGAGCAGCAGCGCGTGGCCATCGCGAGAGCCGTGGCGAAGAACCCGAAGATCCTGCTATGCGACGAACCGACCGGCGCGCTCGACTACCATACCGGCAAGCAGGTGCTCCGCATCCTGCAGGACATGAGCCGCAAACGCGGGGCGACGGTGGTGATCGTGACGCACAACTCCGCGATCGCCCCCATCGCGGACAGGGTGATCCGCATGCACGACGCCCGCGTCAAATCAATCGAAACCAACGAGCATCCGATGGACATCGAGGAGCTGGAATGGTGAAACGCATGCTGTGGAAGGACATCCGGCAAACACTGTCCAAGTCGAAAGGCCGGGTCGTGTCCATCGTATGCCTCATGGCGCTTGGCTCATTCGCGCTGGTGGGACTGAAGGTCACCGGGCCGGACATGCAGGCGACCGCCGCCGACTTCTACGGGCGTAACAACCTCGCCGACATCACCGTGGTCTCCAACTACGGCATCTCCAAAGACGACGAGAGGATCATCGGCAAGGCCGACGGCATCAAGGAAGTCGAATACGGGTACTTCAAGGACGTGGTCATCTCCGGCACCGACAGGAGCATGCGCATCTATTCCAAACCCGATGCCGTCTCCACCTATGACGTGACGGAAGGACGACTGCCGAAGCGGACCGGCGAAATCGCGTTGGACATGAAAGAACGCGACAGATTCGCCGTCGGCAGCACCTTGAACGTCACCGAGAAAACGGACATCGCAGGCGGCACCGTGCTACGCCACCACAAATTCACCGTCGTCGGTTTCGTCCGGGCCAGCGAGACTCTGTCCTGCCTCAACATGGGACAATCCACGGCCGGCGGCGGCGAGCTCAAAGGCTATGCCGTGGCCGTTCCGGGAGAGTTCGATTCCGACGTGAAGATGATCGCCCGGGCGACCTACGAAGACACCGAGGGATTGGACTACTGGAGCGCCGAATACCGCGATGCCGTGCAGAAGCATAAGGATCAGCTCGTGACGTTGCTCGCGAACCAGCCAAAAGCCCGCGAAGCGACGATACGCAGCCAACAGCGCAAGAAAATCGACGAGGCCAAGGACAAAGTCAAAACATCCAAACAGCAGCTTGCCGACGCGCAACGGCAGCTGGACGATGCCAAACAGCAGATCGACAACGCCAAGGACCAGTTGAGCGAAGGCAGCGCCGAGGCAGTGGAGGAAGGGTCGGCGGCCGCGGCCCAGCTGGCCACGGCGCAAGCGCAACTGTCCTCGGCCAACGCGTCGGTCGCCTCCGGACAGACGCAACTGCAGGCGGCACAGACGCAACTGGCTCAAGGACAGAACCAGCTCTCCGATTCATGGAACCAGCTGGCGAACGGCAAAACGCAGCTGGACGCGGCGCGAGAACAACTCGAAACAAGCAAAACCGTGCTCGACAAAGTCGGCGCGACGCTCGGCAAATGGGAACAGACCGGCATCACCGGCAAACTCTACGAACAAATACGCGGCAAATACGACATGGCGATCAACCAGTACAACGAAGCCTGCGCCGAATACAACAGACATCTGAACGCCTACAATGCGGGACTGCAACAATACCAGAACGCCGTAGCGCGGCTCGACCAAGGCTCGCAGGCGTATCGGAGCAATGCGGACAATCTCGCACAGGCATCCAAACAGATAGCCGAAAAACAAAACGAGCTCGGCAAAGCGGTGTCGCAGGCCGGCAAGCAAGTCGCAGACGGCGTCACGCAGCTTATCCAAGGCCAGAGGGACATCGACAAGGCCGAAACGGAATACCAGAGCAAACTCGCCGAATTCAACGCGCAGAAGCCCGAAGCCGAACGCAAGATATCCGAAGCCGAACGGCAGATAACCCTCGCCGAGGAGAAGATCGACAATCTCACCGTCCCGGCCTATTCCGTCAGCGGCCGCCGCGAAGGCCTGACCTCGCAAGGCTACCGCGTGTACATGGTCATCGAAGGCATCGTGGCGAAACTGGCGGACATCTTCCCGATCTTCCTCTACTTCGTCGCGGCGCTCGTCACCTTCAGCACCATGGGACGCATGGTGGACGAGGAACGCACCAATTCCGGAACGTTGAAGGCGCTCGGCTACGGCAACGCGGATGTGATGCTCAAATTCACCGTATACGGATTCGCCGCATCCACCCTGGGCACATGCATCGGCGTGCTCGCCGGCCACACGCTGCTGCCGCTTATCGTCGCCCACGCATACAGCGCGGGATTCACCATGCCGGACATCATGCTCAAATTCCACCCCTGGATCACCATGGCCGCATTCGCACTTGCATGGATAAGCGCCGTCGTGCCGGCATGGCTGGCCGCGTCCAAGGAACTGCGCGAAAAACCGGCGAGCCTACTGCTGCCCAAGCCGCCGGCCAAAGGCTCGAAAATTCTTTTGGAACATTTCCCACCACTATGGAACCGTCTGAATTTCACACACAAAGTGACCGCCCGTAACATCTTCCGATACAAAACACGCATGTTCATGACGATCTTCGGCGTATGCGGAGCGGTATCCCTGCTGACGGCCGGCCTCGCCGTCCAATCCTCGATCGGACAGATAGGAAACCGACAGTTCGAGGAACTCATCCACTACGACCTGATCGTCGCCGAGGAATCCGACACCAACAGCGCGCAACGCGAGGAAATCGCCACGACGCTGAAGGGCAAAACCGTCCAATCCTCGACAGCGGTGCGCTACGAGGAACTGTCGAAAACCGCAGGCAAGGAGAACGATAAGCAGTCGATCACCCTGCTGGCCACCGACGACGCATACAACTTCAACGAATACCTGACATTACGCGACCGCAAAACACACCAACCACAGATACTGGTCAACAATGGCGCGGTAATCTCCGAACGGCTCGCCGAAATGCTCAACGTCTCGGTCGGCGACACCTTCACGGTAAACGACGAAAACGGCGCGCAACGCACCATCAAAGTCGCCGGCATCAGCGAAATGTACATCGGCCATTTCATATTCATGAACGCGCAATGCTACGAACACGTGTTCGGCGACCAGTACAGCACAAACGCATACATGGTCAGACTGAAAGACCACAGCAACGCCAACACGGAACGCCAAGGCGCCAAATTCATGAAACTGGCCGCCGTGCGCGGCGTCGTGCAGAACACGACGCAGAAGAACATGGTGTCCACAATCGTGGGATCGCTCAACCAGATCATGGAAGTGCTGATTCTCGTGGCCGTGCTGCTGGCCGTGGTGATCCTCTACAACCTGACCAACCTCAACGTGTCGGAACGCATACGCGAGCTATCCACGATCAAAGTGCTCGGCTTCCACACCAGCGAGACCACGATGTACATCTACCGCGAAACGATCCTGCTGTCACTGCTGGGCATACTCGCCGGATACGGCTTCGGAGAATGGCTGCACCAATACATCATCACCGAAGTGCCACCCGACGAAGTCATGTTCGACCCCGCCATCAGCTGGATCGCATTGGCGGCCCCGGCCATCGTCGTGGCCGTGGTACTAGCCGTGCTCGGCTGGATCGTATACCGCCAGCTCGAAACGGTGGACATGCTCGAAGCATTGAAATCAGCGGAATGACCCTCCACGAAACGGTCAGCGGAGCAGCTCGCCAAAAGCCCGGGGAACAGCCGCGACGACATCACCGGCAACAATCGGATGCCCGATCGCGCTCGCCGGAGTCTTGCCCGCATGCCCATACAGATGCGGACGATGCCATCCGCGCTGCTCCGACCCGCTGGCCATCGCGCCGGCAAGCCCATGCATATACGCGGCGGCCGCGGCGACATCCGGAACCAAAGCCGGATCGTCGGACAGCATGTCGTCCTGCTGCGCCAGCAACGCGCCCAACACGCCGGCCAACACGTCGCCCGAACCGGCGGTGGCCATCCAGGCAGGCGCGCGCCCGGACAGGATGATCCGCGTGTTCCCATCTCCATCAGCTCCAACCACAATGGTGACCGCGCCCTTAAGCAGCACCGTGGCCCCCGTAAGCTCATGCGCGCGCAACGCCGCCCGCAATGGCCGGGCCTCCACCCACTGCCTGGAAACAACATCAGCCATATCGGCATCCAACCGATTCAGCAATGCGGCCAATTCGCCGGCATGCGGAGTGATAACGACCTGCGGCACAACATGGCACGGCAGCAAATCCAACGCGCCGGCATCAACCACAATGGGAGGCATGCCCTCCGCCCGCTCGTTCCGCGAGCCATCGCCATCCTCCAACGCGTAATGATCCAGCAGCGCGGCAATGGTCGCACGCTGCATGTCATCACCGGAAGCAACGTCACCCTCGGCGGGCACACCGGATCCAACCACCCACGACTGCACCCGGCCCTTGCCCAACACAGCCTCCGGCAACACGGCCAATATCATATCCTGCGCACGCTGTGGCCCCAGATAACGCACCATGCCCACATTCGCGCACGCCGCGGCCCTCGCCGACAACACGGCAGCACCCGGATACCGCGCCGAACCAGTCACCAAACCAACCACTCCACGCGAATACTTGCCATCCGCAAGAGACGGAAGACGAACCGAATCCGCCACAAAATCGCCATCCGTCATCTCGGCAAACGGAACAGCATCATCGACATCGAAACCGAAATCGACCAACGTGATCCGTCCGCAAGCATACGAAGCCGGCGGCACCATCGCACACGGCTTCATCGCACCGAACGTCACCGTCACATCCGCAGGAATATACGGCCCCGGCAACGAACCATCATCAACACCCACACCCGACGGCGCATCGACGGCCACCACCAACGGCAAATCAGCGGAAGGGTCATTGTTCGGCAACGCAGGCTTGTCCGGCAACACGCCATCCATACCCAAAGACGAAGCCAACGTGCCAGCGACACCACGCAACGCGCCGGCCACGCCAATCCCCGTCATAGCATCAAGCACCACATGCGAACCCCGCGCACACTCGACCGCAGCCTGCAGCCGCTTACCAGCCTCACCCGCGGAAAAACCAGACGTGCACCCAGGAATATCAGCCGCCGGATCCAACACCAACACACGCCCACCCGCACGAACAAACGCCCTAAACGCATTCTCATGCAACGAACGGCCAACAGCAACCGCGGTAACCTGCGCACCCTCACGCGCCAACTCAGTCCCCGCATACAAGCCATCGCCACCATTGTCCCCAGCGCCAGCCAACACCGTGACCCGCGCATCCTCAACATCCAAATCCTCATCATCAAGCAACGACAACGTCACACGAGCCACCGCAGAAGCAGCCATACGCATCAACGGCACACCATCATCCAACAAAGGACGCTCCAACTGCCGGACAACATCGGCGGAATAGGAACTATACAACAACGTCTGCAAACGGTCGGCATCATCAGAGACATCCATGGAAAATCCTTCCCCTCGGCATGGAACCACAAACACCACTTTAGTCGTATATTAAAAACAACAAACAAAAACGGCATGGACGCCAAACAAGAAAACGGAGCGGAACATGGCATACATCGAAATGAAAAACAGCACCAAGCTCTACCACATGGGATCCACCACCATCACCGCCAACGACAACGTCTCCTTCACCATCGAACAAGGCGAACTCGCCATCATCCTCGGCGCATCCGGCGCAGGCAAATCAACAGTGCTCAACATCCTAGGAGGCATGGACACCAACACCTCAGGACAAGTAATCATCGACGGCAAAGACATCTCCAACTACACACCCAAACAACTCACCGCATATCGCCGCACCGACATCGGCTTCGTATTCCAGTTCTACAACCTCGTCGCCAACCTCACCGCACGCGAAAACGTGGAACTCGCCTCACAAATCGTTCCCGACGCACAAGACGCCCGACAGGCGCTCGCCGACGTAGGGCTTGCGGACCGCGTCGACAATTTTCCCGCGCAGTTGTCGGGCGGCGAGCAGCAGCGTGTGGCGATCGCTCGAGCGGTGGCGAAGAATCCGAAGATTCTGCTGTGTGACGAACCGACCGGCGCGCTTGACTACAACACCGGCAAGCAAGTGCTCCGCATTCTGCAGGACATGAGCCGCAAGAAGGGCGCGACAGTGGTGATCGTGACGCATAATTCTGCGATTGCGCCGATTGCGGACCGTGTAATTCGCATGCATGATGGACGTGTGTCATCGATTGAGGTCAACGAGCATCCGATGGATATCGAAGAGCTTGAATGGTGACGTTGCGACACGCTGTGATACGTATGATTTGCGTAAATGGCTGATTCGTGTAATATATGTGACTTGTGCACGGAAGCCAAGTCTTCCGGTGGGAACATTCCTGCGTAGCTCAGTTGGCAGAGCATCCGACTGTTAATCGGACGGTCACTGGTTCAAGCCCAGTCGCAGGAGCGCAGTTTCGGGTACACCGGAACATATTCCTGCGTAGCTCAGTTGGCAGAGCATTCGACTGTTAATCGAACGGTCACTGGTTCAAGCCCAGTCGCAGGAGCTTCTTAGCCCTTGGTTTTCCAAGGGCTTTTTTGTTTCCGTAAGAACTTTTCGCTGCTATTCCAACGAATCGAGCACGTCGTCAATGAGTGTGCGGTCGTGTGCCGCATCAGCCTTGAGTCGAGGGAAGCGACGTATGACGTTGTCGGGACTTGCGTTGGCCGCACGTGCCACATTCGATTTTGACTCGCCATGCGCCACGGCGATTTCCGCGAGCCGATCCACTAGCGAATCCGAAACCTGCCGTATTTGCTCGCCAACCCATAACTGGGACAATTCGGGTGAAAGCGTGTAATCGTCCTGCAGCTCGCTTGAAGCCTCCTGAATGGCGGCCCATAGCACCATGAATGGCTTGCGGTAGTAGGCGATGCGTTCCTCGGACGGCTCGCTCTCCAACTGCTGCAATGCCTTGCGTTGCGTAGTGTTGTCACTCATGCGTCCCATCGTATGCCACGTTCGGTGGCGTTTTGGCATGTCATGGCGCGACACGCCCGGCATCTGTGGATAAGTGTTGTTCTCCGACCACAAGGTCGTTCCAAGTCGACGGGCGGTCTTCGAACGTGCCATGATATCGATTCCCCGATAGAGACGCGGACCACAGGAGGCCTCATGAACAAATGGGAATACCGTCGTCGTGTTCGACACAATAAGATGTCCGATGACATTGACAAGCGCAACCGGCGCCGGTGCGCCGCGGCGATGGCCGTATGCGTATTGGCGAATATCGCGTTCACGATATGCTGCGCGCAACCTACGGCGTCGGCATACGCGCAATCGGCTGATGACGTGGCGCATGAAGTCGCACAAGCGGCATGCCGCACATCAATGCAGTGGCCTTTGGAGCACGCGCAAGTAATCGGCGAATATGATGCGCCGGCTAAACAATGGTTGCCTGGGCATCGCGGTTTGGATTTGCGTGCGCGGCCGCAAGACGCCATCATCGCGCCCGCGGATGGTGTGGTCGCCTTCAGTGGCAAAGTGGCGGGCAAATCCGTGGTAACGCTTCGCCACGGTGCGGAAACGGGAAGCCTGACGTCGACGTTTGAACCCGCGGTCACTACGCGACCGGTCGGGGCCGTCATCGCCAAGGGGGAGCGTTTCGCTCGTGTTGAAGGTGGCTCGGAACATTGCGCCGATGAATGCCTGCATTGGGGCCTCAAGAGCGGAGGACGTGATTATGCGGATCCGTCGGGCAGAGTGAGGTCGATGCGGGTTGAACTGAAACCGTTGTAACGGCCATATCCACGGGTGTTGTCGTTGTCCTGGGGTCGTGGCCTTAAAGAAAAAGTGCGGTATTCCGGCTATGATGCTGTCTGTACATTAGATTTCGAGGAGCGAGAAGCTTATGATCAAGGAATACACGCGCCCTTTGGAACAGGGAATTGACTCGGACAAAAACATCTTCTCAGTACTTGAGGAGCGTGTGGAACGCACTCCTGACGACAATCTTGTCGAATACAAGAACGCTCAGGGCGAATGGGCGGCGTTCACCGCTGCGGAGTTCAAAAACAAGGTCGTCGCCCTCGCCAAAGGACTTATCGCTCGTGGCGTAATGCCTGGAGATTCGGTATCCATTATCGCGCATACCTGCTGGCAGTGGACCGCGCTTGATGTGGCCATCATGTCCATCGGCGCCCTTACCGTTCCGGTCTATGAAACGAATTCGCCGGCGCAGGTGAAGATGATTTTCAATGATGCCAATGTCAAGATGGCGTTCGCTGAGGATGATTTCCAGCGCGACAAAATCGAATCCGTCCGTGATCAGTGCCCGGATCTTGGCGACGTGTACGTCATCGGACTTGGTGCAATTGACACGATCATCGAATACGGCCGCGCGGTCTCCGACGCCGAATTCCTTGAACGTGAACAAGCGGTCAAAGGCTCCGATCTAGCCACCATCGTATATACGTCGGGATCCACTGGCACCCCGAAGGGCGTTGAACTGACGCATGCCAATTTCGTGTTCATCACCTATTCCGGCGTCAACTCCATGCCGGGCATCGCCATGAAACCGAATCGTCGACTGCTGCTGTTCTTGCCGCTCGCCCATGTATTCGCCCGATACATGCAGTTCTTCTGCTTTGCCGGAAACGTTTCACTCGGTCTGTCCAGCAATCTGAAGACCATTCTCGCCGATTTCAAGGCGTTCAAACCGACGTTCATCCTCGCCGTGCCGCGGATTTTCGAAAAGATCTACAATGCGGCCTCGCAGAAGGCCGGAGCCGGTTTCAAGGGACGTGTTTTCGCTGACGCCACCCAGACGGCATACGATTGGTCGCATGCTCAGCAGTCCGGTGGGAGCATTCCACTCGCGCTGAACGCAAAACATGCCCTGTACAACAAGCTGTTGTATTCGTCAATCATGGAAGTGTTCGGCGGCCACGTCGAGTATGCGGTCTCCGGCGGAGCGCCGCTTGATTCCTCTATCGCGCATTTCTTCAACGGTGTCGGTCTGCCGCTATTGGAAGGCTACGGCATGACCGAAACGTGCGCCCCCTCGAGCGTCAATCCGACCGAAGGCTACAAGATCGGCACCATCGGCTTGCCTCTGCAAGGCGTGACCATGGGGGTCGACGAAGAAGGGGAGCTGTGCATAAAGAGCCCTGCCGTATGCGCCGGATACCACAACAATCCTGACGTTACCAAGCAGCAAATTGTCGATGGATGGCTGCATACCGGTGATCTCGGCTCCATTGATGATGACGGCTTCGTTTCCATCGTCGGGCGTAAGAAGGATCTCATCATCACCGCAGGCGGCAAGAACGTCTCCCCATGCGAGATGGAAGCATCCATCATGACTTCGCCGGTGGTGAGCCAATGCGTCATGATCGGCGATCGCAAGCCATTCATCGCCGCAATCATCTCCCTTGATTTGGCGGAGACGAACCTATGGCTGGAATCCAAGGGAGCGGAACAGGCCGCTGATTTGGATGAAGCCTCGAAGAACCCCATTGTGCGTGCGGAAGTGGAGCGTGCCGTCAACAAAGCCAATGAGCTCGCCTCACGTGCCGAATCAATCCGCAAGTTCGAAATCGTTCCCGACGAGTTCACTGAGGAGAACGGTTTGGTCACGCCGAGCATGAAGGCCCGCAGGCAGGCAGTGGTTGAACATTACCGGACGTTGATCGACAAGGTCATCTACGTGCCGAGGAAGCCGGCGGCTCACGCCGAATGATGTTCGAAATATGGTGGGGGCCGGTGACATCCGAGTGATGCCATCGGCCCCCACCATATCCGGAAGAATCCCGGAAGAATCATAGGCCCGCATCCGCCAGCGAAATGTAGCCGGGTTCAATCAGCGTTTTCTTGAGATTGTCGGCGCTGATCGCCAATGTCTCCTCATGGATGGTCGTAATTTTCTTCCCCTCGACCGTTGCGGAACGGATGAAACCGAGTTTGGAAAGTTTGCCCGAAGTGTTCAGTCGCACGCATGTCTGCGCGATGTCATCGGCCAACGCCTTGCGGTTCTCCATGGCGGTCATCCATTGCTTGCCGTTGACGATGTTCGGCATGGAACTGATATAGGCCCCATAGCCGGTGATGATCGGCCATTTTGCGTTTTCCTTGTTATCGGAATCGCTGTCGTCATCCGATGACGACGTCTTCGCAGGGTCAGGCACTGCCTGCCGTTTCAGGTCTTTTTTGCCCGTGATGCTGTCCACGATGCCGGAGATTGAGATGGAAGGGTTGATATCGGCTGAGGAACCTGTGTAGCCGAGTTTGTCCAACTCGTCGGCGATGTTCTTCGCCACATAGTCGTTGCAGGAGATGACGCCATCAAGGTGGACAGGGTGCGAATCGTCCTTGTCCGCGTCGAGACGTTCGGCAAGCACCGATTTGATTTGTTCGGCTTTTGACGAATCGAATGCCACGGACCGCCAGTCATTCTTGGTGGTCGAAGCGGTGAGCGTCTCGGAAGGAGATGCCGCTTTGCCGTCCTTGAAATACGGTTCGAGCACTTTCCAGATGCCTTTGAACATGTTCTGGGCGAAGGACGTGTCCGTTTTGGCATCATGTCCGTCGGCCGCGTCGTAGGGGAGTAGTACCTCGATTTGCTTGGGGGCATCGGACGATGCCTTGTCGAGCTCGAGCTTGTTGACGAGCTCTTTGGCTTGCAGTTCTCCAATCTGCTCGGCCGTGGTCATCGGCACGTACACGTCCGGCGCATACCCTTGAAGCGTATTGGAGATCAGAACGACCTTCATTCCTTCATTCTGCGCAAGCTGCAACGCCGAAACCAGCCGTTGCGCTGATTGCGCATAATCCTGTTCGTCCTCATCCGACGCGTCGGAGTTCCACGTGATATCATGCCGTGCATAGTCGCCGTATTGCCTGTCGGATTCCGGCATCTCGGCGACAGGCGCCACCACCAAGGTGGTTTTGGCTTTCGTGGACGAATGCTCGGTTCCGTTGATGTGATTCACCACATAGTCTTGGACGCTTTGACTTTGTTTGTCGAGGTTCGAAGCGGTTTTCACGGTGATGTCGCCGCTTTTGACACCGGTCCGTTTCAACGAGGACACGATTTCGGGAACGAGTTTTTCCCATTTGCTCAATGGCGTCTGTTGAGAGATGGTGATGCTGTCTGTCGGAGCGAAAATCGCCACATTGCCGGCATCGGCTGTTGCGCTGGATTGTGATGACGGCTGTTGCTGCGATTGCGAATCACCGTTGGGCGAGCAGGCCCCCATGGCTGTTGCCATGCAGACCGATGCCAGCAGAGCGAGCAGACGTTTCGCCGGGATTGTGCGATGCAGAATCATGCCATGTCCTTTGCGGAAGAATAGACGTTCCTTATACTGACCATCGATTGTAATATCCGGACGTCAAAAAGCCCGTACGCGTGTGTGATTGCGCATACGGGCTTTCGACAGCTCAGATAGATTACTCTGCCAGAGCCTTTGCCAGATTCTCGTCGAGGGCGTTCATGAAACCCTCGGTATCGAGCCAAGGCTGGTCCGGTCCGATGAGCATGGCCAGATCCTTGGTCATCTGTCCGCCTTCGACGGTGGAGATGATGACTTTCTCCAAAGTTTCGGCGAAATGCTTGACTTCCGGAGTGTTGTCAAGGTCGGCGCGATGCTTCAGACCGCCGGTCCATGCGAAGATGGAGGCGATCGGATTGGTCGAGGTCTTTTCACCCTTCTGCCAACGGCGATAATGGCGGGTCACGGTGCCGTGCGCGGCTTCGGCTTCGACGGTCTGCCCGTCGGGAGTCATCAGCACGGAGGTCATTAGGCCAAGGGAGCCGAATCCCTGTGCGACGGAATCCGACTGCACGTCGCCATCGTAGTTCTTGCAAGCCCAGATATAGCCGCCATGCCACTTGAGGGAGCTTGCCACCATGTCATCAATGAGTCGGTGCTCGTAGGTCAGGCCAGCCGCCTCGTACTTGTCCTTGTATTCGTTTTCGAACACCTCGGCGAACGTATCCTTGAACTGGCCGTCGTACGCCTTGAGAATTGTGTTCTTGGTGGACAGGTACACCGGATAGCCGCGCATCAGACCATAGTTGAAGCAGGCGCGTGCGAAACCTCGGATGGAATCGTTCACGTTGTATTGCACCTGGGCAACTCCGCCGTCAGGGCCATAATTGTAAACGACGTGCTCAATCGGCTCGGAGCCGTCTTCCGGAGTGAAGGTTACGGTGAGGGTGCCGGCTCCCGGAACCTTGAAATCAGTGGCTTTGTACTGGTCTCCGAAGGCGTGACGTGCCACGACGATCGGCTTGGTCCATCCCGGGACCAGGCGAGGCACATTGCTCATGACGATCGGCTCGCGGAAGATGGTGCCGCCGAGAATGTTGCGGATGGTACCATTGGGGGATTTCCACATCTTCTTGAGGCCGAACTCCTTGACGCGCGCCTCGTCCGGGGTGATGGTGGCGCATTTGACGCCGACATGTTCGCGCTGGATGGCCTTCGCCGCGTCGACGGTCACCTGATCGTCGGTGGCGTCGCGGTTTTCGATGCCCAGATCGTAATAATCCAAATCCACGTCGAGGTACGGCAGGATCAGACGGTTCTTGATGTCTTTCCAGATGACACGGGTCATCTCGTCGCCGTCGAGTTCGACGACTTTGCCTTCGACCTTGATTTTGGCCATGGTTTGTCCTCCCTGTCGGAATTGAAGGTGATGGGTTCCGTCTTATTACATGTGTGTTAATTCCGTATGGAAATGTCCAAAACCGTGGGGACACGCGCGAAGGCACTGTCATAGCTGAGCATTAGCCTTGAAACCATGTCTCAGGAAATTGAAATCGGTTTGGGCAAGAAGGGCCGTCTGGCCTATTCGCTGGACGATGTCTCCATCGTTCCCTCCCGTCGTACCCGTGATCCTCAGGATGTGTCCACCTCTTGGCAGGTCGACGCCTATGAATTCGATGTGCCGGTCATCGGCGCCCCGATGGATTCCGTGACCAGCCCGGCCACGGCCATCGCCATGGGCAAGATGGGCGCGCTTGGCGTGCTTGACCTAGAAGGATTGTGGACCCGCTATGACGATCCCCAGCCGCTGCTGGACGAAATCGCGCAGCTGCCTGCGGACAAGGCCACCGAACGCATCCAGCAGATTTACGCTGAGCCGATCAAGCCGGAACTCATCGTCGAACGTCTGCATGAGATTCGTGATGCCGGCGTCACCGTAGCCGGCGCGCTGTCTCCGCAGCGTACGCAGGATTATTATTCCACCGTGCTTGAGGCCGGTGTCGATCTGTTTGTCATTCGTGGCACCGTGGTGTCGGCGGAGCATGTCTCCAAGGACCATGAGCCCCTGAACCTTAAGAAATTCATCTATGACCTGGATGTCCCCGTCATTGTTGGCGGCGCGGCCAACTACACGGCTGCGTTGCATTTGATGCGCACGGGAGCCGCTGGCGTGCTTGTCGGCTTCGGTGGCGGTGCGGTATCCGCCAACCGCAACACGATTGGAGTGCACGCGCCGATGGCCACAGCCATCGCCGATGTCGCCGAGGCCCGCCGCGATTACATGGACGAATCGGGCGGACGCTATGTGCAGGTGATTGCCGACGGCGGTATGGGTGATTCCGGCAGCTTCGTCAAGGCATTCGCGCTGGGCGCCGATGCGGTGATGCTGGGCTCGCCTCTGGCACGCGCCTCCGAGGCTCCTGGCAAAGGCATGCATTGGGGCGCCGAGGCCCGCCACCAGACGTTGCCGCGCGGATTCCGCACTAACGTGGGCACCGTAGGTTCCTTGCAGGAGGTCATGTTCGGCCCGAGCCATAACGCCGACGGAACCACCAATTTTGTTGGGGCGCTTCGCAGAGCCATGGCCACGACCGGTTATGTCGATTTGAAGAGCTTCCAACGTTGTCCGGTTACGGTCGCTTCGAGCCACTGATCAGATAGCTTCGTCCTGTGGATAAAAAAAGTTATCCACAATCCCTCCGTCGACTTGACGGGGGGATTGTCTTTATGTATTAATGTTTTTGGTCCTTCTCAGTGAAGAGAGTTGGATGACATTAAATAGGTAAAGAAATGAGGGATCCATGGCAATGGACGACTTATCTGACGATGGCGTTTCACCTCCGGAATGGCAGTCCGGCTCTGAGCGGGAGCCGGAAGACGACAAGGAGATAGAAGGCAATGAGCCTGACGAAATCCCACCGTCAGACCCTGATTCGTATGTCGGTCTTAAAGAAGCGGAAAACAATGGCCAATGGCTGCAGTGCATAGGAAAATCCGTCGAGAAGCTTCCTTCATATGATGGGTTTTTGGAAACACAATTATCCGGCATGCGGGTGCCCTTCCATGTTATCCGGTCCGATTCCACACCGTGGGACGCGAAGCAAGCCTATTCCTTGGCGTTATTGGGCGCGCGCATGTCGTGCGATGCCATCGACATCTTCCGTGGTCGGCAAAAGCCGGCGCATGTAGAGCGTATTCTAACGGAGGACTGTATGCGTAGGCTTAAAATCGCAGCTTCCATAATAGGCCATTATATGAAGGAAGACGCAAATCTATATGCCAAGATTGGTCTGCTTCCCATCAACGTGTCCGCCATTAACGGCTGGTTGACTTCGACCACGAAATTCGAATGTGCGGCTTTGCTCAACATCGGCGAAACGCGGTTGAGATGCAACACCGCATTCAGGCTCAAAGGCTCCACGTGGAAGTGCGTCTTGGCTGATTTCGGGTGATCGCATTGATGCGATGATACGGTAGGAATCTGCAAAAAGCCCTTGGCGTCGATGTTCGCAGTCGATGCCAAGGGCTTTCAGCGTGCCTTAAGCATACGGGAACTACTATAGAGAACCATGTTGAGAGAATTTGTACCAGAGCCGGCCTACAGCACCACGGATGATGACACGGTATATGCGTTGCTGTCGCGTCGTGCGCAGAAGAATCCGGATGATCTTATCGCACAATGGCAGGATGATGAGACTCGGCAATGGCATGATGTGACGGCAGGCCAGATGCTCGCTCGTGTGCGCGCCGTGGCGAAGGGCCTTATCGGTCTTGGAGTCAAAGCCGGAAGCATGGTGGTCATTTACTCTCCCACCTGTTACGAGTGGGGTGTGGTCGATTTCGCATGCGCGGCCATCGGCGCGGTAAGCGTTCCGATTTATGAAACCGATTCGGCCAAGCAGGCCGCTTCCATCGTGGAAGAGGTGGAGCCGGTTATTGCCTTCGCTGGAGATTCCGTCCACACGCAGACGCTCGAACAGATTCGTGACATGCATGAAGGGCTGCGTTACGTGTTCAATTTCAAAGCGGACGGTCTTGACGCGGTCGCCGATTTCGGAGAGGGCGTCGATGACGATACCCTTGATCAGGTCATTGCCCGGATCAAGGCGGACGACATGCTCACCATCGTTTACACATCGGGCTCCACGGGACGTCCGAAGGGTGCGATGCTGTCCCATCGCAACTTCACGCATATCGTGCTCAATGGCTACATCATTCTTGACGAGATGCTGTACCAGCCCAACAGGTTGATGCTGTTCCTGCCGTTGGCGCACTGCTTCGCCCGCTATATCCAATACGTGGCGATTGGCGGACAAGGCGTGGTCGGCTATCTGCCTGGAGCCAAGCATCTGCTCGCCGATCTGCGCAGTTTCAAACCGACGTATTTGCTTGGCGTGCCACGTGTGTTCGAAAAAGTGTACAACGCTGCCTCGCAGAAGGCCGGTGCGGGTATTCGCGGCAGGGTCTTCGCCAAGGCGTTCGATCATTTCGTGCAATGGTCCAAGGACGAGCAGGACGAGGGACACCATTCGATGGTGGCCCGAGCCGAGCATTCCTTCTTCATGTCCGTCGTCGGCAAGTCCATTCGTTCCGCGCTTGGTCCGAACCTGAAATATCTGGCATGCGGCGGCGCCCCGCTGAACGTCGACCTTGCCCACTTCTTCAATGGCATGGATGGCATCACGTTCATTCAGGGGTACGGTATGACGGAAACCGCGGCTCCGATGATCGTCAACTGGCAAAATGCGAATCGCGTCGGTTCCGTTGGTAAGCCCGGGCCGGGTATGGGTGTGCGCACCGATGATGATGGCGAGCTGCAGGTCATGGGCCCCAATGTTTTTCTTGGCTACTACAAGAATCCTGAGAAGACCGCTGAAGTCAAAATGCCTGATGGTTGGCTGAGGACCGGCGATCTGGGGGCCATCGACGATGATGGATTCGTGTATATCACCGGCCGCAAGAAGGACATCATCATCACAGCCGGAGGCAAGAACGTCAGCCCCGCCCCGATGGAGGACATCATCGACACCTGTCCTATCGTGTCCCATGCTGTGGTCATTGGCGATGGCAAGCCGTTCATCAGCGCTTTGATTGAACTGGATCCTGATATGACTCGTTCTTGGCTTTCCCAGCAGGGTCTTGATGCCGATATGTCCATGAAGCAGGTAGCGGAAAACGATGCCGTGCGCGCTTTCGTGCAGCAGTATGTCGAAAAGGCCAACGCGAACGTTTCCCGTGCGGAATCCGTACGAAAATTCGAGATTCTCGATGAGGAATTCAACCAACAGGACGGCACCTTGACGGCAAGCCTGAAAGTTGTTCGTCCCAAGGTGCTGCAGCGCTACGCAGACGTCATCGAAAACGTGATTTACGCGCCAAAACCCTCCAACAGGCCGTTGCCGAAGACCGTCCAGATTCTCGACCGCACCACCGAAACCGTCAAGCAGGCGTCGGAAAGCATGCGGCAGGCTTCTGAATCCGTCAGCCCGAAGGTTCGGCAGGCATTTGATACCATGCAGGAGAGAATCAAGAAGCAGTCCGATGAACCGGATGACGAGACGGCACCGTCCGTCGAGCCTTCCGCAACCAAGAACAACGAGGAGCGTTAATTTTGGCAATCCGTGAGATTCGAGTCGTACCTGATCCAGTGCTGCGCACCCCATGCGATCCCATCAAGGAGATCACGCCCGCGGTGCGCCATCTGGTGCAGGATTTGTTGGATACCGTTGATGACCCGGGACGCGCCGGGTTGTCCGCCAACCAAATCGGTGTGAGTCTGCGTGCGTTTTCCTACAATATCGACGGCAAAATCGGCTATGTGCTTAACCCGGTGTTGGAGGAGACCAGCGGAGAGCAATATGGCGATGAAGGCTGCCTTTCCGTTCCAGGATTGTGGTACAAGACTCGTCGCGCCGATTATGCTCGCGTGCGGGGCATTGATCTGGACGGCAAGCCGGTAGTGTTGGAAGGCCATGGCATCATGGGCCGCATGCTGCAGCACGAGACTGATCATTTGGATGGTCACGTCTATCTTGATCGTCTGGAAAAGGAAGAACGCCGCGAGGCGATGCGTTACATGCGCACCCATCGCAAGTGATCGAAACAGCGAACGACGATTCAACCATGGGGCCACGTCAGAAAGACGTGGCCCCATGGTATTTTTAGTATTTGTGCGCCAATTTGGTGAGAAGCGCTGCCGCGAGTGCTTCAAACCGCCCAATTATTGTCAACCGGTGCGCAACCAATTCGCGTCATGCTCGCGACGACCTGTGTCGGTCGGCTGATGCCTGCAAGGCATTGGCTGCACGCAGGAACGCATGACCAGGCAAGAACCGACAAAGAAAGAGGTAGCAATACCATGGCTCAGATCACTATGAGCGACATGCTGAAGGCAGGCCTGCACTTCGGCCACCAGACCCGTCGTTGGAACCCGAAGATGAAGCAGTTCATCCTCACCCAGCGCAACGGCATCCACATCATCAACCTGTTCAAGTCGCTCGACATGATCGACAAGGCCTACGACTTCATCAAGGCCACTGTTGCCCACAACGGCACCGTGCTGTTCGTCGGCACCAAGAAGCAGGCTCAGGAAGCTGTTTCCGCTCAGGCCACCCGCGTGAACATGCCGTATGTCTCCGAGCGTTGGCTCGGCGGCATGCTGACCAACTTCCAGACCGTGTCCAAGCGCGTCTCCCGCCTCAAGGAACTTGAGGAAATGGACTTCACCGACGTGCACGGCTCCGGTCTGACCAAGAAGGAGCTGCTGCTCCTCGAGCGTGAGAAGGACAAGCTGGCTAAGCAGCTGGGCGGTATCCGCAACATGAACCGCACCCCGTCCGCCATGTTCGTGGTCGATGTGAACAAGGAAGCTCTGGCCGTCGAGGAAGCCCACAAGCTGGGCATTCCGGTTGTCGCCATCGTCGACACCAACGCCGATCCGGAATCCGTTGAGTATCCGATCGCCGCCAACGATGACGCCATCCGCGGCATCGAACTGCTGACCAGCCTCATGGCTGACGCAGTGGCCGAAGGTCTGCTGGAGCGTTCCGGCAAGGCCGCCAAGGCCGAAGGCGAAGCCGAGCAGCCGATGGCTGCTTGGGAAAAGGAGCTCCTCACCGAGGGCGCTCCGGCAGCTGAAGCCCCGGCTGAGGCTGAAGGCGAAACCAAGGCCGAGTGAGACCATGCTCTATGATGGGAGGTGCTATGCCTCCCATCATCGGGGCATCACCAAATTTTCAGAGGAGACAAATCAATGGCAGCAATCACTGCAGCTCTGATCAAGCAGGTGCGCGAGGAAACCGGCGCCGGCATGATGGACGTCAAGAAGGCCCTGACCGAAGCCGAAGGCGATGTGGCTCGCGCCAAGGAAATCATCCGCGCCAAGGGCATCCAGGCCGCTGGCAAGCGTGAAGGCCGCAAGGCTCAGGAAGGCACCATCGCCTCCACCGTTGTCGAATCCGCCAACGGCCAGACCGGCTATGCGGTCGAGCTGAACTCCGAGACCGACTTCGTGGCCAAGACCCCGAAGTTCGTGGAATTCGCCGGCAGCGTGCTCGATGACGCCGTCAAGGCCGAAGCATCCTCCGTGGATGAGGTTCTGGCAGCAGCCTCCGGTGACACCACCGTGAAGGAAGCCGTCGAGGAAGCCGCTGCTCTGTTCGGTGAGCACGTCAAGGTAGGCCAGTTCGCCAAGGTCGAGGGCCCGCATGTCGAGGTCTACGCCCACAAGAAGTCCGCTGAGATGCCGCCGAGCATCGTGGCCATGATTGCCACCGATGAAGCCGGCGCTGCTGTGGCTCATGAGGCCGCTCTGCAGATTTCCGCGATGGGCGCCCAGTGGCTGACCCGCGAGGATGTTCCGGCTGATGTGCTGGAATCCGAGCGTCGCGTGGCCACCGAGAAGACCACGGAGGAGCTCAAGAGCAAGGGCAAGCCGGAGGCCGTGATCGAGAAGATCGCTCCGAAGATCGTGGAAGGCCGTCTCGGCGCATTCTACAAGGAGACCGTGCTGCTTGAGCAGGCGTACGTCAAGGATCCGTCCAAGACCGTCGGCGACCTGTTCAAGGAAGTCGGGGGAACCGCGCTTTCCTTCGCTCGTGTGGAGGTCGGCAAGGGCGACGCCGAGTGAATCTGATGTGAATTGGGCTCACGCTTTCGAACGTGGGCTTGGCATATCTCCAATGTCCGCAATCCAACAGGATTGCGGACATTTTTTTGCACTAAACCCCATCGTGTTTTGGTGTCTGTGTTTGCCGATAGTCTTGAAAACGGTAAATTTCATGGGTTTTCGGGTAAGAAAGGCATTTCATGACTGGCGAAAACACTGGCGACAATCCCCGCAGGGTACTGCTCAAGCTGTCCGGAGAGGCATTCGGCGGAGGCAAAGTCGGCATCGACACCACCGTCGTTCGTCGTATTGCGGAGGAAATCGTTCCCGCGGTCAAGCAAGGTGTGCAGGTCGCCATCGTTGTTGGTGGCGGCAACTTCTTTCGTGGCGCCGAACTGCAGCAGGCCGGCATCGATCGTTCCCGCGGCGACTATATGGGCATGCTGGGAACGGTGATGAACTGCCTCGCTCTGCAGGATTTCCTCGAGCAGGAGGGACAGGCCACGCGCGTGCAAACCGCCATCACCATGGGACAGGTCGCCGAGCCGTACATTCCGCTTAAGGCCATTCGTCATCTGGAAAAGGGACGCGTGGTGATTTTCGGCGCCGGAGCAGGCATGCCGTATTTCTCCACTGACACCGTGTCCATCCAGCGTTCTCTGGAAATCCACTGCGATGAGGTGCTGATGGGCAAGAACGGCGTGGACGGCGTATACACTGCCGATCCGCGCAAAGACGAGAACGCCAAGCGCTTCGCCACGCTGAGCTATAACCGTGCATTGGTCGACAATCTTGCGGTCATGGATGCTGCGGCGCTTTCCATGGCGCGGGACAACAAGCAGCGCATCCGCGTCTTCGGACTCGAGGGCGCCGGCAATGTGACCCAGGCTTTGCTGGGCGAGGAGATCGGCACCATGGTTTCCACCGCGGAATCCACTCTCGCCGAGTGACGACATTCAAAGCCGAATATCGATTAAACCAACAATATTAAAGGAGCAAACAATGGCAACTATCGTCGATCAGGCCAAGGCGCAGATGGCCAAGTCCGTGGAATCCACCAAGGAGAACTTCTCCGGTATTCGCACCGGTCGTGCGAATCCGGCGCTGCTTAACGGCATCACCGTTGACTATTACGGCGCACCGACCCCGCTGAAGGCCGTTGCCACCATCGGTGTTCCGGAGCCGCGCACCTTGGCGGTCACTCCTTTCGATGCGTCCCAGGCCAACGCCGTGGAGAAGGCGCTTCGTGATTCCGATCTCGGAGCCAGCCCCCGTCGTGACGGCAACGTCATTCGCCTGACCATGCCGGAGCTGACCGAAGAGCGTCGCAAGGAATACGTCAAGATTGCCAAGGGCAAGGCTGAAGACGGCAAGGTCGCGGTGCGCAACATTCGTCGCAAGGCCAAGGAATCCCTTGACAAGGCCATCAAAGACGGCGACATGGGCGAGGACGAAGGCGATCGTCTGCTCAAGGAACTCGACAAGGTCACCAAACAGACCACCGACGAGCTTGACGCTCTGCTGGAAACCAAGCAGAAGGAGATCATGGAGGTCTGATTCCTTCGAATCTCCATAATCATCAATCGACGCACGGTACCACAGGAGAGACCACGATGGAAAAACAGGAGCAACGCGAAAAAGAAGCCGAAGAGGCCATTAACGCCATCAACAAGAAAACCGGACGCAACATGCCGCAGGCCATCGCCACGGCGGTCGTCCTGATCGCCATCGTCTTGGCATGCCTGTTGATCAGCGTTGATTTGTTCGTCTATCTTGTCGTGCTGTTCATGGTGCTCGCATTGTGGGAGCTGCGCGTCGATTTCGCCACCGCGGGATTGCATATTCCCGTGGTGGCGCTGTGGGCATGTTCCGCGGTGACTTTGCTGGCCACCTACTACAGCAAGCATCATATTGTGGCTATGACGGTCTGTGTACTGGCCTCCTTGCTGCTTGTAGCGATCGCCGCAAGTGCCAAGGTGACGTTCGGCAGTCGGCTTTCCCTGGCCGTGGCGGACAAACTGTCGCACACCGATGCAGGTGCTCGTCTCGAATCGTCGTTCAATCATGAACAGGGTGAAGTGCGCCACAGCCGACTGAGCCATGTGGCAGTCTCCATGTTCACCGTTCTGTACATTCCGCTGCTTGCCTCCTGCCTGATCATGCCGTTGACGTTCAACGGTCATCCGGTGGCACATGCCATCATGCTTGTCTTCATGCCCGCGCTGAGTGACACCGGTGGTCTGTTTGCAGGTGCATGGCTTGGCAAACATAAACTCAGTCCCCGTATCTCACCGAAGAAATCATGGGAGGGCCTGGCAGGATCCATCTTGTTCGCCATGGCCGGTTCTTTTGTGGTGATGTTTTGCACTTACGAGCCATCCGTTTGGACGGTTCGATGGTGGGTGCCTATTGTCGCTGGTTTCATGATCGGTATAGCCGGAACCTTCGGCGACCTATGCGCTTCCATGCTGAAGCGTGACATTGGTATTAAGGATATGGGCCATCTGCTTAAAGGTCATGGCGGAGTGATGGATCGTGTCGACTCCATCCTCCTGTGCGCTCCTTTCGTGTGCGTGCTCCTGTGGGCCACCGGAATGTGAGAAAGGGCCAATAACCATGAATTCCATGAATGATCAGCCGGAAACAGGCATCACTCCTGGAGGCACTTCGGGCGCCTTCCGGGATGTGCTGTCGAAGGACCATGCCCGCCGTGGCAAGCCGCCACTGCATTTCGCCGATATGTCCGAAGAGGAACGTATCGGTAAGGCCAAGGAACTTGGATTGCCGAAATTCAGGGTCAAACAGCTGGCTAATCATTACTATGGCCATTTTGATGTCAATGCGGAAGAATTTTCCGATTTTCCGGCGGCAAGACGCTCCGACGCGGCTGAAGCTTTCTTCCCGGAACTCATCCATGAGGTGACACGCCAAGTCGCCGATGGAGGCACCACCATCAAAACGTTGTGGCGCCTGTTTGATGGGTCGCTGATCGAATCCGTATTGATGCGTTATCCCACCAGAACCACGCTTTGCATTTCCAGCCAGGTCGGCTGCGGCATGGGTTGCCCATTCTGCGCCACTGGACAACTGGGACTGACCAGGAACATGTCCGCAGGCGAAATCGTTGAGCAGGTTCGTGTGGCCGCGAAGGCCATGCGTGACGGTGAAGTGGCCGGAGGCTCCGGACGACTGAGCAACATCGTGTTCATGGGCATGGGCGAACCAATGGGCAACTATAAATCCGTCTTGAGCGCAGTCCGCCAAATTAGTTCCATGCCTCCCGAAGGCTTCGGCATCTCCGCACGTAACATCACGGTTTCCACCGTTGGCGTGGTGCCTGGCATCAGGAAACTGGCCGAAGAAGGCATCCCAGTACGTCTCGCAGTATCCCTGCACGCGCCGAGCGATGAATTGCGCGATGAACTTGTGCCCATGAACAAGCGTTTCAACACCAAACAGGTGCTCGACGCTGCGCATGATTATTATCTGGCTTCCAAACGGCGAGTCAGCATCGAATACGCCTTGATGCGCGGCATCAACGACCAGGCGGAACATGCCAAATTGCTGGCGAAGCGTCTGAACCACTATGGAGATGATTGGGCACATGTCAATCCGATTCCGCTCAATCCGATCGAGGGATCGAAGTGGACCGCGTCCAAACCAGAAGACGAGCGTAGATTCCTTGAGATTCTCCATAACGCTGGCATCACAGCCACGCTGCGTGATACCAGAGGACAGGACATTGATGGCGCATGCGGACAGCTTGCAGCCAAAGAACGTGACTGATTCCTCCGAAAGGCCCGATTCTGTCCGCTACTCGGAATCCGCATGAACCGACGTAACGTATTGCGGTTACTCTTGCAATCATTGCAACCGTTATGCGTGAAGGAGTAGAGCAGCATGTCACTGGCGGTCCGAGTCATTCCATGTCTTGATGTCGATGCGGGACGAGTGGTCAAAGGCGTGCATTTCGAGAATCTTCGCGATGCAGGAGACCCGGTCGAACTCGCCGCGGAATACTACCGCCAGGGCGCGGACGAACTGACGTTCCTTGATGTGACGGCGTCAAGCTCCCATAGGCAGACCATGGTCGATGTGGTGAGCCGCACCGCCGAACAGATTTTTATTCCACTGACTGTCGGCGGCGGCGTACGTACCCCTGAAGACGTCGATTCCCTGCTTCGTTGCGGTGCGGATAAGGTCGGCGTCAACACCGCGGCCATCAATGACCCTACCCTCATCAGTCGTGTCGCCGAACGATTCGGCAATCAGGTGCTTGTGCTGTCCGTCGATGCACGTCGCGAACAGGGAGAACGACATACGCAGTCAGGTTTCGAAGTCACCACCATGGGCGGGCGCAAATCCACTGGCATTGACGCCATTTGGTGGGTCAAGCGCGCCCAAGAACTTGGTGCGGGGGAGATTCTCCTTAATTCAATGGATGCCGATGGCACCCAACAAGGCTTCGATCTGGAGATGATCAAAGCTGTCCGCAAGGAAGTCAAAATCCCGATTATCGCTTCTGGCGGCGCCGGCAAAGCCTCGGATTTTCCGCCGGCAATCGAGGCGGGCGCCGATGCCGTGCTCGCTGCCTCGATTTTCCATTACGGCAAAGTCACCATCGGTGAAGTCAAAGACGCCATCAAGGCAGCCGGATACACCGTACGCTGAATAGAACCACGGAAACTACGCAAACCAACCCTGTAGTACTGAACAACGAATCGCAATACCATCATGACCAACGAAGCATACGACAACACCACCACTCTCGACCCGCGCATCGCACAGCGTCTCAAGCACGATGACAAAGGCTTGGTCGCGGCCGTCATCCAGCAGTTCGATACCAAAGAGGTACTGATGGTCGGCTATATGAACGACGAAGCCATCAGACGTACCCTCACCACCGGACGCGTCACATTCTGGTCGAGGTCCAGGCAGGAGTATTGGCGTAAGGGCGATACGTCGGGACATGCCCAGTATGTGAAGTCCTTCGCGCTGGATTGCGATGGAGATGCCATTCTGGTAGAAGTTGACCAAGTGGGAGCGGCTTGCCATACCGGCAAACGTTCCTGCTTTGAAGAAGGCGGACAGCTGCCTGTGGTCGTGGGCCATCGAACCAAAGAACAGGAGGGTCAGCGGTGAGCGAATGCAGCGTACAGACCCTCAAGTGGGGTGCTACATGGCCAAGCCGTGAGCAGTTCCATGAATTGGCCGACCAAGGCTACCGTGTCATCCCCATCGTACGCCGTTTGCTGGCTGATTCATTGACCCCAGTCGGCTTCTACGAGCGTCTCGCAGGAGGCCGTTCCGGTACGTTCATCCTCGAATCGGCTGAATTTGGCGGAGCGTGGAGTCGATACAGCTTCATCGGCGTGAATTCCATGGCGCAGCTGCGTTCGAACAACGGCAAAGCCGATTGGCTGGGACAAGTGCCTGTCGGAGTGCCCACCGACGGTGATGTTGTCGAAGTGGCACATGCCGCGCTGAAGACATTGAAGGCTCCGCACGTCGAGGGATTGCCGAATCTGACCAGTGGCCTCGTTGGTACTGTCGGATGGGATTCCATCCGACATTGGGAACCGACGCTCCGTGCCGAAGCCCCGAATGAGACCGGACAGCCGGAAACCGTTCTGGCTCTCGCCACGGACATCGCAGTAGTCGACCACGTGTCTGGCTCGGTATGGCTGATTGCCAATGCCGTGAATGTCGATGACCGTCCGACTCGTGCCGATGCCGCCTACGATGAAGCGCTGGCACGTCTGGATGATATGCAGCGCAAGGCTGCCGCACCCGTCGAAAACGAAGCCCGGGTCAATGTGCTCGACGAGTCGGTCGGCCAGCCCCAACTGCGATTCCGCACGGAGAAAAGCGATTACGAACGTTCCGTTGAAGAGGCCAAACGCCATATCATCGATGGCGATGTGTTCCAAGTGGTCATTTCGCAGCGACTGGATATTGATTCTCCCGCCGATCCGTTTGATGTGTATCGTGTGCTGCGTACCCTCAATCCGAGCCCGTACATGTATTTCATGGCACTCACCGATGCTCAAGGACGTGATTTCAACGTCATCGGTTCCAGCCCGGAAACACTGATCAAGGTGGACAACGGCCATGCCATGTCTTTCCCAATCGCCGGTTCCAGACCACGAGGCGCCACTCCTGAGGAAGATGAACGTCTCGCCAAGGAACTATTGGCAGACCCGAAGGAACGCAGCGAGCATATCATGCTGGTCGATCTGGCCCGCAACGATCTGAGCCGCGTGTGCCGTCCGGAAAGCGTCGAAGTCGTTTCCTTGATGGACATCAAACGGTTCAGCCATATCATGCACATCTGCTCAACCGTTACCGGGCAGGTCGATCCGCATATGACGGCGTTCGACGTGTTCACTTCCGCCTTCCCCGCGGGGACGCTGTCCGGAGCGCCGAAGCCGCGCGCCATCGAGATTATCGATGAACTTGAGCCGGCCGACCGTGGTATTTACGGCGGCACCGTCGGTTATTTTGATTTTTCAGGCAACCTCGATATGGCCATCGCCATTCGAACTGCATTCATTCGCGACCATGAAGCGAGCGTGCAGGCCGGAGCTGGAATCGTCCTCGATTCCGTGCCGGCCAGTGAGTGGCAGGAGACTCGCAACAAGGCCGAAGCCAGCGTTGAAGCGGTACAGATCGCCGCGCAGCTTCGCCAGTTGTGAGTCACATTCTGACCGTTCAATTGTGTTGTGAAAGGAAGCAGTAATGTCTGTGCTCGATGAATTGGTGGCGGGAGCCGTCGAGGATCAGCGATCAAGAGAAAACAACGTGCCGCTCGCTGAGGTCAAGCGGATGGCGTTCGAGGCTTCAGCGCCAATCGATGCGCGCCAGTGGCTGAAAAAGGCGGATGGCATTCCGGTCATCGCCGAGATCAAGCGTGCCTCCCCATCCAAAGGCCATTTGAGCGATATTCCGGATCCGGCCGCTTTGGCCCGCGAATACGAGCAGGGAGGTGCAAGCGCGATTTCCGTGCTGACTGAAGGCCGTCGGTTCCTTGGCTCTCTTGAAGATTTCGACAAGGTGCGCGCCGCAGTGAGGATTCCCGTGCTGCGCAAGGATTTCATCGTTACCGAATATCAGATTTGGGAAGCACGTGCGCATGGTGCCGATCTGGTGCTGCTCATCGTCGCCGCATTGGACGACGTCAAGCTCAAGTCGCTGCTCGATCTCGCGCATAGTCTCAATATGACGGTGCTGGTGGAAACACACACCCGTGAGGAGATTCAACGGGCCATCAATGCCGGGGCCAAGGTCATTGGCATCAACGCCCGCAATCTTAAAGACCTCAAGGTGGATGTGAACAAGTACAACGAACTGGCCGCGGATTTGCCGGACGATGTGATTCGCGTGGCGGAATCCGGTGTGTTCGGTTCGGTTGAGCTTGAGGATTACGCCCGTGCCGGCGCGGATGCGGTGCTGGTGGGAGAAGGCGTGGCCACCGCGGCCAACCATGAGCAGGCAGTGGAACGATTAGTAAAGGCAGGAGCAAGAGTGAAGGCATCCGAACAGACCCCGTTGGCAAGCCATGAAGGACCATATTTCGGACAGTTTGGCGGACGCTATGTTCCGGAAGCGCTGATCACGGCGCTCGACGAGCTTGAACGCGTGTATACGGAAGCCAAGGCCGATCCGGAATTCCATAAGGAATTGGCGCGGTTGAACCAGCAGTATGTTGGACGTCCGTCCCCATTGACTGAAGCGCCTCGTTTCGCGCAGAGGCTCAAGGAGAAAACCGGTCTTGATGCCCGTGTGTTCCTCAAGCGTGAAGACCTGAACCACACCGGCGCCCACAAGATCAACAACGCGCTTGGACAGGCCCTACTGGTCAAGCGCATGGGCAAAAAACGTGTGATCGCCGAAACCGGTGCAGGCCAGCATGGTGTGGCCACTGCCACGGTCTGTGCCATGCTGGGACTCAAGTGCCGCATCTACATGGGACAGATCGATGCCCGCCGTCAGGCGCTGAACGTTGCCCGCATGCGCATGCTTGGCGCGGAGGTCGTCGAAGTCACCTTGGGTGATCGCATCCTCAAGGACGCCATCAACGAGGCGCTGCGCGACTGGGTCACCAACGTCAAAGACACCCATTATCTGCTCGGCACGGTCGCAGGACCTCATCCGTTCCCATCCATGGTGCGCGACTTCCAAAAGATCATCGGAGAGGAAGCGAAACAGCAGCTGCAGGATTGGTATGGCATCGACCATCCCGATGCTATCTGCGCATGCGTCGGCGGCGGCTCCAACGCCATCGGCATCATGAACGCCTTCCTCGATGACGAACGAGTGAACCTGTACGGTTACGAGGCCGGCGGTAACGGGCCCGAATCCGGTCGCCATGCCATTCGATTCGCGCCAGGTACCGGTGAACTGGGCATGTTCCAAGGAGCCAAGAGCTATCTGTTGGAAAACCCCGAAGGCCAGACCCTTGACACGTACTCCATCTCCGCAGGCTTGGATTACGCCTCCGTCGGCCCCGAACATGCATGGCTCAAGGATATCGGCCGCGTCAACTATTCCTGGGCCACTGATCAGGAAGCCATGAGCGCGTTCAAGGATCTGTGCGAAACCGAAGGCATCATCCCTGCCATCGAAAGCTCCCACGCAGTGGCCGGCGCGTACAAGGCAGCTGCAGACCTCAAGGCCAAAGGGTATGAGCATCCGGTCATGATCATCAACATCTCTGGCCGTGGAGACAAGGACATGAACACCGCCGGCAAATGGTTCGGATACCTGACCGACGAGCAGGCCAAAGCCTTGGAATCCAACGGCGCGCAAGGCAACAACGCGGACGGCGAGTGAGAAAAGGAGCAACCATCATGACGAACGCAACATCATCCACGCCGTCCGGCCAGCCACTCGGCATCAGCCACAAGCCAAGCCCGACGGAAACCATGTTCGATGAATTCAAAGCCGCCGACAAGCCGGCATTCATCGGATATCTGCCATACGGATTCCCTGATCCGGATTATTCGCTCAAAGCTTTCCGCACCATGGTCGAACACGGCGTGAACGCGGTCGAAATCGGGCTGCCGTATTCCGACCCCGTCATGGACGGTCCCGTCATCCAGGCGGCATCGCAAATCGCCATCGACAATGGTGAAAAAATCGCCAACGTATTCAAAGCGGTGGAAACAGTGGCGAACGCCGGGGGAGTGCCATTGGTCATGAGCTATTGGAACCTCATCTTCCATTACGGCGTCGAACGATTCGCACGTGATTTCGAAAACGCCGGTGGAGCCGGTCTCATCACCCCGGATCTCATTCCGGACGAGGCCGGCGAGTGGATCGAAGCCTCCGACCGTCACGGACTCGACCGCATCTTCCTGGTATCTCCGGATTCCACCGAAGACCGTCTGAAAGTCGTTGCGGACAATGCGCGGGGTTTCGTCTATGCTGCCGCCCGCATGGGCGTCACCGGAGAACGCTCCACCATCGATGCGTCCCCGAAGGAACTGGTCGCCCGTACCCGCAAGGCCGGTGCGAAAAACGTGTGCGTAGGCATCGGCGTGTCCACCGCGGAACAGGGGGCTCGTGTCGGATCGTATGCGGACGGTGTCATCGTAGGCTCGGCTCTGGTGCATACCATGCTTGACGAATCCGGCAAGCATGCAGTCGACGAAGCCACCGGTCTCAAGGCCTTGGCGGCGAAGACTGAGGAGCTTGCCGAAGGCATCCACAACGCCCGCAACTGAACCAGTCCAAAGACAACATACTGGTAGTCCACGTACCATATCGTATACGTGGACTACCATCAGGAAACCATGACACTTGCTTACATTCCGTCACCCACCATTTCGCAGTTTTCCATCGGGCCGGTGACCATCCATTTCTACGCGCTGTGCATTCTGCTCGGCATCGTGCTGGCGGTATGGATGACAACCGTTCATTGGAAACGATATGGCGGTAATTTCGATCAGATTCTCGACATCACGCTTGTCGCGGTGCCGAGCGGCATCATCGGTGCGCGTATATACCACATCATCACCACTCCGGAACGTTTCTTCGGACCGACCGGCGATTGGGTGGAGATGTTCCGCATCTGGAATGGCGGACTGGGCATCTGGGGCGGCGTCCTGCTTGGAGCGCTTGCCGCTTGGGCATGGTGTCGTCACAAGCATTATCCAATGGCTCTGCTCGGTGACGCCGTCGCGCCAGGATTGCTCGTGGCGCAGGCCGTGGGACGTCTGGGCAACTGGTTCAACCAAGAGCTCTACGGCGCGCCGACGACCTTGCCTTGGGGTTTGAAGTTGAATATGGAGGGAAGCACCATCGGTCACAGCGAACAATGCTATGACGGAGCGACCTGCCCGACAGGCACGCTGTTCCACCCCACCTTCCTGTATGAGATGATTTGGAATCTCATCGGTGCTGCGCTCATCGTTTTCCTTGGTTCCAAAATCATGAAAAAACTCAAGGCCGGGTCCTTGTTCGCCATATACATCATGTGGTACACGGCGGGACGCACTTGGATCGAGGCTCTGCGCATTGATTTCGCGCACGAGTTCCTTGGCGTGCGCATCAACGTATGGGTGTCCATGGCGGTGTTCGTGCTTGGCGTGGTGGCTTTCATCGTTATTCAGCAGATGGGAAAGTCCACCGAGCTGCTTGCCGAGAAGTTGCGCACCGTCACCGAGATTGAGCTAAGCCTCGTCGAGGATGGAGAAACCGGTCTCCCGACCGCGAAGGCCAACCTTACGAAAACCAAGGATGAAATCACGGCAAACGATGGCTCATCCGTCTCATATGCCGATGACCAGTCCGACAACAAGTAATATCAAGTCGATTACCTTCCATAGAATGAGAACCATGACTATTCAAATCGCACCTAGCATCCTGTCCGCTGACTTCTGCAATCTGGAACGTGACCTTAAGGCCATTTCCAACGCCGATCTCGTTCACGTGGACGTGATGGACCATCATTTCGTTCCGAATCTGACGTTGGGTGAGCCGATTGTGGCTCGCATCTGCCAAGTCACTGACCTTCCGGTCGACGTGCATCTGATGATCGAGGATCCGGACCGTTGGGCTCCGGAATACGCCAAGCTTGGTGCGGCTTCCGTCAGCTTCCATATGGGAGCGACGCATGCTCCGGTTCGTCTTGCGCGTCAGCTGCGCGACATGGGCTGCAAGGCTTGCTTCGCGGTCCGTCCGGCCGAACCGGTCGAGCCGATCTTCGACATCCTTGACGAATTCGACATGGTGCTTATCATGACGGTCGAACCGGGCTTCGGCGGTCAGAAGTTCCTTGACAACCAGATGGCCAAGGTTCGTCGTCTGCGTGACGAAATCACCCGCCGTGGCCTGAAGACGAAGATCCAGGTCGATGGTGGCGTGAGCCCCAAGACCGCCCATATCGTTGCCGAAGCCGGTGCCGATGTGCTGGTCGCCGGTTCCGCCGTGTACGGTGCCGAGAATCCGGCCGAGGCTATCGACTCCATCCGCGAGAAGGCCGAAGCAGCCTTCAAGGCGTGAACGCCCACCATACAAGGAAGCATACGAATATGAAGACTTTTGAATCGCTGTTCGCGGAATTGAGCGAGAAAGCCGCCACCAAGCAGGCCGGTTCCCTGACCGTCGACGAGCTTGCCAAAGGCACGCACTTCATCGGCAAGAAGATCGTCGAAGAGGCTGGAGAGACTTGGATCGCCGCCGAATATGAGGGTGCTGATCGCACGGCCGAAGAAATGAGCCAGCTCATCTACCATCTGCAGGTCATGATGATCGATCGTGGCATCACACTCGAGGACATCTACAAGAACCTGTGAGAAACCCGGGGCCATGCCAGTTGAAGGTGTGGCCTTTTTTAGAGGAGAAACATGCTAAGAATCGCTGTGCCTAATAAGGGCATGCTGTCCGAACCCGCCTGGAACATGCTGGCGGAAGCCGGCTACCGTTTGAGGAGCAACCCTCGCCAGTTGGTCGTGGAGGATCCCGACAATGATGTTGAGTTGTTCTACCTGCGTCCCCTCGACATTGCGGTCTATGTCGGTCGCGGCACCATCGACGTTGGAATCACCGGGCATGATTTGCTCGTGAACTCCGGCACCGATGCGGAGGAGCATATGCAGCTTGGCTTCGGAGCCTCCACGTTCCGTTTCGCAGCCCCGAACGATTCGCCGATTACCAAGCTTGAGGATATTGAAGGCAAGCGAGTCGCCACCACATTCGACAAGCTCGTACACGACTATCTGGTCGAGCATGGCATCAACGCGGAAACCGTGCACCTTGACGGCGCCGTCGAATCGTCCGTCCAGCTTGGCGTCGCCGATCTGATCGCCGATGTGGTTTCCACAGGGACCACTCTGCGCAATGCGGGACTGCGCATTTTCGCTGAACCGCTGATGCACTCTGAAGCCGTATTGATTCGTTCCCCTCGTCTTGAGGCGGATGACGAGCGTCTGACGATTCTGAGCAGGCGTCTGCAAGGCGTGCTCACTGCCCAGCGTAATGTGCTTATGGACTACGACATTCCGGTCGAGAAGGTGTCCGCCGCAGTGGATATCACTCCGGGTTTCGAAAGCCCGACGATTTCGCCTCTGCATGATAAGCAGTGGGCGGCCGTGCGTGTGGTGGTTCCGAAGGCGAAGGTGAACCAGCTTATGGACCAGTTGTATGAAGTTGGTGCCCGTGGCATAATAGTCACCGCGTTGCAGGCTTCAAGAATGTAGTGTTACTCGTAATATGAGCAAACTGATTATTAAGAAGCAATACAGTCCGGAACCGCGAGACATCTATTTCACGGTTCCGAACTTCATCAGCCTGCTGAGAATCATTTCGATTCCTTTTATCGCGATGCTGGTCTCTCATCACAGGATGGTGACCGCCTTGGTCGTGCTTGCGCTATCGGCGATATCCGATGGTTTGGACGGAATGATCGCCAGATCATTCAATCAGGTGAGCAAAATCGGGCAAATTCTCGATCCGATTGCCGATCGTCTGCTGATCTTCTGCAGCATTCTTGCTTTGGGTGTGGCGAACATCATTCCATGGTGGATGCTGATCGTCGTCGGCCTGCGAGATTTGATCATGGCTGTTCTGATACTGGTTTTGGCGCAGCACGATTATGGCCCATTGCCTGTTCATTTCGTAGGCAAGGCCGGTACCGCGATGCTGCTTATCGCCATCGTCGCGTTGATCTTCGCCGACATCTGGTCCAACTCCGCTGCGGATACACTGCATCTATGCGGTCTTGCCACCGGAATCTGGGGCGTTGGACTGTATTGGCTTGCAGGGTACATCTACATGCGCCAAGGCATCCAACTGTTGAAGAACGATACAAACAGTAAGGATTGACGCATATATGAAGTCCGATGCTCCACGTTTCGCGTCGTTCCCCGTTTCCCCGGAGAACGTACCCACAAAGCATCGTGCCATTTTTTCGTCATCCTTCGCCGGCCTGTCATCCCATCATGTGCAACCGGCCTCCATGCCCGCCATGCCGCAACGCCATAGACATGTCGATGACGATTCGCTTCGGCTTATTGACGATTTGACCAATCGTCCGATGGACGTCCTGTATTCGGACTCCCGCCTGGCCACTAAAAAACGTTCGGCGGTTTCGATTTGGGCCACCAGGATTCTGGTGTTCCTCATCTGCATCGCTGTGGGTGCCGCGGGAAGCGTTTTCGTGCGCCAGCTGAGCACTGACCCACGCAAAGAAGTACGCAAGCAGTTGGCAAGCCAGCTGACCGAACAAACGAAGCGGGTCGGCGACCTCACCAAGGGCGTCAACGACTTGCGGTCGCAAATCGAATCTGAATCGGAATCCTTGGCAAGCTGGTCCCTAAACCAGACGATGCAGGATGATGAAATGGTCAATGGAACGCTTCCGGTGCAAGGGGAAGGCATTGTCCTGACCGTAGCCAACCCGCTTTCCGTCAGCGGCGACAATGCCGACTCCTCACTGCCAAGAGAAAATGGCAGCCAGATTCGAGTCGTCACCGATTCCGATTTGCAGCTGCTTGTCTCCTTGCTATGGCAATCCGGAGCGGAGGCGATCGCGATCAACGGCAACCGCCTTGGCGTGCAAACCTCGATTCGAACCGCCGGATCGACGATTCTCATCGGAGTCAATTCGGTGCAAAGCCCATATCGAATCGAGGCGATAGGCAATCAGGCGACCTTGGCGAAATCGGTAAGCAAGACAACGCAGAAACAACTGTATGACGATTTCAAAAAGGCCGGCATCTATCCGCAGATAAGCAAAAGCAAATCGATTACACTTGATGCTGCAGTGGCTGGCGACACGACGCATGTGAGGAAGGACAAGTAATGGCAGCTGTCTTGGGACTTATCATCGGCGTGGTAATCGGTGTATTCGTTCGTCCGGACATCCCCATCGAGCTCCAACCGTATCTGCCGATTATGGTATTGGCCGCGTTGGATGCGTTGCTAGGCGCCGCACGCGCGTATTTCCAACGCAGCTTTTCCGATAAAGTGTTCGTGATCTCCTTCTTCTCGAATGTCATCACCGCGACGCTGCTGGTGTTCCTCGGCAACCAGTTGGGAGTCGGCTCCCAGCTGCAGACCGCAGTGATCGTAGTGCTCGGCATACGAATCTTTACCAATGTGTCCTCCATCCGACGCTTCATCTTTAAAGGTTGATGCGGTATGAGCGGACAAGACGCGAACAGCAAGGACATGCTGTCCAGAATCCATGAGCAGAGGGTCAAGGACCAGAACAATGACAGCACCCAAACCGGTGCGTTCCCCATGGTCAAGGCCAAGAAGCGAATCTCACTTGATGCGAAGGTCACACGAACCCGACTGTATTCCAGCATTCTGGTCACGATACTGTGCGCCTTGCTTGGCTTCGGCTATGTGATCCAGATAAACAACACGACATCCACCTATGAGACGATGAGCGAAGATGAATTAACCAAGCTCATCAGCGAGACCAATGCTCAGGTCCAAAAGCTCGAACAGCGTAAGAACGAACTCTCCAGCCAGCTGAACGCTTTGAAAGACACCGCGGACAAAAATGAGAAAGCCGCGGAAATCGCCAAGCAGAACGCGCAGACCAACGGCATCCTATCCGGCCGTCTCGCGGCTACGGGAGAAGGCGTGGTCATCCGCATATCGCAGGGTTCCAAACAGAAGATTGACTCCGCGATATTGTTCACGTTGCTTGAGGAATTGCGCAACAGTGGTGCCGAGGTCATTGAGATCAACAATGTCCGCGTGGTAACCAGCACTTACATCAGTGGCACGGCCGGCAGTCTCGTCTGCGACGGCACCAAACTGAAATCCCCATTCACCATTCGCGCGATCGGCGACAGCGACAATCTGCAGAACGCGGTCAATCTGGCCGGTGGCGTCGGGTCGCGGCTCAAAGTGAAGTATGGCGCTACGGTATCGGTCAGCCCCTCTGACAAAGTGATGATCAAGTCCACACGTCAGGCTCCGCAGTATACATATGCGCACGTCATCGGACAGTAAACAGTAAAGGACCTTTCCTTTCGCGACATTCAATCAGCGTTGTTCTTCCGTTCACCGAAATGGCGTGCCGTTGTCTGCGCTTGACCCTATCTTGTTCATCGTTGATATATAGTCCAGGCCTGCACATTGGTAACGCGGACCCCGATAGCAAAGGACAACTCATGGCTGAACAGACCATCTCCATCACACTCAACGGCGAAAAGAAGGAGGTGGCGGCAGACCAGACCGGCGTCCAGCTCTTCTCCGACGACAAGAACATCATCGCGGTGCGTTTGAACGGCGAACCCCGCGATCTCTATACCGAGCTGCACGACGGCGACGTTGTGGAACCCATCGCGCTCGATAGCGAGGACGGTGTGGCCATCATGCGCCATTCCGCAACCCATGTCATGGCCCAGGCCGTGCAGGAGATTCGCCCTGACGCCAAGCTTGGTGTTGGACCGGTCATCAAAGACGGCTTCTACTACGATTTCGATGTCGAGACCCCTTTCACTCCGGAGGACCTCAAGGAAATCGAAAAGCGCATGCAGCGCATTATCAAGTCCTCCCAGTCCTTCCGCCGCCGCGTGGTGACCGAGGAAGAGGCTCTTGCCGAGGAAGCCGACCAGCCCTACAAGCTTGAACTTATCAAGGATAAGGAAGCGCATCTTGACCCGGAAGCCGCCACCGAAATCAGCGGCAAGGAACTGAGCTTCTACGATAACGTCGACCGTGAAGGCAATGTGGTTTGGAAGGACCTGTGCCGTGGTCCGCACCTGCCGAACACCCGTTACATCAAGGCGTTCAAGATCGAGCGTTCCGCCGCCGCATACTGGCGCGGCAGCGAGGCCAATCCGATGCTGCAGCGCATTTACGGCGCCGCCTTCGCCACCAAGGAGGACCTGAAGGCATACCAGACCCGTCTGGAGGAGGCCGCCAAGCGCGACCACCGCAAGCTCGGCGCGGAAATGGACCTGTTCTCCTTCCCGGATGAGATCGGTCCGGGCCTTGCCGTCTTCCATCCGAAGGGCGCGGCCGTCATCAACGCCATGGAGGACTACTCCCGTGAGATGCACCGCAAGCACCACTACAGCTTCGTGCAGACCCCGCACATCACCAAGGGCGGCCTGTATGAGACCTCCGGCCACCTGCAGTGGTACAAGGACAGCATGTATCCGCCGATGCGTCTGGACGAGGAGAAGGACGAGAACGGCAACGTCATCAAGCAAGGCTTCGATTACTACCTGAAGCCGATGAACTGCCCGATGCACAACCTGATCTTCAAGTCCCGCCAGCGTTCCTACCGTGAGCTGCCGCTGCGCCTGTTCGAATTCGGCACCGTGTACCGTTATGAGAAGTCCGGTGAAGTGCATGGCCTGACCCGCGTGCGCGGCTTGACTCAGGATGATTCCCACATCTACTGCACCCGCGAGCAGATGAAGGACGAGCTTAAGAGCCTGCTTACCTTCGTGCTCGGCCTGTTGAAGGACTTCGGTCTGGATGACTTCTATCTGGAGCTGTCCACCAAGGATCCGCACAAGTACGTCGGTTCCGACGAGATTTGGGAGGAAGCCACCAACACGCTGGCCGAGGTCGCCAAGGAATCCGGTTTGGACTTGGTCGACGATCCGTGCGGCGCAGCCTTCTACGGTCCGAAGATCTCCGTGCAGGCCCGTGACGCCATCGGACGTACCTGGCAGGTGTCCACCATCCAGCTCGACTTCAACCTTCCGGAACGTTTCAAGCTCGAATACATCGCCGCCGATGGCACGCACCAGCGTCCGGTGATGATCCACCGCGCGCTGTTCGGCTCCATCGAACGCTTCTTCGCGGTGCTGCTTGAGCATTACGCGGGCGCCTTCCCGGCGTGGCTCGCCCCGGTCCAGGTGCTTGGCGTGCCGGTCGCGGACGAGTTCGCCCCGCACCTGCAGAAGTTCATCGCCAGCTTGGAAGAGGAGACCGTCCGTTGCGAGATCGACCTGTCCGACGATCGCTTCGGCAAGAAGATCCGCAACGCATCCAAGTCCAAGGCGCCGTTCATCCTCATCGTCGGCGAAGAGGATATGAACAACAACGCGGTCAGCTTCCGCTTCCGCGACGGCAGCCAGTTGAACGGCGTGCCGGTCGATGAGGCGAAGGCGAACATTCTGACCGTAATCAAGAAGCGCGTCCAGGTCAACACCGCAGACGACTTCAAGGCCGCCCTCGCCGACTGAGCGAGACCGGTGGCAACAAGTCGCACGCGACCATGAACCGTGAAACGGCGCACGAATCTCGACAAGAGGTTTGTGCGCCGTTTCTCATTTTCTCATCGAGAAGGAAGTAACACATGCTTGAGCATCTTCGTGCGCCGTTCAAAAAACTCATCGAGCCAATAGCCAAAGCGTTGATCGCCATAGGACTGACCGCCAATGCGGTGACGGTGATTGGTGCTGTCGGCACCATCGTCGTGGCCATCGCCACCGGTGTGACCGGATGGCTATTTGGGGGAGCGGTTGTTCTGACTCTGCTTGTGCTTGCCGATTCGTTGGATGGCTCGATCGCCGCGCTTACCACGGGTGGAACCGAATTCGGGGCTTTTCTCGACTCCACGCTCGATCGCATCGCTGATTGGGCGATGCTCGTAGGCGTGATCATCTTCTTTCTTATGCATCGTGACTGGTGGCATACGGCCATCGACAACACGCCTGACTATACGAGCATGATCGGTATCGCCGCCGCCGCGGTGGCCGTGATGACATCGTTCGTCACTTCATATGCCCGTGCTCGTGCCGAATCAGTCGGCTATGAGGTGAAAAACGGCATCGCCACTCGTGCCGATCGCTTGACCATCATTCTGGTGGGCATGGCCATCACCGGATTGACGCGTCAGGGATTGTGGCTCGCCATCGCCATGATACTGTTGGCCGGATTGGGATTAGTCACCGTATTCCAACGCATCTTCGAAGCCAAGCGCCAAATGGTCATAGGGGAGAAAACATATCGGCGGTAGTCACAGCCGGGGGCAGACCCCATCCAAAAGTTCGAAAAGCGAAATGCCACAGGTTCGTATTCGGCATTTTGTCGGCGAACCGCTTTAGAATCATTTCGTTTGAAACATCCGCAACCTGCCTAGGAGCATTATGTCAGGTCATTCCAAGTGGGCGACCACCAAGCACAAGAAGGCCGCCATCGACGCGAAGCGCGGCAAGCTGTTCGCCAAGCTGATCAAGAACATCGAGATCGCAGCACGTATGGGTGGCGGCGATCCCGACGGCAACCCGTCCCTGTATGACGCCATCTACAAGGCCAAGAAGGCCTCCATGCCGGCCGACAACATCAAGCGCGCCGTCAAGCGTGGTTCCGGTGAGGAAGCCGGCGGCGCCAACTATGAAGACATCGTGTACGAGGGTTACGCCCCGGCAGGTGTTGGCCTGATCATCGAATGCCTCACCGACAACCGCAACCGTGCGGCCGCCGACGTGCGTTCCACCCTGACCAAGGGCAATGGCTCCCTGGCCACCACTGGTTCCGTGAGCTTCAACTTCGAACGCAAGGGACAGATCGTTGTTCCGGCCGAAGGCGTTGACTTCGACAACCTGTTCGAGAAGGCCGCCGAAGCCGGTGCCGAAGACGTGACCGACGATGGTGAGGTATTCACCGTCATCACCGATCCGTCCGACATGATCGACGTGCGCAAGGCTCTCCAGGACGCCGGTTTCGATTACGATTCCGCTGATCTGGTCATGATGCCGAAGAACGAGGTCGAGCTGAGCCTTGAGGATGCCCAGAAGGTCTCCAAGCTCATCGACAACCTCGATGATCTGGACGATGTCCAGAACATCTACTCCAACTGGACCGCCTCCGACGAGGTCATGGCCCAGCTTGACGAGGAGTAATCCAGCGTGATTATTCTTGGCGTCGACCCCGGGCTGACTCGCTGCGGGGTCGGCGTGATTGAAGCCGGCGCATACCGCCGGCTTTCTTTTATCCACGTGGATGTGGTGCGTTCCGATCCAAAAACCTCCCAGGATCTGCGTCTGCTGGCCATCTACAACGGCTTGGTGGAAAAAATCGAACGATTTGCTCCCGATGCGGTGTCCATCGAACGAGTGTTCGCGCAAGAAAACCGTAACACGGTGCTGGGAACCGCACAGGCGGCAGGGTTGGCGATGCTCGCTGCGGCGCAACGCGGCATTCCTGTAGCGTTGCATACGCCGACGGAATCAAAGCTTGCAATCACCGGCAACGGCAAAGCAGAGAAAATCCAGATGGAACGTATGGTGGCGCGGATATTGGGATTGAACACGCTGCCAAAGCCGGCTGATGCGGCTGACGCGCTGGCTATTGCGATCTGTCACGCGTTGCGTCCGGCTGGTGCGCTGCAAGGCGGCGAACGCGAACAGCATCTCACGGCGGCGCAACGACAGTGGGCGCAGGCTTCGCAAAAAGCAGCGCGCAGACAAGGCGTCCGCAGAGGCATGTAAGCTGTATCGAACAGATGTTCTAGACCTGTGCGAAGGAGACGTCCATAATGATTGGCATGCTACGTGGCCATGTGGAGTCGGTAGACGCCGTATCGGCCATTATCGAGGTCGGGGGAGTCGGCTACGAGGTCAGGATGCCATCCGCCGACTTGGCTTCCATGCACGCCGGCCAGGAAATCAAGGTCTACACTTCGTTGAATGTGTCCCAGGACGCCATCACTTTATTCGGCTTCGGCACGCTGGCCTCGAAACGCATGTTCCTGCAATTGCAGAAGGTCAGTGGCATCGGACCGAAAGTCGCGCTATCGTTGCTGTCCACTTTGCCTCCCGATCGACTTGCGAGGGCTGTGGCGGATGGTGATGCCACTGCGTTGGCCAAGGCTCCGGGATTAGGCAAGAAAGGCGCGCAGAAAATCATCCTCGAACTGAAAGGTTCCATTGATCTGAGCCAGATCGAGGGTTCTTCCGCAACCGCTTCGACTCCTGAAGACACTGGGGCCGAACAGGTCGTCGAAGGTCTGATGTCTTTGGGATGGCACCAGCAGGACGCTGTCCATGCGGTGCAGACGGTCTGCGCCGATAATCAAATCGAGACGCCGTTGAACGCCGAGGATGTTCCACGCGTGTTGAAGCTCGCGCTGACATCGTTGGATAGAGGTAGATGAAACGGACCATTATGACGAACACTGATACATTCGAACAGCCGAACACCGGGGCGAACGAGGAATCCCTCCGTATGGTTTCCGCCGCACCCGTCGGCAACGAACCGGTCAGCGACGAGGAGCTTCGTCCTCATATCCTCGAGGGATTCATCGGACAGCCAAGGCTCAAAGCGCAGTTGCAGCTTTTCCTCGATGCTGCTCGAAAACGTGACGTTCCTCCGGACCATATCCTGCTTGCGGGGCCTCCGGGACTTGGCAAAACCACTTTGGCCATGATTGTGGCCAATGAATTGGAAGTTCCAATCCGCGTCACTTCCGGTCCCGCCATCCAACATGCTGGTGATTTGGCTTCGATTCTGAGTTCGCTGGACGCCGGCGAGGTGCTCTTTATCGATGAGATCCACCGTCTGCCCCGTGCCGCCGAGGAATTGCTGTACATCGCCATGGAGGATTTCCGTGTTGATGTGATGGTCGGCAAAGGCCCTGGAGCTTCATCCATTCCGCTGACATTGCCTCGGTTTACGGTTATCGGTGCCACCACGCGAGAGGGCATGCTTCCCTCGCCGCTGCGTGCGCGGTTCGGTTTCACGGCGCATCTGGATTTCTACCCGCATGAGGAGCTTGAAAAGCTGATTGAGCGTTCCTCCGCAGTGTTGGGAATCCAGTTGGAGGACGGGGCCGCTCGCCAACTGGCCATGCGTTCCCGCGGCACGCCGAGAATTGCCAACCGCCTGCTTCGTCGTGTTAGGGATTGGGCCATCGTGCACGATCTCGAATCGGTGCGTCCCGATGATGTCAAGGAGGCGTTGGCGCTTTATCAGATCGATACCGAAGGTCTTGACCGTCTGGATATAGCAGTGCTTAAGGCCATCGTCACCAATTTCAACGGAGGCCCCGTCGGCTTGAACAATCTGGCGGCCATGGTGGGCGAGGAGTCGGAAACGGTGGAAACGGTATGCGAACCGTATCTGGTACGTGAGGGCTTCCTCATCCGCACGCCGAAAGGCCGCGTGGCCACGCGCAAGGCATGGGAGCATCTTGGTATCACTCCCGACGAATCCGCATATGATGTCAATAAGATGTCATAGACTTCACATCTTGAGTAATATGTTCCGGTTGAGACCCTGACTCCGAGGAGTTTATTTTGGATATCCTTTTTCTCGTTGTTCTTATCGTTGTAATGTTCGGCATGATGTTCTGGCAGTCCAAGAAAGCCAAGCAGCAGCAAGCTGAACGTCAGAATTTCCGTTCTAGTCTGCAGCCCGGCACTGAAGTGATCACCATCGGTGGCATCATCGGCAAGGTCGTTTCCGTCGATACGGAATACGAGGAGATCGTCGTTGATTCCGAAGGATCGCAACTGCGTTTCGGCTTCAACGCCATCAGCCGTGAATATGTCCGTCCGGCATACGTGCATGATGATGAGGTCGATGAGAACGGCAATCCGCTATCCAAGGAAGACGAGCCCGACCAGAAGCCTGTCGTCGACGCGACTGAAGAGCCCGCACAGGATGCCGATGTTATTCAGCAGCCCATTGACGAGCAGAAGAACGATTGATTTCTTTGATTTTTAGACGGCGAAAATCTCATTTTTGAGGTTTTCGCCGTTCTTTTTCGCACGGGAAACCTATAATTCAAAGTGCCGTAAACCAAGGTAGAAGGAAACCACTGTCATGGCAGCATCGGATATCACCGTTTCGGGCTTGAACAAAGTTGGAGCCGAAGACGCAGCATATCTTGTATCGAAAATACGTACTATTCCGGGCTTTCCGAAGGAGGGCATCCTATTCCGCGATTTCATGCCGGTGTTGGCTGATGCGCGCGCGTTCGGTATTTTGATGGGGGCCCTTGAAGCGGCATTGCCAGTAGACGTCGATGATTTCGACATGGTCGCCGGCCTTGAAGCCCGTGGATTCCTGTTCGGTCCAGCGTTGGCCGCCCGTCTCGGAAAGGGGTTTATCGCGGTCCGTAAAGCCGGCAAATTGCCTCCAGAAACCATGTCGCAAAGCTATGACCTCGAATATGGTCAGGCGTCAATGGAAATCGAAACCAACGTTGTCCATGAGGGAGTGCGCGTATTGATCGTCGACGATCTGATCGCCACCGGTGGAACCGCCAATGCGGCGCGTAGCCTCATCGAGAAGTGCGGAGGCGTCGTTGCTGGATTCAGCTTCGTCATGGAACTTACCGGTATTGACGGCATGAAATCGCTAGGCGATTATCCGACAAGCTCGCTGGTGTGCATGCCTGCCTGATAACTCCGTTTTCGTCAACCATTCAGAACAAACAACCAAAGGGAATGATCCATGGATCTCTATGAGTATCAAGCCAGGGAATTGCTCAAAGAACAGGGTATCCCGACTCCTAAGGCAATATTCGCCCAGAACTCCCATGAAGTCGCCGAAGCGGCCGACCAGATTGGATATCCCAATGTGATTAAGGCGCAGGTGAAGATTGGACACCGTGGCCAGGCCGGCGGAGTCAAGCTCGCCAAGACCCGTGACGAGTCCATTCTCGCGTCGGAAGACATTCTGCCGATGACCATTCACAAGCACAAGGTCAGCGGCGTGCTGGTGGCCGAGGCGAAGAACATCCTTCACGAGTATTACGTCTCCATCTCAGTGGACCGGTCCTCTCGTGATTTCGACGTGCTCGCCACTGCGAATGGCGGTACTGAGGTTGAGGAAATCGCCAAAGAGCATCCGGAATCCGTGAAGCGTCTGCATATCGATGCTCTTGACGATTTCGATTTGGAAGCGGCCACCAAGATGGCTGAAAGCATCGGCTTCTATCATGCCGATGTTGATCAGGCCGCGCAGATTCTGCTGAAAATGTGGCGTTGCTTCAAGGAGAACGACGCCACGCTTGTGGAAATCAACCCGCTTGCAAAGATCGGCGATCCGGATGACGAATCTTCCAAGTCGTTGTGCGCGCTGGACGCCAAGATCTCCCTTGATGACAATGCATCGTTCCGCCATGATGGTTGGAAACGTTTCACCGATCCGATTCATGTCGATCCATATGAGCAAAAAGCCCGCGAACATGGACTGCATTATGTGCATCTCAAGGGTTCCGTCGGTGTGATCGGCAATGGTGCGGGACTCGTCATGAGCTCTCTTGACGCGGTGTCAGGCGCAGGCGAGGATCAGGGCACGAATGTCAAGCCCGCAAACTTCCTCGACATCGGCGGAGGCGCTTCCGCCGAAGTGATGTCGAATAGTCTTGAAATCGTGCTGTCCGACCCGCAGGTCGAATCCGTGCTCATCAATGTGTACGGTGGCATCACCTCGTGTGAACAGGTCGCGAAGGGCATTCTCGAGGCGCTTGACGAACTTGGCAGCAGCAAGCCTATCGTCGTGCGATTCGATGGCAATGCGGCGGCGGAAGGTCTGAACATTTTGGCCCAAGCCGGCCGCGCCAACCTGCACGTCGCTCAGACCATGGAGGAAGCCGCACAGCAGGCCGCACGTTTCGCGGCCAAGGAGGTTCGCTGAAATGACGCTTTTCATTGAAGATGGCGCTCCGGTCATCGTCCAGGGCATGACCGGGCATCAGGGTATGACCCACACGGCCCGCATGCTCAAGGCCGGCACCAACATCGTCGGTGGCGTGAACGCCCGCAAGGCTGGGCTGGACGTCACCTTCCCTGAAGCCAAAAATGGCGAGGATGCCACCATTCACGTGTTCGCCAACTGCTCTGAAGCCATCGAAGCCACTGGAGCCAAAGCAAGCGTCGTGTTCGTGCCGCCGCGCTTCGCCAAGGACGCCGTCGTTGAGGCCATTGAAGCCGGCATCGAACTGATTGTCGTCATCACCGAAGGCATTCCGGTGGCGGACAGCGCGTATTTCGTCGAGTTGGCCTTGCGTAAGGGCGTGCGCATCGTTGGGCCGAATTGTCCTGGTCTGTTGACGCTGCCATCTTCTAAGGACGCCAAGGGCTGCAACCTCGGCATTATTCCAGATGGCATCGTGTCCCGCGGCCCGTTGGGTTTGGTGTCCAAGTCCGGAACGTTGACCTATCAGCTGATGGGGGAGCTGTCTGACATCGGTTTCACCGCATGCCTTGGCGCGGGCGGCGATCCGATCGTCGGCACGACCTTGCAGGAGGCTTTGGAAGCCTTTGAGAACGATGAAGCCACCAAAGCCGTTGTCATGATCGGCGAAATCGGTGGCAGCGCCGAACAGGACGCTGCCAAGTGGGCTTCCGAACATATGACCAAGCCCGTCGTGGCCTACATCGCGGGATTCACCGCGCCGGAAGGCAAGCAGATGGGCCATGCCGGCGCCATCGTTTCCGGCGGTAAGGGCACCGCGCAGGATAAGAAAGAAGCCCTTGAGGCCGTTGGCATCCGTGTCGGTCGTACTCCCGGACAGACCGCTGAAATCATGCGAGAGGTGCTCGCTTCCCAATCGCTATGATGACGAACCTGAAGTATTGGCTGAAAGGGCTTGCCGTCGCGGCAGTGTCCATGATTATTTACGCCGTTGCCTTGGGCTGCTATATGGCCCTAATGCTTCTGGTCATATCCATGGAAGAAGGCGGGGACAATCTCTCCGCCTTCTCGGTGCCTCTTACCGAGGCGTTGGTGCTGCTCAGCCAAGGTATCGGGTTCAAGACTGATGCCATCACGTTGACGATTGTGCCGTTGCTTTTGACGGTACTGCTTATCGCCCTTATCGCGCAGCTCGCCAGAAGATTCGGCACGAGTCTGCGTGGATTCGCGGCCGGTCTGGTCTTTTGGGAAGCCGTAAACATCTTCTTCGCCAGAAGCATAAATATCGAAATCGTTGATTCGATGACGATGATCGCCATCAAAACGGCGCTTGTTTTCATCCTCGGATATGCGGTCGCGGCGATTCCGAATGCGTCATGGACCCAAGCCTGTACCGAATGGATTCGATCTCATGTGTCATCGCCGGTGCGAAAGACCATGGTCATCGGTTCCGTCCTAGGGCTGCTGCTGGAGGCGGCGTATCTGCTGGTCGGTCTGATCGTCGTTGTTTTTTGGGCAATAAGCAATCAATCATCGATAGCGAAGCTATATGAACTTTCGGGCATGCAGAACGGGTCTCGTATTCTTACCACGATCAGTATGCTCGCATGGCTTCCGAATCTGATGATTTGGGCTGTCTCATGGACTTTCGGCGCCGGCTTCTCAATCGGCGATTTAGCCGAATTCACATTATGGACCGGACAGGGCGACGGGCTCCCCGCCTTGCCTCTTTTCGGTATGATGCCACAGGCGGTTGAGACGGATTGGGTGAGAATCGCGCTGATGTGCATACCATTGGCATCCGCTTTTGCTACCGGCATGGTCGTCATGTTGTTTAATAAGGGATTCCATATCAGAGTAGGTGAATCAGGACGGAACATCGACGTCAAACGCGTTGTGCTGAGTTTTGCCTATCCGATTGCTGCTTTTTCGATTACCAGCGCCGTCGTGTCCGTGGCTTCCAGCTTGCTGTTCGCCTTGGGAAACGGAGGCTTGGGATCGAAACATCTTGCGCACGTCGGCGTAGACGTGATCGCGTCAACCCGTAAGGTGGGACAACCCACCGCCATGGGTTTGTTCTCCGCATGGCTGCTGACTTTGGTGGCCGTGAGCATATTTTTCGCCATACGCTGGATGATGAAGCGTATACGCGAACGTGGAAAGAGGGAGACCGCCCCCGAATCCACGGAAAACAGCCGTGAGGAAACACGTGCGCTTCGCACGGTCGCCTCGAACAACAATAACAAGGAGGATCAGGGTGACAACAACGAATCGACCGATACGACGGGCTCTGGTATCAGTCTTCCATAAGGAAGGCATCGAGGTGCTTGCCGAAGCGTTCATCAAGGCGGGCACCGAGGTGGTTTCCACCGGTTCCACCGCGAAGCGTCTGGCTGAGCTGGGTGTCAAAGTGACCGAGGTCTCCGAAGTCACTGGTTTCCCGGAATGCCTTGATGGCCGCGTCAAGACCCTTGACCCGCATATCCATGCCGGTATCCTCGCCGACATGACCAACCCCGACCATGCCTCCCAGCTCGAGAAGTTTGGCATCAAGCCGTTCGATCTGGTGGTCGTCAATCTGTATCCGTTCGCCGACACGGTCCGCTCCGGAGCTGACGAAGCCGCCACCATCGAAAAGATCGATATCGGCGGTCCGTCCATGGTGCGTGGCGCAGCCAAGAACAGCGCCACCGTCGCCATCATTACCGATCCGAACGATTATGCACTCGTCGCCTCCCGCATCGAGAACGGCGAGGGCTTCTCCCTTGATGAGCGTCGCTGGCTCGCAGGAAAGGCGTTCGCCCATACGGCCGCCTACGACGCCACCATCAACGAGTGGACCGCGAAGCATTGGCCGAAGCCGGCGTCCATCGAACAGCCGGTTTCCGAAGGCGAGACCGAAGTGAATGAGGCCAAGTTCCCGGCCACGTTCACCCGTACGTGGGACCGTGCGCACGTGCTGCGTTACGGCGAGAACCCTCACCAGCAGGCTTCGCTGTATCTGGATCCGCTCAACCAGAACGGCTTCGCACACGCCGAACAGCTTGGCGGCAAGCCGATGAGCTACAACAATTACGTCGATGCCGACGCCGCATGGCGTGCCGTGTGGGATTTCGCGCCTCAGATCGCCGTCGCAGTGGTCAAGCACAACAATCCATGCGGTCTGGCCATCGGCGCTACCGTGGCAGAGGCGCACAAGAAGGCGCACGCATGCGATCCGATGAGCGCCTATGGCGGTGTGATTGCTGCGAACAGCAAGGTCACCATGGAAATGGCCGAAAGTGTTCGTCCAATCTTCACCGAAGTCATCGTCGCGCCCGATTACGACGCCGATGCGCTTGAACTGCTCCAGACCAAGAAGAAGAACCTGCGTATCCTGAAGGTGTCTGAGCCTCCGAAGACCAAGACCCAGTTCCGTCAGATTGACGGCGGTCTGCTCGTGCAGTCCACCGATCTGATTGACGCTCCAGGCGACGATCCGAACGCGTGGAAGCTGGTTTCCGGCGAGCCGGCCGACGCTGAAACCGTCAGGGATCTGGTGTTCGCATGGCGTGCCATCCGGTGCGTCAAATCCAACGCCATACTTATCGCTCACGATCAGGCAACCGTAGGCATCGGCATGGGCCAGGTCAATCGTGTGGATTCCGCCAATCTGTCCGTCGAGCGTGCCAACACGCTGGCTGACGGAGCCAACCGCACCAAGGGAGCGGTGGCCGCGTCCGACGCGTTCTTCCCGTTCGCCGACGGTGCCGAGATTCTGATCAACGCCGGTGTCAAGGCCATCGTCCAGCCTGGTGGGTCCATTCGTGATGAGGAAGTGTTCGAGGCGGCCCGCAAGGCCGGCGTCACCATGTATGTGACCGGTACCCGACACTTCTTCCACTGAGTTCAGTGGAAGCGTCGACCGGCAAGCTGGGAGCGTCGCGGCGCGATAAATGACGTGGCGTCCGAAACCATTCGCTGGTTTCGGACGCCACGTTTTATTATTATGATTGCGTTCCGTGCGCGGACGCGCGTTGACATATAACGAAAGGCCTGCGATATGAGTCATCCCTACGTTTCCGAAGACCATGAAGGCAAGCCGTGGTTTGAATGGATTGTTGCGGCAATGGTGGTTATAGCCACAGTGCTTGCGGTCTTAGGCCATGTAAAAGCCGCCACCACGGTAATCGCGGTGACGGCCATCATAACAGGACTAATCAGACTCGTAATGCGCGAGCGTAGTCCTTGGAAAGTCCGTTCAGTTGGCTTCGACGCTTTCATCGGCATCGGTCTGGGCGTCGGACTGTTCATCCTGCTCGCCCTCGTGCCCGTCGGCATCGTCTGACGCGTCGTCGGCTATGGTCTCCAGCGTTTCGGAATCCTGCTCGGCTTCCGAAACGTTTTTCTTGGTGCCGATCATGGACGCGACTATGGCCACAAGCGAGACGATGGCGGCTGCGAGAATCGGGCAGATCCAGAACACCCATAGCTGCTGCAGAGGCTCTTGGGAAAGGCCCTGATTCTGGGCGAAGATGGCGATGCCAGTGGCACGAGCCGGATTCAGAGCGGCGCCTGTTACCGGATAGGAGATTGCGGCGCCGACACCGTAGGCGAGACCCATGGCGATGGCATGGCTGGTATTGGTCTTTCCGGATTCACTGGTGGTGTTGAGCGCGGTGGCGACGATGATGATGCCCGCGACGAGTTCAACGGCGATGGCCAGAGTGATGCTGAAGGACACGCCATAGTTGCCGAGCGTGGCATAGGAGACGGAATTCTTGTCAAAACCGTTAATGACCGGCGTCAGCCAGATTTTCAGCGTTACCTGCTCGGATGTCGGCAGCAGGAAGCGGATGGCGGCGCCTGCGCCGATACCACCCAGCACCTGAGCGATAATATAGAGCACTCCGTCAAGCACATGGGTTTTGCCGGACAGCATCGCCGCAACGGAGACCGCCGGATTGAACTGGGCGCCGGAAATCGTGCCGAATATCAGGGTGGCGGCGGCGTACACCAAACCTGTCAGCAAGGCGATGAACGCCATATTCACGCCGTAGATCGCGGAACCAAGCGTGCAAATCGAGTAGATGGCGAAGCAGATGATGAAGCTTCCCACCAGCTCCGCGCCTACGCGAAGGGCCAGTGGCTTGCTCTGTTCTTCCTCTGTTACGGACGTTGCTTCAACAGCAGTCATAGTCTTTCCTCTGTCATATAGTGGACAAGTTGCGGTTTTTATGAAAGCCGCCAAACGACTGCCATACTACCAGCAGTCCCTGTAAGTATTATCCGGCCACGTTGGGAGAACGATGCCAAACGCATATTCTCGCGCCGCCAAGGCGCACAATCATGACAATGAAGGCATTCGCCTGCAGAAACTTCTCGCTCAGGCGGGCTTCGGCTCGCGCCGTAAATGCGAGGAAATCATCACCGATGGTCGCGTTGAGATCGATGGCGAGCTGATTACCGAACTTGGCACCCGAGTCGATCCGAAACGTCAGGAGGTCCGTGTCGACGGTTCTCGCGTGCGCGTGAACCCGAACCATGTCACGCTTGCGTTGAACAAGCCAAAACGCGTGCTGAGCGCCATGGAGGATCCCAAGGGACGCTACACTTTGCGCGACATCGTCGGAGACAAGTACGAGCGTATTTTCCACATGGGCCGTCTGGATTATGATTCGGAAGGCCTAATCCTCATGACGAACGACGGCGAACTGAGCCAGCACGTCATGCACCCCAAATATGAGGTCGAAAAGACCTACATCGCCACGCTGGAAGGACGCATCAGCGGTCAGGTGTGCCGCAGGCTCGTCACCACGGGCGTGAAGCTCGACGATGGGTGGATCAAACTCGACCGCTGCGCTATTCTCGACTCCAGCCGCGAAAGCACGTTGGTCAAGGTCGTGCTGCATTCGGGCAAGAACCGCATCGTGCGCCGTATTTTCGGCTCGATCGGTTTTCCCGTCAAGCGTCTGGTACGCACGCAGATCGGTCCGATCAAACTCGGCGACCTGAAAAGCGGCACGTATCGCGTGTTGTCGCAGGCTGAGGTCCGTTCTCTATCCAAGGCGGTGGGACTGTGATCCGTGTAGCTATTGATGGGCCTGCGGGCGTCGGCAAATCATCCACGTCCAAGGCACTGGCCAAATATTATGGTTTCGCATACCTCGACACAGGCGCGATGTACCGTGCCTGCGCCTGGTGGTGCATGCACAAAGGCATCGATTTGGATGCCGAAACCATCGATGAGCAGCTCGTCACCGAAACCGTCGGCGAATTCTTCACCGACGGCCATTTCGACATCAGCGTCGATCCGGACGATCCGAAGGTGTACGCCGATGACGAGGACATCAGCGAGGCCATCCGTTCTTCCGAGGTCTCTTCGCACGTGTCCAAGGTGTCCAACATCATCCCCGTGCGTCACGTGTTGATCGCCGCGCAACGTGCCTACATCGCACGAGAGGCTTCGGTTGATTCCTTCTCCGAAGGCGCCGGTATTGTTGCTGAGGGCCGTGATATCACCACCGTCGTCGCTCCCGACGCCGAAGTGCGCATCCTGCTTACCGCGCGTGAAGAGGTCCGTCAGGCCCGACGTAGCGGACAGGCCGCCTCGGGTGTGGGTGCGGAAAATGTCGCGGCACGCGACAAGGCCGATTCGAAAGTCACCAACTTCACATCCGCCGCGGAAGGCGTGTTGACCGTCGACAACTCCGATCTCAACTTCGGCGAGACCCTTGACGTGCTCGTCCGTATCGTTGACGACGCCATCGAGGAACAGGAATACCGCCAGTACGTTTCCAACCTCGAAGGCTATGAGCTGGATGAAGGCGATGAGGAGCTGATCGATGGAACGGCGTTCTCTGGTGGCGAAAGCAAGAATGGTCCGAAACCGGTCGGCGTACTTGCCGTGGTCGGACGTCCGAACGTCGGCAAATCCACTCTGGTGAACCGTATTCTCGGCCGCCGCGCAGCCGTGGTGGAGGACACCCCCGGCGTGACTCGCGACCGTGTGAGCTACGACGCCGAATGGTGCGGCACCGATTTCAAACTGGTCGACACGGGCGGCTGGGAAGCCGACGTGGAAGGCATCGAATCCGCCATCGCATCCCAAGCGCAAATCGCCGTGCAGCTTGCCGATGCCGTGATTCTCGTGGTGGACGGTCTGGTTGGCCTCACCGACACGGACGAACGCATCGTCAAAATGCTCCGTGCCGCCGGCAAGCCGGTGACGCTTGCGGTGAACAAGGTCGATGATCGCGAAAGCGAATACCTGACCGCCGAATTCTGGAAGATGGGTCTGGGGGAGCCGTATGGCATTTCCGCCATGCACGGTCGTGGCATCGGCGAACTGCTTGACGCCGCACTCGACTCGTTGAAGAAAGCGGAAAGGACATCCGGCTTCCTTACGCCGTCGCATCTGCGCCGCGTGGCTCTGGTCGGACGTCCGAACGTCGGCAAATCCTCCCTGCTCAATCAGCTGGCCCACGAGGAACGCACCGTCGTCAACGATCTTGCGGGCACCACGCGAGATCCGGTCGATGAGGTCGTCACCGTCGATGGCGAGGATTGGCTGTTCATCGATACCGCAGGTATCAAACGTCGTCTGCACAAGCTGTCCGGCGCGGAATACTTCTCCTCGTTGCGTACGCAGGCCGCGATCGAACGTTCCGAGCTTGCCTTGGTGCTGTTCGATGCATCCCAGCCGATTTCCGACCAAGACCTGAAGGTCATGAGCCAGGCCGTGGATGCGGGCCGTTGCATCGTGCTTGTGTTCAACAAGTGGGACCTGATGGACGAGTTCGACCGTCAGCGTATGGAACGCCTGTGGAAGACCGAGTTCAATCGCGTCACTTGGGCTCAGCGCGTCAATCTGTCGGCAAAGACCGGATGGCACACCAATCGTTTGGCCAATGCCATGCGTGGCGCCTTGGCATCATGGGACAAGCGCATCCCCACCGGCAAACTCAACGCGTTCCTTGGCAAGATCCAAGCTGCCCACCCGCATCCGCTGCGTGGCGGCAAGCAGCCGCGAATCCTGTTCGCGACGCAGGCGTCCACCAGACCGCCGCGCTTCGTGATCTTCGCCACCGGCTTCTTGGAGCATGGCTATCGCCGCTACATCGAACGGTGTCTGCGCGAGGAATTCGGCTTCGAAGGATCGCCGATTCAGATTTCGGTGAATGTCCGTGAGAAGAAGAAACGCAAGTAACCACCGGAACTGTTAGAAGATGGGCGTGCGCCTGGTTCAGACCATGGCGCACGCCCATCTGCCTTATTGAATCTGGGTCGTTGCCGGCTTTTGTTTTCCTTTACGCACAGCTTAGGCCGACAGCGTCAGAACAGAGGATGTTCATCCTGGTTGCGTGTTCTGAGATACCCCGTTATGGCTCTGCGCGCGAGCGAGCTTAATGAAATGCCGTCCTGCTTGGCCTTGGCCCGCGCCTTATGGCCTACGGCGTAGGGGAGTTTGATCTTCCATTCGTCGCCAAGCTGTTTGCGCCCGTCGCTGTTCTTTGGCATGCGCCCGATGCCGACCGCGTCTGAACAGCCATCGGAATCGTCGGACAAGAGTGCCCTGCGGGTCAATTCGGTAAGCGTGATGCCATCATGCCGAGCGCGTTCGCGGGCTTCCAAGCCAAGCTCGCGGGGCAATCGAATCTTCCATTCATCTTCGGGAAGCGTTGAATCGAACACATGGGCGAATTCGTCGACGTCGTCGAACTGTGGCTGCGTGTCGTTCTGCTGCAAACCGAATCACCTCTCTGAACCCATGCGTTAATCGCATTAAACGGCAAGAAACATGAAAAATATCGCAAGCTACATATTTGCATGCGCTCAAGACCGTCCTGACGTCCGGCTTCCGGCTCCGATAGATGCCATTCTGAGGGGCTGTATGCCGCAGTTCACTGCCCAAACCTGCCCAAACATAACGAAAAACCCGCCGTTTCGATGCCGTGGAAAACGGCGGAACGACGGGCTTTCTTGGTCGGACCAGCGGGATTTGAACCCGCGACCCCTTGACCCCCAGTCAAGTGCGCTACCAAACTGCGCTATGGTCCGAACGGTGCGAAAAGCACCGAATATGAAGCATAGCATAATCTCTACGGTTTTTCAAACACATCGTGTCGGAAAGCGAGTCGCATCCATTCCGGAGAGTTTGGCTTCGGATATTTGAGGGTTTTCCGGCAATTGCTCCACCGGAAGTTCATGTTGGTTCTGTGTCTAAATGCCCCCGATTTTGGCGGAATGTCGTATTATGGCATAAGCGCATCGAATAACAACGCCCGTTCGAAAGGGAGAGACATTGACTGAGGACGTATTCGAATACTCTGCCGCGAAGATGCGGAAGCACGGAATGACCGACATGGCCATCGCCCAGTTCCGTCGTCTGTACGAGGTCTGGCGCAATGAGGAGGCCAGCAGTTGGATTCGTGAGGACGAGGTCGAACCGCTCGTCAGCGTTCCCAGCTTCCATGACGTGTATGAGACCATCAATCACGACAAGGCCGTTGACGCGTTCGCCAAAACGGCGTTCCTGAAGCTTAACGGCGGTCTTGGCACTTCGATGGGACTCGATTGCGCCAAGTCGCTGCTGCCGGTACGTCGCCACAAGGCACGGCAGATGCGTTTCATCGACATCATCATCGGACAGGTGTTGACCGCGCGGACCAGACTTGGCGTCGATCTGCCATTGACTCTGATGAACTCCTTCCGTACCTCCAAAGACACCATGAAGGTGCTGCAGACCAATAAGAAATTCCATCAGGAAGACATCCCGATGGAAATCATCCAGCATCAGGAGCCGAAGATCAGCGCGGAAACGGGAATGCCCGTCAGCTTCCCGGCCAATCCGGAACTCGAATGGTGCCCGCCGGGCCACGGCGACCTGTTCTCCACCATTTGGGAATCCGGTCTGCTTGACGCGCTTGAGGCGCAGGGGTTCAAATACCTTTTCATCTCCAATTCCGACAACCTGGGCGCGCGTCCCTCCCGTACGCTTGCGCAGCATTTCGAGAATACGGGCGCACCGTTCATGATCGAGGTCGCCAAACGCACCTCAGCCGATCGTAAGGGCGGCCACATCGTGCGAGACAAGGCCACGGGCCGTCTGATGCTGCGTGAGATGAGCCAGGTCCATCCAGACGACAAGGACGACGCGCAGAACATCGACAAGCATCCGTACTTCAACACGAACAGCATTTGGGTGCGTATCGATGCGCTGAAAGCGAAACTCGCATCCTATGACGGCGTGCTTCCCCTTCCGGTAATCCGCAATAAGAAGACGGTCGACCCGACCGATCCGACCAGCGAGCCGGTCATTCAGCTGGAGACCGCCATGGGAGCCGCGGTGTCGCTTTTCGATGGCGCGACCTGCGTATGCGTCGACCGTATGCGTTTCCTGCCGGTGAAGACCACTGACGATTTGTTCATCATGCGGTCCGACCGATTCCATCTGACAGACCAGTACGAGATGGAAGACGGCAACTACATCTTCCCCGACGTCCATTTGGACGCGCGCTATTACAAGAACATCCACGATTTCGATGTTCGTTTCCCATACGGTGTGCCTTCGCTCGCCGCGGCGAAATCCGTTGATATCGATGGCGATTGGACCTTCGGCAGGGACGTGATGCTGTTTAGCGACGCGCGACTGGAGGATCAAGGCGAACCAAGCTATGTGCCGAATGGCGAATATGTCGGCCCGCAGGGCGTGGAACCGGACGATTGGGTCTGATTTTGGACGGCCATGCAACACGAAAACGATGTTTTTTCGTGAAATAGGCACAAATCGCTTAAAAAACCTCTATCATAGAATGTTGTGTGCGGCTTACGAGGCCAAGCACTTAAAAAGAAACGTTAACGAGACGTGAGGACTAATGGCTGAGGGAAGTAACGGTAGGCGACGTTTTTCCGACAAATGGGGCAAGCATGAGCTTGATGTGTTGGCTGTGCTCTCCTCAGCCTTTCCGCAATGGCTTACCTCACGTCAGATCGCGCAACGTGTGAAGGCGTATGCCGATTCGTACGGAGAGCTCGCCGATCAAGCGGCGAAGGCCGCCTTCGCCAAGCAATTCCAGCGTGACCGCGCCAAGCTCGCCGCCATGGGCATCGCCATCGAATCAAGGCAGCCGGAATATTCCTCCAAGTCAGAAGGGCAGGATTTCGCTTCCTACCGTCTGCAGCTTGGCGATGAGCCGCGCGTGCGTCTGCTGTTCGGCGACGAGGATCTGCCGATTCTTGCCGCTGCGAATTACCTTGCGCGCTCCATGTCGATTTCCTCGGCTCCTGCGCACGAACCCCAGCACGCTTCCCGTACCGCGCCGCGCGTGCCGCAGACGCCGATTCCAGGACTTGGCTTGGATTCCATCGCGCCGGGTCTTGGCACGCAATCCATTCCCGACGAGCTGGTCAAAGTGGTCGATCAGCGACGTTTCGCCGCCACTGTGGATGTTGATGGCGAGCATCTCAATGTCGCCTACGCCGACTCCGATGATCTGGCCATGTTCGTGCTGTCTCATCCGGGTGCGTCCATAGTGAGCCCTCAGGAGGCTGTCGACGCGTTCAACCGCCGGCTGCATGCGGCCACGCAGTTCGTGCCGGCCGATGAATCCACCGGCACCGACAGCTCCACCGTGGTGTCTCCGGAAATCAACCGCAACAGCACTGATGAGGATGATACCGAGGAAGGCAAGGGCCGTCCGAAGAAGAACTCCGCGTTCCAGACCGGTAGTGAGGTCGATCGGCGTCTTCGCCTAATGCTGTTCCTGTCCGCCCACATGGGTGAGGAATACTCTCTTGAAGAACTTGCGGAACGATTCATCGGCAGGCCGAAGTCCGACGACGAATTGAAGAAGTTCGTCAACATCATTCATAAGGACATCAACACGTTGACCACGGTGTCCGATGATGGCGAAATGGCCGGAAGCCAGTTCTTCGATATCGATTGGTCCTTGCTTGACGCGGAAGGCATCGTCTCCGCCACGAATTCGCTGGGGCTTGAACGCCTTGCCGGCATTTCCCAGCAGTACCTGAGCATGCTGACCGCATCGGTGAGCTATCTCGCCCACTCCTCTTTGCTTCCGGACAAGCTGCGTGAGCAGGCGGAATCGCTGTACAGCCGACTGCGCCAGCACGTCAAGCCTGGCGACATGCCGTGGCTGAGCCTGACCGGATACGAGATGGAACCAAGGAACTTCTCCATCGTCAAGAGCGCCATCTCCAAAGGCATGCTGCTCGACATGGAATATACGGACGGTGCGGGCCGTATACAGCGCAAGCTAGTGGCGCCAGACAAGATTTTTGTCGACGAAGGCGTTTACTACGTGGCGGTATGGACCGACGTGTCCAACGCGGCGCCCGCGGACAAGATGAAGTTCGTCAAGACGGATACGACCATCAACAAGGCTACTGGCAAGCCTCGTATCTGGCAGGTGCTTCGCATCTCCCGCATCGAGCATGCGGAGCTGGTCGAACCCACTGAAAAAGTGGACATTCCGGACGTGCCCGCATCCGAACTGCGCAAGTGGAGTTTCGACAATGGCACACCTGCCGTGTTCATCACCAATCAGGACGACCTGTCGTTCATCGACAGCCTGTCGGGAGCCACCGTCGAGAAATGCGGCGAAGGCGAGAAGGTGCATCTGATCGTGTCTTCCGATTCCTGGTATGTCGCGTTCTGCATCGCGCACGCCCGTCATATTACTGCCGTCGCGCCGGAGACGTTGCGCACGATGATCATCGCCCGAGCACAGCATGAGCTGAGCGTCGGCGACCGAGAGAACGAAGACTGACGGGGGAGGCGCTATGCCTTGGTGGATTTGGCTGGTACTCGTCCTGTTCATGCTGACGATGCTGGTCGGCGGCGGCGCATACGCATGCATCCGCGGATATCATGCGTTCAAAGATGCCATCAAAGTAGGCGGACGCATGTCCAAACGTTTCGAGACCATGTCCGAGCCGTTGCCGCAACCAAAGGAGAACACGTCCCCGTTCTTCACACGTCCACTTGAGGACGCGGCCAATCGTTATATCGACGCTCATGCCGAAGTCATCAGCCGCCGTGAGGGAAAGCGCGTCCGTCATGCCCGGCAGTGGGCGCAGTGGAAACATTCCAACGACTGATTCGAAAAGGAACCATGACTCATCATCGTCGACATGGCAATAACGACACCGGCACATACGATGCCGAGATGACCACAGCCCTATCTCCCGCGCAACGCTATGCGGCGTTCAAACAGACGCAGGCCAAACGCCAATCGGTCTCGTCTCGTTTCGCACGGTCCATGCCATTCGAATTGGACGATTTCCAAGTCAAAGCCAATGATGCGTTGGAAGCCGGCGACAATGTGCTCGTCGCCGCGCCCACCGGAGCCGGCAAGACGGTCGTGGCTGATTTCGCGATCTATCTGGCCCAAGAGCGTAACGTCAAAGCGTTCTACACCACGCCAATCAAAGCGTTGAGCAATCAGAAATACCATGATCTGGTCGAAACGTACGGGCCGGACAGAGTCGGCCTGCTTACCGGCGACACGTCCATCAACTCCGAAGCCGACATCGTGGTCATGACCACCGAGGTCCTGCGCAACATGCTCTACGAGCATTCCATGACGCTTGACGCCTTGCGTTACGTGATTCTTGACGAGGTGCACTATCTCGCCGACCGTTTCCGCGGGCCGGTGTGGGAGGAAGTGATCATCCACCTGCCCCAAAGCGTGAGAATCATCGGCCTGTCCGCAACCGTGTCGAATGTCGAGGACTTCTCCAAATGGATTGAATCGGTCCGTGGCGACACCACGCTGGTGGTGTCCGAAAAACGGCCCGTGCCGTTGGAACAGCATGTGCTTGTTCAGGCGGACGACCACACCGAACCGGAACTCATCGACCTGTATCGACGTGATAAAGACGGCAATCAGACAGACAAGCTCAACGCCCAGCTGGTGAGCAGGCTCGATCAGCTCGACCGCAAGGCCGCGAAACGTAGGGGAGAGCAGCGCCCCGACAGACGAAAGGGCGGCAAGGGCGGCAAATGGAACGACCATTCCCGCAGACCCGAACGCCATACGCCACGTCGTTGGGCCGTGATTGATGAATTGAATTTCCTCGGCATCCTGCCGGGCATCTATTTCATCTTCTCCCGCAACGGATGCGATCAGGCCGTCGAACAATGCATCAACGCCGGACTCGAACTCACCACCGATGACGAGGTGCGTCGCATCCGCCGTATCGTCGATGAGATGGTCGAAGGCCAACTCAGTCAAGAGGATTTGAAGGCTTTGCATTTCTCGCAGTTCCGCTTCGCCTTGGAGGAAGGATTCGCGCCGCATCATGCTGGCATGGTGGCGCTCTTCCGCCAAATTGTCGAACGACTGTTCGAAGAGGGGCTGGTGAAGGTCGTCTTCGCCACGGAAACACTTGCCTTGGGCATCAACATGCCGGCACGGTGCGTGGTGGTGGAAAAACTTGAGAAATTCGATGGGACCGGGCATGTCGGATTGACGCCAGGGGAGTTCACCCAGCTTACCGGACGCGCTGGCCGACGTGGCATCGACACCATCGGCCATGCGGTGGTTGTGGACCATCATGGCTTCATTCCCGCCACTGCCGCCGCGCTGTCCAGCAAGCGCGTGTACCCGCTGCACTCCAGTTTCAAACCGACGTTCAACATGGCCGTCAACCTGCTTAATTCCAGCGATTACGAGACCGCTCGCATCACGCTTGACCATTCCTTCGCGCAATGGGAGGCCAACGAATCCGCCTGGCAGCTTGAAGCGCAGATGGATACGTTGCGCAAAGCGTTGGACGGATACGAACGGGCGTTCGATTGTGAGTTCGGCGACTTCAAGGAGTTCATGCGGCTGCGCATGCGCTTGAGCGACTTGGAAAAGAACGAACGACGCAAACTCAAGCACGAGGTGTTCCGCACGCAGAAGGCGCGAAGCGAAGCGTTCAAAGACCTTGACAGGCGTATCGCGGAGCTTCGCGAAAAAGACAGGGACCATCCCTGCCGCAAATGCCCCGATATTCAGAAGCATCTCAAATGGGGGCATCGGTGGGCGCGTGAAATGCGTGAATTGGAACGTGTGCAGCACCGCTACGATTCACGCACCGGCTCCGTGGCACGTCAATTCGACCGCATCTGCAATGTGCTGAACGAGCTCGGATACCTCGATCGGCTTGATGAAGGCGCAAAAGAACATATCGATTACCGGCTTACCGAACGTGGACAGCTGTTGCGGCACTTGTACAGCGAGCTTGATTTGGTGCTTGCCCAGGCGATCGATGATGGCGCGTTCGACGGACTCGATGCGACGGAGCTGGCCAGCGCCGTCATGTCGTTGATTTACGAGCCGCGCAGAGGCAGCGGGGGAGAGCCGCGCCATTATCCCGGAGGAATGCAGGGGAACGTCGCCATCTGTGCGGCGCAGCTCAAAGGCGTGCACGCGTCGATTGCCATGCTGTGTGAGGACTATGCCCTCGACGAGCCGCGCCAACTTGATTTCGGCATCACCGATGTCGTCTACGAATGGGCTCAGGGCGAAAGCCTGTCGCGTGTGCTGTACGGCACCGATTTGACCGGCGGCGATTTCGTACGCGGATGCAAACGTCTCGCCGACGTGTTGCAGCAGATCGCCGTGGCCGGACCATACCTGGGTAAACGCGCCGAAACGCTCGCTCCGATCGCGAAACAGGCGTACGAGAACGTCAACCGTGGCATCGTCGCCTATTCAGGTGTCGACTGAGCATGTGCGCAATCGGGAGATCGGTTTTCGCGGACGCCGGGAATAAGTGACACGTCCGAAGTGTTTTGTAGCTTAGAGTAAGCAGATAATCAAGGAGGCAAAAGCAATATGGCGGAACGTAGCCTGCGAGGCATGAGCATCGGTGCGAAGTCGCTTGAATCCGATGACAATGTGGATTTTGCGGCGCGAACCGACGTCGCATACGTGTGTCCGAAAGGCCATCGTACGATTCTGCCGTTCGCTGAGGGCGCAGAATTCCCAGATGAGTGGGAGTGCCGCTGCGGCGCCGTCGCGCACCGTGAAGGAGACAATGACGACGAGGCTGATGAAATCGCCAAGCCGACACGCACGCACTGGGACATGCTCATGGAACGTCGTACCGAAGACGAACTGAAGGCTTTGCTGGAGAAGCGTCTGCAAATGCATCGTGACGGATGGTTCCCGGACTACGAGTGACCTGCAGTTGAACGACACTTGAACGAATGCCCGGTCATTGAGACCGGGCATAATTGTTTCTGTCATCAATTCTTATAGCACACAACCAAGGGGAGAATCAGATCCATGTCCGAACATCCGAAGAAAGTCGTTCTGCTTGACCTCGATGGCACACTGACGAAATCCGATCCAGGAATCATTGGCTGCGTTGTCAAGGCGTTCGAAGAGATGGGATATCCGGTGCCGGACGATGCCGAATTGCATCGTTTCATTGGACCGGCCATCAGCGAATCGATGCAACGCAACGGCATTCCGGATGACAAGCTTGACGAAGGCGTGAGGATTTACCGCAAGTATTACGCCGACGAGGCCGTGTTCGACGACCCGAACAATCCCGGACAGAAAGTCCCCGGCCGCCTGAACAACACGATTTACCAAGGTATTCCGGAGCAGCTCGCCAAACTGCGTGCCGACGGATACTATCTGGCGATTGCCAGCTGCAAGCCGCAATACCAATGCATTCCGATTTGCGAGCATTTCCACTTGGACACCATGGTCGACGGCATCTACGGTGCCAGCGAGGACAATTCCCGTCTTGACAAGGACCAAGTGATCCGTTGGGCTTTCCAGCACATCGATTTCGACGAGAACGCAGGAGACAAGGCACTGATGGTCGGCGACCGTTGGACCGATGCCGACGGCGCCAAGGCGTGCGGTTTGGACTGCCTCGGCTGTGGCTGGGGCTATGCGGAGCCCGGAGAGCTCAAAGCCCATGGCGCATACCGTATTCTGGATTCGGTAGATGAACTCGCGCAGGCCGTCGAGGAGTATTTCGCCTGAGTCCGTAAACGGAAACGCTGTAGGCCAGTTACGTGGTTGCTGTCGCAATATCGTGGCAGCAACCACGTTTTTATTGAGTGACGGAGGCCGTTATGTCAGAACCGCGTGTTTGACGCTTCCTCAAGCCTGGAAAAACGTCATTCCTGAAAAGCCGATAATGTACGTTATGTCAGATTTCTATTTGACGGCCTGATTGAGCTTCCGCTCCATCTCGCTGTGCATGCCGTTTCGGGCCTGAAGATACATGAAAACAAGTTCCGCTGCGATCAGCATGACCATCACCGCAGCCGACGGCCATCCGACATGTTCGTAGAAACGCCGGAACTTCGCCGAGAAATCCGACCTGAACATCGCATATACCGGATATGGCAACGCGCCAATGACCAATGAGGTGAAATGCAGCGCGATGATCGACCAACGCACCGGATGCACATCGCGGTGTTTTTTGGAAAACAGATTGCCTCGAATCGCAGTGATCGAACAAATGTTCACTGCGATGACGGCGGCTATGGTCCATAACAGTGCCGGCAGAATATCAAGCATGCGCTACTCCCCTGCGGGTTATATCGTTCGAATGTTCCGGGCTGAATCGTACCAATTGTATGCGATCAGGCTGCTGCGCGGGATTTGCGCCGCGATTCCAGCTTCTTTCTCATACGTATCGCGGCAATGTCGTCGATTGGCCTATTGGTGTCTGTCGATGCCGGCGTCTTCGTCAAATCGACATATTCCTCATGTTCTAGAGCCTCTTTGATCTGATGCCATAGCGATCCGACGGACACCCCGAACACAGCTCTGCCGCTTTGTAGCAGAGCCACCATCTGTTCGCTGTCCGTGCACTCATGCACATTCTGCCCATCGCACATGATGGTGATGCCGGCCAACTGTTCGGGCGTGCGCTGCGCGAGGAAGCCGATGGCGGTGGTCACGTTCTGCAGATTGATTCCGGCATCCAGCAATCTTTTGGAAATGGCAAGAATCACCACATCTTTGAACGAATACAATCTGCGTGAGCCGGATCCGTGCGACGGGGTGATGGATGGTTCCACTATCTGTTTACGCGCCCAATAGTCAAGCTGGCGGTACGTGATACCCGCCACTTTTGACGCGACCGTACCACGATAGCCCCGTGTGACGGGCTGCGCGTCCGCGGAGGGGAACAACTCCCCCTGCACCGCGTGCGACACGTGCAGATGCAACCGCATTGTTGGTTCTGCCTCGCCGTCCATTGTCTTCTCCTACACGCCATAAAACAATCGCCTATGAGCTTCCATTCGGAGCCCATAGGCGATTGAAGGAAAACCGTTACTCACAGTTTATCCCGCATCGGGCGTTTCATTAGGCAATGACGGCCTTGTTGGTGAAATATACGAGACGGAACTTGCCCAGAATGATTTCGTCGCCGTTCTTCAGTTCCTGGCTATCCACTCGTTGACGGTTCACGTATGTGCCGTTCAGGCTGCCGGCGTCAATCACCGAATAATTTCCGTTAATCCTGCGGAATACCGCGTGCGTGCGGGAGACGGTGGAATCGTCCAGCAGGATGTCGGAACTCGGGTCGCGTCCCACGGTGATCTCGTCCTCGTCGAGGAGATAACGCGAGCCGGACACCGCTCCCCTGGTGGAAATCAGGAGCGCCGTGCCGTCGGCCAGACGCATGATCGTATTGAGGTCCTCCTTCGTCAGAGGACGGTCTCCGGTGGAAGTAACCGGTACAGTGATAGCAGGAAGACCAATGATGGTCGTTTCGCCTGCGCTTGGAATCGGATCAGTCATAGCTGTCATTCTACCCTCTCCCCTTGCAATTGGCCGGTATTGTGGCCGGCATGGTCACGAATCATACACTGTGAACGGTATTTACCGTTCGTTCTTGTCGATGATGGATACGAATTCGTCCTTCGGCAGCATGTCATCGTAGCTGCGCCAGCGTCGTTCCAGTTCGCGGTTCGCCTCATCGTGTTGTTTCTGCCCCAGCTCGGCGTACGCTTTCAATTCGTTGGGGCCCATATCCTTAACCGGTTGGTTGAGGTTCAATTGTCTCTCGTTCACAATAGGCAATTGTAGCCGCTTGCCGGGGAACAAAAAGCCTGGAACGCTTTTAATCGCGTTCCAGGCTTTTTCAAGAAGGATTCAGTGTGTGGTGTCCAAATCAGCGGCGGGTGTCGATGATCTCCTGCAGAGCGCCGTTGACGGAAGAGGAGCCGGCAGCCGAAGACAGAGCGTTGATGCCGCTGACTTCGAAGCCACGCATGATTGCGGAGAAGATCTTGTTCTTGTTCATGATGTTTCCTTTTCTTACTGGCGTGCTGTGACGCACCTTGCGTCTTGTTTGTTTTCTTTTTTGTTTACGATACTCATTTTAGAAATGCGTTTGGCAAAAGTCATGCTTCTCTCGTTTGATTCTTTGTATTTTCATCGGCAATTCTTGTGTAATGTGGTGAATCGTTTTTCGTCGATCGCTGTTTTTGCCGGCGCGTCGATGCTTGCATTCTTATCTGACGAAGTAGCGTGAAAAGGAATGGAAACAAAAAACCCGGCAAAACCGAGCTGTGATAACGGTGGGTGATATAGGAATCGAACCTATGACCCCTTCCGTGTGAAGGAAGTGCGCTAGCCGCTGCGCCAATCACCCGTGGGATGTCTCCACCGGTTTCCCGGCTTCGTCATCCGCTTCGCGTGGGCGATACAAGATTCGAACTTGTGACCCCTTCCGTGTCAGGGAAGTGCGCTACCTCTGCGCCAACCGCCCGAAGCGAGTGCTAACTTACGTGGATTCTCGGCGGAATGCAAATCGTCGGCGTGTCGCGATGTTCACGTGAAGTTCGCCGGCCGTTCTTCACGCGGTGGGTTCGACCTGCGGAAACTCCAAGGTTTCCGTGTCGTGGTCCACGCCGCTCATGGCGGTCGTATCCGCATCATTGGTACGCTCCGCGGTCTTGGCGGAGCCGTTCGCAGTAGGGTTTCCCGTGCCGACGGCGTGCGTCAGCGCGAGCCTCATCTGATGCCAGACCACGTTGCCATGCGTCGACTCGGACAGTCCTTCGTCCACGAATCCCAGCCGTGCGTAAAAATCGACCAGCCGTTCCTTGCAGGTGAGCACGAGGCCCTTGCGTCCGGCCTGTGCCGCGTCGAGAATCACCTGGCGCAGCAGATAGCTGGCGCAGCCGCGATGCTGGTAGACGGGTGCCACATCCACGCCGAAAATCATCTGCCAATCGCCATGCTCGTCATGCATATCGGCTTCGTCATACATGGCATCGGCAAGATTCGGCTCGTTTGTGGCCATGCCATCGACGAAACCAACCAACGTGCCGTCCTCTACACGCGAGGGGAACGGGGTATCGTCGTCATCGGTGTTGACCAACAGCCAGAAATGGTCCGGATAAGCGGCCACGCGTGCGGTAAGGCTTTCGTTGCTTGCGGCCTCCGCAGGTGGGAAGCAGGCGGCCTCCACAGCCTCGATCGCGTCCAGATCCTCCATCGTTGCATGTCGAATGAGCATGTGCATACTCTCTCGCAAGGCATACCCAATCTTCACATTTCGATATGCGCCGACGGCGCAATCCGCCAACATGCCATATTGTAGAAGAACCTTGGAGGGATCGCAGGACGACTGTTTCGCGATACCTGATAAGTCCTTATATGAAAAACCGATAACGAAACTGGCTCGTAGTGGCGAATAAAGCGATAGTATGAGCCGCGTTCGCCGGAACAAATACGAAAAATCCGTTGAGAAGAGAAGGAGGCGCGCGTGTTCGACTGGACGTTCATCTCGCACTACGCGCCGTTCTTCGTCAGCGGTGCCGAAATGACGCTGTTCATTTCCGTCTTCGGCATCATCCTGGCGATCGTGGTCGGCTTGGTCTGCGCCGGCATCGAGATCGCGCGCATCCCCGTCCTGCGGCAGGTCGTGCGCGTCTACATCGAGCTGAGCCGTAACACGCCGTTGCTGGTGCAGCTGTACTTCCTGTATTTTGGCCTGCCGAAACTCGGACTCGTCTGGTCCGCGGAACTGTGCGCCATCGTCGGACTCGGCTTCCTCGGCGGCTCCTATATGGCCGAAGCGATGCGCGGCGGCCTGGAGACCATTCCGGAAGTGCAGCGCGAATCCGCATACGTGCTGGGCTTGAGCAAATGGCAGACATTAAGCCGCGTGGTCATTCCACAGGCCATCAGCACCTCCATTCCAGGCGTCGTGGCCAATGTGATCTTCCTCATCAAGGAATCGTCCGTGGTGTCCGCCATCGCGCTCGCCGACGTGATGTACATGGCCAAGGACCTGATCGGCATGTACTACGACACCTATGAGTCGCTGTTCCTGCTGATTGTGGCGTATCTGGTGATTCTGCTGCCGATCTCGCTGTTCGGCACTTGGCTGGAACGGAGGTTCGACTATGAGCGGCGCTGAGATTCTGCTCGAGCCGGGCGTGATTCCGCGCCTGCTACAGGGCCTGTGGGTCACGGTGTGGATCGCCGGTGTGTCCGTGGTGTTGTCCGTGCCCGTCGGCCTGATCGTCGGCTGGCTGATGACGATGAAAAATCCCGTTGTGCGGGTGCTGACCAGGATTTATCTGGATTTCATCCGCATCATGCCACAGCTGGCGCTGCTGTTCATCGCCTTCTACGGTTTCGCGCAGGCATGGAATTGGAATTTGGATGCGACTGGCGCATGCGTGTTCGTCTTCGTTTTGTGGGGCGGCGCTGAACTGGGCGATCTGGTGCGTGGTGCGCTCGAATCGATTCCGAAGGCGCAGTACGAGTCGTCGTACGTTTTGGGATTGAGCGGCTGGCAGACGTTCACGAAAGTGATTCTGCCGCAGGCGTTGCGCCGGCTGCTGCCGGCTTCCGTGAACCTTGCCACGCGCATCGTGAAGACCACGTCATTGGCCGTGCTGCTCGGCGTGGTGGAAGTCATCAAGGTGGGCCAGCAGATCATCGACGCGAACCGTTTCCAGTATCCGACGGGCACTTTGTGGATTTACGGAACGATTTTCTTCATGTACTTCATCGTGTGCTGGCCGCTGTCCATCGTGGCCCGCAGGTTGGAAAAGAGGTGGAAGCATGACTGAGCAGGCTGAACAGGTTACGCAGACCGCGCAAAACAGCGGGAAATCGCAGACAAGCCTTGAAATCAGGCATCTGGTCAAGCGGTACGCCAATGCCGACAAGCCAGTGCTGGACGACATCTCCTTCGACGTGCCCCATGGCAAGGTGTTCGTCATCGTCGGCCCGTCCGGATCGGGCAAGTCGACGTTGCTGCGCACCATCGCAGGTCTTGAGCCGATTCAGGGCGGCACCATCGCGCTGAACGGCGAGATTATCGAAACCGGCAAGCCAGGCACCGAATCGGCCGGCCGCAGCAAGCGCGGCAGCGAGCTGCGCACGCGTGTCGGCATGGTGTTCCAAAGCTACGACCTGTTCCCCAACAAAACCGTGCTCGGCAACATCACGCTCGCTCCGACGCTCGTGCAGAAGCGCGACAAGGCGGAGGTCGAGAAGGAAGCCATCGCTCTGCTGGAACGCGTCGGACTCGCCGACCGCAAGGATGCCTGGCCGCATGAGCTGTCCGGAGGCCAACGCCAGCGCGTGGCCATCTGCCGTGCGCTGATCCTGCATCCGGAAGTGCTGCTGTTCGACGAGGTCACCGCCGCGCTTGATCCGGAAATGGTGCGCGAGGTGCTTGACGTGATGCTGGAACTCGCCGATTCCGGCCAGACCATGCTCATCGTGACGCACGAGATGCAATTCGCACGAGCCATCGCCGACCAGGTGATCATGCTGGAGGACGGCGGCATCGTTGAACAATCCGACGACGCCGAAGCGTTCTTCACCAATCCGAAAACCGAGCGTGCCAAGCGTTTCTTGCACACGTTCGAATTCGACAGGCATCGCAGGCCGGCGGAAACGCCGACGGAACCGACGGGAACTTCCGCCGAGTAATCGCAAGTTTTGATAGCAGTCATCCGTACAAGAGAGGAGTAACCATGACCGCATCAATCATCAACAAGACAATCAAGAGCATCGTGGCCGCATCGGCCGCGTTGATCATGGCCGCCTCCGTGGCTGCCTGCGGTCCCAACGCCGCCACCCCGAGCGAGGAGAACAACGCCTCCAACGGCGGCGTCACCACGTCCAAGGTGACCGCCCGCTCCCTGGACGAGATCAAGAAGTCCGGCGTGCTCAAAGTGGCCGTCTTCTCCGACAAGGCCCCGTTCGGCTACATCGACAAGGACGGCAAGAACGCCGGCTACGACATCGTCTTCGCCGAGCGTCTCGCCAAGGATCTGGGCGTGAAGGTCAAGTACACGTCCGTCGATCCGGCCGCCCGTGTGGATGTGCTCACGTCCAACAAGGTGGACATCACGCTGGCCAACTTCACCGTCACCGACGAGCGCAAGGAGAAGGTCGACTTCGCCAAGCCGTACATGAAGGTCGCGCTCGGCGTGGTCTCCCCGGAGAACGCCGAAATCACCGACGTGAGCCAGCTCAAGGGCAAGACGCTGATCATCGCCAAGGGCACCACCGCCGAAAGCTATTTCGAGAAGAACGAACCCGACGTCAAGCTGCAGAAGTACGACCAGTACGCCGACGCCTACAACGCGCTGCTCGACGGCCGTGGTGACGCCTTCTCCACCGACAACACCGAGGTGCTGGCCTGGGCTAAGACCAACAAGGGCTTCAAGGTGGGCATCACCAAGCTCGGTGACGAAGACATCATCGCGCCGGCCGTGCAGAAGGGCAACAAGGAGCTGCTCAACTGGATCAACGACGAGATCGTCAAGCTCGGCAAGGAGAACTTCTTCCACAAGGATTACGAGGAGACTTTGAAGCCGGTGTACGGCTCCGACGTCAACCCGGATGACATTGTGGTCGAAGGCGGCCAGCTTTGATTCTTACCTGACCTGACGGCGGCCTGCCGTCCGTCAATCCTGTTTCCAAGCCTTCCGTGGCACACGCCGCGGAAGGCTTTTTCATGCCGATTCCGGGCCGGTTATGTCACATCCTTCGAAACCGTTTACAGTCCACGCGGGTGTATGTTTCCGGAGGTTTCGTACCATCCGATAACCCCTCATAAATAAACGCTATGGCGATTCGCACGTTGTATAAGCAACGTCGATAATCTCCGGCGCGTGGCGCTTTCCAAGACACGGTTAAGTAGGAACCAGCGATCGCGTGAACGGCACGCGGCAGGGAAACCACACCGAGGGGGTGCGCACCATGACCAGATTCAACACTCAGCTCGTCCACGGACTGCCGGTCAACGACAACAACACCGGAGCCGTGAACCCGCCGATCTACAACTCGTCCACCTATGCTTTCGAATCGGTCGGGACCATGCCCCGCTGGGATTACGCGCGCAGTGGCAATCCGACGCGCGAGTTCCTGGAGAAGCAGATCGCGCAGCTGGAGCATGGCACGCGCGGTTTCGCGTTCGGTTCCGGCCTGGCCGCCATCCACGCGGTGCTGTCGATCTTCCGACCCGGCGACCGTATTATCGTCGGCAAGAACATCTACGGCGGCACCTACTCGCTGTTCCACGAGTATTTCGAACGCTGGGGCGTCATCGTAGAGGAAGTGGACACCACCGATTACAAGGCGCTCGATGCGGCGGTGTCTGGCGAATCCGCCAAGGGCAATGCGCATGGATGTCCGGTCAAGGCCGTGTACTTCGAAGTGCTCACCAACCCGCTTCTGCAAGTCAACAACGTGACGGCCATTGCCGAAATCGCCCACCGTCATGGCACGATCGCCATCGTCGACAACACATTCGTCACCCGTATCTGCAGCAGCCGCTCGACCAAGGCGCCGACATCGTCATCCATTCCGCCACCAAGTATCTGGCCGGCCATTCCGAAGTCAACGCCGGCCTCGTGGTGGTCAAGGACGACGAGCTGGGCAAGCGCGTCTACTTCGCACAGAACCGTTTGGGTGGCGTGCTCGCGCCGAACGAATGCGATTCGGTGCGTCGCGGCATCCAGACGCTTGCCTTGCGCATGGACCGTCAGCAGGAGAACGCGCGTGCGATTTCCAGCTATCTGCTGCTGCACCCGTTGGTCAAGTCCGTGCATTATCCGGGACTGCCCGGTCACGAATACGAGCTGGCCTCCAACGGTCTCAAGGGCGGTGGTGCCGTACTGAGCTTCGAAGTGGTGCCGGGCGTCGACCCTGCGGACGTGCTCGACAACCTGCATATCTTCCGTCTGGCGGTTTCGCTCGGTGCGGTGGAATCGCTTGCCGAACTGCCATGTCGCATGACGCATTTCGAACTGCCGCGCGAGGAGCGTCTGAAGGTCGGCATCACCGACGAACTGGTGCGTCTCGCAGTCGGCATCGAAGACAAGCAGGACATCATTGAGGATCTCGGCCAAGCCTTCGACATCGCGTACGAGAACTATCTCAAGCGTCACGCCGGCGAGAGTCTGTTCACCTTCGCGCAACACGTATATGCCTGAAAGTTTTGCTATCGGTAGGGATTTGAATATTAACTGGCACGCTATCTCACGAACCGGACAGGGGAAAGCGCCCCTCTGTCCGGCTCGTGGGCGTATGTGGGTCAGCTCCTGGACAGCCCTTGCCCAGCTCGCGGACATTGTCTGCATACGATTGCATTCTTTGGTAAATTTTTACTCGGGTTCGGCAATGGTTGCAGAACCTACGAAAGGTCATGCGACAAGACCTTTAAAGAGAAACCAAAGAAGGGAGTAATGCCATGCCGTTCCTTGTAGCGCTCCTTGTCATTGCGCTGATCATCGCGTTCCTGTTCCTGTCCACGTTGTTCATCGTGCCGCAGCAGCAGGCATACATCATCGAACGTTTCGGCAAGTTCAACAAGGTGCAGTTCGCGGGCATCCACATCCGTATCCCGTTCGTGGACCGTATCGCCATGAAAACCAACATGCGCGTCAACCAGCTCAATGTGCAGCTGGAGACCAAAACCCTCGACAATGTGTTCGTCACGGTCGTCGCCTCCACCCAGTTCCGTGTGAATCCGGAGAATGTGGCCACCGCTTACTATGAGTTGCGCGATCCGGCCGGCCAGTTGCGCTCCTACATGGAAGACGCCCTGCGTTCCGCCATTCCGGCGTTGAGCCTCGATGATGCTTTCGCCCGTAAGGATGATGTGGCCTTCGACGTGCAGAAGACCGTCGGCAACGAGATGTCCCGCTTCGGCTTCACCGTGGTCAAGACCCTGATCACTGCCATTGACCCGAGCCCGCAGGTCAAGAATGCCATGGATTCCATCAACGCAGCCCAGCGTGAGAAGGAGGCCACCCGGCAGCGCGCCGAGGCCCAGCGCATCCAGATCGAGACCCAGGCCGCCGCCGAGGCGGAGAAGACCCGTCTTCAGGGTGAGGGCCAGGCCAACTACCGTCGCGAGATCGCCAACGGTATCGTCGACCAGATCA
>OLWD01000005.1_pt1 | contig 235564 bp, 206 predicted proteins | sample 1673971 | NCBI WGS metagenome assembly OLWD01 (sample SAMEA103958136, study PRJEB25191) | human gut metagenome | reverse complement strand
CCTGCGACCTCCTGGTCCCAAACCAGGCGCTCTAGCCAAGCTGAGCCACACCCCGATATGCTGTTTTGCCGTTTCGTTTTTGTTGCCTCACCGAAGCGACTCCGATATAATATCACCCTATTTCATACTTGTCAACACTTTTTTACATTTTTTTGAAATTAATTTTTCAAATACGATACATCCCGCGGTTTTACAATGTTTTCGGTGATTTGAAACAACAGTTTTACTGACTTCATAAAAAAGAAAAGAACACTTGCGTGTCCGAACTGAAAATTTTTATTAAATTAGTACTCGTGCATATTTCTCCTTTCGTTAATCGCATGTTCATATGTCTAATTATTTCATTTTGAGTACCTTTTTGAGTACCTTTGAAAAAATCAAGTGGCTCAAACCCAGTGTTTAAGCCACTTTGAGAGTGGACTAGACGGGAGTCGAACCCGTGTCCGAAATACAATTCCCTGTCCTTCTACGAGTGTAGTTTATTGTTTAACATTCCCTCTGCCACACGATAACAAACAACCTTGTGGTTTCAGTAGCTTCATGATACGCCCGATGGCTCAAAGCTTTGCCAACGTCGTTTCTCACATAGTCGAAGCCTGGGTCCTAAAGTGTGAGTGCTCTAGGTCAGACTGCTGCCATTAGGCAGCGTATGCTAAATTATCTTCAGCGTTTAATTTTAATTTGGCCATTTAACGCATCGCCATACGACTCGCTTCTCCAGCTGCATGTACCCCGTCGAAACCTTTACTAGCCCATATTCAATTTTTTTTGCGGGGTACATGCAGCTACGCTCCATGTTCTCCGCTCCGCTTCGGTCCGCCCAAAGCCAAGGTCCACCGGACCTTGTGGGCCCCGTCGAAACCTTTACTAGCCCATATTTAATTTTTTGCTAACCAAGATTTCTGATTTTGAAATCTCTCTGTGCCTCTCGCTTTTGATCCTTCTTGGCTATGTCTGCTCTCTTATCATAAAGCTTCTTACCTTTTGCAAGTGCTATCTCTACTTTGACTAGACTTCCCTTAAAGTATACCTCCACCGGCACAATTGTGAAACCCTTTTCCTTCATCTTTGATGAAAGCTTCTCGATTTCCTTCTTGTGGAGTAAAAGCTTTTTAGGTCTGAGTGGATCCTTGTTGAAGATATTTCCCTTCTCATATGGTGTGATATGCATGCCATACAGGATAATCTCACCGTTCTCAATACGGATGAACGACTCCTTTATGCTGCCCTTTCCCATTCGAAGTGACTTCACCTCAGTTCCTGCAAGTGAAATACCGGCTTCGTATTTCTCAAGCAAAAAGTAATCGTGATAGACCTTTTTGTTGTTGGCTATTAATTTCTTTGGTTCCTTAGCCATGTCGGTATCTCCTTTCCTCAAACTGCTTTACAATACTAACACATTTTTTTATAATTGCCAATATCTAAAACGCAAATTATTGTAAACCGCTGGTTCACATTTCTGTTTATTTACACTATATAATATATTATGACATCTTTTTCAATAAATCTATCGCACAACGACCGACAAATAACAGATAATCAAATAAGTATTTTTAATATCATAAAAGATTTCGTCATTATTGTCATATTATTCCGCCGGTTTAAAATCAATTGTACGCATAATTTTGTCAGCACTGTCCACAACAACCTTGATTTTTTGTCCAAGCTTGTATCTCTTATTGGTGGCTGAACCGGCTAGCTCATAGGTATCCTCGTAAAACTCATAGAAATCATCTGTCAGGTCTGTCACGCGCACAAGTCCCTCAACTGTATTTGGAAGCTCCACGAAAAAGCCCCACTCCGTGACACCTGATATAACTCCTTCAAAGCATTCACCAATATGATTTGACATATATTCACATTTTTTAAGCTTGACTGTTTCACGCTCTGCCTCTTCTGCACGTCGTTCGGTCTCACTTGCCTGCTTTGCAACAGCATCGAGTATAGACTCATAGTGCTCCCTGCGGTTATCATTCATCCTGCCACGGATATTTTCCTTGATGATACGGTGTATCTGCAAATCAGGATATCTGCGGATTGGTGATGTAAAGTGACAATAATAATTTGCCGCCAGTCCAAAATGTCCTGTACATGCTGTTGTATATCGTGCCTGTTTCATAGAGCGCAGTGTCAGTCTGCTTATCAGGGATTCTTCATCTGTGCCATCCACCTTCATCAAAAGCTTCTGAAGCTCCTTTGGGTGTACCTCATCAGTTCCAATATGAAGCGTATAGCCAAAATTATTGATAAATGTGGAAAGCTTTGCGATTTTTTCTGAGTCCGGCTTGTCATGTGTTCTGTATACAAAAGGTATTTCCTGCCAAAAATAATCCTCAGCCACAGTTTCATTTGCTATAAGCATAAAATCCTCAATGAGCTTTGTTGCCACATTTCTGTCATACGGCTTTATATCTATCGGATGACCTGCTTCGTCGAGCACGACTTTAGTCTCCGGAAAGTCAAAGTCTATAGAACCTCGTTTCATTCTCTTTTTGCGTAGAATTGCTGCAAGCTCTGCCATTTTTTCAAACATAGGCACAAGCTCCTTATATTCTTCAATCACAGTGGCATCCTGATCTGCAAGAATCTTTTTTACATTTGTGTATGTCATCCTGCGGTTTGTCTTTATGACTGTCTCTGCAATCTTATGATCGATAACTTCACCCTTTTTATTTATTGTCATAATGCATGAAAGAGCCAGCCTGTCACATCCCTCATTCAAGGAGCATATGCCATTTGAAAGCTCTCTTGGAAGCATCGGAATCACTCTGTCTACAAGATAAACAGATGTTCCTCTCTTAAGTGCCTCCACATCAAGGGCACTGTGCTCCTGCACATAATTCGACACATCTGCTATGTGTACTCCAAGTACATAATTGTCGCCATCCATGTATAAAGACACGGCATCATCAAGATCCTTTGCATCTTCTCCGTCTATCGTGACCATCATCCAGTCGCGTAAATCCATCCTGCCGGCCATATCCGCAGGTGTCACATCCTTTGCCACATTCTGCACCTGATGCATGATTTTCTCCGAAAAATCCACCGGCAGATCATAAGCCTTTACTATAGAAAGAATATCTGTACCCGGGTCATCTATATGTCCGATTATTTCAACAACCTTGCCCTCCGGCTTTTTACCCTTTTTACCATAGCTTGTGATTTCAACCACTACCTTATGGCCCGACATAGCACCCTTTGAGCGCTCCTTTGGTATGAAAATATCTGTGCCAAATCTGGTATTGTCAGGCACTGCAAAACCAAAATTATCACTTGCCTCATAGGTGCAGACTACCTGCTTCATGCCTCGCTCTATGACGGAAACAACCTTTCCCTCCTTGCGGCGTCCTGTTGTGACAGGTGAGATTGTAATCTCAACAGTATCCATGTGCATCGCACCATTTACATACTCTGCCGGGATAAAAATATCATCAGGCTCTCCCTCCACAGTGACAAAGCCAAATCCCCTTTGATGCGCTGTGAATACGCCGACTGTCTTTTTGATTTCCGACTTTGAATATTTCCCGCGCTTTGAGAGTGTTATCCTTCCCTCTGCCTGCAAATCCAAAAGAATCTGTTCAAGCTGAGGTCTGTCCTCTTTTTTTACTCCTAGTACTATGCAAAGTTCCTTGATTTTCATCGGAACATACATGTCATCACACATGAAGTCATAGACCATCTTTTTTCGTGTTTCATATTTATCTATATTACTCATTATCTCTCCTTTTCGTTGCCCCATCTGATTTCAAATGCACAGACTTTAAATAAAATTTCCTCCATTGACATTTTCATCCTATGAATGTTGATTTTATATCACATCAACCTGCAACGAAAACCTCGAATTTCATCATCTGGATGTTGATGCGATAAAAAAGACTGCCGATTTCTCGACAGTCTAAGTATTTACCATATTCCCATATTTAAAGCAATTGAAATAATAAAGAAAAGAACAACACATACAATTGTTGCTTTAACCAGACGTCCTTCCTTTGAACGCCCCTTGTTCTTGCCCCAATATGTATCAGCAACTCCGGCGATAGTGCCAAGCCCTGCTGACTTGCCCTCCTGGAAAAGAATAACTATAGTAATTACTAAACTGACGATTATAAATAATACCGATAAAACAATTTTTAAAGTTGCCACGATAAGACCTCCTAATTTCAATTCTAAATAACAGAACTAATATACAACATTTTTATTGCACAGTCAAGAGTTTTATACTGTATGTAACAGATTTTCACACTTTATGCAATGGATTTTATTAGTTTCACGCAATAAATGTATCTCTATTTTTCACTTTCCTCTGCTGATAAACTTTTTGAACTCATTAAAAAAGTTTTTCATCACTAGTATTCTTCCTTTTTGCTCTCTTCTTTTGATAATCTAAACCATTTTTTAATATTATACATTTTTCCATTTTATTTTACAATAAAATACATTATAATATAATTAAAAAAAGAAACAACTTTATATTTAGGAGATTTTTATGAAGTGCATACTGTATAAAAAAGCACTTCCACTCATATTATTATCATGCCTTTTGCTTGGTGCATGCGGTAATTCCAAAAATGACAGTGTATCTAAGGAGCCTCTTTCCCATACTTCTACCGAAAAGGGCACCTGGGACTCTGCTCCAAAGGTGCTTACTCCAACTGCCGACGGCACACAAACCTATACATGTGATGTAGCCAGTATCGATGCTTCAAACAGCGGCAGCGGCTATATCATAGTGAATTATCACGGTTCTAATCAAAAGGTCAAGCTTCAGATAACCGGGCCTGACAGTGTCACGTACACTTTTGATCTGCATGGAGGAAATGAAGTGTTTCCTCTGGTTGCTTCAAGTGGTTCGTATACTGTAACCGTGTTTGAAAATGTTGAGGGGACACAATATGCCACCGTGCTGTCGCAGGTGATTTCTGTCTCCATCACCGATGAATTCGGACCGTATCTGTACCCTAACCAGTATGTAAATTTCACTGCCGATTCTCCGGCTGTGAAGGAAGGCAGCTCACTGGCGTACTACTGCAGCAGCGATACTGAGGTCGTGGAAAGTGTATACAATTATATCATTTCAAACTTCAAATACGACTATGACAAGGCTAAAAATGTCAAAAGCGGCTATCTGCCTGATGTGGACAAGGTCTTTACCGAAAATACCGGTATATGCTTTGACTATGCGGCAGTCATGGCCACTATGCTAAGGACTCAGGCTATTCCCACACGTTTAGAGGTAGGATATGCCGGTGAAGAATATCATGCCTGGATCAGTACTTATATAAAGGACAAGGGCTGGATAAACGGCATCATCGAGTTTGATGGTACCTCATGGAACATGCTGGATCCAACATTTGCATCTACCAGTGATTCGCCAAAGAAGTTCATAGCACAAAAAAGTGATTACATTACCAAATACGTCTATTAGGAGGACATAAATGTCTAGAAAATCCAAGATTTTAAGCAATGCAGAGCTTTCTGCCTTCTGTCAGCAGATTTCTCTTATCATAGCAGCCGGGCTTCCTACATACTATGGTGTTTCCATATTATGTGATGAAGCACCTGATAAGCAGACACGTGATCTACTTGAGCAGATATATAAGCCAATGGAGCTTGGTGCAACGCTTCACAGTGCACTTAAAGATACAGGATACTTTCCAAAATATATGATAAATATGATACAGCTGGGTGAAGAAACCGGCCGTCTTGAAGAGGTCTTAAACTCACTCTCAAAGTACTATGACCGCGAAGACGAAATAGCTTCAGGCATCAAAAGTGCCGTTGCCTATCCTCTCGTGCTTTCTGCCGTGATGATTGCCGTTATTGTCGTAATGATTGCCAAGGTTTTACCTGTATTCTCACAGATATATGCAGAGCTTGGAAGTGAGCTTACCGGCACCGCTGCCGTGCTCATGAAGCTCAGTGAATACATCAACAGATATCTGCTTATCATTATAGCTGTCATGCTCTTTGCCGCACTGGTTCTTTTTATATTTTTTAAAACACGCTTCGGAAAAAAGTTCCTTATGAAAACTGCTCTTTCCATGTCAATCGCATCCAGCCGCTTTGCAAACTGCATGTTTTTAGCACTCTCAAGCGGACTTGACACAGACCGTGGTCTTGATCTGGCACAGGCTCTCGTAAACAATCCTGTCCTTGATTCTAAAATAAATGACTGCCGTAAAAATATATCTAACGGCGAGACATTTTCGGAGGCACTGCTGCACTCCAATATTTTTTCAAAGATGTACTCAAGCTGGATTGCAATCGGCAGCAAAACCGGTTCTATGGACGAGGTCATGCAGCATATATGTACATCCTGTGAGGATGACACAGATGCAAGGCTGTCACGATTCATATCAGTGATTGAACCTGCCATGGTTATCCTGCTTTGTATATTCATTGGCTTCATACTTGTATCATTTTTACTCCCACTGCTTGGAATTATATCAAGCATAGGATAGCTTACGGAGGCACAACATGCTGTTTTTTGTTCAGAAAAAGAAATCAACCCTATGGAAATTCATACCAATTGTGCTTTTAGCCGCATGTACCGTTTTGTTTGGTATTTTCTCTTCAAAGCTGTCAGATGACAATACCAAAAGAAGCAAGAGCACGCTGGAACGCGCCCTCACACGAAGTATCACACAGTGCTATGCTCTTGAGGGAACATACCCTCCGGACATAAATTATCTAACAGACCACTATGGTCTCACCTACGACAGCGACTATTATTACATAGACTATCAATACATCGGCTCCAATCTGCGTCCCGATGTGACAATAATAGAGAGGAAATAACCCATGTTCAAGCTAAAATCAAGATCACATCAGGCTGACAGTTTTTTTGTGATGCTGCTGTTTTTTCTTTTTGCGCTGACTGCTTTTATCCTCGTGCTGATTGGCGTAAAGCAATACAAGTCCACTGCCAATGCCATGAATTACAACTACGAGGTACGCACTGTCACATCTTATCTGCGCGAAAAAGTCAGACAGAATGATTCTGACGCTGCAATCAGTGTAGAAACAATAAATGGCACGAAGGCTCTATGTCTGAAAAACACAATAAATGACATCGTGTATAATACCTTCATATACTACTATGGTGGTTCTCTAAGAGAGCTCTATGTACAGGATGGTTCCTCATACAGTCTGGACAGCGGACAAAGGATTGTCGAAATCGGAGGACTTGACATGACAGAAACCACCGACAAAATGATTACCGTAACTATCACCGATACATCCGGTAGCACTACCGATACCTACTGCTCCGTCAATTCCGACTAACAATCGTCCGACAATAAATGCAGCAATATCACGTACACCGCTCCACGATATGCCACTCGATGCCACACAAACTTACATACCACAAGGAATAAACCATGATTTCAACAAAGCTTAAACAATCGAAAAACAGAATATTCCTGCTTGAGATTACCATTAATCTGCTGCTTTTTTCAGCTCTTTTGATTGTGGGACTGCTTTTCTTCATAAAGACCCACAAGCTGACAGAAGAAACTCAGGTGCTGCATGAGGCTGTTAATGCATGCAGCAATGCAGCAAGCGCATACGAACAGGAGCATGGCGATTTAAACGCCGTATCATCGCTTTTTGACGGCTCCATCTGTGCAGATGAAAAGCTATTCATTTATCTTGACAAAAGCTATCATCCATGTGATAAGGATGATGCCGCATACAAGGTTATTGTAAGCAGGCTTGGGCAGGATGCCTACGGAGTACAAAAGGCTGACATAGAGTTTATAGCAGCAGACAGCCACTGTGTATACAGCATTACTGCATGCAGCTATACTGCACTTTCCTCTGATGGAAGGACGGTGAGCACCCCATGAAAAAAAGAAGAGAATTTTCAAATTTCGGTTTTTCGACCATCCTGCTTACTTTTTCCATGATATGCATTGTCACGTTCTCGGCACTCGCCTTTGTCACAGCAAACTCCGACTATAAGCTGAGCAAACGCGTTGCTGATAACAACAGCTCGTATTACCGTGCATGCGAAAAGGTATGGGATGAGATATCACAGATTGATGCCATTCTTGCATCCGCCTACGAGGGCAATCCTGATAAAGCAGCATACTATGAGGCCATAAAGACTGCTCTATCAGACAACGATACTGCAATAAATAAAAACCTCGCTGAAAATGAATCAAACGGCAAGGTTACCGGTCTGACCTATACTATCACCTGTACTGTAAGCGATACGCAGACTCTCACTGTAAAGCTTGATATCAACTATCCTGTCCACAGGCAGGATGCTTTTTATAAAATAAAACAATGGAAGCTCAATACCGACACAGCTTTCGAGGAAAATGATACACTAAACTTAATTGGAGGAAACTAAAATGGATGTTAAAAAGATATTAAAAGAAGCGACTGACAACGGAGCATCGGATATTTTCATAGTGGCCGGCCGCCCTCTCACATACAAATCAAAGGGAGTAATGGAGTGCCTCAATGAAATCAGAATGATTCCAAAAGAAACCTTTGAATTTGTCACATCAATCTATGCTCTTGCCGAGAGAGATATTTCAAAATTCGAGGAAACCGGAGATGATGACTTTTCCTTCGCTATACCGGGAGTATCGCGTTACAGAGTGAGCACTTTCAAACAGCGTGGCTCTTACTCTGCTGTCATCCGTGTTATCTCATTCACACTGCCAAAGCCAAGCGATTTACATATACCGGACTCTGTTATGGAGCTTGCGGAAACAAACAACGGCATGGTGCTGGTTACCGGCCCAGCCGGAAGCGGTAAATCTACCACACTAGCATGTATTATTGATCAGATCAACCATGAGAAGGAAGAGCATATTATCACTCTTGAGGATCCGCTTGAGTTTTTACATCGTCATGACAAATGTATTGTGTCACAGCGTGAAATCAACACAGATACAGAAAGCTATCTCACTGCACTTCGCGCCGCACTCCGCCAGAGTCCTGACGTCATATTGCTTGGAGAGATGCGAGACTATGAGACCATCAATACAGCTGTCACAGCAGCTGAAACCGGTCATCTCATATTTTCATCACTCCACACAATTGGTGCCGCAAATACCATTGACCGAATAATCGATGCTTTTCCTGCTTCCCAGCAGCACCAGATAGCCATCCAGCTTGCATCTGTACTGCAGGCTGTTGTCTGCCAGAAGCTTTTACCTGCCACAAACGGTGAGATGGTACCTGCTTTTGAAATCATGGTACTCACGCCTGCAATAAGGAACTTAATCCGTGAAGGCAAGGTCCATCAGATTGACGGTATCATCTACACCTCTGCAGCTGAGAATATGATTGCAATGGATACAAGCATCTTCAATCTGTACAAGGCCGGTGTAATCAGCAAGCATGTGGCAATCAGCGAGGCCACCAATCCTGAAATGATGTCAAAGAGAATTAATTTAAACTAACTTCATACTTGACGGATATATAAACCCCCGGCATATAAACCATGAAACAGGTTTATATGCCGGGGTTTTTCATTTAGATAAATATGTTAAAACAAGCAAATTACCGTTATCTATACTTCGATATTATACGTTAATCTCTGCTTTTACTCCACTCTCGTCCTTATGTGCTTCAAGCACCGGATTAACTACATCACGCAGATATACCTCTACCTGGCGTGGTGCACGTCCCACATAAAGCTCAGGCTTAAGGTTCTTTTCGATATCAGCCTTTGTCAGTCCGAATGCAGGATCTGCAGCGATTAAGTCTACGAGGTTATTTTCTTTTCCCTCTTCCTTGACTGTCTTTCCGGCCTGCATTGAGAGCTGTCTGATCTTCTCATGGAGCTCCTGACGATTTCCGCCGTTCTTTACAGCATCCATCATGATGTTCTCTGTTGCCATGAATGGTATCTCTGCCATAAAGTGCTTTTCAATAACCTTTGGATATACTACCAATCCATCCACCACATTGAGGCAGAGGTCAAGGATTCCGTCTATTGCAAGGAAGCCCTCAGGTATTGAAAGACGCTTGTTTGCTGAATCGTCAAGTGTTCTCTCAAACCATTGTGTAGCTGAAGTAATTGCAGGATTCATTACATCTGCAAGAACATATCTTGAAAGAGATGCAATTCTCTCACTTCTCATAGGATTTCTCTTGTATGCCATGGCTGATGAACCTATCTGATTCTTCTCAAACGGCTCCTCTACTTCCTTAAGATGCTGGAGCAGTCTGATATCGTTTGACATCTTTGTAGCCGATGCAGCAATGCCTGCGAGCACATTTACCACTCTTGTATCTACCTTACGGGAATATGTCTGGCCTGACACCGGATAACAATCCTTAAAGCCCATCTTCTTTGCGATCATCGGATCAATCTTGTCTATTGTCTCATCGTCTCCGTTGAAGAGCTCAAGGAAGCTGGCCTGTGTTCCTGTAGTGCCCTTTGAGCCAAGGAGCTTTAATGTGCCTTGCACATACTCTAAATCCTCGAGATCCAGCATAAACTCATTTAGCCACAGTGTGGCACGCTTTCCAACTGTTGTCGGCTGTGCCGGCTGGAAATGTGTAAATGCAAGAGTTGGCTGATTCTTATACTTATCAGCAAAGTTTGCAAGCTCTGCAATAACACTTATAAGCTTTTTGTGAACGAGCTTTAATGCTTCATTCATGATGATGATATCTGTATTGTCACCTACATAGCATGAGGTTGCTCCAAGATGTATAATTCCTGCTGCCTTAGGGCACTGCTGTCCATATGCATAGACATGGCTCATTACATCGTGACGCACAAGCTTCTCACGCTCCTTTGCCACATCATAATTGATGTCATCCACATGTGCCTTTAATTCATCAATCTGTTCCTGTGTGATAACCGGCTTGCCATCCTGTGAAAGCCCAAGCTCCATCTCAGTCTCTGCAAGAGCAATCCAGAGCTTTCTCCAAGTGGTAAATTTCATATCCTGCGAAAAAATATACTGCATCTCTTTGCTGGCATAGCGCTCAGAAAGAGGACTTGTGTATCTGTCTGTACTCATATTCTCTCCTTTATTAGCGATTAAGCATTTTTCTCTCGAGGTCTATTTCTTTGTCAAAATACTCGCCTCTGATATCATCCTTCGGTGGCTCCATCGGATATTTTCCTGTGAAACAGCCCATGCAGATTGGCAGTCCCTCTACCATCTCATGAAGTCTGTCAATTCCAAGGTAGCCTAAAGAATCTGCACCTATAATCTGTCTGATATCCTCAATAGTCCTGTTGTAAGCGATAAGCTGCTCTCTTGCAGGAATATCTGTACCAAAATAGCAAGGCCATAAGAATGGCGGTGAACTGATGCGCACATGCACCTCTGTGGCACCCGCCTCTCTTAACATACGCACTATTCTGTCTGAGGTTGTTCCTCGCACAATTGAATCATCAATCATAACAACTCTCTTGCCTTTAACAGCCTCCTTTAATACATTGAGCTTTATCTGCACACTTGATTCACGGCTTGACTGCTTAGGTTTGATAAATGTCCTGCCGACATAACCATTCTTGACAAATGCTGTGCCATATGGAATGCCCGACTCAAGTGAATAACCAAGAGCAGCGGCATTTCCTGATTCCGGTACTCCTGTCACGATATCAGCCTCAACCGGTGAATCCATTGCAAGGAATCTGCCAGCCTTGATACGGCTGCCATACACGCTTACTCCGTCAATATGGCTGTCAGGTCTTGCGAAATAAATGTATTCAAACACGCATCTGGCCTGTTTTTCAGGGGCAAGTGCCATAGTCATATCAGACTCAATGCCCTTTTCAGGAGTGATGGTGATAACCTCTCCCGGCTCTACATCCCTGACAAACTCTGCACCGATTGTATCAAGCGCACAGGTCTCAGATGTAACGATATATGCATTGTCTCTCTTTCCGATGCAAAGAGGCTTAAAACCAAATGGGTCTCTGGCTGCAATAAGCTTTCTCGGGCTCTCGACAACAAGCGCGTAGGCTCCCTTAAGCTTCTGGCAGGCACGTCTGACCGCCTCCTCCGCTGTTTTTGAGTTAAGACGTTCTCTGGCAATATGATAAGCTATAACCTCAGAGTCGATTGTGGTCTGGAAAATAGCTCCTGTATACTCAAGCTCCTTGCGAAGCTCCTTTGCATTTATGAGGTTTCCGTTGTGTGCCATGGCAAGTGTGCCCTTGACATAATTTAATACGAGCGGCTGTGCATTCTCACGTGTTGATGAGCCTGCTGTTGAATAGCGCACATGTCCCACTCCGATATCGCCCTTCATAGGCTCTAAGATATCATGAGTAAATACCTCATTTACAAGGCCCATGCCCTTGTGTGTGGTCACCTTTCCCTTTGGTCCGTGTGTATCACTCACTGCAATACCACAGCTTTCCTGTCCTCTGTGCTGAAGTGCAAAAAGGCCATAATAGATAGTGGATGCGACATTTCCTCCATCAAAATCATACATGCCGAACACACCACACTCCTCGTGAAGCTCATCAAATACATGGTTATGCTCGTCAATATCAGAACACCTTTTTAATTTTGTACCGGTATGACTATTTGTATCTATACTAGTATTTATATACTGATTTATGTTATTGTCCTGGTTCATAATATCTCCGTTTATAATTGCGAAATAGTAACGCGGAATAAATAATATATTAGCGACTGAATTTGCTTCCTGTAAGAAGCTCAAATGCCTCTTTATATTTCTCTACAGTCTTCACAACAACCTCATCAGGTAAAAGAAGGTCATTGTCCGGATTTGCCTTGAGCCAGTCTCTTACATACTGCTTGTCAAATGAAGGCTGTCCCTGGCCAGGCTTATATCCATCAAGTGGCCAGAAGCGTGAGCTGTCAGGTGTGAGCATCTCATCGGCAAGTACTACCTCACCCTGCTCATTTAAGCCAAACTCAAACTTGGTATCTGCGATGATGATGCCCTTTGTAAGAGCATACTCTGCACATTTCTTGTAAAGAGCAATTGTATAATCGCGAATCTTCTCTGCGTACTCTCTGCCCTTCTCAGGATAAATCTTCTCTAATACTTCTACTGATTTTTCGAATGAGATATTCTCATCATGATCTCCAAGATCAGCCTTGGTAGATGGTGTATAAATAGGCTCAGGGAGCTTATCAGACTCAACAAGTCCCTCCGGAAGTCTGATTCCGCAGACTGTACCGTTCTCCTGGTAGCTTGCCCAGCCGCTTCCTGTGATATATCCACGAACTATACACTCGATTGGAAGCATCTCAAGCTTCTTGCAGAGCATGCTGTTTCCGTTGAACCTGTCCTGACCGAAGAACTCCGGCATATCCTTTGCGTCTACTGAAATCATATGGTTAGGAACGACATCCTTTGTGAATTCAAACCAGAACTTAGACATCTGTGTGAGGATGGCTCCCTTGTCTGTAATCTTATTCTTTAAAATATGGTCAAAAGCGGAAATACGATCTGTTGCGACCATAATAAGGCTGTCCCCGTTATCATATACTTCTCTTACTTTTCCTTCTTTGAATGGTTTAAATTCCTGCATGATTGTCCTCCATCTTATGTGTAATTTATTTTACAAATCAAATGCTACCTTTAAATTATATACCAGCTCAATTTGTAAAGTCAACGTATATTATAAGTTTTTTTAAATAATTTTATGTCACTTATAAGTATTCCTTATGTTTATTATTACATCTTTAATATATCAAAACAAAAGCTCCGGTTCAAACCCTTTGTCTGCGCCGGAGCTTATATAATACAAATTTTATTTAACGATAAGTGACTTTCCTGTCATCTCTTTTGGCTGTGGAAGTCCCATAATCTCAAGCAGTGTTGGAGCGATATCTGCAAGACATCCGCCCTCACGAAGCTTGTAAGAAGGGTCAGCGTTTACAAGAATGAAAGGAACAGGATTGGTTGTATGAGCTGTATGAGGTTTTCCTGTCTCATAATCAATCATCTTCTCTGCGTTTCCGTGGTCAGCACAGATGAATAATACTCCATCCACATCCTTGATTGCCTGCACTGCATCACCTACGAGTGAATCAACTCTCTCAACAGCCTTTACAGCAGCCGGAATCACACCTGTATGTCCAACCATGTCAGGGTTGGCAAAGTTGATGATAATAACATCATACTTATCTGACTTGATAGCCTCAACAAGATCCATTCCAACCTCAGGAGCGCTCATCTCAGGCTTTAAGTCATATGTTGCAACGTCCTTAGGACTGTTTACAAGAAGACGCGCCTCATCGATATTCGGCTCCTCTACTCCACCATTAAAGAAAAAGGTTACGTGTGCATACTTCTCTGTCTCTGCGAGACGAAGCTGTTTCTTGCCATTTGCTGCAAGATACTCACCAAATGTATTCTGGATTTCTTCCTTCTCAAAAGCGATAAGCTTGTTAGGAATTGACTCGTCATAATCCTTGAAGCATACAAATGTTGTCTTAAGTAATGGGCGCTCAAAGCCGGTAAACTTATCATCGCAAAATGCTCTTGTCATCTCACGAGCACGGTCAGGACGGAAATTGAAGAAGATAACAGAATCATTGTCCTTTACAACAGATACCGGTGTGCCATCCTCGTTTGTGATAACTGTAGGAAGCACGAACTCATCTGTAACGTCATTTGCGTATGACTCCTCCATAGCCTTTACAGGGCATGTAGCTTTTACGCCTTCACCCTTAGTGAGTGAATCATAAGCCTTCTGCACACGATCCCAGTTGTTATCTCTGTCCATTGCATAGTAACGTCCTGAAAGAGATGCAATCTTTCCTACACCGATTTCCTTCATCTTGGCGAGAAGCTGCTCGATGTAGTCCTTGCCTGATGCAGGAGGTGTATCACGACCATCAAGGAATGCGTGTACATATACTCTGTCAAAATTCTCTTTCTTGCAAAGCTCAAGAAGTCCGTAAAGATGCTCGATATGGCTGTGAACTCCACCATCTGAAAGAAGTCCCCAAAGATGCAGATAGGAGTCATTCTTCTTGCAGTTTTCGATTGCAGAAAGTAATACCTTGTTCTTGAAGAAATCACCATCAGCAATTGCCTTTGTGATTCTTGTAAGATCCTGATATATGATACGGCCTGCGCCGATATTCATATGTCCTACCTCAGAGTTTCCCATCTGTCCGTCAGGAAGTCCAACTGCAAGACCTGAAGCTGCGCCCTTTACAAAAGGACACTCTGCCATCAATTTATCCATAACAGGGGTATTTGCCATAGCTATGGCATTTCCCTCTTTGTGGTCACTTAAGCCGTAACCATCAAGTACCATTAATACTACCGGTTTCTTACTCATTTATATTTCCTCTATTCTTCATATGAGGCTTGAAAATGCTCTATTACAGTGACATATGCAAGCCCGCAAAAAATTTCATTACATAATAAATGCCACTAAATGCAGCTAAGCTGGTGAATTTAGTGACATTTAGTTATTGTGATTGTCAAATCAAATATTAAATTATGATTTAATAATTACTTGTAGTTTACGATCTTTCCAAAATCAGCCTTGAGTGAAGCGCCACCAACTAATCCACCGTCGATGTCAGGCTTTGCAAAAAGCTCTGCTGCATTTCCTGCATTTACAGATCCGCCGTACTGGATACGAACTGAATCTGCTGTAGCCTGATCATAGATCTCAGCTACGCACTCACGGATTGCACCGCAGACCTCCTGAGCCTGGTCAGAAGTAGCTGTCTTTCCTGTTCCAATTGCCCAGATTGGCTCGTAAGCGATAACCATGTTTGCAACATCTGATGCAGCAACACCTGCGAGATCTGACTTAATCTGAAGTCTGATCCAGTCAAGTGTAACACCGCTCTCTCTCTGCTCAAGTGTCTCACCACAGCAAAGGATTGGTGTAAGTCCAGCCTCGATAGCCTTCTTTACCTTCTTGTTGAGAAGTGCGTCATCCTCTTTGAAGTAATCTCTTCTCTCTGAATGTCCGATGATAACATACTTAACGCCTGCATCAAGAAGCATCTCTGCTGAGATTTCTCCTGTGTAAGCACCCTTCTCCTCGAAGTACATATTCTCTGCTCCAACAGCAACATTTGTACCCTTTAATGCTTCTACAACAGGTACGATGTCGATTGCAGGTACACAGTAAACAACTTCAACATCATCTGAAACTACGAGTGGTTTTAACTCTTCTACTAATTTAACAGCCTGGCTTGGAGTCATGTTCATCTTCCAGTTGCCGGCTACAATTTTCTTTCTTGCCATTTTATATCTCCTTGTATTTGTATACAAATATTTTTTGCCTGCGGCTTAATTCATTAAGCTGCTTTCGGCTTATTTATCATCAGCACAAGCTACGCCAGGAAGCTCCTTGCCCTCAAGGAACTCAAGGGAAGCACCGCCACCTGTTGAGATGTGGCTCATCTTGTCGCCAAGTCCCATCTGGTTAACTGCTGCAGCTGAATCTCCACCACCGATGATTGTGATAGCATCTGATTTAGCAAGTGCCTCTGCTACTGCAAGTGTACCTGCTGCAAGTGTTGGGTTCTCAAATACACCCATTGGTCCGTTCCATACAACAGTCTTAGCTGATGCAACAGCGTCAGCGAAAAGCTCACGTGTCTTAGGTCCGATATCACAGCCCTCACGGTCTGCAGGCATCTTGTCATAATCATATGTCTCTGTCTCTACAGGAGCATCGATTGGATTTGGGAAATCCTTGATTGTAACTGCATCAACAGGAAGAAGAATCTTCTTTCCAAGTTTCTCTGCTTTTGCAAGCATCTCTTTACAGTAATCAATCTTTGTCTCATCAAGCATTGAGATACCAATCTCATAGCCCTGTGCTTTAAGGAATGTGTATGCCATTCCACCACCGATGATAAGTGTATCAGCCTTCTCGAGGAGATTGTCGATAACATTGAGCTTATCAGCTACTTTAGCTCCACCAAGAATAGCTACGAAAGGACGTACCGGATTCTCTACTGCCTTGCCAAGGAAGTCAATTTCCTTCTGCATAAGGTATCCGACAACATTCTCTCCACCCTTAGCTGTGATGAACTTTGTAACACCTGCTACAGAAGCATGTGCTCTATGCGCAGAACCGAAAGCGTCACATACATATACATCAGCAAGGTCAGCAAGCTCTTTTGCGAATGCATCTCCGGCTTCCTGTGGCTTTGTCTCCTCTTTGCCTCTGAAACGTGTATTCTGAAGAAGAACTACATCTCCCTCTTTCATCTCTGAAACAGCCTTTGTTGCAGCCTCTCCTGTTACGTTGTAGTCAGCTACAAATGTAACCTTCTGTCCAAGCTTAGCCTCAAGAGCTGCAGCTACAGGAGCAAGTGACTCACCCTCGTTTGGTCCGTTTTTAACTTTTCCAAGGTGTGAGCAAAGGATAACCTTTCCACCGTCCTTGATTAATTTCTGGATTGTTGGAAGAGCTCCGTTGATACGGTTCTCATCTGTGATTTTTCCGTCCTTAAGTGGCACGTTGAAGTCACATCTAACGAGAACTCTCTTGCCTTTTACGTTGATATCATCAATTGATTTCTTGTTTAATGACATAATATGTCCTCCCTTATTTCAAGGCATAAGCCATGTGGCCACGCCATATTGTGCATAATAAAAAATATAATTAATTCTACAATTCACAGATATTCAAAAGAAATAGCCATGCTTTAAAAAAGAGGCGCGGTTCAATTAAGACCGCGCCCCTTGAGTAGTCTTGAGATATACTGTTCTTGTGGGTACAAGAATTAAGCTAACTCTGAGAAGTACTTGATTGTACGAACCATCTGAGATGTGTAGCTGTTCTCGTTATCATACCAAGAAACAACCTGTACCTCGTACAGATCGTCAGAAACCTGGTTAACCATTGTCTGTGTTGCATCGAATAATGAACCAAATCTCATTCCAACGATATCTGAAGATACGATCTCATCCTCGTTGTAACCGAATGACTCGTTAGCTGCTGCCTTCATAGCTGCGTTGATATCCTCTTTTGTAACGCCTGCTTTCTTAACAACTGCTGTAAGGATTGTTGTAGATCCTGTTGGTGTAGGAACACGCTGTGCAGATCCGATTAACTTTCCGTTTAACTCTGGGATAACAAGGCCGATTGCCTTAGCTGCTCCTGTTGAGTTAGGAACGATATTAACTGCTGCTGCACGTGAACGACGAAGGTCTCCCTTTCTCTGTGGTCCGTCAAGAGTCATCTGATCTCCTGTGTAAGCATGGATTGTTACCATGATACCAGACTGGATTGGAGCGTACTTGTTAAGTGCATCTGCCATTGGAGCTAAGCAGTTTGTTGTACAAGAAGCTGCTGAGATGATTGTATCAGAAGCCTTAAGTGTCTCATGGTTTGTATTGTAAACGATTGTAGGAAGGTCATTTCCTGCTGGTGCAGAGATAACTACCTTACGAGCTCCAGCATTGATATGAGCCTGAGCCTTCTCTTTTGATGTATAGAATCCAGAGCACTCAAGTACAACGTCAACCTTTAACTCTCCCCATGGGCAATTGTTTGCATCTGGGAATGCGTAAATTTTGATTTCCTTACCACAAACTGTGATAGAATCATCGCTTGCAGAAACCTCATCTGCATGCTCGTATTTACCCTGTGATGAATCATACTTTAATAAGTGTGCTAACATTTTTGGGCTTGTTAAGTCGTTGATAGCTACTACCTCGTATCCCTCAGCTCCAAACATCTGTCTGAAAGCAAGACGTCCGATACGACCAAATCCGTTGATTGCTACTCTTACTGCCATTTTAATTCCTCCTAGAATTGTAAAAAGTATTTTTAGGGACATGCCCTAAGATGCTTTTATTATAGCGAATAATTCTCAAAGGTTCAAGTACTTTATTTGCGTTTGTTAAAATTTTCACTAAATATTTTCATTTACACACATTTTTTATCATTCTTCACAATTTTTCTTTTTAGATATTGCACTTTATTATAATCTCGGCTACACTTAATTAATTGCTGTAATTCGCACTTTCCGGCAGCCAGCATCAGACAATTATAAATCATGTAACTTATAAAATTTTTTTAACAACAATACATCAGTTTTACGGAGGTATTTATATGTGGGATCAGCACATGCACTGCATGTTTTCGGGTGACAGCGATGCCGACCCGGTATTGATGATAAACTCAGCAATCAACAAAGGGCTGGATGGCATCTGCTTTACAGACCATCTGGACTATGACTATAAAGAGGAGCCCGGGCTTTTCGACCTTGATATAGCAGCATATGAAAAGCGCATCAAAAGACTTGCAATTGCTCTTAAAGAAAAGGGCTGCCCGGTAAATATCCACTGGGGCATTGAAATCGGTTTACAGCCTCATATTACAGACAAAAATAATGAGGTCACCAAAAAATATCCGTTTGACCTCGTGATCGGCTCAAGCCATGTGGTAAACGGCATTGACCCATACTACCCTGTATTTTACAAAGGCAAGACAGAGCACGAAGCCTACACCGAATACTTTGAATCGATACTTGACAATCTGCACTCCGGCGCGGATTTTGATGTGTACGGTCACATCGACTACGTGGTCAGATACGGTCCTGACAAAAATAAATACTATTCATATGAAAAGTATGCCGACATAATTGATGCTATATTAAAGGAAATTATCTCACAGGGAAAAGGCATCGAGCTCAATACCGCCGGCTTTAAATACGGGCTTGGCCACCCAAATCCGACCGAAGATGTGCTAAAGCGCTATCATGAGCTTGGCGGGGAAATAATCACAGTCGGAGCAGATGCCCACAAGCCCGAGCATGTGGCATATGATTTTGACAAAGTTTCAAATATCCTCAAGGATGCCGGGTTTATGTACTATACAGTATTTGAAAACCGCGTTCCTGCTTTCATCAAATTATAGCCCAGCCTTAAAGGCTTACGTTGTCATTCTATCTAACTATTAAACCTCACATGCATTCGCAAATGTCAAAAATAGGAGCCACCTGATCTACATTTTACATCAAGTGGCTCCTAAAGCATTGGTTCCGTAAGCTTCACTGTATAACCTCCAAGTTCCGCTTTCGCTATATGAATTTATTTTGGCATTTCCATATTACTTTGCTATAAATCTGATTCTGTTTATGACAGGATTCTTATTCTTTTAGCTTAGCTATGGACCTCTACCCTTCTTCATAAAATCACTCCTTTTGGTTACATTATCTATGTAAACTCTTATGAGAGATTCTATCTTTCACTTTTAATCTACAAGAACTTTTTCAACGATATTATTTATTTGCTAATATATCTGTGCGATTACTGCTCTTCGGCTCGCCCTACAGATTTAAATATTCCGTTCAATCATCCTTATAGTACTTTGACTTAAATTATGTAATCCCCATTGGACTGTACCTCCTGTGTTTTATTTTTGTTCCTTTCGTATCTCTTTTTGTTGATTTAAGATTACACTAATTTCACCTATTTGTCAATATGTTTTTTGATAATTTTTATTTTTATTTTAAATTGTCTGATATTTTATGTATTTTTTGTTTTGTTTACACATTTCTTGCAATTCAATCGCATGATTAAAGGGGGCAAAATACCTTTGCCCCCTCATGCCGTCATTTATCATTTATTATTTATCATTTATCATTCTTCATCCTGTAATCAATACACCTGTTCAGGTAATCGACATAATCCGGATTCTTGCACATGCCCTTGCCTGCCACGTCGGAAATCTTTGCCACATCCATGCCGTTACACTTGGTGGTCTTCATAACTATGTTGAGTGCTTCCTCATCAGTGTCGTTACTGATAAAGGTTCCTATACCGAATGCAACCTTTGCCTTATCCTTGAAATAATCATACAATGCAGTCGCACGCTCGAAATCCAGGCTGTCGCTGAACAAAAGTGTCTTTGTCCTAGGATTAATTCCCAGACTGTTGTAGTGGGCTATCATCTTGTCTCCCCACTCGTACGGATCTCCGCTATCATGACGCACTCCCGAAAAAAGTGTCGCATAGGTGAGCTGAAAATCACGCAGGAAGCAGTCTGTTGTTATGGTGTCAGTAAGCGCAATACCGTTTAATATACCATACTCCTTAACCCATGCATCGAGTGCGTACCAGTTTGAATATGCCGGATTATGCTTGTGATTGCCCTGTCCTGTACACATAATCCACTCATGAGCCATTGTTCCCACCGGCTTTAAATTGAATTTCTTCGCAAGATATACGTTTGATGTACCAATAAAGTGTGAATCTGCTGGCAGCTCAACCTCTGCAATTGCCTTTACAGCCATCTCCTGCGCCTCAGCAGACAGGCGGCGTCTTAGTCCAAATTCACTGAAATCGCTAAGCCTGTAGGTATCCTCCTCGAGCAGACGCACCTTCTCATCAAGCCTGCGCTTAAACTGCTTAAGCAGCACATCATAATCATATGCCATACGGAAGTACACTTCATTTACAATAGCAAGCACCGGAATCTCATACATCGTAGTATTAAGCCACGTGCCGGCTGCATCGATTGCCAGCCCACACGGTGCATCTGTTGTGATGGTAAACTCCTCATATCTTGGCTGCCAGAGTCTTAAAAAATCAACATATGTGCCTTTTATCCAGGTGATGTTATCAAGATATTCAAGCTCCTCCTCCGTAAAACGAAGCTGACAGAAGGCCTGCACCTGTTCCTTTATCTCCTCGACCATCTCATCTGTAAAATGCACGTCTTTATTTCGGCACTTGAAGGTCCATGTCGTTTTATAGCTTGTGAACTGATGGAAAATCGTCTGTCCCATGCTGAATTTATACATATCAGTCTCAAGAAGGCTGTTTATTATTTGTGGCAATCTCATCTGTTTTATGTCCTCTTTTCTTTCAAACCATTTGCTACCGGTAATTTTAGTCTTGATTTTACCACTGCGACTATCAAATATCAAGCAGACACACGTGTTTAATTACCTTCAATTTATTTTCTTTTCCGTCAGCATATTCACTGGTTCCAAAATAAAAACTCCCATGAAAGCCACTAACCGTGACCTCCATGGAAGCTTAATTGTTTATATTGCAGAGATAATAACCCAATAAATATATAAGATATTGTAATTATTCAGTTATGAATTATTTAAAGTATTTCACACCGCTCTCGAATATCTTCATATCCTGCTCGCCGTAGATATTGATTGCTACAGACTCGCCGCGGCGCTCTGAGTGAGCCATCTTGCCGAGGATTCTTCCGTCAGGAGATGTGATACCCTCGATAGACATGTATGAGCCGTTTACGTTCCACTCCTCATCCATTGATACATTTCCGTCCAGATCAACATACTGTGTGGCAACCTGTCCGTTTTCAAAGAGCTTATCAAGCCACTCCTTCGGTGCTACGAAACGTCCCTCGCCATGTGATGCCGGATTGCAGTAGGTCTGACCAAGCTTAGCCTGTGCAAGCCATGGGCTCTTGTTTGAAACAACCTTTGTATACACCATCTTTGAGATGTGGCGGTTGATTGTATTGTATGTGAGTGTAGGTGACTGTGCATCCTGCTGTCTGATCTCTCCATATGGTACAAGTCCAAGCTTGATAAGTGCCTGGAAACCGTTACAGATACCAAGTGCAAGTCCGTCCCTCTCATTGATGAGCTTTTCAACAGCCTCTGTCATCTTTGCATTTCTAAATGCTGTTGCAAAGAATTTAGCTGATCCCTCAGGCTCATCTCCTGCTGAGAATCCACCAGGGAACATGATAATCTGTGATTTGTCGATTGCCTTTACAAACTCATCAACCGAATCACGGATATCCTCTGCTGTGAGGTTCTTGAATACCTTTACGATTGTGTCAGCGCCTGCTCTTTCAAATGCCTTAGCACTATCATACTCACAGTTTGTTCCAGGGAATACCGGAATAAATACTGTAGGCTTAGCAACTTTATTCTTGCATACATAGATATTCTTTGCATCGTAAAGACCGCTATTTACCTTGCTTGTATCGTCTGTTGCCTTTGTATGGAAAACGCCCTCAAGCTTTGCTGTCCATACATTGACAGCCTCATCAACAGGAAGCACCATATCGTCACACTCGATAGTCTGCTTATCGTTTACATAGCCGACTACAGAGGCTGCATCTGAAATACCTGCTGCATCAATTACTTCTCTGACCTTTGAAAGTGCATCAACAGGAACCTCAGCTACGATATTACCAAAGCCAGGTGCAAAGAGTGTATCGCTTGTCACCTCATCCTCGATTGTTACACCAAGCTTGTTACCAAATGCCATCTTTGATACTGCTGCTGCGAGTCCTTTTCCGTCAAGTGCATATGCTGAAACAATTGCGCCATCCTGGATAAGATTTCTGATTGCTGTATAAAGTGTCATAACCTGATCATATTTTGGAAGATCAAACTCATCCTTATCTATTGTAAATAGAACAAGCTGGTTGCCCTCTTTCTTGAGCTCAGGTGTGATGATATCCTTTTCCTTTGCCACATCCACTGCAAATGATACGAGTGTAGGCGGTACATCAATATCATTGAAGGTACCTGACATAGAATCCTTTCCACCGATTGAAGGAAGTCCGAAGCCAATCTGAGCATCATATGCTCCGAGGAGTGCTGCAAACGGCTGGCTCCAGCGCTTTGGATCCTCATTCATTCTGCGGAAGTACTCCTGATATGTCATACGGATTTTGCTGTAATCTCCGCCTGCTGCAACGATTCTTGAGATAGACTCAAGCACTGCATATATAGATCCGTGGTATGGGCTCCATGATGAAAGATATGGGTCGAAGCCGTAAGCCATCATTGTTACTGTATCACATTTACCCTTTAATACAGGAAGCTTTGCAACCATTGACTGTGTCTCTGTGAGCTGGTAACGTCCACCATATGGCATATATACACTGCCTGCTCCGATAGAGCCGTCGAACATCTCAACAAGTCCCTTCTGTGAGCATACGTTAAGGTCTTCAAGCTCTGCCTCCCAGGCACTCTTCATATCTCCTGCCTCAACCATCCTGGCTACAGCAGGTGTGCTGATTTTATCCAGATAATTGTCACTCTCGCAAGGCATCTCAACCTCAACATCTGTCTCCTGATGAGCTCCGTTTGTATCAAGGAATGCACGAGAGATATTTACTACCTCTTTGCCTCTCCACTCAAGCACAAGTCTTGGATCCTCTGTAACTACCGCAACCTCTGTTGCCTCGAGATTTTCCTCTTTTGCGTATGCAAGGAACTGCTCAACATCAGAAGGCGCAACTACAACTGCCATACGCTCCTGTGACTCTGAGATAGCAATCTCTGTTCCGTCAAGACCTGCGTATTTCTTTGGTACCTTGTCAAGCTCTATGCGAAGTCCGTCAGCAAGCTCTCCGATAGCAACAGAAACTCCGCCGGCACCGAAATCGTTACATTTCTTGATGATATGGCTGACCTCTTCTCTTCTAAACAGTCTCTGAAGCTTTCTCTCTGTAGGTGCATTACCCTTTTGTACTTCAGCTCCGCATACTGATGTAGACTTTGTATTGTGTGCCTTTGATGAACCTGTAGCACCACCGATTCCGTCACGTCCTGTGCGTCCTCCGAGGAGAATGATTTTATCTCCCGGATCTGAGTTAAGTCTCTGGACAGCACGTCTTGGAGCCGCACCCATAACTGCACCGATCTCCATACGCTTTGCAACATAATTTGGATGGTAAACCTCCTTGACATAGCCTGTTGCAAGTCCGATCTGGTTTCCATATGAGCTGTATCCGTGAGCTGCCTCTCTGACAAGCTTCTTCTGTGGAAGTTTTCCTTCAATTGTCTGTGAAACCGGTACTGTAGGATCTGCTGCACCTGTTACACGCATTGCCTGATATACATATGTACGTCCTGAGAGAGGATCTCGGATTGCTCCGCCAAGGCATGTAGCAGCGCCACCAAAAGGCTCAATCTCTGTAGGATGGTTGTGTGTCTCGTTCTTGAAGTTTACAAGCCACTCCTCTGTCTTTCCGTCCACCTCAACAGGTACCACGATAGAGCATGCGTTGATCTCATCAGACTCTTCCTGATCATCAAGCTTGCCCTCTGCCTTTAATCTCTTCATGGCAAGAAGTGCAAGATCCATCAGGCAGACAAATTTGTCATTTCTGTCCTTGTAGATATTTGAAAATGTATTGAGATAATCCTTGTATGTATTTTCAATCGGTGTGCGGTAGAAGCCATCGTCAAACTTGACATTCTTAAGCTCTGTAGAGAATGTGGTATGACGGCAGTGATCTGACCAGTATGTATCGAGCACACGGATTTCTGTCATTGAAGGATCACGCTTTTCCTCATTCTTAAAATAATTCTGGATATGAAGAAAATCCTTGAAGGTCATGGCAAGGTTCAATGATGAATAAAGCTCCTTCAGCTTGTCCTCTGCCATATCCTTGAAGCCGTCAAATATGATGACATCAGCAGGATCATCAAACTCCTGCACAAGTGTCTTAGGCTTTTCCATGCCGATAGCACGCGAATCAACAGGGTTGATGCAATGCTTCTTAATAGCAGCAAACTGCTCATCTGTGATAGCACCCTCAATCACATATGTGATAGCACTTCTGATAATCGGCTCCTCATTCTCATTGAGAAGCTTCACACACTGCTCGGCTGAATCTGCTCTCTGGTCAAACTGTCCCGGTAAAAACTCTACAGTAAATACTTTTGCATCACCATAGTCAAATGTCTCCTCATAGATATCATCAACAGGCGGCTCTGAGAAAACTGTATACAATGCTTTCTTGTATGTCTCCTCTGATATATTTTCCACATCATATCTGATTAATACACGTACTGCCTCCACAGTTGTGATTCCCAGATAATGCTTAATCTCATGCTTTAATTCCTTTGCCTTTACCGCAAAGTCAGGTTTTTTCTCTACATATACACGACGTACGTTACTCATATGTTCTCCTTTCAATTCGAGAGTATGTAACCCATTATTCGTTACCGTCCGGCTTTTTGCACAATCGGACTTTAAAACTATGGTTGTAGTATAACACTTTAGTTATGATAAGTATAATTAATATATTTAATTTGTTTTATAAGTTGCGTTAATTATAGTTTTCTTATATAATGATATAAGGGTCAAAAGGTATTTTGCCCCTCATTGATAAAAACAGATGCAAATAACCATATTTATACGGAGGATAACAAAATGGATATAAATTATGAGCTTTACAAGGTCTTTTACTACGTGGCAACGTCCCTAAGCTTCTCTGAAGCCAGCAAGAAGCTGTTTATTTCACAGTCCGCGGTAAGCCAGTCTATTAAGACTCTCGAAAAGAAGCTGGGACAGACTCTTTTCATCAGAAGCACAAAGAAGGTACAGCTCACCGCAGCCGGTGCCCTGCTTTTAAAACACATTGAGCCTGCCATGAATCTTATTGCCCGCGGTGAAAGCCAACTTTTAGACTCAGGCACACTTGGACTTGGCCAGCTTCACATCGGCGCAAGCGATACCATATGCCGTTATCTGCTGGTTCCTTACTTAAAGCAGTTCCATCAGAGGTTTCCGAATGTGCCTATCAAGGTCACAAATGCCACATCTATCCAGTGTGTGGAGCTTTTGGAGCAAAGAAAGGTTGACCTGATTGTCACGAATTTTCCAAACTCGCACCTCAATCACTCATACAGACAGAAAACCATATGCAACTTTTCCGATGTTTTTGTGGCAAATCCCAATTATTTCAAGCTTCGCAAGCAGGAGATAGCTTTTTCCGAGCTCAATAAATATCCTATCATGATGCTCGACCGAAACAGCACCACCAGTGAATTCCTGCATAATCTGTTTTTACAGCACCAGCTTGACCTGATTCCGGAAATTGAGCTAAGCAGTAACGATCTGCTCATAGACCTGGCCAAAATCGGACTGGGTATAGCATTCGTGCCTGACTACTGCATCAACCATGAGAATAAGGAGCTTTTCGTGCTGAAGACAAAAGAAAAGATGCCTCCACGCCAGATTGTTGTGTCCGTAAACACTACAATGCCCGTGTCAGCATCCACTGAGGAATTTTTAAATCTGCTCCCAGAAGTCGGCAACTAGTTTTCCGACATTTGCTATATTGCATGGCTTTCTGTCATTCCACTCGCGTGGATAGAGCAAATCATATTCTCTCTGCCAGAATCTCTCATCTAATAGCAAAATGACACCTGTGTCCTCCGTCGTCCTGATTACTCTTCCGGCCGCCTGGAGGACTTTATTTATACCCGGATACCTGAAAGCATAGTCAAAGCCACAGCCGTTTTCGGCATCGTAATAATCCTTTAATATAGTTCTCTCATTGCTGATCTGCGGAAGCCCCGTTCCGACAACAATAGCACCTATCAGTCTGTCGTTTTTCAAATCAATGCCCTCACCGAATATGCCTCCCATGATCCCAAAAGCCACAAGTGTTCTGTCCGATTCCTCACTAAACCTGTCCAGAAATTCCTCCCTCTCAGCCTCTGACATATTATTTTTCTGCAGCATAAGCTCTGTTTCGTCTGCATATTTTTCACAGTAAATATCTGCCACATCATTCATCATCTTATATGACGGAAAGAAAACCATATAGTTTCCGGTCTTTTGTGTGACAACAGCATTAATATATCCTGCAATCCGCTCATACTCACTCCTTGAGCGCCTTGTGTACCTCGTACTCACATCGGTTGCCATCGCAAGCAGCCTCTTTTTGCTGTCAAACGTGCTGTCAGCATATATGGCATAGTTGTCTTTTTTTGTGCTTAGCAGGCTCTTGTAATAGTTTACAGGCAAAAATGTCGCCGAAAAAAACACAGCTGACTTGCCCTTATCCAGCCTCTTTTGTATATTAAGCGATGGGTCCACACAAAAAAGCTTTAGCATGAACCTGCCATCAGCCTCAAGCTCGGAATACATCACGTAGTGCTCATCCACAAGATCGTAAATGTTCAGGAAATTGCGAAGCTCAAAATAAAAATCCATAACATCCTTTTTCCCCGGAAACTCATTAGCCTTCTGCAAAAACTCATCCAGAAGTGTCATAAGCCTCATAAAGGAAAATACCATATTGCCAAATGTATCATATACCGTGTAATTCTCACACTCACGCTTCATCCCAAGCAGTATCTTATTGCACTTTTCAAGCGCTTTCTCAATGGAACGGCTGTGCTCCTTCATAATGCGCTTCACAGTAAGGAAATCCTCCTTATAAATCTGAGTGCTATACATCTGCCTGCTTCTTTCGACCATATTGTGAGCCTCATCAATGAGAAAAATATAATCTCCCTTTATCCCCTCCTGAAAAAATCTCTTAAGATAAACATTCGGGTCAAACACATAGTTGTAATCGCAGATGATATTATCACACCAGCTAGCCGTATCAAGACAAAGCTCAAACGGACAAACGGTATACCTATCCGCCTGTGATAAAATATCATCCCTCTCAATCATTTCACATCTGTGAAGCAGGTCAAAAACCGCATCATTTACTCTATCAAAATGCCCCTTTGCATACGGACATGTTACCGGATTGCATTCCATCTCATCACACGGACATAGCTTTTCCTTGGCCGTTATCTGAATAGTTTTTGCCCTGTAACCATTTTTTTCAAGCAGCGCAAACGTTTCCTTTGCGACTGTTGCGGTGATCGTCTTCGCTGTCAGGTAAAAGATTCTGTCTGCCAGCTCCTCACCAACCGCCTTCACTGCCGGGAAAATAGTAGAGATAGTCTTTCCCACACCGGTCGGAGCCTGCATAAAAAGAAGCTTCTGACGCATAATTGTCCTGTAGACATCCGAAACAAGCTTTTTCTGCCCCGGTCTGTACTCAAACGGAAAATCGAGTTCTTTGATTGAAGCCTGTCTTTTATTTTTCATTTCACACTGAAACGTTGCCCATTTGCCATACTCTTCCATCAGGTCATCAAACCATTTTTTTATCTCTTCAAATGAGAACTCCTCGCGAAAATACTTAGTCTGCTCCGTTTCCAGATTGCAGTAGGTCATCTGAATGCCTATCGTTTCCATATTATTTTGCAGAGCAAAAATATATGCATAGCACATAGCCTGCGCACGGTGCACAAAAACCGGCTTTTCAAACAGCTCAACCCTTCTGTACATTCCCTTAATCTCATCAACAAAACACTTTCCATCCTCCGTAAAGATGCCATCTGCCCTGCCCTCGACAGTCAGCTCATACAAATCACCTTCAACAACAAGTGAAAGCGGCACCTCTGCCTGATACTCCTTCCCCATGCTGCCCTGGATTTTCCTGTGAATGCGTGTTCCCTCCATCATGGCATCGGCACTCATGGCTCTGGATGACCGGTTGTCTATGTCACCCTCCCTGAAAATAAATTCCACAAGGTTTCTGACCGAAATATGTAATTGTGTTTTCTTTTCACTATAGTTATTTCCAGCTTCTGTCATGTACTCTCCCTGCATATTCCGGATTATGTCAACGGTTTTGTGTTCCGGCAATATTTTCAGTCTGACTCCAGATATTTTTAATACACTGAACATAAAAAGAAGGAGAGCTCCAAGAAGAAACTCTCCCAAAGGATCTTATTCAATTGTATTACGCTACAGTGAATTTATCAACCACATTATCAAATGCCTGGTCATCGCCCATATAGCAGACCTTAAAGTCATTGTTTGTACCAATTCCAATCACTCCAAGAAGTGATTTCGCATCAATAAGAATCTGTCTATATTTGAGATCAATGTCAAAATCGCACTTAGAAGCAGCCCCAACAAATTCCTGAACATCATCCAATGTGTTAAGTCTGATTACTGTTTCCTTATTGTACATAGTTAACACCACCTTTATAATCTAAAACATAGTGCTTTCGCACATGCCAATCAATTGTTGCGCCTATTATAACATTTGATATTCATTTGTCAAAAAAATCATAATCCGTCATTTTCCGTCAATTCATGTCATTTATTTTAATAAATAACTTTTGCGTAACCGATTTTTCACTATATTTTCATGCATGTTTTTTCAAAAAAACAATATAACTGTGAAATTCTTACAAAAATGGTATGATATTTAATTAATTTAAATTCATTTTTTACAATTTTTCATTTATAAAACTTTATTCTCGTAATTCTTTAACGCATCTATATATATTTCACCGAGCTTGCTAAGCTTCGTGCCCTTGTGCTTGATATAGCCTATATGCATTATTTCACTTTCCTTAAGTGGAATTGCCGCATAGTCATCACCGTTTAAATCCTCAGAAATAATACCTGAGCACAGTGTAAATCCGTTGAGCCCCACCATGAGATTGAGCATTGTGGCTCTGTCATCAGCCTTTATGACACGCTTGTACTCATACGTGCTCATCATCTCCTCAGCATAATAAAAGGAATTGTTCACACCCTGTTCAAAGGTCAGACACGGGTACTCCTGCAAATCATCAAGTGTAATCTCTTTTTGGCCGGCAAGCGGATGTTTTTTCCAGAGATACACATATGTATTGCATGTGAAGAGCTCTTTAAACTCGATGTCACATTCCTTAAAAAGCTTTCTTAAAACCTTTTCATTGAAATCACTTAAATAAAGAACTCCAATCTCACTCTTTAAGTTCTTTACGTTGTCTATTACCTCTTTCGTCTTTGTCTCGTGGACAGCAAACTCGTACTCATCCATGCCCACCTCTTTAGCAAGCTGTACAAAGGCCTTTACTGCAAATGAATAGTGCTGCATGGAAACCGAGAATTTCTTTTTGGACTCCACATTCAGATACCGGTTCTCAAGCAGATGATACTGCTCCACAACCTGTTTGGCGTATCCTAAAAACTCCTCGCCCTCCGCTGTGACTGTAATTCCACGGTTATTTCTCATGAATACCGTGATTCCAAGCTCTTCCTCCACCTCTCGTACTGTGGCGGACAGATTTGGCTGTGAAACAAAAAGCTTCTTTGCCGCCTCATTCATGGAATTGGATTCTGCAATTGTAAGTACCTGTCTGAGTTGTTGAAGTGTCATTTTCTCTCCTATTGTGAACTGACGGTTTTTAGCAGAATGTGTAACTATTCAGCGCTCAGGCACCTTCGTAAAAACCGCACAATTGTAATATATTAAATAAAATTGTGTATAAACGATGCCCTGTGTATCGGTGATGGTCCTATCTCCTTTAGTGCCTTGATATGCTCTGCCGAGCCATAGCCCTTGTTTGATGCAAATCCATAGCCGGGATATATGTTATCATACTCAACCATCATCCGATCCCTTGTGACTTTAGCCACAATACTGGCTGCCCCTATTGATATGCTTTTGGCATCTCCCTTTATAATCGGAACCTGCTTTATATCCACCCCCGGGATTGTGACGGCATCGTTAAGTGTCAAATCCGGTGCCGGATCAAGCTTTCCGATTGCCTGTCTCATCGCCTCATATGTAGCCTGCAATATATTTATCTCATCTATCCGCTCGTGCGATGCCATACCTATTCCTACAGAAACCGCCTTTTCCATTATGACATCGTAAAGCTCATCGCGCTTTGCAGCCGTAAGCTTCTTTGAATCATTGATATATAAAATATCACAGTCCTTTGGCAGAATAACCGCACATGCCACAACCGGACCTGCAAGCGGTCCGCGTCCCACCTCGTCTATGCCGCAAATATGAGCATATGATGCGTACTCGCGCTCATATTTCTTGAGACCTTCTGTGCGGATAAGCTCCTTCTCATACTTGTCCAGACGCTTTTTTGCACTGTCTACAAGCTTAATCACTCCGCCCCTTTCATCTGAGCCGTATGCCTCAATAAACTGTGCAAGCTGTGAATCTGTGATGCTTTTCAGTTGTTCCTTAATATCGCCTATTTTTTCTGCTGACATATCCTTGTCCTATCGTCTATTCTTCGTAACTATTCTTCTATATCTCAGGTCTCTCCAAAGTAATATGGCCTAATTTACCGCTTCTGAAATCATCTATGATGAGTGCAGCCGCCTTGCTGTAATCAGGCTCTCCTCCCTTTGAAAGGCATTTTCTGTTGACAGCGACAGCATTTATAAGCTCTATGATATCATTTTCCTCGCTTACCTCGTATCTTTGTGCCAAAAGCCCCGGATACTCTGCTTTTAGGAACTTTACAAGCTCCACGGCAAGCTCATCAACATTTAAAATCTCATCCTTTATCGAACCGATGAGCGCAAGTCTAAGTCCCACTGTCTGATCCTCAAATTTCGGCCACAGTATGCCCGGGGTATCGAGCAGCTCAACACTTTTATTGAGCCTGATCCACTGCTTGCCCTTTGTCACGCCCGGCTTGTTTCCTGTCTTGGCACAGGCTTTTCCGGCATATGAGTTGATAAATGTGGACTTTCCGACGTTTGGAATACCCACCACCATAGCTCTTACCGGTCTGTTTTTGATACCGCGCTTTCGGTCTCTTTCAATCTTTTCCTTGCAGGCCTCCATCACGATATCTGTGATGCTCTTCATGCCTGACTTGCTTCTAGCATCAAGACTGACTACAAAAAAGCCTTTTTCCTTGAAAAATGCACTCCACTCCCTGGTGCGCTCCTTGTCGGCCAGATCCGCCTTGTTCATCAGAATGAGCCTGTATTTGTTTTTTCCAAGCTCATCAATGTCCGGATTACGGCTGGATAGCGGAATTCTTGCATCCACAAGCTCTATAACCAGATCTATTAATTTAATGTCCTCCTGCATCTGACGCTTTGCCTTGGTCATATGCCCAGGGTACCACTGAAAATTCATAATTCACCTGTCCTTTATCTATATATGTTATAACTATTGCTACTTGATTGTTCCAAAGCTTCCAAGGCCTGAAAATCTAAACCATGCCTTGCCGATAATATAGTCTCTCTTTACATTGCCAATATTGGCATAGCGGCTGTCCTCACTGTTGTTTCGATTGTCTCCAAGTACAAAATACTCGTCCTTTTCAAGCTCTATAGGATCTGAGGCAAGCCCTGCATCCTCCATTGAGGCAACGTCCGTCGATTCCTTGTACAGCTCATCATTCACGTACAGTGCGCCGTCTTTTATCTGAACAGTATCTCCCGGCACCGCTACCACTCTCCTGACATAATAATGCGACTTATTATTTCCGTTTGGCAGAAATACTATCACGTCTCCTGCCTTTGGCTTTGACATGATATATGCAAACCTGTTCACAAGAATATTATCATCGTTCTCCAATGTCTGCTCCATAGCCTGGCCCACCACATTTGTACGTATACCGAAAAATGACACCAGCACATATGCCAGGCCTATCACTACAATCAGCTCCACTACCCACGAAACAATTTCCTTGAACAATGGCAGATTAAATTTTCTTCTTTGCCTTCTAAAGCTAAGTCCTGCTCGTCTTCTGGACATCTTACACCTCTTGCTAACTAATATTTTATTGCGTGATCTTAATTATATATTGTTTTCATGTTTGTTGCAAGCTGTAACCCTGAAAACTAAAAAGACCATTCTCATACGATTGCTCGCAGAAAATGGTCTCTTTCGCGTAAAAATATTATTTTACAAGCTCTTTAACCTTAGCAGCTTTTCCGATACGGTCTCTTAAGTAGTAAAGCTTAGCACGACGTACTTTACCTTTACGTACAATCTCAACCTTCTCTACGTTTGGTGAGTGGAGTGGCCATGTCTTCTCAACACCTACACCGTTAGAAAGCTTTCTAACTGTGAATGTTGTACGGTTTGATCCGTTCTGCTTTTTGATTACTGTTCCCTCGAATACCTGGATACGCTCACGGTTACCCTCTTTGATTTTTCCGTATACCTTTACAGTATCTCCTACAGAAAACTCAGGTACCTCGGCCTTTAACTGCTCGTTCTCGATGCTCTTAATAATTTCACTTGCGTTCATTTTGTGACCTCCTAATTATTTTGACGTTCTTAATGCTACTACTATTTTCACAACAGAGGACCATCTCTTTTATTCACAACATTGGTACTTTACCACAGATTCATGGGATTTGCAAGTATTTTTTACTATCTTTTGCCTACCTTATGCATTATTTTTAGTCATCCAGTATACGGATGATTTTGAAAAATGCAATCCCATACTCTCCTGAAGCCGCATAGATGCCTCATTGCCCACGATTATCTGTCCATATGGTATCCATCCGTTCTCCAGTGCCCTGTTGAAAGCATATGTTTCAAGTGCTGTGGCAAGCTTTTGATGCCTGTACTGCGGCTTTACATAGAGCATGCCTATGCTGCCCTCCTCATGGATTCCGATAATTCCCGCGAGGGTATTAATGGTATCATCAGCAGTATTATCACCCAAAAAAGCGCCATAGACTGCCCCTGCCTCTATTCTTTCTATGATATAGTCAGGATTATCAAAGCCCGGGTACATTGGCGCAGCTTCCTGTATATCAGCTGCATCCAGCTTTCTTATAGTTAAGCCATTTGGCATCGGCTTTCCATCCGGTCTGTACAGTCCGCTGACAGATAGCTTTTCTTTGTTTGTATACACAGCCTGCCTGCACTCTACAGTCTCATTAAAGCCATTTGCTTTAAAAAGTTCAACATACCTTTGCTGATGAAGCACTATGCCGTTTGTGATCTGATCTGTAACGTTTTCTGGAATATGCTGACTGCTGTATTTATCAACAGGCTTTGTGTCATCTTCCGGTGCCAAATCAATAAGCTTCGACTCGCCCTCATCCGGTCTTGTATGAAAGCATACCTTTGAGACCATGTCCCGAAGCAGATATTCGCCATCTGCCTCAAACAGTATCTCGGCGCAGCCCCTGTTTATAAGCTCTATCATATCAATATGAAGCAGTTTATTTTTCATAAGAAACTCTCTGCATTTATCAAGTCTTTTAAACCCGGCATACAAATCCGGCCTGCGCTCCTTTGTGCGCTCAATAGACTTTTCAAGGCGCCATGCATCTATCTTTTTCTGATTGCCTGACATGAGTACCTCAGGCACCTTTTTGTCATGCCACTCAACAGGACGTGAGTACTGAGGGTATTCGAGCAGATTGCCATGAAACGACTCTGTCTCTGCCGAAATGTCATTGTGCAATACCCCCGGAACCAGACGTGAAATCGCATCTATCATTACCATCGACGGCAATTCTCCGCCTGTTAGAACATAGTCACCGATAGAAACATAATCTGTTACCGTCTCCTCCAGCACGCGCTCGTCAATACCTTCATAGTGTCCACATAGAAAAATGAGGTCATCACACTTTGCAAATTCAGCTGCCATCTGCTGGTTGAACACGCGGCCCTGTGGAGTAACGTAAATCAGACGAGCATTGTGATTTTTTATTTCTTCTGCTGTATTTTTATATGATGTATTTTCATATAATATATTTTCACCGGCGATATTTTTCCCGGAATTATCACCTGAATGGACCTGATTACATTTATTGATCTGACTCACCACACTGCTCACAGCCTGATACACAGGCTCAGCCTGCATAAGCATCCCCGCGCCACCACCATATGTATAATCATCAACCTTATTGTGCTTATTGTGCGCAAAATCCCTGATATTTACAGTATTGAGTGATATAATATTCTGTTTTAAAGCTCTGCCTGTGATACTCTCTGACAGTCCCTGTTCTATCATCTGCGGGAATAAGGTCAGCACATGAAATCTCATTTTCCTCTATCTCCTGTTATCATCCTGTTTTACAGTTTTACGATTTAAAATGTATGATTTTGTTCAATTTTATATCTCATTTTACGGTTTTTGCAGTTTGAGATGCAGCTATCTCAAACCTGCCAGCAGATGTACCTTCATCATGCCATTTTCCACATCAACGTCCAGTATACAATCCTTTATTGCCGGAATCAGCAGATCATTTGCACCGGCTTTCTTAACAACGTACACATCGTTGGCACCGGTCTGGAGTACATCAGCTATGACTCCAAGCTCCTCTCCCTCGTCTGATGTGACTGAAAGCCCGATAAGATCAGCTATAAAGTACTCATTTTCCTCAAGTGGCACCGCATTTTCCCTTGTCACAAAAAGAGGTGCCTTTTTATATTTTTCTACATCATTTATGTCATCTATGCCCTTAAATTTCAAGATAACCTGGTTCTTGAAAAATTTGACAGAAGTTATTTCCAAATCCCTGCGCTCTTTGCCATTATCCAGAATGACATTTTTAAGCTTTTTAAAACGGGCAGCATCGTCAGTGGTTGGGAACACCTTTACCTCACCGCGAATGCCGTGTGTGCTCGTAATTACACCTACCTGTAGTAAATCTTCCATTCTCTGTCTCCTGATATTAATATAAATCATAACTATTCAGCCCACGCACATTCTCAAAACCATACAATACCGGTTCTGAATAGTTACTATAAATTATAAAAAAACAGGCATCTCATAAGAGATGCCTTTATGTTACTGTACTATCTCAACAATAACCTTTTTGTCTTCTTTAGAGGCTGCGGCCTTAACAACTGAACGAATAGCCTTAGCAATACGTCCCTGCTTGCCGATCACTTTGCCCATGTCAGACTGTGCAACACGTAATTCCAAAACAATTGCTTTCTCGTTTTCGGTCTCAGTTACATTAACCTCATCCGGATAATCAACTAAAGATTTTGCAATTACTTCAACTAATTCTTTCATTACGCCACCTCTTTATCCTATTTCTCGATACCAGCACTCTTGAAGATTCTAGCTACTGTCTCAGTTGGCTGTGCGCCGTTTGATAACCATTTCTTAGCTAATTCCTCATTTACATGATACTCGCTAGGATCCTTAGTTGGATCGTATGTTCCGATCTCCTCGATGCATCTTCCATCTCTTGGTGATCTAGAATCTGCAACTACGATTCTATAGAAAGGAGCTTTCTTCTGTCCCATTCTTCTTAATCTGATCTTTACTGCCATTTTGTTTCACCTCCTCATAGGTTAATTGAATAATATATATCAAAAGTAAAATAAATACTTTTGTTAACAAAACATGAAATTCTTTAATGAAATTCCTTTAATGAAATCCATTAAAACGGAAGTCCTTTGAATAAGCCTCCAAGACCACCACCTCCACGGCGTCCCTTCTTGCCGCCCATCATACCGGGCATCTGCTTCATGAACTTCTTTGTCTGCTCAAACTGCTTTACAAGTCTGTTGACCTCTGATACATCCACACCTGCTCCTCTTGCTATACGAGCCTTGCGGCTTGGATTAAGAAGCTTTGGATTTCGTCTTTCCTCAGGTGTCATGGAATAGATGATTGCCTCTGTGCGGGCCATGCCCTTTTCAGCTTCATCTGTATCAATATCCGGCATCTTGCCTCCACCGATACCCATGCCCGGCATCATGCCCATCACGCTTGAAAGACCGCCCATCTTCTTCATCTGACTCATCGAATCAAGGTACATCTCAAAATCAAACTCATTTTTGCGCATCTTCTGCTCAAGCTTCTTGGCCTGTTCCTCATCAATGTTCTCCTGCGCCTTCTCAATCATGGAAAGCACATCGCCCATGCCGAGGATTCTTGAAGCCATACGCTCCGGATAGAACTGCTCAAGGTCTGAAAGCTTCTCTCCCATACCTGCGTATAGTATCGGCTTTCCTGTAACGGCTCTGATTGAAAGCGCCGCTCCACCTCTGGTGTCACCATCAAGCTTTGTGATGACAACTCCGTCAATTCCTATCTTTTCATCAAAGGTACCTGCTACATTTACCGCATCCTGACCTGTCATGGCATCAACCACGAGGATGGTCTGGAAAACATCAGTAGCTTCTTTTATCTCAATAAGCTCTGCCATCATATCCTCATCAATATGAAGACGTCCGGCAGTATCGATGATAACAACATTGAAATCGTTTTTCTTAGCGTGCTCCACAGCAGCCTTTGCGATGTCAGCAGGCTTGTTTTTATCTCCCATTGAGAAAACCTCAACGCCCTGCTTCTGCCCATTTATCTTTAACTGCTCAATCGCAGCCGGACGATACACATCACAGGCTACAAGCAGTGATTTCTTGCCCTTGCTCTTAAGCTTTCCGGCAATTTTTGCTGTGGTGGTTGTCTTACCGGCTCCCTGAAGACCTACCATCATGATAACAGTAAGCTCCTTGCCCGGCCTGAAAGCAATCTCTGTTGTCTCAGAGCCCATAAGCTTAATCATCTCTTCGTTTACGATTTTGATGACCATCTGTCCGGGATTGAGACCATTCATGACATCCTGTCCGATTGCTCTCTCCTGAACACTCTTTGTGAACTGCTTAACAACCTTGAAGTTAACATCGGCCTCAAGGAGTGCCATCTTAACCTCTTTAAGAGCAGCCTTTACATCATCCTCAGTAAGCTTTCCCTTGCTGCGGAGATTCTTGAAAACGTTCTGCAGTTTTTCTGATAAACTGTCAAATGCCATATTACAGCTCCTCTAATATCTGATTCGAAATAGCTTCGATTTCATTCATTAATAGCTCATTATGTGATTTCTTAAAATCATTTGTCAGCTCATGAATCCTTCGTATGTCACTCTTTATGGACATGAACTTTTCAACAAGATGCAACTTTGCCTCATAGTCAAGCAGCTTCTTATTGCATCTCTTAATCAGATCGGCAACACCCTGACGGGAAATCCCCTCCTCGGATGCAATCTCACCGAGTGACAAATCATTGAAGACAAAATCCTCATATACCTGACGCTGATGCTCATTCAAAAGCTCACCGTAGAAATCATATAAATATGCCTGTTCAAGTTTTTCTTCCATATCAAGTATCCTCTTTTTTCCTCGAACCTATGGTAGAATAACACATAGTTTGCCCGGTGTCAAGTAAAAATACTTGATACTTTTATTTTTATATCATAGTGCGTACAATTCTTGGCTTATAGCCCTTCTTCTCGAGCGCAGCAATAATCTGCTCCTTGTGCTCTGTACCAAAACACTCAAGCGTGATGCGAAGCTCGACAGCCGCACTTCTGTTTGTAGTGACAAACTGGTTATGCTCCAGCTTGATTACATTGCCCTGTACATCGGCAAGAGTCTGTGAAACCTTGGCAAGCTCGCCCGGCTTATCCGGCAGAAGCACTGAAACAGTAAAGATTCTGTCTCTGAAAATAAGCCCCTGCTGTACAACTGATGACATGGTAATAACATCCATGTTGCCGCCACTTAGGATAGAAACCACTCTCTTGTCCTTTACTCCGAGATGCTTAAGCGCAGCTACAGTCAGAAGACCTGAGTTTTCGACTATCATCTTGTGATTCTCAACCATGTCAAGGAAGGCCACGATAAGCTCGTCATCCTCCACTGTGATGATATCATCAAGATTTTTCTTTATGTATGGGAAAATATTTGAGCCCGGTGTCTTTACCGCTGTTCCGTCTGCAATAGTATTTACACTTGGTAAAGTGGTCACCTTGCCGTTCTTAAATGACTCCTGCATACAATTGGCACCGGCCGGCTCCACTCCGATAACCTTAATCTTTGGGTTTAAGAGCTTTGCAAGTGTGGATACACCTGTTGCCAGCCCACCGCCGCCGATTGGAACGAGGATGTACTCAACAAGAGGAAGCTCCTTAAATATCTCCATAGCAATAGTTCCCTGTCCTGTTGCGACAGCTAAATCATCAAACGGATGGATAAATGTGTAGCCCTCTTTCTCTGCAAGCTCATATGCCTTGGCACATGCCTCATCATACACATCTCCATAAAGCACTACCTCAGCGCCGTAGCTCTTTGTACGGTTTACCTTGATAAGAGGTGTGGTGGTAGGCATCACGATTACAGCCTTGCAGCCATAGCACTTTGCAGCATACGCAACACCCTGCGCATGGTTTCCTGCAGATGCTGTGATGAGTCCCTTTGCCCTCTCCTCATCTGTGAGTGTGCTTATCTTGTAGTACGCACCTCTGACCTTGTAAGCTCCGGTAAACTGCATATTTTCAGGCTTCAGATATACCTTATTGCCTGTCTGGTCACTTAAAAAGTCACTGTAAATGAGCTTTGTCTCAAGGGTGACCTCCTTGACCTTCTCACTTGCTTCTTCAAATTTATCTAATGTCAGCATATTTGTTCTCCCTTTCATTTCTTCGGTATAACTATTCATACCCACCCACACATTATTCGCAAAAATGCATTGTTCTCAGTGGTTCTGAATAGTTATTTTTCATTATATTATACCAAAAATTCCGTACAGATATATATAAACTGATATATCAGATTATTATAAACAATATAACTTATACGCTCAAAGATATTCTCAAATTATTCCGTTTTAGTATCAAACAATGCATTCACGAACTCGTCCGAATCAAATTTCTGCAAATCATCGATAGTCTCACCGACTCCGATATACTTGACCGGCACTGAAAGCTCCGACTGTATCGCTACAGCGATACCGCCCTTTGCCGTACCATCCATCTTAGTAAGCACGATGCCCGAAATCTTTGCCACATCAGAAAACTCTCTCGCCTGAACCAGTGCATTCTGGCCTGTGGTCGCATCAAGCACGACGAGCGTCTCTCTGTACGCATCCGGATACTCACTCTCCAGGATTTTATTAATCTTTCCGAGCTCATTCATCAGATTCTTTTTGTTGTGGAGTCTTCCGGCTGTATCCACGAGAAGCACATCTGCGTTTCTGGCCTTTGAAGCTGCAACTGCATCATATACAACAGCTCCCGGGTCAGCACCCTCGGCACCGCCAATCATATCAACCCCGGCGCGGTTTGCCCATTCCTTCAGCTGGTCTCCTGCTGCCGCCCTGAAGGTATCGGCCCCTGCAATAACTACCTTCTTGCCCTGTTCCTTGAGCTTTCCTGCAAGCTTTCCGACAGTGGTAGTCTTTCCTACTCCGTTGACACCGATTACAAGCACAACAGATTTTTCATTTTCAAATCTGTAGGCTGTCTCCTCCACCTTCATCTGCTCCTTGATACTCTCAATCAAGAGTTCCTTGCACTCTGCCGGCTCCTTGATGTGCTGTTCCTTCACCTTCCTCTGCAGATCCTCGATGATACTCTCTGTAGCTCTCACTCCGAGGTCTCCCATGATGAGAATCTCCTCAAGCTCCTCATAAAAATCATCATCTATATGCGAAAATCCACTGAAAAGTGAATCTATGCCTGAAACGATGTTATCTCTGGTCTTTGTCAGTCCTGAAACGAGCCTCTTAAAAAAGCCCGGCTTCTTTTCTTTTTCTTCCATTTCAACTCTCCATAAATAAAATTTTACTGTGTCAGATCATTCTCTATAAGATTTACTGAAACGAGTGTGGAAACACCCTTTTCCTGCATCGTAATACCATATAGCCTGTCCGCAGCCGCCATCGTACCACGTCTGTGTGTGATAACAATAAACTGTGTGTTCTTTGTAAGCTTGTTCAGATAATTTGCATAGCGCGAAACGTTTGAGTCATCAAGCGCCGCCTCAATCTCATCAAGCAGACAAAACGGTGATGGCTTAAGTGCCTGAATGGCAAACAAAAGTGCAATAGCGGTGAGCGCCTTTTCTCCACCGGACATCTGCATCATATTCTGAAGCTTCTTTCCGGGCGGCTGTGCGACGATTCTTATGCCGCACTCCAGTATATCCTCATCCTCCACAAGCTCCAGGGAACCATGTCCACCACCAAAAAGCTGCTTAAAGGACTTGTCAAACTCTCTCTGAATCTCGGCAAACTTCTCTGTAAACTGCTTTCTCATACCACTGTCAAGCTCATCAATGATGCCAACCAGAGTCTTTTCAGCCTCGATAAGGTCATCATGCTGTCCCTTTAAGAACTCATAACGCGTTGAAATCTCCCTGTATTCCTCGATAGCATTGACATTTACATCGCCGAGGCGTCTGATTTCGTCCTTTATGCCTGCAATCAGCTTCTTTAATGAAGGCAGATCATCGTATGCATCATTTCTAAGCTCTGAAGCCGCATGCGGAGTAAGCTCATACTCATCCCACATATAGTTGGTCTGTGTCTCTGAAGCCTCCTTAAGCTTCTCTCTCTGGTTGTTCAGTCTGAAAAGCTCCTTATCCAAATCAGCCTGTTTCTTTGAAACTTCCTCCTGCTTTGCAAAAAAGCCTCTGTAATTTTCAGACATCTTTTCCTTTTTTGTAAGGCTCTCCCTAAGCTCCTCGTCAAGCTTAGAATTGTTGTCCTTTGATGCCAGAATGGTCTGTGTGATTGCATCAATATCAGCCTGCTTCTTTTTAATATCATCCTTTGCAGCAGCTGCACCTTCCACAAGACTTTCCTTCTGCTCATCAAATTTCTCTATCTCTGAATTGATACGATTGATATTTTCTATAGCAAACTCTGCCGTCTTTGTAATATTAGCAAGCTCAAGTGAAATGGCAGCGGCCTTGTGTGAAGCCTCCTGCTCAAGTACTCCCTGCTTTTCAAGTATCTCACTGTATGAGCTGTTTTCCTTCTCAAGCTGCTCCTCACGCTGCTTTGATGCCTCAAGCTGCGCTGCAATATCCTTCTTGCCCTGATCTATCTCTTCGAGTTGTTTTTCAATCTCGACATTTTCTGTGCGCAGATCCTCGTAGACATTCGCACTCTCCTTCTTTTGCTGGTCTGCCCTGTCAACAGAAATCTGTGCTGTGTTCTGCTCAATATACTTCTCCTGCAGCAAGGTCTTTGTGGCTGCTATATCCTCCTCGCCAAGAGCAATAGCCGTCGCAATATCATCCTTTCTGGATCTAAGCTCTTTAAGCTTTGTCTTAGTCTGATCAACTCTCTTTTCAAGCTCCTCAATCTCACGATTTCTCGCAAGCAGATTGGATGAATTTTTAAACGCACCACCGGACATAGAGCCTCCCGGTGCCAGATACTCGCCCTCGACAGTCACAATATGGAGTGAATAGTGATTTTTCTTAGCAAGCGCAATGGCATTGTCAATTGTGTCCACCACAATCACTCTGCCAAGCAGGTATGCAACAACCTCATCAAACTTCGGATCACACTTCACCAGCTTATTTGCAATGCCAAGCACACCCTTTTCGCCGAGTGCCGCCTCATTTTTAGTATTTCTGTTTGCACGCACACTCGTAAGAGGTAAAAACGTAGCCCGACCAAAATGATTGGCCTTCAAAAAGCCAATCATCTTTTTGGCTGTGGCCTCATCCTCAGTGACGATATTCTGGATATTACCACTTAAGGCTGTCTCTATCGCTATCTCATAGCGCTTATCCACCTGGATAAGATCTGAAACCACCCCGAGAAGCCCCGGATTTTTAGCCTTCTGCTCCATAACACGCTTGATGCTGTTGCCATAGCCATCATAGCGCTCGGCAATGTTTTTAAGCGACTCAAGCCTGGAAACAGACTTATGATACTCTGTGGAAGCCTCCTCCATCAGGCGGGCATTCTCTCTGGACTTATCTCTCCACTCCCTGGCCTTTGCCAAAAGAGCCGACTCCTTTTCCTTTAAACCGGCTATCTCTTCATTGACAGCATTAAGCTTCTTATTAGCCTCATCCAATATATCATCAAGCCCTGCTTCCCTTGTCTTCCTATCTAAAAGACGCTTGGTAAGCTCTGCCTTTCTGATATTAATCTGCTCAAGCATAGTGGCAAAACGCTGCTGCCTTGACTGGATACTGCCTCGCTCCTGAAGCAGGGCGATAAGCTCATTCTTGCCCTTTTCCAGTCCGTCATTGCAGCGGTTAACCTCTGCAAGCACAGCCTCATGCTCGTTTACCGCAAGAAGCTCGTTCTGCTTCATCTGCTCTATCTCAGCTTCCAGTGTGGCTTTTTTGTCATCATACTCTTTCCTGCTTTTAAGACGCTCAGCCTTTTCCTTTTCGATAGCTAAAAGACGCGACTGAAGATGCTCATCAGTCATTTCAGCCGTGTGAATCTGCTCCTTTAAAAGCTCTATCTGATTCTCAAGCTTCTGTCTGGTGGATGAAGTGCTTGTAATGCTCTCACGAAGAGACTCGATACGCTCATCCATCTGCTGCATATCGTTCCCAAGCCTCTCATACTCTGCCTTGATGCTCTCGTATGTGGCGTTGGTCTCCTTTAGCTCGTCATCCGCAATAGCGTATTTCTCATCAGCTGACTTAAGCTCGGTCTCAATGCGCGCTGATTCAAGCAAAAACATGTTGACATCGTAGTTCTTCAGTTCTTCTCTCTTTTTAAGATATGTATGAGCCTTCTCGGACTGTCTCTGTAACGGACCTACCTGTCTCTCAAGCTCTGTCAGGATATCATTGACACGCACAAGGTTCTCCCGCTCATTATCGAGCTTCTTTTGTGCTGTAAGCTTTCTCTTTTTAAACTTCACAATGCCGGCAGCCTCATCAAACAGCTCTCGCCTCTCTTCCGGTTTTCCACTTAAAATCCTGTCAATCTGGCCCTGTCCAATGATGGAATAACCCTCTTTACCGATACCGGTATCATAGAAAAGCTCCGAAACCTCCTTGAGTCTACACGGATTGCCATTGATTAGATACTCACTCTCCCCTGACCGGTAAACACGTCTGGCAACCGTAACCTCATTGAAATCAATCGCAAGCGAATGGTCTGAATTGTCAAGTGTGATTGCAACATACGCGTATCCAAGCGGCTTCCTGTTCTCAGTGCCTGCAAAAATGACATCCTGCATGCTGGCACCACGAAGCTGCTTTGCGCTCTGCTCACCGAGCACCCATCTGACCGCATCGGCGACATTACTCTTTCCACTGCCGTTTGGCCCGACAATACCTGTGATGCCGTTGTGGAACTCAAAAACAATTTTGTTGGCAAAGGACTTAAAGCCCTGTACTTCCAAACTCTTTAAATACATTAAAAACTCCTATTCCCTGTTTCTGTACAAAAGAAGTGCCTGATATGCAGCCTGCTGCTCCGCCGCCTTCTTTGTGTGGCCTTCTCCCTCGCTGACACGCTCGCCGTCCACAAGCACCGCAACTGTAAACTGCTTGTCATGGTCCGGACCGCTCTCATCAATAAGTTCATAGGAAAGCTGCTCGTGTCTGCCCTGTATAAGCTCCTGAAGGATAGTCTTGCTATCATAAAAGAGCTGCTTATTCTCAATATCAGTCATGATAAACCTAAGCACAAACTCCTTTGCATTAGTAAAACCACCATCTAAATAAATTGCTCCAATCACTGCCTCAAGTGCATCAGAAAGAATCGATTTTCTCTTTCTGCCACCTGTATGATCCTCGCCCCTGCCAAGACGTAAGTACTTTCCAAGGTCAAGTGGCTTTGTACAAAGTGCAAGAGTCGGCTCACAAACAATGCTTGCGCGCAGCTTGGTAAGCTCACCCTCAGGCTTTTGCGGATAATTGATAAACAAAAACTCACTTGAAACTATTTCCAAAACAGCATCGCCCAAAAACTCCAGACGTTCGTTATCAGAATGCTTTTTCATGTGCTTTTCATTGGCATACGAGCTGTGTGTCAGCGCCTGCTCAAGCAGATGTCGGTTCTTGAACGTATAGCCTATTTTGCTTTGAAATTCATTTAAATCTGCCATAATTTTTCCTCTATTTCTATATCTATCCATTTACATGTTCCGTGAGTATAACGAAAAGCCCTCATAATAAAGGGCTTTTCATTAGTTAAACATACTACTGCTCGCTTACAGCTTTTTTAATCTGCTCAACAGCATCGCCTACAGTGACGATTTTCTCTGCTTCCTCATTAGGAATCTCGATATCGAACTCTTCCTCGATACCCATGATAATCTGGAATACATCCAGAGAGTCAGCGCCAAGATCATCAATGAAGGTTGACTCCATAGTAACCTCGGTCTCGTCCACGTTAAGTACCTCGACAATAATGTCTCTAAGCTTCTCAAATTCCATTTTTAATACCTCTCATTTCTGTTTATAGTGACCAATCATACAGCAGTACTGCTATCTAATCAGCCGGCTTATTAATAATATATTCTTTAATTTTATCATTAATCTCTTTTTCCTTAAATGTAACACATTGGAAAACAGAGTTAGTGATTTCCTTTGCCTTGGAGCTGCCGTGGGTCTTTACCACAAGACCATTCAATCCTAAAAGCGGTGCTCCGCCGTACTCGGTCGCATCAAATGACTTTAGCGTATTCTTAAGAGCCGGAAGTGCAAGTGCAGCTCCTATCTTGCTCTTTAGTGTGCTCATGAGACCCTTCTTTATGACTCCGATAAGAGTGGAGCTAAGGCCCTCGTAGAGTTTTAATATGACATTGCCCGTGAAAGCCTCGCAGACTATAACATCGGCATCTCCCTTTGGAATATCCCTTGCCTCAATGCTTCCGACAAAATTGATATCTGTGCACTCTCTAAGAAGCGGCATAGTCTCCTTTACCAGGGCATTACCTTTCTCCTCCTCTGCACCGATATTGACCAGTGCAACCTTTGGATTCTTCACGCCGACAACATGCTCCATATAGATAGAGCCCATCTTTGCAAACTGTACCAGATGCTCAGCTCTGGCATCCACATTGGCTCCACAGTCTATGAGCAGGGATACTCCCCTCTCAGTCGGAATAAGCGGTGCCAAAGGCGGCCTTTGTATGCCCTTTATCCTGCCGACTATTACCTGTCCTCCGACAAGTACAGCACCTGAGCTTCCTGCCGAAACAAATGCATCAGCCTCTTTATTCTTGACCATATTCATGCCAACAACGATTGATGACTGCTTCTTTCGTCTGATTGCCAGAACCGGTGGCTCTGCCATCTCTATAACCTCAGGCGCATCTACTATCTCTATCTGCTCCTTAGGATATGTATACAAAGAAAGCTCCCTCTCTACCGGTACCTTCTGTCCTACAAGAAATATCTTTATATCATTTCTTTTGTTAACCGCATCTACCGCACCCTTTACTACCTCTGCGGGTGCATTGTCGCCACCCATTGCATCGAGTGCGACCCTTGTTGTACTTTGCATTGTGACCTCCCTGTGCCTGCTAAAAAGCAAACTACTAATTGATTAAATAAAATATACTATAATCATAGGTATAAATCAATAACCAATTCACTACTCTATATGGCTTCCATCATTCTCCCGGACTCATTGAAATAACCTTGCCACAGTTCCATAAATCAGCAGTGCGCTTTGCTGCATCAAGTCTGTCATCGTCTGACTTGAAATCAATATTTACTGAGTGGCATCCGCACTCAAGACATGTCACATAATATGAGCTGCCACAGTCCTCCTCGAGAATCCCGGCACCGCCACAGAGCGGGCACTCATAGATTTCAACTAAATCGTCTATATTATTCATGATAGTTTGCTTCCTTCTTTCTTTAATATCTAAATATCCTCTCAGTATAATAACATCCCTGCAAGCTATATACAAGCAAAAAGTACCTTCATTTTATTATGGGATAAAAAAGGGATAAAATCAATCAAAAAAAGGATTGAACGATATCGTTCAATCCCTTAATTTTACTGGTTTTCTACTATTAGTCCTGAGGAATGATTTCTTTTTTGTTGTATGATCCGCAGTTCTTGCAAACTCTGTGTGGCATCATAAGCTCTCCACATTTGCTGCATTTTACTAAAGTAGGAGCAGACATTTTCCAGTTTGCTCTTCTCTTATCTCTTCTTCCCTTAGAAGATTTATTCTTTGGACAAATTGACATTTGTTTACACCTCCTTAAACTTGTTAAATATATCCTGGAACGCTGCCATTCTTGGATCCGGTACAAAACTATCGCAACTGCAGGTGCCTTTATTCAAGTTCATCCCGCAGACTTTACAAATACCTTTGCAATCGTCTTTGCACAGAACTCTCATTGGCCAGTTCACCAGAATTTCGGCGTAGACAAGTTTATCTACATCGAGTTCAAACCCAATCAGGTAGTCAGTTTCCTCCATCTCTTCATCGACTAATGCTCCGTCTGTGATTTTCAGAGTCTTGTCAATGTCAAAATGCATGTTTGTTGGAACTTCTTCCAAACATCGGCTGCACGGTATCGCTATGTCTATATCCACTGTTCCCGTGATGTGCACTGCTGCATTCTCCACGTTTGAGATATGAAGTGATATCGGCTGCTTTTTCAGAATAGGATAATCTCCTAAACGCGACTCAAATGATGTGAGCGTAAGCTCCGTCTCAATTGTTGTCTCTTTATTGATAGATTTTACAATGGTTGATATATCAATCATAGTTCTCTCCTATTCACACCTAACCAATTATACATATTGGAGTGGTGTTTGTCAACAAAATTTTATAATTTATCCACAACTTTTTGCTTTTTATTAGCCAACAAGCTTTACTGTCTCGCGGCAGATTGCAAGCTCCTCGTTTGTAGGGATGACACATACCTTTACGCTTGAGTCTGCTGTTGAGATAAGTGCCTCCACGCCGCGTGTCTTGTCGTTTGTTACACGATCAATCTTTATGCCGAGGTAACCTAAATATGCCATAATTTTTTCTCTTACAAAGCTTGTGTTCTCACCGATTCCTGCTGTGAATGCGATAGCATCTACTCCGTTCATTGCTGCTGCATATGCTCCGATGTATTTTGCTACCCTGTAGCTGAATACCTCTACTGCTGCGATGGCACGCTCGTTGCCCTCATTGTAGGCTGCCTCAAGGTCTCTGAAGTCACTTGATACTCCTGACATGCCGGCTACTCCTGACTTCTTGTTGAGCACATCCATAACACCATCGATGTCGAGATTTTCTTTCTTTGCGATGAACTCCATGATTGATGGGTCGATATCACCTGAACGTGTTCCCATTACGAGTCCCTCAAGTGGTGTAAGTCCCATTGATGTATCTACGCATTTACCGTTTAATACTGCGCTGACTGAAGCTCCGTTTCCAAGGTGTGCTACGATAATCTTTGAGTTGTTTAAGTCCATTCCAAGGTAGCTTGCTACCTCCTTTGATACGAAGCTGTGGCTTGTGCCGTGGAAGCCGTATCTTCTTACCTTGTACTTCTCATAGTACTCATATGGAAGGCCGTAGAGATATGCTTTCTCAGGCATTGTCTGATGGAAGGCTGTATCAAATACTCCTACCATTGGTACGTTTGGCATAAGTGCCTGGCATGCTCTGATTCCGATAATATTTGCAGGGTTGTGAAGAGGTGCGAGGTCGTTGCACTCCTCTACCTGTGCTATTACTTCCTCTGTGATGACTACTGAGTCTGAGAACTTCTCTCCACCGTGCACTACACGATGTCCTACTGCATCGATCTCTGCAAGTGATTTTACTGCGCCTGTCTTTGGATTTACAAGTGCATCGAGTACCATCTGGATGGCCTCTTTATGTGTTGGCATAGGTGCCTCTGTGATTTCCTTATCAAGACCCTCTTTCTGATATACGAGTCTGCCATCGATTCCGATTCTCTCGCAGAGTCCTTTTGCAAGTACCTCCTCTGAATCTGAATTGATGAGCTGGTATTTCAGTGATGAACTACCGCAATTAATTACTAATACATTCATTGTTTTGTCTCCTTTGGTTTAAAATTACAATACTATTGTTAGTATAAACTTATTTTTCAAATGCGACAAGGGTGTTTTTGTGGTATTATGGTTTTGAACTCTAAAAAAAACATTATTGATTAAAGGAGCAGCAAAACATGAAGGTTGCAGGTGTGATTACCGAATACAATCCATTCCACAATGGGCACAAATATCAGCTAGAACAGATTAAAAGGCAGACATCTGCTGATTATATAGTCGTAGTAATGAGCGGTGATTTCGTGCAAAGAGGTGAGCCTGCCATAATTGACAAATACGAGCGCACACGCATGGCGCTTTTGAGCGGTGCCGACCTGGTGCTTGAGCTTCCAGCGGTCTTCGCCACTGCTTCTGCCGAGTTTTTTGCCGGTGGCGGAGTCAGTGTACTCAAAAACACAGGTGTGGTGGACATGCTGTGCTATGGTGTGGAGTCTGTGGACCATGAGCTTACAAAGCTTGTTGCTGGCGTGCTTAAGAATCCGCCTGCTGAGTATTCCGCCTCTCTTGCCAGGCTGATTCAGGGCGGGATGAGCTTTCCTGCGGCCAGGAGCAGAGCGCTATGTGAATATTTTCGAGATACCTATGACAGCGCTTCCGAGAAATTAGATGCTTTCATAGCTTCACCCAATAATATTCTGGCCATTGAGTATGAGAAGGCTTTGATGGACTGTGATATTACAGGATTTCCTATTCAGCGCGTCGGTGAAGGATATCACAGCACTGATTCGACAAGTGAGTTTTCTTCCGCTACGGCTGTGCGCGGGGTGATTTCAACCTTAATTGATATAGACAAACACAACTCTATTACTAATATGCAGCTTGATAATTCATGGATTTCCACAAAGTTCAGTCAGCTAATGCCATCAGACTGCGCCGATATTCTTGTCAATTGTATTTTAGGCGGTCATATTGTGTTTCCGGATGATATTTCTGAAATGCTTTACTATCGCCTGCTGACTGGGAAGGATAAAGGCTTTGCGCAGTATGCAGACTGCACAAAGGAGCTTTCTGCAAAGATAGTTAAAAATATTTATAAATATGAAAGTTTTACGCAGTTTTGTAACTTACTGAAGAGTAAAAATCTGACTTATACGCGTATTTCAAGGGTTCTCACGCATATTTTACTTGGTATTGAGAATGATGATTTTAATATATGTATGGATAATCCTTATCTGCGCATACTCGGTTTCAAAAAATCATCAGGAGAGCTTATGCATCTCCTCAAAAAAAGAGCATCAGCGCCTATTATTACAAAAGTCGCTGATGCTCCGTACGAGCTTATTTCCATGGATATTTTTGCCGCTGATTTGTATGGCAGACTGTGTCATTCACAGCAAAATGAGTTTACACATGGGGTTGTAATTATTTAATCTACAGCTCCATTATAATTTCTCGTGCCAGACTTTCCTCTATAGGCTTTGCATACACTCCTGGCGCAAACTCAACAGTGGCTCCTATGCCCTTTTGGAGCACGAAGCGCAGCTTGCCGTCTCTCACCTTTTTGTCGGTGTAGAGCTTTTTAACAAGTGCCTCCCTGTCTATATAGTCAGGTATACGTGTCGGAAGACCGGCTCTCTCATAGAGCTTTATCACGCGCTCTGCCTGCTCCTCTGACATATAGCCAAGCCGTGCTGACATAAGTGCCTGTGCTGCCATTCCAATCGACAGTGCCTCTCCATGCAACAGCTTGTAGTCGCTGACTGTCTCTATTGCCCGGCCTACTGTGTGGCCCAGATTTAAGGTTTCGCGAAGTCCCGCCTCTCGCTCATCCTTCATGACCACATTGTACTTGATACGGCAGTTATTTTCTGCAATATACTCACATGCAAATTTCTTGAATGAATATATATCATCCAGATTTTCCTCTATAAATTCAAACATATCCTCGCTGCCTAAGCATGCGTGCTTAATGGTCTCTGCCATACCGCTTGCCATCTGGCGCTGTGGCAGTGTCTTCCAGGCTGCTATGTCTATATATACCTTTTGGGGCTGATTGAACAGACCTATGGTGTTGGTAGCAAGAGGTGTATCAATTGCTGTTTTTCCACCTACCGATGCATCTGCCGCCGCTAGAAGGGTGGTTGCATAGTTGATAAACGGCACCCCTCTGCCATAGGTTCCTGCAATAAAGCCTGATAAATCGGTTACCACACCGCCACCGACTGCAATGATACAGCAGTCTCTTCTGTACCCCTTTTTAAGCATGGCATCCTCTATCTTTGCCTTTGTCTCACGCGACTTGCTCTTTTCCCCCGCCGGGAAAACAAACAAATCCACTGAGTATCCCGCATGCTTTATCTTCTCACAGATTGGAAGAGCATAATGATCACGCACATTTGTATCTGTAATCACTGCAAATTTCTTTATCTTGCCCACAAGACCATTTTCCAGGTCAGATACAAGGGTGTCTGAGAGGTTGTAGCCTATCTCAATATCATATGTGTCATCTACTACTTTTTTGAGTTCTACATTGAATATGCTCATCTTTTTCTCCTGTCATGCTATATTTTGTTTCTTTTATGTAGGAAACTGCTACAGTATCCCCACAGCCTGCTTGGCGAGCTTATCTGCCTCTTCGTTGCCCTCTACTCCTGAGTGTCCTTTTACCTTTACAAAAGTAAGCTTTATTTTATCCTTAACCGACATGATGTATTCGTGATAAGCTATAGTGCCTGCCTTGTTTCGATTCCAGTCCCCTGTGGCCCACATCTCTATGCCCTTGTAGTCATAGTATATGACCAGTTCATTAATTCCAAGCTCTATAGCCTTTTTTACGGCAGCCTCCGCGCCCTTTATCTCTCCGGCTACGTTGCGCATTGTGGCCATCTCGGCATCGTCATCCGCTCCCTGCAGCACGTATTTTTCATTGTCAGTCACAAGAAATCCGCCATAGCCATAGGTGTGTGTGGCCTTGTTGAAGGAGCCGTCCACAAACGCATATGTGCTGTATTTTTCATCTGATTCAGATGTACTTTCGCCGGATGCTTTCATACCGGTAATACTTTTCTCTCCGGTAAAAACTTTCTCTCCGGTAATAAATTTTTCTGCCTCTTCAATAGTCTTAAAGCTCTTATACACCGCCCCCGGATATCCGTCAACCATTGCTTTGCAATCATTCCAGTTGAAATATATCCCGGGAACCTTTCCCTTTTTTACTGCATAGTATTTTGATGCCATGCTTTATTTCTCCTATAACACTCTTGACAAAAATTCCCGTAATCTCTCACTCTTTGGTGCGCCAAATACTTCCTCAGGTGTACCCTCCTCAGCTATGGTACCCTCATTGATGAACATCACTCTGTTAGCCACCTCTCTGGCAAAGCCCATCTCATGTGTCACGACTACCATTGTCATGCCTGCCTCTGCAAGCTCCTTCATTACTGAAAGCACCTCACCTACCATCTCAGGGTCAAGTGCCGATGTAGGCTCATCAAACAGTATGACATCAGGATTCATAGCAAGTGAACGGATAATTGCCACTCTCTGCTTCTGTCCTCCGGAAAGCTGCGCCGGATATGCATCTGCCTTATCGAGGAGACCTATTCTGGTTAGAAGCTCATCTGCCTTCTTTGATGCCTCATCCTTCGTCATCACACCAAGCTTCACCGGTGCGAGCATGATATTTGCTTTTATTGTCATATTGGCAAACAGATTGAACTGCTGGAAAACCATGCCGATTTTCTGTCTGGTCACATTGATGTCTGTCGACTTGTCTGTCAGGTCTGTTCCTTCAAAAAGGATTTGTCCTGATGTAGGTGTCTCGAGCAGATTGAGGGAGCGTAAAAATGTAGACTTTCCACAGCCTGACGGTCCGATGATGGCAATTACATCACCTCTGTTCACCTCTGTGCTTATGCCCTTTAATACCTCCTGCTCTCCAAAACTCTTGTGCAGGTCTTTTACCTCTAGTATCACGTTATTATCTTTCATTGCTTCTCAGTCTCCTCTCAAGTTTGCTTACTCCGTGGCTTAAAAGCATCACTATAACCAGATAAATAAGGGCTACAGCAATAAGCGGTATAAATGCCTCGTATGTGTTGCTTCGTATGATATCTCCACCCTTTGTCAGATCCATCATACCAATATAACCACTGATTGATGTCTCCTTTAGGAGGCTGATAAACTCGTTAAGCAGCGCCGGAAGTATATTTTTGACAGCCTGCGGTATGATAACAAGCTTCATGGTCTGTCTGTAATTGAGTCCTAAGCTTCGTCCTGCCTCAAACTGTCCTATATCTACAGACATGATTCCTGAACGCACAATCTCTGCCACATATGCAGCTGAGTTGAGGCCGAAAGCAATGACTGCTACAAGTATCTTGTTGGTCACAGATGCAAGCACTACATAATATATAATAAGAAGCTGTATCATGACAGGTGTTCCCCTGATGATGGTCAGGTATGCCTTGCAAATTCCGTTTAATATGGCAAGACCGCCGTTTCTGTCATGGCTGGTTCTGACTATCGCAATTAAAAATCCCAGCACAATACCAAGCATTACGGCAAATATTGTGATAACTATTGTATTGCCAAAACCCTTTACGATATACATGTAACGATTGTCCTTGACAAAGTTGTCATAGAGCTTTTCCTTTATACCGATTGAAGAACCAGACTGGCTGTCTTTTACGATAATCTCCTGCTTTGTGGTGATATATGTATCGGTAAAATCAACATTTTTCTGTCTGTCCTCTGTCACTGTAAATCCTGCTGCCCCGACATCCACCTTGCCTGATGATACAGCGGCAATGATTGCGTCAAACTGCATATCCTCTACCTGCATATCCATGCCAAGCTCATCGGCTATGGCCTGCATGATATCCATATCAATTCCTGTGACCTTGTTGTCCTCATAGTACTCATATGGAGGGAACTCTGCATTGGTTCCTACCTTAAGTGTACCGTTTGACCTGTCAATGTCCTTCTTCACATAGGGAGTCTTTCCCACCTGATCCTCAGAGCCGATATAGTTGTCGATGATGCTCTGAACTGTTCCATCCTGCTGCAGCTTTTCAAGCGCAGTGTTTACCTTGTCGCGAAGCTCTGTATTACCCTTTTTCAGGCAGAATGCATAGTCCTCGTTGGTAAACTCCTCGTCCAGTATCTTAAGTCCTTTGTTTTCTTTTACAAAGGCAAGTGCCGGCTGCTCATCAATAACCACGCAGTCAATCTTGCCGACCTTTAATGCCTGGACTGCATCAGCACCCTTGTTGTATCTCTCTACCTTGGTGCCTGAACCGTCGTTCTCATAATCAGATACATAGATATCTCCTGTGGTACCGAGCTGGACACCTATTTTTGCGCCCTCCAGATCGTCCACACAAGCGACCTTTTTGCTGTCGCTTTTGCCGCATGCGCATAAGCCAACAATGAATGTGGCCATTAATGCTGCCATAAGCAAAATCATAATCGGTTTTTTCTTAATGGATTTCATATTATTCCTCATTTCTGTATAAATATTTATTCACAATTATATCATATTAGTTTATAAAATAAAAGAGCCTGATTTTCTCAGACTCTTTTATACCAAATATTTATGCATCATGCTCCATGTTGCTTAACTTCTTCGCCTGGTCGGCTGCGATACAGGCATCAATTATTTCCTGGATATCTCCGTTAAGAATCTTGTCAAGCTTATAGAGTGTCAGATTGATTCTGTGATCTGTCACACGTCCCTGTGGGAAGTTGTAGGTACGAATCTTCTCAGCACGGTCTCCTGTACCGATCTGGCTTCGTCTCTCCTCTGCCTCTGCATCCTGCTTCTTCTGAAGCTCCATGTCATAGAGCTTTGTACGAAGAAGTGCAAAAGCCTTTTCCTTGTTCTGTATCTGTGACTTCTCAGTCTGGCTGTAGATGACAATACCTGTTGGATAATGTGTCAGTCGGACTGCTGAATCTGTTGTGTTGACACACTGTCCACCGTTTCCGGAAGCACGCATTACGTCAATTCTGATATCCTTGTCATCAATCTTGACATCCACATCCTCTGCCTCAGGCATTACAGCAACTGAGCATGTAGAGGTCTGGATACGTCCCTGCGACTCTGTCTCAGGCACTCGCTGCACACGGTGTACTCCCGACTCATACTTTAGGATAGAGTATGCACCTGAGCCCTTTACCATGAACTCGACAGACTTCATACCGCCGATTCCAGTCTCATCGGCATCAAGTGTCTCCACCTTCCAGCCTCTGTTCTCTGCGTAGTGCACATACATACGGTAGATTTCCGCTGCAAAAAGTGCTGCTTCCTCTCCGCCTGCACCGGCACGGATTTCGACGATTACGTTCTTGTCATCGTTAGGGTCCTTTGGCAGAAGAAGTATTTTAAGCTCCTTTTCAAGCTCCTCCACCTGCTCCTTTGAATCCTTAAGCTCTTCCTTTGCGAGCTCTCTCATCTCTTCATCTGATTCCTCATCCAAAATAGCCAGTGAATCCTCGATATTCTGCTTGCACTCTTTATATTTCTTATATGTCTCAACTATAGGAGCAAGGTCACTCTGCTCCTTCATAAGCTTTTTAAATCTGTTTGCATCATTTGCCACATCCGGCTCGCTGAGCAGATTCATCAGCTCTTCATAATGGTGTATAAGATCTTCTAACTTATCAAACATGTTTTTCCTCCTTGCTGTCAAACACTCCCGATACTACCCTGTCATTTCCCGCCAGGTCCTTTATCACATGTACATCGCTAAATCCGGCAAACTGCATCATCTCTGACACCTGTCTGCCCTGGTCACAGCCTATCTCAAAAAGCAGCCTGCCCTGTGGCTTTAGATTTGCCCTGCAATCCTTTATGATGCGCCTGTAAAATAAAAGTCCATCCTCAGAGCCGTCAAGAGCCTCATGCGGCTCAAATACCGACACCTCCGGCATCAGATGCGGTATCTCATCGCTTCTTATATATGGTGGATTGGATACTATCACATCATACATCTCATCGACATGCTCAAACAGATCGCTTCTCTCAAAATCAACAAACACGCCGTTAAGCCTTGCGTTTTCCTTTGCCACATTGAGCGCCTGCTTTGAGATATCACAGGCTGCACCGTCCACATTAGTCGTGTTCTTTAAGATGCTTATAATTATGCAGCCGCTTCCTGTACACATATCAAGCACTCTCATACCCGGCTCTATCACCTTGAGTGCCTCCTCTACAAGAGTCTCTGTATCCTGACGCGGTATGAGCACATTGCTGTTCACACGGAATTTGAGTCCCATAAACTCCTGCTCTCCGACTATGTACTGGAGCGGAATACGCTCAGCGCGCTTACTCAGCAATGCTTGATATTCCCTTATCTGCTCCTGCGACATTTCCTCATCCATATGCACATAGTAATATGTGTGATTTATCCTGCATGCCATGGCTAAAAGCAGCCATGCATCGTTTTTTGCATCAACTATCTTTGCTTTTTGTAATATGCTTTCCCCAAGTAAAATTGCTTCTCTATATGTCATATATACCTTCTATCCGGCGGTCAATGTGCACACACATTGTTTTCCTCCTGCCATTTCTTCCAGTCAAACACAGCCTCAACCGATGCGATGCCAACCTCTATCATTTCATCATCCGGCTCCTTTGTGGTCATTCGCTGCATTAAAAGCCCAGGGACACTAAGCATGTTGACAACCGGATTGTCATATCTGCCCGCAAGTCTGATAAACTCATAAGATACACCTGCGATTACAGGAATAAGCACAAGTCGTAACAATAACTGCAGCGGCTTTGAATCCACACGGATAAACATGAAAAACAATATGCTTATGAGCATTACTATAAGCAGAAAGCTTGTACCGCAGCGCTTGTGATGCTTTGAGCTTTTTCTCACATTTTCCACTGTAAGAGGCAGTCCGTGCTCTATGCAGTTGATGCATTTATGCTCAGAGCCGTGATACATAAATGTGCGCTTAATATCAGGGGTCAGCGATATAATTGCTATATACCCCAGAAATATTGTCAGTCTGATAACACCCTCTATGAACGCTATGAGCATCTGTGAGCTTATCACCTTTTTAAAAAACCCTGAAAGGAAATACGGCAATGCAAAAAACAGCGCGAGTGCTATGACAATTGACAGTACCACTGTACCTCCAAGCATGGCATTTTCCTGTTTCTTTTCTTTGGCAGCCCTTTTTTTCTTTTCTTCCGCTGTGAGTTCTTCTTCCTTTTCCTTTTTCTTTGAAGCCAAGGTACCTTCATCATCCTCGTCCTCGAAAAATGACGCTGAATACATCAGTGTGCTCATGCCCAGATAAAGCGAATCGACAAAGCTCACCACACCTCTTAAAATAGGGATCTTTCTAACTGCATCAAGCGCCTTTGAATTCTTACGCTTTGACACCTTGACATCTATTTCATGGTCAGGCTTTCTCACGGCTACTGCGTATGTGTCCTTGTTCTGCATCATTACGCCCTCCATGACAGCCTGACCGCCAATACCTGAATACTTCATAAAACCTCTCTATATTCCAAAAAAGGTTGAGGTATATTGCAACCTCAACCTTTCAAGTAACTATATGATTCTATTTCATACCATATTTCTTATTGAACTGCTCAATACGTCCACGAGCCTGGTTAGCTTTCTGCTGACCTGTGTAGAATGGATGGCACTTTGAGCAAATCTCTACGTGGATCTCCGGCTTTGTAGATCCTGTAACGAATGTGTTACCACAGTTACATGTAACAGTTGCCTGATAATAATCTGGATGGATTCCTTCTCTCATGATTTTCACCTCTTTTATATTCTTATCGTATTTCTTTAGCTTCACTCTTTATACCCGTATGCCCGATCCGCATATGATACTTGCTGCAAGAGCGACACGTTGCGTCCGTTTACATCCCGATAAACAGCTTAGTTATTGTAGCACATGAATCTGTCAATTGCAAGACATTTTTATAAAATTCTGTTTTTCTTTACAAGATTAACAAATTCCTTGTTGCTCTTTGTGTGTGCAAACATGTTGAGTACGTTCTCAACAGCCTCATCAGAGCGCATACCGTTGAAGGCTTTACGCATATTATCGACTGCTGCCTGCTCATCCTCATCAAGGAGCAGATCCTCACGCCTTGTTCCTGATTTTACTATATCTATAGCAGGGAAGATTCTCTTCTCGGAAAGCTTTCTGTCGAGTACAAGCTCCATGTTTCCTGTTCCCTTGAACTCCTCAAATACTACATCATCCATCTTGCTTCCAGTATCAACAAGAGCTGTTGCAAGTATTGTCAGACTGCCGCCGTTTCTCATATTACGTGCTGCTCCGAAAAATCTCTTTGGCATATGAAGCGCTACAGGATCAAGTCCTCCTGAAAGTGTACGGCCTGATGGTGGAACTGTCACATTGTAAGCTCTTGCAAGCCTTGTTATGCTGTCAAGGAGTATCATGACATCATTACCATGCTCTACAAGGCGCTTTGCTCTCTCTATTACCATCTCTGACACTCTCTTGTGATGCTCAGGAAGTTCATCAAATGTAGAGTAGATTACCTCGACATTGTCCCCCTCTATAGCCTCCTTGATATCTGTAACCTCCTCCGGTCTCTCATCAATAAGGAGAATAATAAGATGCATCTCAGGATTGTTTACAGTGACAGACTTTGCAATCTCTTTAAGTAATGTGGTCTTTCCGGCCTTAGGCTGTGAAACGATCATGCCTCGCTGTCCCTTTCCTATTGGAGAGATGAGATCTACAACCCTCATCGCAACACTTGCTCCGGGTCTCTCGAGACGCAGTCTCTCATTCGGGAATATAGGCACAAGATCCTCAAAGCTTGTACGCTTCTGTGCTACATCCGGTGTATATCCGTTGACAGTGGTCAGATATAAAAGAGCCTGGAATTTCTCACGCTCAGACTTCACCTTCATATTACCCTTTACGATATCACCTGTCTTTAAATTGAAGCGGCGTATCTGCGCAGGTGCCACATAGATATCATGATCTCCCGGCATATAATTATCACAGCGGATAAATCCAAAGCCCTCCGGCATTACCTCAAGTATGCCTTCTGCCTCTTCTCCACTGTCGAGTGCTGCATAATCATCTTTAAAAGAGTTGGCGCGCTCCTCGGCTGTACCGTTTTTCTCAGCCTCCTCAGCCTCTTTTGCATCCTCCTCGAGCATTCTTTCAATAATCTGTCCCTTTTTCAGTGATGAAACGCCCTTAATTCCTCTTGCCTTCGCCAGATCCTTAAGCACAAATGCCGACAAACTTTCATATTTTTCTCTCATCTGTTCCATTTCGTCTTCTCCTTAAATTTGATAACAGTATTTATTCAATTCGTCTAAACAATATTATTTAACAAATATATCTGTGTAGCTATTGGGAAATAACGCCTGAATTGACTTTTGAATTATTAATTATTGATTATACATCATTTCTTTAAAAATATAAAGCGATTTCTTATTTTTTATCATATTTTTTATCATATTTTTATATAATCGGTTATCTGCATAGTTACTTGATTTAAATCACCTGCAATGTTATGATTATTCAAAAGAATTTTTAGAGGGAGAATTACCATGGATAATAAAGAAAAAGCACTGAAATGCCACGAAGAGTGGAACGGAAAACTCGAAACCATCGCCAAATCAAAGGTTAATTCGAGAGAGGACCTTGCAATTGCATACACACCCGGTGTTGCTGAGCCTTGCAAGATCATAGCCGAGGATAAGGAAGCTGCATACAAATACACCTGGAAGGCAAATACCGTTGCCGTAGTGTCAGACGGAAGTGCTGTGCTTGGTCTTGGAAACATCGGTCCTTACGCTGCCATGCCTGTCATGGAGGGCAAATGCGTTCTTTTCAAGGAGTTTGGAAACGTAAACGCTGTTCCTATCTGTCTCGACACTCAGGACACTGAGGAGATTATTGCTGCAGTCAAAAATATCGCACCGGGCTTTGGCGGAATAAACTTAGAGGATATTTCTGCTCCGCGCTGCTTTGAGATTGAGGAGAGACTTAAAGAGATGCTCGATATTCCTGTATTCCACGATGACCAGCACGGAACTGCAATCGTTGTACTCGCCGGTATCATCAACTCTCTGCGCCTTACCGGCAAAAAGAAAGAGGACTGCAAGGTTGTTGTAAACGGTGCAGGCTCAGCAGGTGTTGCCATCACTAAACTTCTTCTGACATACGGCTTTACACATGTGACCATGTGTGACCGTCTAGGCATCATAGGAAAGGACTATCCAAACCTCAACTGGATGCAGCAGAAAATGACAGAGGTTACAAACCTTGAAAATGCAAAGGGTACTCTCGCAGATGCTTTAAAGGGTGCTGACATATTCGTAGGTGTTTCCGCTCCAAATATCGTCACAGCCGAGATGGTTTCTTCTATGAACAAGGACTCTATCCTTTTTGCCATGGCAAATCCTGTTCCTGAGATTATGCCTGATGTGGCAAAGGCTGCAGGTGCCAGAGTGGTCGGTACCGGAAGAAGTGATTTTCCTAACCAGATAAACAACGTGGTTGCATTCCCCGGAATCTTCAAGGGTGCACTTGAGGGACGCGCTGCACAGATCACTGAGGAAATGAAGCTTGCTGCCGCAGAAGCACTGGCCGGTCTTGTTTCTGACGAAGAATTAAATGATGATTTTATTATGCCTGAGGCATTTGACCCGCGTGTTGCCGCTGTTGTCAGCGAAGCTGTAAAGTCACATATTTAATATGAGATACTATTCCCTCAACAGATACTGCCGCGATACATTCGGTGAAAAGCTTTACAAGCTCTCTTTAGATGGAGGCATGACCTGTCCAAACCGTGATGGCACACTCTCATCGCTTGGATGCCTGTACTGCAGCGCCGGTGGCTCCGGTGATTTTGCGGCGGACCGCAGCCTTTCCATAAAGGAGCAGCTGTCTGCCGCTAAGGAAAAGGTTGCTTCAAAGAGCAGCTGTGAGCACTTTATCGCATATTTTCAGGCTTTTACCAACACATATGCGCCGGTAGATTATCTGCGGCGCATATTTTATGAGGCTATAGAAGATCCATCTGTCGCTGTGCTCTCCATCGGCACAAGAACAGATTGTTTTTCTGCTGAAATTTATGATCTGCTCTCAGAATTAAACGAAATAAAGCCCGTTTGGGTTGAGTTGGGCCTTCAGACCATTCACCGGTCTACTCTTGATGCCATGAATACACATACATGTGTTGATGATTTCATCATTGTAACAGATGAGCTTAGACGCCGTGGCATAAAGGTTATTGCACATCTCATACTCGGGCTTCCTCATGAAACACGCGGCATGATGCTTGAATCAGTTGATTTTGTTGCTAAAAGCGGTATTTTCGGAGTTAAGCTTCAGCTGCTGCATGTGCTAAAGGGCACACCACTGGCTGATATGTATATTAAACAGCCATTTGAGCTTTTTACGCTGGATGATTACTGCGATTTTGTGGTAGACTGTATAGAAAGACTTCCAAAGGATATGGTTATCCACCGCATGACCGGTGATGGACCACGTTCTTTACTTGTTGCACCTCTTTGGAGCACAGATAAAAAACGGGTTCTGAACACAATCAATAAAAGATTTGAAGTGCGAGACACATATCAGGGACGATTAAACTTGTTTTAAAGGAGAAAATCATGGCTGAGCCATTTACCATATATAAGCTGACAATTTTATACATGCTCGACAAAGCGGGCTTTCCGCTGTCAAACACACAGATTTCCAATTTCTTTTTGGAAAAAGAATACACCGACTACTTCCGTGTACAGGAGGTCATCGGTGATTTAGTAAATGCTGATTTAATTAATTTCGAGTCTACTCATTCCAATACACAGTACACTCTGACTGCTGCCGGAAAAGAGACTCTCGGTTTCTTCAAAGACAAGATTACCGACGGTATTGAGTCCGATGTAAAGAGCTTCTTTACGGACAACAAGCTCGAGTTCAGGCAGGAAAACTCCATTCTTGCCGACTATTACAGGACAACCGACCGCAAATATGCAGTACGTTGTCAGGTGCGCTCAGAGAGCACCACCATCATCGATCTGACTCTCTCAGTCGGCACAAAGGAGCAGGCCGAGGCCATCTGCAGCAACTGGAAGAATCAGAACGAGGATGTGTACGCATACCTCATGGATATGCTGCTTCGATAGATTATTTTTTAGTTTTTCTTACAGAGTAGCCGAAGCTTCCGAGCTTATCTCCAAAGCCAAAATACTCTCCGTGCGAGTACATCACGAGGCCGGTATCATTGATATGAAATTTCCCAGTCCCGTCCATGTATTTATCATCCACTGTCACGCCGACAACGTCTGCTATAAACATTGTATGGCTGCCGAGCTCCTCGATTTTTCTTACCCTGCACTCAATATTTACCGGGCTTTGTGATATTCCGACTGCTGACACATGCTGCATCGCAAGCGGTGTCAGATGCAGTTCTTTAAATTTGTCCACATCCCTGCCGCTTTTCACTCCGCAGTAGTCGCAGGCTCTAAGCAGCTCCTCGGTGGTCAGATTAACCACAAACTCCCCCGTTTCTTTAATCATGTTATAAGAAAAGCGCTCCGGCCTTACAGATATTGAAAGCATAGGCGGATTGGTGCACACCGTCCCCGCCCATGCCACTGTTATTATATTGTTATTTCCGGCCTTGTCAGTGACACTCACCATCACAGCCGGCACCGGGTTTAGCATGTTGCCCGGCTTCCAGTTTTGTTTTCCCATATGTTAATTTATCCTTTAATTTTTCTTTAATATCCTTTTATATCCACTAATTTTCCTTTAGGTTTTCCATGCTTTCTTTAAGCCTTGCCCGGTTTGCATCCTCAAGCTCCGTGAGCGGCAGACGAAGTCCTCCCACATTATATCCCAAAAGCTTCATAGCCGCCTTTACAGGAATCGGATTCACCTCACAAAACAGTGCCTCTATTAAATCCAAGTATTTAAGCTGAATATCAAGTGCTGATTTAATATTTCCATTCAGGTATTCCATTACCATATCGTGCACTGCAGCGGGCATTACATTAGACAGTACTGATATCACACCGATTCCACCGAGTGAGAGTATTGGGATGACCTGGTCATCGTTTCCCGAATAAATATCGAGGTCATTTCCTGCCAGCTTCTTTAACTTTGCAACCTGCGATATATTGCCACTCGCTTCCTTGATTCCTACTATATTTTCAAAATCCCTGCCAAGCCTTGACGCAGTCTGCGGAAGTATATTGCAGCCTGTGCGCGATGGTACGTTGTACATAATGATTGGAAGCCCAACCGCCCCTGCTATCGCTGCATAGTGCGCATAAAGACCATTCTGTGTGGCTTTATTGTAGTAAGGTGTGACAACAAGCAGACCGTCTACACCAAGCTTTTCAACTTTCTGTGAGAAATCTATCACATTTTGTGTGCAGTTGGCACCGGTTCCCGCTATTACAGGAATCTGCCCGGCTGTCTCGTCTACCACACATTTTATTACCGAAAACTTTTCTTCCTCTGTCATCGTGGCAGGCTCACCTGTCGTGCCACACACGATAATTGCATCAGTGCCACCGTCTATCTGTCTTTTCACCAGTGTCCTAAGCATTTCATAGTTTACACTGTTATCCTCATTGAAAGGAGTAATTAGCGCTACTCCGGCGCCTTTAAACAGAGACATATATACCTCCCAAATACACTATTTTACTGAACTAGTTTATACTAAACTATTTAACCTATACTAAAATATTAAAGTCTGATGTCAGGATTTTCTTTTATAATATCAGCAATTAATTCTCTCTCATCCATGTGATGCTTCACACCCTTTATCTCCTGATAATCCTCATGTCCCTTTCCTGCAAGTACTATGATATCACCATCCTTGGCATTCTCCATGCAGTATCTGATAGCCTCCTTACGGTCAGGAATTGTCACATACTCTCCATCTGCCTTGTGTACACCCTGTAAAATATCATTGATTATGTCCATAGGCTCCTCATCTCTTGGATTATCGGATGTGACAACAGTAAGGTCTGCAAGTCTCGATGACACCTCTCCCATCTCATAACGGCGTGACTTTGCCCTGTTTCCGCCACAGCCAAACAGGCATACAAGTCTGCCCGGCTCATACTCCTTAAGAGTGGTGAGAAGGCTTTCAAGTGCCATGGCATTGTGTGCATAATCAATCATAAGGGTATATCTCTTTGTAACAGGAACAATCTCTATTCTGCCCTTTACACTCACATGATGAAGAGCCTCCCCGATTGCCTTTTTATCCACATTGAAATGATGGCAGATAGCAATGGCTGTTAGTGAGTTGTATACTGAGAATTTGCCCGGCACATTGACCTCCACATCAAAATCCAGAAGCCCTGATACATGGTATTTAATGCCGAGTGCTCCATGCTCCTTTTTAAGCTCAACATTTTCTGCTACCAGGTTGTTTGTGGACTTGTAGCCGTAAGTCTCCACCTGGCATGTGTGTCCCTTCATAACACCCTCTAAGTGCTCATCATCTCCGTTAAAGATACCAAGCCTGCACTGTCTGAATAAAAGGCTCTTGCAATGCATATAGTCTGCAAAATCCTTGTGCTCATGCTCTCCGATGTGGTCAGGCTCAAGATTTGTAAATACACCAATATCAAAGATAAAGCCCGATACTCTGTGAAGCATGAGAGCCTGTGATGACACTTCCATAACAACTGCATCAAGGCCTTCATCCACCATCTCCTTAAACAGCTCCTGAACTCTGTATGACTCAGGTGTGGTATTTGCTGACGGAATTCTCTTGTCACCACATATAGACTCTATTGTACCGATAAGTCCTGTCTTTATGCCGGCTGACTCAAGAATTGACTTTACCATATATGTGGTAGTGGTCTTACCCTTTGTACCTGTAATACCGATAGTCTTTATCTTCTCGGCCGGATAATCAAAATAAGCTGCTGACATACACGCAAGTGCAAGTCTTGTATCATCTACCTTAATATATGTCACCCCTTCGATAGGAGTCACATCTTTTTCGACAACCACTGCCGCTGCACCTTTCTTTACCACATCAGGGATGAAATCATGCGCATCTGACACAGCTCCCGATATGCACACAAATACCGATGCCTTCTCCACCTTGCGCGAGTCATACACGAGTGTGGAAATCTCTATATCTGTGCTTCCTGCTAATACTTTATAATCCATTCTTTCAAGTAATTTTTCAAGCTTCATTTTATTTTCTCCCATATTTTATTATATTTTTGATATATATTTTCTGTTAATTTTGTTTCTTAAAGATTTGTAACTATTCAACCACAGACATTCGCCAAACCGCACAATACTTGTGATTTATATGATATCAATTTCTCCTGAGAAGACCTCAGTAGCAGGTCCAGTCATAAACACATGATTGGTTTCAGGTATATACTCGATAGTCAGATCTCCGCCCCTTAGATGCACAAGCACCTTGTTGTCAGTCTTTTTGTTGAGTATACATGCCATGACGGTCGCACAGGTTCCTGTACCGCAGGCCCATGTCTCAGCGCTGCCCCTCTCCCATACTCTCATTTTCGCCTCATTCCTTGAAAGTATCTCTACAAACTCCGTGTTGGTTCGCTTTGGAAACATCTTATGATTCTCAAAAAGCGGACCGTATTTCTCAAGCTCAAAACCTGCCACATCATCGACAAACACTACCGCATGAGGATTTCCCATTGAAACACAGGTCATGTGCCACTCTCTATTGCCTGCTGAAATCGGCTCATCTATTACCCTGTAGTCATCACTATAAGCACTTCCGTCTGCTTTAACAACCGGAATGTCCCCAGGCGTCAGAATAGGCTCACCCATATCCACGCGCACCTGTGATACCTTATTTTCCTCAACATATAGTGTAAGGTACTTGATGCCTGCTCCTGTCTCAACCGATATTTCAGTCTTGTCAGTAAGTTTGTGGTCATACACGTATTTCGCCACGCAGCGTATGCCGTTTCCGCACATCTCGGCTTCCGAACCGTCTGCATTATATATCCTCATTCTAAAATCAGCCTTGCCTGACGGACCTATTGTGATTAGTCCGTCTGAGCCTATTCCAAAATGCCTGTCACTGACATATATTGACACCCTTGCCGGGTCATCCAACTTCTCCTCAAAAAGATTTACATATACATAATCATTTCCACAGCCGTGCATTTTTGTAAATTTCATAGTGATCACCTCGTTATTGGTTTTATATTGGTAACTATATTATACAGCGCACTTTCTTGTTTTTCTATAGCATTTTGTGCGTTTTATGTTGCGTTTTGTGCTGTTATAGATTATGCTTATAGTAACATCTTATTATCAAAGGAGCATATCATGGATTCAAATTATACAAAAGCAGGCTACCTGACGGAGCCTTTTAAAATATTTCATCTAAGAGATGAACACAAGCTAAATATAGATTTCCATTACCATGATTTCCACAAAATTCTGATTCATCTGCACGGCAATGTATCCTACTGCATTGAGGGCCGCAGCTATGAGCTCAAAGAACATGATATTGTACTTGTCAATGCCGGCGAGGTTCATAAGCCAATATTAAATGACGATTCAATTTATGAAAGAATCATTATATATGTGTCACAGCAGCTTATTGACGATTATGTGAGCAAAGGCTATGATCTGGCATGCTGTTTCAAGCAGGCCTATGCTAACCAGTCACATGTACTAAGACTCGCTGCGACCAAGGGCAGCCGTCTGGCTGATACGATCAAGGGACTAGACTCTACACTTAGAGAAACCAATGAATACGCAAATGAGCTGTACCAGAAGCTCCTATTTTTAGAGTTTCTGATACAGCTCAATCGTATCACCCTGCATGGCGGTATCGAATATATTAACACATTTTCCTCAAACAAAAAAATTGTAGAGATTTTAGATTTCTTAAATAAGAATTTAACAAACCGTATAAGTATTGATGAACTGGCAGATAAATTCTATATGAGCAGGTATCACCTGATGCACACCTTCAAGGAAGAAACCGGCTGCACCATAGGTTCATATATCACAACAAAGCGTCTGCTGCTCGCCCGCGATATGATTCGCGACGGAAGCAGTGTGTCTGCCGCCTGCGATGCCTGTGGATTCGGAAGCTATTCCTCATTTATCCGTGCATACCGCAAGCAATTCCATTCTACCCCTACAAATACATAAAAGCTTCACGATATATCACAGGAAGCTTTTAATTATTTTTAATGCTGCTATCTCTCATTAATCACATTTATAAGCTCAGGTATGAGCTGCTTCTTACGCGACACTACTCCCTTAAGCATAATTCCATCCTTACTCTGTGGCAGATTGTATGCTGAAGCTGCTATTGATGCTGCCTCTGCACCACTGTAGATGAGATATGTGGACTCATTAAGTATATCCGTGAGCATAACAAAGAGCATATCAAGCTGTTTTTCCACCTGCATCTTGTCAAGCAGAGGCACCACTCTTGCCTGTACCTTATCGAGCTCTGTTCTCGAAAGAGCAGAAATCTGCGATACTCCAAATGTATAATCCCCTGAATGAAAGATTTTAAAATCCTGATTTAATATTTCCTCTTCTGTCTTGTTAGCAAAGTTACTGCCTGCCTCGAACATTTTCTGGGCAAACTCTTCTACATCTATCTGCGCAATCTCCGCCAGGATAAGTGCTGTAGATTTGTCAACCTGGGTACATGTAGGCGAACGGAACACTAGTGTGTCAGAGAGTATTGCAGCGCACATAAGCCCCGCCATCTGAGGAGTAACCTCCACACCTTTTTCCATATACATCTGATAGATGATGGTTCCGGTACATCCAAGCGGCTGATTTCTGAAATACACAGGTCCTATTGTCTCAAGAGAACCAATTCGATGATGATCAATTATCTCAAGAATCTCAGCCTCATCAATGTTGGCCACTGCCTGTGAGGTCTCATTATGATCCACAAGTATCACCTGTTTTTTCCTTGCATTCATTAAATTTCTGCGTGAAAACATACCCACATAATTTTGGTTTTCGTCAAGTATTGGGAAATCCCTGTGTCGGATTTTTGAAACAGTATCACGCACATCATCCACATAATCATCCAAATCAAAATGAATAAGATTTTCCCTTGTCATAAATGACTTTATCGGCATACTCTGGTTTATCAGACGCGATGTGGTAAACGTGTCATATGGTGTACTTATCACTACCACGTCCTTAGCGTTTGCAGCATTTATGACATCCTTCGATATATCGAAGCCGCTTGTCACAATGATACAGCTGCAGTTTGCCTCAATACATATAAGCTGTGACTCTTCACGGTCTGATATGATGACCAGATCATCCTCAGCCACATTTCCCTTTATGGTATCAGGTGTACCTGCTGCAACTATAACCTTTCCTTTCACAAAATAGCCATGCTCATTGCCTGCAACTATCTTGCCATCCAGCGTCTCTATAATATTTCTGTACTGGGTCCTCGCCTTTGCCAGGATAGAATTGTCATACACATCCATATATGACTTTGCTATATCACCTGTCACAATAAGCCCTTCAAGCTTGTCCTTCTTATTGACAACCGGAAGAGTGACTACGTTGAGTATCTTCATCATCTCCCATGCCTTTTTCATGGATAGATTACTGCTGACACCCTCAGTCCTTCTGATATGTATATCCTTTATCTGTGTGCCAACATCCTTTAAAAGGGCAGGCGTATCTGCCTTAAAATAATCCAGCACAAATGCTGTCTCTGCACTGATGCTGCCTGCTCTCATTGGTATGTATTCCATTGTATCGTCTGTATGTGATTTAAGGTTTGCATACGCTATTGCTGCACAGATAGAATCTGTGTCAGGATTTTTATGTCCAACAACTCTTACAATCTTTTTTGCCATTTAGTCTTCCTCTCTGTCTGCCTTATAAAATGTCAAAATATGGTGCAACTCCCTGACTGGGAACTGCACCACCCTATTACAATAATATTTATTAAAAAATCGAACCAAAGAACCCCAATATATACAATGCGATTGCAACAAAACCAAATGTATTGATAATAGCCAGCACAGTAGAGATGACTGCAAAAGTCTTTGTTGTTCCTACCTGCTTCTCAAGCTCTGACACTGTGTCCACCTTGTCTCCCATTACCTTAAAGAGATCCTGAATATTCCTGAAGCACTTAACATTCTCTGTATGTACCTTGTCAGACAGCTCCGCCTTTAACGAAACAAGCTGATCATTAAGCTCTGTAAGTGACTGAAGCATATGGGCATTCGCCTCATTTACCGCTGATGTAACTGCTGCTGTGCCCTCCTCTGTGATACGCCTTGTCTGCTCTAATGTGTCACCAAAATCAAGACTCTGACCTATATTCTGGCTGATGCCTGATATCTCAGTGCCAAGTGACTGTCCGAGATTTCCAATCTGTCCGGACATCGAACTACCAAGATTGTCCATATTGGCATTTACCGAGCGTCCAAGATTATCCATATCTGAGCTTACCTGACGGCCTAAGCTGTCCATGCCTGCATTCATAGATTGCTCTATCTCAGCCATCTTTTCATGAACACTTTCTATAAGCACATCTATCTGCTTAGCAACCTGTGCAGTGATTCCATCGGCTTTTTCCTGTCTCTCGTCAAGTATCTGCTGCAGCTCCTCTGCCTTAGCTTCCCTCTCCTCAACTATGGTTGAAAGCTCCTCTGCTTTTGATTCTTTCGTATTGAGCATCTCCTGAAGACGTTTTGCCTTTTCACGAAACTCATCAATTTGTGTTAACAAAAAATCATCTTTATCCATTTGTATATTATCCTCTTTTTTCTGCACTCTTTCACTACGGTTAACATCGTCTCTTGCTACACGGGATGCCATTACTGTTCTTGAAGGTACTGCCCGCTCCGCTTGTTCTGTCGATATAAATCTTTTTGCACGTCTATCAAATATGCCTGACATTCGTATTCCTCCGATGGTTCAATTAAATACCATTAACATATATATTGTACCATTACATATTGTATTTGTAAATAAAAAAACCACGAAATATAGTGTAATCACAGAAGAAAAAGCAAAAATCCCACAGGGCATTTGCCCTGTGGGATAAAATATATACCGTGACTAATGAATTAGTCCTCTCCGTATAATTTAACGAGTTTCTCAAGGTGTGTATAACGTGCCTTAGCTGTCTCCTCAGACTTAGCAAAGAGTTTCTCTGCTCTCTCTGGGAATGGCTTGATAAGACGAGTATAACGTGCCTCGTTGTTAAGGAACTCCTGGTAAGATCCGTCGCCGGCCTTTGATGTAAGTGTGAATGGATTCTTTCCTTCAGCCTTGAGTGCAGGGTTGAATGAGAAGAGGTTCCAGTATCCAGCCTTAACAGCCTTCTTCATCTCATCCTGGCAGTGGTTCATACCACCCTTAGCGATACCGTGAAGCTCGCAAGGTGCGTATCCGATGATGAGTGATGGTCCCGGATAAGCCTCAGCCTCTGTGATAGCCTTAACAGCCTGTGCTGGGTTTGCTCCAAGAGCGATCTGTGCAACGTATACATATCCGTAGCTCATAGCGATCTCTGAAAGTGACTTCTTGCTTGTCTCTTTACCGGCTGCTGCGAACTGACATACCTCACCGATGTTAGAAGCCTTAGAAGCCTGTCCACCTGTGTTAGAGTACATCTCTGTATCGAATACCATTACGTTTACGTTCTCACCAGAAGCAAGTACATGGTCTAATCCACCGAAACCGATATCATATGCCCATCCGTCACCACCGAAGATCCATACAGATTTCTTTCCGAGGTAATCCTTCTTAGCAAGTACTTCTTTAGATTTCTCACATCCAGCTGCTGCTGCCTTCTCTAACTCTGCAATAAGAGCTGTTGTTGGCTCAACATTTGCCTTTGTGTCATCCTTTGTCTCAAGGAACTTATCTGCTGCTGCCTTGAACTCAGCTGTAGCCTTGTCTGATGCAGCGATCTCTTTAACAAGCTCGATAGCCTGGTCACGGAGATATCTCTGTCCAACTTCCATACCTAAACCATGCTCAGCATTATCCTCGAAGAGTGAGTTAGACCAAGCTGGTCCCTTCTTAGAGTTGATATTTACTGTGTATGGTGATGTAGCTGCCGGGTTACCCCAGATAGAAGAACATCCTGTTGCGTTAGAGATGTACATCTGCTCACCGAAGAGCTGTGTAATAAGTCTAGCGTAAGATGTCTCAGCACATCCTGCACATGAGCCTGAGAACTCAAGGAGTGGCTGGTTGAACTGTGATCCCTTAGGTGTTGTATCAACCATTCCGGCATCTGTCTTCTTAGAAACGTTAGCTACTAAGTAATCAAATACTGGCTGCTCTGCTGCCTGAGACTCCTGTGGCTGCATTGAGATAGCTGCTGTAGGACAAACTGTGATACACTCACCACATCCCATACAGTCAAGTGGAGATACGCTCATTGTATACTTGTAAGCGCCTGCCTTTGGCTTCATATCAGCAACCTTCATGTTGTCAGGCGCTGCCTTTACTTCGTCATCTGTAAGTAAGAATGGACGAATTGTAGCGTGAGAACATACAAATGCACAGTTGTTACACTGGATACACTTCTCTGGATCCCACTGTGGAACTGTAACGGCTGTTCCTCTCTTCTCGTATGCAGAAGCACCTGTTACATACTGTCCGTCTGCCTTGTCAGCGAATGCTGAAACTGGAAGGCTGTCTCCATCCATCTTAGCGATTGGATCAAGAAGCTCGTTAACAAGCTTAACAACCTCTGGACGTCCTGTGCGCTCTGCCTTAGGAGCATCTGCCTCTGGATTCTTCCAAGACTCAGGAACCTCTACCTTATGTACAGCGTCAACACCGGCATCGATAGCCTTGTAGTTCATCTCTACTACTGCATCACCCTTCTTTGAGTATGACTTCTTAGCAGCAGCCTTCATGTACTCTACAGCCTTATCGATAGGCATTACGTCAGCAAGCTTGAAGAATGCAGACTGGAGAATTGTGTTAGTTCTCTTACCCATTCCGATCTCGATAGCCTTGTCGATAGCGTTGATTGTGTAAAGCTGAATGTTGTTGTCAGCGATATATTTCTTAGCGTCAGCGTTGAGGTGATGAGCAAGCTCTTCATCTGACCACTGGCAGTTGATCATGAATACTCCGCCTGGCTTAACATCCTGAACCATCTTCATGCCCTGGATAACATATGCAGGGTTGTGGCATGCTACGAAGTCTGCCTGGTTGATGTAGTATGGGCTTCTGATTGGGTTGTCACCAAATCTCAAGTGAGAAATTGTAACACCACCAGTCTTCTTTGAATCATACTGGAAGTATGCCTGGATGTATTTGTCTGTGTGGTCACCGATGATCTTTGTAGAGTTCTTGTTAGCACCTACAGTACCATCTCCGCCGAGACCCCAGAACTTGCACTCTTTTGTACCAGGTGCAGATGTGATAGGAGCTGGCTTAACCTCTGGAAGTGAAAGATTTGTAACATCATCCACGATTCCAATTGTAAATCTGTGCTTAGGAGCATCCTTCTCAAGCTCTGTATATACAGCAAATACTGAAGAAGGTGGTGTATCCTTAGATCCTAATCCGTAACGTCCGCCTACTAATACAACATCGTTCATTCCTGCTTCACGAAGTGTTGTAGCAACGTCTAAGTATAATGGCTCACCAAGTGATCCTGGCTCTTTTGTACGGTCTAATACAGCGATCTTCTTTGCTGTCTTTGGAATAGCATTAAGAAGAGCCTCTGAAGACCATGGACGGTAAAGACGTACCTTAATAAGTCCGACTTTCTCTCCCTTTGCTGTTAAGTAATCAATTACTTCCTCAGCTACATCATTGATAGAACCCATAGCGATGATTACACGATCTGCGTCAGGTGCTCCGTAGTAGTTGAATAATTTGTAATCTGTACCAAGCTTAGCATTAACCTTGTCCATGTACTTCTCAACAACTGCTGGAAGCTCATCATAGAACTTGTTACATGCCTCTCTATGCTGGAAGAAGATATCTCCGTTCTCGTGTGATCCACGAGCTGCTGGATGCTCTGGGTTAAGAGCGTGTGCTCTGAATTCTGCAACTGCATCCATTGGACACATCTCTTTGAGATCTTCATAATCCCACTTCTCGATCTTCTGAATCTCATGAGAAGTACGGAATCCATCGAAGAAGTTGATGAATGGAACCTTTCCCTCAAGTGCTGCACAGTGTGCAACCGGTGAAAGATCCATAACCTCCTGTGGATTTGTCTCACAAAGCATTGCGAAACCAGTCTGACGACAAGCATATACATCACTGTGATCACCGAAAATATTCAGTGCATGTGAAGATACTGTACGAGCTGATACGTCAAATACGCAAGGAAGATTCTCACCTGCGATTTTGTACATATTAGGGATCATAAGTAAAAGTCCCTGTGAAGCTGTAAATGTTGTAGTAAGTGCACCAGCTGCAAGAGATCCGTGAACTGTACCAGCGGCACCTGCCTCAGACTCCATCTCAACTACCTTTACAGTGCTTCCGAAAATGTTCTTCTGTCCTGCTGCTGACCACTGATCAACTGTATCAGCCATTGGGCTAGAAGGTGTGATAGGATAGATTCCGGCAACCTCTGTGTAGGCATATGCTACATGAGCGGCAGCGGTATTTCCATCCATCGACTGTTTTGCTCTAGACATGATATTTCCTCCTGTAAAATAAATGTTCAATTATAGACATGAATCAGAATGTCTCTACATAATAGTTTAGTTTGTGCGCTGCAAAAAATCAAGTTTTTTTAGCAATACATTGTACAAAAACCCTAAAATATTTATTAACAAGGTAAAATTTATGTACAAAAGGGCACAATGGCTATAAATTGCCTGTAAAACACTTGCAAAATACTGGTTTTACGTTAAAATAGAAACGATGTGTTACAGAAACGAACAGGTTATTAAATAGGAAAGGATTGAATAAAGACAAAATGATTAGTGCAAACAATATTACATTAAGAATTGGTAAAAAAGCTTTATTTGAGGATGTCAACATAAAATTCACAGAGGGAAACTGCTACGGACTTATTGGTGCAAACGGTGCCGGCAAGTCTACATTTTTAAAGATTCTCTCAGGACAGCTTGAGCCTACAAGCGGTGATATCGCAATCACTCCGGGACAGAGACTGTCATTCTTACAGCAGGATCACTTCAAGTACGATGAGTTTACAGTACTTGATACGGTTATCATGGGTAATAAGCGTCTCTATGATATCATGAAGGAGAAGGAAGCCATCTATATGAAGGAGGATTTCTCAGACGAGGACGGAATCCGTGCCAGCGAGCTTGAGGCTGAGTTTGCCGATATGGACGGCTGGAATGCTGAGTCGGATGCAGCTACTCTCTTAAACGGTCTCGGTGTACCTACTGAGGATCACTACACTCTGATGGCAGATCTGCCGGGTGCAGTAAAGGTCAAGGTGCTTCTCGCTCAGGCACTGTTTGGAAATCCTGACATACTGCTTCTCGATGAGCCTACCAACCACTTAGACCTCGATGCCATCTCATGGCTTGAGGAATTCCTCATCAATTTCGAGAATACGGTCATCGTTGTATCCCATGACAGATACTTCCTCAACAAGGTCTGCACGAACATCGCCGACATGGATTACGGTAAGATCCAGCTCTACGCAGGAAACTATGATTTCTGGTATGAATCAAGCCAGCTTATTGTCCGTCAGATGAAGGAAGCAAACAAAAAGAAAGAGGAAAAAATCAAGGAGCTGCAGGAATTTATCCAGCGTTTCTCTGCCAATGCCTCTAAATCAAAGCAGGCCACATCAAGAAAGCGTGCCCTCGAAAAGATCCAGCTTGATGAAATACGTCCATCAAGCCGTAAATACCCATACATTGATTTCCGTCCTGAGCGTGAAATCGGAAACGACGTGCTCTTTGTCGAGGGCATTTCAAAAACCATCGACGGCGTAAAGGTACTTGACAACATCTCATTCACTGTCAACCACGATGACAAAATTGCATTTGTCGGAGGAAACGAGCTTGCAAAAACAACTATGTTTAAAATCCTTGCCGGAGAGCTTGAGCCTGACGAGGGCTCATATAAATGGGGTGTCACAACCAGCCAGTCATACTTCCCAAAGGACAATACCACAATCTTTGATACTGATGAGCTAATCGTCGACTGGCTCACACAGTACTCAGAAATCAAGGACGCCACATATGTGCGAGGTTTCCTTGGCCGTATGCTCTTTGCCGGTGAGGATGGAGTAAAGAAAATGCGTGTACTCTCCGGAGGAGAAAAGGTTCGTGTACTGCTCTCCCGCATGATGATCATGGGAAGCAATGTGCTCATGTTCGATGAGCCTACAGACCACCTCGACATGGAGTCAATAACAGCATTAAACAACGGAATGATAAAATTCCCGGGAGTAATCCTCTTTGCCTGCCGTGACCACCAGGTAGTCCAGACAACCGCCAACCGAATCATAGAATTCCTGCCAAACGGTTCAATGATCGACAAGATCACAACCTACGACGAATATCTTGAGAGCGATGAGATGGCACGTAAGCGTCAGGTCTACTCAATGAGCGAGGACGATGAAAACGACAACTAAACGCTAATTAATTAAAAAGAAGCATCCCAAACCGGGATGCTTCTTTTATTAAGCCGTAAAGTGAGGTGGGTGATTCCCTGCCTGTCTTTGACTATAAAAACATATTATAATTATATCCACTGTTATAGGCCTGTGTATACCTTCCATTGGCGCCATATGTGTTAGTCTTTTCTGCCTCATTCTTTGCAGCATACTCAAGCATTGAAGCCTTGCTTGCCACTGCATAAGCATAAGAGCCATTCCCCTTAAAAAGTGCATCAACCCTGGTCGAATCAGCCTTTTTAAAGGTATCCTCGTCGACAGACAGCTTGCCGGACTTTGAATCAACTGTGATTCCCACCTTAGCAAGCGACTTTGAATTGATATCTGTAAGTGACTTCATAGACTCAAGATTTCTCGAAATCTGCTTTGTCTCGGAATCATCCGCAGCATTAATGAGGCTGTTGTAATCAGACACAAAAGCTGCCACTTTCTTGTACGTAGCATCTGTATCGTCCTTGCGGCTGTTTTTGTAAAGAGCCTGCGCCGACTTTACCATGTCCTCTGACTCCGACTCGATGGACGCAAGTGTCTTCGCTGAATCCTTAGATGTAGAAACAGATGATGAGACAAGAGACTGGGCCTTTGAATTAAGGTTATTTCCATAATATGACTTGAGAAGCTTGAAATAGCTGCCACTTCTAATGCCGCTATATGTAGTCATATCCATATTGGCAATAAAAGACGACGCTGCATTGCTTCTTCTACTGCTGCTAAAGCCGGAAAACAGTGTGGATATGGATGATGAATCCCACATTCCTATTCCTCTCATAATATCACTCCTTTGATAATCATGTAATCCGTTACCTTCTATATATTTTTAATATAGACGCTTTTCCAATTTATGTCAAGATAATATCTGCCGGTATTACCCAGCCCGGTATTACTAACATATGAGCCCGTATTGTCATCCTTTATATATCCTCAATCTGCCAGTCAACAGGCTCCACTCCATGCTCCTTAAGGAACTCATTGGCTTTACTAAAATGCCTGCATCCAAAAAAGCCTCTGTAAGCCGACAGCGGGCTTGGATGCGGTGCTGTCAATATCAGATGCTTTGGATTTGTAAGCATAGGAATCTTCGACTGCGCCGGACGTCCCCAGAGCATATATACTATAGGTCTGTCCTGCTCATTTACAGCCTCTATGATTGCATCCGTGAACTTCTCCCAGCCGTGCCCCTGATGCGAGTTGGCCTGATGAGCCCTGACAGTGAGTACCGTATTCAAAAGCAAAACACCCTGGTCAGCCCATTTCTTCAGGTATCCGTTATTGGGGATATCACACCCTAAATCGTCGTGCAGTTCCTTGTAGATATTCTGCAGTGATGGTGGAATATCCTTCTGAGACGGAAGCACAGAAAACGACAGTCCATGTGCCTGATTGACATTGTGGTACGGATCCTGTCCGAGGATGAGCACCTTCACCTTGTCAAGTGGCGTAAAATGCATGGCATTAAATATGTCATCTGCCGGAGGATATACCACATGTGTGGCATATTCATCTCTCACAAAATTGTACAAATCCCTGTAATACGGTTTTTTAAACTCGGCTCCCACAGCCTTTGCCCACTCGCCGTCAAGCATACTCATAATCTCAATCTCCCGCCTATCTTCTGACCGACACACCTTTATCTGCCAGATAATTCTTTAAATCCATAATTTCAAGCTCCTTGTAGTGGAAAAGTGAAGCTGCAAGCGCTGCGTCCGCTTTTCCTTCTGTCAGAGCCTCGTAAAAATGCTCCTTTGTGCCTGCACCGCCCGATGCGATAACCGGAACAGAAACATTATCGGCAATAAGCCTTGTAAGCTCGATATCGTAGCCATCCTTTGTGCCGTCACAATCCATGCTTGTAAGAAGGATTTCTCCCGCTCCAAGCTCATTTGCCTTAACAGCCCATTCAATGGCATCAAGGCCTGTATCTATGCGGCCTCCGTTCTTGTATACATTCCAGCCGCTTCCGTCAACACGACGCCTTGCATCGATTGCCACAACCACACACTGGCTGCCAAACTTATCCGCAGCGTCGCTGATAAGCCGCGGTGTGTTTATGGCACTTGAATTTATTGAAATCTTGTCCGCACCCTCTCTAAGAAGTGCCTTAAAATCATCGACTGTTCTGATGCCGCCGCCCACAGTGAACGGTATAAACACCTTTTCAGCAACCTTTCTGACCATATCCACAACAGTATTTCTGTTGTCGCTTGACGCCGTAATATCCAGAAAAACCACCTCATCTGCACCTGCCTTATCATAAGCAGCCGCAATCTCAACCGGGTCACCTGCATCTCTTAAATTGACAAAGTTTATGCCCTTAACAACACGTCCGTTATTCACATCCAGACATGGGATTATTCTCTTCGTAAACATATTATGCCTCCCCTATCCCTGCAAAATTTTTAAGTATCGAAAGTCCGACTGTGCTGCTCTTTTCCGGATGGAACTGGCAGGCGAACACATTGTTTTTCTCTACAGACGCATGAATGTGTGTGCTGTACTCTGTCGTTGCTGTGACAATTGCTTCATCAGCGGCTTTCAGATAGTACGAATGCACAAAATATACATACGGATGCTCTGAAAGACCTTTAAACAGCCTTCCATTGTTCTGTAAATCAAGTGAATTCCAGCCTATGTGAGGTATTTTAAGTCCTTCCTTATCTGGTATGCGAAGTATCTGTCCGTCAAGCACATGAAGCCCCTCAACGCCCTGACTCTCATCGCTTCCCTCAAATAATAGCTGAAGTCCCAGGCATATGCCAAGAAATGGCTTGTCCATGTCACAAACCTCGTGAATCACCTTGTCCAGCTCGTATTTTTTAAGCGAATTCATTGCATCTCCAAAAGCTCCTACTCCGGGAAGTATTACCTTATCGGCATTTAAAATCTCATGCCTGTCTCTGGTCACAATACTCTCCTCGCCTATAGCTGTAAGAGCCTTTTCCACACTTCGCAGGTTGCCTGCTCCATAATCGATGATTGCAATCATATCATTTTGTCTCCTCTTTAATGCCTAATTCATTTAATTTCTGTGTCAGTGCCAGTGTATAGTCATCTCTATCATCTATATTATATAGAGCAATGGCATCATCATATGATAAGCCATACTGACTGCTCAGGGTATCAGAAATAATGTTTTTAAGCTGCTCAAGCTGCAGCTCACATCCGTATTCCTTTGCATTGTCTGCATTTACAGCACATCGTCCTGCCGCACATACTAAGGAATCCGCTGCCATGGTTACATAGCCTGAATCGCTAAAGCTCTTATAGGCATCATACTTACCTGACACTGATGCAAGCACCGACAGCTTATTGTACAACTGCTTATCGTCACCCGAAAGCTTCAAGCCGCTCAGCCTGCTGTAGGCATTTGTATACAGTTCTATTGAATCAGCTTTATTCTGTCCCAGATCAGCTATTGCCTGATTGTACGTATTCTGAGCATCAGTCACTTTGGAGTTGTTTCCGAGCAAAAAGGTGCATATGAGAACAAACACAACTATCGACATAACAAATACCCAGATTACTATAACAGGTCCCTTAGGAAGCTTAGGTCCCTTCTCCCATCCAATGCTTTCCTTCTTTTCCTTTGGAGCCTTTGGCTTTTTTTCTTTTTTAGGTTTTTTTGGCTTCTTTTCTTTTTTAGGCTTTTTGCCCTTCTTTGGCTTATCTGTGGCTTCGTTTAGCTCTCCGTCAGCATCCAGCGCTTCAAGTATCTGCTTATTCTCATCTGAGAGTGTCTTTGCGTCAGTTTCTGCACCTTCTGCTGTGCTCTGTATATCTGTGACATCATCTGACTGCGGCTCTTTTGTAAAAAATGATATTATTCTTTTTAAAAGGCTCTTTTTTTCAGTATCTTGTGCATCAACTGCTGCATCAGCCGTCTCGTGCACTTTCATCTGGCTGCTTGCATAATCATCTATATCAGCCCCTGTCTCACCGGTTTTTCCTTCAAGCAGATCACCGATATTATCCAGACCATCACTACCCAGTATGTCAAGTATATCCTTTGATGCATTTCCTGCCAAATCCGGCTCTCCTATTTCTTCAACCATCTGAGGTTCATTTGTTATTATACTCTCCGGAGTCTCCTCCTGTTTGGGATTCTCAGCCATTTCCGGCATGTTTGCATCCATCATCTCTATCCCAGAATCTGCCGGTGTAAAATTAAATACCGCATCGCTTAGATTATTGTCTGCTTTGTTTTCCTGTTTATCTCCCTGAGTCTCCTGTTCCTTCATCCTGCGGTCAAACTCAGTGAGCATATCATCAAGTGAAGCATCCTTGTCATCAGGAGCCGGAGTCTGTACATTAAGAGCCTGACCCTTGGCCTGCTCATTTTCCCTCTCAAGTTCCTTTTCAAAGTTCGACAGATACTCATCATATGTCTCATTTTCAAGCTCGTCCTCAAACTTTTTGAGGAATTCATCCTGATCAGCCCCAGACATCTTCGTATCTGTATCCTGCAGCTTATTCATTGAATCCAGCAAATTGTCCAGATAGTTTTCTGTCGATTTATCGCTCATTAGTATTCTCCATCTATAATCCATTAAAGGGTGCAGCTAAACAAGCCACACCCCTTGTATCTAAATATATTATGCTTTATCAATCAGCTTGTCAATCGCCTCTACAAGCTTTCCGATTTCAGGCTTTGTAAGCTGTGCGTCTGCTCCAAGCTGTTCACCCTTTTTCCTCATCTCTTCATTTACCAGTGAAGAGAATATGATAACCGGTATATCTCTAAGCTCTGCATCTGATTTTACAAGCTTTGTGAGTCTGTGTCCATCCATGAGTGGCATCTCAATATCAGTTATAATGCAGTCAAGATGCTTTGTAATATCGCCCTTTGCCTGCATAGCCTCTATCACATCCCAGGCCTCCTGACCATTCTCTTCCACTATGAGATTGGTATATCCCGACTTCTTAAGGCACTCGGTGATGAGCTTTGACAATAAAGCCGAATCCTCTGCGATAAGAATTGTAGCATCACTCCTATCTCTTGCCTCCATCTCATCGATATCATTAACCCTAAGTCCTGTCTGTGGACTAATAGAAGCAACTATAGCCTCAAAATCAAGGATAACTATAAGCCTGTCATCCATTTTGATAACACCTGTAGCAGTGCTGCCATGCTCGCCCGTCAGTGTCTCGTCAGGCTTTATGATATTCTCCCACGATACGCGGTGTATACCGATAACCTGATCTACATGAAATGCCACATTGAGTTTGTTAAAATTCGTAATGATAAATAAGCCTTTTTCATCCGTCTGTGGCAGATTAAGACAATTCTTTAAATTGATAACCGTAATCATTGTGTCACGTGGCATAAATATTCCCTCAACACTCGGATGAGTATTCGGAACAGGAGTGACCGGCATATATTGCAAAATCTCTCTGATCTTTGCGACATTGATTCCGTAGTGATTGTCTCCCAACGTGAATTCAAGCACTTCAAGCTCGTTTGTTCCTGACTCCAATAATATGTTCGTATCCATAATACAACCTCCACCTCTTAGTAATCTAAGTATATCATATGTTTTATAATTCAATCAAACTTTTTTCGTTATCTTTTATAACCGACATCTTAATATTGTCACATGCCGTACCCTGAGGTATCTTGAAAAGCAGCACCACATCAACCGCATCGTGCGCCTTTACGGTTCCCTGAAAAGTATTAAGGGAATATGTAAGGAATGTGCCCTCAGCCGTGTATTCCTTTCCATCGGGGAAAGTGGCTTTATATGTCCTGGCATTGCCAAACATATCAACATTTATATCCTCGTCTGTCGGATTTTTAAGAGTGAATTTCATAACCGCAAAAGTATTACCGCTTCCTGCCGTTATAGAATAGTATGAGCCCTCATTGTACACATCTGACTCGTTTACTCCATCATATGTAATTTCAAGGCTGCCGTAGCCTGTTGCCTCGGCAAGTGACACCTTCTTTTCCTGCGTGGCAGAAGGCTCTTTCTGCGAATTGCTGCTCTTATCATTTCCAGCTTCAGATGTCTTATTATCCTGCGAAAGTGAATTATCAGGTGACGCCTCGTCCACTTTCTCAGTGTCGTCAGCATCCTCCATATCCCCACGTTTCTCCGTAGCGTTAGTCATGCCATCCTGCTGGTATATATTGTGTTTTGCAACAACATATGCTGAATAATTAGCGATAAGGCCTTGTTCCTCATCAGTCATATCATATAATTTTGTTCCGCAGCCTGTCAACGTTATAATTGCTGTAAATGCCACAGCTGCCATTTTTATATTTCTTCCCATCATTGCAATAAACCCATTCTTATTCTATGACTTTTATCCTAATAATACATATAGTAACACATTTATTGATTGTTTGCAATAAATAACTCAAGTTCAAACCAGAATTCTACACCATCCTTGTGATTTATGACACCATACCCTCTGTGATGCAGTTCCATAATTGCCTTTACTATAGACAGTCCTATGCCGCTTCCGCCATATTCCCTTGTTCTGGCCTTGTCCACCTTATAGAACTTATTCCATATATTTTCTATATCCTTATCAGGTATCGGCTCTCCCGTGTTAAACACGCTGACCCTCACACGGTCGCTGTACATGCTGTATGATACAGTGATAGTACCACCTCTTGTGCAGTGATTTATCGCATTGCTGATATAGTTTGTCACAACCTCTTCAATCTTGTATATATCACCGCTCACATATACGGAATCGGTGCGGTCAAACTCAATTGCAGCCTCATTTTTCTGTGCCAGAAGCCTAGATGAATCTATAACCCCTCTGACAAGTGGTGTCAGATCAAACCTCGTCATCTCAAGCACATCACTGCCATCCTCCAGATGATTGAGAGATAAAAGCTTCATAACCATGCGGTTCATCTTGTCAGTCTCGTCCATGATGACATCACAGTAGAAGTTACGGCTCTCCTCATCGTCATTTACGACCTCTTTGAGCCCCTCAGCATAGCCTGAGATCAGAGCAAGCGGAGTTTTTAACTCATGTGACACATTTGACAAAAACTCCTTTCTCATCTCATCAATCTCTTCTTTTTTCTTTATATCACGCTGTAATTCATTGTTTGCCACCTTTAGTCTTGTGATGGTCTGCTCAAGTGTCTGCGACAGCTCATTCATATGCTCACCAAGCACATAAAGCTCCTTTGCACTGTTTTCCGTATCAATGTACTTCGCATCAAAATCAAGCTTCGCCATCCTTGTCGACAGCTCAGTCATATTTCTTATCGGCCTGGTCATGTTGCGAGCAACAATATATGCCATAAACACTCCCACAACAATAGCAGCCACTGTGCCTATTGCAAAAAAGCGGTTCGATATGGACACGCTCTCCTTAATGCTCTCAAGCGGTGTCTTCATGTATACAAAGTTACCGTCAATCAGTCTGTTATTTATGATGATATACTCTGTCCCCAGCCTTTTATCCTTCTGCCTTGTCATATTCAGGTTGTTGTAGTCTGCCGAATACGACGACATGCTTGCCTCCAAAAGCAGCTGGAATATTTCCTGATTGTCAGTGGTTCCCTCAATGATGACCTTACCGTATTTGTTGAACACAACCGCATCTATATTGGCGCCAACGCATTTCTTTTCAAATGCTACAGCAAACGTATCATCTGAAAGTTTATCATTTTTTGCAGCCAGGTCCACCATTTTGTATACCGCAAGCATCTCTTTTTCCTTGTTATATACATAATACTTTTCCAGCAGTGTGTTATTAGCCATCCAGAACACGCCTACTATCAGAAGTACAATGAATGAAATCACAAACGTAAGCTGCATGGATAGCGTTTTTTTCTTTTTCATGGTGACACCTCTTATCCCGAATCCATTAGTCCTAAGCTTAACACTTACTGTATCTCGAACTTATATCCCACACCCCAGACAGTCTTTATATAGTCGCCTTTAGCGCCCATCTTGCTTCTTAATTTCTTCACATGTGTATCAATAGTCCTCGCATCGCCAAAATAATCATAGCTCCACACACTATCAAGTATGCGCTCCCTGGTAAGAGCAATCCCCTGATTGCTCATAAAGTAATCCAAAAGCTCAAATTCCTTTACCGAAAGTTCAATATTCCTGCCATCAATAGCTACAGTGTGCGCCGTCTTGTCCATAACAATACCACCGGCCTCGCTTATTACTGCCTCCTTGCCCAGTTTATTCGCCCTGCGAAGGAGAGCATTTACCCTGGCCACCAGTATCTTTGGAGAAAATGGCTTTGAAATGTACTCATCAGCACCAATGTCAAAGCCGTTTAATTCATCACGCTCATCGCCCTTAGCTGTAAGCATAATAATCGGCACCTTTGAAGTCTGTCTGATTTCACGGCATACCTCAAAGCCATTTATCCTTGGCATCATTATATCGAGCACCAGCAGTGCTATGTCCTTCTGCTGATAAAATATATCAAGTGCCTCCTCGCCGTCTCCGGCCTCAAGTACCTCGTACCCTTCCCTTGCAAGGAAATCATGCACGAGCTTTCTCATCCTGCTCTCGTCATCTACCACCAGTATCTTTATTTTGTCCACTCTGTTGCATCCTGCCTTTCATCCAGTGCTTTTTCCCTCTCTTCTACTGCTTTTTCCCTTTTTTCAAGCTCCTTCTGCCAGTTTTCATATTTGTCTATCAGCTCATTCTCGTAGTCCACCACATACGGACTGTGTCCACTCACATATGTGATGCCAAACATAGTTACTATGGCAGCCGATAATACAATAGTAAAAAACAATGCCACATGGAACTTTTTCTTATAGCCTTCCGTCTGTTTTTTTACCTCGACAACCGCTTTTTTATCCTCAGGAATATAAATCGGACGGATATCCTCATTCTTGATATATGGGATTGTATGCAGATATTCCTGCAGTTCAACAAGAAACGATAGCCCTACAGGAGTAAAAAAATACCCCGGCTTGTTAAGCCTTAAATACAGCTTGTATACCGTATCCGGGTCAGACATATCAGTCTGATCCTTTATATATCGTATTCCGTCACTTTCTTTTTTAGCCTGCCTTGCCTCTTCCTTTGTCTGAAACTCAAACCCATCAACTACATACATCATATTCCCTCTTTCTAATCATCGCGCTCTGCAATCTCACCCGAACGATATGCCGCAATGAGATGCTTTAGATCAGCTATCTTTTCCTTCATCTTTATTCCGGCATCCGTATCTCCGACAAGTATTCTCTTATCAAGTACCTCTACAGCCTCACGCCTTGATACGATATCCCTCTCATCCCTTACTGCCGTCTCCGGTGATTCAAACGGCTCATGCGCTGTCAATGTCAGCCCATATGAATTGTAAATCAGGGTATATCCCGCGATGCCTGTCCGCCTGCGGTACGCCTTTGAAAAACCACCATCTATGACTATCACTCTGCCGTCGCACTTCACAGGGCTTTCACCTCTTAATCTGTGTACAGGAACATGTCCGTTTATGATATGGTCTCTTTTATCATGCAAACCAAACTCCTCGAGTATACGCTGCGCACACTCAGGCTTGTTTATATACTCATAATAAAAGTTTTTCTTTTCTATTTTCATATCATCGTCATCTATAAAATATCTCTCAAACGTAGCCATCTTATTTCTGCCATAAAGCGGAGAATATGGTGCTGTCCATATGTACCACATGATATCGCTGCCCTTTTGTCTTTCCAGCCTGTCGTCCGAGAAAAAAGCCTTTCTGACGTAAGTCTCCAGTATATCAAACAAAGCCTTGCCACTATACTCTTTACCGTAGATATTTACCTTTGCGAAGCTTCCATCCTCCTCCATGGGGATGCATCCGTGGAAAAGCAGATTGCCATTATATACCTTGTACATGCTGCCTCTTTTAAGCAGCAGCCCAACGTGGTTTTTAAGCTTCTCGCAATGAATAAACGAGCTCCTGAGCCTCTGTATGACTTCCTCTTCCCCCTCTGTCAGCCTGTAAGGATCAGCCGGGTCAATTGTTGGAAAGCTTGTATCAAGCAGCTTATAAGTTCTGCCCTCAAGATCTATAGTGCCCTGTTCATAATCAATATGTTCCAAAAGCAATCGTTCCTTCATGCCATACTCAGGCCACTTCTTAATGAGCTGTCCCTCCAGCTTGAAACGTATGATGGCAATGGCCTTGTGCATCTTCTTTATCAGATCACTCTCCATATTATCTGCGCCACTTGGAGCCACCTTAAACACAAATCTGGTGCATGGGTCATCCTTGTAAGCCTTCAGTGCAAACGTAGCAAGCGGAAGCATATTTATGCCATAGCCCTCCTCGACCACGTCCAGATTACCATATCTGATACTGTTTCTGACAACAGTTGCAATACATGCAGGATTTCCTGCGGCTGCCCCCATCCAGATAATATCGTGATTGCCCCACTGTATATCCAGCGAGTGATATCTGCACAGCCTGTCCATTATCAGATGCGGCCCCGCTCCCCTGTCATATATATCACCAAGCACATGCAGATGGTCAACAGCAAGTCTCTGAATAAGCTCTGAAAGCACCACTATAAACTCCTCCGCAGTACCCAGCTCCACTGTTGTATTGATGATTGACTCGTAGTAAGCCTCCTTGTTTAACACCTCCGGCTTTTCTGTGATGAGCTCCTCTATAACATATGCATACTCCTCCGGCAAAGCTTTTCTCACCTTGGAGCGCGTATACTTTGACGAAACGGTCTTGCACACCTCTATCAGCTTATAAAGAGTCGTCTTATACCACGAGTCCATATCCGGCTCGTCCTGCTTAATAAGCTCCATCTTTTCCCTTGGGTAGTAGATGAGTGTGGCAAGCGCAGCCTTGTCAGCCTTGTCCATCGCCAGACCAAATACATCATCTATCTTCTTTCTTACAGCCCCAGAACCATTTTTCAGCACATGGGAAAAGGCTTCATACTCACCATGCACATCAGATACAAAGTGCTCTGTGCCCTTTGGCAGGTTTAAAATAGCCTGCAGATTGATAATCTCAGATGATGCCTTGCCTATTGTCGGATACATCTCCGACAACTGTTCCAAATAATGTAAGTGTTCTTTATCAATTGCTATATCATTCATTTATATCTAGACCTCATAATACTGATTCATCACCTTATTTATTTCCTTTTCAAGCTTACAACCCGTGTATACACACTTCATAATGCACTTTCTGATTGGCTCCTCAAAATTAGTACCCTCGCACTTATCCAAAACTCCCTGCAATGTAAGCTGTACAAGTATGCTCTCACCTGTCTGCGGATCTGTGGCTATGTTTTCGTACACCTTCTTGTAGTACTTATCACTCACTACCGGGTAGTCAGTAAGCGCCATTTCCCGCCACTTTCTAAAACTTAGCGACATATATTCACCTGCTCTTTTGTATATAATAAAACATTGTACCAATTAGCGGTGCTCTAATCAATGCCTCAGACACATTTATTTCAAAAAAGTTTTTTGATATTTATTATAAATAAAGCTGCATTTGTTTAAATAAAAAAAGTGTAAGCTGCATTCAGCTTACACTAATTAAGTTTCAGGACACCTCCCTTTTTATATAACAAACATTCTAATTTGACAGTAATTGACGTTTCTTATATATTTATTTATGTTTCAACAATAACCATTATAGTGTATTGCGCATGTCAATACTTGACCAAATTTGGAGTTTATTTTTTTAAAAAGAAGGGAGATTAGCTCATAAATGAACCGACTTGAAATAGTAAATAACATATCGACAAATATTGAGCGCGAACGCATAAAGCTTGGTATGTCCCAGGCACAGTTTGCAAAAGCACTTGATATGTCACTCTCCACCTACAAGCGGATAGCAAACGGAGAATCCTCTCGTATAGACGTCTACACCGCTTACCTGATATACAAGCTGACAGGACGGTTTTCCTGCGAACTAACAGGCTTCAATGATGATGTAATAAACCTTGTAAAGCGCATCAAAAAGCTTTCCAAAAGCCAGCGCATACTTATAGACTCGATTATAGACACTGAGCTTGCGCTATCTGCCTACAAGGATGAAAGCTGTCATACGGAGGATCTGATTTCCGTCCTCATCCCGACAGGCAATATGACCGACGGCATGATTTTGGACTCCTACAATGTCGAAAAGCTTGATGTTTCAAATTACAGAAAAGCCTTCGGTGATGCCCTTCACATCGGAATCCGCATCACAAGCAATCATCTACATCCTGTATATAATAAAGGCGATATACTTCTAATCAGTCGAAACCCAATCCGCGACGGCGATACCGGTATCTTTATCAACGCACAGAACAAGCGTGCATACATCAGAAAACTGCATCAGAAAAACCCATGTGAGCTCACACCAATCAACAATTACGGTGAGACCTTTTATGTCGACAGCGATAATGTTGATGATATGAGCAAATGGATAAAATTCGGACACGTGCTCTGCAAGGTGCGCTAGCAGATTACTCTGTTATTTTAATATCATCAAAGCAGTCAAAGGTTGCAAAGTAGTCTGCCGGAGTTTCTGCTCTTCTGATGAGTTTTGCCTCTCCATTGCTTTCGAGCAATATCTCTGCTGAGCGAAGTCGTCCGTTGTAATTGTAGCCCATTGAAAAGCCGTGTGCTCCTGTATCATGGATTACCAGATAGTCTCCCATATCAATCTTCGGAAGCTGTCTGTCAATTGCAAACTTGTCACAGTTCTCACAGAGTGAGCCTACCACATCATATGTATGGTCACAAGGTGCATCCTCCTTGCCGAGCACTGTGATATGATGGTATGAGCCGTAAATAGCCGGTCTCATAAGGTTTGCCGCACACGCATCTACTCCTATATACTCCTTGTAGATATGCTTCTCATGGATAGCCTTTGTCACAAGACAGCCATACGGAGCCATCATAAAACGTCCCATCTCTGTGTAAATAGCCACATCGCCCATTCCTGCCGGTACCAAAACCTCATCGTACACCTTATGTACACCGGCGCCGATAACTGATATATCGTTTGGTGTCTGATCCGGCTTATAAGCCACGCCAACTCCACCTGAAAGATTTACAAATCTAATATCGCAGCCGGTCTCATTTTTAAGCTCAACAACCAGCTCAAAAAGCTCCTTTGCAAGCTGTGGATAATACTCGTTGGTTACTGTATTGCTTGCCAGGAATGCATGCACGCCAAAGTATTTAGCGCCTTTTGACTTAAGAATTTTGAATGCCTCAAAAAGCTGTTCCTTTGTCATTCCATACTTGGAGTCTCCCGGATTGTCCATAATACCGTTTGACAGTGTGAACACTCCACCCGGATTATATCTGCAGCTTATTGTCTCCGGAATATGTCCGATTGTTTCCTCCAAAAAATCAATATGTGTGAAATCATCGAGATTGATGATAGCACCAAGCTTGTCTGCATATGCAAATTCCTCTGCCGGTGTATCATTTGATGAAAACATGATATGCTCTCCGTCGAAGCCGCATGACTTTGCAAGCATAAGCTCTGTGTATGATGAGCAGTCACAGCCCATGTCATAATCCTTTAAAATCTTGAGCAGGTATGGGTTTGGGGTAGCCTTTACAGCAAAATACTCTCTAAAACCCGGATTCCATGCAAATGCATCCTTTACAGCCTGCGCGTTGGCACGGATGCCAGCCTCGTCATATAAATGAAATGGTGTAGGAAATTGTTTAACAATCTCCTCTACCTGTTGTTTTGTCACAAATGGTGTCTTTTTCATGTTTATCTCCTAACTTTTACATAGTAAAGTGTACTAAAACATATGCTACAACAAAATGGGTATATTTTCAAGAATTTTTATGGTATAATTTCTCATTAGGTAAATGTCTTTACTTTTTTAAGTATAGTTGATATAACTATTCAAAACTGATATAACTATTTAAATTAAGATATAAAGGGAAACAGGAAAATGAACATTAAAGTACTTCAGTATATTGATAATACACCAAAAAATAATATAACTACCGGTCAGGTTGCTGTAACCGGTGATAACATTCCTTCCAATAGCAGCTCCGCTGTCAATAGCACCGGTGCTGATTTTGATCAGGTGCTTGACGATGCAAAAATGGCTGAAGCTGCTGTTGCCATTGACAGACTGATTGCCCAAAGTAACGGTGGCTCAGTTGATATGTCGCTTGTACAGAGGTTCTTTGATCAAAATGGTATAAATATCGAGCTTTGCCGTAATACAGTTTCTCCTTCTGCCGCAGTTAATAATACAGCTGCTTATTCCGGTTCTCCAGCCGGCATCAGCTCAGATACAAATACATATAATGCAGCTGCTTCCGGAGCCTCAGGAATTAGCAGCAGCTCCGTAAAACTCGAAGCTTCCGGTTTGTCATGCTCTGCCGATCTTGATGCAATTTTTAATGAGGCTGCCTCAAAATACGGTGTGGATGCCAAATTCCTTAAGGCTATCGCCAAGTGCGAGTCTGACTTCTCCACAGAGTGCACCAGCCGTTCAGGTGCCATGGGTATCATGCAGCTCATGCCACAGACCGCTGCCTCACTTGGTGTCACAAACGCCTACGACCCATACCAGAATATCATGGGTGGCGCCAGGTACATAAGTGAAAAGCTTACCCAGTATAATGGTGACAAATCACTGGCCTTAGCTGCCTACAATGCAGGCTCCGGCAACGTAGCCAAATATGGCGGCATTCCGCCATTTAAAGAAACTCAGAACTATGTAGCAAAGGTTATGGCATACTATAATTCATAATAAATTGTATTCTGACTCACATAAAATTATATTTTAATTCAAAGTGGCTTGACAAATGCTGATGTATATAGTAAACTTAGCAAGTTGATAGTTGCTGATGTGGCTCAGAGGTAGAGCACTTCCTTGGTAAGGAAGGGGTCACGGGTTCAATTCCCGTCATCAGCTTATTTAAAGAAATAGTTATTTTATATATTGAATGCCACAGACATAAAGCCTGTGGCATTCAATGTATATGAGGAAAAGCATATGCGACGTCAATTCTGTGCACATGAATAATTTTTAGTCGGAACTGAGTGTACCCCAACACATAGTTGAAATACAACAGCTCCTTTTGATGATATTATAGTAACACTTAATTGTGTCCTAAATATAGCCATGTGATAAATATTTTCTTAAATTTGGTAAATATCTACAAACAAACTCTTAATCCGGCAGAAATATTCTATATTTCAACAATATATTTCTCGTATGCATTGATAACAGTAGTTTCTCCCACCTTGTCAAGCCTGACAAACTGCCTGCCGTAACTCATATGAACATGTCCATGCACAAAATACCTTGGCTTATACTGCTCAATAAGCCTGTTAAACACATCAAAGCCTGTATGACATGTATCCTCACCATCATGCAGTCCCTTTGCCGGCGAATGGGTGACAAGCACATCAAAGCCGTTTTTACGTTTAAGCTTCCACCACAGCTTCTTAACACGCTTTGTCATCTCCTTCTGAGTATACTGATTTTCTCCCGGTTTATAACGGTTTGAGCCTCCCAGGCCAAGAAACCGTACACCCTCATATTCGTAAATCTCATCCTCAATGCATATGCAGCCTTCCGGCGGCTTTACATTGTATTTGTCATCGTGATTGCCATGCACATACAAAAGAGGGACTCCAACCATCGTTGTCAGAAAGGACAGATAGCTCGGGTTTAAGTCTCCACATGATACAATAATATCAATTCCTTTAAAATCCTCTTTCTTAAAGTATTCCCAGTACATTTTCGACTCTTCATCAGCTAAGAATAGTATCTTCATTACAGTTTATTTTCCTCTACACCCTTTAGTTCAACCACCATCTTTGCATTGTCAACAAACTCACTCATAGGCGGAATACTACCTACAACATTATCTACAAGCCAGTCCATTTTCATGATATCAGACGGTTTCATCTCGTGCTCACCTTTGTTTTTAAGCTCTCCCTTCTGGTCATATATCTGTCCAAAGAAAGGTACAACCTCGCCCTTTGTGATATCGCTCTTTAAATGATCCGCAAGCCTCTTTACTCCATAAGGTACATGCTTTGAACAAATCAGGTCAATAACACCTGCAGACATGCCCCACCAGTAATTAAGTGCCTTAACCTGCTCCTGTCCTTCAGCCTTGTAGGAGCCTGCCAGTACGCTCTGCAAAAGTTTCTCATAAAACACTCCCCAGTTCCATATAGGCATGGCAAGGTTTAATGCCTGTCCATCCTGCAGCTTGTACAGACCAAAATATCTGGACGCGTCATTCGGAGTGATAATATCCTGATCCGACACATAATGCAGGTCATTTTCTGTAAGGAATTTATTCCTGTCATAATCCTTTGTCTTTGACCATGCCAGATATACCTTTGCCCTTGGATTCACACTTGCAACTCCCAGAGCAAACGCGTTGATATTGGCAATCATGCCATATATCGGGTAGTCTGCAATATATGCAACCCTTTCATTGTCTGTGACAGCTCCTGCTATCATTCCTGCGAGAAACTTTGCCTCATACATACGTCCATAGTATGTTCTGATATAAGGATGAGGCGCATTCAGCGAACAGTTGAGTATATAAACCTCCGGATGCTCAACAGCCACCTTTAAGCTGTTTGGCATCATCTGCGGTCCCACACAAAAAATTATATCGGCACCTGCCTTTATAATATCCTCAAGCACCTGCTCCACATTGTTCTCATCCACACCTGCCACATATTCTGTCTCCAGTTTGTCTGAAAAGGTTTCATCAAGATACATACGCCCAAGCTCATGCGAATACAGCCACGCAGATGTTTTCGGCTCTCTCGGATATAAAAATACAACCTTGAGCTTCTTTTGGGTCTGAGGAATAAGATAATTGAGCAGACTCTTTTTGGTCTGCACCTTTTTCGGATCCAGCACCAGATTTATCTTGTGCTTTTCCCCTTCTGCTGCAAACTCCTTCCATGTATTGATGACGTTTTTGTTGTAATCATTCTCAGACATCTCAAGCATGGCATCCATGCCAAAGACCTCCATAAATACTGTAATAGCATCACCCAGCTTAATGTCCAGCCTGTCACCACCGCGGAAATTATAGACCTTTGAAAAATCAAACATTACCTTGGCAAATTTTTCCTTGGTCTCATCATCCCATCTGCCCTCTTTTCCAACAAGCGAAAGAAGCTTATCAGCATTGCCCAGCTTCGTAAACTCCACCGAGCAAAGCCCCGTGATTTCATTGAACTTCATATACTCATAATAAAGCCTCACATCATAATCATCCGACAGCTTTGGAATCTTTCTAGTCACAATTGCAGGAATCGAAACGGCGTTGAAGTACTTGAGTACACTGACCCTCTTATTGCCCTCAAGCACATAATACCTGTTCATGTACTCAAATGCCTTGATTGGATCTCTGATTCCCTCATTCATCTGTGCATCTGACAGATTAGACCACTTCACTGCAAATTCGGTTTCCCAGTCCAATATCGGCATAAAATTTGCCGCAAATGAATATGTCCTGCCCATGGTGCTTGTTCCTACAACGAAATCCAAAGGCACATGAACCAGCCCCATATTCTGCTCTGTCTGAATATCTGCCTCTGATAAGATTTCATCAAGCACTGGCAGATAAGGAAACTGTCCTTTAGCTATCCTTGCCCTGTATTCTTTTTTTCCCAGCTTTAATGCTTCTGAATATTCTGTTTCACCCATATTGTAATCTCCTTTTGAAACTATTTTAACATAAATTCAAAAAAATTAAACATTTCCTTTGATATTTTTAAAAACTCTGATATAATATATGTTAGGAAATAGGTACCACAGTCATATGGAGGATAAAATAATGCAAAATATATCTCGGGAAAATGCCGATATCATAGGCGAAGTAGCCAATATCTGCATAGGCAATGCAGCCACAACACTGAGCATGATTCTACAAAAACCGACAAATATTACGACTCCGATTGTAGAGGTTTTGAAAAAAGAGGATGCTCTCGATCATGATGATCGAATTTTAATTAAGGTTCCTTACACAAAAGGACTTGACGGAACCAACCTACTTATTATAAAATTAAATGATGCATTGGTTATTGCCAATCTCATGATGGGAGGCAACGGAAGTAATGTTTCTGATATGACACTTGATGAAATCACACTTTCCGCCATATCGGAGGCTATGAACCAGATGTGTGGTACAATAGCTACATCAATGTCTTCGCTCTTAAACGAGCCAACCGACATAGGTTTTCCGCTTATCAATTCAAGTTATCAGAAGACCTTTGATATACCGGACGAGTTGTGTAACGGAACAGATATTGTCAAGGTGACATTCAGGCTGACTGTTGGAGATTTAATAGACAGTGATCTCTTACAGTTGTATCCAATAAGCATAGTAAAACAGATTATCAAACAGGAGGTTTAACAACATGGCTAGAATTTTAATAGTTGATGATGCAGCATTTATGAGAATGATGCTGAAGGATATCCTTACAAAGGGTGGATTCGAGATTGCAGGCGAGGCTGCTGACGGAAATGAGGCAGTTGCAAAGTACAATGAGCTCAAGCCTGATCTTGTAACACTTGACATCACTATGCCAAATAAGGATGGCATCCAGGCTTTAAAGGAAATTAAAGCAGCTGACCCAAATGCTACATGCGTTATGTGCTCTGCTATGGGACAGCAGTCTATGGTTATTGACGCTATCCAGTCAGGTGCCAAGGATTTTATCGTTAAGCCATTTCAGGCTGACCGTGTTATCGAGTCAATCAGAAAAGTACTTGGATAATATTTACATACAAAACAAGGTCTGTCAGTATAGCTGACAGACCTTGTTTTTATTATATTTTTGTAACTGTTCAGTACATTCACAGCTGCGCAAGACTCTCAATAGCCTTGTCATCAAGAATAACCTTTGCATGCTCCATAAGAAAAGCCCGTTTGTCAGCCCCTGCAATGATATCATCTGCATACTCATCTGCTATGACAGACATCTTTTCAAGCTCATGCTCATCATATCCCGATAAATCCATGCTCATAAAGTACTCTCCCTCAAACTTAAAAAGCTGCGAGAATGGCATTGGCAGTCCTTTAATCATCTTTGCAAATCTGACAGCCACATCAAATTTTTCAAAAATGAACATTACAACCGACACCATATCCTGCTTTTTTGCAGTTGTCCTGCCTTTTTTATTTTTCTCATTCTCTGCAGTCTCAGCCGGCAACGAATTAAGCAGTCCATTAACGATATCTTTAAGATGCTCCATCATGCCCTCAGTAGCAGGATGTTCAGAAAATGTCAGAGAAAGTGTGTGATCCGCCAAAAAATCTGCTCTCACCGTCTTGATTCCCGAATTAAAATCAGTTCCAAACTCTTCTGAAGCCATGTCAAATATCTGGTTCATGAATTCCTGGGTGCGCTCGCCATTGCTCATAATTTCATCCATTGTATATCCCAGATCATATATTTCTTCTTCTGAAATAACACATTTTATAGTGTGTTCACCTATTCTTGAAAACTCCATAACAAGCTTCACCTACTTTCTTTTTAGCTTTTGTCTGATACGGGATAGTGCATTGTCAATTGATTTGTCTGATTTTCCGAGCATATGCGCTATCGTTGTATAATTATTTCCTTCCAGATACAATTGTAGCACTTTTTTCTCCATATTACTCAGTTTATTCCACAATTGTTCCTTAAATTCCTTAAATTTTTCCTTTTCTATGAGAAGCTGCTCAGGACTTGCAATATCATCTTGCAGCATTTCCTCAAACTCTGTCCCATCACTGTCACTCTGCGAAAAGGATATATATGTGTTAAGCGGCATATGTTTCTTTCGGTTTGAAGCCTCAAGCGCCGAGCTAAGCTGCCTTGTGATGCATAGCTGTGCAAAGCTGTAGAAAGATGCTTCCTTGTCGCTCTTATAGTCTCTGACCGCTTTAAACAGGCCAATCATGCCCTCCTGAATAAGGTCATCATTCTCACCGCCTATCAGGTAGAGTGCATTTGTCTTTTTACGCACAAGCGGCTTATACTTTTCCAATATATAGTCCATGATTTCATTGTTGTCACCATGGTCATTTTTGTCATTATGAATCCTCATAATAAGCTCTTCATCCGTATATGCGCTGTAATCTTCCACTATATGCTTCCTATTCTATAAATATACAATTCATAATACACACCACTCATCCCGCGACATGTAATCTACTTTCCACTCTTAAGTCTCTGTCTGACTATCTCATATGCAAGCACGCCTGTCGCAACCGATGCATTCAGTGAGTCAATATCGCCCACCATAGGAATAGAAGCTGTCATATCACAGTTTTCCTTTACAAGCTTGCTGACTCCATCACCCTCATTGCCTATTACAAGACCTATAGGACCTGTGAGGTTTAAGTCATACATGGTAGTGCCACCCATATCAGCACATACAAACCACATACCCTTTTCCTTAAGCTCCTTTATGGTATTTGAGATATTGGTAACCTTGGCAACAGGTGTATAGTTTATCGCACCTGCAGACGTCTTTGCCACTGTAGGGGTAAGTCCCACTGCACGCCTTTTTGGTATGATGATGCCATGTGCACCCGCCTGATTTGCGGTACGGATTATTGCGCCAAGATTGTGTGGATCCTCTATACCGTCAAGTATGATGATAAAAGGCGGCTCGCCCTTTCTTTCGGCATTTTCCAGTATGTCCGAAACCTCGGCATACTCATATGCTGCTGAAACTGCAATGACACCCTGATGCTTGCCTGTCTCAGACATCTGATCAAGTCTTTCCTTTGCAACATAGTTTATGATTGCATCATGCTTTCTGGCCTCTCTTGTGATTGACTTTATTGGTCCGTCCTGACAGCCGTCAAGCACAAAAAGCTTGTCTATTGTCTTTCCCGAACGGAAAGCCTCCAGCACAGCATTTCTGCCCTCTATATAATTCTCATGAAATTTTTCTTTATTGTTGTTATCCATATTTTCCTCTTATTTTGTGCTATATTTCAATTCCTAAAAGTTCCACTCCAAGCTTAGTGAGTGAAACAACCCTCTCAAAATCATCCTTCAGATAAAGATAGCCCATGACCGCCTCAAGCCCTGTAGCTTTCCTGTAATCAGCCATTGTAGCGTTTTTTGCCATGGAAGGTGACTTGGCATTGCGGCCCCTGTGATACACATCACTCTCCTCCTCTGTCAGATGAGGTAAAAGTGCCTCTATCATGAGAGCCTGTGTATGTGCCTTTACTATATTACTTGTGTGCTTATGAAGCAGATTTGCCTTTGTATTGCCCTTTCCCACCACAACTGAGCGGATGACAATATCAAATATGCCATCACCGATATATGCAAGTGTAAGCGGCGAGTATGTCCTTATATCAACATCCTTTATTCCAAACTGTTCCTTAATATATGAGTCTATCTTCATACTATACAAGCTCCCATTTTACTCCCTCTCTGGTATCCTTTATGGCAACCCCCTTTGCCAGAAGCTCATCTCTTATGGCATCGGCTGTCGCAAAATCCTTTGCCTTTTTAGCGGCTGCACGCTCTGCAATTTTATCATTGATAAATGCCTCAAGCTCACTGTCTACAGATGACGATGCCTCAAGTAAGGCCTTTCCTGATTCCCTAAGTCCCAGATCAAGTACCTGCTCAAAGTCATCGATAAGTGCAAGCTTTGTCCTGTCTGAGATATCAGCCTTAAGCACATCATACACTATGGTTATAGCCATTGATGTATTCAAATCATTTGAAACTGCATCAGTAAATTTCTTCTTAAAGTCAGCAAAAGCTGTCTCATCAATATCACCCTCATCCTTAAGCTCTGCCACACGCTTTGCAATCTTATTGTATGCCGCAACTGCATTGTCGAGCGCATCAAAAGAAAACTCAAGAGGCTTTCTGTAGTGTGACTGTAAACAGAAGAATCTGTAGGCAAGCGGATTGTAGCCCTTCTCCTGAAGCACCGAAACTGTGAGGATTGCACCCTTCGACTTGCTCATCTTGCCGGCTCTGTCATTTAAGTGATTGACATGGAACCAGTACTTGCACCAGTCGTGTCCCAGATAGCTCTCTGACTGTGCAATCTCATTGGTGTGATGTGGGAAAATATTGTCCACACCGCCACAGTGGATATCCACGTACTCTCCGAGATGCTTCATGCTGATACATGAGCACTCTATATGCCAGCCAGGATATCCGACGCCCCATGGGCTGTCCCATTTAAGAGCCTGGTCCTCAAACTTAGACTGTGTAAACCAGAGTACGAAATCATTTTTATTCTTCTTGTTTACATCCTCCTCGACATCATCTCGCACTCCAACCTGAAGCTGTTCCTTCTCTACTGCTGAAGAGAACACAAAATAATCATCAAGCTTTGATGTATCGAAATATACATTGCCTCCTGCAAAATAGGCATAGCCCTTCTCGATAAGCACCTCCACCATATGGATAAACTCCGGAATACAGTTGGTTGCAGGCTCTACGACATCAGGCATCCTGTTGTGTACAGCCGTGAAATCCTTGAAAAAAGCGTCCGTGTACTCCTTTGCCACCTCCATGACGCTCTTGTGTTCACGCTTTGCGCCCTTTAGCATCTTGTCCTCTCCGGTATCTCCGTCGCTTGAGAGATGTCCCACATCAGTGATATTCATGACACGCTTTACATCATAGCCCACATAGCGAAGTGCTTTCTCGAGCACATCCTCCATGATGTATGAGCGGATATTTCCGATATGTGCAAAATGGTAAACTGTAGGTCCACATGTATACATGCCGATTTTGCCGTCAACACGCGGAACAACAGTATCAATCTGTCTTGTGAGTGTATTGTAAAACTTGAAATTGTTCTCCATTATTTATATCTCCTTTTGGATGATTTATAACTATCTTTTTATTTTAGCATGTTTTCCCTATATATTCAAATCAATCGGCCTGACAGCCGCTACAGCCGCTGCATCCGCCTCCGACCTGCACGCTTGCCTCATAAAGACCTGTAAGTGAGCAGATTGCCTGTGATGCAATCCCCTCCTCGCGGCCTGTAAAACCAAGCCACTCCTCGGTCGTTGCCTTTATATTTACCTGCTCCTTTGCGATTTGCAGCGTATCAGCCACATTCTGCTCCATCTGCTCAATATACGGACGAAGCTTCGGCTTTTGTGCAATTACTGTCGCATCTATGTTTTCTATCACATAGCCTTTTTTTGCAATGAGGTCTCTCACATGCTCTAAAAGCTTAAGACTCGAAATCCCCTCATATGCCGGGTCTGTATCCGGGAAATGCTTTCCGATATCGCCAAGTGCCGCTGCACCCAAGAGTGCATCCATTATCGCATGCAACAGTACATCGGCATCCGAATGGCCTAAAAGCCCGAGTGTATGCGGAACCTTCACTCCTCCCAAAATCAAATCTCTGCCCTCAACAAGCTTGTGCACATCATAGCCCATTCCTACTCTCATATATCGTCTCTCTTTCTATCAGATACAATACCTCATGTTATTGCCAACTGTCATTGCTCTGTATTTTAGTTTTTAACTATAGTATACCTTATTTCTCCTGTTGCGCCAAGATATTATTTTAAGCTATTTTCAAATAAAAGACCGCCCCGGACAAACCGGAGCGGTCTTTATTAAAATTGAAATAGTCCATTAAATGCTTATGCAAGTGCTGCAGTGATGATAGCCATTGAGTAAACCTCTCCTGCATTACATCCACGAGAAAGGTCATTGATTGGAGCATTGAGTCCAAGTAAGATTGGTCCATATGCTTCGAAGTTACCCATTCTCTGTGCGATCTTGTATCCGATGTTTCCTGCGTTGATATCAGGGAAGATAAATGTGTTTGCATGTCCTGCTACTACTGAATCAGGGCACTTTGTACGAGCTACACGAGGTGCAACTGCTGCGTCAAACTGAAGCTCTCCCTCGATAGGAAGGTTAGGATATTTCTCCATAGCCTTGTGAGCTGCGTTTCTCATCTTGTCAACATCCTCGCCCTTTCCTGAGCCAAGTGTTGAATAGCTTAAGAATGCAACCTTTGGATCGATACCGAAGATCTTAGCACACTCTGCTGTTTCTCCGGCGATTTCAACAAGCTCGTCCTCTGTAGGATGGATATTGATAGCACAGTCACCCATTGCAAGAACCTCATTCTCACCTGTAGCAGATGGACGAACAAGGATAAAGCATGAAGAAACGATAGCGTTTCCTGGCTTTGTCTTGATAAGCTGTAATGCCGGACGAACTGTATCTGCTGTTGAGTATGTAGCTCCTCCGAGAAGTGAGTCTGCGATACCCATCTTTACAAGCATTGTTCCAAAGTAGTTAGCGGATGAAAGAATTCCCTTAGCCTGCTCCGGTGTAACACCCTTGCTCTTACGAAGCTCGCAGAATAATTCAACCATCTCATCCATACGGTCAAAGTTCATAGGATCTATAATCTCTGCTCCACGGATATTGAAACCGCTCTTCTCAGCGCTTGCACTAATCTTCTCAGGATCTCCGACAAGGATAGGATGTAAGAAGTTGCTTGCAAGTAAACGCGAAGCTGCCTCAAGGATACGTGGATCCTCTCCCTCTGTGAATACGATTTTCTTTGGGTCTTTCTTTAATATTTCGATTAACTGACCAAATCCAAACATGATAATGTCTCCTTTATGTATATTATTTATTATTTAAAACTATATCTGGTTTCACACCACTGACTATAATATACTTATTTTTCTCGAATATCAATAATTGTTAAAAGGTTGTCAAGATGTTCGCAAAAAAATCCAATCCATGATATTTCATGGCACAATAAAAGGAACCGGATTAATATTTTCCGATTCCTTTTATAATGATCACTATTTATTCGTTTAAGGAGTATTTATCATGAAAAACCATTTACTCTGCAAGTGCCTTAAATGCCTCATCAAGATCCTCAATTATATCATCCACATTCTCAGTTCCGATTGAAAGACGGATTGTGTTTGGCTTGATTCCCTGATCTAAGAGCTCTGCTTCATTGCACTCTGAGTGTGTGGTAGAAGCCGGATGTATAGCAAGTGACTTAACATCAGCTACGTTTGCAAGCAGTGAGAAAAGCTCAAGGTTGTCAATAAATTTCTGTGCTTCCTTTGCTCCACCCTTAATCTCGAATGTAAATATAGAGCCGCCTCCGTTAGGGAAGTATTTCTTGTAAAGCTCCTGCTGCTCTTTATCCTCTGAAATAGATGGATGATTAACCTTCTCTACGAGTGGCTGATCCTTTAAGTACTGAACTACCTTGAGTGCATTCTCAACATGACGCTCCACACGAAGCGAAAGTGTCTCAAGTCCCTGCAGGAAGATAAATGAATGAACAGGTGAAATTGTTGCTCCTGTATCACGAAGTAAAATTGCCCTGATATATGTCGCAAATGCTGCCGGTGCGCAATCCTTTGCAAAGCTTACTCCGTGGTATGATACGTTTGGCTCTACAAGCCATGGCCATTTATCATTCTGTGTCCAGTCGAATTTACCGCTGTCAATTATAACTCCACCAATTGTTGTTCCGTGTCCACCGATGAACTTTGTTGCTGAGTGAACCACGATATCAGCACCGTACTCAATCGGACGGACAAGATATGGTGTAGCAAAGGTATTATCTACGATAAGTGGGATTCCTGCCTCATGCGCGATATTTGCAATTTTTTCGATATCTACCACCTCTGAGTTTGGATTTCCGAGTGTCTCTATTTCAATAGCTTTTGTATTCTCTTTGATGGCAGCCTTGATTCCATCATAATCGAATGGATCTACGAATGTAGCCTCAATTCCGTAATCAGGAAGTGTGTGTGCCAAGAGATTGTATGTACCGCCGTAGATATTCTTTGCTGCAACGATATGGTCACCTGCGTGTGCTACTGCCTGGAAAGCATATGTGAGTGCCGCTGCTCCGGAACCAACAGCAAGTGCTGCCACGCCACCCTCGAGTGCTGCAATTCTTCTCTCGAATACATCCTCTGTAGGGTTTGTCAGTCTGCCGTAGATATTTCCTGCATCTCTGAGTCCGAATCTGTCTGCCGCATGCTCACTGTTATGGAACACATATGATGAAGTAAGGTAGATTGGAACTGCTCTCGCATCTGTAACAGGATCAGGTGTTTCCTGTCCTACATGTAACTGTAATGTCTCAAATTTTAAATTTCTGTCTGCATAATGTTTCTTGCTCATATTAATATCCTCCTATTAATGATATGTTAATGTTATTTGTTTTTAATTTTAATTCCGGGATGCTGTTCCCTTGAACTAATCATATCATATCATCTTTCTAGGAAAAGTGTTAATACTTATAACTAAGAGCTTGCTATAAATATATTTTATAAGCAATTGTTTTCCAAAACATCAGAAAGCTCTCTCGTAGCTGCACCAACATCCATGTTATTTACTGCATAATCACATATCTGGCGGTTGCGTTTCTCTGCATCTATCGACAGAATACGCAGTGTCTTTTCTTCTATTGAGTAATCCTGTTCTATGATATCCCGGATTAAAAGCTCCTTATCACGTGCCACATACACTATAACAGTAGGAAAATGGCGCTTCATGGCAATGGCGCCGCACATGTCAAGCGGCATCACGACAAAGTGTCCCTTTGCAAGCACCGCCTCTATATCCTCCATTTTGGTGCCATACTGTATTCCTGCGTATCTTGTCTTTTCAAAGAAATCCTGTGCATTGAACTCCTCCTCCGTCAGGTACCTATGCTTATCTCCGGGCTTGGTACAGTAGGTTTTCGGATTCTCAAACTGCTCCATGGCGCACAGGCTGTCTGAGAGCGCTGTTTTTCCTGAGCCTGATGGTCCGACAAGCGCCACAACTGACGGATTCTTTATATTTTTATTTCTATATAATGACGCATTTATTATCTGCTCCACGAGATATACAAACTCTGTGATATTATTGACCGATAACAGTCCTGTCATTTTTGAATTCCACGGCTTTCGCATGAGCACAGGATATGTGGCCGGTGTCTCAAGCACATTGTGTATGGCATCATCTAAAATAATATCAAACTGCACGAGATTTTTTGCATTGCCAAGTATGATATTTTCTGTCGGGAAATCAGGAAATGCCTCCATTATCTGACTCGCTCTCACTCCCATGAAGCCCGGTGCCACCGCAGTGATAAAATAGACCTCTCCAATATCCATAAGCTTTCTTATCATCCGCTTTGTCTCTTCTGTAGGCTTCTGCCTCTCGTAAAGTGTATTATCCCGGTAAAATTCCTTTATGACAGAGGCTCTGCCGGTATTCTCCCAGGAATCTATATCCTCCAATTCAAGCGGTGGGGTGATATTATATTTTTTGTTTGCCATATCTATGGCTATGCTGTTGAATGGGGCTGTCACATCATCCCAGTCAAGTCCTATTTTAGGTCTTATCATGCTTATCCCTTTCTGTTTCGTAACTATTTATAACAAAAAGACCTGCAACAACTGCAAGTCTTAACAAGTAGCGAGGGAGAGACTCGAACTCTCAACCTCCCGGGTATGAACCGGACGCTCTAGCCAGTTGAGCCACCTCGCCATATTTGATTGATACCTTTAAAAGGATGGGACCTACAGGGCTCGAACCTGTGACCCTCTGCTTGTAAGGCAGATGCTCTCCCAGCTGAGCTAAGATCCCATGTCGTCAACCGACTTGATTATTATATACAGTCGGCACCTTATTGTCAACAACTTTTTTCATTTTATTTAAAAAAATTTTAACTATTCAGAAGTCTCTCCACAAGCTTCACGCACTCTGCCGCATCCTTTGAATATCCGTCTGCTCCTATCTCGTCTGCAAAGCTCTGTGTAATGCAGGCTCCACCGATTACAACCTTGCTCTTACAGCCCTTTTCCTTGCAGATTTCCACTACATCCTTCATGCGCATCATGGTGGTGGTCATAAGAGCTGACAGTCCGATAACTGCCGCATTCGTCTCAATCGCCTTGTTGACAATATCCTCACAAGGCACATCCTTTCCCATATCAATCACGTTGTAGCCATAGTTTTTAAGCATAAGCACAACAAGGTTCTTTCCTATATCATGGATATCCCCCTCCACCGTTGCAATGACAAGAGTCGGCATATCCTCCCCTGAATCTTTCTTCTCAAGCAGTGGTTCGAGATGTTCTATAGCAAGCTTCATGGTATTTGCGCTGCCGATAAGCTGTGGCAGGAAATATTTCTTCTGGTTGAAAAGCTCTCCCACCTCATTAATAGCCGGAATCAGGCTGTTATTAATAATCTCGTCAGGCTTTGCCCCATCAGAAAGCATTTTCTTTACTTCATCAATTATACTGCCCTTGTTTCCCTTTAAGACAGCCTGAAATACCGCATCCTTACTGCCCGCTGCGCATGTGCCGTTTGAAGCAGACGCATCATTGTCCGACTTTTTCACAACAACAGTCTCATATTGGGTCTTTTCCTCCGCAAGCCTGCTCATGCGCTCGATGTATGCTATATCGCTGTCAGGTCTGTCAAGCAGCATATCCGATGCAAATGCAGCATTCATCAAAAGCTCCTGTGATGGATTGGCAATAGCCATGGTGAGTCCCTTGCATATGGCCATTGTAAGAAACGCTGTGTTCACGTACATACGCTCAGGCAGTCCGAAGGATATATTTGAAAGTCCGCATATTGTAGGAAGCTTTTTCTCATCCTTGCAGTACGCAATGGTCTCATAGCACTCGATTGCGGCCTTTGGATTTGCACCTATTGTCGCAACAAGTCCATCCACCACGATATCCTCATGTGCCATTCCAAGCGAAAGTGCCTTGTCATAAATAGTATTTATAATCTGCTTTTTCTCCTCGACATCCTTTGGCAATCCTGCATCCGAAAGTGGTAAGAGTATGAACATCGCTCCGTATTTTGCTGCAAGAGGCAATAATTTTTCCATCTTCTCTGTCTCAAGAGAAATGGAATTGATGAGAGCTCTTCCCGGATAAATCTTAAGAGCCTCCTCTATTACCTCCACATAGCTTGAATCAATACAAAGAGGACAGTCCACGGTTGATGAAACCTCATATATAACCGATTTCATCATCTCCTTCTCATCGATACCATTCATGCCCATATTGATATCAAGTATTCTCGCACCATTTGTCTCCTGCTCCATAGCCATCTGGCGCACCAGGTCAAGCTTTCCCTCACGAAGCTGTGCCTGCAGCTTTTTCTTACCTGTAGGATTGATTCTCTCTCCGACCACAGTAAAGTTGCCATCTAAGTCAATCTCTACATTCTTTCGTTCGGATGCAAGCACTCTTCTATGATGCTCAAGCGGCTTATGAACAGGCATTGACTTTACGGCCTCTGTGAGAGCACGGATATGCTCCGGCGTGGTGCCACAGCAGCCTCCGACAATGGATGCCCCTGCCTCCACAAGTCCTCTCATCGCATCGGCAAACATATCCGGAGTCATCTTGTATACAGTTTTACCATCCTCAAGCTCCGGAAGCCCGGCATTTGGCTTTGCAATAAGAGGCACTGTAGAGTACTCTGCCATTTTTTCAACCAGCGCTATCATCTCAGCAGGTCCCGTCGAGCAGTTCACACCGATAGCATCCACTCCAAGTGACTGCAGCACAACAACTGCTGTCTCAGGCGGTGTACCAAAAAGAGTCCTGCCATCCTCGTTATAGGTGAGTGTCACCATAATAGGCAGGTCGCTTACCTCTTTTATAGCAAGCACTGCCGCTCTGCACTCCTGAAGACTCATCATTGTCTCAACCACAAAAACATCTGCGCCCGCCGCATCAAGGATCCTCGCCTGCTCCTTGTACACCTCCAAAAGCTCCTCAAACATCAGATTCCCGAGTGGAAAAAGCTGTCTGCCGGTCATCGTCATATCTGCTGCTACAAGTGCCCTATCCCCGACAGCCTGCTTTGACAGGCCAACCAGTGTAGTATTTATCTCGTTAATTTTCTCCTGTAAACCATATTCTAAAAGCTTAATCCTGTTTCCTGTAAATGTAGGTGCATAAACAATATTCGTGCCGTTATCGACATAAGCCTTCTGCAAATCAAGAATCACCTGCGGATGCTCCATCACCCATTCCTCCGGACACACTCCTACCGGCATGCCTGCTGCCATCAGGTTTGTACCGGTCGCTCCATCCAGGATAACTATGTTTTCTCTGATATATTTTCTGAATTCTTCTCTTGTCATTTCGTTTCCTTTTCTGTTTCAGCTGTTATTCACTCCACAGTGTAAAATATTTCAAAGCAAAAGCTATGTGCTCTTCATCCTTGAAATTTGTGATAATTTATATTATCATTGTAACCGATTTTAAAACACAAAAATCAATAGTCTATTCACCATAATATACTAAAACACTATATTTTTCAAACAAAAGAAAGGATTTCTTATGAAACTTATCGCTTTAGATCTTGACGGAACACTTTTCAACAACAAAAGTCAGATATCCAAGGAAAATATAAAAGCTATAAAAGAGGCAACTGCTGCCGGGATAAATGTGGTCATCTCCACCGGCCGTCCATTCGGAGGGCTGCCGTTTGAGGCAATTAAGGACACCGGCATCCGCTACGCTATCACTGCAAACGGAAGTGCAATCTACGAGATTGACACCAAAAAATGTCTTTACGAAAACTGCCTTTCTGATGAGACAGCGTTTTCAATAATCGATTACCTGATGACAAAGCGCGTTCATATGGATGCCTTCATAAACGGCTGTGGCTATTCTCCATACAAGTGTCTCGAGGATGCAAAGGATCTCAAAATGCCTCCTTCTATAAAGGAATACATCATGACAACCAGAAAACGCGTGAACGATATCACTGAAATGATGCGCGAAAACAATTACCATATGCAGAAAATGACCATCAATTTTCCAAAGGATGTAGATGATAACTACTACTGCCGCGACGAAGTATTTGAGCATCTGAAAAAAATCCCTGAAATCACGCTCGTAAGCGGTGGCTACGGTAATCTGGAATTCACAAAAGCAGGCGTTGACAAAGGTGTGGCACTTCACAAGCTGGCTCAAATCCTGAATATAGCAGCTGATGAGACAATGGCTGTCGGTGACACCGAAAACGACATGGCTATCGTAAAAGCCGCACACATCGGCGTGGCCATGGGAAATGCAACCGATGAGCTTAAGGCACAGGCTGATTACGTCACCGACACAAACGAAAATGACGGCGTAGCCAAGGCTATCCGCCACTTTATGGGTTAATCTCACAAATTTAATATAACGATACCGGTCATATAAGAGTATAATAGTTGTTTAGCGCAAAATAGCTGTTTAACACACAATAAATAATCACCTGTCATATATATCCAAAGAAGCACATATACTTCTAAGACAACATATGACAGGTGATTTTTTGATTGTAAAAAAATATTTATCCAACCCACTTGTGACCGGAACTATTTTCCTGACACTTGCCGGTACAACCAGTCGGTTTATGGGTTTTTTCTTTCGCATATTTCTTAATAACGTCATGGGCTCAACAGGTCTGGGACTCTATCAGCTTGTGATTCCACTCATGTCCGTATGCATGTCACTCTGCTGCAACGGCTTTCAGACCGCCACATCAAAGCTTGTTGCCGAAAAGCCTCAAAACAGGCAGATTATACTCATTTGCGCAATAATTATGTCAGCCACCATTGCTCTTTTACTCACAATTATTATGTATTCCAATGCCAACTACATAAGCCTTTGTATTTTAAGTGAGCCACGCTGTACAGAGCTTGTCAAGGCGCTGTCCTTTTCCATTCTGCCCGCTGCTATGCATTCCTGCATAAACGGATACTATTATGGATTGAAAAAAGCAGCCGTTCCAGCTGCCACTCAATTAATTGAGCAGACCGCACGCATTGGCACCTGCTATCTGATATACGCAATACTGTCTGACGGTGGCAGCTGCTTTAAGCCTGTATACTCTATATACGGCATCGTGGCAGGCGAAGCGAGCGCAACCGTCTTTTCCGTTATCACAATAAAAAAAGATTTCTCATACTTTAAAATATCCGTCAAAAGCCTGAAAACAACAGCCTATGGCATGGCTGCGCTTTTCATTCCTTTATCACTAAACTACATATTGGCAAGCTTTTCATCCTCCGTCGAAAATGTGCTTATCCCAAGAACTCTTAAGCTCTACGGACTATCACCGGCATTGGCCCTTGACATATTCGGAACCATTTCCGGTCTCACCCTTCCCGTGCTTTTATTTCCCGGTGTACTTTGCAGCTGTGCCTGCGTGATGCTTCTGCCATCTGTTTCTGAAGCGAATGCCGCCGGAAAGGATACAAAAATCACTAAAGCCATAAACTCCTGTGCCTTATTCGGACTATGCTTTGGTCTTATCTTTACATGCATATTCTATCTGCTGTCGGATTTTATAGGGGATTTTCTTTTTTCATCGAAGCTTTGTGGATATTTTCTTAGAAGGCTGTGTTTTCTGTGCCCACTGATGCACATAAGTGGAATGCTCTGCAGCATACTGCACGGTCTGGGTAAAGCAAAGCAGGTGCTCTTCGTCAATCTGCTCACCTGTGCGATAAGAATTCTGATGATTATGCTTCTCGTACCCCACTATGGGATAGATGCATATCTGTGGGCTATGCTTGTGTCGCATGTGTTTATGACACTTGCTGTCGGGATTCTCACCTGCCACACAGCACACAAATAAAAAAAGCCTGCACATACTCCAGGCATACCGGAATATGTGCAGACTCATAAAATTACAGATTATACACGTGAAAGGTACTCACCTGTTCTTGTATCAATCTTGATAACATCATCTGTCTCAACAAAAAGTGGTACATAAACTGTAGCACCTGTCTCAACTGTAGCAGGCTTTGTAGCACCTGTTGCTGTATCACCCTTGAAGCCAGGCTCTGTCTCTGTAACAGTAAGCTCAACGAAAAGTGGTGGCTCAACTGCAAATACATTGCCCTTGTGTGAACAAACCTTACACATCTCGTTCTCTTTTACAAACTTGAGAGCATCGCCAACCTCATCCTTTGGTAAGTCAATCTGGTCATATGTCTCAACATCCATGAAATGATAGAAATCATCATCTGCATAAAGATACTGCATATCCTTACGGTCAATGTGTGCTGTAGAGCATTTCTCTGTTGGACGGAATGTCTTCTCAACAACACCACCACTGATGATATTCTTTAACTTTGTACGTACAAATGCTGCACCTTTTCCTGGTTTAACATGCTGAAATTCGATAATCTGATAGATGTTTCCCTCGAACTCGATAGTAACACCGTTTCTGAAATCTCCTGCTGAAATCATTAGTTACTTCCTCCTTAAATCGTGCGAGCCTAAGCTCTCTCATTCGTCCATTTTACAATAAAAAGCAATACATTTCAAGTATTTATTTTCTATTGCATGAATTTGTATTGGTTTTATATTAGTTTCTAGCCTCGATATCCGATATCATAGCTATTCTCTTTGCGTGTCTGCCGCCCTCAAACTCGGCTGTCAGATAAGCCTTTACGATATCCTTTGCAAGCTCAACACCTACAATCCTCTCACCAAAGGCTATGATATTGGCATTGTTGTGCTGTTTTACAAGGCGTGCTGTGGCTGTGTCTGAGCAAACTGCCGCACGGATTCCGTTGACCTTATTGGCTGCTATTGAGATACCTACACCGGTACCGCATATCAGTATTCCGCAGTCAAACTCGCCTGACGCCACTGCATTAGCCACCTTCTCACCATACTCCGGGTAATTGCAGCTCTCACTTGAATCTGTGCCGAAGTTGGTCACCTCGTGACCCATGCTCTCAACGTACTCCATTATTGTCTTTTTTAGCTCAACTGCTGCGTGATCGTTTCCGATTGCAATCTTCATAATATATATGCCTCCAAATTTTAAATTATTAGTTAAAAATTATTTATTTACTTTCTTCAAATGCCTCTTGTAGCATGCAATTACAGGCTTTTCAATAAAGCGCTTAAGCACAATCTGTATCTCCTCATGCGGGTCAATAGGTGCTACAAGTATTGATCTGATGCCCGTAAGATTAGCTCCGATGATATCTGTAAATATCTGATCTCCCACAAAAAGAGTGTTTTTCGTATCTGTGCCAAGCCTCTCCATTGCTGTACGATAGCCTGATGGCTTGGGCTTTCCTGCCTTGTAGATATACTTTATCCCAACCTGCTTAGCAAAGCTCTTCACACGCGGCTCTTTGTTGTTTGAGAGCACAAGGCACGAAAAACCAAGCTCCTTAAGGTGCTTAAACAAAGCAATCGCCCGCTCATCAGCAGGCGAACCATGAGTCACAAGGGTGTTGTCAATATCAAAAATAATGCCCCTGTAGCCCTCCTTATATAATTTATCAAAATCTATGCTGTATGTCGAGTCAATGTACTCTCCCGGGTATAAAAAACTCATAGTATAAAATTCTCTGTCTCCCTGTTAATCTGTTCATTCAAGGCTGCCTGCTGCATAACGATGCCATCCGCACTGCCAACAAAATGCTGATACTGCTGCAATACCTTATCCTTGTCTAAATCGGATACAGCCTTTGCGACATCAAGTGTGCTGATATCACTGTCAGCACCCTTAAGCTCATAGCTCGCATTGGAATCATATGTCTTTGCATAATCAAGCGAGGTAAAGCTCTGCCTTGCCCTTGCAGCCTCATAATCAGCCGTATCATCAGCAATGGATTGCTGTGAAGCTGTGTCATCCACTGCCTGCTTCGAACTCATAATCTGGCTGTTTCTAAGCTCGTTTACCCTTATGGAATTGTATGAATAAAAGCCTTCGCTCGGGCGAATACCGGAAATGTTCATACGCACCTTCCCATTCTGTTCTAAATAAATCCTGCTGCCTAAACACTATTTGGTGTCAAGCATCTTTTTAAGCTCTGTCATAAATGTATTGACATCCTTAAACTCTCTGTAAACTGACGCAAACCTCACATATGCTACCGCATCAAGGTCCTTTAATCTGTCCATAATCAGCTCTCCGATGAGTGATGTAGAGATTTCCTTTTCCTCTCTGGCAAAGATTTCTATCTCGACCTCATCTACAAGCTTTGAGATTGTATCTGCTGAAATCGGTCTCTTGTGACATGCAAGAAGCACGCCCTTTTCAATCTTGGAGCGGTCATACTGCTCTCTGTTGTTATCCTTTTTTATAACGATGAGCGGGATTGTCTCCACCTTCTCATATGTAGTGAAACGCTTGCCGCAATCATCGCACAGCCTTCTGCGCCTGATAGAACTGTTGTCATCAGCCGGTCTTGAGTCTATTACCCTTGTGTTGTCACTACTGCAAAATGGACACTTCATGCTGTACCCTCCGTAGGTATCATATAGTATGAAGAAGCAAAATATCTTTGTTTCTCATTATAATACTTCAAATCATCATCTGTATTTAAAAAGACCTATACATATTTTAGTATATATATACTAATTTTCGTTGTCAATATGTTTTGTACTGATTTTGACTTTTTATAATTTTTTTGTATTTATAAAATCATAACAGCTTGCGCCGCATATCAGACTCACATATATTTACCAATATTATATCGGGTCCAATCTTCACAATCTTAACCCATGGAATACAATATTCATAATCCCTGCAAAATATTCCCATATATTTTCCCGGTCCCGGCACTATAATCGCACAGATTTTGCCACAGACCGGGTCAAACTCCAAATCCCGCACATGCCCTATGAACCTGCCCTCCTCCACGCTCACAACCTCTTTTTCGCATAAATCCAGAAAACGCATAAAACAGACCTCCCTTGGTCTATCTTATGCGTTTCTTTTTGATTTTGTGCTTATAAAAGCGTTTTATTCATAAAATTATACATTAAATCTGAAAAGAATTACATCTCCGTCCTTAACAACGTACTCTTTTCCTTCCATGCCTACGATGCCCTTTTCTCTTGCGGCTGCAAGGCTTCCGTTGTCGAGAAGATCCTGATAGTTGACTACCTCCGCCTTGATGAAGCCACGCTCGAAATCAGTATGTATCTTGCCGGCTGCCTGTGGTGCCTTTGTACCTTTCTTTATAGTCCATGCACGGCACTCATCCTCTCCTGCTGTGAGGAAGGAAATAAGTCCGAGAAGTGAATAGCTGGCTGCTACAAGCTTATCGAGACCGCTTGACTCAACCCCTAAATCCTCAAGGTACTCCTTCTTTTCGTCCTCATCGAGATCTGCAAGCTCCTGCTCAATCTGTGCACAGATAACAAATACCTCTGCGCCCTCTTCCTTTGCCATTTCTCTTACCTTTGCAACATGCGGATTACTTGCGCCGTCATCTGCGAGGTCGTCCTCTGATACGTTTGCTGCGTAGATGGTAGGCTTTGCTGTAAGGAGATTATATCCCTTGAACCAAAGCTGTGCATCCTCATCATCAGGCACTTCAAAGGTTCTGGCCATCTTTCCGTCCTCAAGATGAGCCTTTACTGCCTCAACAAGCTCAAGCTCCTTTGCAAGTGTCTTGTCCATTCTTGCCTGCTTTGCAATCTTTGCAATTCGCCTGTCAAGAATCTCAACATCCGAGAAAATAAGCTCAAGATTGATTGTCTCGATATCTCTTGCAGGATCTACAGAGCCATCTACATGGATAATGTTTGTATCCTCAAAGCAGCGCACTACGTGTACGATTGCATCTACCTCACGGATATTTGCAAGGAACTGGTTTCCAAGTCCCTCACCCTTACTGGCTCCCTTCACAAGACCTGCGATATCAACAAATTCGATTGTTGCAGGTGTAACCTTCTTTGTGTGATAGAGCTCTCCGAGCTTTACGATTCTCTCGTCAGGCACTGAAACAATACCTACGTTTGGGTCGATTGTAGCAAAAGGATAGTTTGCTGAAAGCGCTCCTGCCTTTGTGAGTGAGTTGAATAATGTAGACTTTCCGACGTTCGGAAGTCCGACGATGCCGAGTTTCATGGTATATATATCTCCTTTAAATTGATTTCATATGTATTTTGTGTATCGGATGTTTGTTGATACAACTATGTAGTGTACCACATTGCAAGAGATTTGTACATAACCTAATGTGCAGGAAGGTTTTCACATTTTTTATTCACTTACCATCTCATCACACTTAATCTGCTCGATATGTATGGCAAGGTAGCCTGTCTCATTGTCCAAAAACTCATGATTTAAGTCCTTTCCAAGCTCCTTACATATATCACCTGCCAGTGCGAATGACTCCGGATAATTTTTCTCGATAAACTGATTGAGATCAACCTTTAATTTTTCTCCGGTCGCGGCTCTTGATACCATGTGGCGGATATGGTTCATGAGGCGGTTGTAGGCCATAGTAGTGACATCTATGTGCTTTCCAATCTTTTCCTCTATAAATGTGGCGCATTTTCGAACTGCTGCCGCCATCTCCATGGCATCCGATACCTTTGAATTGTTTAAGGATGTATGAATATGAAGAGTAATGTAGCCGATCTCATCATCAATTATATCAATTTGTTTTTTATCCTTTAGTATGTGGCGTATATTCTCAGCTATCTTGTACTCCCTATAAAACATCACACGGATGTCATCGTTTAAAGGATTGCTGATCTGTTCTTTGTTTTCCATACGCTTTACAGCAAATGCTATATGATCTGCCATAGGAAACAATATGCTTCTGTCTATATGTCCAAACTCATGCTCTGCATTATCGAGCAGTGTGTTTGCAATCTCAAGATACTCCGGCTCTATGGATTTTACTATGTCCTTTGCCGGACCTCTGTCCCTTGTCTGGGTCAGCTCATACAGTGAATCCTCTTCCGTTGGCTCGACAGACTGTGTAATTTTCTTTCCAAAACCCACACCCTTTCCGACAATAAGATATTCTCTTGCGCTCTTGTCCTTTACCGCAAGCACTGTATTGTGATTTAAGACCTTTGTGATTCTGTACATATCATTCCCCTGACATTTATTAATGTACTCCTGATAATTTATACGAACTATTTATTATTAACATAACCGGACAATTCAATTATCATGAAGTATGAATTACTTCTCGTAGGTGTCAACTGCGTAGAGAGGCTCTCCTGCCTTAATCGGTCCGTCTGTGATGAGGCGGATTTTCTGATTATCTTTTAGCTCTGTGCAGATGACAGGAGTGGTAACTGATGGTGCGTTCGCCTTTAAGTAGTCAAGGTCAAGCTTCATGAGCACATCGCCCTTATTAACATGGCATCCTGCCTCAACCTGTACGTCAAAGCCTTTACCCTCGAGCTTTACTGTATCAATTCCTACATGGATTATCATACCAATTCCTGAGTCGGTTGTAAATCCCAAAGCATGCTTTGTATCAAAAACGAATAAAACAGTTCCATCCTCAGGTGCTACAACTACCCCCTCCTCAGGTGTGACTACTGCTCCGTCACCCATCATTTTACTGGCAAATGCCTCATCCGGCGCTGTTGAAAGGTCTGCTGCAATTCCTGTCATAGGACTTGAGATGATGACTGTGCTTGTCGGCTCTTTTACGTCGCCGGCTTCCTTTTCTGCTTTCACATCAGATTCCTGTGCTTTATCTGAAGCTGCATTTTCATTCTTTGCTTCATCTGCGCCTGCTGTATTATTTTCTACTGCATCATCCTCGAAATGCTCCTCTGTCACACTTGCAAGATAATCCTCGAGGTCAGACTTTATTACTGTTACTCTCGGTCCATAGATAATCTGTACGCCCTGTCCCTTGTGCACGACTCCTGATGCTCCTGTTGATTTAAGAAGCACATCGTTTACCTTTTCAGGATCAATTACTGTGATACGAAGCCTTGTTGCACAGCAGTCCACATCTGAGATATTGGCTTTGCCGCCGAGACCTCGTGATATAGTCTGTGAGAGCTCATCTGCTACAGACCCTGCTTTTTCGTCAGAGTTCTTTACGTCCTTGGCAGCTTTTCTTTCATTTACATCTGCCTTGGTGTATAGCTTTGTCTCTGTATCGTCATCCTCACGGCCCGGAGTCTTGAAATCAAACTTCTTTATAAGGAAGCTGAAAATAAAGTAATACAGTAAGAAATATACTATTCCCACCGGAATCACGAGCAGCCAGCTTGTCTTGGCATTGCCCTGCAATATACCAAACAGGAAGAAATCAAGAAGTCCTCCTGAGAAAGTAAGTCCTACCGCGATGTTTAAAATATGCGCTATCATGTATGCGCTTCCTGCGAGCACTACCTGTACTGCAAAGAGAGCCGGTGCTACGAAAAGGAATGAGAACTCAAGAGGCTCTGTGATTCCTGTAAACATACATGCAAGTGTTGCAGAAAGTAAAAGGCTTCCTGCCTGCTTTTTCTTTTCCGGCTTTGCACATTTATACATTGCAAGTGCTGCTCCCGGAAGACCGAAAATCATGAAAATAAACTCTCCCGAGAAATATCTTGTGGCATCGGCACTGAAATGTGCGATGTTTGCAGAGTCAGCAAGCTGTGCGAAGAAGATGTTCTGTCCACCCTCAACCATATGTCCTGCAACCTCCATCGTTCCACCGACTGCTGTCTGCCAGAACGGCATGTAAAATACATGGTGCAGTCCGAATGGAATAAGAGCTCTCTTTATAATACCAAAGAGAAGTGTTCCGAAATATCCTGTTCCTGTCACCACTCCGCCGAGTGCATAGATTCCGTTCTGCACAGTAGGCCAGATAAAATACATTAAGATTCCTACAAAAAGATATGCCACTGTTGAAATGATAGGCACAAATCTTGTTCCACCGAAAAATGACAATGCATTCGGCAGCTCAATCTTGTAGAAACGGTTGTGCAGTGCTGCCACTCCCAGTCCTACTATAATTCCGCCAAACACCCCCATCTGCAATGACTGGATACCACATACTGATGTGATGGTTCCATCAAGCACATCCTCTGCAATGCTTCCGTCTGCAAGGATTTTTCCGGAAATCTTGAGCATCGCATTGATTGATACATTCATAACAAAGTATGCTATGACTGCTGAAAGTGCTGACACCTCTTTTTCCTTCTTTGCCATTCCGATTGCTACTCCGACCGCAAAAATGAGCGGAAGGTTATCGAATATGGCACTTCCGACCGCATTCATGATTACAAGAAGTGCATGGAGTATAGTCTTATCTCCGAGCAGCCACTGTAAACCATAGGTCTCAATTGTTGTAGTGTTGGTGAATGAGCTTCCGAGTCCTAAAAGCAAGCCTGCTACCGGAAGGATTGCGATTGGAAGCATGAAGCTTCGTCCTACTCTCTGCAGGACACCAAAAATTTTGTCTTTCATGAGCTTTTCCTCCTATAAATGCAGGGTATGTACCGATTTGCACCTATCGTTCTTTTTTGCTCCAGCGACAAAAAGGAGGCACTTATCATACACTAACCCTGTTAAAAGTTATGTACGACAAATGCCTCCCTAAAAGTAACACGTCTGTTAAAGTTTATATCACATAAGCTTTATCATTTCAACACAATTTTCCCAACGAATTTATTTTTTGTTAATCATGCTGTTTTTATACATATTTTTTTGTGAATTATGTCTAATGTCTTTTTTCTCCAGACGCCTCCATGTTTCCATCACCATAAAGCATTCTTCACCTGTGATACCCTCTGATGAATACACAGCCTTTTGTATGATGCGCATGTACTCGTCCCAGTGGATTCCGCAATAATCCGGTCCGCAGTATTTTTCCTTAAGGTTAGCCAGATAAAGCTCATCTGTCCTGTTCTTTGAAGGATGTCCCAGTCCTTTGTAGATGCGGTTGTTTATCATTATTGCTGCCCTGCTGTAACGGCCTTTTTTCACCCTTTTTGCAAGTCTTGCTTCCCACAAAATATTTCTTCGCCTTTTGATATAAACTATGATGGCTGTAAGTGCAGTCAGAAAAATCACACAGAGTGAGGTTTTTAAAATCACCGGTGGTATATGAAGTCTCGTTTTTGAGTTCTGAGCATCTGTACGTTTATCCGCACCTGACTGTGAACCATAAGCCTTCTCACTGCCATCACCTGATGTACTGTTTGCTGCAGCTTTTGATGTATCATCTTTTGCTGTGTCATCATTTTCTGCATCTGTATTTTTTGTATCTTCATTTGCTGCATCTTCATCCAGTTTATCTTCATCTGCCGCAGTATCATTCATATGCTCACTATCATTATAAGCAGCACCGGTGTTTGTTTTCTTTCCGTTGACACCAATATAGTCAAACGGATTCTCACCTGTCACATACTCAAAATATCCCGGTGTCATCTCCACCGGAATCCATCCGAAATCATCCAGATATATTTCAACCCAGGCATGCGACTGCGAATCCTTCACCTCACATATATCCTCATCATTTTCACCGGATTTGAAACTGTCCTCCTTTGCACAATATCCGCTTACATAACGGCATGGAACGCCCATCTGTCTGAGTATCATCGTGCCAGCCGATGCAAAATGCACACAAAAGCCCTGTCTGCTATTTGAGAGGAAATTTTCAACTACATCCTTACCGCCTGTGGAAGGAGGATTTTTGCTGTACTTAAAATTCTTCGATGTCAGAAACTGCTGCACCAGCTGTGCTGCCGCAATCCTGTTGGCATCATTTTCTCTTATATAGCCTGTGTACATCATATTGCTTGTGAGCTGTCCTGTCCTAAGAAGCCACTTTGCATCTTCCGCAACAATCCCGTCACCACCCTGCTTTGCAGTATAGTTTTCCATTACATAATTATTGTATGCCGCATAGAAATCATTGTTGACCTCAAGAGGCTGCTCGGGCTCAAGGCTGGACGTTTCCAGACTACCATCGAAAAAGCCGGGACACGCCGACACCTCGATAGTCTTTGTCCCTTTATCCTTTGTGATAAAAAAGTCTTCGTCAAAATCTATATCACCCTTGGCATCTATACTGTATGGGTCTATACAGTACGGTAAATAGGCGTATTTGGTGGAAAGCTTCTCCATCGTGATTGTATACTTTTCGGTGGCTGGATTGGTCTCATCATCATAATAGCCATCGAGCAGCGTGGCTAATCCGATTGCATTCTGCCATGCTGTCATCCTTGAAGCATCATGATACTCTTTTTCCATCCCGGAAAAATCAGACTTTTTAATCCATCTGCCATTCTCATAGGTATCACCGTAGAAGCTTCTCATATAAATATTAGAAGGCACTCCTGCCTTTGCTTCTACCGTCATCACTGTTTTTTCACTGTAGCTTGGATAGTGATTACTAACCGTGCCATCCTGTAAATCAATTCCCACGCTGAAAAATGATTTTACGCTGCCCTCCAAATCCTTTTGAAAGGCAAGCATCTGTGGCTTTTTATCGGCAAGTGTATCAGCAAGAGGTTTGAATGAAAATACACATATGAAAAGTACTACAGACACCGCCGCCATGTATAAAAACGCCGCCGCTATCCTTAAAACCTCATTGCCCTGTGCACTGCCATTTGCATCATATCCTGCCACTGTGCGTGCGTTGCCATCTGCGATAAGACACCAGAGTGTACACAGCGTGAGCATAACAACCTCGCTGACACTTGGGCTTTTGCCTATGCACAGCTGTACCGCAAGCATAAGCGTTGGAAATAATGTGAGCATGCGTCTTCTTTTAATTTGAACCGCCAGTGTCACCAGCAAAAGCATAACTATAAACGATACAAAGCCAACAAATGCCCCCGCAAAGGCTTTATCGCCCTTTGGACAGACAAATGAAGTGCCATAGTACACATTTATTATCTCAAGATACCTGCCCTTTACATACAAAAGGCCGTCTTTTATATGCTCTGCAGCCTGCCAGTTTGCAATAAACACTCCAAGCAGAAATACAAGCAGCAAACCCGTATTTATCGCATGGCGCACCCATTTTCTTGTGTCAAGCGATGTAAGCCTGTTTATAAAGCCACTTATCACCGAAAAAATAAACAGCCACACATACACATAATACGGGCATCTCACATGTGAAACAGTCGTATTCACAACAGACACTGCACACACCGTAAGAAGTACTGCTGCAACTGCATTGGCAAGTTCAGTAAGCAGGACACCAAGCACTGTAAATGCATTATTATAATCAGGCTTTATCTCATTTGCGTCAGATCTCTGCCATCTGCTTTTCCTAAATGACAATCTCGTTTTTTTCATCCGCTCTGCCAACTATCTCCTCTCCCCTTTTTATCTGAAGTCTTCCGTCCACGCTAAGCAGACACACAAGCTTTTCTGCCCGGTACTTTTCCTCATACAAAAAAAGCGCATCATTTTTTGTATCCGGCTTTATTTTAAGAAAACTGTTCAAAAATATGTAAAAGCCCTCCTCGTCATCCACTCTGGCTCTCACAATATCGTTTATGGCGTTATCATACCACGCCACATAATGAGAGCATTTTTGATCCATAAGCGAAAAGGAAAGTGAGACAAGAAGCTTCATAAAAGCATCCGCCTGTCTGCCCTTCTTTATCCCCCTTAAATCTGCTACTATGGCCACGGCACATGCCTTTGGCAGGCTGTTCTCCTTTACCATCAGCTCATCAGTCCTTGCAGAAAGCTTCCAGTGCACACTCTGCAGCCTGTCACCGTTTTGAAACTCTCTGACATCAAACAGCTCCGACGGATCATATCCCGGTCTTAAATCATCATAGATATCAGAATCCCCAAAGAAATTTCTCACTCTGTCCGTTATCCTGACAGGAATCTCATCAATCTGCGGCATCACCTCAACATTTGCATATTTTTTAACTCTTTTCGTGACATAAAAAAGCCTTGAAAAATCATATAGCCTTATCCTTACAAGCTCAAATTCATAATTGCCGCATAGGTTCACGCTGTACAAAAAATCACTGCCTCCCGACAGCCATTTTGTACTTTTTTCGCCGGATAAATTATTTTTCACCGCTATACGGTATTTAACACCATCGAAGCCAGCCTCCTTCAGCCGGCAGTAAAGACTCACCCTGATACTCTCGCCCTGCGTGGCGATAGCTATCGGAATGTTTATGGCTGCCACCGCCCGGTGCGCCTTTACAAGCAATGCTATAAATGTCAGCACCATAAACACACACATAAAGCAGCCAAGCAGTGCCAGCGCAGCATTACCGTATATCATCGACATATAAAAAACTATTGCCGCAGTAATTATTCCTATCAAAAAACTAATCACGATTACCTGCCTTTTTCACATAAGTTGTCGGCTGTTTAACAGCCTTTAGTATCTCATCTATCACTGAAAGCTCTGATACATGTGATACTCTCGCCTTGGTATTTAGCACGATTCTGTGCTTTGTCACATCCGCAAATACAGAAACCACATCAGATGGTATGACATAGCTTCGCCCACTCAGATACGCATATGCCTTTGCCATCCTAACACACGCAATCGTACCTCTCGGACTCACTCCCAGCTCAATGTACGGACTTGTCCTTGTCGCATCAACCAGATCCACAATGTACGAGTAAATACTGTCATGTATAAACACCTGCTCAACCTCTCCCTGCATCTCAACAAGTCCCTGTGCATTCATAACAGGCTTTATCGTATACTCATCAGCCTTCACACTTTTGCCCTTTGCGATATCCACCTCTGCATCATGTGAAGGATATCCCATGCTCATACATATCATAAACCTGTCAAGCTGTGACTCCGGCAACAGCTGTGTACCGGCGCTGCCCTTTGGATTTTGAGTGGCCATTACTATAAACGGCTCCGGGACCTTCCTGCTTATTCCATCCACAGTGACATTTCCTTCCTCCATAACCTCCAGGAGCGCAGACTGTGTTTTGGGACTTGTTCTGTTAATTTCATCTGCCAGAAACAGATTACACATCACGGCACCCTCGCGGTACACAAACTCTCCGGTCTGCTTCTGATACATCGAAAAGCCAAGTATATCAGCAGGCAGCACATCCGGAGTGAACTGTACTCTGTGATTCACAAGCGCCATCGCCCTTGAAAAAGCTACTGCAAGCGTAGTCTTTCCCACTCCCGGCACATCCTCAAGCAGTATATGTCCACCTGCCAAAAAGGCAGCAAATGCCTTGATGATACAATCATCCTTGCCCTTTACTGCCTTTTTTACTTCGTCTATCACTAACTGTGCATTATTCATTTGTCTTATCCCCCGGTTAATCATTTTAAACTGCCGATGATCATCTTCATCATCTTATTCATAAATAGCTATATATATTTTACATATTTAGTATCAATATTTCAACTTTTATCACTTAAATTAAACAATTCTTAAAATTAATCATCTCCGCTGCTACACTGTTCCGGTGATGACAAGTGTGCTCTCACCCGGTGTGACAACCCACGCTCCTGTTGTGCTATCCTGTGTATAGGTTGCAGCCGGAACAGTGATTGCACCTGCCGTGCTCGAAAATGTGCCTGTCGCCTCATTGTAAGTGTAATCTGTAGCTGCAGTCCAGGCTGTGCCGTTTAATGCGGCTGTAAGATTGTTCAAAACCGGAGCAAATGTGTCTGTTATAACCACGCCTGTGGTATTGGTTGCCGCAACGCTTCCGTAGTTTTGAATCCTGAAGGTATAGGTCAGTGTACCGTTTTCCGTCACAGGAACAGGGCTTACTGACTTAGTAATTGCAAGATTTGGCGCAGCCTCGGCATTTACTGTCTCTGCTGCTGTGACCGGAGTGATTCCGGTGCCACTAACTGTAGCAGTGTTTGTGACTGCAGCCTCTATGCCAAGAGGAGCATACTCATTTAACGCTGCCTCATAGATGACAGTTGCATTGCCACCTGCCGGTACACTTATGCCTGTGATGCTAAGAGGCGGTCCCTGGGTTACTGCAGGCGCTGCCTGGAGTGTGCCGTTTGTATAGTATTTTGCGGTGTTATTCACATAGGTTAATGGTACAAGAGTGTTGGTGTTAAAGGTATAAGCACCTAGATTGTCAGAAAGTGTCAGACCGTTTATCGCGGTATTTCCGGAGTTTACGATACTCACCACATAGGTTATTGTATCGTTTTGATTGTAGGTGTTTTTGACTGCTGTTTTCGTAGCAGAAAGCACCTCCAGTATTTCTCCGACTGCTATATTTGAATTGGCTACATTGTTGCCATAACGAAGCTGTGCCTGATTAGTAAATCGTGCCATATATTTTCCATCCTTTCATATATTCAGGTATGGTTTAATATATGACACAAATCTACAAATGCCACAGATTATTTACTGTCCTGTTTATTTTTCTCCACATCAGCCTTTTTGATAAGCTCCAGAAGCTTTTCAAGCTCCTCCTCATCCACGCCGGTGTAGCCTGAAAGCTCACTAAGGCTCGGCTCAAAACCCTTATCGGATTTTAGTTTCTCCACTGCACGGTTTACCAATGAAACCTTTCCTACCACAGTATTCTCGCTCTCATCCTCACCGGTCTGCTCCCTGATACACTCTTTCATAGACTCCTCTATAGCATCCAAAAGCTCTTTTTCCACATCTATCTCATCCCCGCAGCCGCAGAGCTCAGTAAGGCACATGAAAAGTCCCATGTTTCCCTCCTGTACTACGTCCTCAAAGCCCTCTGATGTAACGGCAAGCTTCTTTGCCATGGCAAGCACACTTTTGAGCCAGAAATTTGATATAGTGTGTATCACACTCTCATCACCTGCGAGCAGCTTTTTGTACATATCGTCCTGCTCGGCCTTTGTGTAATCAGGTATCTCTTCAAGCTCCTCAAGATACATCCTAAACATAGGTGAATCCGGGATAAGGCTATCCTCATCTATGTCAGGCTCAGCTTCATTATCCTGCTTGGCCTTATTATTCTTTCCACCTGCTATGGCATCCATCGAATCTCCTTCTGAGTATATTACATTGTTTAATGCAGCATTTTCAGACGATTCATCCCCATGTAATTCGTCCTGTGATTCATCCTCATAATCACCTGCACTCTCATTCTCCTGCTCATGTGGTGTGATGAGAAATTCAAATACCATATCCTCCTGCGCCTTATTAAGCTCCATATCCTTAAAATAAGACATGATTTCATCTCTGCCAATAGGCTCCGCTGATGTCCTGATAATCTCGGCCACGCTCTGCACTGTCTCTATAAAGGTATTCTGATCTAACATATTTTACACTCTCCTGTCTGATTTCCAAAAAATACGTAACTATATCAATCCCTGGATAAAAATAAACAAAATTAAAAGCGGCAGTATGAACTGAAAATACGGCTTAAGCTTCCTTGAAATCTTAAGTCCTGATCCTGTATTTGCCTCATCTATATACTTATCAAAGCCCCAGCCCCACTTTGTCACACAAAAAAGCAGATAAACCAGTGAGCCAATCGGGAGAAGCAGATTGCTTACCATAAAGTCCTCGCTGTCAAGCACATCCCTGCCTCCTATGAGGTGCAGATTGCTCCACACATTGTATCCAAGTACACAAGGCATACTTGCAATAAGTATTATCACACCATTTATTAGCGCAGCCTTGTTTCTGGACCAGCCAAACATATCAATGGCAAACGACATGATATTCTCAAATACCGCAATAACGGTTGAAAAGCTGGCAAAGGTCATAAACAAGAAGAAAAGACAGCCCCATATGCGGCCTCCCTGCATATTTACAAACACATTTGGCAAAGTGATAAAGATAAGGCTTGGTCCTGCGTCTACCTCCACCCCATAGCTGAAGCAAGCCGGGAAAATGATAAGGCCTGACATTATAGCCACAAATGTATCAAGAGCACATATTTTGGCACCCTCACCTGCAAGAGTGCAGTCCTTTCCCATATAGCTGCCGAATATCTCCATTGCGGCCACACCCAGACTCAGCGTAAAAAACGCCTGATTCATGGCTGCTGTTATTACATTCTTTATTCCAATTTCAGAGACCGCATCCAGATTTGGAACAAGATAGAATTTCACTCCTTCCAAAGCCCCTGAAAGTGTGATACTGTGCACCGCAAGGACAATGATAAGCAAGAGCAGAGCACTCATCATAAATTTACTGATTTTCTCGAGCCCATTCTGCAGACCACGGCTGCACACCAAAAAGCCAAGCACAACCGTAACTATCATCCAGAAAGCCATCTGCTTGGGGTCTGCAAGCATGTTTCCAAATGCAGCTGCCGTGTCATCAGTATTCATGCCTGATGTAAAATCTCCCTTTAGGAATTTAAAGAAATACGCAACCATCCAGCCTGAGACTGTTGTGTAATACATCATGAGCATGTAGCAGCCAAGCATGGCTATCCATCCGTGAATATGCCATTTACTGCCCTCTTTCTCAAGAGCCTTGTAGCTCATCACAGCACTTTTTCTGCTGGCTCGGCCTACAGCAAGCTCCATCGTAAGCACCGGAAGTCCCATGCATACCAGAAATATAAGGTAAAACAGTACAAAAATACCGCCACCGTTTTGACCTGTCACATACGGAAAACGCCATACATTGCCTATGCCTATAGCGCATCCTGCACTTACCAGTATAAATCCCAGACGTGATTTAAATGATTCTCTTTTCATATTTATATATCTCCTATTGTTATTGCGTTACGTTATCCCCCTGCTGTGAGCATTGACTATTGCTTTGTGCTTTATTACTCTCCTCAAAGACTCGCAGCTCCTTTATTGCCTGTCCACCCATCAGATAGAGAATACCTGTATTGAATATAGTCATAAGGCCGATTCCTACATCTCCGAGATCCCAGACAAATGTGTATGCCGCGATACCGCCTACAAACAGCATAACAAGAGCCAGCACCTTGTACATGGTCTGTGAAATCCAGTTATCCCCAAACAGGTACGCAACATTACTCCTTGCATAAAAAAGTATACCAAGGAAGGTGGAAAAGCTGAATAAAAACAATGTGACTGCTATAAAAATAACTCCAAAATCTCCAAGATGATACCTCATAGCTGACTGTAATAAATCCATGCCCTCTTTCCCTGCCACTATATTCTCCGGTGCAGTGAGCATGATCATTGCCGTACAGCTGCAAATCACTATCGTATCTATAAATACACCGAGCGCCTGCGTCAGTCCTGCCTTTACAGGAGTATCGCACTCTGCCGCCGCTGCAGCGCATGGAGCTGAGCCCGAGCCTGCCTCATTTGAAAAAAGACCTCTCTTTACACCATTCATGAGCACCGCTCCAAAGCCTCCCGCAGCCACCTGCCTGATACCGAAGGCTTCCTCAAATATCCTTGAAAAAACCGATGGCATCATGCCTATATTTTTAATTATGATAAAAATGGTTATGGCAAAATAGCACACCGCCATGATAGGAACAACTATGTCAAGCACCTTTACCGTAGCATTTTTCCTAAGCACTATTACAGCAGCCACTGCCACCAGGATTATTGTAGTATAAATAGGTGGTACACCAAATGCATTTTCAAAGGATGATGTGACAGAATTGCTGATCACCTGACTTATGCCACACCAGCAGATTAGTCCGGATATAGCAAACAAAACAGCTATAATAACATGTTTTTTCTTTTTGCCTGATTTATCCTCAAAGTAGTGGTGTATGTAATACGCCGGACCTCCACGATAGCCTGAGTACAATGGATCCGGCTCCTTGTGAAGCTGTGCCAGTGTAGCCTCCACAAAAGCCGTGGATGAACCTATAATGGCTGTTATCCACATCCAGAAAACCGCACCTGCGCCTCCCACTGATATGGCAGCCACAACACCAACCAGATTACCCATGCCCACTCTCGTCGCCGTAGAGACAATGAGTGTCTGGAACGTGGACAGGCTGTCCTTATTTTCCTTTTTACCTGTCAGCGCCTTTATCATGTCCGGAAACATTCTGATTGGTAAAAGTCTTGTCCTTACAGTGAAATAAATTCCTGTCGGAATCAAAAGAATTATGAGCAGGGAGATTCCCACGCTCCCACCGCCGGGCAGTGGAATGTGTATCAGATCTCCCCACAAGAAAGAATAAACTTTTTCAATAAGTGCTACTATCATAGTAAATATCGTCCCCTTAGTTTTCATTGCTTCAACGCATTGAAGATGAAGCCAGTATTACTATGATACAATATGAGCAGGAAACTTTCAATATATTCTGGTTTTTTCTTTCATAAACAGTAATAAATACACTATAAGTCCCTTGCATATGAGATTATAATTTCTTATAATGATATAGTTGAATATTCAAAAGATATACGCCCGGGGAGATAAATAATGATAAAACTAATAGCAACAGATATAGACGGAACACTTGTAAAGGACGGCTCACTGCTCATAGATCCTGAGTACATGTCTGTCATCGACAGGCTCATAGACAAAGGAATAATATTTGTAGTCTGTTCCGGCAGACAGTTTTCAAGCGAATTTAAGCTGTTTGCTCCGATAAAGCACAAGCTTTTGTATATAACAGACGGAGGAACAGTCGTGCGCACTCCAAAGGAAATCCTAAAAACATATCCTATGGACGAGGATATATGGAAGGGCATGTGCCGGATGGTCCGCGATGAACTGCCTGCATGCGATTACTTTGCTGCTACTCCTGATTTCTGCTTTGCAGAGGATGGTGGCAGCCCAGTCTTTCATCTGCTTCGTGATTCATACGGCTTCGAGATGCGTGAGGTTGATGACATCACAAGGCTTGACCGAAATGACATCATCAAATTCACTGTCTTTCATCCCGACAAATGCGAAGAGCTGTGTACACCGGTTTTCATTCCCGCATGGAATAAAAAAGCTCACCTGGCAGCCGCCGGCAAGGAATGGGTAGACTGCAACGCAAAGGGTGTCAGCAAATGGACTGCACTCTCATACCTCATAGACAGATTCGACCTGCTTCCTGACGAGGTATGCTGTTTCGGTGACAATCTGAATGATATTGAGATGCTTCAAAATGCCGGTATAAGCTACGCCGTGTCAAATGCCCGCCAGGAAGTTATCGCAGCCGCAAAACACACCTGTGCGCCTTACTGGGAAAACGGAGTACTTAGTGTTTTAAAGTCTTTTTTATAATTTTTTTAATTTTTTAAAAAAAGTACTTGCATTTTTGTAAAACCATGTGTATAATATCATTTGTCCGTGTGACACAGATATTCACACAGATGTTTGCGCTTCTAGCTCATTTGGTAGAGCACCTGACTCTTAATCAGGGTGTGCAGGGTTCGAGCCCCTGGAGGCGCATTTTTTGTACCCAAATTAATTTACCAACACTTTAAAAGAAGCCGGATTTATTCCGGCTTCTTTTTTACATATCTCTATTTATATACATCTGTTTTTACTTTTTATTTGTTTTATTATCCAAAGCAGCTTCAATCGCATCAATCACAATCTTAAGAGCCTTGATTCTCGCATATTTCTTGTCGTTTGACTCAAGCACATGCCATGGTGCGTAAGTGGTATTGGTTTTCTTTAGCATCTCATTTACAGCAGTCTCATACAGATCCCATTTTTCTCTGTTTCTCCAGTCCTCATCGGTAATCTTCCATTGCTTTTCCGGAGTATTCTGGCGCTCCTCAAATCGAGCCAGCTGTGTATCCTTATCAATCTGCACCCAGAACTTTATGATGACAGCACCCCAGTCTGACAGCTCCTTTTCAAATTCATTAATCTCATTGTAGGCACGCTGCCATTCATTCTCGCTGCAAAAGCCCTCTAGTCTTTCTACCATAACTCTGCCATACCATGTCCTGTCAAAAATAGCTATATGCCCGGTCTTAGGAAGACGATTCCAAAATCTCCACAGATAGTGTCTGGCTTTCTCGTTTGGCAGCGGACTTGCAATCGGATGCACCTCAAAGCCTCTCGGATCCAGCGCCCCTGTGATTCTCTTTATATTTCCACCCTTTCCTGCTGCATCCCAGCCCTCATATGCTATGACAACAGGAATCTTTCGCCTGTATAGCTTGTTATGCAGCTCGCTAAGCTTAGACTGAAGATTTTTGAGCTCCTTTTTGTATTCTTCCTCAGATAGTTCCTTATCAAGTGATATCTCAGAAAGCTTTGGAATCTTCTCAAGAGGGAACACATTCTGTAACAGCGGCACAGCAAGATTACTGTTTTTAAGTGCGGTCTCTATTCCACTAACCAGCGTCTCCAGCACCTGAAGCTCAGCCCATTTTCTATTCTTTGCATCAACTATATACCAAGGATCTGCAGGCGAATTTGTATCATTCAGATATCTGTCAAACACATGCAGACACTTGTCATAATGCTTATTCTGCCAGTCTTCATCTCCACTGACACGCCATCTGGTATCCTTATTCTCCTTTAATACCTCAATACGCTTTTTTTGTTCCTTCCGGCTGATTTGGAAGAAAAATTTCATAACAAGATAACCATTGTCAGTCAGCTGTCGCTCGAAGCGCTTCACGCTTTCAATTTTCTTCTTGTACTCCTTCTCTCCTATCTTGTCGTGCAGTACATCCTTTACTACCTCATCCATCCAGCCCGAATCAAGAAACTCAAGCTTCCCGTTTGCCGGAATCTTTACAAAATACCGATATAAAAAAGGCTTGCGTCTTTCCTCCTCTGTCGGCTCGTCCATGGTTGCGACCTTGAAAAATCGCGGATCAATATTCTTGATTACCTTACCGAGCACACTGCCCTTTCCTGCAGTACCCCAGCCCTCAAACAGCACAAGTACAGGCAGTCCATGCTCCTTAATCTGCATCTGAAGCACAGACAGCTTAGAGCGTGTTACATGCAGGCGCTCATCCAGCTCTTCCTCCTCCGGAATTTGTGGTTTAATCCAGTTTTCTAACATGTAATTACCTCCCAAATATATAATTTCAGCCATAAAACCTCTACATCACTATATTAGTATAGCTTTTTTCAGGCTAAAATACAATCTTCACACTATATTTGTTTCAGGTATGTTTCAGTTCTCTGCTTCTCCAATATTTGTCATTTTAAAGCCCTCTCCGTGCACCTCATGAGACTCAACAACCACAATAAAAGAATCCGGGTCTGTATCTTTTACGGATTTACGCACCTGGTACATTTCCTTACTGTTGCATGCACACATTACCACCTGAATATCGTCCTGCTTATATCCTCCCTGCGCCTTAAGAATAGTGCTTCCGCGCTGACTGCATTCATCAATTACATCGCATATCCTCTTTCCATTTTTTGTGACAATAAAGGCTACTTTGCCTGAATTCATGCCATATATCATTTTATCAATAACAACCGCAGACAGTATATTCACTATCATGCCGTAAATCATTCCGTCAATATCCCGAAACAAAAGTCCTCCAACCAGAATAATTCCGACATCCGTAAGAAAAGAGATGTTGCCCATCGATAAATGAGGCCGCAATGCTTTTACAGCCATGATGATAAAATCAGCTCCTCCTGTTGAAGAATTTCTTGTATAAATCATGGCATAGCCTATTCCGCAAAATACACCTGTGCACAATGCCGCAAGCAGTCTGTCGCCCTGATACACCGGAAATAACGGCGCAACATAGTCAACAATAAAAGAAGACAAAAGCATGCATCGTATTGAGCTGACAAAAAATTTCCTGCCCAATAATTTGCAGCATAGTATCGCAACCGGAATATTAAGCAGAACCGTTGATAAACCAATGGAAATATTAAACAGCCGGTATAAAATAATCGAAATACCCGAAAAACCTGTCATAGGAAACTCTGCCTGCAGGGCGAAGTTATATATACCTATTGCATAAAAGATGCTTCCCGCAAGCTCCCACATAATCTGTACCAATAATTCTTTTTTCTTATTCATATTGCATCTATCCTCCAAAATAAATAAGCGCCCGGAAACAAATCTTACAGTGTAAATTACTGCACCTACGATTTGCTCCCAGACGCTTTAACCACTCATCCGGTGAAGAGTGAACGTTTTCTGATGTATGCAATTATTATATTTGAGATGTTAAATTAAGTCAAGCCGGAATCATCAATTTTCCAGATACTACTTCACAAGGTATGACAGCACATCACAAACTGCTGTAGAAACCAGTATTGCAACATACACTCATTATTTCTGCATAAATTCAAACACTGCCTCTTTCGTCGGAATCGCAGGTATTCCACCTCGCTTTTGCACACACAATCCTGCAACTGCATTTCCCAAAACAGCACACTTTCTGATTTCTTCCCATTCCATCTTTTCTACGGGCTTATTTATAGAAAGAATACTGCATAATACGCCTCCCCAGAAAGAATCCCCCGCTCCGGTTGTATCGACTGCATTGGTCTTAAACGCTTTTATGATTTCTTTTCTGCTTTTTGTTGCCATAAGAACGCCATGTTCTCCCAATGTAATGGCAACCAGCTTTGGTCCCATAGCAAGAATTTCTTCTGCAGCCTGCTCATAACTTTTAGCCCCTGTCAGGAGAATACTCTCTTCATCCGATACTTTCATGATATCTACCAGTTCTACAACAGACTTCATTTTTTTCACTGCATACTCTTTGCTCTTCCAAAGAGACGGGCGGTAATTTGGATCATATGAAATAAGTACACCCGCTGCTTTTGCCATTTTTACTGCTTCGATCGTTGCGCTTTCTGCCGGCTCGTCTGTCAGCGATAATGATCCAAAATGAAAAATTCTACATCCGGAAATTAATGTCTGATCCAGTTCTTCTTTTTTTAACTGTGTATCTGCACCCGGTTTTCTTGCAAAAGAAAAATTTCTTTCTCCATTTTCATCGATTTCCACAAATGCCAGTGTTGTAAAATAATCCGGATCTTCGACGATAGCATCTGTATTGATTCCTTCAGTTTGCAGTGTCCTCTTTAAAAATTTACCATGCATATCGTTTCCAACTTTTCCAATAAAAGAGGTGCGATACCCAAAATGACTTGCAACTGTCAGAAGATTTGCCGGAGCACCGCCGGGATTCTGTTCAAACAGTTTTCTCCCACCCTGACTGTGTCCTGCTTCCGTAAAATCAATCAGTAATTCCCCCAATGCCACAATATCAACTTTTTCTTCCATTTTTCAGTTCCTCCACAATCTCGTTATAACGTTTTTTATTTAACCGGTAGAAAAATAATACAACCGCAGTCACAATCCAAAGTGCACCTGGAATCGTCGTAAATGCATGTTTCATAATTGAAAGTACAGTTGCATTTTGTGTCTGATTTGCAATATAACCACATTTTCCAAGTAATCCCGCTAAAAGTGCTGTTCCAACTGCCATTCCGATTTTATTTCCAAGTGAAATAAATGCATACTGAAAACCGTCATTTCTAAGTCCGGTTTTCCACTCCCCATATTCCACACAGTCTGGAATAATTGCATAGATTGCGGTATTAAATCCAGAGAAGAAAAACTGTGTGAGACCGGATAATGCATAAAAAATAGCCGGTGACTCTTTGGCATTGAAGAAAAACATAGACAACATGGAAATTCCTGTAAATAAAGCAAAGAGAGATGCTGTTCTTCCTTTGTTATTCAACTTGCGGAATAATGGTTGAAAACAGGCTGCCCCTATGATAGAAGGAATAATGATGCACATCGAATAAGTTGTGTAGTAGGAGGCATTTCCTTCCACATATGTAAAATAATACAGAATATCTGCGTTTCTACCATATAATGTAAATCCAAATAATATCTGTCCTGCCAATGCAAGAAGATATGGTCTGTTCTGCATGACTGCTTTCAACTGTATCTTTACAGAAATTTTTTCTTTTTCCGGAATAATCACTGCCTCTTTCGTCTTCGCAAAGCAGAAGAAATGACATGCTGTAAAAATACATCCATATATGACCGCAACCGTCAGATATCCTGTCTTTGCACTGTGACTGCCGAATTTGCTGAGCAGTGGAACTGTGATAATATTTAACACACCAATTGCAATCATAGCTGCAACCGAACGGGATGTATTTATTTTTGCACGTTCATCAATATCCTGTGTCATAGCACCACACAAGGTTCCATATGGAATATTCACACAGGTATACCCCAAAACCAGCAGACAATATGTAATTACCATATAAATGATTTTTCCATTCTGTGGCCAGTCTGGTCTTGCCCAGAATGTCATAACAAGAAGGATTGCTGTAATTGGTGCCGCTACTAACAGCCATGGACGGTACCGTCCCCATCTCGATTTTGTTTTATCCGTAAGTCCCCCGACAATTGGATCATTTATTGCATCCCAGAATCTTGAAAAAAGCATAAGTGCTGACACAGCCGCCATACTGATTCCGAACACGTCTGTATAAAATATCATCAGAAAATTACTGACGAACATCCAGCTGAAATTACATCCAACATCACCAAACCCATATGCAATCTTACTGATCAGCGGTACTTTTCCATTTTTGTTTTCCATACGAACTCCTTACTTTTCACTGACGTTGATAATTACTTTCATCGTTGTCTCGCGGTTATCATCAATATACTGGTATGCCTTCAGATAATCTTTAAAAGCAAATGTCTTTGAGATAAGCGGTTTCAAATGAACTTTTCCCTCATTTACCAGTCTGATTCCATCTATGTAATCATCATGGCGGTACATCATCGTGCTTTTAATGTCAAGTTCGTGATCATTTGCCACTGCAAGATCTACTTCTGCCATTCCTGCAAAAACAGCCACCAGTACGATCGTGCTTCCTTTTCTTGCATATTTAATTGCCTGTCCCATTGTGATATTGTTTCCGGCACAGTCGTAGATCACATCTGCCTTATCCGGTCCAAATGCTTCGATCATTGCCTCACCGAAGTCTTTATTTTTGGTATTCACACACACATCAATTCCACATTCTTTTGCCTTTGCCAGTCTAAGATCACTAATATCTGTGATCATTACTTTCGCTGCCCCCATTCCAATTGCTGTTTGTGCCACGAGATTTCCAATCGGTCCTGCTCCGAGGACTGCAATATTCATGCCAGCCACATCGCCCATCTGTTTTACACCATGAACTGCCACAGCAAGAGGTTCGATCATAGCTCCTTCTTCATAGGACATATCTTCTGGAATAGGTGTTACTTTAGATGCATCCACTGCAAAATACTCAGATGCTGTTCCTGTCGTCTGAAATCCCATTACTTTTAATTCCTCACAGAGATTATACTTTCCATGACGACATGGATAGCAATGTCCACAATATACCTGAGGCTCTATCGTCACCTTCTGTCCCACATGAAACTCTGTGACATTTTTTCCAAGTTCTGTAATCTCACCTGAAACCTCATGTCCTTGTGTTACCGGATATTTTGTAAACGGATGTTTTCCATGATAAACATGAATATCTGATCCACAAACACCAATATTCATAATCTTTACCAAAACCTGATTTTCCTTTACCTCCGGAACCGGAACCTCTCTGAAAATAATTTCTCCCGGATTTGTCATTACCTGCTGTAACATAATTGTTTCCTCCTTTTTTATGTTGTTTTATTTTATGTTTTATAAATTGTTTTATTAAAGTAATTACATTATTACCTTGTAAACACAATTTGTCAATATGTTTTTTCATATTTCTATATCTTTCATAATTTTAAAATCTATTTTTTGTGTATTTTTCACAATTAACACGCAAAAAAACGGAAAGGAAACCGTAGTTACTGTTTTCTTTCCGTTTTTTACTATAATATGATATGAGGATCAAAAAATTTACAATTCACCCATATGTTTTGTAAAAAAGTATTTCGCAGCTCCAACAGCTGACGCTTCTTTCTTATACGAACAATTTTTCAAGTATGAAACATCATGCTCAAAGCCATTATATGCCATCACTTTTTCTCCCAGAGGTATCATATAATCTGATAATACACCTCCCACATCACCTCCTAGTATGATATCCATATCATATGCCATCCGCAGATTTGATATCAAAACAGCAAGATGATCCAGATACTCATTCCATGTCTGCAAAACTTTTTCATCACCACTTTCAATTTTTTCCATAAATGCATCCAGTGACTGCCTGTTATCTTGTGTCAGTACACTTGCAGCACAATATGCATCTGCACATCCTGATTTACCACAATAACACTTTCTTCCACCGGGAACGAGTATCATGTGACCAAACTCCCCTGCTTTCTGGTTCTGCCCTCGAAACAGCTTTCCATCTATGCAGAATGCACCTCCTAAGGTGTGGTTCAAAGACAGATATATCGCATTTGGATACTTTTGCTTTTTTTCTGCAAGCATTGCAGCATTAGCATCGTTTTCAAAATATACCGGAAGTTCCAGAGCCTGCTCTAAAAAGCGCAGACTATAATTCTCTATACCTAAAGCATGTGATTTTAAAACGATCCGTTCTTTCTGATCAATAATTCCCGGAATCGCCACTCCAATCCCAAGCAGCGTATCCTTCGCTAATTCGCCTTCAAGAAAAGTTTTGACCTTTTGTGCCACCTCTGTACAATAGGATAATTCTGCCGTAAATTTTAAGCGGATGCGATCTTTTTTTATAATCTCATCTCCAAGATTTACTAATACCATTTCTATATGATTCGCTGTAATCAAAATTCCCATTGCATGACAGTATGACTTATTAATCCCTATACTTTTTGCCTTCCTTCCACCGGTTGAAGCATATTCCCCGGTTTCTTCCAACACCATTTTTTCTAACAAGTCATTCACATTTGCTAACACTGTCGGCATACTCAAGTTTAACTCTTTTGCGATTTCTGCCTTGGATGTAACATGATTGTTCAGCACATAATTAATTATTTTTTTTCTTGTTATATTTCTTTTATCTTTATTTTCCGTTTTCTTATCCTCTTTTATTAAATATATTATAAAAGAATTATATGCTTTTTTATCCTTCTTGTAAAGTAATGTTCTATAATAAAAATCTGCTGCATTCAGAAATACTACTTTTAAGAATCAAATTTACCAAATACCCACTCACTATATTTTTCATTCACGTTATCTCATCATAATTACTGTTGTAATTCTTTGCCAAAATGGAAATTCAATTTTACAACTTTCCAAACATTCACTCAATTCCAACTCAATTTCCCCACAATGCCTTTTTCCTCCAATTTTCGTATGCTTATCTCACAGCAAAGCAGTACCACACCGGTATGACCTGCTAAATCAATCAATACGAAAACGGAGGTATTTTTTATGCGAGAACTCAGAAACACAAAAATCATCGCTGTAGATCATGGCTATGGCAATATGAAAACAGCAAACACCGTCACGCCAACCGGAATCAAAGCCTATGAAACAGAACCACTCTTCTGCATCATTCCATATTTCCCATGAAGAATGTTGTAAATTAGTACTATCCACAACGATAACAGGTAATTTAATTATTCGTATTTTTTCCCGATAGTGTAAATCGAAACTACCATACCACCTAATATCATAATTAAGAAAATTTTATTCAAAATATCCCATAAAGCTATATTGAAACAATTGATTATTATAATACCTGCAAGAGGATATAGAACAACCGTTGCAAGTGTCCATATTTTTAAAGTTGTGCAGATGTATATCCAATTTCCATTGTTAAAAGATAAACCAACTAGATGTATCCTAAAAATTCCTTGTGAAACATAATTTATCTTGTTGGCATCATAATATGTTGGTAATATGTCTTTTGCAAAGAAACAAAACCATGCACCAAATAAAAGCATTCCCCCGGTAACCAGCAATATATCCCCTTTCATCTCAGCCAACGAACTCCCAGATACAACTAACATAATAATTTCTGTAATAGATATAAAAAAACATAACAAATATGCTAATATCCAGTTTTTTCTATGCTGGTGAATAGAATCCCTAACAGCCATATCGAGAGATCCTACTACCAATTCCTCGATTTCTTTTTTATCAATATTTTTCTGTGTATCTATTTTTTCTCCACGTAACAATTCTGTAACGGTAACATCTAATATATCAGCTATTGGTATGAGTAATACGACATTGGGCATACTAAGACCACGTTCCCATTTGCTAACGGTTTTATCTGATACATATAATTTTTCAGCCAAATCCTTTTGAGTTAAATTCTTTTCCTTTCTTAATTCGGTTACAAATAAACCGAATTTTTCATTACTAATCTGATACATATATCCACCTCCTGCACACATATTATAATGAGAGCGTGCATAAATCAATCGACTAGCAGTAGAATTGCAGAATATTAGCACACAATTCATCAAATAATTTCCACTTCATCCTCTGCAATGTCTTCTACGCAGATAAGATTCACTCTTTTTCCTGCGTTTTATTTCAAGCTGTACACATTCCCATATCCGCTTTGAAATGATGGCAATAACGAGAATACACATAATACAGCATCCATTACTGTCCCTCTCCATACTCATCTTGTTTGGAAGAAGCGGATACAAAGAAATCACCTCGCCTGACTGAACCAAGCAAACTTTTTATACCCATCTGCTATCCCTCTCTTTCTTTTTGTTCCTGTCTGTGATAAAGTTGATTCCATAGATATCGAAAAAAGTTCATAAAATTTTAGCAATTAAAGGCATTGATTTTTTGCTGTAAATTGCATATAATAAAGACACAGATAGAAATATCTGTGCAGCGGTTAGAGCATCCATTTAAAATGCTCGTTTAAAAGCGGTTAGATTGTCCAATTAAAACAATCGGTTAACAGCAGTGGGTGGAGTAATCCACCCGCTTTTTTACTTTTCAGGAGGCTCTATGGATTGGTACGTTGTCGACAAAAATTACATAAATTACCTGACACAGTTTGATTCCCGTGTCGGATATGTGGAGTATGGGGAACGTTTGAAACTCCATGTCGGAATTCTTCTTACTATCGGAGATTTCCACTACTATGTCCCTATTTCCTCTGCAAAACCAAAACACCAGAAGATGTCCAACAGTTTGGATTTCCACAAGCTCCAGGATGAATCCACCGGATATCTTTATGCTGTATTGAATATCAATAATATGATTCCGGTTCCTGATAACTGTCTTACTCAGTTAAAATATAATCAAGTAGAAAGTTTCCGTTCTTTCAGCAATGAAAAGGAAAGAATCGACTATATTTACCTTCTCCAGAAAGAAAAAGCTCTAATCGACAATGTTCAGGACTCGCTACAAAATAAAGCCATGAAATTATATCAGAAATGCATTGCCAAGCCAGATTCTTCCCTTGCTGCAAGATGCTGTAATTTCAAAATGTTGGAAGAAAAATGCAGTTCTTATTCCGATACATAAACAAAACCACGATCATTCACCCCCCTCCATTTCCCTTTGGTGTGCTTCAGACTAGCACTCATACATAAAAGAGGTAATTCAAACGAGTAAAGGAACCAGCTAATCCGTTGTGATTCTGGTTCTTTTCTTTTGTTGCTTTTTCTAAATCTTACTCTTATAATATTTCAATTATTACGCAAGTAGGATTTCAAGCCAATATCTTTTTTCTGAAATTGACAATTATCTTTATACAAAAAGACTCCTGCCGGGAGGTATCATACATTTTCGCAAAAGTGATACCTTTTAGCAAAAGCCTATTATTCAGCAGAGTCTCAAAACACCCCTCCGCTACGATATTCAAATGATTCATTCATAAGGCTACAAAACACACATCCATTTTCGCTCCTTAATATCCCACAAACCGTTTCAATATTCCCCTGAACTCTGATTTTATACTGCATAGCGAAAGTATGCAATGTATATTCAGGATTGGGGTAGTGTTTTACTTTTTTGATATTTCTTCACATATTTTTTAACTCAAAAATATACTTGTTCTGCCGGGTATTCTGTTCTCATAATATTTCGTAACGTATCGAAATTAGTATTTCTTAAACGCCTTCCAGTTACATTTGTTTGCAAATAAAGTATATAGTCCTGCAAGTTTTGAAGATTTTCATTTTGAACATTAATATCTTTCCGTAAAAAACTTCCTATCGCAGTATTTACAGCTTTGACCTCATAACTTCGCTTCTTTGGTACTGGTTTATTCCAACTCTTAAGCATTTTCCTTCCAACTGTCTCTGAAAAAACCGGGAAATATTGGATATCCTTGATTACGTCACAAACTCTAAACATTATGAAAGAATTTTCAATATCACGATTACCCGTTGCATAACTGCTGACAATTTTCCCAGGCAATAATCCTTCAAAAGACTCTACATCAACTTCAAAATCTTTTCCTATACTGATTCTAGCCTCTCCATTTTTACAATATTCTTTCTTAAAAATTGCTATCTCATATTCATTCGCTGTTCTCAATCTTTACCCTCCAATCTTATACTATTTTTGAAATAATTTCTTTAAATCTATCCCGAACCCATTAAAATTAGGCTCTAATAATATTGATTCTTTCAAATTTTTCCAAAATGACTTCTTTATACCATCATCAAAAAAGAATTCTCGAATATCCTCATCTAAGTATATGTTTTGCTCTTTACAGTCTATAAATTTGTTCTTACCATCATCAATACATGCTTCTCCTGTAAGAATAAAAGAAAAATTTCCTCTTGCCGAACGTAACTGCATTTGTACAACTTGAATATGGCTTTCGCAATCATAAAAAACATCATATTTAAAGTGCTTTTTCTTTTTTAAATTTTTATTATTATCAAAAGGATCTACAATATGTAATTCTGTCAATCTATAGTCTACAGGTAAAATAAAATTATAAATACCACAGCTTCCATATCTAGAACTCTCAACAGGTATAAACATATGCTCAAAACAGAAAAAAATCTTACCATAACTGTCTGTAAAATCTTTGATTTTACAAGTAGTAGAAAGCAACTGACATTTGTCAGAATTATATACTCTTAGCAATCCCACATCCTTATCTGTATTTCCCTTTACATCTGTACAAATATCAGATAATCTATCAACCACTATTCTATTATATTGATTAATGGGTATAAACCTATATGTTTTGAGCATTCCTTTTGTATCAATAAAGTCAGTTAATAAAATACTTAAATTCATATGTATCCTCCCTACACTTTGCCTTTTGCCAAAATGTATATCAACAATTCCGAAAATCTTACCCCTGGGGTAAATCAGTTTCCGCATGTGTTTTCTGCGGAAACTGAAACACACAACCATTTTTGCCACAAATCGGCGCACCCCTTTGATTTACCGGGCTTTTCTCGTCAGAAGAGTGACTGTCTCAACATGGCACGATACGTCCTGATTGATGTCAGTTTTCGGTAACCGATCCAGACTAATGCCCCAACTCCCATACACTCGATCTTGGCAAGCTGAAAATTTTAATGGCGATGCTACTACTTCTTCGCATTCTCTTCCAGTTCCAGCATGTACTTATCAAAGTCAGACATGAACAGCCTATCCTGAATAACACGATATTTTTCAAATTCAGTTTCAGCTTTTGCCTTGGCAATCTCTGCTGTGATCTTACCTGCATCCTGAAGAACCTCTCTGTCATCAGCCATCAGAAATAAGTCCAGACGCTTTGCCCAGTCATCCATCGTCATCGGAATGTGACGTTCCGCACGATCCTCTGCCAGATCCAGGTATGCCGAAACGATACGCTCTAATGAACGCATTTCCTGCTCTGAAAGATAATTCTTCGCAACACTCACATCACTTTTTACAATCTTTCCTTCCGGTGCTGCTGCCCACGTGGTCAGACCCATATGTGGCTTATCAGCATCTGTTCGCTCATAAATCAGCTCTGCTGCTGTATGTCCGTGAACTGCATAATGCATCTTGTTTTGAACCTTTGCAAAGAACTGCTTTGTTGTTTTGGCTGTTCGGTCATAATCAAGAGCTGTAGCATAGATATCGGTTATTTTCTGATAAAATCTACGCTCCGAAAGACGGATTTCACGAATCTGCTCAAGCAAGCGGTCAAAGTACTCTACTGTAAGTACGGATCCACCATTTTTCAGGCGTTCATCATCCATGACCCAACCTTTAATGGTGTAGTCCTTCACGATGCCATTGGCCCACTTGCGAAACTGCACTGCTCGTTCATTGTTCACCTTGAATCCAACCGCAATAATCATTTGAAGATTATAATGCTTTGTATCACGAGTCACCTGACGTGAACCTTCGGTTTGAACTATTCGGAAATTCCGAATAGTTGAAGACTCTTCTAATTCACTATCTGCATAAATCTTTTTAATATGTTCATTTATCGTTGGCAAACCAACGTCATACAATGTGGCCATCATCTTCTGTGTCAGCCATATATTCTCATCCTCATAGCGCATCTCAATGCTGTCATGCTGATCACCGATAGATGCAACATAAGTCAGGTATTCCGCTGCGCTGGAACGGATGGTTACTTCGCCTTTTTTCTTTTTCAAATAAGAGGCCTCCTTTATAAACTGAAATGCAATTTTGCTATTGTATCTAGCTGCTCTGCTATTTCTGTAAATGGTAAATTCAAATCCAGAGTCCTGACTGTGATCTGGTTACCACTCATCTGATATACATTATTCGGATATATTTCTTCATCAGTCTTCGCATACAAAAGCATTCCTGAAACTGTATGCTCCTTCTCTCTCAATTCGTATTCCTTATTCTTCACATAAGTAAAAATCTGATAAAGATTAGCCGAGTGAAGCGTATGCTTGTTAAACTGTACCTGCATACTATGCTCATAGTACTTAGCATCAATGATAAGAACTCTATCCCCACGCTGAAGCATAATGTCGCTCTGCATCACTGGAAGCATAGCGTTTTCTTCGTTATCCAGCTGCCATGGAATCTGTGATGCATTCGCAGCTATCTGGTTTTTGAATTCTTTCCTGTAATATTCCAAGATAAACTTCTCATATAATCTACACATTCTCTGCTCATCTAGAAAGTCCATCAACTTTTTGCTTCCATCTGATTGTGTTTGCAGCAATCCCTTTACTACCAGATAGCATATCGAGATTAGCATACGATAAGTCTGATTGTTCCGATTGTACTGAACATTCCAGTTTACTGTATGCAAGTCAATGAAATCCACTTCACCGAAATATATCATTAACTTTCTTAGATTCTTCTTACGCTTCTTTGATATATTTGAACACAGGAGAAGTTCAACTGTAGATTTTATAATCTGGTTCATTGTGCTGTTAACAGAGAACTCATCGTATGTACAGATTAGCTGTTTCCGCAGCATTGACTGTGTCTTGATTGACTCTGCAATATCAATCTTTCCTCGCAGAGAAGAAAATGCTTCCGTCTGCGGAATATATTCTTTACATAGCCCTCGCTTTAGCTGATTCGCGATACCTTTTTCTAAGATAGCCGCCATCAGCTCAGCAGTATTATTAAATTGTTCTGTGGCTATATTCCTATAGCCCTGCTCATTCAATATCTGAAAAGCATAGGACAGCATATAATAAATGTTTTGTATCGGTATCACTTAATCGCGCTCCTTAGATTTTCACTCCAATCTTTCACCTTCATAGGTTCATCAAACCAGTATTCTTTCAACAGCGGTATCAGTTCATATTCCAAAACACCATAAAGCCAATCATCGTTGATTGTGTCTGGCTGTAAATTACAGAAATAACTGTGTCCTATACAGAATCCTTCACCTAAAGATTCATCAGAAGCAATCACTCCGTTCAAATTCTCTACACAGCTAATCAGCTTGTTGAACTTCTCATTGTCTAATGCCATGCGATACTCTCGGAACCCCGTCGTCTCGAACCCTGGCTTGATATCAAAGAAAGCAAATCTTCTACGAAGTGCATAATCCAACATAGCAAGGCTTCTGTCTGCGGTATTCATCATACCAATGATATAGACATTCTCCGGAACCGCAAATTTCTCATCGGAATACAGAAGCTGCAACGCATTTCCGCGTTTATCGTTTTCAATCAGCATAAACAGCTCACCGAAGATCTTACTCAAATTACCGCGATTGATTTCATCAATGATAAAGAAATACTCATTATCACTATCTATCTCGGCCTTCTTACAGAAGTTATAGAATGCTCCCTTCTTCAGTTCAAATCCTGTAGAAGATGGGCGAAAACCCATAATGAAGTCTTCATATGAATAACTCTGGTGAAACTGCACCATCATCACACGCTCTATATCTTTTACACCCATCATGGAATAGGCCAGACGCTTGGCAGCATATGTTTTTCCCACCCCTGGAGCTCCCTGCAAAATAATGTTTTTCTTGTTTCTAAGCAAGCCAACTAATCTGGAATAGTCTTCTTCAGACATATAGACATCATCCAAGAAATTTTCTGCTGTGTACTCTGGATAGGTAAGTTCCTGCTCGTCGTCAACCATATCATCGTCTTCAAATAAGTCTTTGATTTCCTGCACAAAATCACTATATGGAGTAATATCAGTCAATGTTTTCTGCGGTGCCTGATGGTTAATTGTCCAATTTCCCTTATTGATCCAGTTAACTTTTCTGACATTTGAATACTCGTCTGTACGATCAGCATCATATTCGTAGTCAGACTCAACTATTCCTTTACCAAGAATGCCATTGTTTCCTTTCTTCGCAAATACAATGTCGCCAACCTTGATATCATGGACAAACTGCCACGTGGCATGAGCTGAATTCTTATAAGAGCTGCTATCGCCATATTCCTGCTTCATCTGCTGTTTCATTTCATCTTTAGAGCTGAATACTCCAAGATCTCCAATTTCGCCCCAGCCCAGCAACATATAACCGTTCTTATAACACTCTTCCCATTTATCAGCGTTTTGTCCCGGAGCATAAATCCAGTAATGAATAGTATCGACATCACTATCTGCAAGAGCATCACTATCATTCGTTTTCTTACTCTTTGCATCAGAGACCCCTTTTTTGAAAATATCCGATGCCATCTCAGCTGTTAACTCCACTGACTTGCCTGCTTCCGTAAGTGTCCACACACCTCTTACGCTCTTATCGATGTATCCTGCTCCAACAAGATAATTTCTTGCAAAAGCAACTTCATTTTCAAATTTGTTAACTTTCGTTTTGCCTCTTGTTTCGTTTATCACATCATCCGACAGATGCTCGTTTTCAATGATTTTCTTTCTTGCCTCTACCGGTGTCGCAGATCCTCCCAAATCACGTAGTGCCTGTAATAATGGCATAAACCATTTGAGAAATTCTGCTTTAGAAGTCTTTTTTCCTTTTTCAATAGACTTCTCTTGATTTACTTTCTCAGAGATAACCCATGCCATATAAGATAAATCTGGGAAGCTCTTGTATTCATATTGTCCCGCTTCCAGAACTTTTTTACACAGATCCTTTATTTCAAGATAATCTGCTGCATATGGAACTTTCTTCAATTTCTTCTCAGCGGCTACAACAAATTCGCCCGGCATATTCTGAGCATTAGATATAAACCATCGATTTCTGGAATCCAAGTTAATAAATGTATAAGGGCGAATCCAATAAAGGGCCATCGTAATATTCCAGCGAATACAAAGCTGATCATGTACCTTGTTATAAGCATTGGAGAATTTCTGGCGGTTATCTTCTGTGTCATTATCAGCCAATACAAGCGCTACCTCAAACAAGCTCCACAGGTTATCAATATCATTTGCTTTTCTATCATCCTTAAATCCATAGAATGTCGCTTTCAGATTATTGAGAACCGGAATTCCATCAAAATTGCTCGGCACCGTTGCAGAAATTTCGAATTCTGACGCAATCCCATTAAGAATAGCGATTCTATTAGCATTTGTGATTCCTTTGTTAAATGTACCAAAGATGGTAAACGGATCAATATCAATAATCTCATCGCCACTTTCAAGTTTCGGAACACTAATTCCAGTTGCGTCATACACCGCATATATTTTCTGAATAAGAGTCTTTCTATCGGTCTTGAAATGAAGAAGTTTAGTAGCAAACTCTGTGTAAAAATCTATCCAATCATATTGCATTTAAAGAAGTACCTCCTTATGCATTATTTCATCTAACGTTTCTGCATCATGCCTGAAAGTTGCAATCCGTAACACAATCTCAAAATCGTTTGAACTGTTGTAAGCATTCATCTCAAATGAGTATTCTTGTGCAACCTCCTGACTCGATGCTTTGTACATCATTTGAGTATAAAAAAATGAGCTTTTCCAAAAGATTTCCATTACCTAAAAAAGTCCGGAAATACACCACTTTCAGTTCATTATTTATCTTTTCATGACATTGAGACCACTGTCTCATTCTGTGTATCATTGTCCAAACTTAGTATAAACTTTTTTTCTATAATCGACAACTTAAATTCTATGGATTTCAGCCACTGACCATTATGTTATACTGATTGTATAAGAAATTCAAGCATAATTATGTACACAACCAAAGATGGCTTAACCAAGATAGAAACTACCTTTTATGAAGATACTGTATGGCTGTCCATAGACCAGATAGCAGAGCTGTTTCAATGTGAACGCAGTGTTATAGTAAAACATGTACGTAACATTTTCAAAGAGGGGGGAATTAGATAAAAATTCAGTGTTGGCAAAATTTGCCTACACTGCCACAGATGGCAAAAAATATAATGTAGATTGCTATAACCTTGACGTCATTATCTCCGTAGGTTACCGAGTAAAATCCCATCGTGGTACACAGTTCCGTATCGTTGCTATTTCACTTCAAAAATTATTTTTCCTCCGCAAAAGGTAAAGCACATGCCACATGTTATAATTACTGATATTACAAAAGAAAGCACAAAGTTATATATACATCCAATACCTGTTAACGAAATAAAATACTGACACAATACAACAACCGGCAAATGAACAATGTAAAAGTAATAAGACAATCCTGAGCAATAACTGTACATCTCATTTGTATGATCTAAATACATTTTTCCTATACAAATCAGTGCCGGAATACCTGCAATAAAGGAAATATAAAAAAGAGTTTATACTTTTATGTATCTTATATAATTTTTCTCGCGCTAATTATATAAAAATAAGTCTGACAAGATACATATGAAAATATACAAAAAAGTTTTTGCAAAAAATGTCAGACAATCTGACAAAAAATAATAATAAAAACAAAAAGTTTTTTCTCAAAAAAAAGTCAGACAAACAGACAGAGCAAAATCATCACTGTAAGAATCTATACTCTATAAATGGATTTTCTATCTTGCTTTTTTCTCTTTGCGAAAATGTTCCGCAAGGTCAGTAAAAATCCAAATCTGTTCTGTATCAAGTCCTGTAACATCTAAATTCATGTTCTTCTCAAGTCCGAGCAGATAGTCTATAGATACATCTGTTATTGATTCATAGCCATAATGATTTGAATTGCTGATACAATCCTTGCGGCATCTTCTGCTACATTTATACCTGTTATTATTTAAAAAATGAATAATCTCACAACCGATAATAAAATTCTTTCTTACTGTGTAGATTTTATGTATCATTTGTAAAATTCATAGTAATAAAGTTCATAACTGTCAACACAATCATCAAAACCCATTTTATAAATTTTAGCTTCATGCTCGTCTGCTATATCAAACAAGCAATCAGCATTCTTATCAGAACAATCTCTTCCAATATAAATCGCTTTTGGCTTTGCATCAATGAAAGGCATCCCATTTGCAGTCGAAGCAATGATACACCTATACTCCTTTTCATATGACCATGATGAATGTTTAATATTGTAAAGCAACTGCGGAAGATATATAAGAGTTTTATCCTCCAACATCGTCACTAAGTTCCCCTTTTGATGCGTTTCATCTATGGATTTTACGATTTTTTGAACTTGCCTCACCATTTCCGATGAAATATCAAGTCTTTGATTTGTGTACTGAACGGGAAAAAGACAAGACTTCAAATCCATACTATCTCTTACATCATATGCAACGCAAAAACCCTTATGATTATTTGCATAATGTGCCCACATTGGCATACTTTGAACTCCATTACTGGTAAAACAAGAAACTCTTACAAATTCGCTAAAATCATCAATGAGCCTGCCCCCACAATGCTTTAACCTTTCAATATTCTCCAATTCTTTAGGATTATAAAAAAATGCACGTCCATCAAAAGGATCATTGAATCCTTTGATTTCTGACATATATACTTTTCCCTTATACAGCGTATCAAGATTTTCTTCATCTCGTTTTTCAGATACATCTAAAGAATAATACTTATAAACCGTATCCGGGATATACAACCTAATGCTCTTATAAAGCGCTTTAAAAACCTCATCTCGTAATATAGCCTCATCTGGTTTAACTAGCATAGCAGACAAATTAAAATAATCTACCGGATATTCTTTACGCCATTCATTGATATCCCAGTTTTTTTCATCAAATCTCTTATTATTAGGTTTTATTTCAATATCTTCTATCCTCAACTATGACACTCCCATTTAAATGCTTCCCCACGCTAAGGAAATAGCATTTTCTTTATAGTTTTTAAATATGCTCTTCTCATGAGTTTTAAAAGTTAATGTTCTAAGGAAATCATTGCGTTCTATATCCCAATCAAAAAACTGAATAGGACTATTCTGTAGGTAATTCTTAAAAATATCAACCAAAGTATGTGTACATCCTGAATCCGTAGGAACATTTAATAAAGTAATAGCATTATCTATTGCATTTTGTGATGCGTTAGTAATAAATGGACATTTATTAAAAATAAGAATCCACCAAAACTCTCGGTATTCATAAACAGATTTCTGAACTCTTATTGCATTTATTTTTTCAAGTAAAGTTTTCTCAATGCAGCTCCTTATTTCATCAGAGTATTTTCTGTTATACTGTGAATACATTAAATAAGTTGCCCATAAAATGGGATCGTCTTTCTCCTTTATCTTCCTAACAATGCATTCTTCTTGAAGGTATGGTATTTCAATTTTTGCCTGCCTGCAAAACAGAAATAAATTAACAACATCATTTATATTTGCTTTATCAAATATAAATGCATACTTATTAATCAGGGCTTGCAATCTAGTGCTTTCTTCGAAAATATCGTATTCATCCCTCACATAACTAATTATTTGTAACAGCTTTTGTGTATTACCATAATTGGGAAAAAATGAGTATGCATAAAAAGTCAAATCCAAAAAGCTAAAAACAGTAGATCCTTTAACATCATTTTTAAAAATAGTGCATTTATCCTTATTCTTACCTATATGATTCAAAATGGAACTCAAAAAGTACGCTATTATCGTTCTGTCTTTATTTGGATAATTGCAAATCAACTCATTAAGTTGATTCATAATTGACTGCTTGGCTTTTGAGCCATACCTAACAACGTGTGATTTAAGTAAATATGGTAATACATCAGAAGTTGGTGTTTCTGCATCATCTTCTTTGGCAGATATTTTTTCTACATAAGCTTTCTGCTCTTCTTTTGAATTAAAAAGCATGTCACACATCCTGTTTGTAAACCCATTTGTTTCGTTTAACCATCCATCAAGAATAAACGGAACTCTGCTAGAAAACAACTTAGTCTCATTTAATTGCAATAAATATTTTCGAGCAATCTCCGAATACTTTTCAACAATATGTGTTGCTAACTCCTCGCTTTTGGCAAAGATAAAAATGTCATCTACATACCTATATACATTATAATCTTGACCACACTCAACACCTGAATTAATTAATTTATTATAGACAGCCGTATCTATAGACTGTAAAAGTAATTCTGCAATCATTCTGGAAAATTCTGGTCCAACAACAATTCCATTAGATCTTCTTGCGTTTATATTTTGCAGAATTCTATCAATTGCAGAATATATATTTGAGTTACTTTCAAAACTCTTTGTATCTATTGAATCTTTTCCTATAAGCCACGTAAACGTATGTGAATAAATACTATCAAAGCAAGCTTTATAATCCGTTCTAATAAAATGTTTATATTTGCTATTTAACACAAGCCAGACCTCCGAGGACGTAAAGGCAGCAATAGACTTATATGGAGATATATCAAAAAACATTCCGGTCTGCTCAAGGACTTCACGTCCCATAGTTTTACTTTCTTCACTAAAATATCTTATGACCGATTTGTTCTTGTTCTTATAACATAGATTATTGTTTTTATGATGAAATCTCAATGAAAAACATGAATTCTTATTCAGTAAATTCAATAATTCTTTTTGATAAAGTTCTACAAACAACAGCATCTCAATGGCTGCTAACGGTTGAACTAAACTTATCTCTCTTACAGTGTATAAGTCTTTCATAATTGAATATTTCAAAGGCATCGATGCCCACTCCTTACCTTTAAAGAGTCCATCCGGTTTTGCCTTTGTTTCCTTCAAACACTGAATCATATCATCAATTTCATCAGATTTACTAAGTAAAAATTCATAGAAATAGGAGTATGTAAATCTATCAGAAAGCTCCGTTGGCAATATATCAGTTAATAAATAGTCAAGATTATTTCTTTTTATATTGTTTAAGTCCATTGACATAAGCTCCATTTCGTTTAATAATATTAATGAGCATTTGATGTTCTAGTAATCTTCGGATTACACACGTCAGCTATACAAAGTATCTTTGTAACGAAGATAGTACGTTGTATCAAACTAGCATCTCTTCGGGGATGCTAGTTTATTTTTATCATTTCTAAATACTCCACCACAATGCGATAGTAATCCTTGCCATACGCCGAATAAAACGGATCTATTTTATGAATCCATTCAAGAACAACTTCTTGGGGCACACCTATGCTCTCTTCAAATAACAATGATCTATTTCTTTTCATATTTGAATATAAATTGTATATTGATTCTTCATTACTTGTTCTTTTAGGTAAAAAATATGGTCTTTTTATATCGTATTTCCGTAGCAACTGATAAAATAAATCCGACAAAAATGTTTTTGTATCCACATTTAAGTAATCACAGACATTCTGAAGTTCATTATAATTAGCAATTACCCCCTTTGTAAGCCAATCAAAATTACTACCAAGAATTTGTCTAGCAATTACTACTCTTGAAGAAAAAATTTTTAGTTGCTGTCTAAATACTTCATCGTTTCCAGTCAGCTTATAATTTATAAATGCACGCTCTATCATATTTGAATACTTAGTGCGTTTTTTTTCAGCTATGCCATATTCAAAGTCAATTATTTCATCTCCTCTTCCATTAACTGTTTTTAATATAAAAAATTCATATCCTAAAAAAATAAAGTTCTGACTCGGAACAAGATTTCGTCTTGATATATACGAAAACTTTCCAGGGCTACTGCTTAAACGCACTGGACAAGAACCAAAAACTTCAATAATTGTTTCTCTAATTATGTTTTTGATTCTATTCTCAGAGATATAGTTATTAAACATAATAAGCATGTCATCTACATATCTTTCATAAAAAAACACACCGTATTCTGAAAGTCTAGCCTTTAAAACAATGTCAAAATCCTTACATACTATTTCCGTCATCCCATTGGACAAGCACAGTCCAGCATAGCAGTACTTAAAGTTCTCGACATACTTCTCTAATAACTGTTTGTCTTCTCTTTTTATTATAGAAGGCAGGATATATTTTTCATAAACATATTCAGATTTTACGCTATCAAAAAAAGATTTAAAATCAGCTCTTACGATAACAAAATCATTCATATTTTTAGTTGCAACCAATGTATTAAATAATAAGTTAATTATTTTGCTTCTACTTGCATATTTAATATGAAACGCCCTATCTAACTGTTGCTTCAAATAGTGACTGAGCATATTTTCAACAGACAGTTTGGGAAAAGAGTAAATGACTCTTTTCTTACCTGATTGTGAATATACCTCCCTCGAAAAGGACGAAAAATCATATGTCTCAGTCTGAATTGCATATCTACACGCTTCACACCAGTCATCAATTTCATCTTCTGTGAGAGTGTAATCTATCTTGCGAATCACTCCTCTTATATTTTCCAACGACATTTTTCTTCCATCCTCTCTAATGTAGTCATTCTCCTAAATTGGGATCTGCAAGCGCCTTCATAAACGCTTCCATATCTATTGGCGGCAAATGTTCCGTTGCCTTGTCCCAATCAAGAATTTCATAATTAAAATGAAATTTTTCTTTGTTTTCGTTATAATAGCCCTCTGCTACCGCGCACATAATTAAGCATATCCTTCTTATACTCATCCTATATGATCTGCTATGCTGACCAAACATATCCGAAATTCCACTACCATCAGAGTAAATATCAAAATCATTCTTACTTTCGATTTTCAACACAAAGTGATCTATTGGTAGGGACTCATTCTTTTTTGTGAGGCGTTCGTTATCTACATTAGGATTACCTTCATGCAGTAATGAGCACCTCAAGCTGTATATAACACTTCCAGATAAATAAGGCATTCCTTCATCAGTTGTTTGATGAGGATTCTTTTCGTAATAACCTATTTCTTTGTTATACCAGTCTATATAACGTTTTTTACTACTTTTCTCATTCGGATACTCAGCCTTACCGCATATATCCGGTAATGTGAGTGCTGTGCTAAGCGCTGCAAAATATAAATCATGATCAAGTGCAGCCCTTATATCATCAACTATTCTTTGTACCATCACGCTATCCTACCAGTCTTGTAGCATTTTCATTGATATCATTAACGATCGAAATAATTCTCTTCTGATCCTCCGGTGAATAAAGCCTTACAAAAGGCATCGGTCTATCAAATGGAGGTTTAAGAAGAATCGACATATCATCTATGTATCCGTGCTCCTCAACATAAGCAATAAGATTTCTAACGAAAGCAATCTGTTGACTATTCCACTTATGCTCATCAATATATTCTGAGAAAAGCTGCATAGTCGCGTCATGATCCATTTTTACAATTCTTCTTACAAGCTTACCTAGTGTAGTATCCTGGAACGTTCTATCATAATCTTCTTGTGTTCCAAGCTCTTCAGTAAATATCTTTGATAACATCTCATAGTCACCTGCTGTAAGAGGTTGATTATGGCGAAGCTTATATATTGGTAAAGTGTCTGCATGAGTTGTAAGGTATGAATTTACCTTCTTTTCATAGTCTTCAAAGTCCTCAGAATTATCAAATTCCACACCTTCTGTACGTTCAGTCCAAGTGTCCTCAAATTCTGTGTAATGAATAGCCTCACCTTCGCTCTTCGCAAACTTCATCAAATCTCGAATGCTCTTTCTCATGCGCTCCAATTCCATGATGGAAGCTTTATCCCAGTATTCATCCTGAACAATCATCTTTAATTCATCAGCTTTACTCTTTACGGCTGGAATAGTCATTTTCTTTTCAAGTAGTATGTTTCCTCGCTTTTGAATGACAGTCTGATATCGTTTTAACCCCTTTCCCTTTCGAATCTGATTCAACATGATTCCATAAATCAGGTTATCAAAAACAAGTGCATCATCATCTTCACCTTTTTCACTTACTAAAGGGGCGATATGCTTACATAATTCTGTCAAATCAAGATCTGATAAACATGTAAATATATCTTTATTCTTATATTTTTCTACGTATCTTCTATGACGTTTAACATCAATACGCTCATCTTTTAATTCAATGATCTGACCATGAACTTTATCCACTAAGGCTGATCTAAATTCCTGATACTCATCGTCCATAAAATCTGCGCTCTGCAAGTGAGCAATCAAACTTGCTCTATTTCTGCAGAGCATACAAATAACGGAATCTGTTACATCAGATTCTTTACCGTTCTTATTCTGTCGGAAGAACTCAAAATTACCAAGATAATCAAAGATATAGAAACATTCCTTATCTCTACCGTCACCAAAAAGGTTAGGACATTTTCTTGTGCCTCGTCCTATCATCTGAGTGAACTTAATCTTACTCTTAACCTGTTTAAAGAATACAAGGTTTACAACTTCCGGAACATCAACACCTGTGTCCATCATATCAATAGAAACAATAATCGTTGGTTCTCCCTCTGGGTCTTTAAACTTTTCAATAAGGTTATCTGAATAATCTTCCTTATATGTGACGTATCTACAGAATTCACCACCATACTGAGGATATAAATCATTGAATCTATCAACGATAAATTTAGCATGAGGTGTAGTCTGTGCAAAAATAATTGTTTTTCCAATGTGATTACCAGAAGCATCACGTAACCCACGAGTCATAATGTCATCAAGCACCATATCAACGGTTTGCTTATTCATTATCTTCTCATTGATTTTCTGCGGTGGCTGATATTCTGGCATATTTCCATCTTCGTCTACAAACTCATTTTCATATGCTTCCTGTTCATCTTCTGACAAATCATCATAATGAACACCTTCTTGCATAATCTGCGTAGAAACCTCAATGTTATAATAAGGCACTAAGTAATGATCAACATCTCTTGCAGTTTCATACTCATATGCATATGTGGGCAATTTCGGAGGGCATTTAAAAAAGCTATATGTGGACGCCGCATCCATATTTTTAGGAGTAGCGGTCAAACCAACTATATAAGCATCAAAATACTCAAACAAAGCTGCATACTTGTTATAAATACTACGGTGTGCCTCATCAATGATAACAAGATCAAAATGTGCTTCGCTAAATAGCTTCTTTCCGTCCTTTTTCTTTTCTTCATTTATGGCATTAAGCATAGTAGGATATGTCGAAAAGACCATCCTTGCATTCTTATCATCTTTGTTCTCAACCAGATTGCAATATGTATAGTTTGTACTTCCAAGGTACTCCATGAAAGCGGCTTTTGCCTGTCGCACTAATGCTTTTCTATCTGCCAAAAACAGGACATTCGTAACATATCCTCCGCGACTTAAAACGTCCGTCAATGACGCAGCTACTCTTGTTTTTCCGGTACCTGTAGCCATAACAAGCAAGGATCTTCTTAGACCCTTCTCTACATTTTCGCAGACAGCTCTAATAGCAGCTTTCTGATAATATCTATCCGTTATTGCTTCATTGATTTTGATTTCAGATAAAGGTTTACGCATCTCTCTGAGATTAATAAGATGCTGAATATCCTCCTCTGAAAACAATCCACTTACAGGGCGTTGTGGTCCTGATTCTTTATCCCATAAGTATGTTTCAAAACCATTAGTATTAAAAATCAACGGTTTCTTTCCAGTAGCAACCTTGATACACTCGGCATATAATTCCGCCTGATGTGTTCCCTTTCTTGCGTCCAAACTTGTCCTTTTGGCTTCAATTAATGCAATGATATCGCCATTAGCTCCATATAAGACATAATCTACATAGCCTGTTCCTTTGCCATCACTAGACTCAGGCTTAGGCATGCCATGAACTTCAAGTTCAATTTCAACGCAGTTTCTCTTACGATTCTGAGAAAACTCCCAACCAAGCATACGTAAATCCGCATCAATAAATCTTTTACGAGTCTCAAACTCAGACATATCCTGAGAAGAATAGTTTCTTGTCTTTTGATGCTGAACTTTTGATTTAGAAAGTTCTTGTCTTTGCTCTTCAATCTTTTCTAAAAGTTTTTGTATCTCCTTATCTTTTTGATCAATAAGGACAGACGCACTTTGTTTTTGCTTTTCAATTTCTTCTTCTAATCTGCTTATGGACTGATTAACGTCATCTGTGCTCCGAGGAATAAGAGTCTCATCAAACTTTCGCTCTTCGTAGTCAGCTCCATAGCAGTAATCTATCCATTCAACAAAATCAAATAGAATAGATAACGATAATACGGCATCTCCCCTTGTGTATTTATTACCTGTATGAATACCGTAATTACCCATTCTCACAATATATTGCATATGAGAACGAATCTCAGCGTCCACTTCATTCTGAAATGCAGGATCATGCAATAAATCCTGAAGAGTATATCTGCCAGATGGCAACTGTAAAAACTCATCAGCTGCATATAACCATTTAACAGCAAGCTCCAGTGCTTTTCTTGAACCTGAAACACTTAATGCCGGAGCTGATGAGGCAACATTTTCTGCATCGATACATGCATCCGCAAACAACTCATATTCCTTATTTTCTTTTAAAAACGAAAAATTGGATTTCATGTAGCTAATCTCCTTCCCAATACATTTTTTTTTATCTTATATATTGCCAATTTCGATTTGTCGATGGCTCCAACAAATTCCACAAAGGATTGTTGTAAAGCCATATTCGGAACAGGAATCATCAGTTTTCCTAATATCTGTTGATTTAAATTCTGTATATTGGCACCTCTTCCACGCATCAAAATGCGGACATTTTCTGTCTTAAGAACCTGAAGTAGAAAATCTGTCATCACCTTATCAGAATTCTTTCTCCACCTAATGCAGAAGCCACTAAATGTAAGCTTTTCATTACCAGGATAAACTGCCAAGCAACGTCCGACCAGTTCTTTACTACCATTAGAGCGCACAAAAACTATATCCTCATCTTTTAGTAAATACTCCTCTGAGGGCATTGTATTTAAGGATATTTGAGACAAACCTGACACGCCATCTATCCTTGAATTATCTTTAAAATCGCCAACCCCTAAATAAGCTATCTCAATTCCATCTTCATCACTCGCAAAATTCATTCCATTCTTACATGTTCCAAGTTCCGATAATGGAATCATCTCCCATCCTTTTTCATTTTCAACCGGATCCCCAAACATCTCGATAAACCGTGACTTTACAAGCAACTCCATTTTTTCTAACTGGCTATCCAAATTTAATATAATGTTTTCTATTTTGCTCAAATTGTACAAAATAGTTTGCGTATCGCTTTCTGAATACACCGGTATCTCATATTCAAGCATTTTCTTAAAATCAACAGACTTGCCTTGTCTTGCTGAAGCAATCATAAATCGTTCAGACATATCTGCATTACATGCGTCTAAACAATAACGTAGATAATTCGCATCAATATTATTTATTCTGAAAGTATGATAAGCTGGTGATACAGCATAAATTTCATCCTCAGTTAGAATACCTATATCAATTTGCTTAGAACCCATTCCAACCGTAAGTGTATTCTTATAAATTAACTTGTTTTTTGAATAATCCTTTGCAAGTTCCTTCGAATAAATATCTTCTCTTTTTCTTATTCCATATCTGCCAACTGCAACAGGCTTATACTTATTATCTGTATTTTTTTCTTTGTACTCTTTAATCACATCACCAAGTTTTTTTCTGTTCTCTATTTTCATGCTGCCACCTCCAAGTCAATCTGCTCGACTTTCCGTGATTTGACAGCTTAGCTAATGAATTTTCTGTGTGATAGTTTCACATTTTCTTGGTCTACCATCGCATATTGCATGGTTGTATCTATTTTGCTGTGTCCTAATAGCTTTTGAACCTGCTCAATCGGCATTCCCTTATCAATTGCTCTAGTTGCTAAGGTACGTCGAAACTTATGAGGATGAACTTTTGTTATGTCTAACTTTCGGCCAAGCTCTCTTAAACGTATTTCTACTCCACTAATATTCAATCTATTGTATGGCTTGAGCATAGAAACAAAGAGTGCCGGGTTATCGTCATTCCTACTTTCTAAGTAATTTCTTAGATGAATCTTTGTGCGCGCATCAAAATATACAGGTCTTTCCTTTGAGCCTTTTCCAAGAACAACGCATTCTCGATTTTCAAAATCCACATCTTCAATATTAAGATGAACTAATTCACCTACTCTCATTCCCGTTGAAGCAAGCATATCGATTATTGCCAGATCCCTCAATGAATCGCAATTATCCCTCATGTATTCAAGCATCTCATCTGTATATGTCTCTTTTACAGTCTTTGCTGATTTTATCTTATGAATTCTTCTAACTGGGCTTTTTAAAATATAGTCTTCATCTTCTAACCATGAAAAAAGCTAGAAAGAATTCTTCTTATATTATCTATGTTACTCTTGCTACAATTATTTTCTTCATGATAATCCGATAAATATTTCCTGAGATCCTCAGTTGTTATCTTTGTTATATGTTTTCCTACCGTATTAGTCATCTTATTAATCGTAGCAAGATAGTATCTAAGCGTTTTGAGACTACATCCTTCAACTCTCTTTGCAGAAATAAATAATTCTGTAAATTCTTCATTTGATTTGTCAAACGAATCTTCTACGGTCTTATATACAATTTCAGCGTTCCACAGTTTGTGTTCCAATACGCCTTTTAATTTTGCCAGCTGAGAGTTGTCAAGAACTGGCAACATATCCTGTAATATTTCACTAATTATTGGTTCATTCATGTTAGTATCCTCCTTAAATCTTAAAGTCATACCAACATCCTTCACCAGCTTAATTAGCAAAAATATTCTTGCATCACTGAAGCCTTCAATATTTCCATTTTATTTTTCATTTCCTGTACAGCCAATTTCGATTTGTCGATTTGTTTCATAAGAGGCAGCAATCTTTCTTGCTCAGAAATTGGAGGACAAATAATTTGTATTTTCCCTAATCGTTCTTTAGATATGTTCGACATTGACTGTGCCGAACCACTCGCAGCCCTACGAATTATAGGTCTAAACTCTCTGCAATTAATAAGCTGCCATAAAAAAATTGGATTAATTCTTTCATTTGGAACTAATCGGAATATTAAATCCGGCATCATTAATTTCGGTGGTGTCTTATATACATATGCAGCCATTCCTACCAAATCAGGTGTATTTTTCCTTGTAAACAACAAGTCTCCCTCACGGACTTCAACCTCTGAGTTAAATAAGTCATCATCTAACAACGCTTTATTTTCCTCTGGTAAGTATTCTCCATATGTAGCTGCACTAAGTTTTAAAATTGCCGGTGAATCTCCCTCTCTCTCTTGATTTGAGCAAACAAAACTTTTCCCATTCTCAATTCTAATTAAGCAATCCTTAATAAGATATTTATCCCAGCTTTTAGGATTCGACACCGGATCTCCAAACATCTCGATAAACCGTGATTTGACAGCGAGATCTAATTTTTCGATAATCGAATCACAGCAAGCAATACTTTCATCAATTTTTGCAATCACAGCCATCTTTTCCTTTTGTTCCTCGATAGGAATCATAGGAAATGGAAATTCTTGTAAAATTGAAAATTTCAAATTTGCTCTCACACTACCGGAAGCAAGCTCGTTAATATATGTTTTTCCAATATCACTTTTCAAATAATGAAGCAAATAGTTATTATCAACTCTCTCATCCGCCTTAAACACAACATAAAGCGGACTCACGATTACCCTATCTTCAACAGATTGACAATCTATTGATCCCACATTAATTCTGGACGGGTTATACGCAAAGTATCCCTTTGGAACAATCTTATAATTTGTTTGATCTTTACTTGCCACATCCTTATCAAAATATTCTGTGCAAAATCCATTAGTATTAGTAACGCTATACACTTGAATGTCTTCATTATCCTTGTTCCTAACAGAATACTCTGAAATGTACTCACCTAATCTTTCAATTTTTTTCATTATGACAACAGGCCTCTCAATTCCTGGAGTGAAGCAACCAACTCATCCTTTAAAGCATCAACATCATTTAACAATTCCTCTGAAGAAGGATATTCAATTTTTTGATACTCTATCTCTTTGTATTCTTTCATTCGTAAAGAATAACCATTTTTCGCAATATCCTCTTTAGAAACCATAAATGATTTTTCTTTTCGGCTTCTCTCCTTTTCGGCTTCAAGATTTGAGAAGCGAGTAATAATATCAGGGATATCATTTTCCTCAACTTCTTCTCTCTTATCATCCAAGCTAAACCCATCTGCCTGCATATCATAGAACCAAACATTTTCTGTGCCACCCGCATTTGTTTTAGTAAAAATCAAAATTGAGGTAGAAACATCTGAATATGGTCTAAAAATCCCTGAAGGAAGAGAAATAACGGCTTCTAATAACTGATTTTCTACCAATTCTTTTCTTGTTGCCTTATGCGCTTTACTGGTTCCAAATACAACTCCATCTGGAACGATACATGCACATCTACCACCGACCTTTAACATTCTTACGAACTCATTGACGAATAAAAGCTCAGTTTTCTTTGTCGCAGCCATTCTTGTTAATGCTGGATTTATATTTTCTTCATCAACAGTTCCGGTAAAAGGCGGATTGGCAAGTATTAAATCATACCTATCTTTTATCTCATTGTTCTTTGAGATACTATCCTGCCATTTAACTTCTGGTCTTGTGATCGAATGAAGCATTAAGTTCATTGCGGATATACGTAACATAGTAGGATCTGTTTCGAATCCAGAAAAAGTATCTGTATCAAATAATTCCCACTGCTTATCTGTCATATTAGGATAATGCTCTCTAATATATTCTGCTGCCGAAATAAGAAATCCTGCTGTACCGCAAGCTGGATCACAAATCATATCGTCTGGTGATGGTTTGCGAAGCTGAACCATCATATCTCTGATCTGTTTTGGTGTTCTAAACTGTCCATTCTGACCTGCAACAGAAAGCTTACTCAACATATACTCGTATAAGTCACCCTGCATATCCAAAGACTTAATATCATCTTTGTATAACTCATCTAATGAATTAATTGTCTTGGATAAAATCCCAGGATTGGTATATCCAAGAGATGCATCTTTCATATATTTTGAAAAGGCAGTCTCATCATCTCCAGTCATTTCCTTGATAAACGGAAATACCTCATTCTTGATGATATCGAAGATTTCCACAGCATCTCTGTCTTTGAATTTGCTCCAACGCATTCTCTGTCCTTCTGGAGTTTCTGGAAAAATCTTATTTTGCTTTTGACCTGTAAGATTCTCGAGTGCCTCAGCATCTATATCTTTTTGATCAAGTGATCTGATAAACATCAAATATGTAATTTGCTCAATTACAGTTATAGGTTGTGTTAAACCTGATGCCCAGATATCTTTCCAAATCTTATCAATTTTGTTCTTAATAGTTCCTGTAATCATTGCTTCCTCCAAATTTGATTATTATCTAATTGTAATCTTTTCTATGCCCCCCAAAAATGGACTTGATACAATTATCTTCAAACTTTACTTTTATCAATACTTATTATGTCTCCGAAATCGCAATCCAATTCTAAGCATATCTTTTCCAAGATACTCATAGACACAGTCTCGCCCTTACTCATCTTAGCAAGTGTACTGCTGCTGATTCCGATGTTTTCATTTTCAACAAGATCCATCTTTTTCATGTTCTTGTCGATTAATAATTTCCATAATCCGTTATAAGATACAGCCATATAATTCCTCTTTTATGGGGATTACCCATCTTGGTGAAGGACCCAAAAGTCCTCATAAATAGTCCTAGGTTAGATTATACGCCCATATGCACATAATTTCAAATACAATTTTCGACTTTTCGAAAGTCGGCTTCGAATTAACATTTAATTAGTTTTATTTTTGTAACAATGTTTACAATTTTCCTATCAAAGGTATTCCGCTCTTCGCGCGGCACCATCTTCGATGGTGTTAGGGCGCGTCTTCGCAAAGCGGCGAGCAGTGCTTTTTGTACAAAAAGTTACTATCCGCTCGTTGGTGGCACATCCCCAATCCCCTTGAACAAGCTAAACGCTTGGCTACGCAATTCTTACGAATTGCTTTATTTTGCTGTTGGATATTTCTTCAGAAATGAAAAAAGAGGGGAACCCATAAGTCTTAAACGTACAGATTCCCCATTAGAATTATCGAGTGATATTGTGTTTTCTGACACGTTCCTTCTTCTGCTCTTCATCACTTTTAAGGAACTGGTCGATATCATATTTTGCTCTTTGAATCTCCTGCATGTCTTTCTTAACCTGACGATATTCACCGTACAGCTTTTTCTTTTCTGCAAGGATCTCGGCATACTCTGCACTGAGATCTTTTACCTTATGAAGCTTCTTCAGATGAAGCTCATCAAAAGGCATTCTTGGCAGCCTTATGAAGCAGGATTTCCTGTCTGTGCTCTTCCAGGAACTTCTTGCTATATCCGCATTTACGATAATCCGCGTATACGTCTTTTGTCTTAAAGTAATCAAAGATATGTTTCTTCAAAACATGAATCTCGGCAAGTTGCTTCTCCTTCTCTTTGATGGATGCTGAAATTTTCGTAAATCGCGCTGTTGCTGTTTTCACATTTTTCTCCAGATCATCATAACTTCGGATGTCATGCTGCTTCAGATATAAAACTGCCTTAGCTACCTGCTTTGTATTAAAGTTCTTGGCAAAGCGGACATAATATTTTCCTTTGCCCTGAGCCAGCTTCTTTTGAATATCAATAAGAAGGTCAAACTCATGATCTTCCTTTTTCCGCTGATAAGTCTTTGGCTGCTTTTCGGCTTTTTCATTATCATAGAAAGCATGCTCCATCTCACCGATAAGAATCTTCTTAAGGTCATCTTCTGTATAACCATCACCAAGAGAGCGCAGCCGGATGAAGCGTTTCTGATCTTTTCCCTTTAGAGAAATATGCTTTCCACGCTTAATCTCGTATCCGGCATCTTCCAGTTTATAAAGCAGCTCATCAAAATCTTTTGCGCTGCCTTCCCTAAGAATCTGATCAATTGCATCTCTAATATCATCACGGAAGGATTTCTTCTCAGGATAGGTCGTTCGCTTAACACGCTCACTTGGCTTCTTCTTTTCTATGACAGACAGACCATGTTCAAGGCAGATGATATCTGATAATCTCTGCAAAGCCAATCCTACAAAAAAGAAATCTCGGAACTTATGGGTACAATCAAGACTCGTAGAATTAAAGATGATGTGATTATGAATATGCGCCTTATCCGTATGAGTCGCTACAATAAAAGCGTGATTGCCTTTGGTAAATCGCATGGCGGTTTCATAGCCTACCTGATTCGCTTCCTCCGGTGTGATTTCTCCCGGCTTAAAGGATTGCCTGATCTGATAAGCTATGATATTGCCCTTAGGATGTCTTCCAGTAAGGCGCTCATATTCTCGTTTTGATAACATGAACTCTTCATCAACACTCTCAGCCTGACAAGCGTAAGAACTAATGAATTGACCGTTTTCAGTCTTCTCACCATTCTTGGCACAATCTGTTCTGTCACTAAGAGACTTCGCTACGCTTTTTCCTTTATTCTGATGCATCGTAATAAGTCTAGTAGCTGCCATACGCATTCACCCCCTTTCTCAAATCGTAGATAACCTTTGCAGAATACTTTTCATTACCTGCCACAATTCATCCTGGTGAGCCTTTATATCATCAATATCTTACTTGTAGATGCTTCCTGTTTCATTCGCCTTTTTCGCATACTGATTCATATTGGCAGAAGTGATGCCAAGAAGCCTTACGGCCTCTTTGACATCGCCCAAATCCATCTGTATGAGATAACCATCAATCGCCATTTTTCTAAGATATACACTCTCATTCAGGATGCCGATTTCCTTTTCCCTGTCACGAATCAGCTTAGCTTCCCCCGGTGTAGCAAAGAAATGAAACTGCACCGTTCTGTTATCCATGGCTACATCTCCCTGCAAGGACAAATCTCAGGAGCCTTTCTCTCTGGAACAGGAACCGGAGCTGTTTTTACCTTCTCCTGCTGTTCTTTTATCTTTTCCATCACAGAAGCTTTCGTATCAGCTGCAATATCTTCCTGATCTGCCTTCTCATTGATTTCAGCAAAATCCGGTACAGGAGCTGCAGGCACATTATTGATAATCCCATCAAATGAGTTATCATTCTGCTCTACCATGTTCTCGATACCGCGCATATGATTTCTGCTAATAGATGGGCCAGCTCCCACATCTTCTATTGGATCAATAGACTCCTGAATCTGTTTCTCCACTTCCAAAAGCTTCTGCTCCCACTCAGCTGTCATAGATGCTGACTGAATCTGTTCCGGCATAACGGTAATAAGAGAAGTTCCCTTATCGGTAGTAACCAAATATTTGGTCTTCTTATTACCCTGTCGTTCTACAAAGCCAATACGAACCAGCTTTTCAATTACGCCAGCTCTTGTTGCAGGAGTACCAAGTCCTTTACGCTCTACTTCGTCCGGCATTTATCCCTGTAATACTGCAACTCCTTTAATGTCTCCTGCTTATTTCTACCAAGTCTGTCTACATCAGTAATAATTAACTCGTCACCCGCTCTTAATACATCCTCTTTCAATACCTGATATCTTGGACGATTAAAATTCTTTCCTGTCTGCTGGTCAGTAAATATCTTTTCCAGCCCCAGATTATTCTGCTCACAATAGGCTGTAATCACCTTGATACCTCTGTCTAAATGCTGTTCTCTTGTACTTGTTCTGTGATAACCATATCTCTTCATGATATTAGCTCCTTCCTTAGTCCTGAAATGTGTACTTTTTGAAACTACAAAAAAAGGACTGCTAAACAGTCCCGAAATCTATGGATATTCCTTTATGGAACGTCCCGGTATTTGTGTATGCTTTTTGACACCACCTCCTTAAAAATGAGTATAAAAAAAGAAGGTATATTCCAACCTCCTTCTCTGACTACTTATGACTATAAGAAATGACACCACCTCAACCCTTGATTTATCGTCATGGGCGAAGCGGTGTCAATACTTGTAATTTTTGAATCCTTTTAAAACCCTTAGGTGGATTCTAGTTTTTCTAGTGCATTGCTCACTTCTATACTTAATCCTTCTACTCTCCTATATGCTAATTCTCCCATACTTAGGTCATACACTAGTTTCTTTTTCATTTCAGCCTCTATATGAACAGTATTTCTGTATTCATATAATTTGACTAAATCATCTGCCAATCCTTTACTTATCAGATTCAGCTCTAATAATGCTGCTACTTTTTGTTCATAGCGAATTTTAGTTTTATCAACAGCTTGAACCTTATTATAGCATGGAATAATATCTTTTTTATCATGTTCCAGTTCTTTGGCTATTTTTTCCAATTTATGTCCTGGTATTCCAATTTTGACCAAGCGTTCTTGAAACAGAAGATTTTTTACTGTATTCGTTTCCTCAAATAGTTCAAACAACAAATAATTAACAACCGCCTCTTGAATAGACACATACATTATTACCTGTGTCTTTATCTGAGCTAATAAAAGCTCGTCCGAAGCTTGTAAACCCTCAAAGAATTTATAAATTTTTCTCGCATTTATAAATTCTACAATAAGTCTATCTCTCAAACTTTTATTCTCAATAAATGGATAAAAATGTGACTCATACCACTCTTTATTAGGTAAATGTCCTGATATATAATTCTCTAGTTCTTTTTTAGTCTCACTTGTAAATGCCATTTTCTACTATCTCCTTTGTCGTAATACTTACTTAATATTAATCGATTTTGAGTTTGATATAAAAATCCTTTCCCTACTTTAAGATTGACTTAATTACTGCTTCGAGAGGAACTTTTTATAATAATGCCGTGGCATACTAATATACAGTTACCAAATCAGCTCGAAGTGCCTCAACGCATCCTTAATATACTCCACCTTTTCCTGCGGACACTGCTTCACCTCTGGATTCTCTTTCTTAGACTTATTATAATTCTCACCCATGTCCAGACCACACATCCGCTTTACCTGTGCAATATAAGAAGTATGCACATTTACACCATACTTGTCCTTCACATATTCCTTAATCTTTGAATAAGTAGCCTTTTCCTCTGGTGTATAATTACTCTCTTCATCAGGCTCCATTGTAACCTCAATCTTAGGTGTATCTTTTTTGAGGGATAATTTGACAACCGTCTCGACGTGATAAGTATTCGGAAACATATCCACGCAGCATATCTTCTCCACTCTATACCCTCTGCCCATAAATATCTGCAAATCCCTTGCCAGACTTGTAGGTTTACATGAAATATAAACCATATTCTCAACACCATACTCTATGATTTTCCCGATAGCCTTCGGATGGATACCGTCTCGTGGTGGATCAAGAATTATATAATCCGGTTTTTCCTCTATCTCATCAAGCACCTTGAGCACATCACCTGCGATAAATTTACAGTTATCAAGACCATTAAGAGCTGCATTTTCCTTTGCTGCGCAAACTGCCTCCTCAACTATTTCGACACCTACTACTTCCTTACACACCGGTGCCATAAGCTGCGCGATGGTGCCGGTTCCGCTGTAGAGGTCGTAGACTGTTTTACCGTTTAGCGAATCCTTGTCATCTCCCAGGATAAACTCTCTCGCTGTCTCATAGAGCACCTCCGCTCCTAGTGAGTTGGTCTGGAAAAATGAGAATGGTGTGATTTTGAATTTCAGACCTAAGAGCTCCTCGTAGAAATATGAATCTCCGTAGAGCACCTCTGTGCCCTCGTTTTTGACCACATCTGCCACGCTGTCATTTTTTGTGTGTAAAACGCCCTTAAATCTGCCGTCATAGTGCCTGGTCAAAAGCGCATATCTAAAGCCTGCGAGCAGCTCCTCCTCGTTGAAGCCCTCTGTCTGTGTGCTAGTGACAAGGTCGACTATGATTTCACCGGTTTTTGTTGCCTTTCTGACAAGCAGATGCCGCAGATAGCCCTTGTGTGTTGCTCTGTGGAAATATGGGATATTGTTTTTTGAAAAATAATCAAGTGTTGCCTTTAATATCGTCCTGAAATCCTCATCCACTATCTGACAGTCCGATACTGTCACAAGGTCATAAAAGCTTCCTCTTTTGTGCATGCCAAGCGCAAGAGGGCCCTCCTTGTACTCATCACCGAAGGAAAATTCCATCTTGTTTCTGTATTCACTCTTTTTCGGACTTCCATGTATCCCTATAAACTCATATCCTGACTCTTCCTCAGTGCCAATGGCATCCGAAATGAGCTTTTTCACCTGGGTAAGCTTCATATCAAGCTGCTTTTCGTAAGGCACTGTCTGATATGTACAGCCCCCGCACATTCCAAAGTGAGGGCATGGCTCTTCTGTCTCCAGAGGCGATTTCTCAATTACATCCATGAGTCTGCCCTCTGCCCTTTGATGCTTTACTTTATTTACAACAAATTCCACCTTCTGTCCCGGAATGGTATTTTTCACAATTACTCTGTCGCCATCATCTGTAACGGCTATTCCCTTGTTTGGGAAGTCTACTCTTTCTACGGTTCCTGTTCCTCTAAATCCTTTTTTCATGTAATTCTTATCTCTCTTTATACTTTATTATTCCTTTGTATGCCTGACTGCAAATGCCTTGCTTCACACATAAAGAAAAATGAGGACTACATATGTAGCCCCCATTATCTAAAAACGATTATTTCTCTTCTTTAGTCTTTGGTGCCTCTTTTTCCTCTTCAGCATCATCATCGTCTTCATCCTCGAAGAAATCATCATCGAATTCATCATCATACTCATCATCGAAATCATCTAAATAATCCGGTGTGAAAAATCTGTAGATACCATATGCCGCTGCTGCAACTGCAACTAATACACCAATGATGGCAAATATGATAACAGCCTTGGAAGGCTTCTTGTCTTCCTCTTCTTTTTTGAGAAGGTCATTAAGCTTTGCCATGCTGAGCTTCTCTGCAAGCTTGTTGTCCTTTAATAATTCTTCAACTTTACTCATAATTCAATCCGCTCCTTTTCCAAAAGTAATTGTCAAATGCTATTTGTTAAATCCATTATAGCATATTATATCCAATTTTCCTATAAAAATTACAATAATTTTAGTCAATTTTTTTCAATTTGGCAAATGAAGCAAACATCTTTTTGGTACCGGCCTTGTCAAAGTCCACAGTGACCTCATAATCCCTGCCGCCTTCTACAATTGCCATGACCTCTCCCGCGCCGAACTTAATGTGAGATACTCTGTCTCCTACCTTATATGAAAGGCCGCCGGTGGTATTGGCACTGGCAAAAGACTTCTGGTTGCTCACAGGCGTGTAGACAGGTGTCCTTGTACGCTGTGTATTAAAGGTGGTCGCATACTCTGTGCCGTATACAGGTGTCTTTTTGAAGGCCTCCTTAGCCTTTCTGTATGTGCTCTGCGAATTTCTTTCAATGTCATCATCACGGCGCTTTGGCTCATAGACCTCGCCTGCCATAAGCTCACGCGGAATCTCTTTCACAAATCGCGATACCTTGTTGAACTGTGTCTCTCCACGCACCATGCGCATGCGTGCAGATGTGATGGTAAGATGCTCCTTGGCTCTCGTGATGCCAACATAAGCAAGACGCCTTTCCTCCTCTATCTCGCTTGTCGCATCATCACTCGTGATTGACATATAGCTTGGGAAAAGACCATCCTCCATACCCGCCAGATACACATTCGGAAACTCAAGTCCCTTAGCACTGTGTAGAGTCATAAGAACCACATAGTCGCTGTTTTCGTCAAGACCGTCTATATCGGCTACAAGCGCTACCTCCTCTAAAAAGCCACTGAGAGTAGGATTCTCCTCCCCCTGCTCGTAATCAACAGCCTTGTTTATAAGCTCATCAATATTCTCAATACGCTGCTCTGCTTCATCCGTGCCCTCAGCCTTCAGCTCATCGACATAGCCGGTCTCATCGATTATTGCCTGTATGAGCTGCGAAACCGAATCCATCTCGGCTCTCGCACGAAGTGACTGTATAAACATCACAAACGGTTTTATCTTGCCTGCCGACCTCGCCATTCCCGGCACCTCATCGACATAGCGCAGTGCCGTATAGAAATCTATCCCCTTCTCAAGAGCATAGTCCGTCACCTTATTGATGCTCGTAGCTCCGATGCCGCGCTTTGGCACATTTATTATTCGCTTTACCGCAAGGTCATCATGGCCATTGTCAATAGTCTTTAAATATGCAAGGATATCCTTTATCTCTTTTCTGGCATAGAAATTCACGCCGCCGACAATCTTGTATGGGATGTTGGCAGCAATAAATTTCTCCTCGAAGAGACGCGACTGTGCGTTGGTTCGGTAAAGCACAGCACAGTCCTTATAGCGCGCCTCACCCTTTCTCACGAGTCTCGCTATCGAACGCGCCACATAATCCGCTTCCTCGAAGCCACTCTCAAGCTGTTCAAAGGTAATCCTGTCTCCGGCTCCGTTGTCAGTCCAAAGGCGCTTGTCCTTTCTACCCACGTTGTTGGAAATGACGCTGTTGGCGGCATCTAGGATATTCTGGGTGGACCTGTAATTCTGCTCAAGCTTTATGACCTTTGCATCTTCAAAATGCTTCTCAAAGTTTAAGATATTGTAGATATTGGCACCTCTGAACTTGTAAATGGACTGATCATCATCACCCACCACACACAGATTCTTATACTTCATGGCAAGAAGCCTGATAAGCTCAAACTGCACGGTGTTTGTGTCCTGATACTCATCCACCATTATATATCTGAAGCGCTCCTGATAGTAATCCAGCACCTCTTTATCCAGCTTAAAAAGCTCTACTGTCTTCACAAGCAAATCATCAAAATCGAGTGCGTTATTCTGCTTTAGGGCATTCTGATACTCCTTGTATACAAGTGCCTGCTTACGCTTCACGAAGTCACCTGTGAAGCGGTTTTCAAACTCTATCGGATCAATCATCTCATCCTTTGCAGATGAAATGACATTTAAAAACATCTTTTCCTTATACATCTTGGTATCTATCTCAAGACGCTTGCAGATGTCCTTCATCAGAGCCTTCTGGTCGTCAGCATCATATATAGTAAAATTCGTGTCATATCCCAGCCTGTCAATATACCTGCGCAGTATACGCACACATGTCGAATGGAATGTAGAAACCCATATGCTTTCCGAACCATAGCCCACCATATCATCAATTCGCTCACGCATCTCTCCCGCAGCCTTGTTTGTAAAGGTGATTGCCATGATATTGTAAGGATTGACGCCACACTCATCTATCAGGTAAGCAGTCCTGTATGTAAGAACCCTGGTCTTGCCACTGCCTGCCCCCGCTAAAATAAGAAGCGGTCCATCTGTGGTCAAAACGGCCTCCCTTTGCTGTTCATTCAACATATCTAAGTTCATCTGTTTTCCTCTCAATTCTCCAGTCTTATTACAGGCACACAAACCATAAATACAAAAATAATTTATCTACAGCATACCACAAACATATGTTTTGTACAACCCAATATGAGAAAATTCAAAAAAAACTTGTCATATAGTTTTCAATACTATATAATAAAAGCCTGAGGTGATGATATGGAGAATGACGTTAAAGAATTTTTATCAGAATTATTAAAACAGCTTAAATCAATAGATTACATAAAGCCGGAGGATATACCAAATATTGATCTGTACATGGATCAGGTCACAACCTTCATGGACGAGCAGCTCGCTGCATCAAAGCGCTATGAAAGCGACAAAATCCTTACCAAGACAATGATAAACAACTATGCCAAAAACAATCTGCTCCCTTCTCCGGACAAGAAAAAGTATTCTAAGGAGCATGTGCTCACACTGCTTTTTATATATTATTTCAAAAATATATTGAGCATCAACGATATACGCTCGATTCTTAATCCGCTTACCGAGAAGTATTTCGGCAATGATGACGGATTTACGATGCAGGATGTCTATACTGAGGTTTTCAGCTTAGAGGCGGAGGAATCGCAGAAGCTCCTAAAGGATCTCGGCAAGAAATACAAGATTGCAGGTGAGACATTTGAGGATTTTCCTGATGAGGATCAGAAATTTCTTCACACATTCAGCTTTATCTGCATGCTGAGCTTTGATGTCTACATCAAGAAAATGCTGATTGAGCGCATGATTGACAATCTAAATGAAGAAAAAGAGGCTTCTTCCCATGAGAATACACATTCTGGGAAGGAAAGTAAAAAAACAGGCTCAAATTAATGAGCCTGTTTTTTCCCCCTATGATAAACTAATCCTCTTTGTCAGAGCCATCCTCCATGCGCGAAAAAACCATATCATATCCATCGTTGCCGTAGTTTAATGATCTGTTCACTCGGCTGATTGTGGCTGTGGAAGCCCCGGTCTTTTCTGCTATATCAAGATATGTCTTCTGCTCTCTAAGCATCTTTGCCACTTCAAATCTCTGTGATAGAGAAAAAAGCTCATTTACAGTACAAACATCCTCAAAAAATGTATAACACTCTGCTCTATCCTTGAGACACAAAATAGCATCAAACAAATGGTCTACTGCTTCTGTTTTAAGATTCTTGCTCATCGTGTTCTCCTTTTTCATGCGATTTATTTATTTTTAATTTTAACATATTAAAGTTTTAAAGTAAACAGCTTTCTTGCAATTAAATTCCGATATGTTATACTAATGTTACTATCGCCTAATAAATCAGAATGGAGTAAATTGAAAATGAAAAAAGTAGGATATTTCTTTTACACATTTGTCCCACTGCTTGCAGTTGAGGCAATTCAGACTATCGCCTTATTCTTTATGATGGGCATGGGAATGTTTGGACAGGGTTTTGTCGGAAAGCTTGCTTTTCCGTCTGCAAACGTATCGGACCGCCTTGAAAAGACATTTACCTCTGTAAATTTTAACATGATGATTATGATCATCTATGCACTCATTACCATTGCGATTTTTGGCATGTGGTACTATGCCAGATACGAAGGTAATTTTCTTCCATCCCCTAAGAAAACCTTCAATCCCACGATGCTTGCGGCAATCGTCATACTCGTGCCAGGTACACAGTTTGCTGCCAATTTCATCGCTAACTTAACCGGCTACATCTGTCCCGACTGGCTGCAACAGTACAATGAGCTTTTTGAAACATCCGGCATCACAGATACCACCTTTGTAACAGTACTTTATTCTGTAATACTGGCGCCAATCTGTGAGGAGCTTATATTCCGCGGTGTAACCATGCGCTGTGCCAGAAAGGCTTTGCCATTTGCTCTTGCCAATCTGATGCAGGCTGCACTTTTCGGACTGTTCCATCTCAACTGGATTCAGGGCATATATGCCTTTGCACTTGGCATAGTGCTCGGATATGTGTGCGAACGCGGTGGCTCGATTTACTACTCTATGGGGCTTCATATGCTTTTCAACCTTTGGGGCACACTTTCAGGATTTTTCCCTGATCCCGGTAATAGTGTAGTGGTCTTTGTGGTTGTGATTGCTGTTACAATTGTTTCACTGGTGGTCGGATTTGTACTGTTTAACAAAGGACGAAGAAAGCTCCCCATAAATTCTACAGGAATATAGTCACACCTGCCAGACTTACTATCATCATAATCATGCCTGCAAGCAGTACTCCAAGCATGACAGCGGCAACTGTTGACTTGAAATCCATATCAAGGATACTTGCCGCAAGTGTTCCTGTCCATGCACCTGTTCCCGGAAGTGGGATACCTACGAAAAGTAAAAGTGCAACAAACAGACCTCTTCCGGCCTTTGCCTGAAGCTTCTTGCCGCCCTTCTCTCCTTTTTCAATGCAGAAGCTGAAGAACCTTCCAATAATTGGTTTGTCTGCTCCCCAGATGAGAACCTTTCTTGCAAAAAGATAAATAATTGGTACCGGAAGCATATTTGCAATGATACAAACGATAAATGATGGCACTATCGGCAGCCCCATCACCTGTGAAACCGGAACTGCTCCTCTGAGTTCAATAAGTGGTATCATTGAAATTAAAAAGATGTAAATATATTTTTTTAACATGAATAATTCTCCAAAAATTTAATTAGTGTATGCATCTGCTCATCAGTTCCTATGGATATGCGCAGATAGTCGTTGATTCGCTCAGGTGAGCTGAAATGTCTGACAAATATATTGTCTGCCTTAAGGTCCTCAAAAAGCTTTGTTGCAGAAACATTTGCAGGCTTTGCAAATATAAAGTTGCTCTTTGAGTCACAGAATGTAAAGCCAAGTCTCTTAAGCTCTTTCTTTATCCACTCACGTGTCTTTATGACCTTTGCTGTGGTCTCTTCAAAGTATGCTCTGTCTTTTACCGCTGCTGTAGCTGCTTCGATTGTGATTCTGTCCATGGTATATGAATTGAACGAATATTTCACATCATTCAGATACTTGATAAGCACAGGACTTGCCATGGCAAAACCAACTCTTGAGCCTGCCAGCGAGCGTGATTTCGAGAATGTCTGTACCACAATGACATTATCATATTTGTCAATGAGCGGCAGCGCACTCTCCCCGCCAAAATCTACATATGCCTCATCTACTACGACAATTACATCCTGATTGTGCTCTATTATATCCTCTATCTCATCAAGAGGCATGAGCTTTCCTGTCGGAGCATTAGGGTTTGGAAATACTACTCCGCCGTTTGCCTTATAGTAATCTGACGGTACTATTGAAAAATCATCAGACAATGGAAGCTGCTCATAAGGGATTCGAAGCATATCTGCCCACACATCATAAAATGAATATGTAATATCAGGAAACAGTATCGGCTTTTTTGAATTGAAAAATGTCATGAAAATCATGGCAAGTACATCATCAGAGCCAACTCCGACAAACACCTTCGAGCTGTCTATCTTATAGAAATCCGCAATTGCATTTACCAGCTTATCAACCCTTGGATCAGGATACAGTCTTAAATCATCTGTATTGAAGTTACTTAAAACCTCCTTCACCCCCGGCGCTGGCGGATATGGATTCTCATTTGTATTTAACTTAATAACACAGGTATTCTTTGGCTGTTCTCCCGGTGTATAAGGTACAACCCTTCGAATGTTATTTTCCCAGTCTCTCATTCTTTTCCTCCAAATTTAATTATATGTCAGCCCATACATATTTACTAATCATTCAATTTTCTTCTCAAAAAAACATGATATCAAACATAAAATCAGCGTTTTTATTCACTTTAAAATATGCACCCAAAAAAATGCTAACAATTTAACTTTACCTCATTTACTTATGTTTGTAAAGGTTGTATATTACACTTAATCACTATTTTTTATATATATTTTTATCTATTTTTAATCAAGGGGGATTATAAATAATGACTAAAAATAATTCAAAGGACCTCACTGTAGGTTCTCCTACCGGGCTCATTCTGGGCTTTTCCCTTCCGCTGCTTCTCGGAATGCTTTTTCAACAGGTTTACAGCCTTATGGATACAATAATCGTCGGTCGTTTTCTAAGTGTTTCGGCCTTAGCCGCAGTCGGCTCTACCGGAAGCATCTGCTTTCTCATCATCGGCTTCTGCCAGGGTGTGTGTGCAGGCTTTTCACTTCCTATAGCCCAGCGCTTTGGTGCCAAGGATGAAAAAGGACTTAAAAAATATGTAGGAAATGCAGGAATTGTCTCTGTAATTATCGCAATAATCATGACGGCACTCACTGTGCTTCTCTGCGGTCACATTCTGACCTGGATGAATACGCCAGGCGACATTTACAACCTCGCCTACCAGTATCTGATTGTCATATTTGCAGGCATTCCTGTCACAATACTGTACAATCTGCTGTCAGGATATCTGAGATCTCTCGGCAACTCGGTCATACCTGTTATTTTCCTTATAATCGCGGCTGTTCTAAATATCGGTCTTGATTTACTTTTCATTCTGGTATTTAACATGGGCGTGTTTGGAGCGGCTTTTGCAACCGTACTGTCACAGGGTGTATCAGGAGTGCTGTGCATCATTTACATAGCAAAAAATGTACCTCTGCTGCATGTAAGCAGAAATGATTTGGAGCTTGACTCTTCATATGTCAGAAATCTGATGGTCATGGGACTTCCTATGGGCTTTCAGTATTCGATAACCGCTATAGGCAGCGTCATACTGCAGACTGCCGTAAACGGCTTAGGCTCCATCGCAGTTGCCTCAATGACCGCTGCAAGCCGTATTTCAATGTTTATGGTGTGTCCATTTGACGCACTCGGCTCCACAATGGCCACCTACAGTGGACAAAATGTCGGCGCAGCCAAATTTGAACGTGTAAAGAAGGGGCTTATTTCAGCCTCAGTTATAGGATCGGTCTATTCGGTTTTGATTTTTGTGGCACTGCTGTTTATAGCCAACTATCTGATTTACCTGTTTGTATCACCAAGCGAAACAGAGGTTGTCGCACAGGCTCATCAGTTTCTGCTGATAAATGCATTTTTCTACATCCCGCTCGTTCTGGTAAACACAGTCCGTTTCACCATACAGGGCATGGGCTTTTCAGGTTTTGCAATGTTTGCAGGAGTAGCAGAAATGATTGCGCGTTCGCTCATCGGACTTGTATTTGTACCGATATTCGGCTTTTCTGCCGCCTGCTTTGCAAGCCCACTCGCATGGATTCTCGCAGATGCCTTCCTGGTGCCTGCATTCATCCACTGCCTGCATAAATTGCAGAAAGCAAAATCTAGTCAAGTTACAAGTCTTTAGTAAAAAGTCATTACCAATGATGTATTTAATAGTGTATTTAAAAATTAATTTATTTCACAACCTAAGGAAAGCACCGGCGAACATACTATATATTGAGCTTTACGAAGCAGCTTAGAAGCAGTTAGAATTATGTCCACCTACAACAATGCCCCAGCATGGACGCTGGGGCAAGGCGTTATGCGCCATGGACGGCGCATAAAAGCCGGTTGTGTCATGGTCTAAACACCCTAAATCATAATTCTTACTGCTTCTTAGCTGCCGTAGTACTTGCGAAATATATAGTATGGTTCGCCGGTGCTTTCCGCATTATAAAAAGATAATTGAAAATCTTATGCATTTACCGCATCTATAAATTTTTGGAATGCTGCACGTCCCTCATCAGTGCACTTGTACACTCCTGCACACTCAAGCACCTCTTTAAATACAAGTCCAATCTCCTCATTGATGATACCATCAATATTAGACTCATCAATCTTATCATACTTAGACATAAACTTAAGAGCCCAGTCAGCATGTGATGCAAGAGTCTCAGTCGAATGCAGATCCTTTCCTGTAAGGATTGCATCCCTAAGCTCTGCCATCTCACCTTTTAATCTGGCCGGAAGCACTGCGAGTCCCATTACCTCGATAAGTCCGATATTCTCCTTCTTTATGTGATGAAGGTGGGCATGCGGATGATATACGCCTAGCGGATGCTCCTCTGTGGTGATATTGTTTCTGAGCACAAGATCAAGCTCATAGTCTCCGTCACGACGTCTTGCTATAGGTGTGATAGTGTTGTGTGGCTCTCCATCTGTCTCTGCAAAAATAAATGCTTCTTCATCTGTATAGCCTCTCCATGCAAGAAGAATCTTATCTGCAAGGTCAATAAGTTTATCCCTGTCTGCTGACTTGATTCTGATAACAGACATAGGCCATTTTACGATACCTGCCTCGACATCCTCGTAGCCCTTGAATGTGATTTCTTTCTCTATCGGAGCCTTTGCCATAGCGAAGGTATAGTGTCCGCCCTGGAAATGATCGTGACTTAAGATAGAGCCTCCAACGATTGGCAGATCTGCATTTGAGCCTACAAAATAATGTGGAAACTGTGTTACAAAATCAAGCAGCTTTCCAAATGTGGCACGCTCGATTTTCATCGGTGTATGCTTTGAATTGAACACGATACAGTGCTCATTGTAGTATACATATGGTGAGTACTGGAAAAACCACTGGCTGTTGTTTATTGTAACAGGGATAATTCTGTGGTTTTCTCTTGCAGGATGGTTTACGCGGCCTGCATAGCCCTCATTTTCCTTACAAAGCTGGCACTTTGGATATGCACTCTGCTTTGCATTTTTAGCGGCAGCAATTGCCTTTGGATCCTTCTCAGGCTTTGAGAGATTGATTGTCACATCAAGTGTGCCATACTCTGTGTCTGTGGTCCATTTCATATCCTTCTTTATGCGCTGTCTTCTGATATAATTGCTGTCACAGCTTAATTTGTAAAAATAATCGGTTGCCGCAAGCGAAGACTCATTGTCGTATAAATCCTTAAAGCGAGCTCTGATCACGCTTGGTGCATTTACAAGGCAGCCCATCAGCTTTGTATCAAAAAGATCCTTGTATACAATGCTGTTTTCTTTCATGATGCCATTGTCATATGCATATGTCATCATATCCTCGAGTATACCCTCAAGCTTCTCCTCTGCCTCTTCCTGTGTCCATGCCGGCTGAGCCTCTACCTTTTCAAATGTCTCATCTTCGATGTCGTCCACTCCGAGTACCTCGAGAAGTCTGTTTACTGTGTATACCTCATCAGCAGGGTCAACAAGTCCTGTTGTAAGACCATATTTTACTAATTCTAATATTCTCTCCTGAATCATGTCATGCTCCTTAATCATTGTCGGGAAAAACCTGTTTATCCGTTACTGTTATTTCATATTGCTAATTTTATGCCAGACGGCTAGGTCCGTCTCCGATTGAAACAACATAAAACTCAGGTGTCTTTCCAACCTTCTCTTCATAGACCTTTGTCAGGTTTGCCTTAAACTGATCAATAGCCTCGTCCTTTACTATGCTGACTGTGCAGCCTCCAAAGCCGCCGCCTGTGATTCGTGATCCGATAACACCCGGAATCTTCCATGCCTCATCAACAAGTACGTCAACCTCAGGACATGATGTCTCATAATCATCACGAAGTGATACATGTGAAGCATTCATAAGCTTTCCAAATGTCTCGATATCATTTTCCTTCAGTGCCTTAACAGCCTTGATGGTACGCTGGTTCTCATAAACCGCATGCTTGCCTCTCTTACGTGCAACCTCATCCTTAATCGCATCCTTATGAGCCTCGAACTCTTCATCTGTCAGGTCACCGAGAGTCTTGATGTCACATACTGTCTGTAAATCCTTAAGAGCCTGTGCACTCTCATTTCTTCTGTCATTGTAAGCACTTGTTACAAGGCTGTGCTTAACCATGCTGTTTGTAACCACGATCTTTGCACCGTCCAAAACGATTGGTGCATACTCAAAATCAAGAGTATTGCAGTCAAGGAAAATTGCATTGTCCTTTTTGCCCATTGCAGATGCAAACTGATCCATGATACCGCAGTTACAGCCGTTGTAGTTGTTCTCTGAATACTGACCGATAAGTGCAATATCCTGATTTGTCACGTCAAAGCCGTAAATATCCTTTAACATATATCCTGTAACCACCTCAAGAGATGCTGATGAAGAAAGTCCTGAGCCGTTTGGAATATTTCCGAATAAAACAATATCAAGACCGCTTTCAAGTTTCATTCCGCGTCCCTCGAAGGCCCACATAACGCCCATTGGATAGTTTATCCAAAGTCCGTCCGGATCAGGTGTAAACTCATCAAGTGATGACTCAACCACCCCCAGATTGTCAAAATTCATAGAGTAGAAACGAAGCTTCCTGTCATCGCGCTTTCTTGCTGCCATATATGTGCCTATGGTCAGTGCACAAGGGAACACATGTCCTCCATTGTAGTCAGTGTGCTCACCGATCAGATTTACACGTCCCGGAGCAAAATATACTCTGATATCCCCATCTGCTCCAAAAAGCTCCTTGAATTTGTCTAATACGTTCTGCTGTATCATTTTTTCTTCTCCTTTGCTGATTGTATTTGCGTTAAATTGATAGTTAAAATAATTCGTTCTTTCTTTATAACTCTATTATAACTGCACATTTTTACATTGCAATACATCCGACTGAAAATGCAACATAACAAATCAAATCATGCAACAAAATTACATATGTTATTATTTTATTTTTTAAAATTCTTAATAACATCAAGTGCCGGCAGCACATTTCCATCATAGTCAAAAAGTGCCTGGTTTGCCCACTCATTGCCGCATGGTCCCGGATCATTCATGTACTTAAGTGAAGCAGGTGTAGCCCAGCCTGAGCCCGGTACCGGAATCCACGCTGGCTCCCACCAGAAAAATCCTTTTCCGTGGTCATCCACCACATTTGCCACTCTGTTTAAGAAATCCTTTGTAAAGTCAGCCTGTCCCTCAATAGTCATAGGATAATCTATCTTCTCAACAAGCTCCGGTTTTGTCGCATAACCCTTGCGCTCAGAATCAGCAAGCTTCTCATACTCCTGGTAGCTGTCCATTGTAAAGCCCATGGATACCTCAGCGATGATAAGGTCCTTATTGAAACGCTTTGCAATATCGTTCATATTGAACTCAAGCTGATCGAGCGAGCCGTGCCAGAAAGGATAGTATGACAATCCGATATACTCAAACTCCTCTCCTCTTTCGATGAAGTTTGTAAACCATCTGACATAAAGCTCATTGTTTCCACCATTATCAAGGTGAATCATAATCGGAATATCAGCATTTACCTTGCGGCAGGCACGTATTCCGGCATTCACAAATTTTGCTATATTATCGTAGTCAGGTACCTTTCCCTCAGGCCACAAAAGTCCGTTTGAAAGCTCATTACCTACCTGAATCATTGTGACATTTACACCTGCCTCAATAATCTTTGTCAGATTTTCAAGTGTAAAATCATATACAGCCTGCTCCAGCTCGTCCACACCGAAATCTTTCCATGCCTTTGGCTTAATCTGCTTTCCCGGGTCTGCCCAGAAATCACTGTAGTGGAAATTCAAAAGCACTCCAAAGCCTGCATCTGTAACCTTTTTTCCGATAGCGATAGTCTCAGCCAGGTCATTGTTACCCGCACCGTAAGGCTCACCCTCCTCTGATTTTGGGTCGTTCCACAGACGAAGACGGATTGTATCAACATCATGCTCCTTCATGATGTCAAGAATATCCTTCTCCTTTCCATCCTCGTAGTATTTTGCTCCGCAGCGTTCCAGCTCGAGCAAGGTTGATAAATCCATACCCTTAATAAATTTTGACATTTTAATTCTCCTTAATTCTTATATCATTTATCCTTATATCATTTATTTACACCATGAGAGCAGTCCCAGTAATAGTCCCTGCTCTCAAAATGCGTAATAATATTCCTTACAACCTTAAAATGCTAGATTCCACGGAAACAGAATGTGAATTCCATTTTCTCTGAGGCATCAAGCAGATACTCCGGATGAGTATGTGCGCCCCAGCTGTCGTCTCCGCCTACACCCATCTGCTTCTTTGCCACACGGACAACAGTATAGTGTACAGGTGGAAGCTCAAAGTGATGTGCAGCATTTTCCAGCTCATGTGGTGTATATGGCAGTGCCGAGAACGAAAGCTCATCACCAAAGAACAGCATGCCTCTGCCCTTCTTATCCATTACCTTTGCATATCTTACTCTGCACTTGTTGCCGCTCTCCTGCGGAACGAGGTATTCGGCAATGTTGTCTGCCACTTTATTCTCGTATACACCATACTTTCCGCCATGCTGTCTGTCCTCGTATGTCTCCTGTGGTCCGAGTCCGTACCATTTCACTGTATCATAATCGGCATCCAGCTTGAACATCATGCCAAACTCCGGCATATCGCCAAGTTCCTTTACAGGGTCATATGACAGAGTTGTCTCGATTGTTCCATCACCAAACACTCTGTATGTCACCTCGCATGAGCTCTGCGGTGTGGTAGGCATGAAATAAGTGTATGTGATGGCGATATTGTTGTCATTTTTTTCTACCCTTGGTGATGTATCTGCAAAGCGCTGATCCTGTCTGGTGGTCACATACATGCTGGCAATCTTCCACTGTGCATAGCGCTGTGGCATCATGTTGCCGGAATCATTGTTGGTAGGTGTTCTCCAGAAATTCGGCAGTGGGATAGTATTTGGAAGCATCTCGACGCCACCATATACATATGAAACCATTCCCAGATTCATTCTTGAGAAAAGTGCCTTAAAGTTCTCACCTCTTACAAGGATATTTCCGTTTCCAACAACAAGCTCAACTGATTTGTCGCATGAATACTCACTTACAGGCTTCTTTATCATATGCTGTCCGAATGCAATCTCATATCCTGCCTTTTCCCAGATGGTGTTTTCCTTCAATACAAATGATACGACAATACAGTACTCTTTTTCCACATCTATCATGGAATTTTTAAGAGTCACCGGCACCTCATAGCTTGCCCTATCCATCGGTGGAACAGATATCTGAAGCTTTGTCCTGTAAACCTCCTCACCGTCTGCAAGAAGAATGGCAAAAGCATCAAAAACCGATGTATTTACAAAGAGATTTTTGTTTGTGACTGTAAAGATGTAGTCGCTGTCAAAATCAACCGATATATTCTGATAATTAAACTTCACCTCCTGCATCTTTGGAGAAGCCTCTCTCTCTCCGCCATAACAGATGCCGTTTCCGCTGAAATCTCCATCTGTAGGCCTGTCGCCGAAATCTCCGCCATATGTGAGGAACCACTTGCCGTATCTGTCCTTTTTGTAGATTGACTGGTCAATATAATCCCAGATAAATCCGCCCTGATATCTAGGCTCGCGGTCTGTAAGCTCTGTATATTTGTGCATAGCACCGCAGGAATTTCCCATTGCATGTGTATATTCGCAGCAGATAAACGGTTTCTCAGGATGCTCTGCCAGGAATTTTTCAATGCCTGCAGCCGGAGTATACATCTGGCTTTCCATGTCGCTTGTGTCATTATAGCTTCTATCGCTAAATACTCCCTCATAATGAACCAGACGATGCTTATCAAGCTGTCTGAAAAGTTGTGACATCTCATATATGGTCTTGCCGCCAAACGACTCATTGCCGCATGACCAGATAAGGATTGCCGGATGATTTTTATCCCTCTGATAGCATGAGTTGGCACGGTCCAGCATCATTTCTCTCCACTGTGGCTTGTCCTTTGGCACAACAAAGTCAAGGTCAACATAGCCCTTATTATATGCCTCCCATGTGCCATGACTCTCAAGATTGTTCTCAGCTATCATATAAATTCCATAAATATCGCAAAGCTTATAGAGCATGGAATCATCAGGATAATGGCTTGTTCTTATAGCATTGATATTGTTCTTTTTCATTGTGACAATATCCTTTATCACCTCATCACGGTTTGGCACACGGCCTGTTATTGAGCTGAACTCATGGCGGTTTACACCCTTAAATACAATACGCTTACCGTTTAGCTTCATGAGTCCGTCTACCATCTCAAATCTTCTGAAGCCTGCCAGCTGGCTGATAAACTCGGTCTCATTTCCATGCGTATCTTTAACTATAATTTTAACCTCATACAGATTCGGCTTTTCAGCGCTCCATAACAGAGGATTTTTCACATTACATGAGCCCTCGCAAATTTCCTTATTCCTAAGCTCTATATCAAACTCTTCCAATAAAAGTTTTGCCCTGTCATATTTTTCCACAGACAAATCGCCCAGCTCATAAAGCTTTACACTTGCAATACCATCACCATCTGCCTTTATTGACACACTAAGTGTGCCCTCGTCAAAGGTATCATTAAGTGTAGGAACAACTGACAGATCCTCCACATGTGCACAAGGAACAGCATACAAAAATACATCTCTGAAAATGCCTGAAAATCTGTAAAAATCCTGATCCTCACACCAGCTGCTTGATGTCCATTTCCATACCCTGACCGCAAGCTTGTTCTCACCCTCGACAATATAATCAGTCAGCTCGAAATCAGACGGATCAAATGTGTCCTCACTGTAGCCGACATAGTGTCCATTCAGCCAAAGTGCAAAACCGCTCTCCACTCCCTGGAACGAAATACACACCCTCTTGTTCTTCATATTCTCAGGAATTGTGAAATACTTCACATAGCTTGCAACCGGATTAAAAATCTCAGGTACCTCGCCCGGCTTTATAGACTCATCAGCCTCCCACGGATATGTGGTATTCGTATAGATTGGCACGTCATAGCCTTCCATCTGGATATGTGCCGGAACCCTGATTTCATCCCAGCCTTTGCAATCATAATCAGCTGCCTCAAAGCCACAAGGAGCCAGGGACTGATTCTTTGCATATGCAAACTTCCATAAGCCGTTCATATCATATCTCAGGCTTGATTTTCCTTTAATTTTCTCCAGTTCATTTTTATAGCACACATGATCCGAATGAGCCGCAAGTCTGTTCTGCTCAAATATTTCCGGATTTTTAATGATATTTGAATCAAAATTACTCATATTTTTACACTCCTATCTACTGTATTTATTATTTGATACATGTCTGTTTTAAACACAAAGCCTCTTATAAGACGAAGGCAAATAATAAACATTATTTGCCTTCTTGATTTTTAACATTATTATTTTACTTTTATTTAACAGATCCTGTAATTCCCTCTGCAAACTGCTTCTGGAGTACAAAGAATACGATCATTGTAGGGATGGAGCAGAAAAGAACGCCCATCATCAGTACACCGTAATCTACTGTATATCCTGCTGCGAGGTTTGCAATAAGCATTGGCATTGTGATAGCATCAGGCTTATTAAGGATTACCTTTGGCCACAGGTATGAGTTCCATGCATTCATGAATGTGATAACTGCAGCTGCTGCATATGTTGATTTCTGTACAGGCATATACATCTTGAAGAAAATACCAATCTCACTGAGTCCGTCAATTCGTGCCGCCTCCATTATATCGACTGGGAAGTTTCTCGAATTCTGTCTGAACATCATGATAAGGAACGGCGTTGAAATAGCCGGGAGCATGAAGCCCCATACCGTATTTATAAAGCCGAGCTTTGACATCATCTTGAACAGAGGAATAAGTGTAGCTACCTGCGGAATCATCATGGCAAGAAGTAAAACTGAGAACAGCTTATCCTTTGCCTTGTCATGATAGAGCTCAAAGCCGTAACCGGCAAGTGAGCAGACAAGCAGTGCTATAATTGTCTGAACTGTTGCATTGATAAGTGAGTTTTTCATTCCAAGTGCAACGTTCTGTGATGCAAACAGTTTCTTTAAATTCTCAAGGGCATAGCCGCCAAATGCAATTCTACCTCTTGCAACGTCAATAGACTTGTTGGTCGCTGCCGATATCATCCAGAAAAATGGAAATACTGAGATGAACGAAACTATTACAAGAAAAATGTATGAAGGTATAAGCCTTTTTTGTATTGATGATCCATGTTTTTTCTTAGTCACGCTTGTCACCTACTTTCAGATTGATAAATGCCAGTACAGCAACCATGATGAATACGATAACAGACATTGCTGATGCATATCCAAAGTTCGCAACACCTTCACCAAACGAACCGTTATAGATATAATGTGACATGGTGATTGTCGCATTTGCAGGTCCACCCTTTGTCAGGTTTACAGACTCATCGAAGAGCTGTAATGTACCGTTTATTGACATGATGGTTGTCATAACAATTGTAGGTCTAAGAAGAGGAACCGTGATAGACCAGAAGGTCCTCCAGCCGCTCGCTCCATCTATCTTTGCCGCCTCGTAAACAGAATACTCGATATTCTGCAGACCAGCTAAAAAGAACACCATATTATATCCTGTCCATCTCCAGATAAGAGCTACTATGATAATAATCTTAGCGCTCCAGCCTGTACCGAGGAAGTTAAAGTTGCTCTCTAATATTCCAAGTTTAACAAGGATTGTATTGATAAGTCCCTGTGTTGCAAAAAGCGATTTAAAAATCAATGCATATGATACGAGTGATGTTGCACATGGTAAAAATACACATGTACGGAAAAGTCCTTTAAATTTAAGATGCTTGTTGTTAAGTAACTGTGCCAGTAAAATTGCCAGTACAAGCATGATTGGAACTTCGATAATTAAATATAGGAATGTGTTTCCGATAGATCTCTTGAAAACTGCATCCTGAAACATTCTTGTGTAATTGTAGGCAAATGGATTAGCCCACTGCATATTTGCACTTGAACCTGTTTTAAATGATGTAATAACAGCCTGGATTATAGGCCAGAAGCTCATTATGAAAATGAGTATTGTAGCCGGAGCCAGATAAATCCAGCCGGCAGCCCTTTGTTTACCTGTTATGCTCATTCCTTTTTTCTTATTCTTCACTGTAAAGGCCTCCTAACTATAAGTCTTTGAGAAAAAACAGGGAGCCATTTAATGGCTCCCTGTACATTTGCCATCAAGCTAACAGATTAAAGTCCCATTGTGAATTTAAGGTCATCCTCTGCTGTCTTTATCTCTGAATCGATATCTGCACCGTTCTGAGTAATATTGATAAGTGCTGTAGCAAGCTTCTTACGTGCATCGTAATGGAAATCGCTCTGCTCGATTGTCTTAACATTTGCACCCATCTCAACGATCTTAGCGTAAATTGGCTGGTTGTTGAAGTACTCAACGCCCTCGTTGTAAACCTCAGACTTGCCTGCAGGTGTATATGTAGTGATAACACCACCATTCTTAAGAGCATTGTCATATGTATCAGATACACCCTTGTCTGTATAAGATCCGCCACCGAATGTATATGCTAAGAATTTCTTAGCAAGGTCTGTCTGCTTGCAGTTGCTTGTGATGTAAAGTGAAGAACCACCGTTTGATGCATAGCCTTCACCACCCTCAAGTGTTGGAAGAGATGTAATCTCCCACTTTCCACTGTTGTCTGTAACCTTCTCGATTGTAGGAATGATCCAGTTTCCGTTCATAACGCCTGCAACCATGTCTCCCTGGACAGCCTGATCTGTGTAATCTGACCAGTTATTTGCAAGGTAAAGAACATTGTTGTCGATCATATCCTTAAGTACCTGCATAATTTCTTTTAATTTAGCGTTGTCTACAAAGTTTGGCTTGCCATCCTTAAACTGTGACTCACCCTCTGCCTGAAGCATCATGTAGAATAAATCATTTCCGTCGCCGTCCATGCAAAGTAAGTATTTTCCTGTCTTCTCGTATACTTTCTTACCTACCTCGATGAAATCCTTCCAAGAAATACCTGTCATATCATCGATTGTGTATCCTGCCTGCTCAAGAAGATCTGTTCTGTAAGCAAAGATAACTGTTCCGTTATCAACAGGGAATCCAAAGTGCTCTCCGTCGATTGTAGAGAATGATAATTTCTCCTGGCTGAAATCATCCCACTTAACATCTGCATCATTTGCTGATACCCATGCATCAGGATAATTTGTATGGTACTGCCGGAAGTAGTGATCCTGGAATAATACGATGTCAGGAAGTGTACTGTAATCTCCTGCTGAACCTGCTGTTGTAATTGCTGTCTCAATATCAGATGACTGTGACTGCTCCTCAATATTGAGTACAAAATCAGGATCTACATTTTTCTTGTAATCCTCTGCTGCTGCTTTGAGTGCCGGGATATTGAAGTTTGCATCCCAAGCCCATGCTGTAAGTGTATGACCGTCATCTACGGTCTCTACCTTCTTGCCTGTCTTTTCTGTGCCATCTCCTGATGAAGATGAATCTCCACATCCGGCTGCAAGTGAGGCAACCATTGTTGTTACGAGTAATAATGAAACTACTTTCTTTTTCATTTTTCTTCCTCCCTAATAAAAATGATGTTTTTGTAATACTCCGTTCATAATTCATTCATAGTCTTATTGTTTTAATTGGGCATTTTAACTATGAATACTTGTCCGTTTCTTGATTACATAGTCATTATAACCATACATGCTATTTATGTGTTAACAAATTCCACACAATTACATGCATATTCAATCATAAATGTACAAAATTATACGAAACATGCATTTTCTACCATCCCTTTAGTGCAGATATCCTAAAATTCAGCAGCTTATGCTCATAATTTTCAGGATTTATCTTCCACTGATATGGCGAAGTGTCCAAAAATTTGCGGAAATTACGGTTAAAAGTTGACTGGGTTGTGAATCCACACTTTTGTGCAATAAGCTCCATAGGCTCATTTGTTTTTTTCATAAGCTCGCACGCCTTCTGTACTCTTATCAGATTCAGATACTCCATAGGCGGCATATTGATGTATGATTCAAACAGTCTCCTGAAATGAGTCTCGCTCATGTTGCATAGTTCCGAAAGCTCCCCTGCCTTTATCGATTCGCTGTAATGCTTATTCATGTAGTCAAGTGCTGTGGCTATCTGTGACATATTGGTACCCTTTACGATATTATTATCCTCCTCCGGAAGCTCATCATACCTACGCAGCAGCTCTATTACAATTCCCTGCACAAGGAGCTTTACCGTCCTTTGGCAATAAATCTTGTGTTCACGGGTTTCCCTGATTATGGCATTTATATACTCAGCCATAGCCGGGCTCTGATACACGTTAGTCATAAACGCTTTTTTTGATATAGTCGTAACTGCCTCATTCTGGAATGCCGTATTGTTTGGGAACATCTCTTCTATCACAGAATGTATGTCAATAAAAATGTACTCCCAGAAATTCACCACCTCACCATAGCTGACTGTAACATGTGGAAAATTCTCAGGTATAAATGTGATATCGCCGTCATGATACTGGTAAATATCCTCATCCAGATACATATTTCCATCTCCCTCGCGGCAGATGCCGATTTCAAGCAGATTATGGAAATGCAGGTGAAATTCCTCATGACCATACACTCTCTTCCAGGATTCTCCGCACAGTACGAGTGCCGACTCTCCCTGTGGCAACTCATAGAATCTGAATTCCATCGTGTCTTTTTTTCTTTTCGCCATATATACTCTCCTTTGTAGCGAAATGCAAAATACGCTGCTGCTATTATAGCAGCAGCGTACTAATCACTACTTTAATCAAAATCGAACTTGTCGAATCTCTTGTACATAGCCTTGTACTTCTTGCGGACATCCTCGTTGCCCTGAAGTACCTCTTCCTCTGTACCTCTGAACTGACAGCGGATGCAGCTATAAATACCTGTTTCCTTATTATAGAACATATCAATATCAAGATCCCTCATAAAACATAAAGGACATCTGTAATTTAATTTGCCTTTTCCAAGTTGAGCCATGTTGCAAATACCTCCTTGTCTTTAATCTGTTTCTTGTAACCAAGCTTGAACATTGGAGAGAATGCATATCCTTCCTCAATGTATCCCTCTGCCTTTGCAGATGGTGTGAGTGAAACCTTTGTCTGAATTGCAGGAATTACTGCGCTTACTGCAGTTGCTCCGTCAAGCTTTGCATCACGACACTTGTACTCATAATTGATGCTCTGTGGGTTTTCTCCCTCACATGTAAGTGTGATGCCTGTCATATCCTCAGGATACTCTGTTGTTCCGTAGCATGCTGTGATGTACTCATCGAGATAAACCTCTGCATCTGGATCACTCATGCTAAGGATATTACGCTCAATCTTGATGTTTGATGAGCCCTCCTCAAAGTATTCCTTTGTCTGAAGAGTAAGCTTAACATCATAAAACTCAATATCTACAGGATCAAGTGTAAGGATTCTTGTCTTCTTGCCATCAATAACTTCCTCTGAAAAATGGCTGTGTGTAGGACAGAGACACAGGTCAACCTCCTCACCGTTGTGTGAAAGCTTGGCACTTCTTACTGTTCCAGCTCCTGCATAGTGTGTAAAGTATCCTGCTCTGTATTTCTCCTGAATAAGGAATGGATAAGATGCATCCTGTACATGCTTTGTTCCGATTCCTACAGGCCACTCAAGTTTTGCAACGTATGGACGAAGGTCTACGATTGCTCCACCCTGATCCATGTTTACGCATGCTCTCATGTATGGGTCACAGTACCAGAAGAGCTGCTTGTCTGAGCCGTAAAGGATATCTCTCCATGGTGCACACTCAGGCTCATTGTAGTTACCTGCGTTGACACCCTTCTTCTCTCTGAAGTAATCAGCGAACTCTGACATTGTCATGTCGATGAGCTTACCCTCTTTCTTTAACTTGCCATAGTAATTACAGCCATCTGTGTATGACTTTAAGAGAAGCTCATATGGCTGCTCCCAGCGTCCCATCTTGTTCATCCAGCCAGGTCCTACGAACATCATGTTGTATGAATATCCGTTATTGTATTTTGCAAGGTCTCTGTACTGGTCGATGAGGTTGTAAAGATATGGATACTCCCATGTCTTTGTATCATAAATCATTCCACGAAGCACGTTCTGTGGATGTGTTCCGAAGTTTGAGCCGTTTCCGTCATAGCATGCAATAAGGTCACGTGAGAGATGTGGAATTGCTACGATTCCGCTATCCTCTTCCTTATTTGCTGCTGGCGCATGTGTGTTCTGCTTTGATGGAATCCATGGTGCCCATGGGCCTCCGTCGAAGAGTGTGTACCATGAGTTGTTACATGTGTGGTATGCCTTTGGGCCTTCCTCCCAGCATGTTGCAACTGCACATTTTACCATTGGGTATTTTTCTTTTATGTAGTTTGTAAGGTCTGCATCCATATAGTATGAGCCTGTTGACTCAGGATAGAAACCGAATCTGTCATGGAATTTCTCGAAAACATCATTTACGATAGCTTTCTTGTCCTCCATTGAGAACATCCAGATACAGAAATCCTTTGTCTTATACTTCTCTCTAAACTCCTCACATGGAAGTCCAAGGAGTGAAAGTGCTATCTCATCACCGTATTTCTCGTGATCCTGCTTTGCAAGCTCTACTGCCTCATCATTAAAAAGTGAAGCATATGTCATCTGGATTGTTGTTTTGAGTCCCGCCTCATGTGCAAGTCTCTGCTGTGTCTTGAAGATGTCGAGTGACTCTGTGATAAGCTTCTTATCTCCAATATCCTCTTCTTTTCCCTGTCCTGTCACTGTTGCTGAGTACTCAGGCACCATCTCAGGGCGGTGAATGATGTTAACAATAAATTTGTCCATCCGTTGTTTCCTCCATTTGCTTGTAATTTAATTTATTTCTTAGGTGCGTTTTTCGCGCAACCGCTTGTTCTAGACTTAGTATATTACAGTATTATAATTATGTCAATGTGCAATTTCGACATTTTTTAACTTTTGTTTTCAAGCATTTTTCACAAACAAGGGATTAGGTGCGCGTTTTTTGCGCGCAACTTTTGCGCATCGATCGTAGGTCGGTACGTAAGCCGGGGACTGTTGGGGAGACACGCACTTTCGCCCTCGCTACGCTTCGTGACTAAGATTCTGTACGAAATTATGCTCTTAGGTTTTCTATGCACGACGAAACCGTCGAAACTTATACAAATGTATATGCTAGATGGTTTGCTATAATCTCACAGTTTATAGTTACTGCTTCATTGTGTACGCTTTGGCGGTTACAAATGACACGCTACTCACAAGTTCTAGTACACTCCACAGTAGTTAATTCTCGACTAAGCCATCAATACATGTCTATAAGTCCATTTTTATGAGGCTTTACGGCTGGGTTTTTGGAGCTGTTTTTGGGATTTTTGCAGTTTCAGCTACTTTTTGCCAGGTCTTTTCCGGCTTTCTGGCTGGGTTTGGGTGCTGTTTTGGTGATTTCTGCAGTTTCAACTACTTTTTCTCGGGTTTTTTCCGGCTTTTGGGCTGGGTTTTGGGTGCTGTTTTGGTGATTTCTGCAGTTTCAGCTACTTTTTGCCGGGTCTTTTCCGGCTTTTGGGCTGGGTTTGGGGTGCTGTTTTGGTGATTTCTGCAGTTTCAGCTACTTTTTGTGAGGCTTCTGGCATAATGGTGGAAGCCCAACACCATAAATTAACAACAACATATTGAAAAAAGCCACTTGTGTCCTTTAATATCAAGAACACAGTTATAAGAAATGGTAATCTTTATGAACCAGGTCCTCCTGCGTACACATATGTAAATCTTCCTCTCCCCTGCGTCCATGCAGGTGCGTTTCTACGCTTCATGAGCATAATTTCGTACAGAATCTTAGTTGCTAAGCGTAGCGATAGCTAAAGCGCGTGTCCCCAACAGTCCCCGGCTTACGTACCTTACGTTGTGACAGAAATTTAAATAAATGTTTTTAATCTTGCGCTTATTATGTTATCATGTAACTGAGATATAATTAATGATTCATTATAAATAGAAAGAGGTGTTTATATGTGTAGTATTGCAATAAAAATACCAGATGAAGTATTATACGATACCAAAATGACCAAAGATGAAGCTAATGCTTTTGCCAAGAAAGCTACTGCTCTAATGCTTTATTTAAAAAACCATATTTCTATTGGATATTGTGCACAGATAGCCGGAATGAGTGAGGAAGATTTCATCAAATATCTAGGCAATAATAATATATCTATCTTCAGTTTTGATGATGAAGCAGAATTTATAGAGGAGATGAATAATGCGTAGGGTAATTGTCAATTCAACACCATTAATTGCATTGTGCAATGCAGACTTACTTAACATTTTAAAAAAAATATATGGTTCAATCATTATTCCTAAAGCAGTATTCGACGAAGTTACAGCAAAAAAGGATTCTGCCTGTTTACAAATCAAACAAAATCTTGATTGGATTACAGTCGAAACAATCACTAACATTGAAGACCGCAAAATGTACAAAGCAAAGCTTCATGCCGGTGAAGTTGATGTTATGATATTGGCACAAGCTGACCCCAAAGCAGACTTAGTTATCATCGATGATAATGCAGCAAAAAAAACAGCAAAATATCTTGGATTAACAGTAACGGGCACCTTAGGTGTTCTTATAAAAGCTAAACAATCAGGGATTATTTCTTCTGTAAAAAATGCAATAACCAAAATTCAATCAAACGGATTCTATATAAATGAAAATATCATTAAACTAGCATTAAAACAGGCAGGTGAATTATGATTAAAATAGCATTCTTTGATGTGGATGGCACCCTGCTTCGGCTGGGACATAAAGAATTATCCGCAAACACTGCTGCTGCACTTAGGCAGCTCCACCAAAATGGCATCATCCTTTGTATGGCTACCGGAAGATGCTACACAGGTGTGCCTCATTTTGATGGAATTGATTTTGATGTCCTGCTCACCTTTAACGGCTCATTCGTCACCAAAGGCAATGATATCATCTTCAAAAATCCTATTAATGAGCACGACAAATATCAGATAATTTCCAATCTAAAGCATATGAACCGCGCCATTGCAATCAGCAACGAGCATATGATTGTCACAAACGGTACCGACCCTGATTTAGAGCAGTACTTTGCCTTCGGCAGCGAAAAGCTTAAAATCGCTGACAATTTTGACGAGATAAGCAGGACTGATATATATCAGATTATGTGCTCCTGCCAAAAAGATGAGCACTCACAGATTCTATCCGGCGCGCCCCACTCACAGATAACTGCATGGTGGGATAAGGCCGCTGATATTATTCCGCTTAACAGTGGCAAAGGCAATGCTGTTGCTGCAGTGCTTAGGCATTATGGCTTCTCAAAGGATGAAGCAATTGCTTTCGGTGACGGACATAACGATATTGAAATGCTTGAGGCCGTAGGCATGGGTGTTGCCATGGGCAATGCAAAGGACGAAGTCAAGGCTAAGGCTGATTTTGTTTGCAAATCGGTTGAGAATGACGGAATATATCATTACTGTATTGAAAACAAACTGATTTTTTAGAGAAATATACTTATGAACATAGACAACAATTTACGACACCTACTCGAAAACGAAACAAAAATACATCTCGCGGAAATCCGCTTTCTCTACCAGAAGCTCGACAGACAGCTTGGGCTTAACGGTGCAAGGGTTCCTATCACATTTGGCTTTGATACGGACAGGCTCGGTGCATACACTCCGGGCTTTGGGCAGGATGAAGAAGAATTTCATTTTTCGCTGCTTTTCATCGGCTACTGTGTGACAAAGCCCTTGTCAAAGGATGACAGGATGGATTTATATAAGCACGAATATGCCCACTATATGCAATATAATATGGATATACCGGACAAGTACAACTGGCAGCCCGGCATCCACGGAAGTGCGTGGAAATATTGCTGCTCACTTATCGGAGCAGCTCCCACTCCTTACTACAAAGCCGGTGAAGGACTTATTAAGCACGATTATGATAAGGTTCTCAAAAAGAAAATTACTGACAAGAGTATTCCTATCCGCGACACATATTCACGCGAGCAGGAATACCGCAAAAAGAAAAACAGTACTGTAAAATTTAATATCAATGACGATGTCAATCATCCAAAGTTCGGCAAGGGCACCATTGAACATATCGAGCAGCTCGAAGGCTCCGTTCGGCTGCATGTCAGATTCGGTGAAGATCTTAAGAAAATTGATCAGAAATGGCTGCTTCAGGCAAACTTGAAGAAAGCAGGTGCATCAAGACACATATAGCGTTATGCTATCCTACATTACATTATTTCAAGTTCGTGAAAAATCCTTACTATCTAAAAATCATGGGACTGCAATATACCGCAGCCCCATGATTCTAATTATGTCTTATATTATTATTTTAATAAGTATTTAAGTCACATTGAGAACAAGAAAATCTACATCTCAATTGCAATCGTATATGACTTCTCAAATTTCTCACCCTGTGCCAGCGAATTACCATACTCCCTGTCCTTTAATTCTCCGGCAAAGCCTGCTCTGTCACATCGGCCGTACCACGGCTCAATACAGATAAACGGTGCTCCCATTCCTGCCGGTGACCACAGACCAAATAAAGGCGCATCAAATGACACCGTAAGGTATGGCTTCTTATCCGGTGTACACAGGCTCACCTTTGAAGCCTGTCTGTTTTCTATTATGAGCGCATCCTTATCAAACATATGCTCATCTATCTGACAGTATCCATCCGCATCCACATTAAGCAGATTGTCATCCTTGTCTAAAAGTCCTCCGTCACAGATAAGTCCGTAGGTGATTGCTTTGTCTGTGTCAAGCTTCAGATAATAGTCTGACTGCTTTCCCTGCTCTGCGACCGGACACATAAATGCCGGATGACCACCTATTGAGAAAAGTAAATCCTTTTTCGCAGGATTAGTCACCCTCCAGGTCACTTTTATCTCACTGCCTGAGAGCTTATAGCCGATTTCGAGCACAAACTCAAACGGATATTTTGCAAGAGTCTCATCATTTGATTTAAGTGAAAACCATGCCTCATCCTTTGTCTGTGACACAAGCTCAAACTCCATATCCCTTGCAAAGCCGTGCTGTCCCATCGGATAATCTGTCCCATCAACGGTAAACTTCTTGTCCTTTAAGCTGCCGACAAACGGGAAAAGCACCGGTGCGCTTCTCTTCCAGTATTTCTCATCTGCATCCCACAGATACTGTGTACCTGTTTCCTTGCCGGTGATGCTTTTAAGCTCTGCTCCGAAGCTGTTTATCGTGAGCTCAAGTGATTCATTTTCCAGTTTAATCTCCATCACATATCTCCTTTTATATTTTTTGTAGTCAGTTTTTTTACATCACAAGCAGTCCAATTACCCTGACAATAAATGCTGCCACCCATGCAATCGCACACTGCAAAAGCACCACGCTGATTGCCCACTTTGCACCCAGCTCTCTCTTTATGGATGCTATAGCAGCCACGCAAGGACTGTAGAGCAGTGAGAACACCAGAAGAGATGCAGCTGAAAGTGTTGTGAGTGCTGTCGTAACAGTTCCGCCAAACAGTATCTCAAGTGTTGATACCACGCTCTCCTTTGCCATGAGTCCGCTGATAAGTGATGTGCATATACGCCAGTCTCCGAGTCCCAGAGGCTTAAAGATTGGCACGATAATACTTGAAATAGCGGCAAGCATGCTGTCCTTTGAGTCTGTTACCATGTTAAAGTGTATGTCAAAGCTCTGTAAGAACCATATAAGCATTGTGGCAATAAGTATTACTGTAAATGCCTTCTGCAAAAAATCCTTTGCCTTTTCCCAGAGGAGCTGGCACACATTCTTGGCGCCCGGCATCCTGTAGTTTGGCAGCTCCATGACAAACGGCACTGCGTCCCCCCTGAACAGAGTCTTTCTGTAGATAAATGCGAAAAGTATTCCGACAATTATTCCAATGAAGTACAGTCCTCCCATGACAAGTCCGCCATGCTTCGGGAAAAATGCACTAACAAAGAATGCATAAATTGGCAATTTTGCCGAACAGCTCATAAACGGTGTGAGGAGTATAGTCATTCGACGGTCTCTCTCACTTGGCAGTGTACGTGTCGCCATGACAGCTGGCACCGTACAGCCGAAGCCTATGAGCATTGGTACTATGCTTCGTCCGGAAAGTCCTATCTTACGAAGGAGCTTGTCCATGAAGAATGCAACCCTCGCTATGTATCCGCTGTCCTCCATGAGGGATAAGAAAAAGAACAGTGTCACGATAATCGGCAAAAAGCTTAATACGCTTCCGACACCCTGAAAGATGCCGTCTATTACCAGTCCGTGCAGCACCTCATTCACGCCTGCCGCTGTGAGTGCCTTATCCGTAAGCGCGGTCAGTGCTCCTATGCCCTGCTCCAAAAGCCACTGAAGGCCAGCTCCGATTACGTTGAAGGTGAGATAAAATACAGCAAGCATTATCACTATAAAGCACGGTATTGCCGTGTATTTGCCTGTAAGAACACGGTCGATGCGCTCACTTCTGATACGCTCCCTGCTCTCCTTCGGTTTTACCACAGTGCTCTCGCATATTTTCTCAATAAATGTAAAGCGCATATCCGCAATTGCAGCGCTTCTGTCAAGGCCTCTCTCCTTCTCCATCTGGACAATCAGATGCTCTATTGCCTCTTTCTCATTCTCATCAAGATGAAGCTGCTCTAATATAAGTGCATCTCCCTCGATAATTTTGGTAGCAGCAAAGCGAATCGGAACTCCGGCGAGCTTTGCATGATCCTCAATCAGGTGACTGACCGCGTGTATACATCTGTGCACAGCACCGCCAAAATCATTCTCATCACAGAAATCCTGTCTGCCCGGACGCTCCTGATACTTTGCAATGTGTATTGCATGGCGCACCAGCTCATCAACACCCTGATTCTTTGCGGCAGAAATCGGTACAACAGGCACTCCTAACAGTCCCTCGATTTTATTTACATCGATTGAGCCTGAGTTTGCCGTCACCTCATCCATCATATTGAGTGCGATAACCATCGGTATATCCATCTCAAGAAGCTGCATGGTCAGATACAGGTTTCTCTCGATATTTGTCGCATCTACGATATTTATTATGGCCTTTGGCTTGTTATCGAGCACAAAGTTTCTCGACACAATCTCCTCATTAGTATATGGGCTCATTGAGTAAATGCCCGGTAAATCTGTGATTGATGTATCCGGATGTTCTTTAATAGAGCCATCCTTTCTGTCCACCGTCACTCCCGGGAAATTGCCTACATGCTGGTTTGAGCCTGTAAGCTGGTTGAAAAGTGTTGTCTTGCCGCAGTTTTGGTTTCCCACAAGTGCGTACGTGAGCTTCTCACCATCCGGAAGGGGATTTCCACTGCCCTTCACATGGTATTTACCCTCCTCGCCAAGTCCGGGATGGGCTGTGTTGCTTATCTTTTTAGGGCCCTCATGCTTTCTTGAACGGCTGTCAATTAATTCTACCTCAATCTGTGCCGCATCATCAAGCCTCAATGTGAGCTCATAGCCGTGCACCTGAAGCTCCATCGGGTCTCCCATCGGTGCAAATTTGATAACTGTCACTTCGGCCTTTGGGATTACTCCCATATCCAGGAAATGCTGGCGCAGTGCGCCCTCACCGCCTACTGTAAGTATTCTGGCACTCTGTCCTATGCCAAGTTCTTTTAGTGTCATTTTATCGCTTCCTAGTGTATTTATTGATAATTTTTCTCAACTTATCACAAATATCTTACCACAAAGCGTGTGCCACTGCATTCATTTTTTTCATTTAATACATCTTTTGTACAATCCTCCACAAGGATATATCCATTGTCATGACGCACAATTGCTTCCGCGAGCGAAAGTCCTATGCCGATGCTGTCTGCCGGCTGTCCGCTGCCGCTGTAAAAACGCGTGAATATATGCTTTTTGTCCTCATCACTTATGGCTTCTCCATCGTTTTGCACTGTTATCTCTGCATACATCTCATACCTGTAAAAGCCTATCTTTACCTCACTTTCTGCGTGCTCCACTGCATTTTTTACTATGTTTGTAATGGCCTCACACTGCCAGTATGCATCAGCATGTATACAGGCATCCTTATCAGAGCCTTCATCTATGGACAGCCTTATGTCTCTCAAATCGCAAAGTGCCATAACATTATCAGCTGCCTCAGACACAATTTCAGACAGCAGCGTATCCTTCTCATCAAACTCCACAACATCCGCTTCAAGCCTTGAAAGCTTTAAGATAGCCTGCACCATATGCGATATATTGTCCACATCGCGCTTTGCCCTGCGCATTATCCTGTTTCTGTTTTCAGATGCCATATCAGGATTTCCTTCCAGATTTTCCAGATTTATCGAAAGTGATGTGAGCGGTGTCTTAAGCTGATGCGATATGTCAGAAAGCGCATCCTTTAGCAAAAGCTTGTCTGCCTTTGCATTTTCCGCAGACTCCCTCAAATAGATTGCTGTCTTGTAAAGCTCTCCCTTTAGTATAGAAATCTCTCCCTCTGTGCTATCTGCCATAAAAAGTCTGTAGTCTCCCTGATTTATGCGGCGCAGATAATCCGCAGCCTGTCTGACCTGTCTTTTAAAGCTAAATCTTATAAGCACAATGTAAAGACAAAAGCCCCCTGCAAAAAGCACAACAAGAAATATGTCTAGCCAAAGCGCTCCTTTAAGCGCTTTTTCATTTGACAAAACCGCGGAATCCTTTTCCATATCAATGCCGTATTTTTTTAAGAGCGTCTCTGCGCTTTTTAAATTTGTATAATCACTATCGAAGCTGCTGTCATTTAGAATCGCGGCTACACTGCCATCTGATACATCGGGATATTTTTCATGAATAAGCGCACATAGCTTAGCCACTGTGACGTTATAGTTTTTTGTATACGCCCTGTACTGAAAAAAGACTGTAAAAGCCATAACCATCACACATATACATGTATATATTATTGCAAAATACACAAAATGTTTTCTGTTCTCTAAATTATATTTCTTCTTTCTCATGCTTTCCCCCGGGAACTGTCTCTGTCGGCCGATACTCTTTAAAGAGCTTCATCTGAATCAACACGATACCCGATTCCCTTCACAGTCTTTATCACATCCTCACCAAGCTTTGCCCTAATGCGCTTCATATAGACAGTCACTGTATGGTCATACACATCGTTGCCTGTCGCCTCCCAGATGCAGTCAAGCACGGCATTTCTGGACACAGCCTTGTCGTGATTGGTAAAAAGCAGATCAAGTATACGGTTTTCAAGACTTGAAAGAGCAATCACCTGTCCAGCCCTTCTTGCTTCCTTTTTGTCCAAATCATAGCTTATGCTTCCTGCGTGTATGACAGATGAGCTGTCATCACTTTTCCTTCGTAAAAATACGCGGTTTACCCTCGCCACAAGCTCTCTTACTGAAAAAGGCTTTGTGATGTAATCCTCCGCTCCAAGCTCAAGTCCCTTTACTATATCATTTTCCTCATCCCTTGCGGTAAGAAAAATCACCGGTGTTTTTTCTTTTTCCAGCCTTTCGCTGTAAAAATCAAAGCCGTTCCCATCCGGAAGCGACACATCAAGCAGCACAAGGCCGGGGTGCTCACTCAAAAGCGCCCCAGCCTCCTTTAAATTGCCTGCTGTCAAAAGCTCATATTCAGGTTCTGTAAAGGTATCACACAGTCCCTCTGTTATTCCTCTGTTGTCCTCTATGAGAAGTATTTTTTTCATATCAGCTCCCGCATTTCCTACAGATTTTCATTTTTGATTGTCTCAATAATGTTATTGTGTCTAAGCTTCGTCATTGATAGTTTCATGATAGCATAAATCAGCATTATTACAACCACTATACACAATATAATTGCTTTATACGGCGGCTCATAAATGATTGCGTCATCCATCCTGTTCATCATAACACATAAGAGATAGCTTATTAAAATACCAAGCGGTACACCTATTACAAGTGCCTTTACAGATATAAATACACTCTCGAGCCTGACCATTCCAGCAAACTGCTTATCTGTCATTCCAATGCTTCTTAGTGTTGCAAACTCGCGGCTTCTAAGCTCCATTCCGGTGCTTAAGGTATTGATGATATTTGTGATTCCTATTAAGGCAATAACCACAATAAGTCCGTATGCAAATACTCCAAGCAGTGTAAAGAGAGACTTTTCATCGCGCATCTCCTTATCCAGATTGCTGACATAAAAACTAATCTGCGAATACTCAGTATTTCCTTCCGTCTCCTTTTCGAATGTATCCTGATATTCATCTGCATTTTCTGCAACCACATATGCCGAATATGACGCATGTCCCGGTTTAATCTCATTACCGTTCTTACCGTCACCCCATAGGCTTTCAAAGCCTTTTTGGTTCATAAACAAAAGCGTGGTATTGCCGTAGCCCTTATAACCTGTTGGTACCTTGTCTGTGACACCTGCAATAGTTACATCCACAGTCTTTCTGACTCCGTTATTTATTGTTTCCTCGTCAACGTATCCACTGTTATCCTCTGTGCCGCTTTCAGTATCACCTTCCACTGCATTATTATCATCTGTGCTGCTTTCAGTATCGCCTTCTGCTGCATTGTCATCAGAAGAAGCATCATCATAAACATTATAGCCACACTCGATTGTATCTCCTGCTTTATATTTGTACAGCTCCATCTCTTTTTTGACGTATTTTGAGCTATTCTCATTATACACATCAAATGTGCCTTTATTCACAAGAATTGCTCCTGCAGCTGCATTTTTTATGCCTGCGTCAGACGCATACTTATCATATGATTTGTCATCCAAAACCGTGATTAAAACCATTTGCGAGACATCCTCACTGTCATCATAAACCTGCCTGCAATACTCTCCATATTCCTTTGTGTACTCAGGCTTATCTACATCGAAATCATAGCCTGCTCCAACCAGATAATCCTTTGCTCCTTCAATGCCACTCAAAAGGTTAGAGAACTTTTCAATATCAATGTCTTTTTTACATGACATATTTATTCCGATATTGTAATCTGCTGATGCATATGACATCCCAACCATGCTAAAGGCCATAGACATAAAGTATGATATCACAATAAAGGTTACTGAGCAGATGACAATAGATGTCACTGTGGTTCTGTACTTTTTATTGTTCCTCTTTATATTCTTATATGAGATAACGCCTCCGATACCCCAGATTCTGCCTATAATCGCCGGTGTCTTAAGCTTTGCTGACTTTATTTTAATCTCCTTTGTGTTTCTTATTGCTTCAAGCGGTGTAACCTTTGCAGCCCTTCTTGCACTGCCTGTTGCTGAGAAATAAATGGTTGCTATACTCAGTATCACAGCAAGAATAAGTGCAGGCAGTGATGTGTGAAAGTTCAAAGCAACGTTAAGCCAGCCTGCTGACAGTACATTTACCACCTTGACAAGTATAAGCGATGCCAAAATACCACTCATGGTACCTACAGGAATACCAACCACTCCAAGCATTGCTGCCTCTGTCTTAACGCTGCTTTTTATCTGGCGCCTCGTAGCACCCACGCTTGCAAGCATGCCATACTGCCTGATTTTTTCAGTGATTGATATGTTGAAGCTGTTTTTGATACAATACACTGATGTCAGTATAATTATCAAAGCCACAACAGTGGCCACTGTAAACAGTGCTTTAAATGTGCCGTCAATCGGGAAAACGCACTCATAGCTTATAAGGTATCCATTCATATATATATCATATTTTGCATTTTCCATCTCTTTAAGAAACCTGTCACTCTCCTCAGCAGACATTTCAACAGATGAATTATTTGCTTTCTCAAACAGCTTTTCATCCACACCAATTATATCAGCAGTCACAGCATCCTTGTTTCTTAAAGCCTTTTTAGTGTATCTGCTGTACACTGTGAGTGTAGTGTCAGCTTCGCTTGCCTCACTCTTTGTGCCGTTATCAATTGCTGCCAGTTCATCAGAGTATGTGACAAATGTATATCCGGCGGCACTATAGTCCTCCATTCCATAGCCCGGTCTTTCCATGATGCCTACCACCTTGTAGTGCTTTGTCACAGTATCGGTAAGTGTCTCTGCATCATGCTCATATGCGCAGTTTTCCGATATGACACTTTCGGTGTTTGAATCATATCTCTTTCCGATATCAAGTGTTATCTCATCTCCCACCTTTATGTCGATTCGTCCGTTTGTCTTTAAGTGCCTTGGAATGACTATCTCATCCTCATTTTTTGCCATGCGCCCCTCTATCAGTTTAAAGCAGCCCCTCTCAAAGCCGGCCTCATCTGTTGCCATGACATATGCATACGGCTTATCCTCATTCTTGCAGTCATCTAGCTTTGCAAAGCCCATTCCCATTGTCTCAAATGTGCTTTCAATATTTCTGTTGTTTTTAAACTCCGAAAGCTCAGACATTTTCACATTCGAAAATTTCACATGAAAGTCGCCGCCCTTTTGCTTCTGGTATTCGATCACACTGTACTGAAAGCTTGACACAAGTGTGACAAGCGCCGACAAAAGCGCTGTTGCAAGAATTATTCCGACTATCGTGACAATAGTTCTTTTCCTGTTGAGCTTTAAGTTTTTTAATGTGAGTGTCTTCATCAAATTCATCTGATTTTACCATCCTCTATCATTATTGTGCGGTCAGCCGCCTTTGCAAGCTCCATATTGTGTGTAATCATAATGATTGTCTGGTTGAGCTCACGGTTTGAGGTCTTTAAGAGATGCATAATCTCGTTGCTGGCTTTGGTATCCAGGTTTCCGGTCGGCTCATCCGCTAGCACTATAGATGGTCTCGTAATCAGGGCTCTTCCTATAGATGTGCGCTGCTGCTGTCCTCCTGAAAGCTCATTTGGCAGATGAGTGCGTCTCTCTGTAAGTCCAAGGCGCAAAAGCATGTCATCCATCTGTGCTTTTTCCACCTTTCTTCCATCAAGCTCCATCGGGATTGCCATGTTTTCCTCCACATTTAATATAGGTATCAGATTATAAAACTGATAAATGATACCTACCTGTCTTCTTCTGAATATGGCAAGCTCATCATCATTCATTGCAAAAATATCAGTGCCGTTTATATACACCTTTCCGCTTGTTGGTCTGTCAACACCTCCGAGCAGATGAAGCAGTGTGGATTTTCCCGAGCCGCTCGCCCCGACAATTGCCACAAACTCTCCCTTTTCCACGCTCAATGACACATCGTGCAAAGCCTTGACCTGATTTTCTCCGGCTCCGTATATTTTTGATAAGTGTTCTACTCTAAGCAGTTCCATTTAATTCTCCTTTTCTTCTCTATACATTTTTGAGTGCTGTGCGGTCCGTCCTTTAAAGTGCAGCCGCCCCGCGATACAAGTGTATAATACATGATGTAAAGTTACAGATAGGTTACTTTTAAAAAATATTACAGCATAATATAAAAACTCCGGTCAGAACAAAAAGTTTTCTGTGCCGGAGCTTATATGTTATATGTTTTATATCATATGTTTTATAATTATCTATGCCAATAATTATCTATGCCAATAATTATTTCTGCTTATATGAAGACAAAAAGTCTGCAAGCTTGCCTGTAGCATCCTTTAATATCTCTGTTCGAGGCAGATATACCACTCTGAAGTGATCAGGCTTATCCCAGTTGAAGCCGCCGCCGTGGATTATGAGTATCTTCTTCTCACGAAGCAGATCCAGTGCAAACTGTTCATCGTTTGTGATGTTGAATCTTGCAGTATCAATCTTTGGGAATATGTAAAATGCTGCCTTTGGCTTTACTGCCGAAATTCCCGGTATATCGTTTAATGCCTTGTAAACGTACTCTCTCTGCTCATAGATTCGTCCGCCCGGCACAATATACTCACCTACACTCTGATATCCGCCTAAAGCTGTCTGCACTATCGACTGCGCCGGAACATTCGAGCAAAGACGCATGTTTGAGAGCATGTTGAGACCCTCGATATAGTCCTTTCCGAGCGCCTTGTTGCCGCTTAAAACCATCCATCCGATACGATAGCCTGCTATCATATGTGACTTAGAAAGACCGCTGAAGGTCACACAGAAGAGGTCCGGTGCAAGCGACGCAATAGACACATGCTCATAGTCATCCATCACAAGCCTGTCATATATCTCATCCGAAAAAATCATGAGCTCGTACTCTCTTGCCACATCAACTATCTGCTGCAGCACCTCCCTTGGATAGAGCGCTCCTGTCGGATTGTTTGGGTTGATTATTACGATTGCCTTTGTCTTGTCTGTAATCTTCTTTTTGATATCCTCTATGTCCGGATACCACTCTGACTGCTCATCACAGATATAGTGCACTGCCGTGCCTCCCGCAAGTGTAACGCAGGCTGTCCAAAGCGGATAGTCCGGTGCCGGCACCAGCACCTCATCACCATTGTCAAGAAGCGCTGACATGCTTAAGTTTATAAGCTCGCTGACTCCGTTTCCGGTGTAGATATCCTCAACCGTCACATTAGGAAGCTTTTTGAGCTGTGCATATTGCATGATTGCTTTTCTTGCAGAAAAAAGTCCCTTGGAGTTGGAATACCCCTCACAGTCCGTGAGCTGGCGAGACATATCATATATCACCTCATCAGGTGTCCTGAAGCCAAACGGCGCAGGATTTCCTATATTGAGTTTCAACACATTTGTGCCGTTTTCCTCCATGCGGGCCGCCTCATCCACCACCGGTCCTCTTACATCATAAAGCACATTATCTAATTTTCTGGATTTTCCAAATTCTCTCATCCTGACCATCTCCTTTTATTTTCGTAACAATTCCTGTAACCGTAATCATATCCTGCTAGCCTAAAAGCTCAAAAACAGCCTCAGCGTCAAATACCACCTGCTTTACCTTATCAACCTCTATCTGATAAAGTGCATTTGCTGCCAGATGCTCTGCAGCCTGCTCGAGATCTCTTATGCCCGATGTGTTCTCGTGAAGCTTAATCACTGCATCAAGTCCGTCCTCTGTGAGAACGCACTCCTCTTCCTTCATTCCCATTCGCTCAAATACCTTGCGCAGGGCAAATCTCTGGAAGATGACCTTCTTCTCTTCATCGGTATAGTCCGGAATATCAATCACTGCAAAACGTGACATAAGCGGTGCAGAAATCTGGGATTTATCATTGGCTGTTGCAATCGGATATACTCCGACGGTCGGCACCATACACTCCATATAGTTGTCTGTAAAGCCCAGATTGTCAAGCAGTGTCAAAAGCACATCTGCCGGATTTCCGTTGCCGTTTTTGCTTGAGGCCTTGTCGAGCTCATTGATGATAAATACAAGATTTGACTCTCCCGCCTGTGAAAATGCCTCCATAATGATTCCCGGCTTTGCGTTTGAATAGATTCTTGAGCTTCCTGTGAGCTGCTCTGCATCATTTATGGAACTCATATCGAGTGTGGTCCATGGAAGCTTGAGTATACGCGCAACAGCATATGCAATCTGTGACTTTCCGGTTCCTGCCGGTCCACAGAGCAGCAGTCCGTAGGCAGGAAGTGTATGAGTCCTGTTTATCTGGATAATAGTCTCAATGATTCTCTGCTTCACGCTCTCCATGCCATAGAGCTCCTCATCGAGTATGCGCCTTGCCTCCACAGGGTCAATTGCCTCAAAGTAATTTCCCTTCCACTGGATATTCATCATGATGGAAAGTGCTCTCTGCGCATGGCGTCTCTCCTCAGGTGATACCTCGCTTGAACGCGCAACTGCCAGATTTCTTCTGGCCCACAGAAGTATATTGTCAGGCAGTGTACGGCCTGCACAGGTCATGAAATCTGTGATGCTCTGTATACTGGTGAGCTTCATGCTGTCGCCCTCTTCCTCGTAATCATCGAGGTCAGGTTCATCCTCAGGCATGGTGCTGGCAAAGAGCCTTTCCATCATATACTGCAGGAATCCATCCTCTGCAGACAGCTTTGTGCCTCTGCCAAGAGACACCTCCCTCACCCTGTATACTGCGTATCCGTCAGGTGTATTGGCTCCTGAAAGCTGTACCTTTATGTGATTTTCGCCAAGCCACTTAAAAAGGCTGACGAAGCGGGAATCAATGCGCAGGATATCTGCACTGGTCACCCCATCACCATCCTCAAATTCAAAGGATGTACGCTTTATCGGATTTGTAAACATACCGAGCGCATGATGCGCCCATTCCTTTTGCTTATTGTCTATCACAACAATCGGTTTATCGGCCGATGCCTTGGTCTCCGTCGAATGAAATGTCTCATATGTACACTCCGGATGCTCGTTTGCTACCGGTGTATCGCTAAAATCAAATACTGGCATTTTTATTCCTCTCTTTTCGTAATTGTATTCTTCATCATACCCTGTCAAAGGCTATGTCCTGTACCACCTCGCCCGCGATGATAAGTCCTGCCACTGATGGTACAAATGCAATGCTTCCGGGAATATCCCTGCGCTGCGTGCACTTGTGTTCGGCACCCGGCGGGCAGATGCAGTTGCTTCTGCAGCTTATGGACATATCCTCTATCGGTCTTGTAGGCTTCTCCTCAGAGTATACCACCTTGAGCTTTTTCACGCCACGTTTTTTAAGCTCACGGCGCATGACCTTTGCAAGAGGACACATGCTGGTCTTATATATATCAGCCACCTTAAATGCACTTGCATCCAGCTTATTTCCCGCTCCCATACTGCTTATGATAGGGACATTCTTCTCCTGTGCCTTCATGACAAGCGCAATCTTTGCTGTGACCGTATCAACCGCGTCAACTATATAATCATACTCTTCAAACGGAAATTCATCAGCATTTTCCGGCAAAAAGAAGCACCTGTGCGTCACGACACTGACATCAGGATTAATATCATGAATCCTCTCCTCCATCACATCTGTCTTGTATTTTCCTATGGTCTTTCGGGTTGCAATTATCTGCCTGTTTAGGTTTGTAAGACACACCTTGTCATCATCGATAAGGTCAATCGCTCCCACGCCGCTTCTGACTAGTGCCTCGCAGACATATCCGCCCACTCCTCCTATTCCAAATACTGCGACTCTTGCGCCCTTTAGCCTATCCATCGCCTCTTTTCCAAGCAAAAGCTGTGTTCTTGAAAACTGATTTAACATTTATTTCTCCTTTTCATCCCTGACCACGCCGACACCGGCAGAAATCAGGAGTCTTACTGTATCCTTAAGCATGCTCCAGTCAGCCTTTGACAACTCATCGGCAGCCTTTATCATTTCAATGAGCTGCTTAAATGACATCTGGTCAAGGTTCTCAAAATTGGAGTCCGATGCTATTGAAAAAAGCACATTTACAAACTGCTTTCGCTGCGCCTCATCCATGCTGCCTATCCAGTTTCTGAGTGTCTTGTCAAGGCGCACACTGTTTTTGTCCAGCCCATCCGCCTTTATGATACTTCCGCCCATTATCTCCCATGAAAAAGCATCATGTTGCAGCGGCCCCGAATTATGGCTTCTTACCACCTCATAATTGTCCACATGCTCAAGCAATAAGCCAACAATAGACGACTGTGGCAGAAATGTCTCTATTCTGTCAAAAATTCTTTTGTAGCCTGCCGTATATATCATCTTGTGATTGAAGCCCGGCCCGTCAAAATTAAACACCTTAATAATGACATCCTGCACCTTTTTATCCACATGCATGGCGGCAAACACTGCCAGATTTCCACCCTTTGAGTGTCCGCCTATCCACAGCTTTCTTGTATTGATGCTTTTATTGTTGATATTTTCATCATCTAAAGCTTTATCATTTATGGCTTTTTCATTTATGCCCCTATCATCATTGCATATATATGCTGCCACCTGCTTTAAATATTTTTTCGCCTTGTTCTGTCCCGGTGTCTCATCGAGATAGCTTAGATTAAAGTTTTCCTTCCAGCCGACCACGGAATGGTCTGTACCACTGTAGGAAATGAAATATGTGCCGTCAGGCAGTTCTATCGTAACCGCAGAAAACTGCGACTCCTCTTTTTCACTTATATCGTATATATAATATCTCAAAATGCAGTCAGCATAGCGCCTTGAGTGCGCCAGCTTTTGAAGCAGCCTCGCGGAGTGGCGGAAAAGATTAGGCATCTGCTCAATCTCATCATCACTGTGATCCGCGCAGTAAAGGCTTGAAAGCTGTTTTATCGTAAGGTATGACTTCTTTGCATCCGGCATATATGGCTTCATCTGCACATAAATAAGCTGTGAAAAAATCAGTCCGTCCACCTCATTTACATGCACCTCATCAAAGCCTATATCTCCACGCCAGTCAATATAATCCATGATATCTGCCATACAATGCCCTCCTGAAATATATCTGTCTTATTCATCATAGTGATCTAGGAAGCTGTGCTTTATGCCATCCTTTTTATATGCTACAACCGTAGCCAGATTTACATTCTCCACACTCTTAAATATATTTGCCTCGACAAAAGGATTCACCTTTTTAAGATTAGCGATGAGCTGCTTTATCTCAACACGCTTTGAGCGGTTTTCCTCATTATTGCAGGTGGTACAGGTATCTGTAAACTTGCAGGCACACTGTATGAAATGCAGACCGTTGTAATCACGCCATGCCTTGATATCGTCCTCCCTGACCAGGTAAAGAGGCCTGATAAGCTCCATGCCCTCAAAGTTTGTGCTGTGAAGCTTAGGCATCATGGTCTGTACCTGTGCACCGTAGAGCATGCCCATGAGTATCGTCTCGATAACATCATCATAATGATGTCCGAGCGCAATTTTGTTGCAGCCCAGCTCCTTTGCAAATGCATACAGATGTCCTCTTCTCATCCTCGCACATAAATAGCATGGCGATTTTTCGATATCATATACAGCATCAAATATATCTGACTCAAAAATAGTGGCGGGGATGCCAAGGTTCCTGCAGTTTTCCTCTATTACATGCCTGTTTGCCTCATTGTAGCCCGGGTCCATGACGAGAAACTTCACATCAAAATCAAACTTGTTGTGATGCTTAAGCTCCTGAAAAAGCTTTGCCATGAGCATGGAATCCTTACCTCCCGAAATACACACTGCAATCTTATCCCCCGGCTTTACAAGCTCATAGGTATTTATCGCCTTTGTAAACTTGCGCCAGATGGATTTCTTAAATTTCTTTCTGATGCTTTGCTCCACATCTGCCTTTATATCGCGCTCTGCCACCTCATCCTCTTTCATGGCATCAAGCAGCCAGCTTATATAGCCTCCCTTTAAGCTTGCCGCATCAAAACCTTTTTCTGTGAGATACTCTGCCACATCCACACTCGTCTTACCACGGCTGCAGACTATGACAAGCTTCTTATCATGTGGCACCCTCTCATCTGACTCTATTTCCTCTGCCTGAATATTGAGTGCTCCCTTTATGGCACCGTGCGCCACCTCTTCCTCACTTCTTATATCTATTATCTGATAGCTGTTACTATCCAGCTTTTTAACTTCTTCTATACTAAGCTGCATTTTATTTCTCCTATATTATTTCCGCAATGACTTTATTTCCTGAAATATCCTGTACTCATAATATGCCGTCACCACAAGGATGAGCCCTATCATAATGAGGCTGTATACATCGCGGATTGCTATTCCAAACGCATCACACACGCATGGCACCAGAAGCCCCGCAGTAAAAACAAGCTTTACAAACGTCAAAAGCCTGAGCGAATATTTTCTGATATTGCCCACACACAGCTCCGCTGCTATGTGATTTAGCCTTTCCGGATAATGCTGCAGCCATGTGATTGCAATGTATACAAGCAAAAGCACAAGTATATTGGCCACAAACTTAAATACCTGTATGTGATAGCACACTCCATAATAAATCTGTAAGCCTATATACGCAAGAGCTAAAAGCGCATCTATTGCCTCAAGCACCGCCGAAGCAAAGGTCATATCTCCTTTTCTCATATAAATCTACTACCTTTCATTAACACCTTAAACACGTAAAAATAAGGTAAAACGATATTGTTTTTCTTTAAACTATCTAATTTTATCATATTATGGACTATCTTTCTAGAAAAATTGTGATATAATAATCAGGTTAAAGGAATTTTATTTAAAAATTAATAATACAACGAGGTTTAATCGAAAATGAGCAAATTAACAATACCAAAGAACTATTCTTCGGCACTGAATCTTCACGATACACAGCTTGCCATCAAGACTGTTAAGGATTTCTTCCAGGGCATGCTCGCACAGCGTCTTTCCCTGACACGTGTTTCAGCACCGCTTTTCGTTGATCCTACCACAGGCTTAAACGATAACTTAAACGGATATGAAAGACCTGTTACCTTCGGCATCCTTGAGCAGGGCGACAAGGAGGCTGAGGTCGTTCACTCCCTTGCCAAGTGGAAGAGATATGCATTAAAGAAATACGGATTTTCTCTCGGCGAGGGCATCTACACAGATATGAATGCCATAAGACGTGATGAGGAGACTGACAATATCCACTCTATATTTGTTGACCAGTGGGACTGGGAAAAGGTCATCCGCAAGGAGGACAGAAACTTAGACTTCCTTAAGGAAACAGTAAAGACAGTATACAAATGCCTGCGCAAGACCGAGCAGTACATGGCTATACAGTACGACTACATAGATTTGATTCTGCCAAAGGATATCACCTTTATCACCACATCAGAGCTTGAGGAAATGTTCCCGGACAATACTCCAAAGGAGCGCGAGTATTATTTTGCAAAGGCAAAGGGTGCAATCTGTGTAATGCAGATTGGTGACAAGCTTGCAAACGGAGAGCCTCACGACGGACGTGCCCCTGACTATGACGACTGGGCTTTAAACGCTGATATCATCGTGTACTATCCTGTTCTTGATATCGCACTTGAGCTTTCATCAATGGGTATCCGTGTAGATGAAAAAGCCCTAAAGGAACAGCTTGACAAGGCCGGATGTCCTGAGCGTGCTAAGCTTCCATTCCAGAAGGCTATCCTCAACAAGGAGCTTCCGTACACTATCGGAGGCGGAATCGGACAGTCACGAATCTGTATGTTCTTCCTCAGAAAGGCTCATATCGGTGAGGTACAAAGCTCACTGTGGCCTGAAGAGACAATTAAGGCATGTGAGGAGCATGGTATTCAATTGCTATAATCTGTATACCATACTTTACTGTTTGTTATTAGTCTGTATAAATTTAGTACACTATACTAATTAATTATTCCTGAACGTAACTAAAAACCTGCTGTGTCCATCATTCATGACACAGCAGGTTTTATTATCTCTTATTTTTTAGTTTTTCCATATGCATCACAAACATCAGCATAAATGCATGTGTTGCTGCTATTATCTACACAAACATCCTCCATGCAGCCCTGATCTGCGAACCCAGCCTCTCAAACTGCCAGTGGGTATTGCTCTTTATGATACTGTTTGGATCATTTATAGTAAAGCCCTCATCATCATAGCCTGTGATCACCATAAAATGTCCCTTTTCTGTGAAATCTCCCGGACCGACATTTACGACTATCAGATTGCCCTCATCAAGCCTTTCTTTAAATGTATCCTCATCCACCTTTATAGTCTTTGCATTTACCCCGTAGTGCCTGCAGCCCTTGCTTATAAGATTCCATGCACTTCCGGAGCCATCCACACTGTAGCCGGCCTCCTTTGCATACTCTGCCACCGCAAGAGGGGATGCCTGTGCATCATGTGTCAGATATAATACAACCATCGAAAGTGCAGTCGGACCGCAGCCACTCGCCGCAAAATAATTGCCACTGTACTTTTCATAGCCCCATCTCTTATCCCACTGCTGCAAAAGAGGTACTGTATCCTGCGAAGCCTCTGCAGTCAGATCAATATCATGCTCTATCGAATGCTCCTTAGGATACTCATATATGAAGTCAATTGCCTCATCATTTTTCTTGGCAAGCTCCTTTAGCTGTCCCGGATACTTTGCACTGTGAAGTATCTCATCAAGCTTCGTTTCCTTGTCAGGCTCACTGTCTTGCTCCGCAGAGTTTACATCAGCCTCTGAGCTGTTTTGCTTTTTTTCTGAATCCATTTTAGATGCGGTAAGTGAATTATTATTCTTCTGCACATCAACATCTCTTGATTGCGTCTTATTATCAGCACCTACCACCGCGTCAGCTACGGGAACTAAAAGCTGCATGCCACACGCCAGAAATGTTGTTATGATTATCGCTGCACAAAGAACTATTGCGCCTATTTTCATGCGCCTGTCGCGGTGCCTTGCACGTTTTATGCTTCCCTGCCTTCTATGAGTTTTCTTATGTGTCTTTCCCATTGTTCTCCTCTTACTATTACAGCTTATCAACCTCATCCATCCAGATACGTCCACACGCATCAGAAGGCATCCTTAGGTCTCCTCTCGGTGAGACCGCCACTGTTCCTACCTTTGGTCCATCCGGCAGACATGAGCGCTTGAACTGCTGTGCAAAAAATCTGCGATAGAAGTTCTTAAGCCATTTGAGAATAAACTCATCATCATATTTTCCTTCAAATGCTATCCTTGCAAGGCGGTAAACCTTGGCAGGAGCATAGCCGCAGCGCAGCATATTGTAAAGGAAGAAGTCATGCAGCTCATAAGGGCCCACAAGATCCTCTGTCTTCTGTGAAATCTTACCGTTTTCAGGTGGTAAAAGCTCAGGAGAAACAGGTGTATCAAGCACATCAAGAAGTGTACTTTCCAGCAAATCGCTGCCACAGGTATCTGCATAGTATTTTACCAGATGGCGCACCAGAGTCTTTGGAACCGATGCATTCACAGCATACATGGACATATGGTCTCCGTTGTAGGTAGCCCAGCCGAGTGCCAGCTCTGACAAATCTCCTGTACCTATAACCATTCCGTTTTCCTTGTTTGCGATATCCATAAGTATCTGTGTGCGCTCGCGTGCCTGTCCATTCTCGTAGGTGACATCATGCACAGACGGATCCTGTCCGATATCCCTGAAATGTATATTTACGGCATCCTTTATATCCACCTCGATAAATGTAGCTCCAAGGCATTTAATGAGATTTACCGCATTGTCATATGTGCGGTCTGTCGTTCCAAAGCCCGGCATCGTAACTGCCGCGATATCCTTGTGATCCTTTCCCAAAAGGTCAAATGCCCTTACTGTGACGAGCAGTGCCAGTGTGGAGTCGAGTCCTCCTGAAATACCGATAACTGCTGTCCTGCAGTTGGTATGCTCTAATCTCTTTTTAAGCCCCATAGCCTGAATCATAAGAATCTCATCACAGCGTCTGTCCCTGTCTGTCTTGTCTGCAGGAACAAAAGGAGCCGGATTTACATAGCGGCTAAGAGTGGTATCCTTTACCTCAAGATCAAACTCAGCCCATCTATGATCATCCTCGACAACAAATGTTGTCATCCTGCGCCTCTCAGTCTCTATTCTTTCCACATCAAACTCGCTGTATATAGTCTCATTTGTAAAGCGCTTTGACTCGGCAAGCACATTTCCGTTTTCACAGATGAGATTGTGTCCTGAGTAGACCACATCCTGTGTGGACTCACCGTCTCCCGCTGACGCATAAATATATCCACAGATTAATCTGGCAGACTGTCCGCTCACAAGCTCTCTCCTGTATATTGCCTTGCCTGTCACCTCATCTGATGCAGACAGATTTACAATCACAGTGGCACCCGACATCGCGTGTCTGATGCTCGGCGGGTTCGGAGTCCAAAGATCCTCACAAAGCTCCACCGCTATCTTAAGCTTTGGCAGCTGCTTGCAGCTAAAAATAAAATCAGTATCTACAGACACCTGCTGTCCATTTTTCAGTGTGACATATGTGCTTAAGTTTTCTCCCGATGCAAAATGCCTTGCCTCATAAAACTCATTGTAATTTGGCAGAAATGTCTTTGGCACCATGGCAAGTACTTCTCCGCGCGATACAACTGCCGCCATATTATAGAGCATGCCGTTTATCTCATATGGAAGCCCTATGAAAAATATGCCGTCAAGGCTCCTGCTGTAATCAGCTATTCCTATAAGCTCATCCTCTGCTGCAGCGATGAGCTTATCCTGCCAGAAAAGATCCTGACAGGTGTATCCGGTAATGCAAAGCTCCGGGAAAACAACCACCTTTGCCCCGTTGTCAGTGCACTCCTTCATAAGAGCTTTAATAAGCTGTCCGTTGTATACAGTATCAGCTACCTTTACCTTTGGTGTCGCTGCAGCGACCTTTATATATCCGTCCTTCAATTAGCGCATCTCCTTCAACTCATCCACCGTAAACTCATATGCCTTATTACAGAACTGGCACTTTACCTCAATGCTCTCACCATCTGCGATAATGGAATCAAGATCCTTTTTACTCAGTGTGGAAAGTGCTCTGCTCACACGCTCCTTTGAGCAGTCACAGTGGAAGCGTGTCTCAGTCGTATCTGTGATTTCAAGCCCGAAATCCCCTAAAATTTCCTCAAGTATCTGCTCCGGAGTCAGCCCCCTGTCAAGCATCTGTGTCACAGAATCAATCTCTGTGATTTTCTTTTCAAGCCTGTCCACAACATCCTCCGGTGTAAACGGCATAAGCTGGATGATAAATCCACCGGCCTGCTTCACGCTTTGGTCCTTATCCACCAGCACGCCAAGACCAACCGCTGACGGAATCTGCTCAGATGTGGCAAAATAATAGGTCAGATCCTCAGCTATCTCACCTGTTTTAAGCTCACACTGACCTGAATACGGCTCCTTTAAGCCCATATCCTTTATGACTGTGAGTATACCAAGATCAAGCGCTCCACCCACATCAAGCTTGCCTGCCGCATTGAGTGGCAGCTCAACCTGTGGATTTATGGCAAAGCCCTTTACATTGCCGTGCGAATCTGCTGTGACGGTAAGTCCCTTTGCAGGTCCGCTGCACTGTATCTGAAGAGTTATGATATCCTTATCGCCCTTCATCATAGCTCCCATCATGGCTCCCGCAGAAAGAAGTCTGCCAAGTGCCGCCGTCATGACAGGTGTTGTCATGTGATCCTCTCTGGCGGTCTCCACCATCTCCTTTGATGTTACAGCAAATGCTCTGATATTGGCATCCGCCGCTGTTGCTCTTACTATATAATCTGACATAATTTACCTCTCATTATCTAATTCTATGCTTTATGTGCAATTACAGTGACCTTCTCACTGTCACACTTCACCTGATCGTCTGTGTACGCATCATACACCGCATCAAACACAAGTCCCGACTGTTCAAGAAGCTCCTTAAGCTCTGAAATCTCATAGCATCTCTGGAAATGAGTTTCCTCAAACTTCTTGTAGATGTCATCCTCATCCTCTGACTGCTCCTTTATAAAAAGTGTCAGGTCATACTCGTTTATTTTCTCATCGGCATCATAATAATTGTCCCATATAAAGCTGCCCTCATCACGGTTTTCAGCTATGGTATTATCTGCCATGAGCACCTCATATTTGTATGGAGTATTGATATCAAATATAAAAATGCCACCCTCTTTAAGACTTTCGCTCACGCAGAAAAAAACTGCCTGAAGATCCTCAGGCTCAAGAATATAATTGATGCTGTCACATGCGCTTACGACGGCACTCACCTTTTCTCCCGGTTCAAACTCTCTCATATCCTGCATCAGATAAAGGATTCTGTCATCCTCTCTCTCAAGCGCCATATCAAGCATGTCAAAAGAATTGTCAATGCCTATCATATCATAGCCTGCATCTGCAAGAAGCGTGGTAAGCTTTCCCGTACCACAGCCTAAGTCCACGACATATCCACTGTCTATGCCATTTGCACGCAGTTTTTCGACAATATATCTGCTCCACACCTCATATGGCACATTGTCCATGAACATGTCATACACTCGGGCAAAACTCGTGTATGCTTCCATAATTACCTCATTTCGTGTTACAGAACCCCTGCTGCTTACATGCGAGCATGACGCATCAGCTTTTTTGTTCTCAGTGGTTCTGAATAGTTACTATTGATTATATAATAACAATTAAATGTCTCAAAATCAAGGTTGATATAAGGCACAAAAACCATTATACTAAGCATATGATTGATAATTACGAACACTACATAACAAAAAACATCAAAGCATTTTACAAAAGGCGTCTTTTCTCTCCGATTGTATACATCATTCTGCTTACCGTGCTATGGTTTGCATTTTCACTCGGAGATATTTTATCGCCCATACACATTGACGATTCTGTCAGCTTTGAAGCTGCATACAAGGATTCGGACAGATATGTAAAAACCACCCTTAAAAAGCTTTACTTTACCGGCTACACCATGAAGGACGGCAACGATATCAAGGGCTATTACTACTACTGCATGCGTGATAAGCACTGCTCTATTGTACTGCTTGCACCATCCACCTGTGAGGAGGGTCTGCCCTCTATCGACAAACTCACGGTGGTCGGTAAAATCGTAAAGGGAAAGGGCACCTACACACAGTTTGTAAATAAACTGTCTAAGGATCTGAGTTGGGATTCCAAGGGACTCTCCGATACCATAACAGGCTACTATCTTAATGAGCCTGAGTACCATTTGAAAACTACTATTTTTATGTTTGTTTTTTATTTTGGCACTCTCATCTATGCTGTTATCAGCCTGATATTCTACATCCTATGCATCAGGTTTCCTGTTTTGGCACCGGCATGTCAGAATCTTGTCGTATTCGGCAATCCACATAAGCTGCTTGCCGAGGCTGAGGAGGAGCTTGCGACACTGCCACAGCTTGCCACCGAGGACATGTTTATCACAGAGCACTATTTTATCATGACCTCGCCTTATGGCAATGCCATCGTGCCTATCAAAGAGATTTTATGGATTTACAAATACTCTACCCTGCACAAGATTCTGTGGTATCATTTCAGCATCTCATATACACTGCATATTTCCGCAAATAAGCATCTGTATATTCATTGTCCGAAGAACACGAAGTCTGATATCGATGGTATCATCGATTATCTGGCTGAGGCTAATCATGATATTCTGGTTGGTTTCAGTGAGGAAAACAGATTGAAGGTGCAGGCTGTTCAGGGGAAACCGCTGCATATTGAGAGGCTTCTTGCGTGGAAGAAGAAATAAAGCGTTTTAAGTTTATTGGATTAAATGACAAAGCCTCGCAGGAGCACTTGCTGCAAAATACGCTCATACTAAGCGGATTTTACAGCAGTGTTCCTGCGAGGCTCCTGTTTGTTGCAGTGTCCAGAGATTTTTGCTATTTTTTAAAATCCCAAATAGATGCCTGTCCGCACCGCATATCTGCCACTAAACGAATACTGAATATTTACCAATTTCATTACCTGCTGCATTAACATTCATGGATTGAACCATAACAAGACCTAATGATAAAATTACTGAAAATATCCTCTTGCACATTTTTTTACTCATATAACTGCCTCCTTTGGTCTATTTTTTGCCTATCCCACACAAAACAAAACTCCTTAATTAAAAAACCTTTTTTTACTTCTACATATCCCATCACCTCATCATTCAAATAAAGTATCCATCTTTCATCCTGTTTCTTAATTATCAACTCCTGTAATTGACACATCTCATATGCATATTCATGTTTTTGGACAACCTCAAATAAAAAGCTCTCATTGATTTCCTTTCGTGTATAATATGTAGAAATATATGCCTCATCATTCTCTTCACTTCCCAATTCAACACAATCCCTATTATCACTTCCTAAAATGAAATAATACACTAATTTATCCATTGTAGAATTTACTTTCATCGCTGAACCCATCATCAGACAACCAATCAAAAAAATAATTGTCCAAAACAAATATATTCCCCAATAAGCAGCTTTGCTTTTGACAATATTCTTATCACGATGTCTCCCAAAGCACATAAGATGTGTTAATTGTCTTGGATAGAAAATAATCAAAAAAGCTGAAACAACTATATAACATATTTTCATTTTATTATCTCTCTCTTAATCAAAATTCCTAAATTGGATGTTTCCTGAAAAACACTTTATTCAGAACGATTTATTGTATCATTTGTAAACTCAACAATAATGTTCTTATTGGTGCTCAGTGTGATTCGGTGGTTGTTATTCATGGTAAAAGACTCCAATCTATAGGTTTTGTTACGTCTATTTTACCATATATTTTCTTCACCTGGTGGGTGAATAATGATATGAACAACAAAGTATCGCAAAAGCTTGAAATTATAGGATTTAAGGAGTCTGTGAAGAAATATACTACCATTTATTTCTTTATTTATTTTCTCTATTACATTTATGTTCTACCGGTCTTTTCGGTTGATGAAATATCCCCAAACAAAACGGAGGATCACCACTGGCTCTCTTAATCTCATTTCTTATCACCCTCTCCACAACCTTCAATACCTTTTTGTTAATTTTCTTCATTTCTCTTTACCTCCTGTTTTAATATTTTAGCTATCAGCAACAGAACCGCACATAATATAACAGCAACTGCCATATGGCAAACATACATCATATCGGCTCCGAGCAAAGTAAAAGTGTAAATAACACACACTTCAACTGCACACAAAATTCTTGCCGCCCTCTTTGATTCTGACAGTTCTACCGCATCCATATGTATGTTGGGATGATTAACAGTCCCTATAACTTCAACTATGCAAATTGCAACTAATAATAATCCAAAAACCAGCTGCGGATAGTCAACCAGAACCATACATAAACCTAAGACAAGCATATAAGTAACCACTGTACCCAAATAACATTGAAAAAAGGTATTCATATGATATCCGCCTGTTCTTTTTCTTAATGACAAAAAGAATAACAAAAAGAATGCTGTTGGAACTAATTTCTCAATCAGTACACTTATTAGCAAAATAGTTCCAATGGTTATAAATTTTTCCATTAACGAAACAAGCGTATAGACATAATATTCTTCCGCTTCCTTGTCAATCATTTTTTCCTCAGCCATTTGGTCAACCAACCCCATTGCCATCTTCTCAATCATATCAACGCCTCCTTCTACTGTAAGTATAACAATACACAATTTCTTAACAAGGTCTATTGCAGAAAGTGTACTTATTTTGCAGAAAACGACAAAAAAGTGATTTGTTCTCAGAAATCACTTTTCACTAGAGGAATCATAATGGAAAAATAAAACTCTCGTTCATCGTTTTGAATTACATAAGAGCCCCCGTACTTCCTTATTGTTTCAGCTATATTTTTTATTCCTATTCCATGCTCATCTGTATCCAAAATCTTTGTAGTCTGTATCTCTCCATTTTCATAAATAACAGCATTCTCATAAGTATTTTTCACCGATATAATCGCATTATTGTCCTCTATAACAATTTTCAATTTTATTATTTTATCCCCTCTGCACTTTTCACATGCTTCAATCGCATTGTTTAATAAATTGGACATAATAACCACAACATCCTCATCGCTAATATTCAAAGATGATAAATCATTAATTTTAAATACAAAAACAATACCTTTATCCCTTATTTCCTGATATTTAGTATTCAATACCGCATCCACAATCACATTATTTGTACAAATAAAATCCAATTCTTTACTAATTTGACCACTGATTTTATTTACAAAGCTTTCCAATGAATCATATTTCTTCTTTTTTATCAAAGAATCAATGCACATAATCTGATTTTTATATTCATGTGTCATTTTCTTTTGTTTATCAAAATTTTCAGAAATAGAACGATACATACCTATTTGGTTTTTAACCTGTATCCTATAAATACGTTCCTCCTGCAATTTATTTTCTCGTTTTAAAATATCATATATTAAATAAAATACAACTATGTTCATTCCCGCCAATCCACACGCTATAACAAAAAATAAATTCTCCTGGGCTTTATTTTTTATATCTTCAGACATTTTTATCATAGCTGTAATAACACATATTGTGAAAATAGGGAAAAAAATAAACCGAAGCCATTCTGTATCTGCCAGCATAGCCAAAGATTTTTTCTCCATATGATTTCTAATAATTAATACAGCAAAAAGTAACAATGCCTTTCCTAAAACAACGACCAATGAACCCTGTATAACATGTGATTCCCATACTTCTTCCATGTTATGAAAAATATAAATATTCATAAGTAACGCGAAATAATCCATCACGAGCAAAAGACTCTCAAATAATGCTGATAAAATCATCGCCTTACCAAAACTCAGTTTAAGATAAAGCAACATAAAGAATGTTATGAGAATAATTGAAAATACCTGCTTTACAATAAAATAGTCTCGAAAAATCATTGCAATAAAATAGCAAAGCACTGTCAATCCGATAACTATACTATAATTTTTCCAACAATTATTTTCCTCTCTTTTTATTCCAAATGCTTCAAAAAAAATTTTGCAGCATAATATTTCCAACATCATAATCATAAGACTCTGAATGTAAACAAACATTTATACTTCACCTCTATAAGCGATAAACTTTTCTTCTACATATTTATATCTCGCTCTAGCTATATCTAATAGAATTCCATTATTCAGCAATACTCTGTATCTGCTTATATTTTTAATGAATTTCATATTAACCAGAAAGCTCTGATGTATCCGCAGAAAATCATTTCCGGCAAACTTATCATCTATTTCATTTAGCGTCCCTTGTAATGTATATTTTTGCAGACAATCCTCCATTACATGAAACTCCAATTTATGTAATTTACTCTCAATATACAATATGCGATTCAATGAAACTTTCCTTGTACCTTCGCAGAAATCAAATTCAGCCCAAGTAATCTTATAATCCATTTTTTCATGAATTGCATCCATGCACTCATAAACACTGGCAACCAGATTTTTATTGTCCTTTAAAATATATCTTACTGCATCTACCTTATATCCTTCTATCGTATAGTTTACAAAGGCTGTAACAAAAACAATAAACATATCCTTGCTGTTTTCCCGGATCTTTTTTGCTGTCATAATTCCATCCAGTTCATCCATGTTGATATCCAGAAAAACAATCTTATATTTTACCATTTCAATTCCCAGTTCAACAAATTCTTTTCCTGAACTAAAAGTATCAATTTCAAGCATTATTCCTCTGTCAGTCATATAACGTATAAGTATTTCCTTTAGGTCATCTCTAAAAATCTTTTCATCATCGCATATAGCAATTCTAAACATACGTTTTTCCCCCCTCTCTAAATTTTGCATATTTCCTCGTTTGGTTGGTTGTGTTTTTTTAATTTTGTACATATTTTTATATTTTGGCACCTTCCAACAAAAACTTTATTTACTTCCATATAAACATAGCTTATTTTCCCTCGTTCAATTAGAATAATATAAAACCATTTTACAGTCATATATTACTATTTCTCACCCGAACAATCAAATAAAAGGCAGAAATCGACCTATATTTGTAGAAAATGACCAAAATCAACATTTTGAACAGCTTAATCTTTCTTCTATTACCAAATTTGCATTAACATATGCCGGCATTACTACTGTCTCCGAACTTAAAGAATATAATTATATCTCTTTAGCAAATGTTCTTCCTCTTTCTTTCCTTATACGCCGGATATTCTTACCAATAAATATCTCATCTTGCTTTATTTTCTGTTCCATCCCTTTTCACCATGCCTATGAACCCATTTTGGTTCTTTTTGCATTATTTTATGCAATATGCATGATGAAAAGGGACTTGTTCTAGTCCATCTTGTTTCTTCCCTATAATATTTTAAAAAAGAGATTCGAAAAAGGGGCTGTCATGCTAAATCGTTAAAGCGACAGTCCCTTTAAATAACAAATGTTATAACAGTAAACACCTATTATCATTAACACTTTCTGTTTTGGTCTTTTGACATATTCCTGTGCCTATTAAATTACATCACTGTTGCAAGAATACCCCATAGAAAAAATGCATAATTTTCTTTGATAGTCTGTTATATCAAACATTTACTTTTTTCCAATATTTTCAATATAGACATTTTACTGCTGTGAAAGTTTATCTTCAAGCATTGATTTAGACACCGAAAACTCGAATGTATCCATATTACTATATGTTGTTATTTTCTCTGGATTATCATTCTCAACAATAAATTCAGGTCTAATATAGCTATCTTTATTCAAAGTGTACCGTCCAAAGACTGAACAGTTAATTCGATAACTGTCACCCAGAATACTGCCTTCATTTGTTTTCAGAAATAGAATAACAGTATCTCCAACATTTGAATGTTCCGCACCCATAAAAGTATGGTTAATTAGCAAATTTTCCATTTCTTCTTCTGTGTATTGTGACAAATCGGCATGTGCTTCAATTTGTTCCTTTTCATCGCTCAGCCGAGTATATCCTCCATCCTCATACACAGTGATGGTTTCCTGCACCTCGCCTTTATATGCTCTCTCCACATCAACGGTAAGCACAGAATAAGAACATCCATCAATATACACATATTCTATTTCTATAATATTTCCTTTTACAATGACATCTGATGAGTCACTATCAATAAATTCATCAATATTATAGTAAAGATTTTTTAACGCAGCTTCACTATTTACATCTGTAAAAATTTCATAACTAGAAATATCACTATAAAATAGGGAATTTTTATTTGAATATTCATTATTATTTTCTGCCAAAGTGGTTTCACTTTCAACAATTGCATCTTTAGTATTGCTTAAATCCTGAACACTTGCACCTTCTATCCTTCCACAACCAACCATTGACAATAATGCCATACACCCTAATATTCTAATACCAATTTTTTTCATTTTACTTCCTCCTACTTATATAAATAATTTATTCCACCTAAATCATTAGTTTGTGCTCTCGAGGTACTACTTGAATTATAAGCAATATCTGCCCTCATCAAAACATTACTAAAGTCTGAATGTGCCAACCCCATAACATGCCCCATTTCATGAGCTATAACAGCCAATCTTTTATTTTCACTTAAATCCGAAAAATCCGCATCTAATTGTATTTTTCCCCAAGCCCAATTGCTACTGAATGGATCAACCTCTGTACTTCCATTATACATAGTTGTTAACCCCCACCATTCATTAACAGTACTTACTTGATATATATCCATTCTACTACTTGATTGTGTTGTGGTTTTTGTATAAGAAATAGGGGTTGTTACTCCCATGCTACTAGTTGTATTTACCCATTCGCTCATTGCCGTATTAATATAAGATGCATAGCCGCTTGCACTTGATGTAATAAAGTAATGTTGTGTATCTTTTCCATAATTTCCCACACCATATGTCAATTTGTGCTGATTATATGTATTATACGCATACACAGTTGACACACTACACATGAACATAAAAAAGCTAAAACATAATGCAACTATAAATTTTTTTGTTCTCATAAAACTTTCTCCGCTTAATTTTCTTAATACATACAATTATAAAGCAACAAAATACTACTAAAATTTTTTATCTCACCTCCGTATTTTTTGACAACTATAATTGACAACAATTCAAGGGTCAATTGGCTTTGTAAATGGTGCCTTTTTTTGTAAAACCCAAAACCTTTATCCTCTAAAAAAGTATCGTGTTTAACATGTTGCAAATGAACAAATCATTATTTACTTGCGAGAATGTCATCCTATTGATATTAAATCAGTAACTGTATGTGACTGTTATTGTTGCCGTTACCGTTGATGCAGGATATAGTTTATTGGGATCATAGGTTTTGCCTAAATTTTCAATTTGAAGATACCAATCTCCTTTGGGATTTTCACACACAAAATCGGTTACATAATATGTCCCTGACTTTGTAGAAGGTGTCAACCTTGCTACTGTTCCTTCTGGACTCTCAATATAAAGGTCAAACGGATCTGTACCACTTGCTACATTTAAGTATACTTTCACCTGAGTGATTTTAGGATTGGTTCCTAAAACACTTCCTGAAGAAACTTTTGCTATTTGAGATACCCCACCATCTATCGCATTTAACTTTACAGTGGTCTTCGAAAATGAATTTGAAGCTGCTAATACCGGCATTGAAAACATTAAACATGCCATAAAACATACTGCAATTGATGTTAAAGCTCTCTTCTTAATAGTATTCATAAAAAATCCTCCTTAAGTCAAAACATAAATATTATCAAACAGAATGCTCTCCCGCAAAATGGATACTTTTTATATCATTCGTTCAAATGACTTTCTAATCAGTTGACTACCAGATTTTACTAATAAAGCATCAATGGATTTACTTGTAATTCTATCTAAAACTCCCGGCATGATAGGTTTTCCAGCCTCCCATTTAGGTTCTGCTACTTTTACGGCATCTGTGAATGCCTGCCAATACTGTCGCTCATACTCCTCTAATGTATACCCTGCTGCTAATCTGTCGTTTTTCTCAGTTTGCTGATACAACTTTTGATATATCTCTGATCTGTTTGTTGTATCGCCGTTATGCACCCCATTTTCCATAAAAAATTCTTTTTTAGTGCTTTCAAACATCTCATCCATAATGCTTTCTGAAATTGAAACAATTCTATTTTTGCTAGCACAATTTTTATCTGTAACGAGTAACCCCGCCAATCCTGTGCGTGGATTAATCCAGTCTCCATCTTTATCATATCGGCTCATTCGTTTCTTAATGGCTGAGATTGTAGTATATCCACCGCCACCATCTCTGGACATCTCACTCATAACAGCTCGATATTGTTTACTATTTATATCTATTCCAGCCGCTTTAAGTCTTTCCTTTGTTTCGTTACTATTGATAGGCATTCCAGACATTTGCTGAAATCTATTGCTAAACTCTCTTACTATAAGCATAATTTTCTCTCCTTGATAAATTACTCTGAAATCCATTTTCTTCTTTAACAAACGATTATACTCTTGTCAAATTAAATATCACTTTCTTCTTTAAATATATCAAATAAATTGTATTGTTCAATTGTTCTTGCAGAAAGTGACTCCTAATTGCAGAAAATGACACTCCAAATATAAAATCTCCTTGAATCAAACCAAAGTTCAATTCAAGGGATATCTTTTTATCGTTTCTTTCCAACCATAACAGGCATAGATTTTGCTGTCATACTCTCATTCATTGCTTTTATAGTGTTATAGGTATCATCTCATATATTATAATGATTCAGCTATAATTTAATGGGGCTGTAAAATAAGTCCCTAATTAAGAAACGCCAACTCCGGCAAATGTCGGTTTTGTTGTTTCTTTGTATGAATTTTTCTATTTTTGAACAGGTCTGCATCTTTGGGTATAAAAAATGGTGAATTTAATAAAGCTCAGCTAATCACGCTTGAGTTTTATTCAGCTTTCGTCTGTCGTTGCTTTTTTGTACATGGGAAATTTCATGTGTTTTTCCATGCCGTGTTCTTCGCAATAAAGATAATTATTGTAAGAACCGTATCCGGCATCAGCAACCTGATATTTCGGATAATGACCATATGTGCGATTGAATTTTTCCATCAAAGGTACAAAGCATTGGATCTATGTCAATACATTGGACACAAAAAGTATATACCGGATCAGAAATATCGATCAATTTTGCGATTTCTAATGGTAATTTCAGCTGCCGCATAGTATAATTACCATTAGTATAGTTTGTTAGTAGCATAATTAATTATACCAAAAAATCGCTCAGACCTCACGGCCTGGGCGATTTTTTTCTAGGGAAGTTTTTTTACAGCCCCATTGCTGTATCTTGACATAATTCCAACAGCTGCTAAGCCGCTTCGTACAGCGGATTTTGTAGCAAGTTCTCCTGCGAGGCTCCTGTTTTATGCAGTGTCCAGAGATTTTTGCTATTTATCTCCTGTTGTTGACTTCCCTATCAAAACATGTTTCCCGCAAAACGCAAACGCATATTTATGAATCTTTTCCTCCGGAATTCCTCTTGCCTCCAACGTTGCAGCATACTTCTTATATTCAATCTGCTCCAGCCCGGCTTTCACTGTATCTTCCAGATCTTTCTCTGTTTCCGAATCCTGAACCTTGAACTCAATAATAAATGCATCATCGCACTTATCTCTTGGCTCCAACATCACATCGTATCTTCCGAATCCACTCTCCCGGTTCGAAGTCACAATATAACAATCCTCCAGTTCTACAATCAGCCCCGGAACAAATGGTACAGACGTCAGATTTACTACTATTTTCAATTTTTCTATCCTGCATCTCGTTTCAGAACTTTTTAGAACCAATCCAGAACCACGGTACTGTTATAGAACCAGAGTATTTTTAGTCTTTCAATCTGCTTAACAGCATCTGATAATGCCGCTGTCCGATATGTCGTCCGGCACGTTGCAGACCATCCACGCATTCTCTGACTTCATCCGATGTCAGTTCGTGTTCCTCATAGGCTGCCATAAGAATCCCTATCGTCCCCATGATTCTAAGTCCCATCTGAGCTGATACATTTCTTCCCTTTGCTTCATCCATCAATAACAGATCTGCTTTTAATTCATCTGACAGGACAATCGCTTCACTCTCGCCCTGGTCAAGACCTGCCGCTCTTTTTAATATACTTGCTGATTCCGGATTATTGACAGGCTTCACTACGATAAATTTCTTCTGCCTGATCTCATCGGCTTCCAGCCGAAGCGGTGTTGTATCTGATACAACAATCATACCGCAGCCTCCTTCTTTTTGAGTTCTCTGAAAGTATTCAGTTCATCATCCAGATCATCCATCGTCATATCAAAATAGGAATATCCCAGCTTATCATACAGATCAATCAACTCGGATTTTCTGATTCCCAGAATTTCAGCCGCACGACCATGGGATATCGTCTGATTCAGTATATATGGATACAGCAACAGTGCATTTCGGGTAAGCTCTGTTTCCGGATTCATAGTTACCAGATATTTTGACATTCCTACCGGAACTTTAATAGTTACAGATTCTGTTGTTACCATAATATCACGTCCTTTCTGTTAGAAATCTATGTTCGTCTCTTTTCCTATATTATTATTATATCCATTATTTGGATTTTCTACAACTGATTTTTATCTGCTTTTATTCAAGTAATCTTCCTCGTCAAAATTGTGCGTATTGGAACTATTCTGGACGTGCTATGTTTTACAATGCACTACAAAAGAATGGGTTAATTTAGAACTGTACATATCCCATTTGTTGCAGTGTCCAGAGATTTTTGCTATTTTTATCTTGTTTTAATTATCAATTGCATTAACAACCTCCTGTATATCATCAGCAGTGAGTTTTGTCAGCTTATCATATAAGTCAGCTTCAAGCTCATCATCCATATCACCATTTTGAACTTTAATAATATACTCTCTGACTTCCATTCCAACCTTTACAAATTCATAATCTCCACAATTGTAAATTCTATCTAACCCATATATGATCCCACAATAATAAAACATCTGCGCAAAATTATCACTTTCCCTGCTTATTCCTTTAATATTATCCTGTAAAAATTTCTTTGCCTCCTGGAATTGTAAATCAATAGCTTCTTCGTCCAAAGAATTATTCTGCAGATTTTCTGCATATTTTGATGCAAGACTATAGCCTTCTGTTTCAGACTTAAAAGTCTGATATGCTATTTCCTGTTGTTCAGTACTAACTTTCATATTATTATCTTCTCTTGTATTTCCCAGGAAAAGAACTCCAGCCATAAAGTACATAATTATTATGATTATAAGAACAATTCCAAGAAAATACTTATTTATTTTCATTTTCCTCAACAATTTTTCCCTCCGCAATTTTTAATATCACATCACACACTTCCTTTAAATCTTCTTTATGATGAGTGGCTACAATAATCGTTGCTCCTCTTGACTTCTCCTCTCTTATTATTTTATATATAAGCTGCACTGCATCTTCATCCAATGCATTTGTCGGTTCATCAAGCAATATAATTTTCTGATTTTCAAAAATTGCCTGTGCAATATTTAATCGCTGTTTCATTCCCAATGAGAATTTTTTTACTTTTTTATCAGAGTCGGGATCCAGACCCACTCTTTCCAGAGAAAAGATTATATCTTTTTCATCAGCAATATTTTTTATCTTTGCAAGCATCTGAAGATTTCTCTTTGCGGAACATTCCGGCAGCAATTCCATATTTTCTATAACAATACCGGTCTCAGGTGGAAACTCAATTTTATCATGCAGCTTTTCCCCATCAATGAAAATACTTCCACTATCCAGATTTATCAAACCACTTATAGCTCTTAGCAGCATAGTCTTTCCTGAACCATTTTGCCCATATAAACCATAAACAAAACCACTTTTAAACGTATACGATACATTATCCAATACCGTATTTTCCTTTATCCTCTTTGTTACATTTTGTAATTGTATCATACTATATCATCTCCTCAGTAAATGTCTGTTTTCTTATATTTTATTATTGAAATAATATTTAAAACTACTAATAATATAATCACATATATAATTGAAGTTTCATATCTCACATATATGTTTTTTTGATAAATTATCCCACTACGCGTTCCAAATAGCATATTGGGGAAAAGCATAACTCCAATCCGGCTTAAATCACGATTTATCAGTACGTTATTTCCAATTATCAGTGATACCACCAAAAAAATATTTACAAATATATTTGAAATACTGGCATCCATAAATAATTCAAGTAAAAATTGTAATTGTACCAATGCCCATACTCCAACAAAATATGTAACTATTACCTGTATTAATTTTATACTTGATAAATTATTCCATGTCCCATCACATATTAAAAAAATAATCGTCTGACCTATTACTATACAGGCTAATTTCGCTGCTGATAATATAGCATTTTTTAAATATAACCTCTCTCTGCTATAAGATCTGATCAGCCAAAGCTTACCATATCCGGTTGTAATTTCTCTTGCATTACCCGAAAAGTAAAAAAGTACAAATGGCAATGGTATATATGCATATAAAATTTGCACTAAATTACTTGTTTGGTTGTCAAAAATAAAAAGTGTACTGGCAAACGGTAATTGATATACCTCATAGTCACTCATTTGTATTACAACTCTTTGCATAATAATCATGCATATGATCAATATTATGTTTAACCACTTATTTTTCATTTCTTAAAATATCCCTTTTTGCAAACGTTACTATTCCTGCTATGTACAGAACTATTGCCATTACTATATTTTTTGCAAGAATACCCAAACAGCTTACCGGCGATTTATTTCCTTCCAAAAAATCATATGCTGCAGCAACATCTAACCCAGGTATCCAAAACTTAACGAGCCAAAATTTTATCAAAAAGAATTGTACAAAATTAACTCCAAAAGCTCCTATAAGAGCAATAAGTTCATTTTGTAAACAATCTCTAAGTATTTTGTAAAAAAGACCTGTCGCGACAAAGAAAATCCAAATAACAACAAATTCCATAAGAGAATACAGCACAAATGGATATTTCTTAATTGTTGCACCATTAAAACTATACACCGTAAAAATATAATCAACTATCTGACGAACTGCCGAAAATATTGCCGCCATTACAATAATTATCCTGATCTGGCTATTATTATATTTTTCCCGCGTTTTATATCTAAGTAATATATATGTTTTTTCTTTGTCCAATGCATAGTATATTCCCAATAAGACAGGAATTGTATCTGCAACCAATATTTCTTTAATTCCACAGAAATTACTGCCTGAATTGTGCATATTCAGGAAAATTACATCCTCCGTTATCCCCATCTGCCCTATTGAATTAAGCATAGGTACATTTGAAAAATAACAATCTATACTACACAATCCCACATATATTAAAGCACATACTAAATATTTATACTTCAACAATTTTTTTCTCCCATATAATAGCTGTTATAATCACTAAAATGTAAAGCACTATACACCATATCGCCACTGGAACAACAACATTAAAACCATATTCCATAAACGGTTGAAAAATATGCATTGATGAATTTTTAAACAAAATAGGTATGAACCAAATTGCAAAGGTCAACGCATATACCATCTTTCTTTCGTGTATAGATATTGCCAACGCAGCTCCCATCATTCCCAAAACACCGGCAAATATTGCCGTTATAAGAATGTAGACTATATTCGTTGTCAATGGATGTGTATAGCTTATTTCAAAAAGAAATGTTTCTGCCATGGCAAAACTGTTATATTTCAATGGTTCTGCATCAAACGGTGTATTTGTTCCCCCATTAAATACTATTTGTGAAAGTATAAGATTTAATCCCAGTCCTACAAATACAATTGTAAATGAGACAATAAAGGCTGATTTCATTTTTTGTAAAATATATTTATTTTTTCCCATTTTACATATCAATATATTCTTATATCCTGTAATATAATCAACAATACTCTCTTCTCCCACTATTACAAGCAAATATAATGGTAAAAACCACAGATAAATCATTTGAAATATGTGTCCTTGTGAATAGCATGATAAAAATGTGACATATAACGGATAGGGTTTCCCCATTTCTCCATTAATTTTAATAATATCCTGATAATAAATCTGTACAATATCCAAAATTGGAATTACGAGCATAAAAATTATCATTCCTATACTTTTTTTATCACTTATAATTCTGTTTAATTGCTGTCTCATTTTTTCCTTTCCTTGTGTTTTTTACTACCGCATTGTTACCATAGACGTCTATGCTTATATAGTATCTCATATTTCTGAAAATTCGACTTAATTTATTATGAAAATTTCTGAATTTTTCATTGTCATGTACATCCAAGCTTCAGATTTCTTCAGAATTTTTCAGATTTTATTAAGCGCATATTGTGTTTTTATGTGCTATTATATTTTATATTATTATACTACTTAGGAGATATTTGCGTATGAATAAACTACTTATTATTGAAGATGATGTTACTATTAGAAATGCTCTTAGGATTTTGCTTGAAAATCAAGGTTACACTGTTGTTGAGGCAACTAATGGTGAAGAAGGATTAGAATTATTCGACAAAACTTTTGATCTGCTGATTATTGACATAATGATGCCAAATATTTCCGGCATCGATGTATGCCGCAAAATCAGGGAAAAATCATATGTTCCGATTCTCTTTTTGACAGCCAAATCTCTTGAAACCGATAAAATGGAAGCCCTTTCCGCCGGAGGGGACGATTATCTTGTCAAACCATTCTCCTACGTGGAGCTTATAGCGCGTATTCAGGCTCTTATAAGAAGATGTCGCGTCTACGACAATGCAGATGCATCAGACACCACCGCTTCATCCACTATTGAACGATGTGGCTTAACCTTATACACAAAATGCAACAATGTCAGTTACGATGGCAGACAGCTTGCTCTCACGGATAAAGAATATCAGATTCTTCTGCTGTTAATTTCTCATCCGACAAAGACATTTTCAACACAGAATATATTTGAAAGCGTCTGGAATGAACCGTATACACAGTTTTCCAATAACACCATTATGGTTCATATTAAAAATCTGCGCAATAAGCTTGAAGCCGGCTGTGGCTGTGCCCACCTGATTAAAACAGTGTGGGGAAAGGGATATAAATTTGAAGAATAAATTTAACGGATATAAGGAATACATAAGCAGCTTATTGATTTCATTTTTAATAGCTTTATTGATTTCAATTGCTGTATTTACAGCTATATACCTTTACGGGGAAAAAATAATAAATGAATATGTAAACTCCGACAGCTATATTTACAATACACAAGCTCCATATATTACCAGCTTTCAAAAATATGTGTCTGACAATAAGGTTTCGTCATACGATTTTAAAAGCATTGAAGCATGGATTCAAAGAGAAAAGCCCGAATTTTTTCTCATATCCATTGACAATGAAACATATTACGCTTCAACAGAATATTTAAGTCTCAAAAAGCCCCAAAATCTATTATTATATAATCAGAAAATATCTGTTTATCTTACAGCGTTAAACTTTAGTGACAGGACAGCTAAAATTTTTATATATAATAACTATCAGGACAAATATCTCAAAACTTTGCTTATTTGTGATGCTCTCTTCACTTTAATTACAGCAATAATGATTTTGTTTTTCATTTCCAGACATATTCTCATGCAAATACATGGCACTTTAAACGTTGTCGAGCAGTCTGAAACCGAATTGATCAATGAAAAAAATATGCTGATACGAAGCATGGCACACGATATCCGCACTCCTCTCGCAGGGCTGCAGTCATACGCTGAAATTATCAAAATGGAAAATAAAAAGGGTGCGATTCCCACTGAACACATAGATGTGATTTTCAATAAAATATGCGAAATAAAAGGCCTTACCGACCAGCTTTTTGACTATTCACTTGCCTGCAATGAAGAAGCTCTTGAGCTTGATGCTCCATGCAATATGGAAAGTGCAATAGGTGACTATCTTTCTGAGATGGCTTTTATTCTTCGTGAAAAAAGCTTTTCGCTTGATATAGAAAAGCTCATATGGAAGGATTTCAAAATCACTGTGAACTCAAACTTCCTCGGACGGATTTTTAACAATATTACAAACAATATATGCAAATATGCAGATAAAAAAGCTCCTGTCTGCATAAGCTGTATCTACCGGAATAAAGATGCAGGTATCGAGATAACAAACCATATCTCAGATAAAAGCTCTCTGTTTAATACCACCGGCATGGGTATCAGAAATATTACCCTTATGATGAAGCAGATGAACGGGCGGGCTATTGTTTCACATAATAATACCGAGTTTCGCATTACTCTTTGGTTTTCACGTGCATAAAAAACAATCCGCTACACCAAAATCTGGCATAGCGGATTGATTTATATACATCTATCTATTTTTATTTATCAAGCAAATCTGTGTAGAAATCAGCGTAATGTGTCTCGCCTGACTTGATGTAGTCAATGGCTGCTGATGGATGCTGATTTAATCGTCCTGTAAGCAGGTATGGAATATCGTAGCCCCATACAGCACCGCTCTCCTTGAGCGGAAGCATATGCTCTTCAATGAATTTGAGTACAGGGAATACGTTGTATTTTGGATTTTTGAGGAAGCTGAGTAAAAGCTCCATCGCACAGTTTCCTGCGCCTCGTCCCATGCCCATCATTGTTGCATCCAACAGGCTGACTCCCTGGGCTGCTGCCTCTATGGTGTTTGCAAATGCAAGTTGCTGATTGTTATGTGCATGCATTCCTACAAACTTTCCGTTTGCCTCTGCAATTTCTGTGTATTTATCGGCAGTGCGGCGAATCTGCTCAGGGTAGAGAGCTCCGTAGCTGTCTACGATGTATATGCCGTCTGCAGAGCTCTTGGCAACCATGTCAAGTGCCTGGTCTAAGTCTGATTCCTGTGTGTTTGAGATGGCCATGATGTTGCAGGTTACCTCGTAGCCCTTGGACTTGGCATCCTCAATCATCTCGATTGCTGCAGGCATCTGATGTACATATGTAGCCACACGCACCATGTCAATCACACTGTCCTCGCGAGGGAGAATATCCTTCTTGTAGTCACATCTGCCGACATCCGCCATGACAGAAATCTTCATATCAGAGTTGTTGTCTCCGACTATCTCACGGATAGCTGCCTCATCACAGAACTTCCATTTGCCGAATTTATTTACATCAAAAAGCTCCTTAGATGCTTTATAACCAAACTCCATATAGTCGATGCCTGCCTTTACGTTTGCACGATAAAGAGCATTGATAAAATCATCTGTAAACATAAAGTTGTTTACCAGTCCTCCATCCCTAATGGTAGCGTCAAGCACGCGGATATCAGGGCGTGCTGTCATTAAATCACCTTTCTGAGCCATTTTTGTTTCCTCCAAGTATAAATATTATTGTAACAAATATAAATATTACTGTAGCTTGATGTTACAATTTAAAGTTTTAATGCTTCAACGCTTTAAAGCATATAAGTATAATAACACAATTATTTAAAATTGCAAGTAAAACTTTACTTTTTTTTGTCAGACTAATATAATGAATGAGGTTGTAATACAATATCAAAGGAGGACTATATGATTTCTTATTTGACTTCGGCAGATATGTCGATAATAGCTTTCATCGGAGTGATTTTTGCATTCGCACTCACATGTATTGCTATTGCAAAATTAAATAAATTTTTACCAAAGGACCTCGGCAGACAGTTTGCTGTGGACGGAAAGCTTTCAGCCGGGAAGCCGAGAGGAGCCGGTATTATCTTTATATTCACATTTGTGATATCGGCAGTGCTTTTCTCACAAATCAATGCGGAGATTGCCATTTATCTTGTGCTTATAGTTATTGAGATGCTCACAGGCTACTTTGACGATGCGGCAGAAAAGCCATGGGGCGAGTATTTAAAGGGCGCACTTGATTTTGCGGTTGCAATTGTTGTGGCAGTTGTGTATCTGCATTTCAACTCAAGCACAATCACCTTTGCCATATTTGGCGGCTCTGTAAATATTCCACCTGTTGTGTTTGGAATACTCACAGTCATCTTAGTCTGGGTATCAATCAATGTCACAAACTGTTCAGACGGTGTTGATGGTCTTTCGGGAACACTTACCATCATTACCATAATGACCTTCTTCGCGCTTGATTCAGTGCTCAAAATAGCTGACAGCTTCAACTATTGTATTTTATTATTTGCGGTATGTCTGCTCGGATATCTGTGGTACAATGCCACACCAAGCAAGCTTTTGATGGGTGATGCCGGTTCAAGAGCCATGGGTATATTCATAGCTATTTGTGCTCTTAAATCACAAAGCCCATTCATCTACATACTGGCAGGTCTCGTGCTTATCATCGACGGTGGACTTGGACTCGTAAAGGTTTCTCTTCTTAGATTTTTGAAGATACATATTTTAAAGAATACCACAACTCCTATCCATGACCACGTCAGAAAGAAGCTCGGCTGGTCAAATGCACAGGTCGTTTTCAGATTTGCAATTATCCAAATTGTTGTGTCACTCGCGACGGTTTATCTGGCGATGATTTAACAGTTTTAAAACTATATAAAGCAAAAGCCGGAGTCTGACAATCTGTCGGCTCCGGCTTTTACTATTTACTGTGTGGACTCCTTTAACACTACCTCATACGGCAGAAGTGTCCTGTTCTCAGTCTCTTCACCCTCTATCTGTCTGAGCAGATTCTTGCAGGCTCTTGCTCCAAGCTCCTTTGAATCAAATGAAAGCGATGTAATGGACGGCACATTATTTTCCAGCACTGAGCTGTTGTAAAATGAAGCCACCTTCACCTGCTGCGGCACCTTTATATGCCTTTCGCGGAGCCGTCTCATGGCCTGCGCACAGACTGCATCATCCATACACAGCAGACAGTCGCAGCCTCTGTCAATTGCATCATCTACAGCCTTTTCGACATATGCTTTCCCTTCAAGGTTTAAAAATACAAGATTGTCATTTATTTTCTTTCCAAACTGCTCATGGGCATCCACTACGCCTGCGTATCTGGTCTGATTTACAACAATATCCTCGCTTCCTCCGAGAAGCGCCATATTTTTCATGCCACGCATGAGCATAATTGATGTCAGCTCCCTGCAGGCACTTCTATGGTCATGGTCAATCTGCTTTACATCCTTATATTTGCATGAGCCAGCTGTGACAAACGGTATCCTGCGCTCCTGCAAGAATGTCACCTGTGGATCATCTACCATCGTGCGAAGCAGCACCACTCCATCCACCTTATGATTCTGTATGATACGCCTAAGCCCCGCCATATCATTGCCTGAGCCTATACAAAGCAAAAGGTCGTATTCCATCATACCTGCTATCTCCTGAATCCCCATTATAGCTTCCTGGAAAAAAGGCAGATCGACAAGTGCATAATCCCCCGGCATCACCACACATATATTAAATGTCTTTGACTGTGCAAGCCCCCTGGCTATTACATTAGGTTTATAATCATGCTCCTGTATATATTCAAGCACTCTTTTTCTTGTTGCAGCGCCTATCCTGCCCTTCCCCGATATAGCCCTGCTTACTGTTGTCTTTGAAACGCCAAGTGCCTCTGCTACATCTGATATAGTGATATTGTTACTCATTCTGCCGCCTCTTTCATCTATATGTGATTAATCACTGAACAACTTTTATTTGTTGCGCAACTCTATTGTTTTTCATTATAACCTATCTTCATACACTTGTCATCCCAGACATGCAATTTTTGCGCAACTGACTCATTCTTCCACGCATATTCGCTCAACATTTTGTTTTCTGATGGTTTAATGTTTACACCATTTATTTACTAACGTATATTTATAGTATAACTATTGGAGGTACATATAAATGAATTTTAACGAAATATTATATGGTGTGGCATATTACGACGAATATATGCCTTACGACCGCATAGAAACAGATTTTAAGATGATACGCGATGCCGGCATGAATGTTATCAGGATTGCCGAATCCACCTGGAGCACATGGGAGCCTGAGGAGGGAGTATTTGATTTTACACACCTGCACCGCATGCTTGACTGCGCAGCAAAATATGAGCTGAAGGTCATTGTCGGAACACCTACATATGCTATTCCATCATGGCTTGCAAAAAAATATCCCGATATTCTCGCTGTAACACATAACGGCAAAGAGCTCTACGGCCACCGCCAGAACATGGATATCACAAACCCTGACTATCTGCACCATGCACAGATTATCATTGAAAAGCTCATGGAGCAGGTAAAGGACTACGACTGCGTGATCGGCTTCCAGCTCGACAATGAGACAAAGCCCTATGACACCTGTTCCAAATACGCACAGGCTAAATTCGTAGAATATCTGAAAAATGAATTTCCTAACATTGACGAGTTTAACAGGGAGTTTGGACTTGATTACTGGAGCAACCGTGTGGATGACTGGAATGCTTTTCCTGATATCCGCGGTACCATAAATATGAGTCTTGATGCGGAATACAAAAAATTCCAGAGAAAGCTCGTGACAGACTTTTTTGCATGGCAGGCCGATATCGTCAAAAAATACAAGAGAGACGACCAGTTCATCACTCACAATTTCGACTTTGAATGGCACGATTACTCTTACGGCATGCAGCCTGAGGTCAATCAGTACGAGGCTGCCAAGTGTATGGATATCGCAGGCTGCGATATATATCACCCTTCCCAGAGCAGTCTGAGCGGCCGCGAGATTACCGCCTGTGGCAATATTGCAAGGGGCATAAAAGGTGATAACTATCTGGTGCTTGAGACTGAGGCAGCCGGAAATCACCCATGGCTTCCTTATCCGGGACAACTGCGCCTGCAGGCCATAAGCCACATTGCAAACGGTGCATGCATGGTTGAATACTGGCACTGGCATTCTATCCACAATGCCATAGAAAGCTACTGGAAGGGCGTGCTCTCCCACGATCTTAGACCGAACCGGCTTTATAAGGAGTGCAGTGTCATCGGAAACGAACTAAAAAAATACGGACACAGGCTGGTAAATTTGAAAAAGACAAACAAGTTTGCGATTATTGCTGACAATGCCTCCCTTACAGGGCTTAATGAATTTAAGCTGAACAACGAAAGCGACTCCAATTACAATACCGTTTTCAGATGGCTTTGCGATGCCCTGTATCTGATGAACATTGAGTACGACGTGATTCCTGCCGACCCGGCACTTTTTGCTTCATATGAGAATATCCTTGTGCCTGCGCTCTATAGCGCAACAGATGAGGTACTCAATGCCTTAAATGAATTTGTTGCAAACGGCGGCAATATGGTGGTGACCTTTAAATCTGCTTTTTCGGATGAACACCTTAAAATACGCCATGACGTACAGCCTTATATTATAAACAAGGCTCTCGGCATACAATACGATGAGTTCACTCTGCCTGACGATGTCACCGTAACCTGTGGTGGCAAATCATCAAAAGCGCGTGACTGGATGGAGATGGTCGACTGTACCACTGCCACACCTGTTGCTATGTATGAGCACAAGCACTGGGGAGTACACGCAGCTATCACAGAAAACTCTTATGGCAAAGGACGCGCCATGTATCTTGCCACACTTTTTGGTGAGGACACGCTGATAGAAGCCCTAAAGCTTTTCTTCGGCGAGCAAAAAAATGAATTTGATGCTTCTTATCCCGTTGTCATAAAGCGCGGCACCAATATGCAGGGCGAAGAAATCATTTATCTGCTCAACTACTCGGATGATGAGCAGACTGTTACCTGCTATGCAGACGGTCTCAAGAAGCTTTGCGATGACAGTACAGTATCAGCAGGCGATTGTATAACTCTTGCACCATGGGATTTTAGCATTCTTTATGCAGATTAGCCCACAGGTTATATCCTATGCTTTTTGCTGCAGATAAATATTTCACAAAAAGCTTACTATATAAGGTCTTAATTATTAATTTTTTCATAAAATTTATTAAGTCTTTTGTTTTGGTGTTGTTTGAATTATTTTTCAGTGTTATAATTTCAAGCGGATTAAAAAGGTGGTTTTATGAAGAAAATACAGAATAAGCTTATAGAGCTTTTCAACCGCTACAAGCATGTGTGGATTTTATCATACTTTATCATATATCTGACCTGGTTTGGATATTTAGAACGCACTGTTACCACACATTATCACTTGATTCATCTTCCGATAGATGATTATATACCGTTTTGTGAATACTTTGTTATTCCTTATATCATGTGGTTTGGCTATGTGGCCTTTGGAATTGCTTTCACGGCATTACATGACAAAAAAGAATTTTACAGACTGTGTGCGTTTTTATATACCGGTATGACCGTATTTTTGGTTATATCAACGCTCTACCCGAATGGTCACAATTTAAGGCCTTATTATTTCACGCACCACAATATGTTTACAGCGCTTTGCGAGTGGCTTTACTCCACTGACACACCGACGAACCTGTTTCCGAGCATTCACGTATACAATTCGCTCGGCATTCATTTTGCGGTGATGCACAGCAGCTATTTCAAGGATAAAAAGCACGTTCAGCACGCATCCTTAGTGCTTTGTGTTCTGATTATACTGTCTACAATGTTTATCAAACAGCACTCAGTATTTGACGTTTCTACAGCCTTTATGCTTGCTTTCGTTATGTACAATGTGGTCTACATCAAAAACTGGATGCATCTGCCACAGAAGAGCGGAAGCTTCCAGGATGCGGCAAACAGCAAGGTTCGTGTTTGATTTAATGATTGCAGCTTTCAACTCAAAAAGACATCAGCCGGAATTTACACCGGTTGATGTCTTTTTATATTTCACTCATAAGAATGCATGACTCTCACAGTCTGCATATCTGTCCTGTTATCTTACTCTCTCCCTGCTGTAGTCGAGCACCTTGTCCACAGTGGATTTTATTTCTACTGAATTTTTCCTCTGAGTCGAAATTTCTGCGTATGCATCCTCTATCTGCAGCTTATTGCGCTCCTCAAACTTGATAATCTCCTCCTGTGTATTGCGGATTGACACAATCTGCTGTCTGCATGCTTCTATCATGTCAACTGAAATCTCATCACACTGTGAAAACACATGATTGAGCTCCACTCCCTGCTTCATGAGCTTTGTCGTGGCAACATTGTTGTCCTTTAGAAGCCCTACAAGGTGGCTCACCTGCTCTTTAAGTGCACTAATCTCAGCTTTTGCCTCTGAAAGCTCCTGTTCAACAGCATCAATTGCACTGTCATATGAAACAGATGCCTCCCTTATGCTCTCAGCAGCCTCCACGAACAGCTTTCCCTGCTCTCCAAGCATGCCCGCCTCTATAGCAGCATTGAGTGAGAGAACACTCATCTGCTTATTCTGCTCCTTCATCTGCGCAGCTATATCCGCACAGCTATCCACATGCTCCTCAAGCCTGTCCGATGTCTCTGGCAAGCTCTTGGCCGGAGCGGTAAAATGCTTATTGTTTTCGACAAGCGCACATGTATCCTCATGCTGTGTGGCAATTGCCTTTGCCGCACTCTCAAGGCTTGTAAGATTGTCCGCAGCCGCCTTTACACACTCTGTAAAGCTGTCGTTTAAGGCTGATATGGCATCCATGCTGTCCTTTGAAAATTCCACCACATTATTTGCATTATCATTCAGCTGCTTAAGGGATGACTCCTGAAGCTGTCTTGATTTCTCCAGCTCATCAAAATCAGCCTCTATAAGCTTTGACTTTGCATTTACGTTCTCGAAAAATCCCCTGTCATTATCCAATTGTTCCTTCATATACGCTAATTCCTCAGCGGATATTTTTGCTCTGTTCCCAAACACTGATCTATTCTGCCACTCAAAATGTGTTCAAATATACTCAAACACATCGAGAAATTAAAGTCC